>Ga0307508_10000018_pt1 | contig 202701 bp, 174 predicted proteins | sample 9_EM_MG_FD_203089 | JGI IMG/M metagenome (GOLD analysis project Ga0307508, IMG submission 203089) | Populus trichocarpa ectomycorrhiza microbial communities from riparian zone in the Pacific Northwest, United States - 9_EM | ecosystem: Host-associated > Plants > Roots > Unclassified | place...
CGAGGCTGCCGGCCATCGCCGTGCCGCCGATCACGGTGCCCATGATCCGCAGCGGAAAATTTTCGCGCGCGAGCACGGCATAGAGCGGCATGGTGCCGGCATAGATGAAGCCGAACACCGCCGCCACGGTGTAGAACGCGGCGAGTTCGCGCACGAACACATAGGCGAGCGCGCCGAACGCCTGCGCCAGCAGGCCCAGCACGAGCACGCGCTTGGCCCCGAAACGGTCGCCGAGCAGGCCGAAGGCGATGCGCCCGCCCAGCCCCGCCAGCCCCTCGACGCTGTAGATCGTGACCGCGGCGATCAGCGGGATGCCGCAACTAATGGCATAGCTCACGGTGTGGATGATCGGCCCCGAATGCGTGGCGCAGCAGAAGAAATTCGTCGCCAGCAGGATGATGAATTGCGGCGAGCGCAGCGCTTGCACGCGCGACATCTCGGCCGGCGCCGTCGGCGCGCCGGACGGCATGGACACCGCGTGCGCGAGCGCCGGCGGGCGGCGCACCAGCAGCGAGACCGGGATCATGATCGCGGCCACGACGAGCGCCATGATCTGCATCGAGGTCCGCCAGTCATGGTGCGAGACCAGCCAGGCTGCGAGCGGCGCCATGGTCATCGGCGCCATGCCCATCCCTGCCGACACCAGCGACACCGCAAGGCTGCGATGGGTATCGAACCAGCCGGTCACGGTCGCCATCATCGGCGGCAAGATCGACGCGCAGGAGGCGCCGACCATCAGCCCGAACACGACTTGAAACGCGAGCAGCGAGGTCGCAAGGCTCGCGAGCCCCAGGCTCGACGCCAGCACCACCGACCCGGTCAACACCACCGGCAGCGGCCCCACCCGGTCGGACAGGGTGCCCCAGATCATGCTGGAGAAGGCCATTGCGAGAAAGCCGATCGTCATGGCGCTGGAGACGCCGGTCACCGACCAGCCGGTGTCCCGCGCGATCGGCTGCAGGAACACCGGCAGCGAGAACATGCCCCCGATCGCGGCACAGCCGAGCAGGCCGCCGGCGGCCACGATCACCCAGCGATAGCGAGAATTTTCCATGTCTGATCTCCACTTGAGCTCTCTCTGGGTGGAAGACGAACGGGATCGGCAGGAACCGACAGGTCGAGGCCGGTTTTTCTACGGGCCGTGTCGGAGACCCATGCTTCCTTGATTGCAACACGTCATGGATCTACATCTTTCAACAGTATATCCATGAGGGAACCTCGCATGAAGGTCGCCAAATGGGGAAACTGCCTTGCGGTTCGCCTTCTCGCCGTCGTGGTCGAAGCGCTTGGACTGAGGGAAGGCGATGAGATTGAAATCCATATCGCCGGTGCCAAGGGGTTTCCCATCGCGCGCAAGCCCGGGCGCGGCGAACTCCTGAAACGTCTTCGCACCTTCCGCGGCCGTCTTCCCGACGATTTCAAGTTCGATCGGGACGAGGCGAATGCCCGTTAGGGCCCGTAGGGTGGGTTAGCGAAGCGTAACCCACCACGCCGCTCAACAAAAAATGCGACAAGATGACGTAAGCGAGTAGCCCGGGTGAGCGAAGCGAGACCCGGGGTCGTCATTTCAAAGACAAGTCCCGGGTATCGCTGCGCTCACCCGGGCTACGCTTGCTCACCGTAAATTCCTCTCGCACTCTATAATTTCGTGGTTCGGACTTCCGCAGCCTGCTCGCTGCGGTCTCCCGGCGTACTCACCGTAAATCCCTATCACACTCTACAATTCCGAGGTGCTGATTTTCGGCATTCGGGCAGGGCACTGTTTGAACGCATGAAATTCCATCACGCGATTTAAATATCGTGACTTCCAAACTCTCGTCTCTGTCCATCGGTTTTGCAGTAAGCAATATGGCTAGACCGGCATCGTCACTCGATAGCGACAGCCCATCTACCCCAAAAGCAAAAACGGATAGACATTCTTTCGGCACTTCAGTCCACTGCCCATTGTGTTCAATGCGCATCGACCATTCCACGCCTACTCCAAATCCTTTTTTTAACGGGTTTCGGTCGCAAACGGCCTTGAGGGAGCGAAGTTCGATCCTCGCAAGATCCCGATCTTGTTGATTTTTGAAAGTCAACATCGCGACATCCGGCTTACACCAGGGGCCAGAGTTTGCTTTGCATAACGTTGAACTGGCAAATAGAAGACATAAGGCTCCAGCGAGCGCGATCATTTTCATCGACGTACCTCAATATTTGTATCGATTCCAATCCGGCATCGGCGATCCCGTTGGCTTTCCGTTATGCCAATACTTTCTGTACCCATACCAAGATCCTGTATGGCAACGGTGGGATAAGATCCGGCTGAGGCGAAAGCGGCAGCGTTAACAGGACGCCGCCTGATCACCATGTCACCCAATAGATCGCATAGACCTTCAATATCCGTGTCGTCAGCGCAACGCACGCTGAGATCGATCGCATCTCCGACCAGCGCGCGCACTCTCTGTCAAATTCACCTGTTAGCTTCCACGCAAACCTCTGCCCTGAACGGATGCTTAGAATTGTCGTCTTGATTTCAGCGGGAATGTCATTTCGCGCCTCTATTTCCTTCAGAAGCGCCTGGATTTTTGGATTTCGATACTGCTCAATGACACGATCAGAAAAACGAGGAAGCAAGCCCCCAAGTAACTCCCAATCGGACAACAGCCCGCCGTGGTACAATTCCACCAGCTTTCTCACGAGAACGTCGTAGCCATCGACATCGAGTTCATACATTGAGTAGATGACGAATAGCTTGCCCGCACGATCTCTTTCCGTGAGAAAGCGAAGACAAAGCTCGATGTTCGCTGCCCCGGCATCCGCAAGCTCCTGGAACGATTTTATGTATGGATACTCGAGTTCTTTCATGGCCCCAGCAGCATCTCTTTCTGCCTTGGCGATCTTCTCGACATAGGCCTGATACCTGTCTTCATCGAGCGGCGCACTTGCTTCACTCCCATTGGAGGCCGCGCTGGCGACATTCAGACAAGGCGCAAAGGCGCAGCCAAGAGACAGCAGAAAGTATAAGATGAAGCGTCGCATGTTATCGCCCAACAAAACGTCGATACAGCAGCGGGCCTTTGGCTGGAAGCGTTACTATATTGTCTTTTTTTGGAATGCTTTCAATCTTTTCGGGATCATTGCGATCAAGTGCACTCCGAAACCAAGTGCCGTAGTCCGTAGGGTGGGTTAGCGAAGCCCACCACGCCGCTTAACAAATACGCGACAGGCGATGACGTAAATCGGTCGGTTACGCTTCGCTAACCCACCCTACTCATCCGGGCTACGCTTGCTGAGACATTGCCGCCACGGGAAGCTCGCGGAGACATGACATGGCTAGAAATGTTGAAATCAAGGCGTTCGCGCCGAACTTCACCGAAGTGATGAACAAAGCGAAGTCGCTTACGGCTGACGAACCGGAGACCATCGAGCAGACCGATGTATTCTTCAAGACGGATCGCGGGCGGTTAAAACTACGGTTCCTTTCGCCAACGCGCGGCGAGCTAATTTTTTATGAAAGGGCGGATCAGGCCGGCCCGAAAATGTCTGTGTATGCAATCTATTTGACGGGAAACCCTCTCGATCTCCGCGCAGTTCTCTCCGCAACCTATGGGGAAGACGTCACAGTGGAGAAGGTCCGCACTCTGTTTCTTGTCGGCAAGACACGTGTTCACCTCGATGATGTCAGGCATCTGGGACGGTTTGTCGAACTTGAGGTTGTCCTCGAGGATGGGCAAGCGGCCGAAGAGGGTATCGCAGAAGCTCATCGTCTCATGGACGAGCTTGGTATTCGACAAGAGAACCTGATCGACGGAGCATATGCCGATCTGCTGAGGAGCAAGCAGCCCGTAGGGTGGGTTAGCGAAGCGTAACCCGCCACACTGCTCGACAAAAACGCGACAGGCGATGACGCAACAAAGCGGTGGGTTACGCTTCGCTAACCCACCCTACGAAGATCTCTGATCCGGGCTACGCTTGCTGGAGCGGTCGATTTGGCGGCGCGCGCTCCGGCACAATTTCCCATTGCGACGCATAATTCAGGATGGGGCGCTCGAAGATCGCGCCCTTGCTCACGAACACCTTGCCGAGATCGAGCATCGGTTGAAACGTGTCCAGTTGCTTCGCATCCGCCAAAGTCTGCCAGATGCTGACATTGATGAGCGCGTTCCCGGTCTCGTCTTCGCCAGCGTAGAAGTGGATGAGACCGCGCATCGGGCGGATGCCCGGTTCAAGCACCGCCATCGACTCCGCCATCAATTTCTTGAGGCCGGCGAAATGCTGGGGCTGGCAGCGCAACACTGACACACGGATGGTCGGCATGTCTCATTCCTTTCTCAAGGCAGCTCGATTGATAATTGGCTGCGGATAATCAAGGGGCTATCCCGTAACACTCTATTTTTCCGACGCCATTTCCCTCCACAGCTCTCCGCAGCCCGTAGGGTGGGTGAGCGAAGCGTAACCCACCACGCTGTTCAACAAAAACGCGACAAGCGATGACGTAAGCAAGGCGGTGGGTTACGCCTTCGGCTAACCCACCGTACGAAGATCTCTGATCCGGGCTACGCTTGCTGCACGCAGGATGCGACACGTTATGGTCGGAGGAGATGCAGCATGGTCTGGTGCTCGATGAAGGATTGCGCATCCGCAATCCGTTTAATTAAGTGGACTGTCACCGTAATACCGGGATCATGCCCATCGCGCCCGCCTGCTCCTTGCCAGTCTCCCGGCGCACTCACCGCAAATCCCTATTGCACTCTCTAATATAGCCGTCCGGATCGCCGACATTCGGGCAGCGCACGACCTGAAAACATAAGATTTTATCACGCAGTTTATATATCGTGACTTTTACACTCTCGTCTCTGTCCATCGGTTTTTCAATAAGCGATATGCCGACACCGTCATCGTCACCCGATAACGACAGCCCATCTGCCCCAAAAGAAAAAACGGATAGACACTCTTTCGGCACATCAGTCCATTGCCCATTCTGTTCAATGCGCATCGACCGTTCCACGCCTACTCCAAACCCTTTTTTTTCCGGGTTTCGGTCGCAAACTGCCTTGAGGGAGCGAAGTTCGATTCTCGCAAGATCCCGACCTTGTTGATTTTGGAAAGTCAACATCACGACATCCGGCTTACACCAGGGGCCAGAGTTTGCTTTGCATAACGTTGAGCTGGAGAATAGAAGACATAAGGCTCCAGCGAGCGCGATCATTTTCATCGACGTACCTCAATATTTGTATCGATTCCAATCAGGCATCCCTGGCTCCGTTGGCTTGCCGTTATGCCAATACAATTTGCTCCCATACCAAGATCCAACCCAAGCCCGCAGGACGGGTCAGCGAAGCGTAACCCACCACGCCGCCCAACAACAACGCGAGAAGCGATCACGCAAGCAAAGCGGTGGGTTACGCTTCGCTAACCCACCCTACGAAGATATCGATCCGGGCTATGCTTGCCGTTGCGGTTAGCGTGCTAGCCCGCAACCTGCTGCGGTTTACCTGTTTCGAGCTTCGCTTGTAATTCACGGATTTGAAGCTCCATTTGTTGCATTTTCAGTTCGGCCTCCCTCTCTTGCCGACGGTCAGAACGCCAAGAAAATAGAGTCGAGAAAGCAGAAGAGAGCGCGGTCAAAACAAAGGTCGCGCATGCAACTGAGAGTGCGCCGTTTGCAATAAGAGCGATTGACCAATCCAAGTGAGGATTCTTTAAAATAACAATACCAAGTGCCCCAAAGACAATTCCTGACAACAAAATGAGCACGGCGGAAATCCAACCCATTTTTGGCCCCTTAAAGCGCACATCCGGCGGTTGCAATCTAGCATAAGGCCGCTTGACTCAGCCGTCAGTTCGTCCTCGGTCTCGACCTGGGTAGCAAGCTCGGCGTCTGCAGCGAGTAGCCCGGGTGAGCGCAGCGATACCCGAGGTCGTCAGTTAGAAACAAGTCCCGGGTATCACTACGCTCACCCGGGCTACACTTGCTGCACTCCAGCACAGTCAACCAGCAATCATAAATGGGAAAGTACTACTGCTTCTATGGCGAGAAGATCAGCTTTGGTCCTATCGATTATCTCTGCAGTACATTCGACGCAGAAGATCGGGCGCGCTGTAAATCCGCCTCTCAGCTTGGGAATCTGAAAACATAAGTTTCCAGTCGCGACGTTATCTTCGCAGCGGTCGCACGTTGTGGCTTTTCCACAGGTGTGGATCGCTGGCGCACCTGTCGACATGGTCAAAAGCGATGGCGTTCTACCCTTTGGCTTTGCCTTTACCATTCAAAATCCCCTTGTATCTGCGAGTTAATGCATTAATCACTTCTTCCAAATTGGCAAACGCATTCTCAAATTCCTCCGTGCTCCACTCTTTGCGGGGCTTCGAGTTGAATTTCTTGAGCTCTTTGTTGATGAGCGTTACGCAGGCGACAAAATTGTTTGTTGCAGCTACCCCCGTATTGATTAACTCCCGTCCACCGCGGCCAATCTCAAGACGATTTACAAGCAGGTTAGCAGCTCGGTTTACCTGATCATTTAATCCCTTCTTCCTCATTTCCCATTCGCGCAAGGGAAGTACTTGATATGGTTGCGCGGCCTTTGATTTGGCTCGCGCTGTCGACCGCGCCAATACAATCTCTTCGGCCTGCTCGGGGTCGAGTCCGAGTCTCTCAAGATTTTCACGAAGCTCTTCAATGATGTCTTCTTGCTCGGCCGACGTGAATTGCTCCTCGATGAGCGAGTCCACGATTTCGTAATTCACGACCACAGGCTCGGATAGCTTCATCCTAGCTTCGCCAGTCTTCACATTTTCTGGCGGCTCCGGCTCTTTGCCGCCAATTATCTCGTCCCAGAATTTTTGATCATCGCTTTCAAAAAGTTTGAACTCGCGAAGCCGTTCATCCAAGTTCATACCAGCATGCGTCACCACATGTCCGTAGTTGTCGGGATGGCCGGGAGTATTCTGAACTACGACCCGAAGTATGCGCCCGACGAACTGAATGTACGGCGCGAGGGTGCGAAAAGGTCTAAAAATTGCAGCGACGCTCAGTTTCGGGTGGTCAAAACCTTCGCCCAACATCTGCACTTGGACTATACAATCTAATTCGCCACTTGTCAGACGACGCTTGACCTCAATCTTCTTTTCATCATCCATTTCACTGTAGATCAGGTCAGCCTTAAAGCCCCGCGCCTCGTACATCGCCGTAATGCTGCGCGCGTGATTCACACTGCATGCCACTGCGATCAGCTGATGAGCCGTTCCGGTCTCGCGCAGCTTCTCCAGCTTTTCGAGGCTGTTATCGACGATAGTTTGATTGCAGACGTCGGACAGAGCGATGCCGCGGCTGAACCAATCCTTCTCTTTCATGGCGAGCACGTCGTCCAAAGTGTAGATTTTTGTCTCACCCTTTGCAGTGAACTCCAATTCTGTTGGAGCGGCATAAGACGCCTGAATTCTCTTGATATATCCCTTGAACGTGGCCTTTTTGAAGGGATACCTGTAAACTAGGTCACCTTCAATTTCCTGACCATCTCCTCGAAACGGCGTCGCAGTCATATTGATTACGCGGGCAGACGCAAAATGCTCCAACACTTTTTTCCAGCTTTCGGCAGGCGAGTGGTGAGCTTCATCTACGATGATGAGGTCGAAAAAATCTCTTGGAAAACGGTGAAGCCATTTTTCGGGGTTAGTGGCGAGCTGGTGAACGTTCGAAACTACGAAATGTGATTTCTCGCAAACCGAAATGTTTCCAGTGTCCAATGTCGTGGCAAAAGGTCCGCCGATCATTGCCTCGTCTGACAGAATGTCACGTTTGCGCCAGAAACACTTCTGACGGTTTGTCACGTCGAGAGATTCGAATAGCCCCTCCTTGATCGTGAGATTTGGGGCAACGACAAGGACCCTCCCCTTCGCGATTCCGAATGGGACTATGGCTGCGATACCTGACTTTCCACACCCGACAGGTATTTGAATAATCGCGGTTTTCCCGCCTGATTTGAAGTACTCGTATAGTTCTCCGTACGCTTCGACCTGAGGCTCTCGGAGCTGCAGGTTTTCTTCGATATGAGCTGGTGTTTTCAAGAAATACTGTTCGAGCGGAATATTCGACCTGACCCAAGCATCTAGGTCTGTCTTGCTGAACAGCCACTTGCTTCCGACCTTGTTCGAAGGAACGGTCCCCTCTCTGGCCAGCTCATAAAGCGCGGTCTTGCCCAGCTGTAGGTAACGGGCCGTCTCTTCAATTGTCATCCATTCGTCAGCCATGCGCCCACCTCTCTTATCATTTGATATCATATGACGTCAAATGATACAAGCCGCCCCAGAACAGCGGCTTGCTCCCTCACAAATAAGCTAGTGCTGTGGCTCCAACCGGAAAGGCAGACAATCGGTCGGTGAAGCGGCTACATCGGCGTTGAAATCGGAACGAGTGTACCCGCGCGGATAGTAGGAGAAGGCCTTGAGATCGAAATAAGCATCGGCGTCCATGTAGCGGCGCGAGAGATCCAGGCTAATCGCCTCGGCTGCAACGGCGTCTATCTCCCCGCTGGGATGGATCTGTGTAATGCCCGTAGTCGCCGCACTCGACGAATCAACCGGGCTAGCACCCATGCGCTTGAGATCGGCCATGAAAGCTGCGGTCGAGCTTGGCGGACCAAACACCACGACTGGACCGACAGATACGCCCTTAAGCGCAGAGACATGCTGGTCAAGCCAGGCCCGCGTCTCGTCGACTGTCCGGGCGGTCTCGCCGCCGTATAGCAGAACATTGGCCTTTACCCACACACCGTTCGCCCGACACGCCGCAAGCAGATCGGACGCCATGCGCAGATAGCGGTCGGGACTTTCGGATTTATTCATCGCGCCGATTTGCGTCGGCGAGGCAGTCTCCAAGCCGAGGTCGATTACCTTCAGTCCGGCTGCGGCGAGGTTTTCTACAGTCTCCGGCGTCATGGCGTCGACTCGCGTCTCGCACCGCCAGGGAATGGCCAGTCCGCGCGCGTCGACAATTTCACGCATCCGCGACGCCCAACGTCGATTTGGTAAGAAAAATGATGATTGCAGATACGGCCGAATGGGAGCACCCATGTATTGGATTTGGGCATCCGCCATATAAGCCGCGAGCAATTCGGGGTCGCGAAGTCGCGACAGCGGAATATCGCGCTCCTCGCAGAAGGCACAGCCCATGCCACACCCACGCGAAGCCTCGACACTGGGCTGATACGCCAGAAAGTTTTCGACAAGCGTGTGATCAAGGCCGAAATCGGGAAGCCCGGGGAATGCTGCAGCCCGGCAGACAAGCGTCGGATCGCCGATCAGGCCGACGATCTGAGACTCGCCGAGGCCGGGGACAATACGATCGGCCTCGGGAATCAAACTTCCCAGCCAATCGGGGTCGGGACTGGTGACCCAACGACCTCCAATGATAATCCGTCCGCTGGGATCGAAAGCCCTAAGTTGGCGACAAAAGGCTTGGCTCCAGCTGAGAGCGTAGAAACTCGGCACTGACAGCATCACTGGGAAAGCGGACGGTAGTAGACCTTGTTCCACGAGACCATCAAGCACCGAGCCCGGTGTTTCGTGGCCGCCGTGGACCAGCCGGCACGATAGCCCAATCCGCGTTAACAGTGTGGCCAGCGTCAGCGCACCATAATTTAGATAAAGTTGCCGACGTGCCAAGGGATGGTCGCGCTTCTTCGGTTGCGCCATGCCCGCGGAAATGAAGAGAACCGTATCCACCCGCATCACAGTTGCTACCCTGGATTTTAAGCCTTAGCTTCAATACCCTAGGTAAGGAGCAGCAATGCCGTTTGTAAGCTTCGAAGGGGTCGATGGGAGTGGAAAAACCACACAGCTACGCCTGCTAGGCGATTGGCTCGATGAGCGGGAAGAAACCGTGACCCGTACCCGAGAGCCCGGCGGCGGGCCACTGGGCATGGCCGTTCGGGACATTTTCACCGCGCCGAACCGCGCGTTTCCCCTGTCACCTACTGAAGAACTGCTGCTGATCAACGCCGCACGCTATGGACATGTTACGTCCGTGATCCGGCCTGCCCTTGCGCGTGGCGAATGGGTGCTGACGGACCGCTTCGTGGATTCCACTTATGCGCTCCAAGTGCATGGGACGACGGTCCCCGAAACTCTGTTCAAAGCCGTGATCGGTTCGGTCGTGGGAGACACTTTTCCAGACCTCACCGTGGTGCTCGATCTTGAGCCAGCTATCGCCCGAGAACGGCTCCGCAACCGCACTGCAAATGATGATCCGGCTGAGCAGACACGGGACTTCGAGCGGATCCGACAGGGCTATCACAGGCTAGTCGAGCGTGAGCCGAATCGATGCCGGTTGATCGACGCCGCCCGAGACGAGGTGCAGGTGGCTCAGGACATTCGGCGCGCAATCGAGTTTCTCCTCGTCTCAAAGGGTTCGTCTTCTTAAAATGCAAGAATGAGACCCCTGATATTGGGCACATCGACGACGTTGCGGATGCTAGTATTTCTCACTCCCACTCGATCGTCCCCGGCGGCTTTGACGTCACGTCGTACACCACCCTATTAACCCCCTTCACCTCGTTGATGATCCGCGTCGCGACGCCGCCCAAAAACTTCATGTCGAACGGATAGAAATCCGCCGTCATGCCGTCTGTGGATGTCACCGCGCGCAAACCCACGACGTAGTCATAGGTTCGGCCGTCGCCCATGACGCCCACTGTCTTCACCGGCAGCAGCACGGCAAAGGCCTGCCAGATGGTGTCGTAGAGGCCGGCTTTGCGGATCTCGTCGATATAGACGGCGTCGGCCTTGCGCAGGATGTCGAGTTTTTCTTTCGTGATCTCGCCGGGGCAGCGGATCGCGAGGCCCGGGCCCGGGAATGGATGGCGGCCGACGAAGATCTCGGGCAGGCCGAGCTCGCGCCCCAACACCCGCACCTCGTCCTTGAACAATTCGCGCAAGGGTTCGACCAGCTTCATCTTCATACGGTCGGGCAGACCGCCGACATTGTGGTGCGACTTGATCGTCACCGAGGGGCCGCCGGTGAAGGAGACGCTCTCGATCACGTCGGGGTAGAGCGTGCCTTGCGCCAGGAAATCGGCGCCGCCGACTTTCCTGGCTTCCGTGTCGAACACGTCGATGAAGAGCCGGCCGATGGTCTTGCGCTTTTGTTCGGGGTCGGTGACGCCCTTGAGCTCACCGAGGAAAAGCGCTGAGGCATCAACATGCACCAGCGGGATGTTGTAGTGATGCCGGAACAGGTCGACCACGGTCTCGGCCTCGTTGAGGCGCAACAAGCCGTGATCGACGAACACGCAGGTGAGTTGGTCGCCGATCGCCTCGTGGATCAGCACGGCGGCGACCGCCGAATCGACGCCGCCGGAGAGGCCGCAGATCACCCTGCCCTTGCCCACTTGGGCCCGGATCTTCTCGATCGCCTCCTCGCGGAAGGCGCGCATGGTCCAGTCGCCGGTGAGGCCGGCGACGTTGCGCACGAAGTTCTTGATCAGTTTGGCGCCATCGGGCGTATGCACCACTTCGGGGTGGAACATCAGGCCGTAATATTTGCGGCTCTCGTCCTGGATCACCGCGAACGGCGCGTTGGCGCTGGTGCCGGCCACCGAAAAGCCCGGCGGCATTTTGGTGATGCGGTCGCCATGGCTCATCCAGACCTGATGCTTTTCGCCGAGCGACCAGGTGTCCTCGAACAGGCAGCTTGCGCCTTTCACCTCGACATCGGCGCGGCCAAATTCGCGATGATGGCCGCCCTCGACCTCGCCGCCGAGTTGGGCTGCCATGGTCATCTGGCCGTAGCAGATGCCGAGCACGGGCACGCCGGATTCGAAGATCAGTTGCGGGGCACGGGGCGAGCCTTCCTCATGCACGGACTCGGGGCCGCCGGAGAGGATCACGGCCTTCGGCTTCATCTCCCGGAACGCCGCTTCGGCCTTCTGGAACGGCACGATCTCGCTGTAGACGCCCTCCTCGCGCACGCGGCGCGCGATCAGTTGCGTCACCTGACTGCCGAAATCGACAATCAGAATCTTGTCATGGGCCGAGGCCACTGACGGCGTCGACTGCGGGGCTTTCTGTGCGGCTGTCATGGAAAGCAGATACGCGACGGGGGGCAGGCTCGCAACCGCGGCCAATCGGTGACCCACATCCTTCTGCAGGCATGGACAGAGGGTCTATATGTCAGTACTATTGACCCATATGACTGACGTGGTTCGGGAGGGCCTTAACATGAAGATTCCTGCACTGCCCTTCACCGTCACCGACTGGAGCCAGGTCGCCCCGACCAGGCACCCCGGCGAAACCGGCGAGGCGCTCTGGCGTACGCTTAATATCGGCGATCTCCGCGTCCGCATGGTGGAGTACTCGCCGGGCTATCTCGCCGATCACTGGTGCGACCGCGGTCATGTGCTCCTCGTCATCGAGGGCGAACTCGACACCGAGCTGCGCGACGGCCGCAGCTTCAAGCTCACGCCGGGCATGAGCTATGAGGTCTCGGATTTCGGCGATGCCGCGCACCGCTCATCGACGAAGCTGGGCGCGAAGCTGTTCATCGTGGACTGAAGTCGTCGGTGGGCGGAGCCAACGCGGCGCACGGGTGCGCGCGCGGTGCAATGAAATCAGGTTGATCTGGCGCGGCACGGTAGGTGGGCTCCCTCGCCCCGCTCTTGCGGGGCCGAGACGAAGGAAAGCTCGCTCTGAGAGGGTTGGGGTGAGGGGCTGCTTCGACAAACACCGACTGCGCGGTGAGTCCCCCTCACCCGAACTTCGCTATCGCGAATTTCGACCTCTCCCCGCAAGCGGGGCGAGGTGGACTGAGCCAGCCGACAGGCCGATTATTCAAGCAGAAGTCGTCCCGATCCAATCATGCCGTCCATGACCGGGCGCGGATGACGCTGCAGATCTGGAACTTGTAGTCGCTGAAGAAGCTTTCGATGCCGCGCCGCTTGGCCTTGGCGTGCTCGGGATGGACCCGCCATTGGCGCAGCGCGTCCTCGGTCTCGAACTCCACGATGGTGACCCGCTCGCCATCCTCGGCGACAAAGCCCTTGTGCGAGATGTAGCCGGGTATGCTGCGCGCCAGTTCGCTCATGTGTCTGGCCATGGGGCCGTACGCGTCCTGGACATCCGGCTTCAGGCGTGAACGAAAAACGGTGACGATCATGGGGGGCAAACACCTCTGTCGGATGGAAATCGCAGCCCCCGGCAGTGTCGTCCGGGATCCGCGACGTTAGCCGAAGGTGGACCTCGCATTTATATAAATCAAATGCATATTGCCTATAATGTTTATGCCTGAAGTGATCACGCGGCGAGCTTGGCTTTCAGCTCGGTCGCCAGCAGTTCAATCGCTGGATCGAAGCGCCCCGGCACCGCGTTGCGGATCAATGTGACCGTTGCCGGAATGACGAAATCCAGCACCTCGAGGACTTTCAGACTGTGCCGGTGCGGGCTCTGCTCGAACTGCCGGCGCGGCACCAGGCCAAGGCCGCCGCTATGGGCCAGCAGCGCGAGTTGAAGGTCTTCGCCGAACACCTCGGCCGCGATCAGCAGGGCAAGCTGCTGCCGGTCAAACGACCGCGCCAGCGCGGCACGGCACCCGCAGCCCGGCGGGTTCAGAAACCAGCCCTCTCCCGCGAGGTCACGCAGCCGCCATGGCGCGCCGCCGCGCCGGGTCGGCGCCCGCGATGCCGACACCACGACGACCTGTTCGGCCCCGAGCGGAATGCCTGACAGGCCCGCAGGAACCGTATGCGCATCGGTCAGCAGGCCGACGGCGCAATCGAGCGCGCCGCCGCGGATCTGCTCGATCAGCCCGGTGCTCCAGTTCGAGCTGACCTGCAGCCGGATGCGCGGAAAGGCGCGGCGCAAGGCATCGAGCGGCGTGGTCAGGACCATTTCGCCGAGCCCGTGCGCGACCCCGGCCCGCAACTCGCCCGCAGGATCGGCCGCGCCGGTGCCGCAGGCTTCCAGCTCCGCGACGGCGGCGAGCACGTGCCGGCAATGCTCCAGCACATGATGGCCGAGCGCGGTCAGCACCGCCGGCTTCACCGTGCGATTGAACAGGAGGCCGTCGCCGAGCGCGGCCTCGAAACTCTGGATACGCCGGGTCACCGCCGGCTGGGTCAGATTGAGCCTGAGAGCAGCCCGGTTGACCGACCCGGTTTCAGCGGCGGCGACAAAGGCCCTGATGTCCTGAATGTTCATGAGGGATAGACATACAGGAACACGCATTATGCGGGAAAAAAAGTCTCGATGGCGTGCGGCAACCGGACCCGATGGCTACTTTGCATGGGGTTGTTTTCGACATTTTGACGGGGACAGGTGACGAAAGCCCAGGCCGGTCATTGCCGGGGCGATGCGAGGCCTCGAACCCGGAAGGACCGCGCAATCGTGCTACGCCGCCTGCCGCTTCAGCACGCTGACGAAAAACCCGTCGGTGCCGGTCCGGCGCGGCGTCATCAGCCACCCCTCTGGCGACCGCAAGGCGGCCGCGGCGAACGCGTCGGCCTTGTCCCACAGCGCGGTCACCGTCTGCGACGGCGGCACAATCGCAAATTCCGGATGGCGCGTGAGGAAGGCTTTGACCTGCGCGCCGTTTTCCGGCGGCAGCACCGAGCAGGTGATGTAGGCGATCCGTCCGCCCGGCTTGACCAGCGGAACCGCGCGGTCCAGCACCTCGACCTGGTCCTTCAGCCGAATCTCGAGCGCGCCGGGACGGATGCGCCATTTGGCGTCCGGATTGCGCCGCCAAGTGCCGGTTCCCGTGCACGGCGCGTCGATCACGACGAGGTCGGCCGACGCCTTGATGTCGGAAAGCGTGTCGTCCTCACCCCTGGGCGTGCGCACCTCGGCGTTGTGGACGCCGGCCCGCGACAGCCGCTCGTGGATCGGCGCGAGCTGGCGCTTGTCGTGGTCGGTTGCGATCAGCCGCCCCTTGCCTTCCATCATCGCCCCCAGCGCCAGGGTCTTGCCGCCGGCGCCGGCGCAGAGATCGATCACCTGCTCGCCGGGCCGGGCCGCCGCGAACAGGGTCGCGAGCTGCGAGCCCTCGTCCTGCACCTCGATCCCGCCCTTGATGAAGCTCTCCTCGGCGTGAACGCCGGGATTGCGGGCATCGGCGCCGAGCGCGATGCGAAGCCCGACCGGCGACCACGGCGTCACCCTGGCGCCGAGATGGGCGAGCTGGCCGAGCGCCTTCTCGCGCGTGGTCTTCAGCGTGTTGACACGCAGATCGAGCGGTGCCCGGCTCGCCATCGCTTCCGCCTCCGCGACACGGTCCTCGCCGAACATTTCAGCCAGGTACGGATCGAGCCATTCCGGATAGTCGCCCGCGACCGGCGCCGGCGCCTGGTCGAGGGAGCGCGAGGCCAGCGCGTCGTGCTCGGCCTGCGTCAGCGGCGCCGGCCCAAACCGGCCGCCATCGCACAGCGCCGCGATCGCATCGGGATCGAGCTTGCGCTCGAGGTGGAGCATACCGAGGACGCGTGAGCGGGAGCTGTCATCGTCCATGATCCAGGCGCTGGAGGCGCGCCGCCGCAGCACATCCCAGACCAGGCCTGAGATCGCGGCGCGGTCGCCGGAACCGGCATAGCGGTGCGCGGTGCCCCACTCCTTCAGGGCCTTTGCCGCAGGAATGCGCTGCGCCTCGATCATGTCGATCAGTTCAATGGAAGCGGAGAGCCGCGCTGCGGGTGTCATTCAAAGCCTTCGGTTGGAGACCAATGCAAGAGGTCAGGTCAGAATCAAATCAGAACAAGAATCTTCAGCGCGAAATAGATCCACATCACGAGCAGTACCACCACGCCGGCAAACCAGGCGAGTGAGCGAGAGCGGACATCGTTCGAGGTGACGAAGATTCCGGCGTGGACGAAGCGGGTCACCACGAACACCCACGACAACAGCACGATGATGAAATCGGCATGGCGCAGCGGCAGCGCCAGCGCGATCAGGACGTAGAACAGGACCGGGACTTCGAACTGGTTGCGAAAGCAGTTGCCGACCTGGGTGGCCCGCTCCGGCCAGTTCGGCTGGCCAAGCGCGATGTCCTTGAAGCTGGTTTCCCGGCTCGACAGCGCGTGGCCGCGCGCCGTCGCCATCCCCAGCAGCAGGGCGAAAGTGAGCCCGATCTGGATGAAAACCGGCAGCAAAACCATTTGAATGGACATCGGAATTCTCCGCGACGGCCTGCGCGCGCCTCGACAGCTAATAGCGACCGCGCCCGGCCCTGACAATCAATCGTTGAACCATTGTCGGTGAAGTGACGACCAAAGCCCGAGAGAACCAGCAATTTTTGCGCCTCCACCGGACCTCGCCATGAACACCCTCGCTTCGCTCCTGCAGGCCGCGACCGATCTGGCCGAGCTGCCCGGCGATTCCGTCAGCTCCCTCGTCAGGTCGATTGGCGAGGAGGCCGGACTGTTCGGCGACAGCCTCGAGACGGGCATGGGGCTGATGATGTCCGCCCTTGCCGGCGTCGCCACCGCGCTGGCGGTGGTGATCGGGCTGATCATCTATCTCCGCAACGGATACCGGAGCGCGCGGCTTGCCCTTGCGGCCGTGGTTGTCCTCGGGCTGCTCGCCTTCGTCGCCTCCGACATGCGGCATGCCGCACGCGCCTATTTCGGCATCAATCCGTCGAAACCCGCGGTCGAGTTTGAGATTCGTCTGCCGAGGGCGGCCTTGTCCGCGATCACCGATACTCAGGTCGAACTGCACACCGACCGGAACCAGAAGCTGGCAACGCTCGAAGATGCGCGCAACGGCGAGGACGGCCGCAGCGTGCTGCGGGGCTCCGTGACGCTCGACTTTCGCACCACCGAACGTGTCGTGATCCTGAACCTGCCAGGCCGCGGTATTTGCGAGCTCCGGCTGCGACTGGCGGCGGATCCCGGCCGCTCCGATCAGTTCGGCCCGTGGCACCTCGCCGATCGGGTCGCCGGCGCCACCGCCACCGCCACGCCCGCGGAACCGCTGGACGCCTTCGCGATCCGCTATCGCGTGCTCTGAACATCAAGAAGCCGTCGTACCCGAACGGGTTTCGCCTACGGCGAGCCCGGGCAGGCTGTCCAGTTCGCGACAGCGTCTCGACTCCGGCCAGCACTCTGGGAATACTGGATCATCCGCATTTTGTTTGCGGATGATGACAACTGTACGTGACGTGCCGGTCATCCAACCGAAGCACGCTCGCTGCAGGATTGCTCCGGAAGGACCATTGCATGAGTGATTTTCATCTCACCCAGATTTCCGATACCCATCTCGCCCGCCGCCTCACCCCACTATCGGACAATTTTGCCCGCGTGAGCGAATACATCGACACGACCCGTCCCGATCTCGTCATCAACAGCGGCGACCTTGGCTTCGACGCTCCGACGTCGCCGGACGACCTCGCGTACGCCCGGACGCTGCACGATGGATTGCCCGTCGCCTGCCGCTATCTGCCCGGCAACCATGACGTCGGCGACAATCCGACTGAGGTCGGACCGCCGCCATCGCAACCGGTGACGGAAAAGGAACGGCAGGCCTTCATTTCAATGTTCGGCGACGACCGCTGGCGGTTCGAGGCCGCCGGATGGTGTTTTGTCGGGCTCAATTCGTTGGTGATGAATTCCGGCCTCGTCAGCGAGGCCGAGCAATTCGACTGGCTCGCCTGCGAACTCGCCGCGGCAAACGGCAAGCCGGTGGCGCTGTTTCTGCACAAGCCGTTGTTCCTCGATACGCCCGACGATCCGGAACTGGAGGCGTCCGCGATCCGCTACGTGCCGATGCCGGCGCGGCGGCGGCTCGTCGACATGCTGCGGAGTGCCGATGTCAGGCTGGTGGCGAGCGGCCACCTTCACCAGCGGCGCGACTTCACCCATCGCGGCGTCAGGCACATCTGGGCCCCATCGGCAGGTTTCATCATTCCGGACGCGCGCCAGGAACGGATCGGGGTGAAGGAGGTCGGGCTGGTCGACTACCGCTTCCAGCCCGACAGTTTCGAGGTCCGTCATGTCAGGGCGCCGGGACAGCGCGATGTCGGTCTCGACGAGCTGTTCGCTCCGGAGGTGGCTGGCTAGGCCACAGACTTATTAATTGTGGCGAGCTTGACGAACGCGAGGACGCTTTCCGCGAGCTCGGTTCCTTCCCGCGCTAAGGCTTATAGCGAAGCGCTGCAATCAATGCAGCCAGTGCGGGAGGCGTCTGCCGCCGGCTCGGATGATAGAGATAGTAGCCGGGGAAGGTCGGACACCACTTCTCCAGAATTCGCGTGAGCCGCCCGGCCTTGATATCAGCCGCCACCTCATCATGGTAGACGAACGCGAGTCCTTGGCCCCTGAGGGCTGCGTCGCGGATCAGGTCAGCATTGTTGATCACCAGGGGCCCCTCGACGCGGACCTCGAAGCGCCGTCCCTGCTCCTCGAACTCCCAGGCGTAGAGACCACCCGACCTGACGAGCCGGTAGTTGATGCAGCGATGACCGGCGAGCTCACGGGGCGTCCTGGGCCGCGGATGATCGGCGAAATACGATGGGGCGCCGACGACGGCCATCCGGATGTCCGGCCCGATCCGGACTGCGATCATGTCCTTTTCGACGATGTCGCCGAAGCGGATGCCGGCGTCGATGCGGTCCGCGACGATGTCGGTCAGGTTGTCGTCGATGCTCATATCCACCCGGATATCGGGATGGGCCGCAAGAAAGCCGGGCAGCACCGGCATGACAACCGACGAGACCGCGTGCTTGGTCGCCGTGATGCGGACGGTGCCGGACGGCTTTCCGCGCAGGGCGCCGACCGCATCCACCCCGGAGGCGATGTCCGCCAGCGCGGGGCGCAGCGAGCGCAGCAGCGTCTCGCCTGCTTCGGTGGTCGATACCGAGCGCGTGGTGCGCGACAGCAGCCGCACCCCGAGCCGCTGCTCCAGGGTCTTCATGGCGTGGCTCAACGCCGACTGCGACATGCCGAGCTCGGCCGCCGCGCGGGTAAAGCTGCCCTGCTCCGCGACGACCGCGAAGGCGGCGAGATCGTACAGGTCATCCCGTTTCATTCATGCACCGCATTCATAAGCTTAAACGATTTATAGCGGCTAATCGAAAGCACGGAACAGGCCTATCTGCTGGTCAGCGCGCCCAGAGCGAACCAGTCCGGCGGCCTCCGGTACGGCGGTCTGCTCTGATTGACGCCGCCTTTGAGACCAGCAGCCCGCAAGGAGCCAACTCATGAAGCTTAACGTGAATGACCGCGAGGTCGCGATCGATGCCGACCCCGCGATGCCCCTGCTTTGGGCGCTGCGCGACGTCATCGGGCTGACAGGCACGAAGTTCGGCTGCGGCGTGGCCCAGTGCGGGGCTTGCACGGTGCATCTCGATGGCGAGGCCGTGCGTTCCTGCATCACGCCGCTGTCCGATGCCGCGGGCAAAAAGGTCACCACGATCGAAGCCGCGACCGACGGCACCGACCGCGTCGGTGCCGCCGTGCATGCGGCCTGGGTCAGGCACGACGTGGCGCAGTGCGGCTACTGCCAGAGTGGCCAGATCATGAGCGCTGTCGCTTTCCTCAAATCGCTGCCCCCGGGCCAGCAACCCGCACCGGACAAAATCGACACGGCGATGGCCGGCAACATCTGTCGCTGCGGCACCTATGCCCGCATCCGCGCCGCCATTGCCGACGCCGCCCACACCCTCGCCTGAAGGAACCGCCATGTTGCCCAATATCGATTACAGCGAACTGCCGCGCGCCGCGCAGCGCCTGATGGCGCGCAACGAAATTGACGAGGCCACCACGTTGCCGCGCCGCAGCTTCCTGAAGCTGGCCGGTGCCGGCGGGCTGGCGCTCGGCGCCTTTCCGCACATCGCGCTGGCCCAGGCGGCCGCCGGCGGTCCCGCGGCCAGTGCCCTCAAGCCGACGCAACAGCCGTCGGCCTTCGTGCAGATCGCCTCCAATGGCGAGGTCACGGTCACCATCAACCGACTGGAATTTGGACAGGGCGTGCAGACCGCATTGCCAATGATCCTGGCGGAGGAACTTGACGCCGACTGGAGCCTGGTGCGCAGCCGGCATGGCTCGAACGATGCTGCCTATCTCGACCCGCGTTACGGCATTCACATCACTGGCGGTTCCAATTCCATCAAGAACAGTTTCACCCAGTACCGCGAGCTCGGCGCGCGCGCCCGGGCCATGCTGCTGGGCGCCGCTGCGGCACGCTGGAACGTCGACGTGGCCACGCTCCGCACGGAGGCCGGCACGGTGTTGGGCGGGGGTGGCCGCAGGCTGGTTTACGGCGAACTGGCCGAGGCCGCCATGGCGCTGCCCGTACCTGAGAAGGTCACGCTGAAGGACCCCAGGGATTTTCGCATCATCGGTCGCCCCACGCCGCGCCTGGATGCACCGGCCAAGAGCAGCGGGCGGCAGAGTTTCGGGATCGATATTCGCCAGCCCGGTCAGCTGACAGCCGTGGTGGCGCGTCCGCCGGTGTTCGGCGCGCGCCTTTCCTCGGTGGATGACGGCGCGGCGCGCGCGGTCAAAGGTGTGAAAACCGTGCTGCGCGTGCCGCTGGATGGTGGCGCCGAAGGCATTGCCGTGGTGGCCGACGGATACTGGCAGGCCACCCAGGGCCGCGACGCCCTGAAGCTGAGATGGGACACCTCGGCCGTTGAGAAGGTCGACAGCAAACGGCAGCTCGCAGAGTATCGCGAACTGGCCGCACGCCCCGGCCCGCGCAGGCTCGACGCCGACATGGCGCCGCTCGATACGGCACCCCGGCGACTGGAAGCCGAGTTCGTGTTCCCCTACCTCGCCCATGCGGCGATGGAGCCGCTCAATTGCACCGTTCAGCTTTCCGACCAGCGCGTCGAGCTGTGGGTCGGGTCCCAGTCTCCCGGTCAGGATGCCGCCGCAGCCGCGCGCGTGCTGGGGCTTAAGCCCGACCAGGTGGCGGTGCATGTGCAAATGGCGGGCGGCGGTTTCGGCCGGCGCTTCTCGAGCACGAGCGATACCGTGGTCGAGGCCTGCGTCATCGCCAAGGCCGCGCGCGCCGCCGGGCTGAACGCGCCGCTGCGCACGCTGTGGAGCCGCGAGGACGACATGCGGGGCGGCTTTTATCGCCCCATGCACCTGCACCGCGCCCGCATCGGCTTCGACGACCAAGGCAAGGTGCTGGCCTGGGACCACGTCATTGTCGGCCAGTCCATCACCACGGGCTCCGTGTTCGAGCAGTTCCAGGTCAAGAACGGCATCGACGCCACGGCGACGGAAGGCATGCGCGATCCCTACCCGCTACCGATGCGCCTGACCGTGCATCATCCCAAGCTCAACGTGCCGGTGCTGTGGTGGCGCAGCGTCGGCTCCACCCACACCGCTTTCGTGATGGAGACCTTGATCGACGAGATCGCCCGCGCAACGAAGCAGGACCCGGTGGCCTATCGCATGCAGCTGTTCGGCGACGACCACCCGCGCCATCGCGCCGCTTTGCAATTGGCCGTCGACAAGAGCGGCTACGGCAAGACACCCCTGCCCGTCGGCCGCGCCTGGGGCGTCGCCGTGCACGAGTCCTTCAATTCGGTCGTCGCCTATGTGGTGGAAGTCTCCGTCAAGGACGGCCAGCCGATCCTGCATCGCGTGACTGCCGGCGTGCATTGCAATCTGGCGGTCAACCCGCGCACCGTGGAAGCCCAGGTGCAGGGCGCGGCCGTCATGGGCCTGTCGATGTGCCTGCCGGGTTCGGCCATCACGCTCAAGGACGGCGTCGTCGAGCAGGGCAACTTCGGCGACTACACCGTGGCGCGCATCACCGACGTGCCCGAGTTCGATATCCACATCGTGCCCAGCGCCGAACCGCCGACCGGCATGGGCGAGCCCGGCCTGCCGCCGCTGGCGCCGGCCTTCGCCAATGCCATCGCACGGCTGACCGGCAAGCCGCTGCGCCAGCTGCCCTTCAATCTCGCCTGAGACGGCATCGCGACAACAACAGATCGGCGCGCGCCAGAGCGCGCCCAACCGACGACAGGAGTTCGACGTGAGCAAAGTCTGGTTCATCACCGGTGCCGGCAGCGGCATCGGCGCTGCGACGGCAAGGGCCGCCGTAAAGGCCGGCGACCGCGTGGTCGCGACCGGCCGCAATCTCGACAAGGTCCGCAAGGCGCTCGGCGATATCGCCGGCGAGCGCGTCGCCTTCATCGCATTGGATGTGACCAGCGAAGCGCAGGCGAAAGCTGTGGTCGAAGCAGCCGTCAACGCGTTCGGCCGCATCGACGTCCTGGTCAACAACGCCGGCTACAGCCTGCTCGGCAATTTCGAGGAATTGACCACGGCAGAGATCCAAAGCCTGATGGCGACCAATTTCTACGGCGTCATGTTCGTGATGCGCGCCGTGCTGCCGGTCATGCGCAAGCAGCGGTCCGGCCGCATCATCAACATCAGTTCGCTCGCCGGTGTCATCGGCTTCAAGCACTGCGGCGCCTATAGCGCGGCGAAATTCGCCGTCGAGGGCCTGTCGCAAGCGGTGGCCCAGGAGGTCGAACCGTTCGGCATCTTGATCACAACGGTCGCGCCCGGCTTCTTCCGCACCGATCTGCTGGATGCCGGCAACGCGAAATACGCCAGGAGCTCGATCGCCGACTACGCTGCTGAAGGCACGGCGGAAGCCATGTGGTCGGGCTATGACGGCAAACAGCAAGGCGATCCCGCGAAGCTCGGCGACGTCCTGGTGACGATCGCTGGAATGGACAGTCCACCAAGACAGTTCGTGGCAGGCAGCGACGCGCTTGCGGCAGTCAAGCCAGCTCTCGAAGCTCGCCTTGAGCAACTGCGTGCATACGAGAACCTGTCCAAGTCGACAGATGGCTCTTTCTGAAATCAGCGGCCTCCGCGCTCCTCATCACAAGCGCTGCTGGGAAGAAACAGAGGTTTGAACAGGGTGCCCACAAGGGGCGCCCCTACACCATGCCGATCCCGTAGGGGCGACCCTCTGAGAAGCGCGCGCTTTGCGCGCGTCTCCGGACGATGCTTTGCATCGTCTTGAGAAGGATGAGGTCGTTGAAGCGTGCCGGCGATCGACACGCTGGGTCTACCCCCGATCCGGTCCCACACGCACCAGTTGCTTGCCGAAATTGGCGCCCTTCAGAAGCCCGATGAAAGCCGTGGGCGCGCTGTCGAGGCCTTCGGTGACGAACTCCTTGTACTTGACCTTGCCCTCGCGCACCCAGCCCGACATGTCGCGCAGGAAGTCGGCATGCCGCGCGGCAAAATCGCTGACGATGAAGCCGCGGATCGTGAGCCGCTTGGTCAGCACGTTGCGCATCATCGCGCTCGCCCATTTCGGCGCGACCGCTGTCGTATCATTGTAGTGCGCGATCAGGCCGCAGACCGGCACCCGCGCAAACGCATTGAGCAGCGGAAACACCGCCTCGAACACCGCGCCGCCGACATTCTCGAAATAGACGTCAATACCTTTCGGACAGGCGTCCTTGAGTTTCGCGGCCAAATCCGGATCGCGGTGGTCGAGACAGGCATCGAAGCCGAGCTCCTTGACCACATGCTCGCATTTGTCCCTGCCGCCAGCGATGCCGACCGCTCGCGCCCCCTTGAGCTTGGCGATCTGGCCGACCGCGGAGCCGACCGCGCCGGAAGCGGCGGCGACCACGACGGTCTCCCCCGCCTTGGGCTGGCCGATGTCGAGCAGGCCGGTATAGGCCGTCATGCCGGGCATGCCGAGCACGCCGACCGCGGTCGAGACCGACGCGAGCTTGGGATCGATCTTGGCCAATCCCTTGCCGTCGGAGAGCGCATGCGTCTGCCAGCCGGCGCGCGACAGCACGATGTCGCCCTTGGCAAAGCCCGGATTGTTGGAGGCGATCACCTCGCACACCGTGCCGCCCTCCATCACGCCGCCGATCGGCACCGGCGCGGCATAGGAGGCCGCATCGCTCATGCGCCCGCGCATATAGGGATCGAGCGACAGCCAGATCGTGCGCAGCAGGATCTCACCCTCGCCGGGGGTCGGCAGCGCATAGTCCTCAATGCGAAAATCGGATGCCTTGGGTTCGCCTGTGGGACGGGACGCCAGAACGATGCGCTTGGCTTGCTGGGACATGGATGTTTCCTCCGGATTGTTTGGGATCGTTCATTACGGCCTCTCCGGTGCCGTAGGCAACACTCAGGCGAAGTTTACTTCGGACCAGGAAGACCGAGTCGAGATATCGCGCTATGATCCGAAAAATCGCCGGGTTCGGGCGCGCCCGTGCAAGCCGCAGGCCCCTTCGTGGAAGACCTCGCACATGCATTTCTCGCTTCGCGGAATGACGCAGCTTGGCCGATGGCGACGGGAGGTCGCCGTCGTGCTGGCGATCGGAGCCATCCTGGGCTGGCTCGGCCCTTACGGGACTTATGCTTGCTTCGGCGTGCCGGACCGCCTCGCCTTCTGGATGGTCAGGAGCCTGCTCATCGGCGCGCTCTGCCTGGCAGTCATCGAGCTGATGTCGGCGACCGCATCGACGGCGTCGTGGCCGCCGATGCAACGCGCGCTGGCCGGCGTGTTCATTGCCAGCGTGCCAAGCGCGATCATCGGCTTTGCGCTCGCGTCTGTATCCCGCCATGCACCGACTTCACCGCTGGACATCGCCGACCTTTACGGACGGGTCACGATCGTGACGGCAATGGTCGGGCTTCCGCTGCACTTCGTGCGCAGGCCAACGGCGCCTGCGCAACCTGCCCTGCCGCTCCCCGTCGAGGCGACCGCCGCCAAGGACCTGTTCGCCGGACAAGACTTGCTCGCCAAAGAGGACTTGCCCGCCAGATCGGCGTTCTTGCGACGGATACCCGCAAGGCTTGGGACTGAACTCCTCTATATCAAGGTCGAAGATCACTATCTGCGAGTCCACACGCGGCTCGGCAGCGACCTCTTGCTGCTCCGCCTGTCCGATGCCGTCGCAGAACTCGACCCGGAGTTTGGACGGCAGGTGCACAGATCGTTTTGGGTCGCCCGGCGCGCCATGGCCGGGGTCGAGCGCGACGGACACCGCGCCCGCCTCGTGCTCACCGATGGCGCAAGAATCCCTGTCAGCCGCACCTATCTGCCCGCGCTACGCAAGGCAGGTTGGCTCTAAAGTCACGGTTTGACCCGCCCAACGGTAACAGTGTTCGGTTAGAAAAAGGCATGCGGATTGCGCGAATTTTCTGGGATGTCCTGGACCGCGTCCCAGTGTTCGACGATCTTGCCTTGTTCGAGCCGCCAGATATCGACAATCGCTCGCCCCGGCGTTCCCGGCTCTCTCACGCCATGTAAATGGACCACGACATAGTCACCCTCCGCGATCACCCGCTGGATCTCGAAGTGGGACTGCGGGAACTTGCTGCGCAGGAAGCCCAGAAAACGATTGATACCCTCGACATCCTTGGTTCCGTCGCCGGACGCAGCCGGATTGTGGTCGACGAATTGCGGTCCCAAATAGACCTTGGCCGCGTCGAAATCCTTCTGGTTGAAGGCCTTCTCGCAGAATTCGAGGACGCTCTTCTTGTTCAGTTCGACCGCGGTTTCATCACCCGCCTGGGCGGGCGTGTGACCGAGTACGAGAATGAGCGAGGCCGCAACGATAAGTGGCATGGCCCATCTGTTCGAAGACCTGATCATGGCGCGCTCTTCTCCTGGCTGACGTCTCATCCGTCGACCGGGCCATCATTGGGCCTTGCCGGGCCACCGCCAACGCCGAATGCGCAGGACGTCCTCACCCATTCGTGGACGGCGTCACCCTGCATTTCGCGCTTCGTGAAACCTAGATCGCCTATCACACCCCGCCCGGATAATTCGGGCTCTCGCGGGTGATGGTAACGTCGTGGACGTGGCTTTCGCGCAGGCCCGCACCGGTGATGCGCACGAACTGCGCCTTGTCGTGGAACTCGGCGAGGTCGCGCGCCCCGACATAGCCCATGGCGGCGCGCAGGCCGCCGGCAAGCTGGTGCATGACATTGCCGACCGGACCCTTGTAGGGCACCTGGCCCTCGATGCCCTCGGGCACCAGTTTCAGCGTGTCCTTGATGTCCTGCTGGAAATAGCGGTCGGCCGAGCCGCGCGCCATCGCGCCGACCGAGCCCATGCCGCGATAGGCCTTGTAGGAGCGGCCCTGCCACAGGAACACTTCGCCCGGCGTCTCGTCGGTGCCGGCGAGCAGCGAGCCGACCATGGCGACATCGGCGCCGGCCGCGAGCGCTTTCGCAAGGTCGCCGGAATATTTGATGCCGCCATCGGCGATGATGGGGATGTCGGCTTTCTTCGCGGCTTCCACCGCGTCCATGATCGCGGTGAGCTGCGGCACGCCGACACCGGCAACGATGCGCGTGGTGCAGATCGAGCCCGGACCGATCCCGACCTTGATCGCGTCGGCGCCGGCATCGATCAGCGCCTGCGCGCCTTCCTGAGTGGCGATATTGCCGGCAATGACCTGAACGGCGTTGGAAAGACGCTTGATGCGGTTGACCGCTTCCAGAACGCGCGAGGAATGTCCGTGCGCGGTGTCGACCACGACGAGATCGACGCCGGCGTCGATCAGCTGCTCGGTGCGCTCGAAGCCGCCCTCGCCCACCGTCGTCGCCGCCGCCACGCGCAAACGGCCCTGGGCGTCCTTGCACGCCAACGGATGGGCAACCGCCTTCTCCATGTCCTTCACGGTAATCAATCCGACGCAGCGATAGTGCTCGTCGACCACGAGCAGCTTCTCGATGCGGTGCTTGTGCAGCATCCGCTTCGCCTCGTCCTGGTTGACGCCCTCGCGCACCGTGACGAGATTCTCGTGCGTCATCAGCTCGGAGATTTTCTGGCGCGGATCGGTGGCAAAGCGCACGTCGCGGTTGGTGAGGATGCCGACCAGCCTGCCCGGGATGCCCTTGCCGCCGCCTGTGACCACCGGAATGCCGGAGAAGCCGTGGGCGTTCATCAGCGCCAGCGCATCCGAGAGCATCGCGTCCGGACCGATGGTCAGCGGATTGACCACCATTCCGGATTCGTACTTCTTCACCTGCCGCACCTGCGCGGCCTGGCCCTCGGGGTCGAAATTGCGGTGAATCACGCCGATGCCGCCGGCCTGCGCCATGGCGATCGCCATCCGCGCCTCGGTGACGGTGTCCATGGCGGAGGCGATGATCGGGATGTTGAGGGGAATGGCGCGGGTGACGCGGGAACGGATGTCGACGTCGGAGGGCAGCACGTCGGACAGGCCGGGTTTCAGAAGGACATCGTCGAACGTATAGGCTTCGCGGATCCCCTGCAGTCTCTGCGCCATCGTCATTGCCAACTCCTTATCTGCGGCCGAGGACCGCAACCATTCCGGGGATGAGCGCCACCCTCGGCGAAGCAATCGGCCTCGCCGTCGAATCGATGCCCATCGGTGGGGTTGACGGCGGTCGATAGCACGGCGGTGTGACGAATCAAAGCGCCATGCACAGGCTTTTCAGCGCCGCGACCGGGCTATGCAGAACATGGGGATCAGCGCGGATAGCCCGGCGGCGGCCCATACCGGCGGATCGCCTCGACGATGTCCCGATGTCTCCGCTCCTCGCGCTTCATGTGCACCGCGACAATTGCGTGCGCCGAAGGCACCAGGAGCAGGATGTGGAAGATCAGCCCGAAAATCGCGCAAAACACGATCAGGATCAGGTTGAAAAGCGCCGAAAAGGGCTGGCCGTTCAGCAACAAGCCGAGCGGTGGCAACAGGGCTGCAAGGACATAGATCATGTTCCCGATCTCCGGCGACCGCGCTAAGAGACTTGCGTCACGCAGGATTTAGGCGATCCGGCGGCTTCCGCAATAGCCTGTGTGACGGCGGGGTGATACAGCCCCGCTGTCCTGCCCTTCTGCTGCCTTCCTTCGGATTTGATGAACAAACAACGCCTGATTCCGCTCATCGTGGCCACCGCACTGTTCATGGAAAACATGGATTCGACGGTCATCGCCACCTCGCTTCCGGCGATTGCCGCCGACATCGGCACCAGCCCCCTGACACTGAAACTCGCCATCACCTCCTATCTGCTGTCGCTCGCCGTCTTCATACCCGCGAGCGGCTGGACCGCCGACCGCTTCGGCGCGCGGATGGTGTTCGCGATCGCAATCGGGGTCTTCATGGTCGGATCGATCGGCTGCGCGCTGTCCTCCTCCGTCACCGACTTCGTGATCGCGCGGATCCTGCAGGGCATGGGCGGCGCCATGATGACGCCGGTCGGACGGCTGGTGCTGCTGCGCTCGATCGACAAGAGCGCGCTGGTCAACGCCATGGCCTGGGTCACGGTGCCGGCGCTGGTCGGCCCCGTGATCGGCCCGCCGCTCGGCGGCTTCATCACCACCTATTTTTCCTGGCACTGGATCTTCCTGATCAACCTTCCGATCGGACTGCTCGGCATCTTCCTGGCGCTCAGATATATCGACCCGATCAAGAGCGAGGATCCCGAGCGGTTCGATCTCTATGGCCTGGTGCTGGCGGGCATCGGGCTTGCCGGCATCGCCTTCGGGCTTTCGGTCGCCGGCCTCAATCTGCTGCCGTGGACTATCGTGGCCTCCCTCGTCGTGATCGGCGCGATCGCGATGACCCTCTACGTGCGGCATGCGCGGCGGACCGGCTCGCCGGTGCTGGATTTCTCGCTGTTGCGGCTGCCGACGCTGCGCGCCAGCATCATCGGCGGCTTCATGTTCCGCCTCGGCATCGGCGCGCTGCCCTTCCTGCTGCCGCTCCTGATGCAGGTCGGCTTCGGGCTGTCGCCGTTCCAGTCGGGTCTCGTGACCTTCTCCTCCGCCGTCGGCGCCATGGGCATGAAGACGCTGGCCGCGCGCCTGATCCGCACCTTCGGCTTCCGCAACCTGATGACGGTGAATGCCGTGGGCAGTTCGGTCTTCCTCGCCGCCTGCGCCTTCTTCACGGTGACGACGCCGCTGCCTCTGATCATGATCATTCTCGTGGTTGGCGGCTTCTTCCGCTCGCTGCAGTTCACCGCGATCAACACGGTGGCCTATGCCGAGATCGAGCCCGGGCAGATGAGCCGCGCCACCACGCTGGTCAGCGTCAACCAGCAGCTCGCGATCTCGGCCGGCGTCGCGGTCGGGGCGTTCTCGGTTGAATCCACGATGGCGCTGCGCCATCTGCACGACCTCACCGCGGACGTGTTCGCGCCGGCCTTTGTCGTGGTCTCCGTGATCTCGGCGGCCTCGGCGTGGTTCTTCTGGCAGATGCCCGACGATGCCGGCCACGAAATTTCAGGGCGCAAGGCGCTGGCGATTTCCAGCCGCAAGGGCGCCGCCAAGGAGGCGGCCCATGCCGCGAGCGACACCACCGAGGACGCGCGCGATCAGCGGCTGGGGTAGACGACGAACCCTCGCCTACCGATCACCCAATCCAGATTCTCCGGGCAAACAGCGCGGTGTTCATGAACAGCGCCGCGCCGAAAAGTCCCAGCACGCCGGCCAACAGCCACCTCGCTCGCAGGCCCAGATCGGCCAGCATGACAAACAGGGGAAATGAAACGAGATTAAATCGGCTCATCGATACGAAGCCTGCCGGCCCGCCGCTGAGTGTCAGATAGGGCAGCAACAGCGTACCCGCGGCGAACAATGTCCAGGAGAAGCGCAGTCGAAACCAACTCAGGGCAATCAGGCCAATGAACAACAATGTAAACCAGCTGTCCTGGCCCCATGGATTCCAATCATTGAGGATCAGTCGGGTGAAGGGTTCGAGTTCGAGCGCCGCGATCAATCTTGCGACCATGCTCGTTCCCTGATGGAAGGCCGTTTGCCCTGACGAAAACACCAGCGGATCCCCGAACGAACTCCAGAGATAGATCATGAACAGCCACAGGCCCGACGTCGCCACAAGGATGCATGGCAACAGGGCAGGAAGGAACGGCTTCTTATGGCGATTGAGCCACATGTCGCAGACCAGGACGGGCAACAAGACGATACCCGTTGATCGGTCGGCGACTGCCAGGCCTGCGAAGAGTGCCGCCAACAAATAATGACTTCGCCGCAAGGCGAGAAAAAACGAAACGATCAGGAGCAGTTCCAGAGGCTCGGTATACCCGGCTGACAGCAGAACCGAGGTCGGAAAAAAGCTGAGCACCGCGGTTGTCGCAAGAGCAAGCCGATCGCCGAACTCCTCGCGTACCAGCTTGAAGAGAACGACGATCGCCGACAATCCTGCGATATTCGATACCAACAGCATCGCATCCGCAGGCATGATGCCGCAGCTCAGCACCAGGCCCCGCGCAAGCATCGGATACAGCGGGTAGAACACGATGTTCTGCTCGATCGTCGGATCGCCGCCGCTATACCGATATCCCTCCGTGACAATCTTGAAATACCATTCTGAATCCCACTGCAGCAATTGGTGGTACCAGTGCGGTCCCGCAGACCAGACGTCGGCCGCGATCGGCAGATATTTTTGCGAGAATAGCAGGCCGAGCGCGACCACCGCGCGCGAACACAAAAATATCGAGATGGCCCAAAGATAGGGAAGAAAGGATTGATCTTTCGAGATCGGACAGGGCATCTCCATGTCGATACTCTCGCGTGGTTTGAGCGCAAGATCAATCGGGCTTGGAGCAATCGGACGAGTTCGCGAGGCAGGCCGCCGAGAAACTCGAGCAGCGCTGCGTTGACTTCGGCCAGGCCGCTCCCGTTATCGCCGGTGACCGGCATCCTCGATCAGCCCGACCAAGCAAGGTCGGTGAACTCGTCCGCATCAAATCGACCATAGCGAAGCCGGATCAAGCGCAGGATGGCGTCGCGCCTCTGCTCCCCTGGACGGGGATCGGTGGAGCGGGCCCTCAAGGCACGATCGCGCGCACCGCCATGGGCAAACGAGTCCAGCCGATCATCGCGCGGTCAGCGCAACCGAGACTTGCGGCATGGCCACATTTCGGGGACCCGGAACCCACTGATTCCACCTCGTTTGATCAATTTTTGGTCAATTTGCTGACACGTTTAGCGGCTTTCACCCCCTGCGGCAGGGGGATTTCACAAACTCACGGAGTCATCCCTCGATGCGGAAAACTCTTGTTTCTGTCGCGTGTCTATTGCTGGCGCCCGTTGCTGCGGAAGCCCATCCTCACCATCACCATTATCGCCACCATCACCTCACTTTTCGGCATCAATACCTGAACTCGATGGCGTCGATCGCAGGCGATATTCAAGTCAGCGAAAGAGTTGTCGGCGGACGTCCGTCCGGATGCCCGCACGCGTTCTGCGGATGCGAAGCATCGCTGTACAAGTTTGGACGGATCATTCCTGAATTGAATCTCGCGGCGAACTGGCGTCGTTTCCCGCGCGCCGCTCCTGCGACGGGCATGGCGGCGGTTCGCTCGGGCCACGTCATGATTCTGCAACAGCATGTCGCCGGCGATATCTGGCTGGTGCATGACGGCAATTCGGGTGGCCACGCGACCCGAGAACACCCACGCTCCATCGCCGGCTACACGATCGTCGATCCGGGCGCGGGATCCAGCCGGTTCAGCCTGTCGAGCACCGGCGCACAGGCTCGTTCAAAGGGACGGAAAACGGGTCATGGCTTCACGTGAGCCCAACATCATGACCGCCCGCCGGAAATTCCGCTGCGGGCGGTCAACTTGTGTCTGTCGCAGACGGCCGCCCGGTTAGCGCGGCCGGATGCGCCGTCCTCCGCGCACCGCCTGATGGTAACTCCAACTGACCCGAACTCACCGGCGGCGCATTCCATGCGGGCCGCGCGCGCTGCCCGCGTGCATGCCGATCAGTGAGACGCGCCCGGGACGGACGCCGCGAAGAACGAGGACGACGAATGCAGCTCACGCGATGCGAGGTTGCCGGCAACCAGGATCAGAGTTGCGGCGAGCACCAGCCGTAGCGCAGTTTCCGATACGCGGTGAGCAAGATAGCTGCCAACCAGAATGCCGGGCAAGGAGCCGACCAGCAGCACGGCCATCAGGTGCCAATCAACCGCGCCGGTGGCCCAGTGCCCGATCCCCGCGACCAGCGTCAAAGGCACCGCATGCGCGATGTCGGAGCCAACGATGCGCCTCATCGGCAGTTGCGGATAGAGCAGCACCAGCGCGGTGACACCCACGGCACCGGCCCCGACCGAAGAAATCGAGACCAGCACGCCAAGCGCTGCGCCCACCAGCATTGTCGCGCGCGAGGTGGCGCCGGAGTCGAGTTGAAGTAAACGCCCGCGATAACGTTCGATGATGGCCTTGCGGAATATCAGCGCCGCCGCGGTGAGGAACAGCGCAAAACAAAGCACCAGATTGACCAGGTTGCGCGTGGATTCGCTGTCAAGATGGAGCTGCCAGAGAACGACAAGCGTCACGATGCTTGCAGGGATGCTGCCGCTGGCGAGCCGGAACACCGCCGGCCAGTGAATGCTCTTCGCCCAACCGTGCGACACGCTGCCGACCGTCTTGGTGGCAGCGGCGTAGAGCAGATCGGTGCCCACCGCGGTCGCGGGGTGGATGCCAAACAGCAGGATGAGCAACGGCGTCATCAGTGAGCCGCCGCCCACGCCCGTCATGCCGACCAGCAGGCCGACGCCGAATCCCGAGACGACATAAAGCGGATCGATCATGAACATATGCAGTTTCTCGGACTCCCTTCGCCCGATTCAAACCTTGCGACACGACATCCCGACACCAAAACCCGAGTCAAACGACCTAACCATTGGACGTCACGATGTACCCGAGGTTTGGCGTCAATACGACGCCTTCGTTGGCGAAAGGTTCCTGCAACCGTTCGGCGCCACGCGGTCCCGAAATCACCGACACCAAGGCAAGTAGGTTAAAACCCCCTGTCGTTTCAACCATCTTGGCCGAAAAAGAATGTTTCATGCGCGAATGGCGAATCGGGAGTGCGTTTTGTCCAATCGGACGACTGAGAGCGAAACCGAAACGCTCGAACTTTGGAGCAATTCTTGCTGCATGAGTTGAGGAACCGCGTTTGTCTGTCTTGTTGGCACCTTCGGATTTCGCGGAGGAACCGACAAATGTCCGCAACCCCCCGGGAGCAGCGAACACCCGCCTCAGGAAACCACCGCCTTCGGCTCGCCCCGAAATCCCGTCGCCAGCACGTAGCGCTCGGAGGAATCCTGCCGGCTCGCCGCCGGCTTGACGTGCTTGACGGTAGCGAAGTCGCGCTTGAGCTGCGTCATCAATTCGGCGTCGGCGCCGCTCTGGAACGTCTTGGCCAAGAACGTTCCGCCCGGCTTCAGGACCTCAGAGGCAAACAACGCAGCTGCCTCGACGAGGCCCACGATCCTGAGCTGATCGGTCTTGCGATGGCCGGTGGTGTTGGCGGCCATGTCGGACATCACGATATCGGCGCGCCCCTCCATCATCGCGATCAACTTGGCTGGCGCGTCATTGTCGAGAAAATCGAGCTGCGCGAAACTGACGCCACCAATCTCCGGCATGTCCAGCAGATCGATGGCGACCACTCTGCCCTTGCCGCTTGCGGCGCCTGTGCGCTTGGCCGCGATCTGGCTCCAGCCGCCGGGCGCAGCACCGAGATCGACGACGCTCATGCCCGACTTGAGCAGATGGTACTTGTCGTCGATCTCGATCAGCTTGTAGGCCGCGCGCGAACGGTAACCTTCGCGCTTGGCCTGCGCGACATAGGGATCGTTGAGCTGGCGCTCCAGCCACAATTTCGATGACAGCTTGCGCTTGCCGCCGCTCTTGACCGTGACATGCAGCCGGCCGGTGGTGTCTTTGGCCATATCGCTTTTGCTTGCGTTCGAGAACAGGTGCCACTCCGGAGCGGAATGAGCTCGAGCTGAGGCGCAGCGGCGATGGTTCGGTGCTCCCTTTCCCCGCTCTTCGCGGGGAGAGGGTTGGGGTACAGGGGCTCGCGCCGCCCGGCAGGTGCTTGCGGTGCGGAGAAATCGTGCCTCGCCCCTCACCCGGAAACTCAGCTTCGCTGTGTTTCCGGCCTCTCCCCGCAAAGAGCGGGGAGAGGTAACCGAACTTGCGCATGCGCCGATTCAACTAGAAGCCATGATGCTCTAGCATATCGCGAGCCAATGCGGCACTACGCCCGCAGCAGGCCGTCTTCGCGCATCATCTCGACCAGCATGCCCTCGCGCAAGCCACGGTCGGCGACGCGCAACCGCGGCAGCGGAAAGGCCTCGCGGATGGCGTCAAGAATGGCGCAGCCCGCCAGCACGAGATCGGCGCGCTCCACGCTGATGCAATTGTTTTCGGCGCGCTCCTGGTAGCTCATGCCGAGCAGACGCTCAATGGTCGCGGTCACGTCGGCATCGCTGATCCAGATGCCGTCGACCCGGCGGCGATCATAACGGGCGAGATTGAGATGGATGCCGGCCAGCGTCGTCACCGTGCCGGAGGTGCCGAGCAGGTGCATGTCCGCAAGATCGCCGCCATGCTCGGCGGCAAAGGGCGCGACATGCCGCGCAACCGCCTCGACCATCCGCGCATAGCATTGCCGCGTGACGTCCCGGCCGCCGAAACGCTCGGCAAGCGTCACCACGCCGAGCGGGATCGACATCCATGCCCGGGTGCGCGGATCGGCAGTCTTCGCGTCGGGATCGCGTTCGATCCGAACCAGTTCGGTCGAGCCGCCTCCGATGTCGAACAGGATGGCGCCGCGGCCCTTTGGATCGAGCAGCGGCGAGCAGCCGATCACGGCCAGCGCCGCCTCGGTTTCGCGGCCGATCACCTCAAGCTGGATCCCGGTCGCCGCGGCCACCCGCTCGCGAAAGCCATCGGCATTGGAAGCCGCGCGGCAGGCTTCGGTGGCGATCAGCCGCAGCCGCTTGGCCCGCTTCGACTGGATCTTGTCGCGGCAGATGCTCAGCGCTGCGACCGCACGCTCGATGGCGGCCTCGCTGATATAGCCGGTCGTGGAGATGCCCTCGCCGAGGCGGATGATCCGCGAGAACGAATCGACCACGCGGAACCCATCGCCCGACGGACATGCGATCAAGAGCCGGCAGTTGTTGGTCCCAAGATCCAGCGCCGCGTAGACGGCGGTTCCCCCCGGATGCGAACGGTCCGCTCCCGGCGCGCCACCGCCTGCCGCGACGGGCCCCGGCAGGTCTCCGCACGGCGCAGGACCCTCGCGAAGCCGCGTGTCATCGTTCATTCAAACGGTCTTTCCGCGGCCATTCGTGGCCAGCCAGGAATTTCACATTGCTGAAACATTAGCAGTGCCGATGGGCTGTGCAACAGCCTCCACATGGCACCATGCCCAATCAGGCGTTGTCCGCCGGGGTGCAGTGCGATATCTGAAAATCGGCTCGCAAATCGTGCGATTTCAGGCATTTCAGGGTCCCGTCCCATGCAAGATCACATCTCTCCGGCAACTCTGGAAAACGCTATCGCACTGCAAAAATACGGTGTCGGGCAACCGGTGCGCCGCAAGGAGGACGACACGCTGGTTCGCGGCAAGGGCCAATACACCGACGATTTCAACCTGCCGGGGCAGGCCTATGCCTGGATCGTGCGGTCATCCCATGCCCACGGGATTATCCGCGGCATCGACACGACGGCCGCCAAGACGATGCCGGGCGTGCTTGGGGTCTGGACCGGGGCGGACCTCGCGCAAGCCCAATATGCACCGTTCGTCTGCGGCCTGCCGCTGAAAAGCCGTGACGGCACGCCGCTGTTGCAGACCAACCGCGCCGCGCTGATGAGCGACAAGGTGCGCTATGTCGGCGACCCCGTGGCCTTCGTGGTGGCGGAAACCGCAGGCCAGGCGCGCGACGCTGCCGAAGCCGTCGCGCTCGACATCGACCCCCTGCCCGCCGTGACCGACGCGGAGGAGGCGACCAGGCCCGGCGCGCCGCAGCTCTACGATCACATCCCGGGCAACGTCGCGCTCGATTATCACTATGGCGATACCGCCAAGATCGAGGCGGCCTTTACCAGCGCCGCCCATGTCACGAAGCTCGACATCGTCAATACCCGCGTCGCCGTCGTCGCGATGGAACCGCGCGTCGCGCTGGCCTCCTTTGACAAGAAGAGCGAACGCTACAGCATCCAGGTTCCGACCCAGGGCGTCTCCGGCAACAGAGCGAGCCTGGCGAGACTCCTGAACGTGCCGCCGGAGAAGGTCCGCGTGCTGACCGCCAATGTCGGCGGCTCTTTCGGCATGAAGAACATCAACTATCCCGAATATCTCTGCATCCTGCATGCGGCGAGGACGCTGGCGCGGCCGGTAAAATGGACCGACGAGCGCTCGACCAGCTTCCTGTCCGACAGCCACGGCCGCGGCCAGCTCATCCATGCCGAACTCGCGCTCGATGCCGACGGCAAGTTCCTGGCCGTGCGCCTCTCCGGATACGGCAATCTCGGCGCCTATATCACCGGCGTCTCGCCCGGCCCGCTCTCGCTCAACACCGGCAAGAATCTCGCCAGCGTCTATCGCACGCCGCTGCTCGGCGTCGACATCAAGACGGTCTTGACCAACACGACGTTGATGGGCGCCTATCGCGGCGCCGGACGGCCCGAGGCCAACTATTACATGGAACGGCTGATCGACCGCGCCGCCGACGAGATGGGCATCAATCGCCTGACCCTGCGCAAGAAGAACTTCATCAAGCCGACCCAGATGCCGTTCGCGGCCGCCTCCGGCGTCACCTATGACAGCGGCGATTTCCAGGCCGTCTTCAGCAAGGCGCTCGAGATCTCCGACTACGACAATTTCTCCAAGCGCAAGCGAGAAAGCCGCAAACAGGGCAAGCTTCGCGGCATCGCGGTCGGCTCCTATCTCGAGGTCACCGCGCCGCCCTCCGGCGAACTCGGCAAGATCACGTTCGAGCCGGACGGTTCGGTGAAACTGACCACCGGCACACTCGACTACGGCCAGGGCCACGCGACGCCGTTCGCGCAGGTGCTGTCGGCCGAGCTCGGCGTGCCGTTCGAAAAGATCACGCTGGAGCAGAACGACAGCGATCGCGTGCGCTTCGGCAACGGCACCGGCGGCTCGCGCTCGATCACCGCAACGGGCGCCGCGATCGTGGAGGCATCAGCGCTGGTGATCGCCAAGGGCAAGCAGGCCGCCGCCCATCTGCTGGAGGCCGCCGAAGGCGATATCGAATTTGCCGGCGGGCGCTTCACCATCGCCGGCACCGACCGCAGCATCGACATCATGGAGCTGGCGCGGCGGATCCGTGATGCAAAGGTGCCGGAGGGCGTGCCCGCCTCGCTCGACGTCGATCACGCCACCAAGGAAACCTCCTCGACCTTCCCGAACGGCTGCCACGTCGCCGAAGTCGAGGTCGATCCGGAGACCGGCGTGGTGCAGGTCGTCGGCTATACCGGCGTCAACGATTTCGGCACCATCATCAATCCGATGATCGTCGCGGGCCAGTTGCATGGCGGCGTGGCGCAGGGCATCGGTCAGGCGCTGATGGAGTGCATCAGCTACGATGCCTCAGGCCAGCCGATCACCGGCTCCTTCATGGACTATGCGATGCCGCGCGCCGGCGACATCCCGCCGATGGCGGTCGGGGATCATCCGGTGCCGGCCAAATCCAATCCGCTGGGCACCAAGGGCTGCGGCGAGGCCGGCTGCGCCGGCAGCCTGGCGACGATCGTCAACGCGGTGATCGATGCGCTGTCGGACTGCGGCGTCAAGCATCTCAACATGCCGCTGACGCCGGAGCGCGTCTGGCGCGCCATCCAGGACGCGAAGAGGGCGGCGGCGTAGCGCTTTCGTCACATGCCCAGGTGTCATCGCCCGGGCTTGACCGGGCGATCCAGTATTCCAGGACACCCGCGATAGAACCGTGAAGCCGCGGCGTACCGTTTCCCTCCGCTTTCGCGGGGGATGACGCGTTCGGCTTGGCGCGGGCACCCCGCCGCTTTCGACGGAGCCTGCGCCGTCGCCCGCCGTCCGATCCCTCTGCCGGATCCGTTTCGACGCGAAAGCGTCACGGAAAATTCATGCGTAACAATCGACGATTCACGGGGGATTGGACGACGCATTCGTCACTTTTCGCACTGATTTGGACGTCTGTTTCATCCCTTTGCACTATCGTTGCCGGCATCGTCGTCCCTAAAGTCTCGACAACGCCGCTTGGCCCTGGCCCGGCTGGCTTGAAGCCGCGGAATTTTTGTCATCCGCCTGTTGTCGGCTCAAAATGGGGAGAAGGAACAATGGCTTTCCCGACGTCGGTCAACGACCAAATCACCGATTCCGTTACCCAGGCCAACACCAAGGTTCTCGGTGACGCACCTGCGATTGCGATGGGCAATCTGTATCAAGCCACGGCCCAGGCCCTCGCCAACGCCGCGCATAACGCAACCAACGCCCAGCAGCAAAGCTATGTGACCGCGCAAGCTGCCACGACCATGGGCGTAGCCACCCTGTACTCGCTCGACACCGCGTCCACCGGCATGGCCACCAAGGACATCTTGTCCAGTGGCGTCAAGGGCCTCTAGGCGCCGCCTCGTAAGCGGCGAATGCGGCACGCCCATTCGACTCTCAACATGAAAGGATCGTTCGATGGCATTTCCAACCTCAGTCAACAACCAGATCACCGATTCCGTCACCCAGGCCAACACCAAGGTCTTGGGCGATGCACCGGCGATCGCGTTGGGGAATCTGTTTCAGGCCACCGCCCAGGCGCTGGCCAATGCCGCGCACAACGCCACCAACTCGCAACAGCAGAGTTATGTGACATCGCAAGCCGCCACGACCATGGGCGTGGCCACCCTGTACTCGCTCGACACGGCATCCACGGGCATCGCGACCAAGGACATCCTCTCGAGCTGATGATCGGCTTGGGCAGCGTCGGGCTCACTCCCGATTCTTGCGCCGGCTGAGTTCTTCTCGATAGCCACTCAAGGGAGTTGGTCAGATGGCATTTCCCACGGCAGTCAACAGCCAGATCACGGACTCCGTGACCCAGAGCAATGTCCAGGTGCTAGGCACGGCACCGGCGATTGCAATGGGAAACCTGTACCAGGCGACGGCACAGGCGCTGGCCAATGCGGCGCACAACGCCACCCTGGCGCAGCAGCAGATGTACGTCACGGCGCAGGCGGCAACGACTGCGGGCGTTGCCCTGCTGTATTCGCTCGACACTGCGTCGACCGGCGCCGCCACTTCGGCGATCCTCAAGTCGTCGGGGTAGACCCTCCTCTCCCCCGATCCACCACGGCCGAGCGAATCGCCGGCCCAACACCGAACCGCTAGAAAAGGAGACCCATCATGGCATTTCCGACCGCCGTAAACAGTCAGATCACCGACTCCATCACCCAAGCGAATACCAAGGTCCTGGGCGACGCGCCGGCCGTGGCCATGGGCAATCTGTTCGTCGCCACCAGCCAGGCGCTGTCGAACGCCGCCCACAACGCCACCAACAATCAGCAGCAATCCTATGTGACCATGCAGGCATCGACGACCCAGGGGGTCTCGACGCTGCTGACGGTCGATACCGCCTCCACGGGGATAGCCACCGACAAGATCCTCGGCCTGGTGTAGTCCGTCGCGGGACGTGTCGCCGTCCGCCGGATAGTGTCACCGGAACGGCGACCAAGGGGAGCCGTCGGTCGTGGCAGCGTCGTCTCGGTCCGTGACGGCCGTGGTTAGCGCCAATGCCCTGAACGTCGGGCTGGCCCCGTCGATCGCGATGGGCATGTGCTACGTGGCGATGGCCGACAGCTTGGGCCTCGCCATGGGGAATGCGGTCGCCAACCAGCAACGCGACCAGGTTCTGGCCGGCGCCGCCCTGGCTCAGGTCCTTTCGTTGATCATCGCCGCGGGAGCCGCAGGGAGTGCCTAATCATGAGCAGTGACGCAGGCTCGGTCAACAGTCAGATCATCGACTCGACGACAGGCATAGTCACGCTGATCACGGGTCAGGCTCCATCGCAAGCGTTCGGATTGCTCGACGCGGTGATGGTGGAAACCCTCGGCATGGCCATGCACAACGCCGTCAGCCGGCAGCAGGGCGCAAGCGTGATCGGTTCGGCCGCCGTGACCGCGGCCTGCGCCAAGATGCTGACGGTGCCCTTTCCAGTGCCGCCGCCACCTCCGCCGCCGCCACCGCCAACGGTCCAACCGCTGCCCAGCCCGCCGCCCAGCATGCCGCCAAGCGGCCTCATCGCGGCCGCCTTTTCGCAGGCCGAAACGGCGATCGACGCCTTGAAGACGCAGGCCGCCGGCGCCGGCAGCCTGGCGCAGACGGCACAGGCCGATCTCGGCAAGCTGATCACCGAGGCCGGCGGCACGCCGCCCGCGCCACCGCAACCGGCGCCACCGCAACCCGATTCCGATCAGGCCATCGCGGCCGCCTTTTCACAGGCCGAAACGGCGATCGGCACCTTGAACACGCAGGCCGCCGACGCTGCAGGCCTGGCGCAGGCGGCGCGCGCCGATCTCAACAAGCTGATCACCGACGCCGGCGGCACGCCGCCCGTCACCCCACCCAATCCGAATCCGGGACACTAGCGCGAAGGCGAGGCCGCGACCGTCACCTGCTTGCAGATCGAGGATTAACCGATGCCAAACGCCGTGGACGCCCAGATCATCGATGTGATCAATCAGGTGCAGAAGGCAACGATGGCACCGCAGGTGGTCCTCACCAGCGGTGCCGGCAAGGCCTATCAGTCGGTGGCCCAGTCCGCGGCCATCGCCATTCAGGATGCCGCCGATGCCTTGCGCAATGTCTCGACCATTGCCACCACCGCGTCCGGCGTTGCGATGGCGCAGTTGCTGGCGACCGGGGAAGACAAATACGCCAAGGCCCTGACCCAGGCCCAGGGCATGATGAAATCAGCGACCGAGGATTTCACCCAGGTCGGCCTCGCCGCTTCCACAATTCTCAAGAGCTTCCCCTCGGGGTGATGTGCCATGACGGTGATGGTCGCAAACAGGCTGATCCAAGGCCGCGGCGGCCTCTCCGAGCTGGCGGCGCTGGTCCTGGCCTTCATTGACGGCGGCGTCCAATGGCTCGACTGGGCCGTGACCGCACCATCGGCAAGCTACAGTTTTGCCGATGAAACAAAGCTGATCGCCGAGATTCAGCAGGGCCTGCATGGCTCGACCTTGACGCTGGTGCCAAGCCTCCGGCTGCTGGTCAGCCCGGTCAAGCTGTTGACCTTCAGCCTCGGCGACTTGCGCACCATCGCCAAGGTCGAAGCCGGCGCGCAGGATCTGGCCACGCTCACGCAGACGCAGGCGATCCTGTCGGCCCACGGCCTCTTGACGCAGACAGATTTCGCCGCGGTTCCGGCTTTCCTGTCGACCCTCGGCGTTGCCCCCGCACCGCTGTTCCAGTGCCTCGGCATCAACGAGATGGCCACCCTGTCGGAACTGATCACCCTGCCGCAGCCGCAGGATGGCGAGCCCAACATCCAGGGCGATGCCGCCAGCTTCGCCCTGCAACAGGCGCGCACGCCCGAGGAATTCGGCGACTACTACCGCATCTATATGGCCCTCACCACCAAGCTGAAGACCGCGGCAAACGCCTCCGAGCAGCGGCTGGCGCAGGCCAACGCGGCCGTGCAGACGCTGCTTCCGCTGATGTTCGCCGCGCTCGACTGCCCGCAGGTCAACGGCATCGTGCCGCCGTCCGAAGTTGCGGCGGCGGTGCGAAACTGGCTGCGCCAGGGCCGGCGTATCGGCTTTTCCAGGGTGTCGGAAGGCGTCTGCCGGATCATCGAGAGCACCACCTTCACCTCAGAAACCGGTGCCGCCGCCCAGCAGGTGATCAATCTTTATCTGGCCAACGCGCAATCCTTCCTGTCGGCCAACAATCCGAAGACCGGCCGCATCAGCCAGGATGGCCGTTCCTGCATCTTGCCGGCCCAATCGGGCAATCTGTACGCCGAACTTCTGCTGGGTCCGGGTGGCGGCATCACGCTGCGGCAATTCCGGCGCATTCCGCCGTCCGCCGAAAATGTCTGACATCGAACAGCGAGCGAAGGCATGACATGAGCCACAAACACCGCCATCCCAACCCGCCCAACATCAACGAGCCGGATATTCTCGCGGCTCAACCCTATGCGGCGGCGCCGCTTCCGGAAGCGCAGCCGGCAGCGGCTCCCTCGACCGATCAGGCCACGGGCGCGACGTCATTTTTCGCAGCCAGCGTCGCCGAAGCCACGGCGAACGCCGGTGCCCTGATCCAGCAGCGGCTGACCGAAGCAGCCCAGGCGATCGCCGCGGCGCAAGCCACCTTCGATGCCGCCGTCGGCCAGGCGGCGATCGCCATCAACCAGAGGATCGCAGCCCAAGCCGCGGCGCTGAGCCAAAGTCCGCCGCCGGCGCCTGCCGCCCCGCCTCCCGCCCCGGTGCCATCGGTCGAAACGGCGGAGCAGGCCGTGGCCGTCGCGATCCAGGCCACCAGCCAGGCCACGGCTTACGTCGACACCCAGATCACGACGGATTTCATCGTCGACGACCAGGCGCTCGCTTCGGCCCAGCAGGCCGCGAACCAGAGCATGGCAGCGGCCGACGAGGCCGTCGGCGCAGCGATCAAGGCAACCGAACCGCCATCACAGGGCGACCCGGACGCGTGAGCGGGATCGGCCACGTCGGAGACGTTGAAGGAAGATCCGAATGCCGCAGTCGATCTGCGATCTCAAGGGGGCGAGCGCGCTCGATGCCTTGAACCAGTTGGCCGCAAAAACCGGCGGCGCGATACAAACAGCGGTGACGACACCGCGGACGGTGACCTATCTCGTTGATCGACACGATCACGCGACCCGCTGGGCCCGATACAAGTGGGGCGAGCCGCCCTATTGGCCGCCTTATGTCGAAGTCGTCGCAGCGCTCAGCGCGCGCGAGGAATCCGCCGCCAGGAAGCAAATTCTCGCCACGGAAATGATGATGCGGTTCTTCTTCCTGGAGAGCCACCGGCTGCCCCCGAACGCCCAGGATGCGGAGGATGCACGCGAAAACCTGAAAGCCCAATCCGAAAAACTGGACGACCTGCCCAAGGCTTTCAATGCGGCGAAGATTGATTTCGCCGAGCTTTGGAGGTCTGCGCAATCGATCGCCAACGAGTTCGACAAGGTCACTCTATATCTCGTTGGCCTGGATCAGCTTGGCCTGCGCAGCATGGAAGGCATTCAGTGCCTCTCTGAGTGTCAGGCCAAATGCAAAATCGCGAGGCGACTGCTCACGCTTGCGCTGCAGGGTATTCCACTGGACGATGCGCGTTCCGTCACGGAATCTGTCCTGGGCAATCTCAGGGTCGTCCGCGATGCCCTTTCCAGCATCATTTCAGGCTATTGCACGGTAACCAACAATGAAGCCATTCCAAGCTTCTTCCTGTTGCGCCTGCTTATTCCCTATCGGTTCGACGTCAAGGAACTCAAGGAAAGGCTCTATCCCTTTGTCGCAAGTGCCCTGCTGACGAGCCTGCTCCACAACCAGCAGCAATGGCTGTTCAAGCTCATGCAGAGCCTGATCGCCGATCTGGCAGGCGAGCTTTCCAACATGGGCAAGAATGATGTCGTCTTCTTCCTCAAGGGCGGACGGGGAATAAGCTACCTCTCGGGCATACCCGAAAGCGGCGAGAACGACTGGGATACACAGATACTGATCAATCCCGAGCTGCCCTGGAACCAATGGTGGGAGCGCTACGAACTGGTTCGCGACGTCGTCAATAATCGGCTGCTGCGCTACAACTTCATCTTCTCTGCGAACCTCATGAACAATACACCGTCTCTGATCAAGACGGTCGAGGACGCCAAGCTCGACATCGAGAAGATTCGCAAACAGGTAAACAGCCTCGAGGAGCAGGAAAAAATTGACGAGGAAGCGATCCAGGCAGACACGCTGGTCGAGCAACGGAAGTGGCAGGAGCTCGGACGAAAACTCAGCGGCGAATGCAAGGCAGAACTGATCGATGTCGGCCTGCCCCGATACTTCACGATCGAATTGCTGGAGCAGTGGCGGCACGTCCGCGAGACCGTCCAGCTCTCGCCGCAAGGCATTCCCTATCCCGGCGCGGCCTATTTCATCGACGAGTTGATCGGAATGGTCCGACAGTTCTATGCCGGCGTATCGCCGTCGCCGGACAAGATGAGCAAGCGGCTGGCGCGTCTGCTCGGTCTGCTGGCGGCGAAGGACTTGTCGCCCGATGCGCAACTCTTCCTCAATAGAGAGGAAACATTTGTCAAAGCCGCAGGCCTGATAAACTGCCTAAAGTTGCTCGCCCAGATCAATGACCTCTCAATCAAGCGTTTGATGACGATCCTGCTTGGTCAATTCTGCGTGGCGTATTGGCTGGATACCGATCAGGATCTGGCCAGAGCCTTCGATGAGTTTGCCTTTGGCAAACTGCAGGCTGTCGTCCAACCATCTTCAAACAACAGTCCAGCCGAGCAGGTATTCAGCGCGTCTCAAGAGATCTCCACGGTCATGATCCGGCATCTGGCGGCACGCGGAGACCTTGTGCTCGAACAAACCGGCGCGATCGCCGTGATCGTCCAAGCACTTGCCCAGATGGTCAAGACAAGGATGGTCGCAGTGGTTGAAGGCAGCCTCGCCATCCTGCTCCATCAAAGAAAGGCCGGGCCTTCGGTCAAGAATGGAGTGTCGCCGGCCGTGTTCGCCACGGTTGCTCTCTATCTCCAGGACTGCGCGAGCGCACAGGACGTGACCGATGAAATGCTCAAGGACTTCAGCCGATCGATCGAACAGATCGTCTCGAGCGGTTCCTCGTTCGGAATGGTCGGTGCAGACTCCAGGACGAAATCAATCAGGGTCTTCGCCAAGAACGCCCTGCCCTTGATCGAGAAAGGCTACGCTTATCAACCTCTGATGATCGCTTTCGAACTCAAGGCCCGCTCACAATTGAACATGGTGATGGGTAGCCCGACCTCACCGAACATCCTCGCATTGCCGTCACTGATTTCCTGGTGCCGTAGCCGGGCGGCCGACGTCAGCGAATGGGCCATGCGTCAGACTCTCAGCGAGACCTTCGGAGCCTTGATCGAAATGCAGGCGCAGGCGCTGGAGGCTTCCACCGTACCGAGACAGGTCAACCATTAGATATGTGCCGGATTCAACCGATCGACAGGAGTGCGGCGATGGCGACGATGGCAAAGCCATGCCAGCGACGACGCTTGGCGCGCGGCGCACCGAGATCCGATGTCGCGTCGGCTACGAGCAGGCGCGGCTGACGAGAGGACAGGCCAATCATGGCGACGGTTGCGATCATCGGCGGAGGTTGTGCGGGACTCGGCGCCGCGCAGGCGCTCCTGGAGAAGAATCAGACGGTGGTCCTGATCGATGCGTATGCCCGCCTGGGCGGGCGGGCCTGGACAATGCCGGATCAGGGCTTCCCGTTCGATCTGGGACCACAGTTCATCCAGGATCCGGAGGTCAACCCGTGGGCCACCATCGCAACCGAGCTCGGGTTCGAGACAATTGCCAGAGACGACGATGCCTTCAAGACGATCTACCGGGTCGAAATTCAATCCGTATGGCAGGATTCCTTTGGTCTCCCGGGGATGGACCCGTTCGAGGAGCAGCTCAAGGACGGCTATGAGTCCGCAATCCTGTTCGCGAACATGCCCCCGATCACAAAATCATTCGGTCGCGGGCAGGACGCCCAGCTCGCTCTCGGCTCCAATGGTATCGGTTCGATCGCTGAATCCGCGGAGCCCTGGCAGTATATCGCGTCGGACAAGGCACGTCAGAAGGACGGCAGTGGCAAGGTCCTCTATGTCAAGCGCGGGCTTGGAACGCTGGTTCAGGAGTTCGGCGCGGACCTGCAGAGAAAATACCGCGCGTTCTTGACGCACCGGCCGTCGACCGTGGTCACGTGCGTCCGCTTCGTTTCGGCGCAAAACCAGTGTGAGGTCTTTGCCGGCGATCAACAGGTTTCGACGTGCGACTATTGCATCGTGACCGTCCCCTGCAGCGCCCTGCCCGCCATCGCGTTCATTCCACCGTTGTCCCATGAACGACTGGTGGCGAACGGCTACATCGTCCTTGGCTCCTACAAGAAAGTCGCGTTCCAGCCGCAACAAATGCCGCAGCAAATCCAGCAGAATGCCGAATACTATCTCTATGACAACAACCTGAAGGCCTGCTGGCAATATTTCAGGCTGCCAACCGCTCCGCAGGCGCTGATCGGCGTTGCATCCGGCAACTTCGCCGCAAGCCTCGATCGCAAGGCAGACAACGATGCCGCAACGAGCTTTGTCACCGCACTGTCGACGGCTTACGGCCAGCAGATCGTGTCGACGCAGCCGCCGATGGTCACCAACTGGTCGAAGCAGCAACAGGTGTGGGGCGCCTATTCCTATACCCGCTATGACGGCGGCAATTCCGACGACCCGGCTCCGCTGAACGCGAGAATCGAGATCGGCAAGTCCCACGCCAACGGCCGCATCCTCTTTGCCGGCGAAGCAACCTGGACCGACGCCTATGGCACGATCCACGGCGCCTACAATTCCGGGGTGCGCGCGGCAAGGGTGATCCTCCAGAATCTCGGGATTTGAGCTCAAGTTGCAGCGTTTGGCGGTGCGCTGCGCGGACAACGGGACTGATCTGAGGCTGATCGAAAATGACGACACTTGTTGCCATCATCGGCGGAGGTTGCGCGGGGCTCGGCGCCGCGCGAGAGCTCCTGCGCAAAGGCAAGAAGGACATCGAGGTCGTTCTGATCGAGGCCTTCGATCGCCTGGGCGGCAGGGCCTGGACGGTGACCGACGGCGGATTCCCGTTCGATCTGGGACCGCAATTCATTCAGGACCCGGGCATCAACCCGTGGAAGGACATCGCGGCCGACCTGAACATCGGGACCGTTCCTTCCAACCCAAGCACTGTCTACAGACTTCTTGGCGAAGCCGGCTGGCGAGACGCGGTACCCGGGAAGGACGAACCCAAGAGGATCGTGGAGGTCAGAAACCTGCTTCAGCTCGCCTACAAGGACGCGACGAAGTGGAGCAACAAGCCGCCGCTCGCGCAGTCATTGGGGACTGACGCGGAAGCCCAGATCGCATTGGGCTCGGAAGCCGAAGGCTCGATCGCGGAATCTGCCGAGCCGTGGCAATATATTGCGTCTGATCGTGCACGTCAGAAGGACGTTGCCGACGAAGATGCAGGAATCGAATACGTCAAAGGCGGCCTGGGTACGCTCGTCGAGAGCTTTGGCGCCTGGCTCCAGAAAAAATTCGATCCGCTCCTCAAGGTGCTCACCGGTCAGGTCGTCACCTGCATCCGCTGGATGCCGACCGATCAGAAGCTCGAGATCACGGCCGGCTACAAGCCACTTCTCATCGCCGACTACTGTATCGTGACTGTCCCCTGCAGCGCCCTGCCCCGCATCGCTTTTATCCCGCCGCTCGATCAGAAGCGCGTCGTGGCCAATGCATACATCGTGCTTGGATCCTACAAGAAGGTCGCCTTTTGCCCACAGCCGATGCCCAAGGAGATTGAACCTGATCACCAGTATTTTGTGTTCGATTACAGGATGCAGGGCTGCTGGCAGTATTTCAGGCTGCCGACCGCGCCAGAAGCGCTGATCGGGGTCGCATCGGGAAATTTCGCCGCGAGGCTCGACCGGCTGAATGATGAAACTGCTGCGGGCTGCTTCACCGACGCCTTGACCGCGGCCTATCCCAAGTCCCCGTTCGCACCGAAGACCAAACCGCTGGTCACGAACTGGTCGAACCAGCCAAATGTCTGGGGTGCCTATTCCTATACCCGCTATGACGGCGGCGATCCCGACAATCCGACGGCGTTCAACGCAAGGGAGCAGATCGGCAAGTCCCATGTCGACGGCCACATCCTTTTTGCCGGTGAGGCAACCTGGACCGACGCTTACGGCACCATCCACGGCGCCTACCGCTCCGGCGAGCGGGCGGCAAGGACCATTCTGAAGCAGCTTGGGCTGTCCTGAAGCAGCCCCAAATCATTTGCAACGCAAGGAGCAATTTCATGCCCGTACTCCCAAACGCCACCCTGAAAAAGCTCGCAAGCTACCGGCGCACAAGAGATGGCGAGCAGGTACCAAACACGATTACGGGCGACGTCTATGAATACGCATGCTGGAACTGGGTGCTGAGCGGGGCGACACTCAAGAACACCGATCTAACAAGCACCAAGAGCATCATCGAAAACATCATGCAGCTGGACAATTTTGGGTTTCCGACCGCCATCAAGCCAGGCGCTTCGCAGGTCTACCAGGGAAACGACGCGGAGTTCGTCATGATGGGACAGAAGCTGCGAGATGCAACCATGGGAGGACCGGATTTTGAGCAGAGCGATGTTGCGCAAAAGGATTTTCTTGGTTGTCTCGTTCGCATCATGCTTCGTGCCAACGGGCTGCAACCGATCAACTTTGACGCCCAAAACCAATACAACGTCATCGTTCGAAGCAGCAATTGGTGGAACACCGATCATTGGGCGCTCAAATTATATGCCGGCCCGAACGCTACCCATTACGTGCAAACCGTTCCCGAGACGCCGCTTATGTTCTCGTGCTCGGAAGTCTGGGATGAACATCTTGCATTCGTAGAGATATCAATTTCGGGACTGCACCAAAATCAGGTGGACCTGCTATCAACCGTACCAGTGTGTCGATGCCGCGCCTGGGTGACCAAGAAAGACCGGGACCAACGGGACGTCTCATACGTGTGCGAAGCAATACTGGCGGCGGGGGCGGGTCAATGTTCCGCTTGCGGCTTCGTTGCTTGTCAGACGCATCTGGGAAGCTTTGACCAGGCCGGAGTCTTTCGTTGGGGCGTCAAGGATGCAGACAAGTTCAAGTGTCAGCGTTGCCGCAGCAACGTGACTATTCTTGGATGACCGACAGGCTCGCAAGGCACCGCGGCGAACCCTATCGAGCGACTGCACCTCCGACACGGACCAACACCAGGCGGCGCTTCTTTCGCCTCAGGCCGATTTTTCGTCGCCGCATGATGATTCGATCTGGCTGGGGTGCATGTCCGGTCGAATCCGTGGCCCCGGTCGCAGGCCGGCCGCCAAATGCATCCGTGAACAGCCCCCGGTCGCTGGATGACTGAAGGAACGATGATGACCGCCTGACCGCCATCGATGGCGCGCCCGGTGAGGACGCCAGGAATGTGTCGCCGCGCGCGACCTCGGCGCCAGACGAGAATAGCTGCGCCGTTGTCGGCGGCGCGGACCGCTGCTCGTGAAAGGACGAAACGTCCTGAAGAGCCGGCGATCGCGGGAACATTGTCCCCATCGCCGATGGTTCGGCAGCTTCCATCAGGAACGTACGCTGCGACGCGTCACTGCCATCATCCGAGAAAATCGTTATCGGCGACACCATCGGCGGCAACCTCCGAAAATAGTCTCACGAGCGTTGCTTCGAGCAACTATCGCCTGAATTGTCAGGGTTGACAAGCACAACCGCGACTGTTCGTCACTCCGCCGCCTCGCGCCGATACTCGCGCGGGGTGCGGCCGACCTGGCGCCGGAAGTACTTCTCGAAATGGCTGAGATCGGCAAAGCCAACCTGCAAGGCGACGTCGGTGATCGGCTGACGGATATTCTGAGCCAGCAGCAGCTTGGCGTTTTCCACCCGGATCCGGGCCAGCATCGCCTTGCAGGATGTCCGCAGGCTCTGGCGAAACAGAAAGCTGAGATGGGATTGGCTGACATTTGCCTGCCGCGCCAACATGCCGAGCCGGATCGGCTCGGCATAGTGATCGACGAGGTAGAGCAGCGCCTTGCGCAAATTGGGATGCAGCTTCGCCAGAGCCTTGGCGTCCTTGCTGAGGGCATGACGAACCCAGACGTCGAGTCCGGCCCCGCCTTCGACCTCGTCCGCATCCAGGGCTTCCGCATCGAGAACATCTTCAGCGGGCGCGGGCGCCGCCGGCGGCAGCGCGGCCCTGCGATTTTCAGGCTCCGGGTAGAGCGCGGGAAAGTGGCGACGAATGTCTTCGGCGCGGATCGGCTGGCGTCCCGTCATGACCGCCAGCCGCGCCACCAGACGCTCCACCTCGAAGGCATTTTCCGGCCAGGAATAGGCGCGGCACAGCTCCAGCATTTCGGCGCTGATCTTGTCCTCGGCGCGATAGCCGTGTCCCTCCAGCGCGGCGATCACGAGCGGCTCGATATCGGCGTCGCGGTCGCGCAGCGGCGGCACGCTGACCGGCAGGAAATCCAGCTCGGCCAGCAATGCCCGCGAAAACGCGCGCTCCGCCACCAGGCGGCGGAGATCGCCGGTCGCCGAGGCGATGACCCGGACCTTTGCGGAGCTGGATACATCGAGCCATTGCCCCAGCCGCGAATGCATGTGCTGGGGCAACTGGTTCTGGAGATGCGGCGCCAGCATGTCGATGTCGCTGAAGAAGAGGCTGCCGCCCTCGGCCGCGCCAAACCAGTCCTCGGGCAGACCGCGCGGCTGGGCGCAATTGACCTGAACGAAGGGACGGTCGCGGCGCGGACCGCAACAATGGATGGCAGCCGCCAGATACGGTGTCTCGGTGCCGAACTCGCCCTGCAGCAGACAGGGCAGATCGCTTTGCGAAGCCTTTTCGACAAAGACCTCGAGGTTGCGGACCGCCTCGCTCGCGCCAACCAGCAGCAACGAGCGGCCCAGCCGCCGCTTCGCCCAATCGCAGACCTCGTAACGCTTGACCATGAAGGCAAGCTGACGGGCGCAATCGGCCAGCACATCCGAAAGACTAGAACCGCAGCCGCCTTCGTCCCAGCTCAGGCTCAACTCGCCGATGGCGGCATCGGCATAGACCATCGGGACGGTCACCGAGGGCACCGGTTCGGATCGCCATTGCGGCGCCCGCTCGGGCTCGCGCGCACCACGGGGATGCTGACCCTCGCCAGGCTCGCTGAGCCAGTCGAGCGAGATTTCCTCCCCGGACCGGCACAAGATGATCCGGCCGAGACGATTGATGCGCAGCTCTGCAGTGCAAGCCTGTGATAGTTCTGCCAAGAGTTGGGCGTAGCGCGTCAGGAAGTCGGACACAGCCGGGTATGGGCGGCTCATCCGGGACAATTCCTGCCAAGCCCGCTTGCTCGCGGCAGGACTGCTGCGCTGGTCTCTCCCGACCAACTTAATGACCCGGCGAGTTGAGGTCTCTCTGCGCGCGATGGCGCGGTCGATCGAACGCGGCCACAGACGCGGTCACCCCATTCGGATATGGTGCGGGCTTGAGGCGATGACGACGTTGATCGTCAGGGATCGAGAGCAGGCACCCGTCGTCTCCCTGCTCATTGCGGCTGAGCGATTTTTCAAACCGGCCGCCATTGCGACCCGCTTCGCCGCGATCATGACTCCCCGGACTGACGGCCAGGACAAGCCCCGCCATCGCCACCATTCCTCACCCTTCTCGTGACCCGGACAAATGATGCCGGTCGACGAGCCTACCCTGGTTGCAAGGATGCAGGACTGCCGGGCGTCACGCAACTTAAAATCGTCTACAGGCAATTAAAAACTTCTAGAGCGAATACGCGAACAAGGTCTCATAACGAAGAATTGGTTGGCCTATCCAACCAAAATTAACTAGCCGCGCTTGGCGACGTCGCGACCTCATGCGGTCATCGAGCTGACCCGAACGGACGGCCTTGGCCACTCTGGCCTTTGTGTTGGAGCGTGGGCCGCTGCCCACACACGTTAGGCGGCCGCCTGCTCGCGCGGCTCTGTGATCGCGATGTGCTGGCAATGCGCTAGCGGCGTGGTGCCGTTGGCGACGACCAGCGCATCGAGTTCAACGAAACGGTGACCCTTCTTCTCGTAGTTGCCGGTCACCTTCGCGCGCGCGGTGATCTCGTCGCCGACCCGCGCGGGGAAAAGCAGCTGCATGCGGCTGCCGACATGAATCCATGGGCCGAGAATTGCATTGTCGACCAGCACGCGGTTCATGACCCGCTGCAACAGGCCGGGATGGCCGAGGCCCTCGCGGGCATAGATCGGATCGGTCTCCCTGATATCGGCAAGATACGCGCTTGCGGCCTCGCCAGGCCAAGCCCGTGGCGCGGTGCCGAGCCATTTGCCGAGTTCATAGGAGTGGCGATCCACCGGCGCGCGCTCGGCGACCGGCGCGACATCCCTGAAATCCGCAAGCGAAAGCGCTGGCGCGGACACGGCCAAGGAGGCGCTGCCGGTGGCGCAGAGTTCGCCCCGACTCTCGACCTCGATCGACAGCACGCCGTCATTTTCCGTCGCGCTCACGACGGCCGTCTCGCCGTCATAGACCGGCTTGAGGAAGCGCGCCTCGATCAAGCCGCGCTCCAGGAACGCGCGGCCAAATCTCCTGACCGGCAGATGCGTCATATAGGCCATGACATCGACGCCCGGCACCAGCCCGCCCGAGAAGCCGAAACGGCGCGCCACGGCATCGTCATGCATCTTGTTCTCGGACAGCTTGGCCGTGTTGAAGGCCGTCACGCGGTAGGTTTCGAGCAGGCCTGTCATGCCGGTGTTCCTGATGTCGACATCAGGTCAATCGTACGCCAGGGAACCAGCGTGGCAAGCCGTGTTTTGCTCGCAATTGGCCTGCCGATGGAGTAGGACGCCCTTCCGAACCCACCGACACCGAGACATGACGCAAAGCCCGCCCACAACCCGCATTTACGTCGATGCCGACGCCTGCCCGGTCAAGGACGAGATCTACCGCGTGGCGATCCGGTATGGCCTGCCGGTCTCGGTGGTCGCAGGCCAATTCATCCGCGTCCCGCAGGATCCCCTGATCGAGCGCATCGCGGCGGGGTCCGGGATGGACGCCGCCGACGACTGGATTGCGGAACGCGCCGGCCCCGGCGATATCGTCATTACCTCGGACATTCCGCTGGCGAGCCGCTGCGTCAAGGCCGGCGCCGAGGCGATCGCGCCGAACGGCAAGCCATTTACCGAACAATCAATCGGAATGACCTTGGCGGTTCGCAACCTGATGACCGATCTGCGTTCAGCGGGCGAAGTGACGGGCGGCCCCAGATCCTTCGCGGCCCGCGATCGTTCGACGTTCCTGTCGACGCTCGACCAGACCATCCGGCGCATCCAGCGCCAGCGCGCCGGACAATCCGCACAGAACCAGAATTGAATTTGATATCATGGCGCCCCCGCTGATCCAGTTGAAAGACATTGCGCTCACCTTTGGCGGCACACCGCTGTTGTCTTGTGTCGAACTGTCGGTGTCGCCGTCCGAGCGCGTCTGCCTGATCGGGCGCAACGGCTCGGGCAAGTCGACGCTGCTGAAGATCGCGGCTGGATTGGTCGAACCCGATTCCGGCAGCCGCTTCGTGCAGCCCGGCGCCACCATCCGCTATCTGCCGCAGGAGCCGGATTTCGCCGGCCACGCCACCACGCTGGCCTATGTCGAGGCCGGTCTCGGGCCCGGCGACGATCATTATCAGGCCCGCTTCCTGGTCGAACAGCTCGGCCTCAACGGCGATGAAGACCCGGCTCACCTCTCGGGCGGCGAGGCCCGCCGCGCGGCGCTGGCGCGGGTGCTGGCGCCCTCGCCCGACATTCTCTTGCTCGACGAGCCGACCAACCATCTCGATCTCACCACCATCGAATGGCTGGAGCGCGAACTGGACAGCCGCCGCAGCGCGCTGGTCCTGATCAGCCATGACCGGCGCTTTCTGTCCAACCTGTCGCGCGCGACCGCCTGGCTCGATCGCGGCCAGATCCGGCAGATCGACCGCGGCTTCGCCGCGTTCGAAGCTTGGCGCGACGAGGTGCTGGCGGAGGAAGAGCGCGACCAGCACAAGCTCGACCGCAGAATCGTCAACGAGGAGCACTGGCTGCGCTACGGCGTCTCCGGCCGCCGCAAGCGCAACGTCAAGCGGCTCGCCAATTTGCACGCGCTGCGCGACCAGCGCCGCACCTATCGCGGGGCGACCGGCGCCGCCAATCTCGCCGCCGCGGAAGCCGACAAATCCGGCAAGCTGGTGATTGAGGCCAAGGGCGTCACGAAATCCTATGGCGAGACCAGAATCGTCGACGGTTTCTCGATCCGCGTCCAGCGCGGCGACCGCGTCGGCATTGTCGGGCCGAACGGCGCCGGCAAGACCACGCTGGTCAATTTGCTGACCGGGGCGATCCAGCCTGATGGCGGCACCATCCGCCTCGGCGTCAATCTCGAGACCGCAACCCTCGACCAGCATCGCGAAAGCCTCGATCCCAAATCGACACTGGCCGAAGCCTTGACCGGCGGACGCGGCGATCATGTCATGGTCGGCGGCAAGCCGCGCCATGTCGTCGGCTACATGAAGGACTTCCTGTTCGCGCAGGAGCAGATGCGCACGCCGCTCGAAGTGCTCTCCGGCGGCGAACGCGGCCGGCTGATGCTGGCACGCGCGCTGGCCAAGCCGTCGAACCTCCTGGTGCTGGACGAGCCGACCAACGATCTCGACCTCGAGACGCTCGACGTGCTCGAGGACATGCTCGGCGACTACGACGGCACGGTGATCCTGATCAGCCACGACCGCGATTTCCTCGACCGCGTGGTGACCTCGGTCATCGCGCCGGAAGGCAACGGCCGCTGGGTCGAATACGCCGGCGGCTACACCGACATGCTGGCTCAGCGCGGCGCCGACCTCAAGCGCGAGACGCTCAAGCCTGCCGCCGAAGTCGAGGACAGACGCGAGCCGAAGATGGCCGTATCTGCCACCGCGCCCAAGCGCAGGCTGTCCTTCAACGAAAAACACGCGCTGGAAAAGCTGCCGACGACGATCGCCAAGCTGCAGGCGGAAATCGCCAAACACCAGCGCCTGCTTGACGATCCCGACCTCTACCGGAGGGACCGCAAGAAATTCGACGCGGCGTCCGCGGCGATCGCGGCGGCTCAGGACGAGCTCGCCGCCGCCGAGGACAAATGGCTGGAACTTGAAGTGTTGCGTGAGGAGATCGAGAAGGCCTAGCGCGGTGAACTTGAAGTTCCTATCAGTTGCCGCTGCAGCCGCTGAATAGCAACTTCAAAATCAAAGCCGCACTAGAGCATGATCCGGAAAAGTGCGAAGCGGTTTTCCGAAAAGATCATGCTTAATCAAAAACCTAGAGCGCGATGGTGAGTCAACGCAATCCCATCGCGCTCTAGGGAGTCGGCAACGCAGGCGTATCGTCCTTTTCACGGACCGTGCGAAGCTCGTACCAAAGCGCGTTGAGGACTCCCGCAGCAGCCGCGAGTCCGAGGCCCAGAATCCAGGAAAAATACCACATAGCGTCTTCTCCGCTGCAGATTTGACCATGCTGGCTCGGCACATGATCATCATCTCGTTGTTGGCGTAGCCCTTTTCGAAAAGCCGGTTTCCGCTTCTCGCCGATCACGTCATCGCCTTGTCAGTAGACCGACGATCCGGCCTTCTCGATCGTCGTCGCGCTCACCTTGCCCCACAGCACCTTGTAGACCCATGCCGTATAGGCGAGCACGATCGGCAGAAAGACCACCGTCGCGATCAGCATGTTGCGAAGCGTCGCATGGCTCGATGAGGCGTCGAACACGGCGAGCGAGTCGTTCGGGCTGGTGCTCGACGGCAGAATGATGGGAAACATCGACAACCCGACGGTCGCGATGACGCAAGCGATGCCGAGCTTGGAAGCAAGGAACGTCAGCCCGGACCGGCGAGCGCCAAAGCCTGCCGCGGCCAGCAGCGGCGCGACAATGCCGAGCAGGGGTACGACCGCGAGCCACGGCATGCTGCGGAAGTTTTGCAGCCACGCCGACGAATTGATCGCAACCGTCTTGCCCAGCGGATTCGAGGGACCGTCCCATGCGATCGTGCTCGTCACTTGATAGCCGCCGAAGGCACCCAGCCAGATCAATACGCCGCCGCCCGCGAACAGGACCGCGGTGATCAGCGCCGCCTTGGCGCCAAACGCCGCGGCGCGATCGGCCACTGGACCTTCCGCCTTGAAACCAAGCCAAGCGGCGCCGTGCATGACCAGCATCGCCAGCGACACCAGCCCGCAATACAGCGCCAATGGATTGAGCAGGCCGAACAGCGTACCTTCGTAGATCGGCCGTAGATCGTCGGTGAAATGGAAGGGCACGCCCTGAAGCGCGTTGCCGACCGCGACCCCGAAGATCAACGCCGGAACGGCACCCCCGACGAACAGCGCCCAGTCCCAGTTCCGTCGCCAGGCGACGCTTGTGCGCTTCGAGCGGTACTTGAAGCCGACCGGACGCAGAATCAGCGCGAACAGCACCAGGAACATGGCAAGGTAGAAGCCGGAAAAGCTCAAGGCATACAACGCGGGCCACGCCGCAAAGATGGCCCCGCCGCCGAGAATGAACCAGACCTGATTACCTTCCCAGACCGGACCGACGGTGTTGATCGCGACGCGCCGCTCGGTGTCGGTCTTCGCCACGAAAGGCAGCAGCGCGCCGACACCCATGTCGAAGCCGTCGCTGACGGCAAAGCCGATCAGCAGGATGCCGAGCAGTCCCCACCAGATCAAGCGCAACGTGCCGTAGTCCAAGAGATGCTGGATCATGATATATTTCCTTGACCTCGTGTGAGGATCACTCCGCCGGCGTGATGACCGCGCGCGCCTTTGCAAACTCGCCAAACGAACCCATGTCGCCGACGGCATCAGGACCCTTCTTGATGGCCTGCAGCATCAGCCCGGTTTCGATGACGGCGAGCACGCCATAGACGGCCGTGAAGCCGACGATCGTCAGCACCAGATCGGTAATGCCAAGTTCCGATGTTGCCAGGAAAGTCGGCAGCACGCCGTCGATGATCCAGGGCTGTCGACCGAACTCGGCGACGAACCAACCAAGTTCCGCAGCAAGCCATGGCAACGGAAAAGTACTGAGCGCAAGCCAGAACAGCCAGCGCGGCGCCTCCGCCTCCCGCATCGTGTACCAGAGCGAGACCAGGAACACGGCAAGCAGTGCGAAGCCAAACAGCACCATGAAGCGGAACGTGAAGAACAAGGACGGCACGCTGGGCACCGTCGACCAGGCTGCGTCGCGAACCTGCTCCGGCGTGGCCTGCAAGGGATTGTCCACGTAACGCTTCAGCAGCAGGGCATAGCCGAGATCGGCCCGGGTCGTGGCGAAGGCGGTGCGGGCCGCCGCGTCGGCATGGTTCTTCTTGAGCTTCTCGAGCGCATCATAGGCGAGCAGACCGTTAGCGATCCTGCCTTCGGCCCTCTTCACGAGATCGAAGATTCCGGGGATCTGCTGGTCGATCGAGCGCGTGCCGATCAACCCCATCACCCAGGGGATTTCGATGGCAAAATGGGTCACATGCGCCTGCATGTCGGGAATGCCGAATGCCGTGAACGAAGCCGGCGCAGGCTCCGTCTGCCACATCGCCTCCATCGCGGCGAGCTTCATTTTCTGGTTGTCGGTGATGGTATAACCGCTTTCGTCGCCGAGCACGATGACGGACGAGGCAGCTGCGACGCCAAAGGCAGCCGCGATCACAAACGATCGTTTGGCGAACTCGATGTAACGGCCTTGCAGAATGTAGAAAGCCGAAACGCCCAGAACGAAGGCGGCACCGCAGACATAGCCTGCCGACACCGTATGCACGAACTTCGCCTGCGCCGTCGGATTGAACAGAACCGCAACGAAATCAGTGACTTCCATGCGCATCGTATCGGGATTGAAGACAGCCCCCACGGGATTCTGCATCCAGCCATTGGCGATCAGGATCCATAACGCCGACAGGTTGCTGCCAAGCGCCACCATCCAGGTGACCGCGAGATGGGCGCGCGGTGACATTCTATCCCAGCCGAAGAAGAACAGGCCGACAAAGGTCGCTTCCAGGAAGAAAGCCATCAGCCCTTCGATCGCGAGCGGCGCGCCGAAAATGTCACCGACATAGTGCGAGTAGAAGGCCCAGTTCATGCCGAACTCGAATTCCATGGTGATGCCGGTGGCAACGCCAAGGACGAAATTGATTCCGAACAGCAGACCCCAGAATTTGGTCATGTCACGCCAGACGGTCCGCCCCGTCATCACATAGACGGTCTCCATCATTGCCACGAGCACCGACAGCCCGAGCGTCAGCGGCACGAACAGAAAGTGGTACATCGCGGTCAGCGCGAATTGCAGACGCGACAGTTCAACAAGCAAGGGATTGGTCATGGTGGAGACACCTTTCGCAAGTCTTTTCTACTACACCCCCGGACCGCAGATTTATTGACGTGAATCAAGTGGCGGCTGCGACCAACGATGCACAAGTCGTTGATGGCGATAGCGAACAATCAAACCGAACATGATCAAGAGAGGCCGACGCGACGCCGCAACTCAGGGGCAGCGGCGAAAGCCGAGGCTTCGATCGATAGCCGTCAATCTCTGGATCTGGCCCAAGACTTTGGGTCGGCCGGATTACGCATCACACTTTGCTGGCAGGTCGTCCGCTCCGTGGCGCGAATCGGCTTTTCGGGATCGCTTGCACTGTTCGCGGGGCATCTCATCGGGGGGGACGCTTTCGACAGCGGGGCGCTCGCCGGCGCCCTTGTTTGCTTCAGCTTGTCGAGCTGCGCCGGCATTTTGTCCGATCTGCGGACCGCAACCGCCGAGGCCCTGGTCGTCGATCGGTTGCGGGTTACGCTGCAGGACGCGGTGTCACGAATGTCGCCAGCGTCAATCCGCACCAAGCCCGCCGGTGCGCTGATCGCCGGCCTGCAGCGTTATCCCAACGCGCTCGCCAACCTCGTGATCAGCCACAACGCGGCGAAATCGATGCTGGGCGCCGGCCCAGTGCTCGCGGCAGCGGCGGTCGTCGTCGTATCATGGGAGGCCGCGCTCACGCTTTTCCTCGCCCTGCCGATCATGATCATCTTCTTTGCGCTGCTCGGCGGCGTGGTCCGCCGCAGGGCCGAGACCCAGGAGAAGGCGTTCGGCCGGCTCGCGGCACAGTTCTCCGACCGTATCCGGACATTGCCGACAATCCTGGCCAACCACGCCTTGCTGCATGAACACGGCAAGATCGAACAGCGGATGACGCGCTATGCCGACAGCACGATGAGCGTGCTGAAAGTCGCATTCCTCAACGCGGGCATCATCGACTTCTTCTCCGCGATGGCCATCGCCGTGCTTGCGATTTTCCTTGGCCTTGGCCATCTCGGGCTCATCCATATCCCCGGATTTTCCGGGCTCGTGCTTTGGCAGAGCCTGTTCATTCTCATTATCGCCGCGGAATTCTTCACGCCTTTCCGCCGCTATGCCGAGCAATACCATGTCAAGGCCGAGGGTGAGGCCGCGGCCAAGGAGCTGGACTGGTATCTCGCCACTTCCCGCGCGTCGCAGCGAAGGATTTTTGCAATCGCCGGCGCTCCCGACGTGGCGGCGCTCCCACGGACCGGCCTGATCGTGATCTCCGGACCGAGCGGTTCCGGGAAGTCAACCTTGCTTCGCAGGCTCGCCGGAATCGAGACAGCTTCGCCCGAGGCCCAGTCCCTGCCTCAGGTGGAGGCCACGGGATGTGATTGGATATCGACTGACATCTATGTGCCGGCGGGTACGTTGGGCGAGGCAATTGGCTGGAACCGTCACATTCATGACAGCGCAGTGCTGCGGAACGCCGCCCGAGAGGTCGGTCTGCTGGACGAGCGACTCCTGCCGGGCGGCCTCGACGCCGTTATCACGGAAGGTGGCGACAATCTCTCCGGCGGACAGCGGATGCGGATCGGCATCGCCCGTATCCTGCTCTCCGACGGCGTGGTCCTCGCGGATGAGCCAACCGCCAAGCTGGATCCCGGCACGGCGGAACTCGTCCGGACGATACTCGCGGAAGTGGCGAGCCGGGGCCGCCTGGTCATTGTCGCCACCCACGACCGGCAATTCATCGAGGTCGCGAGCCAGCATCATGTCTTGCAGGTCAGGTCCCAAGCTGAGCAGGCAGCCGCCGCATGAACACGCGATCAACTGTGCCCTTGTCTGTTGCCGCCACAGCCATGCAGGTTTCCGTGCGCCAAAAATCGCCATGGCGCCTGGCGCTGCTGCTGGCCGTCGCTGCTCTGGCGTCGGGAATCCTGCTCACCGGCCTGTCCGCCTGGTTCCTTGGTGCGGTCGCCTTGGCCGGCGCGGGGCCGGCGGCGCTCGCTTTCAATTTTCATACGCCGGCAGCCTTTGTTCGGCTGTTCGCGCTCAGCAAGACGGTCGGCAAATATGGCGAACGTGTCGTGGGACATCGTGCCGCCCTCCTCGACCAGGTGAAGCGTCGTGCGCAACTGTTCCTGTCGATGGCGCAAGCCCCGGGCATCCGCACGGCCGGCTGGCAACTCGGCAACCAGGACCGCCTGTCAGACTATATGGAGGACGTGGAAGACGTCGATTATGCGCGTCTGCGCGTTGGATTGCCGACGTCTGTGCTGCTGGCCGCAACCGCCCTGCTGGCTGCCGCCACGGCCTGGCTTGCGCCATTGGCGTTGCTGCCGATCGCATTGTTGTCGATTGCGGTGCTGGTGACGCTGCGCGGCCTGATGCCTGCAATGCGCCGGCAATGGACCGCCGTGCGATCGTCGCAGCGAACAGCAGGCCGTTTGCTGGGGACCGCACTGACCTCGGTCGTACCGCTGCAGGCCGAGCACGCCTTCGCTGCCATCTTGTCCGTGGCCTTCGGCCATTTCAATCATGCTGAGGCGGCCCGTCTCGCGCAGCGCCGCGCGCTTGCGCTGCTGGATATGCTTGCCGGACTGGTCGGTCCGTTGGCAGCGCTCAGCGTCATGGTCGCGGCCTGGCAGGCCGGCGGCCGCGGCAACGCGCTCCTCATCCCCGCCTTTCTCGGCTTCGGCTGGCTTGCCCTTGGCGAGACCGCAGCGAACATTTCGCGCGTCGCCCTCGGAAGGGTGCGGGAGCGCGCCGCGAGCCAAGGACTCAAGGAGTGGTCACCCGTAACCGCCATGACGAGCGGACCATCGTCACCGACCGCGGCCCTGCACTGCCTGACGCTCAAGAGTGTTCCACGACAGGCGCCGAACGGCCGCAGCCTCGGTGAATCGATCAACCTGACCTTCCGCGCCGGCCACCCTGCGGCTCTCGTCGGCGCAAGCGGTACGGGCAAAACGACGTTGCTCAAACAAATTGCCGGCTGGCTCGGTGCCGATGGCCATGGCCAGTTTGTTGCCGACGGCGTCGTGATCCTCGGCGCCTGCCGCCGCGGCATATCGCACCTCGGACTGCACGATGCAGCCATTCTTTCCGACACCGTTCGTGAGAACCTGTTCGCACCTGGCGCATCCGAAAAACAATGCTGGCAGGCGCTGGCCACTGTGGAACTCGACGGCCGCATCGCGGACGCGGGCGGCCTCAACGCCTGGATCAGCCAGGATATGCTTTCGCTCGGAGAGGCGCAGCGCATAAACCTCGCTCGCGCACTGCTCAGCGACGCCCCACTTGTGCTGCTTGACGAGCCCGTCGAGCATCTGGATTTCATCCAGGGATCACGGATTCTCCTGCGCGTGTTGACGCAGCTCGGGGACCGGATCGTGATCTATTCGAGTCATGCCGAATACGCAGCGCAGGGAACGACCAGCATCTCCCTTGCGTCGGGCAAGCAACGTTCTTGAGGCCAAGTCCGCGGGCAAGTCCGACGAATAGTTGGCGCTTGAGCGACTTTCTGCGCGACCGGCGACTAGCGACGGAAGAAATTGCGGGCGGAAATCATCGAGCCTGGCGCAGGCGAGACCACAATCCTGGCCGAGCGATGTGGAGAGCGTGTTTCCGAAGTCCTTGATCCGCGACTTCAGATCGGCGCCTCTAACGTCCGACGCCGACCCTGGCGCGCAGTTCATCGAGCAATTGATCGACCTGGCTTGTTCCCGCGGAGACCTGATCTTGCAGTGCGCTGTTTTCGGCAAGACGGGTGAACGCCTTGGTCTGCGCATTGGCCAACCGGAGCACCATGATCGCCTGCTGCAGGTCGGCGTTGCTGCGGAGCGGCAGGCTTCCGATCCGGGCAACGCTCAAGGCCAATTCGGTCCATGCACCAGATGGTTGAGGCCCAACCGGAGGTTTCTCCGTCGCCAGTCTCGGTAAGTTCAGAATACCACCCATCAGCCCCGCCCCCGCGTCCCGAGAATCTCCCTGCCTAAACCTACAGACAATGCGGTAATGGTTTGGTTAATCTCCGCCCGCCGACATGACGACCAAGGAGCAGCCATGACCACACCGCTCGCCGTCAAGATTGCCCGTGAGTACGGCACCCCCGCGGCCGTCATCGACCTCGACCGCGTCGAGCGCAACATCGCCCGCGTCCAGGCGGCCTGCGATGCCGCCGAAGTCGCCAATCGCCCGCATATCAAGACCCACAAGAGCCCTCTGCTGGCAAGGAAGCAGATCGACGCCGGCGCCAAGGGCATCACCTGCCAGAAGCTTGGGGAGGCCGAGGTGATGGCGGAGAGCGGCATCGACGACATCCTGATCAGCTATAATCTGATCGGCGAGGAGAAAATGGCCCGGCTCGCCGCATTGCAGGCGCGCGCCAACATGACCGTCGCGGCCGACAATCCGGTGGTGATCGAGGGGCTGCCCGAGGCTGCCGCTATCTCGGGACGCCCGCTGTCGGTCGTGGTCGAATGCGACACCGGGCGCAAGCGCGCCGGCGTCGAAACTCCGGCTGAAGCGGTCGCGCTGGCGCGCCAGATCGCGGCCTCGAAAGGCCTGCACTTCGCAGGCTTCATGCTCTACCCGACCGAAACGGGGTGGGCCGAGGCACAGGCGTTCTACGACGCGGCGCTCGCGGGGTTGCGCGAACACGGGCTCGATGCGGCCATGGTCTCGACCGGCGGTTCGCCGAACCTGAAGAACCTCGGCAAGCTCAAAGGCGCCACCGAACATCGGCCCGGCACCTACATCTATAACGACCGCATGCAGGTCGCGGCCGGCGTCGCCGGCCTCGATGATTGCGCGCTCACCATCTATTCCACCGTGGTGAGCCGTGCCGCGCCGGATCGCGGCATCCTCGATGCCGGCTCCAAGACGCTGACGTCGGACTCCGGCGGGCTCGATGGTTTTGGTTTGATCCTCGAACACCCCGAGGCCAGGATCGCGCGCTTTGCCGAGGAGCACGGCTTTCTCGATCTCGCCCGCAGCAATACGCGGCCCAATGTCGGCGATGTCGTGCGTATCGTGCCCAACCACGTCTGCGTCGTCGTCAACATGATGGACGAGGTGGTGATGGTACGCGGCGACGAGATCGTCGGCGTGCTGCCGGTCGCGGCGCGGGGGAAGTTACGGTAATACCTTATCCTGAGGAGCCGCGCTCTTGCGCGGCGTCTCGAAGGATGAGGCCTCATGGTTCGAGAGGCGCAGCGCTGCTGCGCTCCTCACCATGAAGGTCACGTCATGCCGGCTCTCTGGATCACTTTGCGAAGAGCCGGCACCAAGGCCGCCTTGCGCGCGCCGCGATCAATGTTCCCACCACCACCAGTCGGCGTGGGCCCGGCGCCAGTCGGCGTGGCGCTGGTGGTTCTCACCGATCAGAATGCCAAAGCGAATGCACGCCTTGCGGTCGCCCTTGTTGCAGAGCTCGTGGAACCCGATCATCTCGGCCTCCACCCCGCTTTGAGCGCGCGCGGGTGACGGGGCGACAACGGCGGTCGCTGACACAACTGTTATCATGGCCATGGCCGCCATGAACGACTTCAAGATCATTTCGTCTCCTCTCGAATAGAGCCTCAGAGAGCGCCGTTGATACGGCCTCATCGCTGAATGCCAACTGAACAAAGTGGCCGGAGTTTGCTTGGCGCACCAACGGGCTCCGTGTCATCCCGAGAACGCTTATGCGTTGCTGCGCTCCTCACCACCAGAGTTGAGCCACGTCAACAGACCCCTGCCCGCCGCTACTCCCGTCGCAAACGACGCCTGCAACAGATAGCCGCCGGTTGGCGCCTCCCAGTCCAGCATCTCACCCGCCGCGAAAACACCGGGTATGCGACGGATCATGAAATCGGCGTCAAGTTCGCCGAAGGCAATGCCACCAGCCGTCGAGATCGCGCGCGCGATCGGCGCCACGCCGGTGAGCTTGACCGGGACGGCCTTGATGAGGTCGGCAAGTATCTTCGGCGACAGCGATTGCAGCTTCACGCCGGAAGCGATCGCCGCTTCCTGCAGAAGGCCTGACGCTAATGGCGAGAGCTGCGCGGCCTTGCGAAGCATGTTCGCGAAGGATTGCTTGCCGCGCGGCGCGGACAGCCGCGCGACCAGGCTGGCCGCCTCCACATCCGGGCGCAGGTCGATGCGCAAGGTCGCGCCGCCGGTCTTTGCGATCGCCTCGCGCAGATCGGCCGACAACGCATAGATCGCGCCGCCCTCGAGCCCCGTCCGTGTGACGGTGGCTTCGCCGCGCACGGTCCGCGAAGCGAAGGTCAGCGCCACGCCCTTGAGCGGCTGGCCCTCGAAGCGAGCGCGGAAGATATCGGACCAGGCCACGGTGAAGCCGGAGTTGGCGGGCCGGAGCGGTGATACCGTCACACCCTTCAATGCGAGAATCTCGACCCAAGCCCCGTCAGAACCGAGCCGCGGCCAGCTTGCGCCGCCGAGCGCCAGCACGGTCGCGGCGGCTTCGACGATGCGCGGCCCGTCCGCAGTTTGAAACACCAGTCGGCCGTCGTGGTCCCAACCGCGCCAGCGATGGCGCAGCGCGAACTGGACGCCGATCGAGTCAAGCCGTCGCAGCCAGGCGCGCAGCAAGGGCGAGGCCTTCATCGTCTTCGGAAACACCCGCCCGCTGGAGCCGACAAATGTCGGCTGCCCCAGCGCCTCGCTCCAGTCGCGCAAGCGATCAGGCGGAAACGCCTCGATCGCGCCTTGCAGATGCGGCAAGGCCTCGCGGTAGCGGACCAGGAATTGCGGCAGCGCTTCGCTGTGGGTGAGATTGAGCCCGCCGCGCCCCGCCATCAGAAACTTGCGCCCGGCGGAGGGCATGGCGTCATAGACGGTGACGCGCCCGCCGCCTTGCGCAATCACCTCGGCCGCCATCAACCCGGCGGGACCGGCGCCGATGACGGCGACACTTTTTATGGAACGGGGCGACATGGCGTGAGTGTAAGCCGGATTCGTCCCCCGCGGACGTCATTCCGGGGCGATACGAAGTATCGAACCCGGAATCTCGCAACAACATCGGGATTCCGGGTCCACGCGAAGGCGCGTGTCCCGGAATGACGGCTTCGACGTTACAGCTTCACCCCGGCCCGGGCCGCGGCCTGCGTTACATATTTCTGGGTCTGCTCGAACGCGCCCTGCAGCGCCCTCGCCGTCGACATGTCGCTGATCTCGGCGAAATGCGCCGCGACCGCGTCGGGCGTCCAGTCCGACGGCGGCAGATTGATCCCCTCCGTCTCCATGATCTTGATCACCGCAAACGACCCCGCGCCGGCGCCCATGATGGTGCGGGTCGGCGCGTCCTCGCTCAGGAGAAACTCGACCGCCGGCGTGATCGCCTCGGGGCGCATCAGTTGCAGCGCCTGCGGCGGCAGCAATTCCTCCGTCATCCGCGTTGCCGCGGTCGGCGAGATGATGTTGACGCGAATGTCGGTCTTGCGCCCCTCTTCCGCGAGCACGTTCATCAGCCCGATCATGCCGGCTTTCGCGGCGCCGTAATTAGCCTGGCCGAAATTGCCGTAGAGGCCCGAGGACGAGGTGGTCAGCACGATGCGCCCGTAATTGCGCTCGCGCATGCCGTCCCATACCGCCTTGCAGCAGTAGAAGGTGCCCACGAGATGGACCTGGAAGACCTTTGCAAAATCCGCCAGTTCCATCTTGCCGAACGACTTGTCGCGCAGGATGCCGGCATTGGCGCACAAGAGATCGACGCTGCCCCACTCCTTGGTGGCACGCGCGACCATCGCCTTGACCTGCTCGAAGTTGGAGACGTCGGCGCCGTCGGCCATCGCCGTGCCGCCGGCCTTCCTGATTTCCTCGACCACGGTTTCCGCCGGGTTCAGCGATCCGCCGGTGCCGTCGCGGGCGCCGCCGAAATCGTTGACCACGACCTTGGCGCCGCGGCTTGCCAGCCCCAGCGCATGCGCGCGTCCCAGACCATTGCCCGCGCCGGTCACGACCGCGACGCGTCCGTCAAACCTGATTGTCATCAGCGAAATTCCTGGATGTGGGTTATCTCGTCATGCCCGGCCTTGTGCCGGGCATCCACGTCTTCCTTGGTTGCGGCATCAAACAAGACGTGGATGGCTGGGACAAGCCCGGCCATACGGCTATGTCAAGCGAAATAGATAAGCCCGATCCAGTCGGCGATCAAAGCGGGCTTGTCCTCGCCCTCGATCTCGACGGTGACATTGGTGCGCGATTGCAGTTCGGTGGGCTTGCGCAGCTTGGCCTCCGCGAGCGTGAAGCGGCCGCGCACACGCCGGCCCGACCGGACCGGCGCAATGAAGCGCAGCTTGTCGAAGCCGTAGTTGACGCCCATGGTGGTGCCCTCGATCACCGGCATCACCTCATAGGACATGATGCTCAGCAGCGACATGGTCAGGAAGCCGTGGGCGACCGTGGTGCCGAACGGTGTCTCCTTGGCCCGCTCAGGGTCGACGTGGATGAACTGATGATCCTCGATCACGTCGGCGTAGAGGTCGATGCGGTTCTGATCGACCAGATGCCACGACGACACGCCGACCTCCTTGCCAACCATGTCCTGATAGGCCTGCAGCGTGATCGGCGGTTTCTTCCAGACTTCGTTCATTCGCGGTTCTCTTCTACCCTCTTCACTGATCCGACGAGCGCGCCTTCTGCAGCTCCGGAAAATCCTCTTCGCGAAATTCATCGCCGCGCAAGGCATCGTCGCGATCGTCGTCGTGCTCGAGCCGCCGCAGCTGCACCCGCCTGATCTTGCCCGAAATCGTCTTCGGCAATTCGGTCACGAGCTCGATGCGGCGGATGCGCTTGAAGGGCGAAAGCCGCGCGTGCAAATGCTCGAAGATCGAGCGCGCGGTGTCGCGCGAGCGCTCGGCGCCCGCGGTCAAGAGCACATAGGCCTTGGGCACCGCGAGCCGGATCGGATCGGGTGACGGCACCACGGCGGCTTCGGCGACCTTTTCATGTTCGAGCAGCACGCTCTCGAGTTCGAACGGGCTGATACGGTAGTCGGAGGATTTGAACACGTCGTCGGAACGGCCGACGAAAGTGAAATAGCCTTCGTCATCGACAAAGACGACGTCGCCGCTGCGGTAGCGACTGCCATCGGCCCCGGTGAGCTTGCCGTCCTCGCCCTGATAGCCCTGCATCAGGCCGGCCGGACGATCGGCCCCGAGGATCAACGTCACCTCGCCCTCTTTCGTGATATGGCCGTCGATGTCCGTGATCTCGACGCGATAACCAGGCAGCGGGCGGCCCATCGAGCCGACCTTGACGGTCTGCCCCGGCGAATTGCCGGCCAGCGCCGTGGTCTCGGTCTGACCGTAACCGTCGCGGATGGTCAGCCCCCAGGCGGCGCGCACCTGGTCGATCACTTCGGGATTGAGCGGTTCGCCCGCGCCGCAGACTTCGCGCAGGCTGACCTTGAAGTCCGCAAGCCGTTCCTGGATGAACAGCCGCCACACCGTCGGCGGCGCGCACAAGGTGGTGACGCCGCAACGGCCGATGGTCGCGAGCAGGCCCTTGGCGTCGAAGCGTGGCTGGTTGACGACGAACACGGTGGCGCCGGCATTCCACGGCGCGAACAAGCAGCTCCAGGCGTGCTTGGCCCAGCCCGGCGAGGAAATGTTCAGATGCACGTCGCCGGGCTCAAGCCCGAGCCAGTACATGGTCGACAGCGCGCCCACGGGATAGCTGCGCTGGCTGTGCCGCACCAGTTTCGGCTTTGCCGTCGTGCCCGACGTGAAATAGAGCAGCATCGGATCGTCAGCATGGGTCGGGCCATCAGGGACGAAAGTCTCGGGAAAGCCAGCGGCCTGCTCGAACGGCAGCCAGCCTGCTTGAGGAGACGCAGCGCCGACCACGACGCGAACCAGACCCTCGGCTTTCAGCTTGGCAAATTTCGCCACCTGATCCTGCGAGGCCACGACCACCTTCGCCCGGCCGCGGTCAAGCCGGTCCTGCAATTCGTCGGCGGTCAGAAGCGTGGTCGCGGGGATCACGACGACGCCGAGCTTTATCGCCGCGAGCATGGTCTCCCACAGCGGCACGACATTGCCGAGCAGCAGCAGCAAATGATCGCCGCGCTTCAGCCCCTGTCCGCGCAGGAAATTCGCGACCTGGTTGGAGCGGCGCGACAGCGCCGCAAACGACAGTTTGGTTTCACGGTCGCTGCCGGCGTCGACGATCCACAGCGCCGAGCGATCCTTGCTGTCGGGATTGCTGGCGAGATCAGCGTCAAACCAGTCCAGCGCCCAGTTGAACGGCACCGGATCGGGCCAGCGAAAGCCCGCGACGGCCTTCTCGTAATCCGTCCGGTGTTTCAGCAGGAACGTGCGGGCTTCCTGGAATGTCGTCATGTCTTTAGCCTATAGGACGAGCCGGTTATATTGTCGTCATTGCGAGTAAGGAGGGCGACCACAAGGGTCGCCCCTACGGGATCGACATGGCGTGGGGTCGCCCGTACGGGATCGACCCCGCGTAGGGGCGCCCCTCGTGGGCGCCCGGTCATTTGCCTGCCAACTCACGCACGTGCTGAATAATGCCGGAGAAATCGACCCCGCCATGGCCCGCGGCGTCGAAGGCCTTATAAATCTCCTGCGCATGCTGGCCAAGCGGCGTCGCCGCTCCTGTTGCCTTCGCGGCATCCTGCGCCAAGGTCAGATCCTTCACCATCAGCGCCGAGGCAAAGCCGGGCTTGTAGTCATTGTTGGCCGGCGAGGTCGGCACCGGGCCCGGCACCGGACAATAGGATGTCAGCGCCCAGCACTGGCCCGACGAGGTCGAGGCCACGTCGAACAGCGCCTGGTGCGACAGCCCGAGCTTTTCGGCCAGCGCAAAGGCCTCAGAGACCGCGATCATGGAGACGCCGAGGATCATGTTGTTGCAGATCTTGGCCGCCTGCCCCGCGCCGGCGCCACCGCAATGCACGAGCTTCTTGCCCATCTTCTCCAGCACGGGCTTGGCGGCCGCAAACGCCTTGTCCTCGCCGCCGCACATGAAGGTCAGGGTCGCGCCCTTGGCGCCTCCGGTGCCACCCGACACCGGCGCGTCGATGGAGGCGATGCCGTGCTTTGCGGCCAGCGCGTGCGCCTCTTTGGCGCTCTCGACGTCGATGGTCGAGCAGTCGATGATCAGCGCGCCCGAGGGTATCGCAGCAAGCACGTCGCTCCAGACCGCAAGCACGTGCCTGCCGGCCGGCAGCATGGTGACGACGACATCGGCGCCCTTCACTGCTGATACGGCACTATCGGCGACAGCGGCACCGTCGCTTTTGGCCTGATTGCGCGAGGCTTCCACCAGATCAAAGGCGATCACCTTGTCACCGGCCTTGACCAGATTGGCGGCCATCGGCCCGCCCATGTTGCCGAGCCCGATGAATGCGATAGTAGCCATATCCAATTCCTCCGCGTCCGCTTTTCTATTTTGTTTGATCAAACACCAGTTCGTCGGCGCCGATCTCGGCAAAGTACGGCGCGATCATGTCAGGCGTGACGCCCTCGACCCGCAACGGCGACCAGCGGGGATTGCGGTCCTTGTCGATCACGGCGGCGCGGACGCCCTCGCGAAAATCATCGCTTCGGAACACTTCGAGCGCGGCGCGATATTCCCGCACCAGGCAGGCCTGCAGCGACGCTGCGTTGCGCGCCAGCCGCAGCAGTTTCAAGGTCACGACCATGCCGCGCGGCGACTTCTCGCCCAGCGTCTTGAGCGTCGATTGCGCAAACTCCGAGCCGTCAGCCCGCAGGGCGGCGAGAATATCGTCGATGCGGTCGTGGGCAAACAGGGCGTCAATCTCGGATTGGCGCGCTGCGACCGGCCCCGCCGTCTCACCGGTGCCAAAGCCCTCGATCAGAAGGGTGATTTCGGCCGCCAGCGTTCCCGGCCGCACCTTGGTCAGGACCTCGCGCAGCGCCGGCAGCTTGTCCGACGGCACCACCGTATCGGCAAAGCGCGCGAAGATCGCATCGGGCCCGTTCATGGTCTGCCCGGTCAGCCCGAAATAGCTGCCGATCTCGCCCGGCGCATGGGCAAGCAGCCAGGTGCCGCCGACATCGGGAAAGAAGCCCAAGCCCACCTCGGGCATCGCCAGCCTGGTTTTCTCGGTGACGACGCGATGACTCGAATGCGCCGAAAGCCCGACGCCGCCGCCCATCACGATGCCGTCCATGAACGACACATAAGGTTTCGGAAATTTGGCGATGCGGGCGTTGAGAATATATTCGTCGCGCCACAGCACACGGCCGAGATCGCCTCGAACCTTCGAGCTCTCGTAGAGCGCGCGGATGTCGCCGCCGGCACACAGCCCGCGCTCGCCGGCACCTTCGAGCAGGATCAGGCTGACGGCGGGATCGGCCTCGAATTCGTCGAGTGCCTTCTCGATGTCGCGAAACATCTCCAGCGTCACCGCATTGATCGCTTTCGGCCTGTTGAGCCGGATGATGCCGGCCGAACCTTCGCGGCGCGCGATCAGGTCGGGCTCGGTCGCAACATCCATCATCGCGCCGCCTCGATCAACTTGCGCGCCACGATCAGGCGCATGATCTCGTTGGTGCCCTCGAGGATCTGATGCACACGCAGATCGCGCACGATCTTCTCGATGCCGTATTCGCTGAGATAGCCATAGCCGCCATGGAGCTGCAGCGCCTGGTTGGCGACCTCGAAACCGACATCGGTGCCGAAGCGCTTGGCCATGGCGCAGAGTTGGCTGGCATCCGCATCCTTGCGGTCGAGTGCGGCGGCCGCGCGCCAGACGAAGGTGCGCGCGGCCTCCAGCTCGGTCGCCATGTCGGCGAGGCGGAATTGCAGCGCCTGGAATTCGTCGAGACGTTTTCCAAATGCTTTACGCTCCTTCATGTAGGCCAGCGACTTGTCGAGCGCGCTTTGCGCGCCGCCGAGCGAACAGGCCGCGATATTGATGCGTCCGCCGTCCAGCCCGGCCATCGCGATCTTGAAGCCGATGCCTTCGTTGCCCAAGCGATTGGCGACGGGCACGCGCGCATTCTCGAACATCACCGCGCGGGTCGGCTGCGCATTCCAGCCCATCTTGCGCTCGTTGGCACCGAACGACACTCCGGGCGTGCCGCCCTCGACCACCAGGGTCGAGATGCCGCCCGGTCCCTCTGCACCGGTCCGCACCATCGCCACCAGCAGATCGGTGCTGCCGGCGCCCGAAATGAACTGCTTCTGTCCATCAAGCACATAATGGTCGCCGTCGCGCACGGCGCGGGTGCGCAAGCTTGCCGCGTCCGAGCCGGCGCCCGGCTCGGTCAGGCAATAGCTCGCGAGCAGCTCCATGGTGCAGAGTTTCGGCAGCCACTTCCGCCGCTGCGCCTCGTTACCATGGGCATCGATCATCCATGACGCCATGTTGTGGATCGAGATGAAGGCCGACACGGTCGGGCACCCTGTCGCCAGCGCCTCGAAGATCAGGGCGGCATCGAGCCGGCCCAGCGCCGAGCCGCCGACATCATCGCGGATATAGATGCCGCCGATGCCCAAGGTCGCCGCCTCCCGCATCACCTCGACCGGGAAATGCTTCTCTTCATCCCAGCGCAGCGCATGCGGCGCGATCTTGTCCGCGGCGAAATCGCGCGCCATCTCGCGCACCGCGATCTGGTCCTCGTTCAGCGCGAACTGCATCTCTTGGTGCTACTTCATGGTCGGGATCGAGAACTCCGCCCCCTCCTTGACGCCGGACGGCCAGCGCGAAGTCACCGTCTTGGTCTTGGTATAGAAGCGGACCGAATCCGGCCCGTGCTGGTTGAGGTCGCCGAAGCCGGATTTCTTCCAGCCGCCGAAGGTGTAATAGGCGATCGGCACCGGGATCGGCACGTTGATGCCGACCATGCCGACATTGACCTTGGCCGCGAAGTCGCGCGCGGCATCACCGTCGCGAGTGAAGATCGCGACACCATTGCCGTAGTCGTGGTCGGACGGCAGGCTCAGGGCTTCGTTATAGTCCTTGGCTCTGACCACTGACAGCACGGGGCCAAAAATCTCTTCCTTGTAGATGCGCATGTCCCGGGTGACATTGTCGAACAGGCAGCCGCCCATGTAGAAGCCGTTCTCATAGCCCTGCATCTTGAAGCTTCTGCCGTCGACCGCCAAGGTTGCGCCCTCCTTGACGCCGATCTCGACATAGTTTTTGACCCGCTCGACCGCTTCCCGTGTCACCAGCGGGCCGTAATCGGCGGATGGATCGATCGAGGTGCCGATCTTCAAACTTTCCACGCGTGGAATCAGCTTTTGCATCAGCCGGTCGGCGGTGGTCTTGCCGACGGGGACCGCAACCGAGACCGCCATGCAGCGCTCGCCGGCCGAACCATAGCCGGCGCCGATCAGGGCATCGACCGCCTGGTCCATATCGGCATCGGGCATCACGATGGCGTGGTTCTTGGCGCCGCCGAAGCACTGGCAGCGCTTGCCGTGCGCGGCGGCGCGCTCGTAGATGTATTGTGCAATCGGAGACGAGCCGACGAAGCCGACCGCCTTGATATCGGGATCGTCGAGGATGGCGTCGACCGCTTCCTTGTCGCCGTTGACGACGTTGAGAATGCCGGGCGGCAGGCCGGCCTCGATCATCAACGCCGCCAGCATCATCGGCACGCCGGGATCGCGCTCCGATGGTTTGAGGATGAAGGCGTTGCCGCAGGCGATCGCGGGGGCAAACTTCCACATCGGGATCATCGCCGGGAAGTTGAACGGGGTGATGCCGGCGACCACGCCGAGCGGCTGGCGCATCGAATAGATGTCGATGCCGGGGCCGGCGCCCTCGGTGTATTCGCCCTTCATCAGGTGCGGGATACCGCAGGCAAACTCCACCACCTCGAGCCCGCGCTGAATGTCGCCCTTGGCGTCGGGAACGGTCTTGCCGTGTTCGCGCGCCAGGAGATCGGCGAGCTTGTCATAGTCGCGCTGGGCAAGCTCCAGGAACTTCATCATCACCCGGGAGCGGCGCTGCGGATTGGTCGCCGCCCACTCGACCTGCGCCGCCCTGGCATTCTCCACCGCGGAGCGCACTTCCGCCTTGGAGGCCAGCGCCACCTTGGCCTGGACGTCTCCGGTCATCGGCTCGAAAACGTCCGCCGTCCGCCCTGATGTGCCCTTGACCTCGCGGCCGCCGATGAAATGTCCGATTGAGCGCATGGCTTCCTCCAGAAATGCCCGAATGCCGGTTTTGGCCGGCATCTTGCAGGCTTTGCGGCATTTGGGAAGGGTCTCATGCCGCCGATCTGGCCTTCCCGGCCGCGCAGCGGGTTTGCGAAAATGCCGGCTTTGCCGGACATGTCAGCGGCGTTCGACCAATGTCTCAACCGGTCAGTGCAACGCGTTGATCAGGTCTGGGCCGATGTCGCCAATTTCTTCCGGACCGGCTTCTTCGCCACTGCTTTGGCGGCAGCACTACGGCCCAGCGCAGCCTCGCGGCCTATGCTCAGGATCTCGTCGGAAAATTCGCCAGTGCCGGCGACGCGGGCCAGCACCAGCGCGCCCATCATGGTCGCAAGCGTCGCCACGGCCCGCTTGCGCGCGGCCTTGCGCGGGGTGCTGGGCATCTGATCGGCCAACATGTCGATCATCTGGTCGAGCTTGGCCGCGAAGGCTTTGCGGGTCTTCGGACTCTCGCGGGCAATTTCCGCCCCGAGCGCCGGAACGGCGCAGCCGTGGCCGGGATCATCGCGATGCACAGGGGTCAGATATGACTGGACGATGGTTGCCAGCCGCTTGTCCGGCGGCGTCTGCTCGCTGATCCTGCGCCAGTGCTCGGTCGAGCGGTCCATCGCATAGGCAAAAGCCTCGATCACCAGCGCCTCGCGGGAATCGAAATGGGCGTAGAAGCCGCCATGGGTCAGGCCGGCCTCCTTCATGAGGTCGGCCACGCCAATGCCATGGGCGCCCTTTTCGCGCAGCAGGACCGCGGCCTTTTTCACGATCTTTGCGTGAGTTTCCTGCTTGTGTTCCCGGGAATAGCGCATGTCGATCTCATGGAATGTTCGAGATCATACAATAACCCCTTGCGCCGGGAAAAGCTGCATCAATTTGTGGTGCCTGCCCCGGCGTCTTGACAAGCACCGGATTTGTTCGGGAAGTACGCGCAAACCTGCCGGCGTGTTTTGATTTGGGACAAATCCGATGCACATGCTCAATGCTCATTGCGGCGTCGACCGCGATTCCCGCGGCGTCGCGCGGCTCACCATCTGCAATGCCGGCTCGCTCAACATCCTGGGCTCGGCCGTAACCGACGGGTTGCGGCGGGGACTGGAACAATTGGCGACCGACGCGAGCATTCGCGTGCTCGTTCTCGCAGGTGCGAGCGAAAAGAGCCTGATCGGCGGCGCCGACATCAAGGAAATGGCGACGCTCGACCAGAAATCCGCGGAAGCGTTCATCACCCGTCTGCGCGATCTCTGCGAGGCGGTACGCGCGTTTCCGGCGCCGGTGATCGCACGCATGCCGGGCTGGTGCCTCGGCGGCGGGCTCGAGGTCGCGGCAGCCTGTGACGTCCGGATTGCCGCACATGACGCCAGGTTCGGCATGCCCGAGGTCAGGGTCGGAATCCCCTCGGTCATTCACGCCGCGCTATTGCCGCGGCTGATCGGCTGGGGCCGCGCCCGCTGGCTGCTGATGACAGCCGAAAATATCGATGCCGCCACCGCGCTGGCCTGGGGCCTGGTCGACGCGGTCGCGCCGGAGGGCGGCCTCGACGCCGCGGTCGAACATACCGTCACCTCGCTGCTCGCATGCGGGCAACAGGCGCTGCGCGCCCAGAAGGACCTGCTGCGGCAATGGGAGGAACTGCCGCTGAAGGAATCCGTCGATCTCAGCATCGGCGTGTTCGGACAGTCATTCCTGACCGGCGAGCCGCAGCGGCTGATGCGGGCGTTTGTCGAGCGCAAGCGATAGGCTCGATCTCGGGTTAGCACGATTCCGCATCGAACAGACGCAGCGCCATCAGCGAATGCGCCAGCGTTCCGCCGGCCCGCACGGCGGCAGCGATGAATGCCGCTTCTGCCAGTTCCTCCCTGGTGACTCCCTGCTCCCGCGCCTGGCGCGTGTGCACATCTATGCAGTAAGCGCATTGGGTCGTCAGAGCGACGCCGAGCGCGATCAGTTCACGATATCGACGCGGGATCGCACCATCCGCCCGCTCTGTGGCCGCGTTGAAGGCCACGAATTTCTGGCCCTCGTTCGGCGCCAACGCAATCAAGGCTGGAACAGCCTCAATGTCACCTCGTGTCTGGTAGTCCGCCATCGTTCGTCCCTCGCTGCCGTTATGTGAAAGGAGTATCGAGACCCAGGAAGGATTCAATCATCGCCGGCTTTTTCGCCGGATGCGAAATAGCCGTGTGTCACCAGATGCTGCCGCAACATGTCGCGGGCACGATGCAGGCGGCTCTTGACTGCGTCGATCGAGATGCCCAGATGTTGCGCCGTCTCCGGGGCGGTCAGTTCATCGATGTCCCGCAGGATCAGGACTTCGCGATAGATCATCGGCAGCATCGCAATCGCCCCGATCAGGTCCCTGCGCAACGCCAACGGGAGCGGCTCCTGACAGAGAACCTGATCCAGCGACTGGTCCCATTCCCGCAACCGGTCGCGCGCACGAAACAGGCGATAGCATTCGCGCTCGATGATCTTGAACAGCCAGGCAGCGAACGTGGCGGCGGTACGCAACGCGCCGATTTTCCGGTAGAGCTGCCACAGCGCGATCTGGACCGCGTCTTCTGCGTCTTCTCCGGTCGAACAGGCGCGCCGCGCAAACCGGCGCAAATCGGGCTGGCAGACGACCAGCAGCCGCTCCACGGCCGCTGCATCTCCCTTGCAGGCGGCTTCGACCAGGTGAGGTTCGGCGACAATCATTTGTTGTCCGTCACGGGCCTGCGACCCACCATTGCGCATATCGGGCAAAATCCGACCAAGCCGGTACCGACCAGGACCACCCCGACCGCCAATCCGCCCCACATCACCGACTGGGAGGCCGAAAACACGATCGCAAGGCCGATGAGCAAGATGCCCGCGACGACCCGCATTGCCCGCTCCCAACCCGGTAAATTGTGCCTGAAATAGACCATTCGACCACCTCCATCATAAGGGCTTCAAGGGTGAGAGGCGCCGAAGATCAAAAAGGGTTCGCCCGAAGCGCAGACTATTTCGACAGATCAGTTTGCGCCCGGATTGGGCTGCCGGTCCGGGAGCCGGTCGCGCCGGCCGGGACGTGGCCCAGCTCACGACAAGTTTAGACCCGCGCGGCCATTGCCATTTTTGCGGCGCATTATATGATGATCGTAATTTCTAATGCCGTCCTGCCAGGAGCCCGCCATGGCCAACGCTTCAGATCCGGTCGTTATTCTGTCCGCTGCCCGCACCCCGCTCGGGCGCTTCATGGGCGAATTGTCGCCGCTTTCCGCCCACAAGCTCGGTTCCCATGTCATCGCGGCGGCGCTGCAGCGCGCGAGGCTCGCGCCCGAGAAGGTCGACGAAGTCTTGATGGGTTGCGTGCTGCCGGCTGGGCAAGGCCAGGCTCCGGCCCGACAGGCCGCCCGCGGCGCCGGATTGCCTGACGCCACCGGCGCCACCACCATCAACAAGGTCTGCGGCTCCGGCATGAAGGCCACGATGCTGGCGCACGACATCATCCACGCCGGCTCGGCTGGGATCGTGGTGTCCGGCGGCATGGAGAGCATGACCAACGCGCCCTATCTGCTCGCCAAGGCCCGCACCGGCTACCGCGCCGGCCATGACCGGATCATCGACCACATGATGATGGACGGACTGGAAGACGCCTATGAGACCGGACGCTCGATGGGCGATTTCGGCGAGGCCACCGCGGAGGCCTATCAATTCACCCGCAAGGACCAGGACACCTACGCCATGGAAACGTTGAGCCGCGCGCGAAAAGCGGTGGAGAGCGGCGCATTCAGGGCCGAGATCGCAGCCGTCACGATGACTGAGAAAGCCGGCCCGCGCATCGTCGCCAATGACGAGCATCCGTTGAAAGTCGATCCCGCCAAGATCCCGTCCCTGAAACCGGCGTTCCGCGCCAACGGCACCATCACGCCCGCCGCATCGTCGGCGAATGCCGACGGCGCCGCGGCGCTGCTGCTTGCCAAGCGCTCGCGCGCCGATCGCGACGGCCTTGCTGCGATCGCCGAGATCAAGGGTCACGCCACCCACAGCCAGGAGCCGCAATGGTTCACCACCGCGCCGATCCCGGCGATCCGCAAGCTGCTCGACCAGGTCGGCTGGAGCGTTGGCGACGTCGACCTGTTCGAGATCAACGAAGCCTTTGCCGTGGTCGCGATGGCGGCGCAGCGCGATCTCGCCATTCCCAGGGAGAAGCTCAACATCAATGGCGGCGCCTGCGCGCTCGGCCATCCCATCGGCGCCACCGGCGCGCGGCTGATCGTGACGCTGCTGCATGCGCTCGAGGCGAACAACCTGAAACGTGGCGTCGCCGCGCTCTGCATCGGCGGCGGCGAGGCCACGGCGATCGCGGTCGAGCGCATCTTGCATTAGAGTGACCAGATCGGACGCACGTCCGAACCGGTCGCGAAACCCATCGCGGTTGCGGGCTTGGTGGGTTTCGCAAGAGCTCTACCCACCCTACGAAACCGACCGTCGCCCCGATCACGACGGCGCGACGAATTGCAGCCATGTCCTATATCGAGGGAAGTGCGGCATTTTAGACAGAATCCGATCATGCAAGACTGACGCCCGACTCATTCACCCCATCGCCATCGCGTACTCCCGCAAGGACCTCTCATGATCTCGAACTGGCTGTCAGCCGCCCTCGCCCGCCGCAACATCCACTACGGCTGGGTGATGGTCGGCCTGACCTTCTTCACTGCGCTGATCACCGCCGGCACCGTGGGCGCGCCCGGCGTGTTCATCGTGCCGCTGCAGCACGAATTCGGCTGGACCACCGCGGAGATTTCCTCGGCGCTGTCGATCCGCTTCATCCTGTTCGGGCTGATGGCCCCGTTCGCGGCGGCGCTGCTCAACCGCTACGGCCTGCGCAACGTCACCCTGGCGGCGCAACTGATCGTGGTGTCCGCGCTGCTCGGCTCGCTCGCCATGACCAAGATCTGGCACCTGATGCTGTTGTGGGGCGTCGTGATCGGTATCGGCACCGGGATGACCGCGCTGGTGTTGGGCGCCACCGTCGCCACGCGCTGGTTCGTCGGCCGCCGCGGGCTCGTGGTCGGCATCCTCACCGCGAGCGTCGCCACCGGGCAACTGGTATTCCTGCCGCTGCTGGCAAGCCTTACCGAACACCTGGGCTGGCGGACCGCGCTGACGCTGGTCTGCGTCATGCTCGGCGTATCGGCGTCTGCCGTACTGATGTTGATGCGCGACCGTCCAAGCGATGTGGGCCTGCGTCCCTTCGGCGATGCCGGCACCGAGCCGCTGCCTGCACCGCCCGCAAGCAGCGGGTCGATCTTCGCCGCCGCGCTCGGCACCTTGCGCGAGGCCGCCCAAACGCGCGTATTCTGGATCTTGTTTGCGACCTTCTTCATCTGCGGCGCCTCGACCAACGGGCTGATCCAGGTGCATCTGATCCCGATGTGCCTCGACTACGGCATTCCGCAGGTGCAGGCCGCGAGCCTGCTTGCCGCCATGGGCGTGTTCGATTTCTTCGGCACCATCGTCTCGGGCTGGCTGTCGGACCGCTACGACAATCGCTGGCTGCTGTTCTGGTACTACGGCCTGCGCGGTCTCTCGCTGCTGTTCCTGCCCTTCACTGATTTCTCGTTCTATGGGCTGTCGCTGTTTGCGATGTTCTACGGGCTCGACTGGATCGCCACGGTGCCGCCGACGGTGCGGCTGACCGCGCAGCGGTTCGGTGCCGAGCGTGCCAACCTGGTGTTCGGCTGGGTCTTTGCCGGGCATCAGCTCGGCGCCGGCGTCGCCGCCTTCGGCGCCGGCCTGTCCCGCACCGTACTTCTGACCTATCTGCCGGCGTTCTTTGTGGCCGGCGTCCTCTGCGTCGGGGCTGCGCTAATGATCCTCTTGATCTCGCGGCCGGCGCCGAAGCCTGTGGCGGTAACGGTAGCGGCGTGAACCTCTTCAAACGCAGCGAGGCCAAGACGCTGCGGCCTGTTCAAATTGGAACAGGATCGGGAAACACGGCCACGCCGATGAGACGACGCCCGCGCCGTCAACGCGCGGCGTTGTAGACATCACGCAGGACATTGGTCTCAAGCTCCAGATCCTGCAGCCGATGCTTGACTACATCGCCGATGCTGACGATACCGGCCAGCTTGCCGTCGCGCAGCACCGGCATGTGGCGCACGCGATGCTGCGTCATCAGTTTCATCACGCGATTGACACTCTCGTCCGGGGACACGGTGGTCACGCCGTATTGCATGATTTCCTTCACCGGCATCGACCCGGCTGTCTCGCCATACCGGGAAAATGCATGAACGATCTCACGTTCGGTAATGAGACCAAGAACCGCGTTCTCGCTCGTCACCACGAGAGCGCCAATGTTCTTGGCGCGGAGCCAGTCCGCCGCACTCTTGATGCTGGCTTCCGGAGTTATTGTCGTGACGTCCGTACCCTTCCGCTTCAGAATGCTTTCGATGGACATAGCCTCCTCCCATCGTCGGGCCTAGCGGCCTATCTCGTTGATTTGCGTGGCAGCGAGTTGCGTGGCAGCGCCGGTCTCGCCCCCGCAATCGGGGGCATGCCATGGAAGCCGTTCTCCCCTACCAGGAGCATCAGCATATCATATCGGCAGGAAGCGGTCAGCAAGCATCGGCAGCCGCGCTACCGATCAGTCCCTGGCAAACTGGCGTGTGACCGGTTCGGGTCAAATACTCGCTCGAGCGGGCCGGCCGCGGGCCACCCTCACCGAGGCAAGCCATCAACTCATCGTAACAACGACTTTCCCTTTGGCGCGTCCACTCTCGACGTAGGCGAGAGCCTCGGCAATCTTCGCAAACGGATATGTCTTGTCGACGATGACCCTCAGTTTTCCCTGTTCGATGAGTTCGGCAATCTGAGCGAGGTCGCTGCCGCTTGCGTGCATGAAGAGAAATCGATAGCTGACCCCCGCGCGTCGCGCGCGCGACCTGATCCCGTAGCTGATAATCCAGAATATGGCGGAAAGAGCCGGACGGCCGCCAAGGTCCTTGCTTGCGGTTTGCGGCTCCGGGAGCGCGGCTACTGAAACGATCTTGGTTCCCGGCTTCATGATTTCGAACATTTGCTCCAGGGTTTTGCCGCCGACCAGGTCAAACCCCGCATCAAATCTGTCTCCCACCTTGGATATATCCTGAGCCGTATAATCGATCACCTCATCACAGCCGAGCGAGCGCACCAACGCTTCACCTCGCTGCGACGCCGTTGTCGTCACATCTGCGCCTAGCCATTTGGCGATCTGAATTGCAAAGGTGCCGACCCCTCCGGCACCGCCTGAGATGAACACTTTCTGTCCTGGTTTGACACCAAGTTCGTCCCTAAGTGCCTGCAGAGCAGTCAGCGCCGCCAGCGGTACGCCCGCGGCGGCCGTGAAATCCAGATCGCCGGGCATATGCGCTGCGTCATCCTCGTCGACGCATGCTTGCTCTGCGAATGCGCCAGCACGATCCTTTGCGACCCGCGCAAACACACGGTCGCCGACGCGAAACCGTTTGACGTCGCTGCCAACGGCAATAACCTCCCCCGCAAGTTCGTTGCCGAGCACAAACGGAAGCTTTGGCCGTTGGATTGCGCGTAGCTTCCCTTGCCGGAATTTGAAATCGACCGGGTTCAGGCCCGCAGCGCGCACGACAACGAGAATTTCGCGTGGCCTCGGCACAGGTGCCGGGACATCCATCAGCCGCGAGCCTTCAGGGCCGCCGTAACGCTTGAGAACGTATGCGCGCATCTCCATGCTCCGGGTTCGAGGGGTATCACCACTTCGCCTTCCGGCTTGAACAGCCCCAACCCTAACGTTAAAGTTAGGCTTAATGTCAATGAGCGGCTTGATCTGCTATGAGAATCGGTGAACTGGCGAGGCGAAGCGGCCTGAGTACCTCAAGCATCCGCTTTTATGAGGCCAAAGGGCTGCTCAATGTGGTTTCCAGGAAGGCCAACGGATATCGCGAATACCCGGCCGACGCTCTCACGATTCTGGGTATCATCGTCGGCGCACAGCGGACCGGCTTTTTCCCTGGATGAGATCAGGCAGATATTGCCTGCAGACCTCGGCAACTGGCGGCGTGGCGAGCTGACGGGCGCGTTGCGTCGCAAGGTCGCCGATATCGAACAAATGCAAAAGCGGCTAGGTCAAAGCAAGAGGCAGCTTTGCGCCCTGATCCGGAAGATTGAGGGCAAGTCAGATGGCCCGGGTTGCGCAGAAAATACCAAGCGGCTGCTGAAGCAGTTCGTCTCGACTGGATCGCGGTCTGCGTCGACAACGTCTCGAAAACACGGTGCCCGGTACCGAGACATTACCGCCGCCCGGCGCTGATCGTTGGTTTCCTTTGACCGCGCTATCGCTCTCCTGGAATGACAATTGCCGCGGCAGGCGAACACCGCGGCCCCCGATAGCGATGGAACTGCCGAACTTCGGATCCACTGACCCCATATCGCCCCGTTAAGTTCCTCAGTGCGTCGGCTCGGCGCCCAATTGTTTCCCGGCGTCAGGGAACGAAAGCTCCGGTCAAGACTTTGGAAATACGAGACCGTCGCTCGCCGTTGACTACATGGCGCATGTCGCGGGATAGCCAAAGGTTCCTACGGCGGGGCCCGCTGTTCTCAAGTACGAGCGCTCGCGCGGATAGCCAAAAGCGACGGTCTCCGGTTCCGCTCAGAATTGCTGGCCGTGCTCGCAAGCGGGAGGGGTCGGTGCCAATGCTGGCGCTTTCTTACCCGAACGAGGCTTCGTTATGCGCAACCGCATTGACATAGACCCCACACACAGCCGAGCAATCGCTCAAGAGATCGGGGAGAGACTGCGCGCGGTCCTGAAAGAACAGCCGGAATGCCCGGGGAGCCTTCGAACGCAAATCGACCGGCTCCAAGAATTGGAAGAGCGGCCGCCATCAATCATTCCGGCGGCTGAGCGTTGGGACAAGCGTCGCCATTGAGCCGCTTTTTGACAGCACGGACGGTTCGACAGAACATGGACGAGCAATGCCATCGGTGATGCGCCGCGCGTCAAGAATTTTGAATGAGTACGATGCGGCGCAATCCGAATTGATCGGCAAAGCCGTCCTGCTTACCGACGGAAAGGCAGGCACGGTCGAGAACGTTTGGCTGGATGAATCGCACGGGCTTCGGATTTCCATCAAAGGTCATGATGGAAGATGGCCGGCCTCAACCATCAAGCTTGCGGAGTCCTAGACCTTGCAGCGGCGGCGCGTTGCCCGGATCGCTCACCCCTTTCAAATCATTCCAATCAAGATGAAAAGCCCGACCTCGGTCAGGAAAGTGACGCTCATGATCGCGACCGTAAGGAACACGTCGCTCGCCGAGAGAGGGTTCATGAATGCCTCGCGCCTTCCGAAGCCCCCGGGAGTAAATCGTTCAGACGGCAATTTGTTTCGGTTCCAAACGCACACGGCGCGAGATGCGAGCGGCGCCAACAGCGACCCACCGCGGGTTGCGAACGCATTAGTGACCGTGCCGTGACGCTTGATTTATCGCAAGTGTGCGAGGTTCCGAGATTGGCATTCTCGTGGGATGAGAAATGGCTCCGCTGCATCTGTTTCCATGTCCGGCCTCAGCGAGGTTGAGGCACAGCAACGATTGCAGTCTGAAGGATACAACGAACTCCCCCGCCAAGACCGGCGTACGCCATTTCGCATCATCATGGAGGTTCTTCGCGAGCCGATGCTGGCTCTGCTGCTCGGCGGCGGCCTGATCTACCTCCTGCTCGGAGACCTGAAAGAAGCACTCATCCTGCTCGGATTCGGGATCATGTCGGTGGTGATCACCGTCATTCAGGAAACGCGCACCGAGCACGTGCTGGAGGCGCTGCGGGACCTCACGAGCCCTCGCGCGCTGGTGATCCGGGCCGGCGAGCGCAGGCGCATCGCCGGCCGCGAGGTAGCGCGCGGCGATCTGGTCGTGCTCGCCGAAGGCGACCGCGTTCCCGCAGACGCGGTGCTGGTGCAGGCCCACGATGTTCAGGTCGATGAGTCGCTGCTGACGGGGGAGTCGGTGCCGGTGCGCAAGATTGCAGCCACCGGCATCCCGGCCAGCCGCGCCCGACCGGGCGGCGACGAACTGCCGTTCGTGTATTCCGGTGCGCTGGTGGTGCGGGGCAACGGGCTCGCGCATGTCGTGGCCACTGGGCCGCACAGCGAAATTGGCAGGATCGGCAAGTCGCTCCACGAGCTGGCAAGCGAACCGCCACGCCTTCAGGTGCAGACCGCGCGACTGGTGCGGCTGGCCGCGCTCGGCGGCGCGGCCGTCAGCATCATGGCGGTCATGCTTTACGGCACGTTGCGCGGTGGATGGCTGGATGCGGTGCTCGCCGGCATCACCATCGGCATGTCGATGCTGCCGGAAGAGTTTCCAGTCGTCCTCACCGTGTTTATGGCGATGGGGGCGTGGCGCATTTCAAAGGCGCGCGTGCTCACTCGGCGCGCCGCGTCCATCGAAACGCTCGGCTCGGCGACGGTGCTGTGTACCGACAAGACCGGCACGCTGACGGAGAACCGAATGTCCATCGCTGAACTTCGGCTTCCAGGTGGCGCTGTCTTTCGTCCGCACGAAGCAACCGATGCCATCGTGCCCGGTCATTTTCGGCAGCTTGCCGTGCACGGCCTGCTCGCCAGCGCGCCAGTCCCCTTTGATCCCATGGAAAAAGCCTTCCATGAATTCGCACGGGATCGACTGGACGCGGCGGACGACCTGCCTGGGCCAGCCTGGAAACTGGCGCATAGCTACGGGCTGCGGCCTGATCTGTTGGCCATGACCCAGCTCTGGCAAAAAGTCGAAGGCGTGCCCGCTTTCGTGGCTGCGGCCAAGGGCGCTCCCGAAGCGATTGTCAGTCTCTGTGGCCTTGGGAAGGCTGAACTCGACGCCGTACGACGAGCCGTGGATGCGATGGCAAGCGAAGGGCTACGGGTGCTGGGCGTAGCGAAAGCCGCACACGAAGGAGAACACTGGCCGAAATCACAGCGCAACTTTCCGTTTGTGTTTCTCGGCCTGGTCGGCCTCGCCGATCCACTGCGGCCAAGCGTCCCGGCCGCCGTTCGTGAATGCAAGACGGCCGGGATACGGGTCGTGATGATCACGGGCGATTATCCGGCGACCGCGCGTGCCATCGCGCGACAGGCGGGGTTCGATGCTTCGGAGGTGCTGACCGGTGACGCGATTGAACATCTCGATAATTCCGAACTTGCCCGGCGCGCGAGGACGGCAAACGTGTTCGCACGCATCATGCCTGAGCAGAAGCTGCGCATTGTTCAAGCCCTGAAGGCCGATGGCGAAATCGTCGCGATGACCGGTGATGGCGTGAATGACGCGCCTTCGCTGAAAGCCGCGCATATCGGCGTCGCAATGGGTGGGCGCGGCACCGACGTGGCGCGCGAGGCGTCGTCCATCGTGCTGCTGGACGACGATTTTGGATCGATCGTCATCGCGATCCGGCTGGGGCGGCGGATTTACGACAATATACGCAAGGCGATGGCTTTCATTTTCGCGGTGCACGTTCCCATCGCCGGGCTGGCGCTGCTGCCGCTGGTGTTCGGACTGCCCATCATCTTCGGTCCCATTCACATCGCATTCCTCGAAATGGTCATCGATCCGGTGTGCTCACTCGTCTTCGAGGCCGAGACGGACGAAGAGAACCTGATGAACCGGAAGCCCCGCGCGCCGGATGAGCCGCTGTTCTCATGGTCACTGATCAGCTGGAGTGTGTTGCAGGGTGGCCTTGCGTTCGGGTTGGTTGGCGCGATCTTCCTGATCGCCCTCCAACGCGGCATGCCGGACGACGAAGTGCGGGCTCTCACGTTCATTTCGCTGGTGTTTTCAATTGTCAGCCTCATTCTCGTCAACCGCTCGTTCAGCACGTCTCTGGTCGCAGCGTTTCGCCGCCCCAACCCGGCGCTTGCGTGGATTCTTTTGGCGGTCACGGTGATCTTGGGCTTGAGTCTTTTTTGGCCTGCCGCAAGCGCGCTGTTCCGGTTCGGCCCGCTGCATGTGGACGATCTGGCGTTGACATTGGCGGCCGGCATCGTCGTGCTGATTGTCCTTGAAACGCTCAAGCATCTGTGGCGCGTGCGTATGGGGTTGTGAAATCAGTCTCACATATCGCGTTGGCCAGACATGACTCGTTATATTGTTGAGTGCGTTCTTGCACCGACGACGAACTCGGTTTCTACTTGACGCGGCGGGCCATATCTTCCCGCCCCACAGGGAACAACGTCTTGCCCCAGTTAACCGACCAAGGCTTGCATAAAATAAACGATCTGGCGCAGCGTTACGGAGTCAGCACTGAGGCGGTGATGGCGTTGTTGCAGGCGCTCGTGAACGGCAACGGCACGATGGCGCAGTTTGACCACCGCGAACTCGGTGGTTCCGGGCAATGGATGGCGGGTGGCATGACCATGGTCGGCGACATGTTCAATCACGGCCTCAAGGCCAAGGTCGACGGCTTGTGTTCCGAGCTGTCACGGATCCTGGCGACGCAGCCCTTCGTGCCGTTCCCCGCGAGCTCACAGTCGCAGAGGCAGGGTGACGGCGATCAGGTGGCCGGCCGCGATTTTCTGGATACGGGTTCAGTCAGCCTGTTCGTACCTGAGGCACCCGGCCGCGCGTCGGGTCAATGGTGGCCGGCGGAACTGGGGTTTCCCAACGGGACCGGCGCGCAGAACCAGGTCCGCTATGCCTATTTCAACCAAACGCATCGATTGGCAATCGAGCTGAATGGACATGTGACGGTCTACGACACGCTGGATCACCAGATCAGCGGCGTCTCTCAGCAGCAGGGGCGCGGCGGCTCGCTTACCCTCACCAGCCAGCACGGGACAGTCAGTGTCTCGACACTGCCGGTCGTCTCGGTGGACGGCGTGCGCACAGAAGCTCCAGAACCAGCGGTCGCGCCTGCAAGCGAGCCGGCTCGGCCCGACAGTACCCAGGAAACCGACCTCTTCGCCAAAATCGAGCGGCTGGCCGATTTGCACAAAAAAGGCATTCTCTCATCGGAAGAATTCTCCGCCAAGAAGGCGGAGCTTCTCTCCCGGTTGTGAGCGACTGCCATTTCAGAGCGGCTGCGCCAGGACCTCGACCTCGTAGATGATCCGGCCGGTCATCCATTGGTTGTTGTTCCCGTTCAGCCAGCGTCGCTCGATGACGAACCTGTCCTGGCCGACCTTGTCTCCCCGGTAGGAAACCCGATAGCCATTCGCACTGACCTGCCCGAGCTTCGGCCTCTCGATGATCGTGCTTGAGGAGTGGCCGCCGAGACTATGCCGGTTCTGGATGCACCAGGGACGCCGATCAGGCTTGCCGGGAATATGCGGCCGATCCACCGAGGACACCACGACCTTGAGCGTCTCGCTAACGGTCTGGCCATCAGACAGTGTGCTGCTGGAATACCAACAATAGCTGTCCGCCGCTTGAGCGAAGGAATTGAAAAGCAGGATAAGCGGCAAAGCGAACAGAAGCCGAGCCATCGCAGTCCCCCCCCTTGAGAACAAGACACGTCAACGACTCTAAAAACGCCCCACCGGGAAGCAACAAATCGGCGGTTGCATTCCGGTTGTATTACCTTGCGCTACCACTCCAGCGATTTCCGCCATGATGCCGCGTCGTCACCGACGTGAACATCTCAGCCCGCGCGGATTGGAGCCGAAGGCGTCATCCCCATTCGAGTGCGTCCGAATGGGAAGAGCTCCGCTCGTGCCACCGCGATCGTGCACGGCGAGAGGTGTGAATAATATTTCGCGGTGCAAAAAAATCGCGCCCGACGCCCTAGATATGGTGTGGTCGACCCTGTCCAGCCCCATAGGGAAAAATATTCTGATTTTCAGAAATATAGATTACCGCTATAAGCGACGCCGTCTCATCCCACACCAGGGGCGTATCGCGATCGTCACGAACGCGGGGTGAGATGCGGTGGACGCGACGATGTCGTGCACGCGAGGCTCGATCGCAGGGCGAAGAGATTCGTGAGCGGTCAGGCGCGTGCAAGACGAGCGGCATTGATGCGTACGGCGAAATCGTGTGGTCCTGGCATCCGTTGCTGATGCTAAGCCCTGCGGAGGCGAGATCGGCCCAACCGGGAGCGAACGCTATGCAATCCGTGAGGCGACGGTGGCAAAAAGGAACTCGTCGCCGGGGAGATCACGTATAAGCTGTTAAAACCATTGCGTGGGGAATGCCGGATGTTTCCGGTGCCTCCGCTGTGAATACTCGCGTGCATACTCACTACCCCCAGCGCACGCGAGGCTGCGGGTGCATTGGGCACCCGGCATTCCCCGCGCCCTCTTCTTCGAAGACGGGCGAAAAGCTTTGGAAAACTCTCGGGCGTACGGCGCCGCGGAGCGTAAAAGTGTGTCTGCAATGACCCTGGTCGACGCCGCACTCTCAACTGTCATCGTCCGGCTTGACCCGTCAGTGATCGAATCGATAAGCCGCGGCGTACTGGATGCCCCGCATGCGCGGAGCATCACGGCGCGCGCGCCGCGCCGCGAGTCCTTTTGGCGCGTTTGCCGTTGCTTCGCTGTTTGACGAGTGAAACCGGTCGTCGGGCTCGCTGCTCACGGCCTGATCGTCATGCTCGCCGGCGGCCCCGGCGTGCGCAGCGGCTCCGCCAGCCGCGCGAATTCGCAGAGCAGCGAGCGCGTCTTGCGGGGATCGATGATCTCCTCGACCCAGAATTTTTCGGCCGAACGAAACGGCGAGCGCAGCTTGTTGAGGCGATCCTCGATTTCCTTCAGCTTGGCCGCGGGATCGGGCGCCGCCTCGATGTCGGCGCGGTAGGCCGCCTCGATGCCGCCCTCCAGCGGCAGCGAGCCCCAATAGGCCGACGGCCAGGCATAGCGGATCGAGAAGCGGTCTGCTGGCTGGTGCACGACGCCGGCAACGCCGAACGAATTGCGCACGATCACCGTACACCAGGGCACCGTGCTCTGGTTGACCGCGGCCATGGCGCGCACGCCATGGCGAATGGTCGCGGCCTTCTCGGCTTCGAGCCCGATCATGAAGCCGGGACAATCCATCAGATAGACGATCGGCAGATGGAAGGTCTCGGCGAAATCCACCCAGCGGATGACCTTCTGACAGGCGTCCGCGGTCCACGAGCCGCCATAGTGGAAGGGATCGCTCGCCAGCACCAGCACCGCGCGGCCTTCGAGGCGCGCCAGCCCAACGATCATCGGACGCCCGAAATTGGCCGCCACCTCGAAGAACGAGCCCTTGTCGACGACCGCCTCGATGATCGGGCGCATCTTGTAGACCTGGCGGCGGTTGCGCGGCACCGCCTTCATCAGCGCGTCGTCCCATCGTTCGGGATCGTCGGTCGCGGCAAGCGTCGGCGGCAGCTCATAGACCGAGGACGGCAGATAGGACAGGAAACGCCGCGCGCAGGCGAAGGCTTCCTCCTCGGTCTCCACCGCGTGGTCGATGGCTCCGGCACGGGTCTGGATGTCGGCGCCGCCAAGCTCCTGCTTGGTGAGGTCCTGACCCAGCCGCTTCACCACCGGCGGACCCGCGACGAACATCGCCGACGCCTTGGTCATGATCGAATAGTGGCTGGCGGCAAGCCGCGCGGCGCCCAGCCCCGCAACCGAGCCGAGCCCCAGCCCCACCACGGGTACGCGGGCCATGTTTTCCGTGGTGTAGCGATACCAGCGATTGCCGCCGATGCCGCCGGGCAGATTGGCGGCGCCCTTGGTCTCGATGGTCTTCACCGAGCCGCCGCCGCCCGAGCCCTCGATGATGCGAATGATCGGCAGACGGAAGTCATGCGCCATCTCTTCGGCCATCAGCGGCTTGGCCGAGATCGAGGCATCAGCCGAGCCGCCGCGCACGGTGAAATCGTCGCCGACCACGACCACGGTGCGGCCGTCGATCCGGGCACGCCCGAACACGCAGTTGGCCGGCGTCAGCTGCGTGAGCTCGCCATGCTCGTCATATTCGCCGACGCCGGAGACGGCGCCGATCTCGTGGAAGCTTTTGGGATCGACGAGCTTGTCGATGCGTTCGCGGACGGTGAGCCGGCCCTGGTCGCGCTGCCGCTTGACCTTCTCAACGCCGCCCATCTCGCGCGCGAACGCTTCGCGCCGAGCGAGTTCGTCGAGTTCGGGCTTCCAGATCATTCGTTTCCTCCGTCCGGGTGATATTGTTGTTTTTCTCAGGTGGTACCGGAAGCGGTTTTCGTTCCAGCTTCTTGCTGAAGATGTCTCCCTCCGCGCCTGCAAGCAGGCCCCCGATCGCGTTGCTGAGTTCGAGCATCGGCTGCGCCACCTCCCGATGCAGCCGGCTCTCATCGTACATCGCGGACAGAAGCCCGATCGTGACCACGACATAGGTCTGGTATTGCGGCGACCACAGCGGCACCGCCAGCCCATTGATATGCGGGCTCCAGAGGCCGCAGGCGACGACATAACCGTGCTCGCGCAGGAAGCGGCGGTTGTCCTCAAGGCGCGGACGCAGCAGCTTGGCGGCCCCCGGATCTTCGCGTTCCATCTCCGCGAGCAGGGCGTCGCCGACCTCCACGTCCAGCGCCGCGGTGTGGGCGTGGCCGGCGGCCGTGCTCGCCATCGAGATGCGGCTGCCTGTCGTCTCGTGCAGGCCGAGCGCATTCGCAGCGCGGCCAAATTCGAGATAGACGAGATGAAAGCGATCCGGAATGACGAAGCCGACGGTACCAGGCAATTGGTCGGCGACGTCCTGCAAGCGCTGCCGGATCATATTGCGCAACTGCAACCCGCGCATCATCGAGGTGCTCATCGCCACGGCACTCGGACCGATGCGGTATTTCTGGTCGCGCGGCAAATAGACGAGCTGTCCCATCCTTGTCAGCGTGTGGGTCAGGCGTGACACCGTCGAGCGCGGCAGGCCGCAGCGATTGGAAATTTCGAGATTTCCGAGCCTCGCCTCGTGGCCCTCGAAGCATCTCAGCACGTCGAAGGCGCGCGAGACCACCTGGATCACGTCGCCTTCACCTGACAGGTCGCTGGCGAGCATGCCCGCCCTACTCAGTCGCTCCGAGCGTCGTCCCATGCGTTTCCCACTAATTCCGTTATGCGGAATAAAATTCCACTTGCAGATGAGGCTACCTCAGGCAATCTGCGACCACAACAAAAAGCCGTCCAAGAAGCCGTCCAAGGAAGCCAACGAGGAATGCCTGAAATCAAGATCGTGACCGAGGTTGCCGGGCGGGTCTGCGCACTGCCGGTCGAGGTTGGGGGGAACGTGGGCAACGGCGACGACATCGCCCTTGTCGAAGCCATGAAAATGGAAATTCCGGTAGCCTCGCCCGCCGCCGGCACCCTGAAATCAATCCTGGTCAAGATCGACGACGTCGTCGCCGAGGGCCAAGTGCTCGCCATCGTCGCCACCTGACGGTTTGCCTCTTCTGCAGGCACTGCAAATCCTGCCGCGGTTTCAGTAGAAGCCAATGCGAACGTGGTATCGGTTCGCGTCACGCAGGCACGGCAGGATCTAACAAATGGACAGCAAGCGATCGGACACGGTCCATCATCCCAAGCACTGGGCCGCCTCCGAACCGCCCTTGCTGCGGTTCCTCAACGCCTGCCATGCCGATTTTTCCGCGGAGCCAGGTGGCACCGTCGCCGACTATATTCCGGAACTGAGCAAGGCCGATCCGGATCATTTCGGCATCAGCCTCGCGACCCTCGACGGACACGTCTACGAGGTTGGCGACACCCGCATCCCCTTCACCATCCAGTCGATGTCGAAACCGTTCGTGTTTGCGCTGGCGCTGGATACGCTGGGTGCGGTGCGGGTCGAAAGCGCGATCGGGGTCGAGCCGTCGGGCGACCCCTTCAACTCCATCCGGCTGAATGCCGAGAACCATCCCTTCAATCCCATGGTCAATGCCGGCGCGATCGCCTGTTCCGGCCTGATCCGGGAAGCCAAAGGCGAGGCTGCGTTCGACTTCCTGCGCAAGGCGCTCGGTCGTTTCGCAGGCCGCGAGCTCGACATGGATGAGGCCGTGTTCGCCTCGGAAAGCGCCACCGGCGACCGCAATCGCGCAATCGGCTACCTCCTGCGCAACTCCGAGGTCATCACCGAGGATGTGACCGCCGTGCTCGATGTCTATTTCCGGCAATGTTCGGTCCGGGTGACGGCGCGCGATATCGCGATCATGGCCGCGACGCTCGCCAATCGCGGCGTCAATCCGGTAACCGGTGAACAGGTCGTGACGCCCTATGCGATCTCGCGGACGCTGTCGGTCATGACCTCATCGGGGATGTACGATTTTGCCGGCGAATGGATCTATCGCATCGGTATTCCCGCAAAGAGCGGCGTCGGCGGCGGCATCCTTGCCGCGCTGCCGGCGCGGCTTGGGCTCGGCAGCTATTCGCCGCGGCTGGACAAGCACGGCAACAGCGTGCGCGGCATCAAGGTGTGCGAGGCACTGTCCTCGCATTACGATCTGCACATGCTCGACCGCAGTGACGACGCCCGCAACAGCATCATCGCCGTCTACGATATCGGCAACAGCTCGTCGCGGCGCAGCCGAAGGCCGCACGAGCGGCAGATCCTCGCTGCGCATCATGAAGCCGTGCGCGTGTTCGAGCTGGTCGGAACGCTCTCATTGTCCAATGTCGACTACGTCTCGCGCCAGCTCGCCGCCAACAGGCGCCCGCAATTCGTCATCTTCGACCTGCGTCGTGTCGCGGCGCTCACCCGCGCCGGCGCGCGCCTCCTGGCCGAGGAGTTTCGCGAACTGGCGAGCGACCACGTCACGGTGATCCTGTCGGGCATCAGGCGGTCTTCGGCGGAATGGAACATGATCGCGGAGGGATGCGGCGGGCTTTCCAATGTGCGCAACTTCTACCTCCTGGATACGGCAATCGAATGGGCCGAAGACCAGGTGGTCTATCGCCATGGCGGCGCGATCGACTTTCACGAAACCACCGAGCTGTCCGAACAGCCGCTGTTGGCGGGACTTGAGGCCGACGAGCTCGATCGCCTGGCCGCGCTCGCCATGATCAGGAGCTATCAGCCCGGCGAAAAAATCATTCGCGCCGGCGAACCCGCCACCTCGCTGTTCTTCCTGCGCAGCGGCGTCGTCCATGTGACGTTGACCGACGGCATTCGGCTGGCAACGCTGACGGCGGGCATGGCATTCGGCGAAATGGCGCTACTGGAGACGCATCGCTCGGCCGATGTCTCCGCCGACATGTCGGCGAGCGCCTGGGAAATCCCGTTGCGCGATTTCGAGGATTTCCGCGACAAAACCCCAAAGGCCGGCGAACGCATCATGCGCAATCTGGCGCAACTCCTCGCCGACCGCCTGATCACGGCCAATGCCAGGGTCAACCTGCTGACGGCCGGCTCGAACTAGCCAACCCGTTGCCCCCTAAGCCCCGCTCTTGCCGCGCCCGTTCTTCTCGGCGGCGCGACGCAGGGCTTCCGCGAGCGCACCGCCGCCCGACTGCTCCTGCGGCTTGCGCTGCGCCTGCGACGTCATCGCCGCACGCGAAATCTCCCGAGGCTTGCCCTGTTCCGAACCCGCGCCTTTGCCGGTTTCGTCGTCGAGACGCAAGGTCAGCGCGATGCGCTTGCGGGCGACCTCGACCTCCAGCACCTTCACCTTGACAATATCGCCGGGCTTCACGACCTCGCGGGGATCCTTGATGAAGGTCTTCGACATCGCGGAGATGTGGACCAGTCCGTCCTGATGCACGCCGATGTCGACGAAGGCGCCGAACGCCGCGACGTTGGTGACGGTACCCTCAAGGATCATGCCGCGCTTGAGATCCTTCAGCGTCTCGACACCCTCCTTGAATACCGCAGCCTTGAAGGCCGGGCGCGGGTCGCGGCCGGGCTTTTCCAGCTCTTTCAGGATGTCGGTCACCGTCGGCAGGCCGAACGTGTCGTCGACAAAGGCCTGCGGCTTCAACTGCCGGATAACTGCGGCGTTGCCGATCAACGCCTTGATGTCGCTCTTGGCGGCGGTGAGAATCCGTCTGACCACCGGATAGGCCTCGGGGTGGACGCCTGAGGAATCCAGCGGGTCCTCGCCATCAGTGATGCGCAGGAAGCCGGCACATTGCTCAAACGCCTTCGGCCCCAGCCGCGGCACATCCTTCAGCGCCTTGCGCGACTTGAACGGGCCGTTGGCGTCGCGATGTTGCACGATGGTCTGGGCGAGGCCCGGGCCGATGCCCGACACCCGCGCGAGCAGCGGCGCGGAGGCGGTGTTGGCGTCGACGCCGACGGCATTGACGCAATCTTCCACGACGGCATCGAGCGAGCGCGCCAGCTTCGACTCGCCAAGGTCGTGCTGATACTGCCCGACGCCGATCGCCTTCGGTTCGATCTTGACCAGCTCGGCCAGCGGATCCTGCAGGCGCCGCGCGATCGATACCGCGCCGCGCAGCGTGACGTCGAGCTCGGGCAATTCCTCCGACGCGAAGGCCGAGGCCGAATAGACCGACGCGCCGGCTTCCGACACGACGATCTTCGACATCTTGAGATCCGGCAGCAGCTTGACCAACTCGGTCGCCAGCTTGTCGGTCTCGCGCGAGGCGGTTCCATTGCCGATCGCGATCAGATCGACACGATGCGTGACCGCGAGCTTGCCCAGGATCGCCAGCGCCGCGTCCCATTGCCGTTGCGGCTCATGGGGATAGATCGTCGTGGTCGCCACCACCTTGCCGGTGGCATCGACCACGGCAACCTTGACGCCGGAGCGGTAGCCGGGATCGAGACCCATGGTCACGCGCGCGCCGGCGGGTGCCGCCAGCAAGAGGTCGCGCAGGTTCGATGCGAACACGCGCACGGCTTCGGTTTCGGCCTGCGTCCACAGCCGCATACGCAAATCGAGGTTGAGATGCAGCTGGATCTTGGTGCGCCACGCCCACTTCACGGTTTCCAGGAGCCAGCGATCGCCGGGGCGTTTCTGATCGGAAATGGCGAAGCGCTGCATGATCTTCAGTTCGTAGGAACTGGGCACGCTGGCGGCCGCGCCCTTTACCTCGACCTGAGCTCCGATCTGGGCTTCCGGCTGCAGCTGCAGGTCGAGGATCTCTTCCTTCTCGCCGCGAAACAGCGCCAGGATCCGGTGTGACGGCAACTTGTCGAGCGCGCCGCTGTAGTCGAAATAGTCCTTGAACTTCTCGCCTTCGGTTTTCTTGCCCTTACGCACGGTGGCGGCGATCGTGCCGTTCGACCACAGATGCTCCCGCAAGCTTCCGATCAGGTCGGCGTCCTCAGCGAAACGCTCGACCAGGATCGCACGCGCGCCCTCGAGTGCTGCCGCAGTGTCAGCCACCTGCTTTTCCGCATCGACGAACGGCGCGGCTGCGACCAGCGGGTCGTTTTGCGGTTGCATCAGCAGCATCTCGGACAGCGGCTCGAGACCCGCCTCCTTGGCGATCTCGGCCTTGGTCCGGCGCTTCGGCTTGAACGGCAGGTAGATGTCCTCGAGGCGTCCCTTGCTGTCGGCGGCGAGGATGGAGGCTTCCAGCACCGCATCGAGCTTGCCCTGCTCCCGGATCGAATCGAGAATCGCCGTACGGCGCTCCTCGAGTTCGCGCAAGTATGTCAGGCGCTCTTCCAGAGTACGCAGTTGGGCGTCGTCGAGCCCACCGGTGATCTCCTTGCGGTATCGCGCAACGAAGGGAACCGTGGCGCCGCCGTCGAGCAGCACGACGGTCGCCTCGACCTGCTGCTCGCGAACACCGAGTTCCTGCGCAATCTGCCGATGAATGTTTGCCACGCGAAACCTTTCCAAAGCGCCGCGACGATCAACTGCAGCGCAATGACTTTTCTTCGAACCGTCATCCCGCTCAAGGCTTCTTGAGTCGAGCATGATCTTTTCGGAAAACCGGTTCCCACTTTTCCGGATCATGCTCTGTGGACCGCGGGACCGCGCTTATGGACCAGCATCGATCGATTCAGCAAGCCGGCGCCAGCGAAAATTAACCTGAAAAATTGATCTGTGGACCGCCGCGTTCGATCGGTGAATCTTCTCCCTAAACGTGATCGCCGCGCAAACGCCCTTGGCGCTTGTCGCGAGACTTTTCCGGATCACGCTCTGGCGCCGTTCCGATGTGCTTACACCACTTCCTCGACCGGTTGCATGTCGATCTCGAAGGTTTCCAGGAACTTCGAGGTCATGATGTAGAACCCGACCGCAAGCTGCAGCTCGACCAGCGCGGCCGGCGCCAGCTGGGCCGCGATCGCCTCGAAGGTCGCGTCCGTCGGACGGCGCAGCCTGACGATTTCGTCGGTGAAGGCAAGCGCCGCGCGCTGCACGTCGTTGAAACAACTGGCATGCTGCCAATTCTGCAACGCAGCATTCTGCTCCTCGGTGACGCCGACATTCTTGCCAATCCGCTCGTGGGCGACGATCTCGTAGGGCGCTTCGCACAAAATCCCGGTACGCGTGATCGCAAGCTCCCGAATCACCGGATCGAGCTCTCCCTTGTGGCGGATGGCGCCGCCGAGCCGGCAATATTGCTCCAGATGGCTCGGCGAGTGCGCCATCATCCGGAAGATGTTCGCACTGCGATTCTTGGCCAGGAGCTCGCGGGTGCGATCATTGGCCTTGGCGGGATCGCTGTAGTCGATGCGGGCCATTGTCCGTCCTCGGGTGATTGTCTTGCCAGCGTTGAAATCATTGACGTTTCGCGAACACCGTAGCGGCGAGCCGAGACAAGAGCAACGACGCGGGCCAGAGCGCTAAAAAGGAATCAATCAAATTCAACGACCGGTCACGTCAAATTGACGCCGCATTGGTGTTCGATTCTGAGGTGCGTCGACAATCGCCGATTTGGGGAGTTGCGTACGGCGATTACTCGACGCGGGGTGTTCCGAGTAGAAAAGCCAGCCGTCCTGCGCCTTCTCGCGCATTGATGAGTCGTGTCCAGATTCAGGGAGGAAACGGCATGAAAGCCACCCGGAGGGTGACCTCGGAAGCGCTTGCGCACATGCTGGCGGTGACAGCCATGCTCGTCATCGCCAGCATCATCCTGCGGGTGTGGTGAGCGCGTCCGCAACGAGCAAGCCGCGTCTTTTGTATTGAGTGGCGCGGCGCCGTTGCGCATCATTGTATCTTCTCGAGACTAGGCTTCGCGAAATAGGGCACCGTGCGCCCGGCGAACTGGATGAAGCGCGCCGCCACCTTGTCACCGATGGCGAGATCCGGCTCGCCATGAGCCATCATCCGAAAACCCTCGACGGTATCGACCAGAACGATGTTGTAGGGCACGTGCGCGCGGGTCGCTTCGGTGGCGGCGCGGCAGACCAGTGACGTCGCGTAGACGGTGCCCTCACCGCTTGCGCGCCTGTCCGTCACCTCGGCCGCTCCGCATGTCGCGCAGAACGCACGACGGAAATATTGCGCGGCTCGGCAGGATTCGCAGACCTGATACCAGATGGCCTCATGGCCGGTCGTCCAATCCGTGATGCTCATCGCACCCGCTCCAGGAACATGCTGACATGCGACGACAGCACGCCGCCGTCGCCGTGCAGCAGCGCAATCGAGGCATCGCGCACCTGACGCTTGTCCGCGCGACCGGTCATCTGCAAGTAAGTCTCGACCAGATGCGCCATGGCGCCGCCGACACCGCAATGGCCGTAGCTCAAGAGACCGCCATGGGTGTTGAGCGGCATCTCGCCGTCGCAGTTGAAATAGCCGGCCCGCACCCTGGCTGCCGCCTCGCCGCGTTTGGCAAGCCCGAGATCTTCCAGCAGCATCGCCAGCGTAATGGTGAAGCTGTCGTAGACGGCGGCATAACGGACGTCCGATATCGCGAGACCTGTGACTTCCCTGGCCCGCGCGATCGCAATCTCGGCGCCGAGTTCGCTCAAGGCCGGGGCCGCCGTGACGTGCTGGTGGGTATGCGCCTGGGCGCAGCCGCGCACGCGCACATGAGCCTCCCCGGTCGGCTCGCGGCTGATGACGAAGGCCGCACCGCCGTCGGAGACCGGGCAGCAATCCAGCAGTTTCAGCGGCAGCGCCACCGGCTTCGACGCCATCACGTCGGCAACCGTGATCGGGTCATGGAATTGCGCGCCGGGATGACCGATCGCATGCTTTCGCATCAGCACGGCGAATTCGGCGAGATCTTCCTGCGTGACGCCATATTCGTACATATAGCGCGAGGCAACCAGACCGTAATAGGCGGGAATGGTCGGCCCCAGCGGCACCTCGTAGATGGGATGCCCGACCTGGGCCAAAGCCTGGATCGAGGCGTCACGGCTCTGCCCGGTGAGGCGGTTCTCGCCCGACACCACCAACACATGTCGCACCGCGCCGGCGTCCACCAGATGATGCGCCAGCATGGCCATGGCGAGCCCGGTGGCCCCGCCGACCTGCACCGCATGCGCGTAGGCCGGGCGAATGCCGAAATGCTCGGCGAACACGGTCGCCAGCATGATGTGCGGCGACACCGTCGAGTAGCCGCAGAGCACGCCGTCGATCTCGCTGCGCTTGAGGCCGGCATCCGCGATCGCCAGCGCAGCCGCCCTGCTCATGAGGTCGAGCGAGGAGGAGCCCGCGTGCCTGCCAAAGGATGTCAGCCCGACGCCGGTGATGAAGCTCATGGTGCTACTGTTGCAGTCATGTCTCATGTCGTCATATCCCAGGCGCGCGCAAGCCTGTAGCGCTTAATCGCGCTGCCGGCGTCTCATCCCGCCCCCCGCGAGCCCTTGTGTTTAGCCCCGGGGACATGACTGACAGGTGTTCGGGGACATGGTCGACACGTCAAAATCGGCTGGAGTCGTCAACCGAGAGGCGAGCCATGCCGTTGCGAGAGGTGTCTGTCATGGACCAGCGACGAGAATTTCGTAATGCTTGCCAAACAGGACGGAGTGAGCCGCCGGCAGTTGTGCCGGCGCTCCACAACCGTGGACGATGTTCGCGCCTCATCAACGAGGGCGCGTACTCACCTGTGTGGTGACTGGATGATCCCGAAGGTTAGGTTTCACGCTGCCCTCACCGTATCGAGGAATTTGCCAACCTCCAGCTTGAGCCGGTTGCTGTCACCGGACAGCGACTGCGCCGCGGACAGCACCTGCGACGAAGCCGAGCCGGTCTCGCTGGCTCCGCGCTGTACATCCGAGATGTTGGACGAGACCCGCGTCGTGCCCAGAGCGGCCTGCTCGACATTGCGGGAAATCTCCTGGGTCGCCGCGCCCTGCTCTTCCACTGCCGCCGCAATGGTCGACGAGATTTCGGACAGCTTCTCGATGGTGCTGCTGATCTCCTTGATCGCACCAACCGATTCCTGTGTCGCCGCCTGGATCCCCGAGATTTGCTGGCCGATCTCGCCGGTGGCCTTCGCGGTCTGCTCCGCCAAGGCTTTCACCTCGGACGCCACCACCGCGAACCCTCGGCCGGCTTCCCCCGCGCGCGCCGCCTCAATGGTGGCGTTCAGGGCAAGCAGGTTGGTCTGCCCGGCGATGGTGTTGATCAGTTCGACGACGTTGCCGATGCGGGCGGCCGCCACGGACAGTTCGCTGACGCGATCGTTGGTCTTGCGCGCCTGATCGACCGCCGCATTGGCCATTCTCGCTGATTCCTGGACCTGACGGCTGATCGCGTTGACGGACGAGGTCAGTTCTCCGGTCGCCGACGCGACCGACTGCATGTTGGTGGAAGCCTCTTCGGATGCCCCCGCAACCATAACGGCGAGTTCCTGCGAACGAACTGCTGTCGAGGTGAGCGAGCCGGCAGATGCTTCAAGCTCGGTGGCGGCCGAAGACACGGTTTCAACGATCTCGCCGACCGCGTTTTCAAAATCGTCAGCCATCTTGACCATGTCCGCCTTGCGCTGCTGCGCGGCGATCTGATGCTCCCTCATTTTCACTCCGGCTTCGTCCCGCACCTTCTGCTCGGCCGTGACCTTGAAGGTCTCGACCGCCTGCGCCATTTGGCCGATTTCGTCCTTGCGGCCGAGCCCCGGCAGCACTATTTCGAAATTGCCTTCCGCGAGCTTCCCCATCGCGCCGGTCAGTGCGAACAATGGCCGCAGGATCCGCGAGAACGCGACCCAGAAGCTCAGCAATGCGAGTCCAATACTGGCAAACAATACCACCCAGTTGATGATCAGGTTTGAGGTGCTCTGCGCTGCCTCGTTCGTGGCCATCTGATCAGCCGTGCTGCCAATCGCATCGGCGAGCGCAAGAATTGAATTGATCGCGACCGTCGCGCGCGCGAAATAATCAATGCCGCTGATCTTGTATTCCCCAATCCCGCCTGCCGCGAGCACCCCGTCACGGACTTCACCGTAGGCGCGGAAATATTCCTTCTCGACGCCGGTAATTGCATCGGCGATCTTTGCCGGCAGGTCGGGGCGCTGGCGGATCGGATGGATCGTCCCCCAGGCAAGATCGATTTGGCCGCGGAACCCGGAAACCTTCCTGACGCCGTCCACCGTGAGCTTGCCGCGCGCGCTAATCGTGCCCGCGAGGAACGCGCGCTCCCTGCCGGCATACTCAGCCATTTGGGCGGTCAGGTGGCGAAGGACGACGAGTTGCGATAATTCCGCGGTAGGCGGAGTAGTCAACGTTTCCAAGGTAAGGCGCAAATTGATTGCAGCAACCTCGATCACATTGGTGATCGCGGGGACGAACCCATCCACGAACTCGGCTGTCCGTCCTGATCCCGGCCTGGAGAGATTTTCGTCGGCCGTATCGCGGAGTGCATCCAATGCCTGAAAAACTCTTTCAGCTTCGACCATGCGCGGCTCCGCGGCTTTCATGGCCGGGACCGCGCGAAGGCGTTGTGCAGCCTCCCGGAAGGCCTGGTCGGCGGTCTCCCGCCTTTTGAGAATCTCGGCACGCCGTTCGGCAGCAATCGTGTCAGGCAGTTTCAGGGATGCGTTGGTCAACCCGCGTTCGACCGCCCATTGACCCGCGCTCTGCAGCAGCAATCGCGAAATTTGGTTCACTTTGAGGAAGGCTTCGGACGCTTGCCGCCGGTCGTACGCCTGATAGGCGGCGAATCCAGCGGTCGTCACGCCCATCAGAGTGAGCGCTGAGATGATCAGCGGCAGGACGGTCCCGATTCTAAGACCCACTTATTCGTTCCTTCTGTTGCCGCTACAGATTCGAAGATTGTCAGGCCGCACGCACCGGGTTGCAGACCTTGCCGATTCCAGCTTGAAGCCAATGCCAAGCTGGCGCCGAGGCGGCGGCGGGTGCGCTATCGATCAAACAATAGCCTCCCGGTTCTGTGGCTGGCGTTAATTTCTCACCTGCGTAAGAATACTGCCATTGCGTAAGAATACGGCCACGGACGACTGATCCGGCCTCCAAGGCACGTACATGCACGAGTTGGGCCCACGCGAGCTTTCCGGGGCCAGGAACTCATCACGAACGAAGGGACATCCGGGTGCGGCCAGTTTCGTCGTGCATGACTTGACGGCCGAGTTGGGTCAATCGGTACCGGTCGCTCGCCGCTGGACCGGATGCGCAGTCCGCTTTGCCGCGACTGCGACCAAAATTCAGCAGGAAGGGCAGATCATGATCCCCGTCATGAATCCCCAGGACAGCGGTTACGCCGCAACCTGTCATCTCTACGCGAGCGCTGTGCGCTCGTCGGGGCGCACGCGCGCGCCCCGTTGGCGCGGACCCGGTGGTCCAACCGGCCCTACGGGCCGCTCTCGCCCGTCCGGACAAATCGATTCTCGCAGCCGGCGAAATCGAGGAACATCGACGATATCGGGCCTGCCAACACGCCGCGACCGCGGACGATATTTTTTAGAACGGCAAGGTTTGGATGTGAATGAGTTCCCATTTATAATATGACCTTGCTTCAACTGGTATTGCGGATGGAAATGCTGGATGGAGGCGGGTGCCGCGAGACGCTTTCTGCTGGGGCTTGCGCCATGGCTCGGCGCAATCGTTCTCTGGTATGGCGTGCGCTGGAGCGGCTTCGTCAATGAGGCATTGATCCCGGCGCCGCACCAGGTTGCGACGAGATTCGTTGACCTGCTGCTGCACGACAACCTTCTGTTCGATATCGTCGTCTCGACGCGACGGGTCTTCCTCGGCGTCGTTCTTGGCATCCTCGTTGCCGTTCCTGTCGGATTTCTGCTCGGTTGGTATCGGCCGGCGCGCACGGTCGCCGATCCAATGATCAATTTCTTTCGCGCACTGCCCCCGATCGCGCTGATCCCGCTCGTCATCGTCTATTTCGGGGTCGACGAAATGGCCAAGCTCGTGATCCTGTTCTACGCAAGCTTTTTCTCGGGCGTGATCGTGATGTATGAGGGCGTCTCCCAGATCACGCCGCTTTATATCCGTGTCGCGCAAACCCTTGGCGCCGGCGAGCTCGAGATCTTTCGCAAAGTCATCGTTCCCCTCACCGTGCCACACATCTTGACCGCGCTGCGCGTGGCCTTGGGTGTGGCCTGGGCGACGCTCGTTGCATCGGAGTTGATCGCCGCTCAACATGGGCTTGGCGCGATGATCCAGAACGCATCAACGTACTTCCTGCTGGATGTCATTTATGTCGGCATCATCTGCATCGGCTGCATCGCACTGATCATGGACCTGATTCTGCGGAAGATCAGTGCCCGTCTCCTGGCATGGCAGGAGCGAGCGGTCGGATGAACCTGTCTTCCAGCGCCAGGGCACGCGCAAGGTTCGAGCACGTATCTCTCGCTTTCGATACGCCGAAAGGCAAGCTCAACGTCGTTGACGATGTCAGCTATGACATCCACGACGGAGACTTCGTCGCCGTCATAGGGCCGTCCGGTTGCGGCAAGACGACCATGATGAGCATGCTGGCAGGGTTTCAAAGGCCGACCACCGGAAGCGTGCTGTTTGATGGGAAGCCCGTCAAAGGACCCGGGCCCGAGCGCGGCGTTATTTTCCAGGAGTACGGCGTATTTCCATGGCTCACGGTCAAACAGAACATCGCCTTCGGACTGAGGCTGAAAGCCAATTACGTTCCCGCGTCCGAGCGCGATGGGATCTGCGAGCATTATCTCGGACTGATGGGTCTTGCGGATTTTGCCAACTCCTACCCCAAGCATCTATCAGGCGGCATGCGGCAACGGCTTGCGATCGCGCGAGCTTATGCGGTGAAGCCGCAGTTTCTGCTCATGGACGAACCGTTCGGCGCACTTGATGCGCAGACCAGGGCGAACATGCAGAACCTCTTGCTCAAGGTGCTGGCCACCGAAGGCAAGACCGTGATGCTTATTACACATTCGGTCGAGGAGGCTATCTATCTCGCTTCACGCATCGTCGTGGTCACTGCGCGACCGGCGCGCATCAAGGAGATCATCGACGTGCCATTCCCCTACCCGCGCGATGAGTCGATTCAGGAGCTGGCCGAATATACTGTCTTGCGCAGCCATCTTCGCGAACTCGTCATGAACGAGTACCGCGCGCAGCAGGCCCAGGTGCGGCCGGTTTCATTCGCAGAGTGATCGAAGGTCAAATCGGAGGAGCAACACCATGGATCGGCGTCAATTCCTGACCACCACGGCAGGCATCGCACTCGGCGGCCTCGCGGCGCCGACCATCGCACAGGCCAAGACTAAAATTCGCGTCGGTTATCTACATACGGTCGCCGTCGACGGTCAGATCTGGACCGGAATCGACCGCGGCAATTTCGACAAGCAGGGCCTCGAATTGGAAATGCGTCAATTCAACACTGGCCTTGAACTTTTCCAGGCGCTGATCGGCGGCAGCCTCGATGTGCTCTCTACCGGTGCGGTGCTTTCCAACTTCCCGGCGCGGGGACAGGGCAAGGTATTCCTGGTCAACGACATCGAGGTCGCCACCGCACAATTGTGGGTGCGCCCCGACATGGGGGTCAAATCGTTCGCGGATTTGAAAGGCAAGCGGATCGCGACCGCCACCGGCACCACCGCCCACGTCTTCCTGGACAAGGCGCTGCGCGCCAACAACATCGACCCCAAGGACGTTGAACTCGTCAACCAGACCATGCCCGCAGCGGTCACGTCCTTCGTCTCCGGCGCAGTTCCAGCAGTCGCACTCTGGGTGCCGTTCAATGTGACCGCGCGCGACAAGGTGTCGGGTTCCGTGAAGCTCGCCGACGCCTCAGCGTACTATCCACAAGCCGCCATCATCGACGGCTGGGCAGCAGCGAATTCCTACTACGAACCCAACAAGGAAACGCTCGCCAAGCTGATCAAGGGCTGGGCCGAAGCCAACGATTACATCGTAGCCAACAGCGACGCCGCGATGGAAGCGCTGCAGAAAGCTCACTACAGCCAGACGCCGATGGCCGACATCAACGAGTCGTTCGCGGCGCAAAAGACGTTCACGTCTCAGGAATGGAAGAAAATGTATTCGGACGGCACCGTCACCCGATGGCTGCAACAAACGACCGATTTCTTCATGGCCAATGCCGGGGTCAAGGACTTTACGCCGGCAAGCAAATACTTCGATCCGAGCCTGTATCTGCAAACAATTGGCTGACAACCAGCTGGCCCAGGGAAGCGGCTGGCGCGAGCACCAGCCTTCGACCGGTGACGCGTTGGCCTCGTCCTTGAGCAGCGAACCGAGCTATTGTGCTGACGACAGGCGTACGACCTGGCGCCCGCCATTCATCGCCTTGAGATTGTTCACGTACTCCTCAGGACGCTGCCAGCGGTGAGGAACTTGCAATCCCATAAAACTCGCGATGCTGCCGATGAACGAAGTGCAATTGGATATTTCGGCATTCCAGACCGGCGAACTCGCCTGCAATTTCTTGATGTAGGCGAAGACCCTCTTTGCGTCCGGCTCGTTCAAGTAAACGCGGTAATGAGCGGTCAAATACTCCGGATCAAGATCGCCATAGCTTGCCCCGGTCTCGGACGGTACCCACGTCACATAGCCGACCGCATAAGCCAGGGTATCTCCCGCTGGCGTAAGGCCCGCGACTTCAACCTGTCGCTCGCTGGTCTTCCCGTACCAGACGAAAGCGTGGCCCCAGCTCGCCGCCGTTCGGGCTCTGAAATCAACGTAGTACGGACCCTTCGCCGATCCCGGCTTCGAAGTCGATTGTGGCGCCGGTGTCGATTCAACGGGCGCCACGCTTGCAACAAGCGCATTGGCGTCGACAACGCGCTGCTGGAACTCCCGTATCAGCGAAACGAAACGTTCCGAAACAGCCCCAGTGTCAGCCTCGCTTGCAGAAGCCGAGCGGATTTCGCACTGGAGCAAAGCCGCGAGTGTGAACCCCGCAAGCAAGCAAAGCCCTGATCTCTTCGGCTGATTTGCCACGCTCCACCCTTCAATCGTCGACGAGTCAGTTTAGCGAGACCTTAAGTCGAAACCGGCTGTTAGTATCGCGACACGACCGGCGCCTTGCCGATTGGGGTCTTCCCGATCGGGGCCTTGCCAATCGGCATCTTGCCGAGTGGAGCGTCCTGATAGACGGGCTGCCTGCGCGGGAAGTCGGCAGCGCCAGCGGCAGTCATCACGGCAAGCATTGCGCCCGCTACAATCAGAATTTTCATCACGGTATTCCCCCTGAGTTAGAAGACACCAAGCAGTAGCTGCGACGCGTTTCCCCTCAGAATACGTCTACATTGCGGCAGCCAGGACACGATCGTGGCATCGCCTGTAATGCGGCAGATATGACACATGGGAACTCAACTGCTGTTGGGTCAAAGAAGCGATGGCCGCATGCCGTGGTCGTACCAATCCATTCGAAATTGACGACCGGATGCGCAGCCTGCCAAGAACAAGCGCTACCGGTCGCGCTCCGCTGAGCCCGACGCGAAGTCCGCAATGTCCTCAAAGCCGACCGGATTCCAAGCACGCCGCGACCGGGATCTTGGCAGGGCGGCGCAAAGCCGCTAATGGTCCGCCCCCTCATCCCATCATCTGTCAGAGTGGTTCATGGCGAGCGCCTCGTCCGCCGTCTCGATCGGCATCGATTTCGGCACCAGCAATACGGTCATCGCGCTTGCGACCGGCGACGGCCGGGTCGAGGCCATCCGCTTCGATCATGCCGGACGACGGCACAGCGTCTATGTCTCGGCGCTGTGCTTCTGGGAGGAACAGCCGGGCAGCGGAGCCCAGGCGGAAGGTGGCCCGTGGGCGATCGAGCAGTTTCTCGAAGGACGCCACGTCCACCGCTTCATCCAGTCGTTCAAGACCTTTGCCGCCAGCGCCAGCTTCGAGTCCACCTGGGTATTCCGGCAGCGCTACCGGTTCGAGGACCTGCTCGCGGCGTTCCTGCGGACGCTGGCACGCCATGGCGGAGACAGGTTCGGATTCGAGGCGCCAACCATCGTGGTCGGCCGCCCCGTGCGCTTTGCCGGCGGCAATCCCGACGAGGCGCTGGCGATGCAGCGCTACCAGGCGGCGTTCGAACGCCTGGGCGCCGGTCATGCGCGCTATGTCTACGAGCCGGTGGGCGCGGCGTTCTCGTTTGCCCGCCAGCTCGACCGCGATGCCACCGTGCTGGTCGCGGATTTCGGCGGCGGCACCAGCGACTTCTCGGTGATGCGTTTCTCGCGCGAAGGCGGCACGCTGCGCGCGGAACCGCTCGGCCATGCCGGCATCGGCATCGCCGGCGACACCTTCGATCATCGCATCGTCGACCACGTGGTCTCACCGCGACTGGGAAAAGGCTCGAGCTACCGCTCATTCGACAAGGTGCTGCCGATCCCCAATCACTACTACGGCAACCTGTCGCGCTGGCATCAGCTCGCGATGATGAAGGGCAGCGGCGATCTGCGCGAACTGAAGGAGCTCTCGCGCACCGCGCTGAAGCCGGGTCCGCTGCACGATTTCATCACCATCGTCGACCTCGACCTCGGCTTTTCGCTGTATCGTGCGGTGTCCGACGCCAAGGTCGCGCTGTCGACCCGCGACCAGGTGGACTTCCGTTTCAACAGCAGCGGCATCGACATCCGCTCGACCATCACGCGGGCCGACTTCGAGGCCTGGATTGCCGACGACATCGCCCGGCTCGGCGCCACCATCGACAAGGTGCTGGGCGAGGCCGGCATCACCGCGCACCAGGTGGAAAAAGTGTTCCTGACTGGCGGGACCTCCTTCGTCCCCGCGGTCCAGCAGCTGTTCGCCGAGCGGTTCGGCGACGAACGCCTGACCTCGGCGGACCAGTTCGAGTCGATCGCCTACGGGCTCGCTCTGATCGGACACAGTCCCGACCCGGATCGCTGGACTGCCGCGCGACAGGTTAGGGGCGAGCGCGTATGAGCCCCACCATGGAGCGCCTTGCTCGATCATGCTCCCTGCGGCACGCTAAAGATCCGAGCCTTCACCCCTGCCCTGAGCGCAATCCCCTGCAGAAAGACGCGCATGAGCCAATCCGGCTTCGATAGGGAGTTCGACGTGGTCGTGGTCGGCGCCGGCTCCGCCGGCTGCGTCCTGTCCGCGCGGCTGACGGAGAACCCCAAAGTGTCGCTTTGCGTCATCGAGGCCGGCGCGCGCGACCGCAATCCCTGGATTCATATTCCGATGGGTTTTGGCAGGCTGGTCCCCAATCCCAGAATCAATTGGGGCTACGAGACCGAACCCGAGCCGGGCCTCAACGGGCGCCGGATCGTCTGGCCGCGTGGCAAGGTTCTAGGCGGCTCCGGCTCGATCAATGGTCTGGTCTTCCTGCGCGGCGCGCCAAGCGACTACGACGCGTGGCAACGCCTGGGCGCACAGGGCTGGAGCTACAGCGACGTCCTGCCTTACTTCAAGCGGATGGAGCACGCCGTCGACGGCCCCAACGTGTGGCACGGCAGCGGCGGACCGATGACGGTTTCCAACATCAAACGCCCATCAACGGCAGCGAGGGCATTTGTCCAGGCCTGCGAGCGCCTGCAACATCAGCGCAACACTGACTTCAACGGCGAGCGCATCGACGGCGTCGGCTTCGCGCCGCTCAACGTCCACAATGGCTGGCGCCGCTCCACGGCCGTCGGATATCTCAAGCCCAACCTCAACAGAAAAAATCTCGAGTTGATGACCAAGACCCGGGTCCGCCGCATCCTGTTCGATCGCGGCCGGGCCTCGGGCGTCGAAATCGAACGCGACGGTCAGGTGCAACGCATCGGCGCCCGGCGCGAACTCGTGCTTTCGGGCGGCGCCATCAATTCGCCGGTGTTGCTGCTGGCTTCAGGCATTGGTCCGGCCGAAGAAATCGCAACGCTGGGTATCGACGTCAAATGCGACCTCCCAGGCGTCGGCAAGAATCTGCAGGACCATTATCAATCAAGCTTCACGTTCAGGACCAACGCGGCCGACACGCTGAACGAAGCGGTCATGAGTCCGGTCAAGTCGGCAAGGCTCGCGCTCGAATGGCTTTTCAAGGGATCCGGGCAACTGGCGGTCGGCGCCACCGAAGCGACCCTGTTCGCGAAATCGAGCCCCTCCGAATCTGTGCCGGATCTCCAATACCAATGCCTCAATTTTTCGTCGGACGGATTCCAGAACGGTCTGCATCGCTGGCCGGGCTTCAGCTTCATATTCAGCGTCTGCCGGCCGAAAAGCCGGGGCGAAATTACGCTCCGCGACGCCTCCGGCAGTTCGCCGCCGCGAATCCAGGCAAATTATCTGACCGATCCCGACGACATGCGGATCATGCTGGCCGGCTTTCGCATGGCGAGCCAAATCGCTTCGACCGAGCCGTTCCGATCGCTCGTTGTCGAACAGGTCAGACCCGGTTCCGACATCACAAGCGATGAGCAGATCGCCGACTATGTCCGCAGCGTCGGTTCGACCGTCTATCATCCCTGCGGCACCTGCCGGATGGGCGAAGATGCCGGAGCCGTGGTCGACAGCCAGCTTCGCGTGCGCGGCGTCGACGGCCTGAGAGTTGTGGATGCGTCGGTCATGCCGGCAATGCCATCGCCAAATATTCACCCTGCGACCATCATGGTCGCAGAGAAAGCATCCGATATCATCAACAAGGCGCTGGCAAATTGAAGGCGAGCCGCCCGGCGGGCTACGCCGGAGCCATTCATCTCTACGCCTAGCGGCCGCCGCAGGGAGTGATATCGTTCACCAGCTCCGCGACACTGTGGCCGCGCAGATACTGTGTGGCGAGCTCTGGATAGCGCGCGCGGGCGAGCTCTCTCACCTCGTCAAAATGTCCGAAGCGCGCCAGTGCTATGATGACGTCGCGGGACGCATGATCCACGTGATCATTCCTGCCATCCGCCGCGCGCAGATACGCCAGAAGGGCGGGAACAAGTTGCTCGCCAATGGTGGCGTCCGCCATGCACGCGGCCATCGCGGCCGTCTCGGCTGAAGCGGGCCGCGCCAGCCGTTCGGAAATCAAATCCGCGGTGTCGACGCCCAGCCGGCCGGAAACAATGCCAATTCCTTGCGGCAGCTTCCAGTCATTGTCCCGGATCAGGGGTATGATCCGATCGCGCCTGGCGCGCAGCTTTTCAATATCCAGCCGCGCGACTGTCGCACCAACGGCGTTCGAAAACGGGCTGTTGGCACCGTAGGCCACCATCCGGTCGAGCAGCACGTCGAAATTGGCCGTGACGAAACCGGGATTGTGCGAAATTTCCTGAACGAAAAAATATGTCGTGCGCGGATCCCCGAGCAGACGCTGCAGAACTGCCTCGTCGGCGCCCGCCACCGGCGCGCAAGCCTGAGCCTTGCAGGACACGGAATTCAGCCACTCGATGACAATCCGTTTCTCACCGAGAGCGAAGAAACTGCCGGTACGATCAAGCATCGCCATGACCCGCGCCGCGGGACTCAAGCGGTTCGCCGGGTCCAGTTCGCGGATCCGCAGCGTTTGCAACGCCAATTCATCCGGGTCAAAGCCGTTGAGCGTACTCACGACTGAACCGAAAACCGGTCTGCCGAGGCACTCGCCGTTGCACTCGCCGACGGCGAGAATTAGCGGCATCATCCAATGCGAGAAGGTCACTTCTGTCTTTTTCAGCTTGAGCGACCATCCGTCCGGCTCCGCCACGGATATCTTCAGGACCTGAAGGGCTCTCACGGCGTCGGCCATGCCCGACAGATCCTGAAGCAGATTCTGCGGTGTCGGAAAGTTCGTCTTCCTGATCTCGATGCGTGCCGCCATCGGCGCCGGGCCCGGCTCCTGCGCGACAAAACAGGTTCCCGAGATGACGGCGTCCCTGGTCTCCGGGAGCAACACGGCGGTTTCCGCGAAGGCATCGGGGCATGTTGCCCGCGGCTCCAAGACATAGTCGAGGCCATTGACGGCTCTCGCCGCATCATCCGGCTTCACCCTGACGAGGTCCACCTGCCGACTTAACAGGAGCCGCTGGCACAGCGCCTCGCAGGGCGCATCGCTCAGCGGTTCGCGTCGGCCCAGGTACCGCCGCGCCTCACCAACGAGTTCGATTGACTTCGGTGTATCCGGAATACCCGTATTGATGTCATCAGTCAGCAACCGCTCCGCATGCCGGAACGTCAGGCGCTGGGAAATCAGCGGCGGAACCAGCGCAACGATTGGGATCAGGACCGCGGCACCTGTCGCGATGCCCCATCGATACGGCTTCGTTCTCATGCAAAGCAGGGCAGGCGACGCCGCCAGGAGATAAAGCAGGATGGTGTTGAGAAACACCAGCGGCCAGGCCAGCCCGGCCGTCACAAACAACGCGAACAGAAACAGAGCCGGAAACACGTTGGAGAGCACAAAAAACGCTGCTAAGAACGTCAGCGTCGTCGCTAATACACGACCGATCATGAGGACAATTCCGAAACTGGATCAGCGACGCCACCGACGGCGCCGGCTCTTGCCGATAGCAATAGCTCAAATAACTGATCGCCCACAGGGCGATCGTCTCGAATGTGTTGGTAAAAATTGCCTCGAGCGCGATGGCAGCGTCGCAAGAGAAGAGAGCTCGTAGCAGCTGTTTGCGATCCATGTCGCCACTGGATCAAGGCACCGGAAACCGCCATGGGGATGAGACGTCATATCATCGCAACGGGGGCTGCTCTCGCACTCGGGCTGTTGCTCACGGCATCGGTCGATCTCGGCGTCATGTCGCCTGCGATGGGACAGCCGTCCGCGCTCACCAGACACCAATCGGACGCGCTCGATGCCTACGACCGCGCCGTAAGCCAATTCAAGGCGATCCTCGACGAGCGGCGCGGTCAGATCGATGCGAAACGACCGCTACCGAACCTGCCGGGACAAGCGCTCTACCTCGCGCGCATCAACATGATAAGCACCTACAAGGATCTCACCGATGCGCTGCCGTCCAAAATCGGGCGGCCCAACAGATTCGGCATTCCGCCGCAGTATTTCGATGCTGACAGCGAACCGCTGATCGAGGACTACCGAAAACTGTTCGACATTATGGAGGCGCCACCCGCGAGCGCGCAGGATTCGCCGACCGCTTTCAAGGATGTCGTCGAGCTCGGCATCGCGATCGCGCGCGCCAAGGGCCTTGATGCGGCTGGCGCCGAGGTTGCCGGCCGGATCAGCCTCGGGCTGTTCTTTGCCGAAACCAATGGCAAGCAAAATGTCGGCAATGCCCGCTCGAATACCTACAAGGGCAGCTTCCAGACCGGACCATCCGAGGATCGAAATGGTCGAAAGCAGTGGGCGGCGATCAAGACTTCGATCACGGCCCTGGATCCCCGGTTAAGCGCGCGCGATGATCAGGAAGAGGCGCGGGCCGGCGATCTCGATCATCGGTTCAACCACTGGACTGCCGTGAGGGATGGCCTCATGAACGCACACGCCGATCTTTTTCTGCAGATCCCGGCGATCGTGAAGACCCTGCCGAACCCGATCGATCAGATGAAGCTTTTCGAACTGATCCAGATCGTTCCGACGCCGACAAGATCGGCGCTGAAGTCAGGCAGCGTGCTCGACTACCGGGTGTCCGAGCCGAGAATTATGCGATATCTGCGAAACAACAGCATCTTCGCCTTTGGCCAGGCCGACCGTGCCAGAACTTCGGCAAGCTTTCGCGAAATCATGGATGCGATGTGGCTGTTCAATCAGAAATTCGAACGAGCGATCGCGGAGTTTGACAAGATCAAGGCCCGGTAGAATCTGTTCTGATTGCGACACGCCATGGCAAAAAGAAGCCCGAAAATTCCTCTGCTTCAGAATCGGTAGTACTACGGTGGCGCAACGACGCGAGTTGTGCAATGTGGATGCTGCAAGTTGGGGGTGCCAAAGTCAGCAGGGTATCATGAGGTTGTTCAGGAAACATGCCAGGTCTCGGCTCGGCGAGAGCCGGCGCAAAGCCAAACTGTTCTACCAGCAGATTCTTGAAGATATGGATCGGGAGCGACAACAGCTCGAGCAGCATTGTCTGGCGCGCGCAATTTCCTCGGACGAAGAAGATAACGAGGAACCAACATTACATTGAAGCCGTAGCACCTGCGTAGTGGCTTCGGCGGATTTCATGTCCCTGCGCTCGCCGCCGCGCACGCGACCGCTACTGAAACGCCACCTCGGCAAAGCTTCGCAGCTTGCGCGAATGCAAGCGCTCCGATTCCTGGTGTTTGAGCCGCTCCAGCGCCTTCAGGCCGATTGCCAGATGCTGGCCGACGCGCTGGCGGTAGAATTCGCTGGCCATGCCCGCGAGCTTGATTTCGCCGTGAAGCGGTTTGTCGGAGACGCAGAGCAAGGTGCCATAGGGAACGCGGAAACGATAACCGTTGGCTGCGATGGCCGCCGACTCCATGTCGAGCGCGATCGCGCGCGATTGCGAGAGGCGTCGAATCACCGACGGGCCACTGATTTCCCAATTGCGGTTGTCGACGCTCGCAACAGTACCGGTGCGCATCAGCCGCTTGAGCTCAAAACCTGAAAGCCCGGTGACTTCGCCGACCGCTTCCTCGATCGCGACCTGCATCTCGGCCAGCGCCGGGATCGGGACCCACAGCGGCAGTTCATGATCGAGCACGTGGTCCTCGCGCACGTAGCCATGGGCGAGGACGTAATCGCCGAGCCGCTGCGAGTTCCGCAAGCCCGCGCAATGCCCAAGCATCAGCCAGGCATGCGGCCGCAGCACCGCGACGTGGTCGGTGACGTTCCTTGCATTGGACGGACCGGTGCCGATGTTGATCAGGGTAATGCCGCGATGGCCGGGTTCGACGAGATGAAAGGCCGGCATTTGTGGCATGCGCTCGGGGTTCGTCCCGGTCGTGCCGCCGCCCAGGCGCAAATTGCGCGTCATCACGTTGCCGGGACCGACAAAGGCATCGGGGCCACCCTCGCCTGAAGCCAGGCGTTGCTGGCACAGCTGCACGAAGGCATCGACATAGAACTGATAGTTCGTGAAGATCACGAGATTCTGGAAGTGCTCCGGATCGGTGCCGGTGTAGTGATAGAGCCGGCGCAACGAGTAATCGACGCGTGCCGCCCGGAACAAGGCCAGCGGTTCGGGAGCGCCTGGCATTGGCTCCAGCGTGCCGTCGGCGATCGCATCATCCATGGCCGCAAGATCAGGTGTATCGAAGATGTCGCGCAGCGACCGCATGACGACGGAAGTGTCGTCGTTGGTGAGCGCCGCCTCGATGTTGATGTCCCGTCGATAGGCGAAATGAATCGGGATCGGCTCGCTGGACTCGCCGACTTCGACCGGCACGCCGTGGTTTTCGATCAGCAGCCTGATTTGCTCGGTAAGGTAGGTCCGGAACAGGTCCGGCCGCGTCACGCTGGTCTCATGGGCGCCCGGCCCGGCGACGAAGCCATAGGCGCGGCGCGAATCGACCCGTGCATGCGTCGAGGTCGTCATGCGCACGAACGGGTAGTTGGCGCGCACGCGTGCGTTAAGCGCCTCGCCATTGATGTACGCTTCAAAACGATCCCGGAGGAACGCCGTGTTGCGCTCGTAGATCTCCTCGAGACGGCCAACCGCCGCACTGGCGTCGGTAAACGCGGCGGTGGCGATGGCCGGCGGTGTCTGGATGGTCAGCACGGGATGCATCTGTCTGACGCCGATTCGTTTTGGACCGTATCATATTATAAAGGGCGCCTTCGCCCGCTCTACCCGTCATCACCCGCGAAAGCGGGTGATCCAGTATTCCAGAGCAGTCGAGATCAATCGAGATGCCGCGGCGTGCTGGATGCCCCGCCTACGCGGGGCATGACGTGCCGATGCGGCGACCGGCGTTTCCGTCGTTTATTTCATTGGCTCCAGCACCGAGACGTAATTGGCAACGGCCGCACCGCCCATGTTGAAGATGCCGCCGAGCGTCACGTTCTTGAGCTGCATGCCCTCGGGTGCCTGGCCGGCGAGCTGCATCGCGGTCATCACATGCATGGAGACGCCGGTCGCCCCGATCGGATGGCCCTTGGACTTCAGGCCACCGGACGGATTGACCGGCAGCTTGCCGTCCTTCTGGGTCCAGCCTTCCTTGATGGCGCGCGCGCCCTGCCCGCGCGGCGTCAGCCCCATCGCCTCGTATTCGATCAGCTCGGCGACGGTGAAGCAGTCATGGGTTTCGACAAAGGAGAGATCGGAGAGCGTAAGGCCGGCTGTCTGCAGCGCGCGCTGCCAGGCGACCGTGCAGCCCTCGAATTGCAGGATGTCGCGCTTTGACATCGGCAGGAAATCCTGGGCGTGCGCGGTGGCGCGGAAATTGATCGCCTTGGCAAAAGTCTTCGCGCTCTCGGACTCCATCAGCACCAGTGCCGCGGCGCCGTCCGACACCAGCGAGCAGTCGGTGCGCTTCAGGGGGCCGGCGACATACGGGTTCTTCTCGCTTTCGGAGCGGCAGAATTCGTAGCCGAAATCCTTGCGCAGCTGGGCATAGGGATTGGCGACGCCGTTCTTGTGGTTCTTGGCGGCGATCATGGCGAGCGCATCGGACTGGTCGCCATATTTCTGGAAATAGCCCTGCGCGATCTTGCCGAACACGCCGGCGAAACCGCCGACCGTATCGCCGTCCTCCGGCAGATACGACGCCTTGAGCAGGTTGCGGCCGATCTCGGCCGCAGGCGTCCGCGTCATCTGCTCGACGCCGACCACCAGCACGGTCCGCGCCGCCCCCGCCGCGATCGCCCGGATGCCCTGATGCACCGCGGCAGATCCCGTCGCGCAGGCGTTCTCGACCCTCGTCGCCGGCTTGAAGCGGAGATGCGGATCGGCCTGCAGCACCAGCGATGCCGTGAAGTCCTGGGCGGAGAAGCCGGCATTGAAATGCCCGAGCACGATCTCGTCGACATCGGCGGCCGAAATGCCGGCGTCCGCCAAGGCTTCGTTGGCAACCTTGACCACGAGGCTTTCCACGGTTTCGGTGTCGAATTTTCCGAACGGCGTGTGCGCCCATCCGACGATGCTGGCTGTCATGGCTGGTCTCCGGGGATTGCGATCAATTTTTTAGGCGGCGAACTTACCACCCAATTCGTCATCGATGTGAATACGGATGATGTCGTCAAAGGTCTTTTCGGCGGTGGTGAAGCCGAGCTGGCGAGCGCGTTTGGCTTCGAAGTTGCGCGGCCAGCCGTCGACGATCCCCATGATGAATGGATCGGGCTCGCGCTTGATGCGCGCGGCCACCTTGTCGCCCGCGACCCGCTTGAGCGCCGCGATCTGCTCGCCGACGGTCGCGGACAGTCCGGGCATGGTGAGGTTGCGGCGCGGCCCGACCGTGGCGGCATCGATGGTCGCAGCATGCAGCAGGAAGCCCACGGCTGAGCGCGGCGTGGCATGCCAATGCCGGACATCCTCGGACACCGGCAGCACGGCCTCCTTGCCGGCGAGCGGCTCGCGCAGGATATTGGAAAAGAAGCCGGACGCGGCCTTGTTGGGCAGGCCCGGACGAATGCAGATGGTCGGCAGGCGGATGCCGATTCCATCCACGAAGCCGCGCCGCGTGTAGTCGGCCAACAGCAACTCGCCGATCGCCTTCTGCGTGCCATAGCTGAGCAGCGGGGTATTGAAAAATTCATCGCCGATCGCGTCGGGAAACGGCGCCCCGAACACGGCGATCGAGGAGGTAAACACCACCCTCGGCTTGTAGCCGCCGCCGACCAGCCTGGCCGCGTCGAGCAGCATCCGCGTGCCGTCGAGATTGATCCGGTAGCCCTTGTCGAAGTCGAGCTCGGCCTCGCCGGACACGATCGCGGCGAGATGGAAAATCACGTCGGGACGGCCCGCGATCAGTCGGTCTGCCGCGCCTGCGATCGCAAAATCGCCGGTCGCGGTCTCAACCTTGAACCCGGGTTTTTCGGGCATCGCGGGCGCCACCACGTCATGCAGGGTGAGGTGGGTGATGTCGTTGTTGCCGAGCCGCCCGTCGCGCAACAGGCGCTCGGACAGTTTGCGGCCGACCATGCCGGCCGCGCCCAGAACCAGGATATGCAAGAGCCAACTCCCTTTTGTTTTAGTTCTTTATGCGCGGCTCCGTGCGCCTATTCCTTCACGGCCCCCGTCATGGCCGACACATAATGCTCCACGAAGAAGGCGTAAAGGATGACCAGCGGCAGCGAACCCGCCAATGCACCCGCCATCAGCGATCCCCAGCGGTAGATGTCGCCGTCGACGAATTCGTTGACGATCGCGACCGGCACGGTCTTGTTCTGGGTCGATTGCAGGAAGGTCAGCGCGTAGATGAACTCGTTCCAGCATAGCGTGAAGCAGAAGATGAAAGCCGAGATCAGGCCGGGGATCGCCAGAGGCAGCACGATCTTGATCAGGATCTGCCAGCGGCTCGCGCCGTCGATCAGCGCGCATTCCTCCAGTTCGAACGGAATGGTCTTGAAATAGCCCATCAGGAGCCAGGTCGAGAACGGGATCAGGATGGTCGGATAGGTCAGGATCAGGGCCAGCGGCGAATCGAACAGGCCGTACTGGAACACGACCGTTGCCAAGGGGATGAACAGGATCGACGGTGGCACCAGATAGGCGAGGAAGATCAGTCCGCCGACGAGGTTTGCGCCCTTGTAGCGCAGCCGCACGATGGCATAGGCCGCGAGCACGCTGGCGACAATCGAGAGCACGGTGGCGCACACCGCGACATACATCGTGTTCCACAGCCAGTGCGGATAATAGCTTTCAAACAAGAGCTTATGGATATGTTTGAAAGTCGGATTCCAGGTCCAGAACGGATTGAACTTGTCGAGATCGAGCAGCTGATCGTCCGGTTTGATCGCCGTCAGCGCCATCCAGTAGAACGGAAACAGCAGGATGATGACAATGATCGACAGCGGCAGATAGAGCGTCACCAGCCGGCGCGGCACCGACTGCAGGTAGCTCATGCCCTCGCTGTCATCGACCCGGGACGGCGACGACAGCAGGGCCTTGAGGTCAATCTTGAGGGTCGGGAGCTCAGTCATTGTTTTCGCCCTGCTGCCACTTGCGGCACCGCGCGCGGGGCCTGCCCCGTTCGCGCCAAACAAAAAACAGCGCCGCGGAGATCAGTCATTGTTCTCTCCCTGCTGCCACTTGCGCCGTTGCAGCCCGAACCAGGAGACCATGATCGCGGCGAGCAGGAACGGGATCATGGCGCTCGAGATCGCGGCGCCCTCCCCTAGCTGCCCCGCGATGATCGCACGCTGATACGACAAGGTCGCCATCAGGTGCGTGGCGTTGACCGGACCGCCGCGGGTCATCGCCCAGATCAGCTGGAAGTCGGTGAACGTGAACAGCACCGAGAAAGTCATCACGACCGCGATGATCGGGGTCAGCAGCGGATAGGTGATGTGGCGGAACATCTGCCAGCGCGTCGCGCCGTCCAAGGTCGCGGCCTCATAGAGCGACGGCTGCACGGTCTGCAGGCCGGCGAGCAGCGTGATCGCGACGAACGGCACGCCGCGCCAGATGTTGGCGAAGATCACGCAGATCCGCGCCCAGGTGGTATCGCCGAGGAAGTTGATGTTCTGGGTGATCAGGCCGAGATGCTTGAGCGACCACGAGATGATCGAGAACTGCGAATCGAAGATCCACCAGAACGCCAGCGCCGACAGCACGGTCGGCACGATGAAGGGAATCAATACCATCGCCCGCAACATCGCCTTGAACGGCATTTTCTCATTGAGCAGCAGCGCGAGATAAAGGCCGATCGCGAACTTGAAGGCGCTGGCGACAGAGGTATAGAGCAGCGTATTGGTCACCGACAGCCAGAAGATCGAATCGTCCCACAGCCATTCATAGTTCTCGGTGCCGATATATTGCCCGACGCGGCCGATACGCGCGTCGGTGAACGACAGCCAGATGCCCAAGCCCAAAGGATAGGCCAGGAAGAAGATCAGGAATGCCAGTGCCGGCACCATGAACCAGAAGCCGAGCCAGTTGCGGTTATGCTTGAGTTGGTCCCATGCCGTCGATTCGCGGATCTCTGTCTTGGGCCTGCCGGCCCGGGGTGCGATTGCAATGTCAGCCATGGTCAGATCCCGAATGAGAATGGAGCGGGCGGTGTGCGTCGCCGCCCGCTCCCGTTTGAGTTAGCGATAGATCCGCTTCAACTGACGCTCGGCGTCCGCCATCGCGCCCTTGGCGTCCTTGGTGCCGGTGCAGTAATTGGCGAACATATCGACCACGATGAAGTCGGCGATCGCAGTCGCCGCCTTTTCGCCGGGCGTGCCGATGCCGGACGCCGGCAGCGCGCGCTTTGAGGCCTGACTAAACACCGCATTCTTCGGGTCCGCGGTCCAGACCGGCGAGGAGTCGTAGGCGTTCAGGGTGTGGGTCAGATAACCCCGTGCGCCCATCAACCACTTGTCGAAATTCTCCTTCTCCAGCATGAAGGCGATGAACGCCTTCGCCGCATTCGGATATTTCGTGAAGTTGAAAGCCAGGATCGGGACCGCAAGCTGCAGTTCGGTCGGCTTACCGATCGGACCGACCGGCATCAATGCGTGATAAGTGTCCTCTGCGAGGTCTTTCTTGGTCGGGTCATCCTTGGCGGCGACATAGATCGAGATACCGTTGGCGGTGCAATAGAGTTCGCCCGAGAGGAACGCCTTGTTGTTGGACGAGTCATTCCAGGACGCGACACCGGGAATAAAGCAGTCCGAGAGCGCCTTGCAGTACTCCAGCGCCTTTGCGGTCTCCGGCGAGTTGATGATGACCTTGTCGTCCTTGTCGACGGTGTAGGCGCCGTGACCCCAAAGCACCCAATGCAGCCAGCCGTTGGCGTCGCCGGTGGCGTGACCGAGCGCGAAGCCGGCCGGTGTGTTGTTTGCCCTCAATGCCTTGCACATCTCGAGGAAGCCAGGAAAATCCTTCGGGAATTCCTTGAAGCCGGCCTTGTCGGTCGCCGATTTGCGATAGGTCATGTAGCCGCCAACGGTAGCGACGGGAATGCCGAGCCAGTCGTCGCCGTGCTTGACGGTCTTGGCGGCCGCATCGGTCCATCCGCCGTATTTCTTGCCGAGGTAATCGGCAACATCATTCATCAGCAGCACTTTGGTCGGGAACAATTGCGGCAGCGTGTGCAGGCCCCAGGCCATATCGAGGCCCGAGCCGGTATTCGCGGCCACGGACGCCTTCGGCTGCACGTCCTCGAAGGACTCGCTGAACACGTTCATCTCGGTGCCGGTCGCGGCCTTGAATGCCGCCACCATCGCGTTGAACGCGTCGTCTTCGGCCGGCACGAAGCGTTTCCAGCGCATTACCGTGAGCTTGGCGCCCGGCTCCGCCTTCCATGGCGAAGTCTCGGCCCACGCCTTGGCAAAATCGAAAAGCGCCGGTCCCGTCAGTGCACCGGCCGCCGCCAATGCAGTACCGCCCTGTACCAGGGCGCGGCGGGTAAAATCATGCATCGTATATCCTCCCTTTTGTATTTTTTGGTGGCTCTAGCCGTTCAGCCGCCTGCCGGTCGTCTCGTCAAAGAGGTGGACCAGTGACGGATCGGGTTTCAGCCGGATCTTCTCGCCCGGATTGAATTGATGACGTTCGCGGAATACCGCGACGACCTGCTCGCCGCCGAGATTTGCAAACACCTGGGTCTCCGAACCGGTCGGCTCGACCACGATGATCTCGGCCTCGGCGCCATCGTCGGCAATGGTGAAGTGTTCGGGCCGGATGCCATAGACCGCCGGTCGGCCGTCGGAATTGGCGGGTGCCGATTTGAGCGGTAGCTTGACGCCGTTCGGGCCATCAAAGGTCGCCTCGCCATTGGCCTTGACCTTGCCCTTGAGGAAATTCATCGCCGGAGAACCAATGAAGCCCGCGACGAACTGATTTTCTGGCTTATCGTAGAGCTCCAGCGGCGATCCCATCTGCTCGACGATGCCGTCGTGCATCACCACGATCTTGTCGGCCATGGTCATGGCCTCGATCTGGTCATGCGTGACGTAGACGGTGGTGGTCTTCAGGCGCTGGTGCAGTTCCTTGATCTCGGTGCGCATCGCAACGCGCAGCTTGGCGTCGAGATTCGACAACGGCTCGTCGAACAGGAACACCTGCGGATCGCGCACGATCGCGCGGCCCATCGCCACGCGCTGCCGCTGCCCGCCCGACAATTGCCGGGGATAGCGGTCAAGCAGCGGCGTCAAGGCGAGGATTTCGGCGGCGCGATTGACCCCCTTGCCGATCTCCTCTGCACTGGCGCCGCGCAATTTCAGCGAAAAGCCCATATTGTCGGCGACCGTCATGTGCGGATAGAGCGCGTAGTTCTGAAACACCATCGCGATGTCGCGCTCCTTGGGTTGCACGTTGTTGACAACGCGCTCTCCGATGGAAATCGTGCCGGATGTGATGTTTTCGAGGCCAGCGAGCATGCGCAGCAGGGTCGACTTGCCGCAGCCGGAGGGGCCGACCAGCACCACGAACTCGCCGTCCTCGATCGGGATCGTCACGCCATGCAGGACCTCAAAACCACCGAACGACTTCCGCACGTCGCGAATATGCACAGACGACATCCACTCCCTCCCCTCTAGTTTGCTATGAGCCAGCGGTCGGCGCCGCCGTCCTGCTCTTGTTGGACCGGGTCATACCAGACTTTTGCGGAGCTGTCGTTGGATCAAAGTCGTACACACCCTTAACCTTGTCAGCATGATTGCGAAGCCAGCGCCGACGTGGCAAACATTGGGCATGATTAACGAAAATGACGCCCGAAACTGGGCGTGTGCGCTGCGGGAGAGATCATGAACAAGCCGCTAACCGGCGTCGGCAGGCGCAAGCTCCGTTCCAGCGATTGGTTTAACAATCCGCACAATCCGGGGATGACCGCGCTCTACCTCGAGCGCTATCTGAATTTTGGCCTGACCCGGCACGAACTGCAGTCGGGGAAGCCGATCATCGGCATCGCCCAGACCGGCAACGACCTCTCCCCCTGCAATCGCCACCATTTGGAACTGGCGCATCGGGTTCGGGAAGGTATTCGGGCCTCCGGCGGCATTGCCATGGAGTTTCCGACCCATCCGATCCAGGAGACCGGCAAGCGCCCGACCGCGGCGCTCGACCGCAACCTCGCCTATCTCGGACTGGTCGAAATCCTGTTCGGCTATCCGCTCGACGGCGTGGTGCTGACCACCGGCTGCGACAAGACGACGCCGGCCTGCCTGATGGCGGCCGCGACCGTCAATCTGCCCGCCATCGTGCTGTCGGGCGGCCCGATGTTGAACGGTTGGCACAAGGGCGAGCGGACCGGCTCCGGTACGGTGGTCTGGAAGGCCCGCGAGCAGCTCGCCGCCGGCGAGATCGACTACGAGGAATTCATGAATCTCGTGGCCTCCTCCGCCCCCTCGGTCGGCCATTGCAACACCATGGGCACCGCCTCGACCATGAACTCGCTGGCCGAGGCGCTCGGCATGTCACTGCCGGGATGCGCCGCGATCCCCGCCCCCTATCGGGAACGCGGCCAGATCGCCTATGAGACCGGCCGGCGGATCGTCGACATGGTCTGGGACGACCTAAAACCCTCCGACATCCTGACGCGCGAGGCTTTCGAGAACTGCATCGTGGTCAATTCGGCGATCGGCGGCTCGACCAACGCGCCGATCCATATCAATGCGCTGGCCCGCCATATCGGCGTGGAGCTGTCGATCGACGACTGGCAGAAATACGGCCACGACGTTCCGCTGCTGGTGAACATGCAGCCGGCCGGCTTCTATCTTGGCGAGGAATTTCACCGTGCCGGCGGCGTGCCGGCGGTGGTGCGCGAATTGATGAAGCACAAGCGCATCCATGAAGCTGCCAACACCGTCAACGGCCACACCATGGGCGAGAACTGCGCGCTCGCTCCCGAACCCGACGGCGACGTGATCTTCAGCTACGACAAGCCAATGGTGAAAGATGCCGGCTTCCTGGTGCTGCGCGGCAATCTCTTTGATTCCGCCATCATGAAGACCAGCGTGATCTCGAAGGAATTCCGCGACCGCTATCTGAGCAACCCGAAGGATCCGAACGCCTTCGAGGGTCGCGCCATCGTGTTCGAGGGACCGGAGGATTATCACGGGCGGATCGAGGACCCCGCGCTCGATATCGACGAGCACTGCGTGCTGTTCATCCGCGGCACCGGTCCGATCGGCTATCCCGGCGGCGCCGAGGTCGTGAACATGCAGCCGCCGGCCGCCCTCATCAAACGCGGCATCCATGCCCTGCCCTGCATCGGCGACGGCCGCCAGTCCGGCACGTCAGGCTCGCCATCGATCCTGAACGCCTCGCCGGAGGCCGCGGCCGACGGTGGTCTTGCGATTCTCAGGACCGGCGACAAGGTCCGCATCGATCTCAACAAGGGCAGCGCCAACATCCTGATCTCGGATGACGAATTGAAGCAGCGCCATGCCGAGCTCAAGGCCAAGGGCGGCTTCCCCTATCCCGCAAACCAGACCCCCTGGCAGGAGCTCTATCGCTCGACCGTCGGTCAACAGTCGACCGGCGCCTGCATGGAACTGGCCACGCGCTATCACGACATCGCCGGCACGGTCGGCGTCGCGCGGGATAATCATTAGTCAGCAACACCGTCATTGCCGGGCTTGACCCGGCAATCCATCGCATTTGAGACGATGGATACGCGGGGCAAGCCCGCGTATGACACCGGAAAACATTCCTCGACGGTTCAATGGAGAAGGACACATGTCCGACCGCCTCAAGGGCAAGCGCGCATTCGTGACCGCGGGCGCCGCCGGGATCGGCCGCGCCTGCGCGCTGGCATTTGCGCGCGAGGGCGCCACCGTGTTCGCAACCGACATCGACGAGAAGGGCCTCGCCTCGCTGGCCGCGGAGGGCGTGTCGGAAACCGCGCAGCTCGACGTCCGCGACAGCGCCGCGGTCGCGGCCATGGCCAAGCGCGTCGGCAAGGTCGACATCCTGCTCAATGCCGCCGGCTTCGTCCATAACGGCACGGTGCTGGATTGCTCGGACGCGGACTGGGATTTCTCCTTCGACCTCAACGCCAAGTCGATGCATCGCACCATCAGGGCATTTCTGCCCGCGATGCTGGAAGCGGGCCGCGGCTCGATCGTGAACATTTCCTCGGCTGCCGGCGTGTTCAAGGCCGCGCCCAACCGCTACGTCTACAGCGCGACCAAGGCTGCGGTCGCGGCCCTGACGCGCGCGGTCGCGGCGGACTTCGTCGGCAAGGGCATCCGTTGCAATTGCATTTGTCCGGGCACGATCGAGACGCCCTCTATGCTGGGCCGCGCGGCCGCCGCCGGCCCGCAGGGCCTGGACATGTTCGTGTCTCGCCAGCCGATGGGCCGTCTCGGCACGGCGGAGGAAATCGCGGCGCTGGCGCTCTACCTCGCCAGCGACGAGAGCGCGTTCACGACCGGCGTCGCGCACTGCATCGACGGCGGCTGGACGCTGTGACGTCAGTCCGGGGCGCGCGAAGCGCGAACCCGGAATCTCGAGATTCCCCGATGCGCAATTGCGCATCTGAGGTCTGGTCCTTCGGACCATCCCGGAATGACGTCGCGACTTGCTTGACAGAAAAGGGGGGTCCCCCATGAACCAGATCGATCTGAATGGCCGCTGCGCCGTCGTCACCGGCGGCGCCCAGGGCTTTGGGCGCGCGATCGCGGAGCGTTTCACGGCCTCCGGCGCCAAGGTCGCGATCTGGGACTACGACCAGCCCTTCGCGGAAAGAACCGCCAAGGAGATCGGCCCTTCCGTCATCGCGCTCAAGGTCGACGTGTCAGACCTTGCCGCGGTCGAGCAGGCACGCGACGGCACGCTTCGTGCGCTCGGCAAGATCGACATTCTCGTCAACAATGCCGGCATTGCCGGCATCAACAAGACGGTGTGGGAGACCGATCTCGAGGAGTGGCGCAAGGTGCTGCGCGTCAATCTCGACGGCCCCTTCATCTGCTGCAAGGCGATCGTGCCCACGATGATCGCGCAGAAATACGGCCGCATCGTCAACATTGCCTCGATCGCCGGCAAGGAGGGCAACCCCAACGCCGCGCATTACTCGGCTTCGAAGGCCGGCCTGATCGCTTTGACAAAATCGCTCGGCAAGGAGCTGGCGCAGCACGATATCGTTGTCAACGCGGTGACGCCGGCCGCGGCGAAGACCGCGATCTTCGACCAGCTGACGCAAGCGCATATCGACTTCATGCTGTCGAAGATTCCGAAGGGCCGTTTTGTCCTGGTGGAAGAACTCGCCGCCATGGTGGCCTGGCTCGCATCGGAGGATTGTTCGTTCTCCACCGGCGCGGTGTTCGACATTTCCGGCGGACGGGCGACGTATTAGAGCGCTTTCCAGAACGGCGGCGCTAGTCGAGCATCGCGCGAGACAATTGCGTTGCCGCTGCAGGGCGCCGGCCCGAGGTCGTTGCGATCCAGATGCCGACGAAGACCGTCACGATCCCGCCCACGAGAGTCCAGTGCAGCGGTTCGTGCAGCAGTGTTGCACCAACCAGCGATGCAGTGATCGGATTGACGGTGACGGAAATTGCGACACGGGTCGGGGTCGTGCGATCCAACGCAAACGCCCATAGATAGAACGTGAGCGCGCTGCCAAAAGCACCAAGATAGGCGGCCGCCAGCCATTGTGGCATCCCGAATGCTGCAACAGGTTCGAAGCTGCCGCGCCAACATGATATCAGGATGAGGCCTGCGGCGCCGACGCCCATCGACATGGTGGTGAAGGCAATGGGGCCGGAGCGAACGATGATCGGCTTGGACCAGATACTGTAGAGCGCCATGCACAGGGAGGCACCGACCATCAGAAGATCACCGCGCCAGGCATCCGCCGGCGCGGAGGCCAGGCCCGACAAGAGTGCGATAGCGACGCCCAGCATCGCTGTCAGGACGCCGAGGGTCTTGCGCACTGTCAGGGCTTCGCTGCCGAGCACCGCGCCGACGACCATCGTCAGCAGCGGAAGCGTCGACAGGGCAAGAGCGCCCCGCGCAGCGGTGGTGAAGATCAAAGAGGCGTTGAACAGAATTGGGAACAGGGTGAAGTAGAGCACGCCCAATCCGGCCACGCTTGGCCAGTCTCGGCGCGATGGCCAGCGAATACCCTGCAAGAGCGCGACCGGCAGCAACAGCACAAAGCCGATGCCGAAGCGAAAAGAGCCGGTCGCGAGGGGGTCAATAGCGTTCACCAGATAGCGTGTGGCGCCGATCGAGGTCCCGCCGATTCCGCTGGACAATACCGCCGCCAGCACACCCCAACCTTGTCCCATTCGGCGCTTCCCCTGCTTTTCCGCTTGCGCAGGGATACGGGAGGGCTATCAATCAGGGAATGGAATTTGCTTGATAGTGGAAATAACGTTTCGTTATGAGCATACCCAGCCTCGATCCGGATTTGCTAAGGGCGTTCATCGCGGTGGCGGATCATCGCTCCTTTACGCGTGCTGCTGCCACGCTCAACCGAACCCAGTCGGCGGTAAGCATGCAGATCAAGCGCCTCGAGGATCGCCTGGGCTTGGAACTGTTCAACCGGACCAAGGCCAACGTCGATTTGAGTGCCGCGGGCGAAGGGCTGCTCGGATATGCGCGGCGCATCCTGACCCTGAACGAGGAGGCAATCGGCCGGCTCGCCGAGCGCAAGGTCGAAGGCGTGGTCCGCCTCGGTGTGATGGACGACTACGGCACCTTCGTCATTCCACCATTGCTGGCAAGCTTCCTCGCCGGTTATCCGAAGATCCATGTCGAGATGGAAACGGGGCTCACGTCCTCGATGCCGGCGCGGCTCGGCGAGGCTTACGACCTCGTCATCGCCATGCATCCGGAGGGACGTGGCGAAGGCGCTTTCCTGCGACGCGAACAGGCGGTCTGGGCCGCCGGCCCTTCGCAGGCGATCGAAGAGCAGGAGCCGCTACCCGTCGCGCTCTATCCGCAAGGCTGCCTGTTCCGAAAATGGGCGATCGAGGCGCTCGATGCAGTCACGCGCCCGTGGCGGCTGGCCTTCGTCAGCCACAGCCTCGCAGCCGTCGAGTCGGTCGCGGCCCAGGGCCTCGCTGTGACGGTCGTGAAAGCTGGCACCTTTCCACCGACGCTGCGGCCACTCTCGGAGCGCGATGGCATGCCGCGACTGCCTGCCGCGGACATCTGCCTGCATCGCGCCGCCAATCTGTCACCGGCAGGCGCACTTCTCGCCGATCATTTGCACGCGAACATCTCGCAGCGTCCTGGCGAGGCGTCGCCATGGCGTGTCGTTGATCGCGTCGTCCGAGTCGCGTGATCCAGCCGGGATAGACCATTGGCCTCAAGCATCACCCTCTACGACCTGTCGGTCTGGGTCCTGCCGCTCGTCGTCGCCATCACCTTCCACGAGGCGGCGCATGGCTTTGTCGCGCACCGTCTCGGCGACAACACCGCCTGGCAACTCGGCCGCGTCACCTTCAACCCGCTCAAGCATATCGATCCCTTCGGCACGCTGATGCTGCCGGCCATGCTGCTGCTCTCGCACGCGCCGTTCCTGTTCGGCTACGCCAAGCCGGTTCCGGTGAACTTCCGGGCCCTGAACAATCCGCGGCGCGACATGGTCCTGGTGGCGCTGGCCGGGCCCGCCACCAACATCCTGCTCGCGCTTGCAGCCGCGCTCGCCTTTCATGCCCTGCCACTTGCGCCTGCGAACGCTTCGCAATGGATCGCGGACAATCTGATCAATGCGCGGCGTCTCAATGTGGTGCTGGCCGTCTTCAACATGATGCCGATCCCGCCCCTGGACGGCGGTCGGGTGGCGGTCGGGCTGCTGCCCAAGCCGCTCGCCCTGCCCCTCGCCCGGCTCGAACCGGTCGGCATATTGATCCTGATCGGTATTTTGATCCTGCTACCCTTGGCGGGTTCGCAGTTCGGTCTAAATCTTGATGTTGTGTCGGCCGTGCTGCGTACCGCGACCGATTTCATCATCCGCTTACTTCTTGTATTAACCGGTAATGCCTGATCCAGCCCCCCGGATCGGCGAAAATGACCCGAGGCCAACTTGGTCAAAGCTGCTGATATGATGATCGCGCGCCGGGCCGACACCCGGGCCCGCGCCGATTTCGCCACCTGGAAAATGATCGCCAAGCTGAACGGCGCCTCCTCGCTGTCGGCCGACGCCCAGAAATTCCTCGCAAGCTACAAGGCGCTGCTCAACCAGACCATCGAGGCGGAGGCGACCGAGGCAACCATCCGCCTGATTTATGAGACCTACTATGCGCGGATGGGCGGCGCCGGCGCGCCTCCCGAGGTCCGCTCCGAACCGGTCGAACCGGCCTCCGACAATGTGACCGCCTTCCGGCGGCCGCCGGTCCCGCCGAAACGCATCGACCCCACGCCGAATGCGAAGCCGCGGCTCCCGGTGGCCCTGATTTTCGCCTGTCTCGTCGTCGTCTATGTCGGAATCCGCTATTATTTCGGGCAGTGAGGCGGGCGCATCCCACTGCGCACATCATCGTTTCGGAGCTTTAAAACGCATCGCAAGACTGCGGATGAACTGTTCGTCGGTCAACGAGGCCGGCGGCGCCGGCAGCGGGTCGGAACGGCGGATCGTGGAAATCGCGGCCTCATCGAAGACGGGGTCGCCGGATGATTGCAAGACATCCACGGACACGACACGACCCAGACGATTCAGGACAAGCTTCACTTCGACAACTACCGTCTTGCTTGTTGGAACCTTGGGATAACGCAGGTGTGACTGAATATAACCACTAAGTTTCGCTTCCCAGTTTCGCGTCAACTTCTCCTGGTCCTTGCCGATACCGATGATCGGCGCCTTTGCCTTTTCGGCCTCCGGCGCGTCATCGTCCAGCGTCTTTCGCGAGGTTGCCTGCTGGGCCTCCTGCTCGATCGCGGCGGGGGTCTCGACCGCAGCCGTCTTCTGCTCGTCTTCCTTCGGCTTGGTATTGCTCTGCGTGACGATGCGGTCCGGCTCCTCGGTCTCGTTCGGCCTGTCCTTCGGCAGATCGGTTTCCTTCACCTCGGCCTTCTGCTCGGCGACCTGACGTGAGGCTTGCATCGGATCGGAATCCGGCCCCGGCGGCAGATCGTCATCGTCGACCTTCGGAGACGCCAGTTCGACGGCGATCTCGTCGGCATTGGCGCCCAAACCGGTATCGCCGGTGTCGGCGCGCAAATGCGCGACCGCCAACGCGGCGCCGCCGAGATGCAACGCAAGCGCCGTGAGCCCTGCGAAAATCCAGAGCCGTCGCGAATGTCGTTCTCCGGTGTCGAGGTCGACCATCACGTCAACACCTCACCCCATCAGGGCTGTGCAGGCTGGGCCGCCGCCGGCTGCGAAGCCGGATCCGGAACCGCCTCGAGCGCCACCAGCTTGATCTTCGTATAGCCACCGGTGCGCAGGATCTCCAGCACACCCATCAGCTCGCCATAGGGTACCGCGCGATCGGCGCGCAGGAAGATGGGGCGATCCTTGGCTGCATCCGCCATGGCATCGAGCGAGCGCACCAGATCGACCCGCTTCACCGGCGTCTCGCCGATGGCGAGTGCCAGATCAGGCTTGATGCTGACATAGGTCGGCTTGTCCGGCTTCTTCTGCGGCATTGCGCTCGACGACGGCAGGTCGATCGGAAGATCGACCGTCGACAGCGGCGCCGCCACCATGAAGATGATGAGCAGAACGAGAATGACGTCGATGAATGGCGTGACGTTGATCTCGTGGGTCTCGGCGAAATCGTCGTCGCCGTCGAGGTCGGTGTCTGCGAGCGAAGTACCCATCGCCTACTCCGCCGCCCGCGTCACGGTTCCGCCAAGCGAACTGACATGGCCACAATCGAGATCACGCGACAACAGTCGCGCCGCCGCGCCCGATGAACGGCTGACCAGTTCGAGGTAGCCTTTGCTCACCCGCGCGAAGTGATTGTAGATGATGACTGCGGGGATCGCCGCCGCGAGACCGAATGCGGTCGCGAGCAGCGCTTCGGCGATGCCGGGTGCCACGACGGCGAGATTGGTCGTCTGCGATTTCGAAATGCCGATGAAGCTGTTCATGATGCCCCAGACCGTGCCGAACAGGCCGATGAAGGGCGAGGTCGCGCCGATCGTGGCGAGCAATCCCATCCCGATCCGGATCCGCCGCGCTTCAGCCCGCACGATCTCGGCAAAACTCGACGCAGCGCGCTCCTTGATCCCGGCATCGCTGGAGATGCCCGCAGACAGCCTTGCCTCTCGCATCGCGGCATCGAGCAAGAATGCCAGCACGCTGGTCTTCGCCCCCAGCGCGTACTGGGCCTCCGCCAGTGAACGCGAATCCGCGACTTTGCGCAGTGCAGCACGAAGCTTGCGCCGCAGCAAAGAGAACTCGATCGTCTTCGCGATCAAGATAGTCCAGGTGACGAGCGAGGCGAGAGCCAGCCCCACCATGACCGCCTTGACCAGGATGTCGGCCGACAGGAACATCGACCAGGGCGACAATTCCCGCGGCATTGCAGTGGCGGATCTCAGCGGTCTGCCTGCCGGGTCCGTCGCGGTCTCGGCCGCTGCTGCGGGACCTGCCGGGTTCGGCTCGGTCGCCGCCCTGGACGAGGAAGGCTGCGGGGCCGGCGGCGATATGTCCTGCTGGGCGTAACCCATCGAACCCGCCGACAGGAGCGCCAGGACCACCACAAGCTTAGGAAGGATTCTCAACATTGCCTGCCGTCTCCGACGCCGCGAGTGAGTTATCCCGGCTAACCCGGCCAATTCAAGGTCATACTGCCGCTGCGAGCAGACACAAGGGATTGAACCCTGCTTCAGGACTGAGTTCAAGCGCAAGCGCTTCCCTGGACCAGAACTTCCAGCGCGCCTGTTCTCGCTGATCATCACATCGAAGATGGCGTCGAAGCGAATGAGCCGCCTGCTTTCGAATCTGAACCTCGCATGGCGCGTGATCACGTCAATGAAACAGGCCGGTCGATCGCAATGATACCCGTCGTGTCGAGAGCTGCGGCGCGCGGGAGTGGCCGCATCCGACGTTGTGCGTCGCCGACGCCGATCGTCTTTAAGTGGCCTCGCGAAAACATCGCGGCTGCGATCAGCACCAAAGATGCGATGGCTTCCTTGACTCGCACACGCATCGCCAGAACTTTTCGCGCGGTGATTGACGAAGCGCGCGGCGCAGCTCTTAGTCACATTCCCGAGCGAGGGCGAGGCCGCGCCCGACGCCGCCATAATGGTTGCCGATTGTTTAGGATTCTCAAGCCATAGTGTGTTTACACGTTCCGTACGCGCATATTATACCTTTGCTGCGCGGGAACAGTTTCGAAGACTCATCACGTCCGTCTTTTCAAGCTTCCGGGGCCCATGAAGACATCGCCAACGATCGGCTGGGTTTTGCTTATCGCAATCGTCGGGGCTGCCGGCTATTTCGGCTGGCATCGATATTACGATGCCGCGGCCAAGAGTGCGGACGCACAGAAAGCAGCCGTGCGTGTCCCGGCAGTTCGCGTCACCGTAGCTCCCGTCGAAAAGGCGAACTTTCCGGTCTACTTGACCGGCCTCGGTACCGTGCAGGGGTTCAACACCGTACAGGTACGGACCCGCGTCGACGGCCAGATCGACAAGATCGCGTTCCAGGAAGGCCAGTTGGTCAAGCAGGGCGATCTGCTCGCCGAGATTGATCCGCGCCCGTTCCAGGCGGCGCTCGATCAGGCCAAGGCCAAGAAGGCGCAGGATGACGCCAATCTCGCCAACGCCAATCTTGACCTGCAGCGCTTCACCAAGCTCGGGGAATTCGCGACCCGACAGCAAACCGACACCCAGCGTTCGACGGTTGCGCAATTGACCGCGCAGATCGCGGCCGACGATGCCGCCATCGCCAACGCGCAGACCCAGCTCGACTATACCCAGGTGAAGTCGCCGATCACCGGTATTGCCGGCCTTCGCCAGGTCGATATTGGCAACATCGTCAATGCCGCAACGCAAACCGGTATTGTGACAATCGCCCAGATCGAGCCAATCGCCGTGATTTTCACCGCGCCGGAAGGTCAATTGCCGTATATAAGCGAGGGGCAGGCCGCCGAGCCTCTCAAGGTGATCGCGATCACCACGGACGGCAAGAAGCCGCTCGCGGACGGCACGCTGGCGGTGATCAACAATCAGGTCGACACAACGAGCGGGACTATCCGGCTCAAGGCGGTGTTCGACAACAAGAACCATGCCCTGTGGCCGGGCCAGTCGGTCTCGACCCGGCTCCTGGTGCGAACAATCAAGGACGCAACGGTGGTCCCGGACGACGCGATCCAGCATTCGACCAACGGCCTGTATGCCTACACGGTTGGGCAGGACAACAAGGCCGAACTGCGCAAGGTCAGCGTCAGTCAGTCGATCGACGGGCATTCGGTGGTCGATGAGGGCCTGAAGCCCGGAGAGCAGGTGATCACGGGCGGCCAGTACAAGGTCCAGCCCGGCAGCGTCGTGACGACGGCGGTGGCCAGTTCGGACCCCGCCGAAAACAAGGTTCGGCGGGAATGAACGGCGGAATATCGGCACCTTTCATACGTTACCCAATCGGCACCTCGCTCTTGATGGCGGGGATTCTTTTTGTCGGCCTCGTTGCCTATCCGCTGCTGCCGGTTGCGCCGCTGCCGCAGGTCGACTTCCCGACCATCCAGATCACGGCTAACCTGCCGGGCGGCAGCCCGGAAACCATGGCGACGTCCGTCGCGCAGCCGCTTGAGCGGCAATTCGCGCAAATCCCCGGCATCGCCCAGATGACCTCGACGAGCTATCTCGGCACCGCCTCCGTCACGATCCAGTTCGACCTCAACCGCAGCATCGATGGCGCCGCCAACGACGTGCAGGGCGCGATCAACGCGGCCAGCGGCCAATTGCCCAAGAACCTCCCCTCGCCGCCGACCTACCGCAAGGTCAATCCGGCGGATTCGCCGATCCTGCTGTTGTCGGCCACCTCCGAAACCATGCCGCTGACCACGGTCAGCGACGCCGTCGATGCCCAGCTTGCCCAGCAGATCAGCCAGATCTCCGGCGTGGCGCAGGTGATCATCGGCGGTCAGCAGAAACCCTCGATTCGCGTTCAGGTCGATCCCGCCAAGCTGGTGGCCAAAGGCCTGTCGCTCGAAGACGTCCGCAGCCAGATCGCTGTCACCACGGTCGACAGCCCGAAGGGCAATATCGACGGCGACAAGCGCGCCTATACGATCTACGCCAACGACCAACTGCTGGATTCCAAAGACTGGAACGATGTCATCATCGCCTATCGCAACGGCGGTCCGTTGCGAATTCGCGACATCGGCCAGGCCGTCACCGGGCCGGAGGACGCCAAGCAGGCGGCCTGGGCCAATGGCAAGCGCGGCGTCTTCCTGGTGGTGTTCAAGCAGCCGGGCGCCAACGTCATCGAGACGGTCGACCGCATCAAGGCGATGCTGCCGCGGCTGGTCGCGGCGATCCCGCCTTCGATCAAGATCGAACTGATCAGCGACCGCACGCAAACCATCCGCGCCGCCGTCGAGGACGTGCAGTTCACCCTGCTGCTGACCATCTTCCTGGTGGTGATGGTCATCTTCGTCTTCCTGCGCAGCTTCTGGGCGACCGTGATTCCGACCGTCACCGTGCCGCTCGCGCTGCTCGGCGCCTGCGCGCTGATGTGGGTGTTCGGCTATACGCTCGACAACCTCTCTCTGATGGCGCTGACGATTGCGGTCGGCTTCGTGGTCGACGACGCCATCGTCATGCTCGAGAACATCACGCGCTATGTCGAGGAAGGCGAGACGCCGCTCGCCGCCGCCTACAAGGGCGCCAAGGAAATCGGCTTCACCATCGTGTCGATCAGCGTATCGCTGGTCGCGGTGCTGATTCCGCTGCTGCTGATGGGCGGCATCATCGGACGCCTGTTCCGCGAATTCGCGGTGACGCTGGCGATGACCATCTTCGTATCCATGGTGGTTGCGCTGACGTTGACCCCGATGATGGCGTCGCGCTTCCTGCGTGCCCATGGCGAGGTCAAGCACGGCAAGGTCTATCAATGGAGCGAGCGCGGCTTCGACGCCCTGCTGCACGCCTACGAGCGCGGCCTTGATCTGGCGATGCGTTGGCGCTTGACGACGCTCTTCATCTTCTTCGCCACCCTGGGGCTTTCGGTCTATCTGTTCGTCGTCATCCCCAAGGGATTCTTCCCGCAGCAGGACAACGGCCTGATCACCGCGACCTCCGAAGCCTCGCAGGACATCTCCTTCCAGGCGATGCAGAGCCGGCAGGAGGCGCTGGTCAACATCGTGCTGGCCGATCCCGATGTCGCCTCGGCGGCGATGGCGATCGGCGGCAGCGGCCGGGCCGGCAACAACGGCAACATGTTCATCACGCTGAAGCCGCGCAACGAACGCAAGGCCAACGCCCAGCAGATCATCGGCCGGCTGCGCCCAAAACTCGATAAGGTTGAGGGTGCGCGCCTGTACATGCAGGCCGCGCAGGACGTTCGCCTTGGCGGCCGCCCAACCCGCACGCAGTTCGAATTCACGCTGCAGGACGCCAATCTCGCCGAGCTCAACGAGTGGGCGCCGAAGATCCTGGACAAGATGAAGACATTGCAGGAGTTGCGCGACGTCGCGACCGACCAGCAGACCAACGGGACGACAGTCGAGCTCAAGATCAATCGCGACACGGCCTCCCGCTTCGGCATTCAGCCGCAATTGATCGATGACACGCTGTATGATGCGTTCGGCCAGCGCCAGGTGACGCAGTACTTCACTCAGCTCAACAGCTATCACGTCATCCTGGAAATCCTCCCCGAGCTGCAGGGCAAGCTCGACACGCTCAACAAGCTCTACATCAAATCGCCAACCACCGGCGATGAGGTGCCGCTGTCGACATTTGCGACCTGGACCAGCGATCCGGTCCGTCCGCTCTCGATCAGCCACCAGGGTCAGTTCCCGGCCATCACCATCAGCTTCAACCTCGCCCAAGGCATCGCGCTCGGTCAGGCAACCGACGCCGTGCAGAAGGCGATGGTTGAACTCGGCGCGCCGGCGACGCTGAATTCGAGCTTCCAGGGCACCGCGCAGGCCTTCCAGCAATCACTGTCAACCGTACCGCTGCTCATTCTGGCCGCGCTGGTCGTGGTCTACCTGATCCTCGGCATTCTCTATGAAAGCTACATTCATCCGATCACGATTCTGTCCACCCTGCCCTCGGCGGGCGTGGGCGCGCTGGCGATCCTGATGGCGTTTGGCTACGACTTCAGCCTGATCGCGCTGATCGGCATCATTCTCTTGATCGGCATCGTCAAGAAGAACGGCATCATGATGGTCGACTTCGCGATTGCCGCCGAGCGCGACCAGCACATGTCGCCGGAGCAATCGATTCGGCAGGCGGCGATCCTGCGTTTCCGCCCGATCATGATGACGACCATGGCGGCGATGCTCGGCGGCGTGCCGCTAATGCTCGGCACCGGCACCGGATCGGAAATCCGTCAACCACTCGGTTATGCAATGGTCGGCGGCCTGATCGTCAGTCAGGCGCTGACGCTATTCACGACGCCGGTGATCTATCTCTATCTCGACAAGCTCAACAATGCATTTTCGAACTGGGGCCGCTCCGCCAACGTCGAGGCCGCGGAGTCCGAACACCGCTCGGTCAAGGAAGCTGCGGAGTAATTAATAGAGAATTAGAGTATGAGAGGGGCGCGGCGTCCCTGCGCACCAATTCCCTTACCCCCCCTATTTTTGTGAGATTCATGTCCGCCAAACCATTCGCTCTTGCCATTTTGCTTGCCGTCGCGCTGGCCGCAGCCGGCCATGCTGAGACCGCGTCCAAGTCGAAAGGCCCGGCGAGCGCCGGCCCCGCCACCCCGCCCGCCGCTACGCCGTCGACCGATCAGGGATCTGCGCCACCTCCGCAGGGCTGGGTGGCGCGCTGTGCGAGCGCCAGCCGCGACGCGCCGCTGGAGTGCGCCATCGAACAGACCGCGGTCCTCACCAAGACCGGACAGTTGATCGTGCTGGTCAATATCCGGGTTCCCAGCGATACCCACGCGCCGGTTGCGCTGGTTCAACTGCCGCTTGGACTCAACCTGCCGGCGGGCGCCAAGCTTCAGGTCGATGACGGCAAGCCGGTCGATCTGCAGATCCAGACCTGCGAAACGCGCGGTTGCTACGCCAGCTCGCCGGTCGCAGCCGACCTGCTGGCGACCCTGAAATCGGGCAAGCAGTTGAAGGTCTCGTTCCAGACGCTGGCGAAGGAGACCATCACGATCCCGATGCCGCTCGGCGACTTTGGCGCGGCCTACGACAAGATCAAATAGAGCGCGAACCGGGTTGGTTGGACCGGCTTTCCCTCGCGCAAACGCCAAGGCGTTTGCGCGAGGACGCTCACTGCCGTGCCATCTCGGCGTTGCGGACGCCCTCGCCGTCGAGTTTCTGGCCGTCGTACATCGTGCCGCCGAACGAGTCTTTGCCGCTTGTCGTCATGCCTGCTTCCCCGCTCAGCCTGTTCCGAGATAGGCGTGCTGCACTTGCGGATCGCCGGCCAGCGACGCGGCCGTGCCTGAGAGCACACTCCTGCCGACCTGCAGCACGGTCGCGAAGTCCGAGACCTCGAGCGCCAGCTCGATCGACTGCTCGGCGAGCAGGATGGTCAAGCCTTCCCGGTGCAGCCGGCCGAAGGTCTCATACATCGATTCCACGATCGCAGGCGCAAGCCCCAGCGACGGCTCGTCCAGCATCAGCAATTTCGGATCGCTCATCAGGGCGCGCGCGACCGCGAGCATCTGCCGCTCGCCCCCGGACAACGTGCCGGCACGCTGGCCGCGTCGCTCCTTGAGCCGCGGAAAGATCTCGTAGACGCGCTCCAGCAGCATAGCGACACGTTTCCTGTCGTTGAGCGGCGTGGCGCCGAGCAACAGGTTGTTCTCGACGCTCTGCTGCACGAACAGCCGCCAGCCTTCGGGCGACAGAGCCAGTCCCTTGCGCACGATCGCAAACGCGCTGTCGCCGGCGATGGCCTCGCCGCGGAATTCGATTCGACCGGAATGCACCGGGATCAGGCCGGCGACCGCATTCAGTGTCGTGGTCTTGCCGCCGCCATTGGAGCCGAGCAGCGCCACCACGCTGCCCTCGGGCACGTCCAGCGACACGTCGGACACCCCGATCAGGTCGCCGTAGCGCACCTCGAGATGCGCGATCCTGAGCAGAGGCCCGGTCATGGCAGCGGCCCGCCCATCAGTTCGACCGGGGTGTGGCCGGCGGCGGCCTTGGCGGCGCGGGTGCCGAGATAGGCCGCGATCACGGCCGGATTGCGCGTCACCTCGCGCGGGCTGCCGTGGGCGATCTCCTTGCCCTGATGGAACACCATCACGCGGCTCGCCAGCGACATGATGACTTCCATGATGTGCTCGACGATCACGAGCGCGATTCCGGAACGATGAATGTCGCGCACCAGCTCGATCGCAAGCTGCACCTCGCGCAGGGTCAGCCCGGCCATGGCCTCGTCGAGCAAGAGTACCTTGGGTTCGGTGGCAAGCGCGCGGGCAATTTCAAGCCGCTTGCGCCCGGGCGTGCCGAGCGAACGCGCCGGCGCATCGGCAAGCCTGCCCATGCCGACCCGCGCCAGCACGGCGCGTGCATTCCTCTCCGCCTCTGCCCGATGCGAGGTGCGCAGGAACGCACCGATCATCACATTCTCCAGGACCGACATGCCGTCAAACGTCTGCGGCAGCTGAAAGGTGCGCGCCAACCCAAGCTCGGCGCGCGCCTCCGGCGGAAGCCGCGTGATGTCTTTCCCCTGAAGCAGCACCTGCCCCGAGGTCGATGCGAGATCGCCGGTCAGGCAATTGAAGAACGTCGACTTGCCGGCGCCGTTCGGCCCGATCAGGCCGAGGATGTCGCCCTGCTCGAGGGTGACGCTGGCGGAATCGACGGCCCTGAAGCTGCCGAAAGCCTTGGTGATGCCGCGGGCTTCAAGCAGCATGGTCGGCCCCCTCATTGGCGGCTGCGATCCGCTTGCGCCGACGCTGCCACATCCGCTGAGCGAGAGCGAGGAGACCCCCGGGCTGGAACCGCGCGATCAGCACGATGATGGCGCCGTAGACGACGAAGGTCAGGCCAGCCCCCTGGCCTCCGAACTTGTTGTTGGAAATCTCCTCGAGCGGCACCAGGATCGCGGCCCCCACCAGCGGACCGAACAGAAGCCCGGCACCGCCGAGCGCCGCCATGATCAGGATCTTCACGGAAATCAGGATGCCGAGCCCGGACTCGGGATCGACGAGTCCGAACATGAGCGCATAGAGCGCGCCGGCGACGCTGGTCAGGCCCGCGCTCAGCATGAAGGCATGAAGCTTGATACGGCTTGCAGGCGCGCCGAGCGAGCGCGCCGCGCGCTCGGAATCCTTGATCGCGCGCAGATAGAATCCCATCCGGCTGTTCGTCATCCACCAGGTGATGCCGAGCGTCACCACGAGCATGACCAGGAACAGATAGTAGTAGGGCAGCGCCGAGATGAAGGAGAAGTCGAAGACGTTGCGCGACACCGTCGGGCCGCTGAGGCCGACAGCCGCGCCGAGATAGTCGGTGTTGGTGACGACGAGCCGGATCAGTTCGGCAACCGCGATGGTCGCCATGCTGAAATAGTGGCCGGATAGCCGCAAGGTCGGCACGCCGATCACGGCGGCAATCGCGACCGCAAACACGATGCCGGCGGGGATGCCGACCAGCGGCGACAATCCGAAATGCGCATAGGCGCCCATCGCGGCATAGGCGCCGCAGCCGAAGAACACCACGTGCCCCACCGAGACCTGGCCGGCATAGCCGCCGACCACGTTCCAGGCCGATGCCGCGATCGCATAGAGCAGGACCAGCGCGCCGAGGCGTTGCTGAAACGGCGTCGACCACAGCAGCGGATAGACGATGACCAGCGCCAGCAGAACCGATGGCCACAGCAAACGACGCATCACATGCTGCCCATCAGGTCTTGCCAATCATGACTTGCCCATCAAGCCTTGCGGCCTGAACCACAGGAAGGAGAGAAACAGCGCGTAGACCACCATGTCCTTGTAGATCGCGCCGATCAGATAGGCCGACAGCGACTCGATCACGCCGATAAGAAGTCCGGCGACCAGCGCGCCGGGCACGCTGCCGAAGCCGCCGAGCGACACCGTGACGAAGGCGACAATCCCTAAGGTCTCGCCGACGGTCGGCACGATGTAGAAGAAGGTCGCGATCAGCGCCCCGGCCAGACCCGTCGCGCCGGCCGCGATCGCCCAGGCAATCGCCTGCATGGTGTCGGGCCGGATGCCCATCAGCTGCGCGGCGGTGGAATCCTCGGCCACCGCCAGCATTTTCGAGCCCAGCGAGGTCCGCGTCAGCAGCAGGTGCAGCCCCAAGGTGACGAACAGCGCGACGACGCCGGCCAAGAGGCGCGAGGCCTCGATGCGCAGGCCGAACACGGCGAAGGTGCCGCCCACGATATTCTGCGGCAGCGAAAGAAAATTGGCGCCGAACCACCAGAACACCGAATAGCGCAAGAGCAGCGCAAGCCCGAAGGTACCGAGGATCTGCGCCAGCATCGGCCCCTTCATGATGTGGCGGATCAGCCCGAAATAGACGATCACGCCGAGAGTGGCGAGCACCACGGTCGCCAGTGGCGCTCCGACCAGAGGCCCGGCGTCGAACAGCGTGAACACCACGAAAGCGACGTACATGCCGAGCATGACGAAATCGCCATGCGCGAAATTGACGATGTTCATCATGCCCCAGACCAGCGTCAGGCCTGAGGAAAACAGCGCGTAGACCGCGCCCAGCAAGAGCCCGCCTGTGATCACCTGCACCAGAACAAAGGACATGAAGCCCGCGTACTACCAGCCCTTGTAGGGAATGACCGGCGCATTCGCCGCGTTGCCCTTCGGCCAGACGGCGACATAGTTCTCGCCATCCTGCAGCTGAATGATGACGCCGGCGGCGAGGATGTTCTGGCCCTTGTCGTCGAACTTGACGCCCTTGTAGCCCATCATCAACTGATCGGGCTTCAGGTCGGTGGCCTTCAGCGCCGCCTGGATCTTGGCGGGATCGGTCGAGCCCGCGCGATCGATGGCGTCACACAACACGAAGAAGCCCTGCATCTGGCGCGCGGCGGTATCGTCCATCTCGTCGCCGCTCTTCTTCTTGTACATGTCGGCAATGATGGCGGTGGCCGAGCCCGGAGGACCGACGCTCCATGACGAACGATTGAAGGCGCCTTGCGACAGCTTGCCGACCGCCTTGATGAACGACGGATCGGAATAGCCGGCATCGTCGGCAAGCAGCATCGGCGGCTTGTAGTCGAGCGCCTGCATGGTCTTGGCATAGAGGATCGCGTCCGACGTATAGGAGATCATGAGCACGACGTCGGGCTTCTTCTCCTTGAGCTGCAGCACCTGGCTCTGCACGTCGGTGGCATTGACGGCGTAGGAAATGTCGAGGAGGCTAAAACCCTTGTCCTTGAAGGTCTGGGTGATGGTGCCCGCGACCGAGGTGCCGTATTCGGTATTGTCGTGCACCAGGGCGACCGTGTCGGTCTTGGCGCCGGCGGCTTTCATGTCGGCCAGGAACTCGGTGTAGAGCTTGGCGAAGTCGGTCGCGATCGGCGTGGTGCGGAAGAACCATTTGAAGCCGCGCTCGGTGAGATTGGCCGCGACCGACTCGCCGGTCAGAAACGGAATCCCGTATTTCTCGGAGATCGCGCTCGCGGTCAGCGTGATGCCGGACTGATAGGCGCCGGTGATCGCCACCACTTTCTCTTCCGTGATCAGCCGCAGCGCCTGGTTCTGCCCGGTGGCGGGGCTGCCCTGATTGTCGGCGAAGACGACCTCGACCTTGGCGCCGCCAAGGCCGGCGAGCCCGGCATTCTTCGCCAGCGGGAAATTGCCGAGTTCGGGATGCGCGTTGTTGATGATATCCATGGCGACTTCGAGCGCGGCCTTGGTGTGGACACCGGTCGAGGCGGCATTGCCGCTCATGGGAAATATCCCTCCGATCTTGACGACCTTGTCCTCGGCCGACGCGCCCCCCGCAATCGCAACCGACATCGCGGCAACCGCCAACAGCCCAACAAACGGCCCGAGAGCCTGCTTGAATTTCATGTGCTTCCCCTCTGAAAGGACTGCCCGATTCCGGGTCCGCCCAAAGAACCGTCGCGCGCGACGGCCGGTATCTTTTTTTGCTGCGCAAAGCATTGCATGCCGGATCTGGAGGGGCAAGTTTGTGCCTCCCGGAGAGGGTTTTGCAGAAAGGTCTGCGCGAAAAACAGGCGTTGGTCTCCAAGCCGGCTGGAGGTTTGTCACGCCCGACGAGTTGGTCATGCCGGAGGACGCGGCTGGTGCCGCCTCGGTCCGGCGCTTGCCAAACCGGGCGCTGAGCAGGTAGAAGGGCGCGCGACAAGCGAAGCGATCTGTCCGTCGCGGTCAAACCGCCCTCCAATTTCGGCCATAACGCCTTGAATTGACGAACAGATCTCATTCCTTGGGGAATGGTGTAACGGTAGCACAACAGACTCTGACTCTGTTTGTCTAGGTTCGAATCCTAGTTCCCCAGCCAGCATGGCGTCCCCCGTTCGTTACGGAAGGCACTCCACCCACGCCCGGCGACATCGTCGCGGGGACCCAACGGACTGATTCAAATGTCAAACAGCCACAATGTAGATTCTCGAAAACGTCATTCCGGGACTTGCGTGTAACGAGCGAACCCACAATCTCGAGATTCTCCGATGTGCGATTGCACGTCGTAGTTCGGTACGGAGCCGTGTCGTCGGGCCGCGCCTCGCGTGGACCCGGTGGCATCGCCCCGGAAATGACGTCGACATACTCGCGTTCTCGCCGCGCCATCGCGCCCGAGCTTTACAAATTCTTGGTCTTCGCCACAGGCTAACCGGCTCGACACTCCCAATGCTCCCGTAAGATCCGTGTCACGCGGGCGCTCACTTTCGCGGCTTCACTGGTTCCCAATTGCTGCGGCCTGTCAGGTTGCTCGCCTCCCCGGACGAATCTGACCGAATTACATTTTCAGCCATTGGAGGCTTTTACGTCCAGGCTTCCGACGGGTCGGTCACCCTTCCCATCGCTGGATATGACTACGACATCGATTGGACTCCTATGTCGGCGGGACCTGCACCCGCTGGAATGGCAGCTAGCTTCGCCGCACTGGCCTGGGTGAGCGGGCGATGCCCTGTGTTAACTTCGGGATGAACAGAACCCGCGTATCGCTCAAGCGAGGCTCGCTATTCGCCGGAGACAAGCAAGCGTAGCCCGGGTGACCACAGCGATACCCGGAACTGCAGTTCAACCTGAACTTGTCGTACCCTACTCGCCGACCTTGAATATGAAGTAGTCTCAGTGCGCGACAGGAGACAAGTCGCGCGTCACGCGAAAACAACACACGGCAGGGAAATCCATGGCTCGGGCGACAGCGAAAGCAAGAAAGCGAAACGTGCCGAAAAGTGGAAAACCGCGCAGTCCCGCAGTCCCACCGAGCAAGCCGGGTCTCTTGAGCGTGCTTGGGCCGGGCCTGATCACGGGTGCATCGGACGACGACCCCAGCGGTATCGCGACCTATTCGCAAGGCGGCGCGCAGTTCGGCTTCGCCATTACCTGGACGCTGCTCTTCACTTACCCGCTGATGGCGGTGATTCAGGAAATCAGCGCGCGCATTGGCCGGACCACGGGCAAGGGAATAGCGGCCAACATCCGCGAGCATTACCCGAACTGGATCTTGCAATCCGTCGTGGTGCTGCTGCTCGCTGCCAACATCATCAACATCGGGGCGGACCTTGGCGCGATGGCCGATGCCGTCACCCTGCTCGTCGGCGGTCCAAAAATTCTCTATGTCGTTTTCTTCGGCGGCTTCTGCGCGCTTCTGGAAGTCTTCATGACATACACGCGCCATGCATCGGTCCTGAAATGGCTGACACTGGCGCTGTTGGCGTATTTTGGCACGGTGCTCGTCGTAAAAGTGCCGTGGGCCGAGGCGGCTCGCGGCTTCTTCATCCCGACGTTTGCGAGCACGGCCGCGTTCTGGGCAACCGTTGTCGCGATCCTCGGCACCACCATCAGCCCGTATCTGTTCTTCTGGCAGGCATCGCAGGAAGTGGAAGACCTCGACGAAGCGCCGGAACAGGAAGCGCTTGTCGATGCACCGGGACAAGGAAAGGACGCCAACGCGCGCATCGGTATCGACACCTATGTCGGCATGGCCTTCTCGAACCTGGTCGCGCTCGCCATCATGGTGACGACTGCGGCGACGCTTCACGTCAGTGGGCACACCGATATTCAGACCTCGAGCCAGGCCGCCGAAGCGCTCAAGCCGGTCGCGGGCGCATTCGCCTTCGCGATTTTTGCACTTGGCATTGTCGGTACCGGTCTTCTCGCTGTTCCAGTGCTGGCGGGCTCGGCCGCCTATGCCCTGGGAGAGAGCCGGAAATGGCCGGTCGGCCTTGCGCGCAAGCCGCTCAAGGCACGCGCCTTCTACCTGACCATCGTGGTTGCCACGCTTGCCGGCGTCGGCATCAGCTTCTCGCCGATCGATCCCATCAAGGCGTTGTTCTGGAGCGCCGTCATCAACGGCGTGGTTGCAGTGCCCGTGATGGTGATGATGATGCTGATCACCGCCAACACGGAGATCATGGGACAGTTTACCGTGAAGGGTCTCCGCTACATCATCGGCTGGATCGCAACGGCCGTGATGGCGGCGGCGGCGGTCGGCATGGTCGTCACGTCACTGCCGTAGCGCAAGGCTGGGCTCGCATGGCTGGGTTTGGCCAAAACGCCTCTGCTCTCCAGAGGATTCGCATCCGCATCTCGCCGCCCATTGCGAGTGATTATCGAGAGCGGGAGCTGACGTCAGCCAAATCTTCGACATCAGCCCGGAAATCTACGGAGGAAATCAAATCGTCATCAGGAAACAATGCCGTCGGAAACTGAAACTCCGTCATCTCCCCGCGACGTTTTGACATGGATCAAATTGAAGTGCCGGTTTCGACAACCGCCGCGACGCATTTTTCATATTGAGGTGTTCTCGTCGAGCCATGGCAGGCTGCTCGAATGCACTTAGTGCAATCTTTAGAACTGTGGAGCACCATGGAGATGTAACTGCACCGTTTTCAAATCGATTCGTTGCTCAGCAACAAGTCTTCGATCCGCCAGCCGAAGGATTTGCGAACTGGCGAATTACCCTGCAGCCGCGGCTCTCATGAAAACCAAGCGGATCCTCACGATGTCCCTCACGATCTCCCGCCGTCTCGGACTCCTCGTCGCCATCGCCATTGCCGGGAGCATGGCGATCGTCGGGGCGCAGCTTGCGACCATGCGCGCGGCTTTGGTCCAGGAGCGCCAGGCCGCCATCGCGGCGCAGGTTCAATCCGCGATGTCGATCGTCAAGGTGTTTGCCGCTTCCGTCGAACGCGGACTCATGACCGAGGCCGAGGCGCAGCAGCTGGCGAAATCGGTGTTGCGCGGAATCCGGTTCGGAAAGAACGACTATATCTTTGCCTATCTCCAGAACGGCCAATACGTCATGCATGGCGCCCGCCCGGAGCTTGAAGGCCAGAACATGTCGGATACCAAGGATTCGAACGGTGTCTACTATGTCCGTGAAATCGTCGCGGCCGGAACGCGTCCCGGCGGAGGATTCGTTTCGTATATGTTCCCGCGCGCGGGAAGCGACACGCCTGCGGCGAAGATGGCCTATGCCGCGCAAGTCGAGCCCTGGAAGTGGGTGATCGCGACCGGCGTCTATATCGACGATCTCGATGAGGTCTTCTACGCATCGGTGCGCACGACACTGCTCTGGACCGCCGGATCGATGGTCCTGTTGTGCGTGCTGGCCTTGGTCCTGGCCCGTGGATTGGTGCGGCCGATGCTGGCGATGACGGCGGCGATGACCGATCTCGCATCCGGCAAGCTCGAGGTGCAGGTGCCGGGGTCGCGGCGGCGAGACGAAATCGGCAAGATGGCCGCGGCCGTCGAAGTGTTCAAGACCAATGCGCTCGCGCACCGGGGACTCGAGGCCGAACAGAGGGAGGCGGAGAGCCGGATCGCCGCGCAGCGCAAAGCGGATATGAACAGGCTTGCGTCCGCATTCGAAGGCGCCGTCGGCGAGATCGTGGAGACCGTTTCTTCAGCCTCGACCCAGCTGGAAGGCGCTGCCGGCACGCTGGCGACCACCGCGGAACGCGCGCAGGAATTGACCACGATGGTCGCGGCGGCCTCGGAAGAGGCCTCGACCAATGTCCAGTCGGTGGCCTCGGCAACCGAAGAGATGACGTCGTCGATCAACGAAATCAGCCGCCAGGTTCAGGCGTCCAGCCAAATTGCCCGCGATGCGGTCGAGCAGGCGCAGAAAACCAACGACCGCGTCGGCGAACTGTCCATGGCGACGGCGCGCATCGGCGACGTCCTCGAACTCATCAACACCATCGCGGAACAGACCAATCTCCTGGCGCTGAACGCCACGATCGAGGCCGCGCGCGCCGGCGATGCCGGCCGCGGTTTTGCCGTCGTCGCCGCCGAGGTCAAGGCGCTCGCCGAGGAAACGGCAAAGGCGACCAGCGAGATCAGTCGGCACATCACCGGTATGCAGACCGCGACCAACCAGTCGGTGGCCGCCATCAAGGACATCGGCGGCACGATCGGCAAGATGTCGGAAATTTCCTTCGCGATCGCAGCGGCGGTCGAAGAACAGGGGGTCGCCACGGAGGAAATCTCCCGCAATGTGCAGCAGGCCGCCCAGGGCACCCAGCAGGTCAGTTGCAACATTGTCGACGTCCAGCGCGGGAGCGTCGAAACCGAAACCGCCTCCTCGCAAGTGCTCTCCGCCGCCCAATCGCTGTCTCGTGAAAGCAGCCGCCTCAAGCTCGAAGTCGGCAAGTTTCTGAACTCGGTCCGCGCAGCCTGAGCCGCCGCGTGCTAGCCAAAGCGTCGTCGCCGACGCGGCCCGAAAGCAGCGGCTCGTCCCGGCACGCGAGCTCGATCAAGGAAGCGGTGGGTTTCCTCGTGACGGCGCGAGAACTTCCCCTGCATTCAATCCTTTGCCATCATCCGATCGCACTGCGGACACTCATAGGGCGCGCCTTTGATTGCATATTTGATGGCATCCAAGAATTCTTCGCGCTCGCCATCGATTTCGCCGTTCTCCCACCGTTTTGTTCCGATCCCATAGGCGAGGCAGTTGGCGGCATCATCGCCCTGGTCCAATACCCAATCAGAATGACCTGGAAAACTGCATTCTTTTAAGGCTTTTGCCTCTAGAGCTACCTCGATCGCCTGAAAATGGAGGCCTTCAATGCGCCCCATGTCCCGTTTGACGTGACTCATTCGCAACTCCCGCATGGAATTGGCCGGTAAAATAAGATGACAGGGCGGCTTTTTGATGACGAACACAACCTTAGAGTTAGAAATCTAGAAACGATCTTCGAGCTTGATTCCGACTTCGATGCTGGCCGATCGGATCCTGAGACTGAAACGGGCCGATGGCGTGAAACCTTCCATTGCGTCATTATGGAACAGTTCTGCCCGCGCGCGATTTTTCCCGCTCAATTTGGAATTCCGACACAAAGGAAAAAGCATCCGCGCTGCTTGCCCGCGTCGACGGTCATTGAATGGATCGGCTAATTGTTGCGGTGCACGAGTCTCTTGTGGGTCAAACGCTACAGGTGACGATTTCCCAATCACCTCCGCTTACCCGCAAAGAGAGAGCCCCGGACACGGTAGCGCCGTCGACAAATTACCTTGAGGTGGATTTCGGCGCGCGTGTAGACTGGGGTCAAATCCGGCCAAAAGAATCGCCGGAGGGGGAAATATGAATCCATCGATAAGCGTTCAGGGTCGCTAGTCCGTGATGATCACCCTCGACCCTGTGCAGGTTCTTGCGTTACGCAAGTCCGTCATTGAGCCGGTCGAGATCGCGGGCTCGAGCGGGACGGGTAAGTCTACCCTCGCGAACGCTATCGCCTTGCAAGCGAGCCGGTGCGGAAAATCGTGCCTGCTGGTCGGAACCAGCGCGATACTGGACCGAGCCGCTGGGTACAGGGTGCTCGCCGAAATACACCAGGCTGTGGCCGATCGCGCCCAATTGGACCATTCGTCCAGTTCGAGATCCAACCAAGTCCAGCGTTCGGGAGTCCTTCAATGGGATCTCATCGAGGCTCGCGCGCGGGCGAATCCAGCAAGAGCCCGATTGGCTGTGAGCGCGATTCGGCGAGCTCGCGAGCTCGCTGCCAGCCATGATCTCAAGCCGAGCGAAGTAGAGGAGAGTTTGGCCGCCGACCGGCCGTTAGGCCCTGAGGCCGCGAATTTTCTGTCCTTGGCCGTCCAGGACGCGTCGCGGATCGCCGACGTCCTTTGGTCGGGTAACGGACGTGCGGGCCGCACTCTCAAGGACGTCGACGCAGTGGCCGCCGGCGGCGCCGTCGAGGTGCCGCCAGAGGAAGATGCGCTCAGCCTGATGCTGGCGAGTGACCAGGAGTACGAAGAACAGCTTGCGAAAATCGTATCGAGCCATCAACAGTCGAAAGAGGAGCACGCGCTTTCGAAGTCAGTGGCGGGCCTGCGACGCCCGAGATCCTCGGACAGGACCCTGTCGGAACACCACAGGCATGCTTGTTTCATGGCGCGGACGATTGGTAGCGCAATCGGCCTCATCAAGAAACATGGGACCTTGAAGGCGGCCCTCGCTGCCGGCAGCGATACCGATGCAGCAAAAGCAATCGACTACCTCATACGTATGAGGCCCGAACAGAGTGCGGGCGCTTCGGTCCGAGCACTCGAAACGGCGCTGCAGGATTATCGTCACGACAGCGCCGCGCTCGAATCGCTTCTCACGGAGCACGGACACAGAGCGCTCGGAAGCTTCAATATGGTGCCTATAGCGCCGGAAGGCCGGTCTCAGCAGGGGATCGGGACCCTGATCCAGCGGCTGCGCGAAGCGCGATATGCCGCGCGCCACTTGCCTGCTCATCTCGGATCACTCCGTGCATCGCTTCCCAGGGCGCAATTCGAACGCGTCTTCAAAGCGCCCATCGAGGAAGCATTCTCGATCCTTGAAAGCGGGGTCCCGGACCCTCGGGCAAAGGCCGCCACCGAGATGAGGCAGCTTCGAGAACTGTTCGCAAGTACCGGGTTCGGTGACCTGCTCGGTGCTGACGAGGATTTTGTCGAAAAGGTCGAGCGGGCATCGGCGGGGCCGCCAGAAGCTGCGGCGCTGCTTCCTCAACCGCACAATCCCGAAGTGCTCGATCTGCTGCTGGAACTCACGAGGTTCGTCGAACAGTACGAAGCCGCCGAATGGCCAGCATCCGTCAGGCGCGCCAGGACGGCTCAGCAGGCCGTTGACGTGATAAGCGGCCCCGCGCGATTTGATGTCGTTGTTATCGACGACGTGTCCGACTATCCGCTGGATCTGGTCCGTGCCTTGGAGACGTCCGGAGCAACGGTGCACCGGATCGGTGTGGCGCATCATGACGCTGCCATCGTGTTGGAGATGCCGCACCGACAGTCAGATGCAGAAATAGCCGCAGTCGTGTCGGGACAGCCAAACCGTTGGCTCGGGGCCTCAGAAAGCTTTGGCATTGTCGTTCGGACCGACCCGAGGTTGGAATCGACACAACTATCATCGGCCGCGGATCGTCTTGTTTCGGAGTTGCGCAAGAGCGGATGCAACGTAGCGCCGGCGTCCGCAGGGCAAGAGGCCGACGTGATCGTGGCGTCTGTTGACGAACTACAAGACGCCGATGTCTCTGCATTTGCCGAAAAAGCCCGTCAAGGGATCGCCGTTCTTTGCCGCACCAATCGGCGGTCGCCGCCGGTCAATCAAGACATGGATCCAGAGCCGGACATTGAATCTGCGGAGCGGCTCGGGTGGCTCGTCTCGCGCGCGACCATGGACGGAACGGTGCTTGAAAAAGACGGCAGATCGGTAGCGCTGATCAGGGAGCCCATCGCCATATCGCCCGGAGACGAGACGGTCGCTGATGTTGCGACGCGCCTAACCGCCCTAGGGTGGCGTCCGGTCGTGCTGTGGCGGGGGGCGGAGCGCGCCCCGCATGACCTCGAGAACGTGCTTATAGGGCACTCTGTACCTACCGGAACGAGTCCGTTCCGGAAATTCGCCGAAACGTTCAGCCTGGCGGATCCGCAACCGCCCGGCGCGAATGGACCCGAGCCGGGCATCAATGATGGTGTCCAGCCCGCGGCTGAAGAGCTGGAGCATTCGGCCACCGCCGCCGCTGCACTGGGGATGTCACCGTCAATCGGTAGGATGGATTGAGCCCACCGGGTGACGGCTGAGGAAGCCTCAGCGCCCCCAGCGCAGCACGACGGGATCGAGCGTCCGCGCGATCTCGATGAGGCCGGCGCGCGTCGCCGGATGCACGCGCTGCAGGGGATGGCGCACGGCGTCGGAGCCGATCACGCCGCCCTCCTTCATCAGGATCTTGCAGGCCTGCAATCCGCACTGCCGGTTCTCGTAGTTGATCAGCGGCAGCCAGCGCGCATAGGCGGCCACCGCCTGCTCGCGCTGCCCGGCAAGATAGGGATCGACGATCTGCCGGATGCCGTCCGGGTAGCCGCCGCCGGTCATCGCGCCGGTCGCGCCGGCATCGAGATCGGCGAGCAAGGTGATGGCTTCCTCGCCATCCCATGGCCCTTCGATGCTGGCGCCGCCGGCCGCGATCAGATCACGCAGCTTGGCCGCGGCCATCGGCACCTCGATCTTGAAATAGGAGATATTCCTGATGTCGCGCGCCATCCGCGCCAACAGATCGACCGAGAGCGGCGTTCCGGCAACCGGCGCGTCCTGAATCATGATGGGAATGTCGATGGCGTCCGAAACGACGCGATAGAATTCGACAATCGCCTTCTCCGAGACCCGGAAGGTCGCGCCATGATAGGGCGGCATGATCATCACCATGGTGGCGCCCGCGTCCTGGGCCTGGCGGCTGCGCGCGGCGCAGATTGACGAACTGAAATGCGTGGTGGTCACGATGACAGGCACCCGGCCGGCGACGTGCTTGAGCACCGCCTCCATGACGGTTTGGCGCTCGGCATCGGTCAGCACGAACTGCTCGGAGAAGTTGGCGAGAATGCAGAGGCCGTTGGAGCCGGCATCGATCATGAAATCGATGCAGCGGCGCTGTCCCTCGAGATCGAGCTCGCCCTTCTCGTCGAAGATGGTCGGGGCCACCGGAAAGACGCCCCGATAAGGCCGCTTGGAGGGCTGGGTCATGGTGCGGAACTCCGATGGAAACGCGGCGCCGTTGTTGCAACACTGCCGACGGACGTCAAGCCGCAGCGCACATGAGGCCTCAGAGGGACTACCGGGCGTGTCGCGGCGTCAAACGCAGGCGCTGCCGCATCACGGTCCGACATCACTGGCGGACTACCCTCACCGGAGTTGTGAGCGGCCGTCACGTAACGCGGCAGCAGTAGAGTTGTAGACCCGATTCCCGGTGTCCGGGAAGGGTGATTGTCGGCTACCCACGAGTCGCCGCACAGCTCTCTGCACGCGTTCGTAGCGCCTCGGTGAATTGCGCCCTTGCGAACTCCATCATGGTTCGCAAGCTGGTATTCGATGGGGATCGCTTCACTCCACTGATCCCGGCCTTACTACCGACGACCCTCGGGCCCCATCGGGTTGCCGTCAAGCGGTGTCGGCACGTGTTTGAACGTCGGCAGCTCGGCGCTCGGCCTCACCGGCTCGATCCTTGCTTTGACGACGACCGGATTCGATAATAACCAGAGCGCGCCGGCGGCGGCAATCAGCCCGGCTGCGCCGAGGGAAGCTAGACCCTTCACGATGACCTCCGTGGCAGTGCTCGATATGCTAGTTCGTGACGATGACGCTGCGCTGCCGTCGTGACGGATGATCGGCGCCGACCAGCGTAGCCTCGTCGGTTGCGATCACGGCTTCAGGCAGCGGCACCGGCTCGATGCCTGCAAAGCGGCGGTACAGCGCGCCCATGATCGCACCATAGACGATCCCGGGTGCAAGCAGCACGAACAACGAAGTGACCGGCATCAACGGCGCAACCAGGCCGACACACGATCCGGCCAGCAGGCTTCCGATCCCGGCATAGTCCATGCCGCGTTTGCGGCCGAACGCCCTCGCAATGTGATGGACAGCGAGGATGAAGATGGCCGAAGGCACGATCGTCGCCATCAAGCTGATCAGGAACATCTGTGCAGGAAACGCTGCGGCGAACACCGGACCAACACCGCCGGCCAGGTAACCCGGCAGGAACAGCGAGAGCATCATGAAAAGCAGAACGGCGGTCAACGTTGCCGGCACGGTCGCGGCAATCATGACCGCCGCTACCGATGTGCGGACCTGGACCGGACCATCGAAGGTGCGTGGTGCGCTCGCAGCCTCACCGTCGGCTGAGCGCAGCGGCCCGGCTGTAACCGTTGCAAGGCCCGCAAACTGGCCATAGAGGAAGCCGGCGAGCATTCCTGCAGCGCTCGGCAGCAATCCCAACGTGATCTCGCTGCCGCTTTTCGGCGGAACCAGCACAAGGCCGTTGCGCAGGGCGAGCAGATAGCTCGTCGCGGCCATCACGCCTCCCATGAGCGCATAGGCAGGGCGACCAAAGATCGCGCTCTGCCGCAGCACCAGATGACCGGCAAACAGCAGGATGCCGTCAAGCACAAGGCATCCGGCATAGGAGATCAAGACCTTGTCAGGCGCCGGCAGGTTCATTTGCGGCGGCTCGGTCTGCGTCGCAAGCAATGCCATTGCAAGAAACACAGCATGCACGGCCGCAAGCGGGACCAGCGCGGCCACCAGCGCCCGTGGCGAGTTCCTCACTGCATACATTGGTGTCCCCCTTGAACGGGCGGCAGGCTAAACGCGAAGCGTTACCGACGGCACGGACGAATGCATAAAATTGCAAAGATCGGCAATCGGCAAGTCTGGCCCCGGTGAGCGGAGCGATACCCGGGGCTGCAGTGCAACCTGAACCTGCCGTACCCGCAGATCGCGAATGCTCATGCGCCCTACGCGCTCCCCCCAAACGTCGCCGCGGGCGCGACGGTCAATCGGCCCACCCCTCACTGACACCTCGGCACGTCCAATACCATCAGGCGCCTGGTGCGCTCGGACACGCTCTCGAAGCGCTGAGACCGATATGACCAGTTGAAGAGCTCATCGTTGCGCGTCAGAAGGAGGGCATGAAAATCCCATTGGCAGCAATTCCCCGATCCGCCACCGCCACGCCCGGAAATCATGCGCCATCCGCTGAGACTCCAATCATCTGGTATCCACCCGAGAACAACCTGCCGTCAGAAACAAATATGCAGTGCGGCTCGCCGTTCGATGCCCTCCAGGCCTCGAATTTCACGATCCAGATGTTGACGAAGGACCATGCGGCGAAGCCCAGCGGCAGCGCGATCAATCCGATGAGCCCCAGCCCCGAAGCCCGATGCTCGGGGGTCTTGGCAAACCACTCCCACCAGAGTTGAGGTAGCGCCGCAACTCCGGCAATGAACAGCGCTTGATGGAAATGGGGGAATGGCGCGAATGTTCCGGATGTCACGCCGGCGAACAATATCAGCGTCACAAAAAGCCAGAGGCCGTATCGTGCATGACGGCCGGGCGGCAGATAACGGATCGTCAGCTGCAGGATAGCGCAGACAAGCCAAACCTCCAACGGGAACGCCGCTTGCCCGCTATCATCCGCGTTGCCAACGCCGATCACCACGGAGGCAGCGAGGCACACAATCAGCTCGAACACGACAACGGCAATGATCACCGCTCTCTACTCCAACTCTGCGAGTTGCGTGTAGAGTAGCGCGGATAGGTGGCGCGAAGCGATACCCATTAATTGCGGTTTTCGAAGATGATGGCTTTCGCAAAGGGCTTCACCCTCCGCTCTGCACACCGCCTCATCCAGCGGCGACGCTCAGAGCACCGTGTGCACCTTGATGGAAAAGATCAACCGCTCCGTCGCCCCCGGCGCGATGTGCATGAGGCCGGGCTTATCCGAGAACTCGCCATCGAAATCGACCGGGCTGGCAAAGCCGCGCCACGGCTCGATGCAGAGAAACGGGGCGCCGCCAGGCTTCGACCAGATGCCGAGCTGGCGGAAACCGCTCCAGGTGATGTCAAGCCCAGGTCCTGAACCGATATAGGCGACGGCGCTGCTCGAGAGCGTATCGAAAATGATCGCGTCATCGTCGAACAGGCGCTCGCACAGCGTCAGCATGGTGCCCTCGACCGGCGACGGCTCGCCCTCGGCACGCATCAAGCCGCCCGACAGCCGCCGGACCGGTGCAGGCTCGGCCTCCGTGAAGATGACAAAGTGGTCCGCTTTCGAAGTCCCAGGACCAATGGGCCAGTTGAAGGCCGGATGCGCGCCGAACGAGGCCGGCAGCACCTCGTCGCCGGTATTGGTGATCTCGGCGGCCAGCTCAAGGCGGTTCGAGTCGATGCGATAGCGGATGGTCAGGCGGAAGGCGAAGGGATAGCGCGGCCGCGTCGCCGCGCTGTCGGTCAGGACCAGCGCACAGCCCTCCGTCGTCCGTTCCAGCCACTGGAAGCGGAGGTCGCGGGCAAAGCCATGCTGCGTCAGTCTGTAGCTTTGACCCCGATGCCGCAGTTCGTCGTTGTTGAGGCGGCCGACGATCGGAAACAGCCAGGGCGCATGGCGCGGCCAGGCCGGGCCGGCCTGCCACAGCAGCTCCAGGCCATCCGCGGTCTTCAGCGAGCACAGTTCGGCACCATCCGCCTTGATGGTCGCGACAATGTCGCCGTCGCTGATCGTATGCGTTTCGCCCATCGCGTCTCTCCCGAATGGCCGGCTTGGCGCAGGTGATGCCGGATCGCGGCGGCGGCGTCTAGCCAAGCACCGATCGCTTGCGGATTCGAAATGTTCACTCTATGTTCTATTGGCTGCGCGCGCATCGAATCCATCTGTCCCAACCGGCCATGCCCCATCAAATCGTCATCACGGAGAAGACCAGCCAGGCCAAGGACGTCCGTTCAGCCGTTGGCGCGCGCTACGGCGATATCCTAGCCGCCGAAGGCCATCTGCTCGACCTGCTCGAGCCCGAGGATGTCGTACCGGCCTGGAAGCGCTGGTCGCCGATCCTGCTGCGCCCTGACGGTCTTTACGACACGCGCCCCGCGCAAGGCGGCAACAAGGCCGCCAAGCTCAAGGCCATCCGCGAGGCGCTTCGCACCGCCACGCGGGTCTGGCTCGCCACCGATTGCGATCGCGAAGGCCAGCTGATCGGCCAGGAGATTCTCGAGCACTACAAATATCGCGGCTGTGTCATGCGGGTGCTGTTCACCGCGCAGGACGCGCAAACCATCCGGGAAGCGTTCGGCCGGGCCAAGGCAAACACCGAGTACGCAAGCCTTTACGCCGCCGCGGTCGCGCGCCGGCAAGCCGACCAGATCTACAATCTGTCACTGACCCGGACTGCAACCGTCATCCTGGGCAAGGGTGCGCGGCGGGTGATCGGGGTTGGACGCGTGAAGACGCCGACATTGGCCATTGTCTGCAAACGCGAGTTGGAAATCCGGAATTTTGTGCCCATCGCCTATTTCGAGGTGGTCGCGACGGCGAAGGTCGCGGGTGGCCAATTCCAGATGCGGCACGCGCCCGAGGCGCGGATCGTGCGGCGCGAGATCGCCGAGGAGGTGGTCGAGGCTGCGCTAGGCTTCGGGGGCCTGCTCGCCGTGCGCGTCGAGGACAAGCGGCAAGGTCCGCCCAAGCTGCATGATCTGCCGTCACTGCAGAAACTCTGCAGCTCGCGCTTCGGCTGGCCGGCCAGCAAGACGCTCGCGGTGGCGCAGGAGCTTTACGATGGCGCGGGCAAAAAAATCATCACCTATCCTCGCGCGGAAGTGCGCTATTTGCCGCAGAGCCAGATCGCGGACGTGCCGCGGATCGTAGCCGGACTGCAGGCCGGCCGATCCTTCGGCGCCATCCCCCTGCCCCATCAGCCGATCATCCGCAGGGGTGCGAGCGGCGCCTTCTACGACAAGGGACTGGAGGGCGCGAGCCATCACGCCGTCATTCCCAACGTCAACACAACAGACAAACTGCCGGAGGTCTGGCCTCGTTTGTCGCCCGACGAGAAGAGGTTGTTCGACGTCATCGCGCGGGCCTATCTCGCCGCTTTGATGCCGGACTTCCGCTACCGACAGACCACCGCCACGCTCGACGTGCGCGGCTTCGAATTCCGCGCTAGCGGCCGCCAGCCCATCGATCTCGGCTGGCGCGCCGCGTTCCCGGACTGGCAACCCGCCGACGAAAAGGGCGACGCGGCACAATTGCTGCCGCCGCTCTGCGACGGCGAAACCGCGCAGCTGCAGGACCCGAAAATCGAGGACAAGGAGACCCGGCCGCCACCACGCTACAACGAAGGGACCCTGATCGAGGCGATGCAGAACGCCTGGCGTTTTGTCGACGATGAAGCCCTGCGTGAGCGTCTGAAGCAAGCCAAGGGCATCGGCACGCCGGCGACCCGGGCCGAGATCATCGGCGGACTGAAGAAGCAGAGCTTTCTCGTGGCCCAGGGCAAGACCATCGTGCCGACCGAGACCGGTCTGACGCTGTACGGGATTCTCAAACAGGCCGATCCAGCGCTGGTCGATCCCGGCGTGACGGCGCAACTCGAATGCCTGCTCGACGATGTCGTGCTTGGCAAGCAGGAGATGACAGGCGCGATTGACGCCGTCTGCGAGGTCGCCGAGCGCATCATCGGCAGGCTCAAGGACGGCACCGCCACCGCAGGGCCTTCGCTGCTTGGTGCCGCGGCTGGCGGCGGCGCCGGAGCCTATCCTCCGACGCCCGCGATGAAGTGCTTTGCCGACAGCCTGGTCAGGCAGAAGGGTATCAAGCCGCCGCCGGGCTACAAAACGTCGATTGCGATCTGCCGCAAATTTCTCAGCGAACACGCGCCGAAAAAAGCCGACGAGACGGCTGACGGCGAGGCCATCGGGAAGGCAGAGCCGAAGCCGGTCAGCGCAGTCCAGGTGTTATACGCCAGAGAGATCGCGATCGGGAAAGGCATCATCGTTCCCGACGAGGCCGAAACCAACCCGGCTGCAATGGCGGCGTGGATTGACCGGAGCAAAGGCACGAAGCGCCGCAAGAGCGGTCGCAAGACTGCCTCCAAGCCGGCACGGTCAATGGCGCCGGGATCGACGGCACCGAAGACAACATCCCGGAAACGCAAAGCCGCCGCCACGGCTGCATCGACGAGCGCTCAGACGGAGTCTGCAACCGGGACGCCGCTGCGGATTCCCTACGGCAACAAGGAGACCGCCCTCAAGCTCGGTGCCCGCTATCGTCCCGGTGGCTGGTACGCCCCGCCCGGTGTCGACCTCACCGCATTCGGCGAACGCGGATGGCTGTGACGTTGGGAGACATCATGCCCTTCCTGAGAGAAAGGTGACAGTTCATCCAGCGCGCCTCGCTCACCGCGCCGCGAACGCCTTCTCGACCACGAACTGGGCCGGCTCGCCGTGGTTGCCCTCGACAAAACGCCGCTCGGTCAGGAGCGCGCGGGTGTCGGCGACCAGCGCCGGACCGCCGCAGATCATAACGCGGTCATGCTCCGGCGCGAGCAGCGGCAGGCCGATATCGGCAAACAGCTTGCCCGAACTGATGAGATCGGTGATGCGGCCGCGGTTCCTGAAGGGATCGCGCGTCACAGTCGGATAATAGATCAGTTGGTTCGTGACGTACTCGCCGAGGATTTCGTCGTTCGGCAGTTTTTCGGTGATGGTTTCGCCATAGGCCAGCTCGGCGACCCGACGGCAGCCGTGCAGCAGCACCACCTTCTCGAACCGCTCATAGGTCTCCGGGTCCTTGATCACGCTGAGAAAGGGCGCGAGGCCGGTGCCGGTGCCGATCAGATAGAGGTTGCGTCCCGCTTCCAGGTTGTCGATCACCAGCGTGCCGGTGGCCTTGCGGCTGACGATGATCTCGTCGCCCTCTTTCAGGTGCTGCAGCCGTGAGGTCAGCGGACCATCCGGCACCTTGATCGAGAAGAACTCGAGCCGGTCCTCGTAGTTCGCGCTGACGACGCTGTAGGCCCGCAGCAGCGGCTTCTCGCCGACCTTCAGCCCGATCATGGTGAACTCGCCGCTGCGGAAACGGAACGACGGATTGCGGGTGGTGGTGAAGCTGAACAGCGTGTCGGTCCAGTGGTGGACGCTCAACACGCTCTCCTGGTTGAAATTGCTCATTGCGAGATTCCGGTGAGTATGCAGGCCGTTGTGAAGCCAGGTTCATTCGTATACGATCGTTCGTATACAAATGAATATTTCAGCTTGATCCCGCGGTCAAGGCCGGCTCAAGATTGGACGCACTGCAATTCAGGATAAGGACCCTCCCCCATGGCGCATGACGCCCCACAGGCCGCCGGCCATACCAAACTGGTGATTCGCAATATCGGCCTGTTGCTGTCGGGGGCGCTGGAGAAACCGATCCTGGATGCGGATACGATCGTCGCCGAGAACGGCAAGATCACGGCCATCGGGCGCCTCAAGGACGTCGACACCGCGCATGCGACCACGACAGTCGATGCCCACGGCACCACCGTGGCACCCGGCCTGATCGACAGCCACGTCCATCCCGTCGCCGGCGACTGGACGCCGCGGCAGAACCAGATCAACTGGATCGACAGCTATCTGCACGGCGGCGTCACCACCATGATCTCGGCGGGCGAGGTGCACATGCCGGGCCGCCCGCGCGACGTCATTGGGCTGAAGGCGATGGCGATCTTCGCGCAGCGCTCGTTCTGGACGCTCCGTCCCGGCGGGGTGAAGGTGCATGCCGGCGCGCCCGTGATCGAGAACGAGATGGTCGAGGATGATTTCAAAGAACTCGCCGCGGCCGGCGTCAAGCTGCTCGGCGAGGTCGGCCTCGGCGGCGTCAAGGACGGGCCGACCGCGCGCAAGATGGTGGGCTGGGCGCGGAAATACGGCATCCAGAGCACGATCCACACCGGCGGGCCGTCGATCCCCGGCTCCGGCCTGATCGACAAGGATGTGGTGCTGGAAGCCGATACCGACGTCGTCGGCCATATCAATGGCGGCCACACCGCGCTCCCCGACGGCCAGATCCGCTGCATCTGCGAGGGCTGCAAGCGCGGGCTTGAGCTCGTCCACAACGGCAATGAGCGCTCCGCTCTGTTCACGCTGCGCACCGCGCGCGAGATGGGCGACCTCAACCGCATCATCCTCGGCACCGATGCGCCCGCGGGAAGCGGCGTGCAGCCGCTCGGTATCCTGCGCATGATTGCGATGCTGTCATCGCTCAGCGACGTCCCGGCCGAGATCGCATTCTGCTTTGCCACCGGCAACACCGCGCGCATGCGCGCGCTCGACTGCGGCCTGATCGAGATCGGGCGATCAGCCGATTTCGTCATCATGGACAAGGCGCAGCATTCGCCGGGCAAGACCTTGCTCGACAGCGTGCAGCTCGGCGACCTCCCCGGCATCGGCATGACCATTATCGACGGCATCGTGCGTACCCAGCGCAGCCGCAACACGCCGCCAGCGACGAGCGTGCCGGAGATCGTCGGGCATTGAGGGCGTCGGAACACATGTCACGCTTCGTTGTCCTGCTCTTGCTCGCGCTGCCAGTCAGCGGCGTTGCCGCTGCCGCAGCGTCACCCGCCGAGATGATCTCGGACTTTCGCCTCAAGCACGGCGAAGGACGTGTCACCCTGGATGCGACGCTCAACGGAATCGCGCTCGAACAGGCCAGGGCCATGGCGGCGAAAGACACGCTCGATCACGATGTGCTCGGGTCTTTCAATGGACGGATCGCGCGATCGAAAGCCGGGCGCGCCGCGGAAAACATTGCCTATGGCTATGACACTTTCGAGAAGACCCTGGCGCAATGGATTGCCTCTTCAGGGCATCGCAGAAATCTCCTGCTGCACAACGCCTCGCGCGTCGGTGTCGCCAGCGCGACCAGCGCCACCTCTCATCGCACCTATTGGGCGATGGAGATCGCAGGCGATTATGAGAAACGGCCGATCGTTGCGAGCAGGCCGGTGCGGCCGGTAATGGTCAGGAAACCGGCGATCCAGTCCTGCCGCATCCACGTCCTCGGCCTCTGCCTTTGATCCGCCCGCCCGGCGCAACGGAGAGCGGTGGGCAATAGACAACCGCAAAGCAAATCAAGAAACCGTTGATTTCCGGGCCGCCCGAGGGACGCTAGAACGCATTGCATGCATGCGAGGCAAGACCCGCGCGAGCCGTGTTCATCGACCGGATAGGACGTTGTTGATGCAGCCGAACCATCTGCCGGCACTCGGGCCTCGCTACTGGACTGCGCTGTGCCTTGCGAGCATCTTCGGCGCCAATATGGGCGACCTGTTTGCGCGCAATCTCGGCCTCGGCCACGTCGGCGGCCTGCCATTCCTCGCGCTCGCGCTGATCGTCGTGGTCGTCGCCGAACGTTTCGACCGGATGCAGCACCAGGCCTATTATTGGATCGCCATCATCATCGTGCGAACGGCGGCGACCAACTTCGCGGATTTCGCCGCCGGCGATCTGAAACTGCCGAGACTCTGGGTGATGGCGGCGCTGACCGTCATTCTCGCTGCGGCCTTATGGACGAGCTGGCAATTCGTCTGGCGGCGGCTCGAAAGCAAGGACAATGACGTGCTGCGCGCCGATCTCGGTTACTGGGTCTGCATGTTCATTGCCGGAACATTGGGAACGGTGATGGGAGACTACTGCTCCCACAACATGGGCCTCGGCGATGCGGGAGCCGCGATCCTGCTCTCGCCGGTCGTGGCCGTGTTGTTCCTGATCGGACGACGGGGATTGCTGCTCGCGCTGCCGTTCTATTGGCTGACGGTCGTCGCCATCCGAGCGGCGGGCACCTCGGTTGGCGATTTCATCTCCGGCCGGCACATGCTCGGCCTGCCCCTGAGCACGGCGGTCACGGGCGCCCTGTTCGTCGCCCTCCTCGTCGTCTGGCGGCAGGCTGCGCGACCAGAGCGCGCGGCGATTGTGGCTCCCTGACACATCGCGCTCACGGGCCCGCGACAGCACCGTCGCCTCACTTCCCATCGATCGAAAACGCCAGGAGCACGTTGCCGGGAGCGGTGCCGAAATTGGCGTAGCCGGAATTGACATAGAGCATGCCGCCGACGATGACGGCGCCCGGCCCGTCGAGCGAGCCGCCGTGCGCCGCCACGCCGTTCACGGTGGCGTAGGTTTGCGCCGTGTCGACGTCCCAGATGATCCGGCCGTCGGATGCCGCATAGGCGCGCAAATGACCGTCGAGCCCACCGGAGAACGCGACGCCGGGGATCGCGGTGACGGCGGCCGATTGGCCCGGACTGCAACCCGGCACACCGCCGCAGCCCGGATGCGGCGTGTGCCAGACCACCTCGCCGGTCGCAAGCTTGAGCGCATACATGCCGCCGCCGAAGTTTGGATCGGCCGCGAGGCTCGGTCCGAAAATCGACTTTTGCGCGCCTGGCGTCCCCTCCGCCGCAAGGTGAAGGGCAAGGTCCGAGACGGCGACGTAAGCGTTATCCGCATCGACCGCCGAGCCCCATTGCACGCCGCCGAGCGTACCGCCGCGGCCGACACGGCGTTGCCAGAGGATGGCGCCTTGCCGGTCCGGATCGATCGCATGAACCATCCCGGATTTCTGACCGGCGATCAGCATGCGCTTGCCATCCGGCAAGTTCACCAGGATCGGCGACGAGCCGAAATCGAGGTCAGGTCCTTTCGCCTCGGGACAGTTGGTGCGGTCACCGCCGCTGCAAGCGACGGTGTAGGCATCGCCGGCCGTCATCTGGCGCGACCACGCGATGTCGCCACTCTCCATGCGAAAGGCGATGAAGGCGTCCGAGGTGTCGGCGGGCGGATCGGAATAACTGTCGCCTGTGGTCACGTAGACCATCCGCCGATCGAGATCGATCGTCGGCGACGACCAGATCGCAGCGCCTGACGGCCCCCAGAGCTGAACGCCCAAGGCATTCTTGCGGACCGGCGCTGGCGCCAGGGGAATCGTATAGCCGTGCCACCGGATCTTTCCGGTCAACGCATCGAGCGCCACCACGCCGCCGCGAAAGCTGCAGCACGGATAGTTGGGCCTGGAACCGCTCGCCTCCTCGAACGAAGACACCGGCACATAGAGCACGCCGCCGGCGAGCGTAGGCGCGCCACTGATCACGGCCGCGGGATGGGCTTCGACATCAGTCTTCCAGCGCAATTCCCCAGTCACCGCGTTGATCGCGTAGGCATTGCCGCGCTGGTCGCCGAAATAGGCCGACCAGCCGTCTCCGCTCTTGGCGATCGTGATCGCCGAGCGCACCCCGACCCCGGCGTCGAAGACCCAATGGGTGCAGCCGGTGCGCGCATCGAGCGCATAGACCTTGCCGCTCTGGCTGCCGACGAAAACCTGCCCGCCCATCAGAGTCGGCTGCGCCTGCGCGCGGGTGGCGCCCGGAAAGCCGAACGCCCATTTCAGCTTGAGACGCGGCACATCGTTCGCGCCGAGTTCGGCCATCGCGGCCGGCTGGAACCGGTGCTGCGACACGTCCACGCCCCAGCCATTCCAGTGCGGCCGCGCCAGCGCATCATCGAATGATGCCGATGCGTTCGCGCAAGCGCCGTTCGACGATGCCGTGTCCGGGACCACCGCCGCGCCGGCCACGAAACGGCTCAAACTGTCGAGTTGCGCGGTCGAAAGACCCTGGCCCTGCGCGCTCATGCTGCCGGACTTGAGCGCGGCCAAAACCCTGTCCGGCGACATCTGCCGGAGCGTGGCAAGGTCAGGTGCGCGGGTGGCGCCATTTTCGTGGCAGGTAACGCAGCGCTCGCGATAAATCGCCTCGCCGTCCGCGATGGATTGAGCGCGCGCGGGGGCAGCAGCAGCGAGAACCAATAGCAAGGCGGAAAAAACCGGCCGAAACGGGTCAATCTCGCCGAACAAGGATCGGTATCGAGTCGGTGCACCAGCCTCGTTCATCTACCCCACCCCCCACTACGCAACGCTTGTTTCTCATACAATAGCATCGGCGGCTGGCATTGGCGACGGACCCGGCTTTGGTCTGGTGCCGCCGATCCAAAGCACGTGAAAAGGGGATGCGGAAAAGTGGGTATAGCGATTTGAACCATCCTGGTTGTGTAACCTAGATCACATTCGTTCATCCGAATCAGACCTATCCTGCGATGGTGTGGCCGCAACCGAGGTTGCGGCAATGCACGGTGCTTGGCTCCTCCCGCCAAGGGCCACTTGGAGCCGTCAGAGTGGAAACTCGACGGCTCCCTCTTTTCTTCAGATGCCCGCCGGAAACCATCGCCGGCGACTGGTGCGGAACAGATCGCCGTGCCGGCGCGCGGCTATACGCCGGATGAGCCGCGCCTCAGCGCAACTTGGTCAACAGCCCGATCAGCGTCTCGCGCTCCTTGGCATCGAGCGGCGCCAGCGTTTCCTTCGAGATCGCCAGCGCGTTCGGCGCGGCCTTTTCGGCGACCTGCTGGCCGGCGCGGGTCAGGCTGACGACCAGCCGGCGGCCGTCTTCGGGATCGGGGCTGGTCTCGGTCAGGCCGCGCGCGCAGAGCCGGTCGATCACGCCCTTGATGGTGGCGACATCCATCGCGGTGAAGCGGCCCAGCTGGTTCTGCGAGCATGGGCCGGTCTCGGCGAGCTTGGCGAGCGCCGCCCACTGCGTCGGCGTCAGATTGATCCCGATGTCGCGCGCGAAGATCGCGGCGTGGCGCTGCCAGACCTGGCGCAAAATGAAGCCGATCTGCTCGTCCAGAATGTAGGACGGCCGCGAAGGCTTGACGTTTTTTTTGGCTGCTGCGTTCCTGGCCATCGTCCGTCCCCGTCCCCCGTTCTTCACGTCACAGCGACAGATGCGCGTCGCGGATATCGGGCCGCGCGTCAAGCTCGGTCATGGTGCCGCCAAAGCAGATCCGGCCACGCTCGATGATATAGGCGCGATCGGAAATCAGCCGTGCGAAATGCAGGTTCTGCTCCGAGACCAGGATGCTGACGCCTTCCTGCTTCATGGCCAGGATGGCGTGGACCATCTGCTCGACGATCTTCGGCGACAGTCCCTCCGACGGCTCATCGAGCAGCACCAGCGACGGGTTGCCCATCAGCGTCCGCGCGATGGTCAGCATCTGCTGCTCGCCGCCGCTCATGCGTCCGCCCGGGCGGTTGCGCATTTCGGCAAGATTGGGGAACAGCGCGAACAACTTCTCCCGTGTCCAGTGCGGCGCGTTCGGCCGTGGCGGCTGACGGCCGACCTCCAGATTCTCGTCGACCGTCAGATCGGTGAAGATGCGCCGCTCTTCCGGCACGTAGCCGAGCCCCTCGCGCACGATCTCGTGGGTCGGGCTGTCAGACACATCCCGACCCTCGAACACGATGCGGCCGCTGCGCTGCGCGACGAGGCCAATGATCGACCGGAAGGTCGTGGACTTGCCGGCGCCGTTGCGCCCCAGCAGCGCCACGACTTCGCCGGCGTCGACCTCGAGCGCAATATCGAACAGGATGTGCGCGGGGCCATAATGGCTGTTGAGGTCCTGGACGGAGAGCTTCATGCGGAGGCTCCCTCGCGGTGCCGGGCATCATAGACAAGCCCCTCGCCGAGATAGACCGCCTGCACCTGCGGGTTGGCGCGCACCTCCGCAGGCGAGCCCTGCGCGATCAGGGTGCCGCGGTTGAGAACAAGAATCCGGTCGGCATGCTCGAACACGACGTCCATGTCGTGCTCGGTGAAGAGCACGCCGATCGACCGCTCCCGTGCAATCCCCGCGGTGAGCCGCATCAGCTCGATGCGCTCGCGCGGCGCCATGCCCGCGGTCGGCTCATCCATCAGGAGCAGTTTCGGTTGATTGGCGAGCGCGACCGCGAGTTCGAGGCGCTTGAGGTCGCCATAGGCGAGCTCGCCGCAAGGGCGTTCCGCGTAGGACCCCATGCCGACCAGGTCCAGAAGCCGGCCCGCCTCGGCGGTGGCCACCTTCGCTGTCGAGGTCCAGCAATCGAACAGACGCCGTTGATGCGAGACCAGCGCCACCTGCACGTTCTCGCGCACCGTCATGGTCGGGAAGGTCGCGGTGATCTGGAAGGTGCGGCCTACGCCCATTCGCCAGATCTCGCGCGGCCGCTTGCCGGTGGTCTCCTCACCCAGCAGGACGATGCGGCCGCTGTTCGAACTGATCTGGCCATTGAGCATGTCGAAGCAGGTGCTTTTTCCCGCGCCATTGGGGCCGATCAGCGCCAGGATCTCGCCCGCCCTGAGTTCGAACGAGACGCCGCGCACGGCATGGACACCGCCATAGGACTTGGTCAGGCCTTCGACCGACAACAGGACGGGCTGCGCGCTCATTCGGCGGACTCGATCGATGACTTCAGGATCGCGGATTTCGGTGTGACCTTGCGGCTACGATATCGCAGCGTCTCCAATACGCCGACGATACCCTTCGGGAACGCCACGACGATCAGAACGATGAAGCCGCCAAGCACAAGCTTCGACAGGTCGGTCTGGCTGACCAGCCAGATGTTGAGCGCCTTGTAGACGATGGCGCCGACCACGGGACCTGCGACCGTCTCCACCCCGCCGAGCAGCACCATGACCAGTGCGTCGACCGACAACGAAATCCCGAGATTGTCGGGAAAAACGCTGCCCTTGAGAAAAGCGAACAGCGCGCCGGCGATGCCAGCGGCCGTGCCGGCGATGACGAAGGCCGTCCACTGGATGCGCTTGCCGTCGATGCCAACAGCCTCGCTGCGCAGGGGTGAGTCACGCGTGGCGCGAAGCGCATAGCCGAACGGCGAAAACACGATGGTGCGCAGCACGGCGACCACGATCGCGGCCAGGCCAAGCGACAGCCAGTAGAAATGCGACGGGCTTGCCGCCCATTTCTCGGGCCAAACGCCCAAAATGCCGTTGTCGCCGCCGGTCATTTCGACCCACTGGAACGCGATCGACCAGACGATCTGCGCGAAGGCCAAGGTCAGCATCGCGAAATAGACGCCGGTCAATTGCACCGCGAAGAAGCCAAAGACGGCGGCGCCGAGGCAGCCGAGCAGCGGCCCGAGCAACAGGCAAGCGATCATCGGCAGGCCCACCAGCTTGGCGAGGAATGCGACGCCATAGGCGCCAAGTCCGAAATAGGCGGCGTGTCCGAACGACGCCAGCCCGCCGACCGCCATCAGGAAATGCAGGCTGGCGGCGAAGATGACGAAGACCGCAATTTCCGACCCCACCGTGAGGGCATAGTTGCCGCTGATGAGCGGCAACGCGGCCGCCAACGCCAGTCCCACCATCGCCGCAATCCGTTCGGTCGAGGTCAGCGGACGCCAGGGATGGACCGATAGTCCAGGCGTGCGGCGCGCGACCGCTTCAGGCTTTCCGAACAATCCCCAGGGCCGCACGATCAGCACCGCCGCCATCACCAGGAACACCAGGATGATCGAGATCTTCGGGAAAATCAGGATGCCGAAGGCGTTCAACTCGGAGACCAGCACGGCCGCGACGAACGCGCCGATGATGCTGCCGAGCCCCCCGATCACGACCACCACGAAGACCTCGACAATGATGCGCAGGTCCATGGCGTGATGCACGGCATCGCGCGGAATCTGCAGCGCGCCGCCAAGGGCCGCAAGGAAGACGCCGAGTGCGAAGACGCTGGTGAACAGCCATTTCTGATTGACGCCGAGGGCTGCGACCATATCGCGGTCCTGTGTCGCCGCCCGCACCAGCGTGCCCCAGCGCGTGCGCTGGAACAGGAGCCAGAGAATCCCAAGCACGATCGGGCCAAGCGCAATCAGGAACAGGTCATAACTCGGAACGTTCTGGCCGAAGAAATCAACCGCGCCCCTGAACCCCGGCGCGCGGCGGCCCAAGAGATCGCTCGGGCCCCAGATCAGGACCACGAGATCCTCGACCATCAAGGTCAGGCCGAAGGTGGCGAGCAACTGAAACAGCTCCGGCGCATGGTAGATCCGCCGCAACAAGACCATCTCGACGAGAACGCCGACCGCAGCGACGATCAAGGCCGCAGCCACGATGCCGCCCCAGAAGCCCAGCGCGCCCGAAAACCGCTCGGTCAGCGTGAAGGCCACATAGGCGCCGACCATATAGAAGGCGCCGTGCGCGAAATTCACGATCCGCGTGACGCCGAAGATGATCGACAGACCCGAGGCGACCAGAAACAGCGATGCCGCGCTCGCCAACCCGGTCAGGAACTGTGCGATGTAGAAGGCCATCAATCGGTGCTCGTTTGGAGTCACCTCTCCCCACCTGCGGGGAGAGGTCGGATTGCCTCGGCGATGCGAAGCATCGTCCGGCGCAATCCGGGTGAGGGGGATTATCCACGCGTCAAGCTCGTGGATAGAGCTCCTCACCCCGGCCCTCTCCCCGTGAAGAACGGGGAGAGGGAGAAGGAAAGTTCTCGCCTCGTAGCAACCAGCCTCACTCCTTCGGGCGCATCTTTTCGACTTCGGCGTCCGACGGCAGATAGTCCGAGCCCTTGCGATAGACCGACTCGACCATCACGCCCTTGCCGTCCTTCTGCGCGGTCTTGCCGACGAAGGCACCAAGGGTGGACTGATGATCGATCTTGCGGAAGGTGATCTCGCCGAACGGCGACGGCACCGACAATCCTTCCGCCGCGGCAATCAGCTTGTCCGGATCAGACGAACCCGCCTTGGCGAGAATCGCGGCGGCCGATTTGATGGTCTGGTAGCCGACGATCGACCCGAGTCGCGGATAGTCGTTGTACTTGGCCTGATACGCCTTGAGGAACGCATCATGCTCCGGCGTCGTGATCGCGTACCAGGGATAGCCGGTGACGATCCACCCTTCCGGCGTTTCCTCCTTCAGCGGATCGAGATATTCCGGCTCGCCGGTGAGGAAGGAGACGACGTTGCGATCCTTGAACAGCCCACGCGTGTTGCCTTCGCGCACGAATTTGACGAGGTCGGCGCCGAAGGTGACGTTGAGGATCGCCTCGGGATTGGCTGCGGCCAGCGCCTGCACCACGGGACCGGCGTCGATCTTGCCGAACGGCGGCCATTGCTCGTCGACCCACTGGATATCGGGCCGCTTCTCCGACATCAGCTTCTTGAACACCGCAACCGCCGACTGGCCGTATTCATAGTTCGGCGCGATGGTCGCCCAGCGCTTCGCCGGCAGCTTGGCGGCGGCTTCCGCCAGCATCGCCGCCTGCATGTAGTTGGAGGGACGCAGGCGGAAGGTGTAGCGGTTGCCCTTGGACCAGGTGATGGCGTCGGTCAGCGGTTCGGCCGCGAGGAAGAAGACCTTCTTCTGGTTGGCGAAGTCCGAGACGGCGAGCCCGATGTTGGACAAAAAGGTGCCGGCCAGCATCGCGACGTTCTCGCTCGAGACCAGTTCGTTGGCCGCGGTCTGCGCATCCGCCGGCTTGCCGCCATCATCCTTCGAGACGACGACGAGCTTCTTGCCGTTGATGCCGCCGGCCGCGTTGACTTCCTCGACCGCGAGCTGCCAGCCCTTGCGATAGGGCTCGGTGAAGGCCGGCAACAGCGAGTAGCTGTTGATTTCGCCGATCTTGATTTCGCTCTGGGCCATCGCGGAGTTTGCAATGCCGGCAACCGCGATCGCCAAACTCGCGCCTAGAAAACACCTTCGTCGCATTCGCTACCTCCAGCTTTGAAGAAACTATCTGAGACCGTCTTCGCCCTTGACTTCCGCGATGGTCAGCCCGCCGACCCGCGGCAGCGGCCGTCCGCTGTCGGTGACGGCAACCGCGACCATGATCTCGTTGGCGCGCGGCGCATCGTTGATCTGCACCTCCATGCCGTCGAAATGGCTGCGCACGAAGGCCGCATCCTTGTGGCCGAGCGGGATGTCGAGCGTCGTTCCGGGCCCGCTGCGCTTCTTCGAGGATGGAATCAGCGCAGCGCCCTTGCTCAGCACCTTGCGCACCGGCGTTCCCATTTTCGGATGCAAGATCGCTGCCGCGTGCTCCAGCTCGCCGTTTTCGCCGACCGCCGCAGCCTTGCCGTAACTCTGGACCTTGGCGCCATCGATCCCGAGCGCGGCCACCGCCCGCTTCGCCAAGAGATCGCCGAGTTCCTCGCCGATCGCGATCAGGGGCGAAAGGTCTTCGACATATCTTCCGGCAAAAGGGTTCTCGATCACCGCAATCGCGGCCGCGCGCCGGGTCGGCGGTGACACCTGCTGGCCCATTTCCAGGAGCGTCTCTTCGACCACCGTGACGATTTTGCGGATGACTGCGCTCATCGCTGCCTGCCCTGTTCACACATGGATTGAGCTCTCCAAGGCGCGGCCGCCGCCGATGCGCGATCGGAGTAAACCCGTCTCTGTTGTCCCGATGGTGGCGATCTCGCCGGACAAGCGTAGCACCGCGGCCTCGATCAAGCCCGCGGCAAGCAGCCGGCGGGCCTGCCGCGCGCCCGCTTCAAGCGCGCGGGCGATGTCGCGATTCGACAATTCGCCAACTTCGCGGGTGACCAGACGCGCGCCGAGATCGCTGTCGGGCTGCAACTCGTTGGCTGGACAGCGTTCGATTGCGGGATGTCCGGGCAAATCGACCGCGTTGGCAATGATGGTGGCCGCGGCGTCGGCTTGCGACGCCGTGCGCGCCAAAACGGTCACAGCGTCGGCAATGCCGAGCGAGAAGCTGCGGCCGTGGCGCCCGCTGGTCGCAACGCCCCGAATGGGGTCATCGGCCTCGATCGTCAGCGTTCGCAGCACGCCATCGCGGTCAGGCCGATCCATCAGTCCAATCCGGAATTCCGCGCCCCGCGCAAGATGCAGGGCGATATCGCCGCCATTGTTGACATAGGCGCGATCGAGCCGCGCGGCCTCGCACATGGCGCCCAAGATCTCTTCGGCCACCGCACCCGCGACCGCCGCCATCGGCGTGATGAAGCAGTCGGCGGCGAACGGCACCACCGCTGCATGCATCCGCCGCGCGACGACACCTTGCAACGCGCATCGCGCCGGCTCGGCCGCCTTGCGCAGGTCAGTCAGTTCGGCGCAGAGCTCGTCCAGCAAGCCCGTAAAACGCCGTGCGGCCGCCCGATAGGCGATACGCACATCGCTGTCGTCTCCCCTTGCCTCAATGATGAGGTCAATCGGACCGTCCTGCAAATGCAGCCGCAGGCCGTCGGCGAGCAGCGCGATTTGCGGCTGTCGGATCATCCGCGCTGCTCCGGCAGGGTGCGCGGCCGCTGGCGAATTTCCGCGTTGTCCCTGATCGAGGACAGCGGGCGGACATGGTCCATATGGCCGCCGAGCGCGGCGTAGTCCGAGAGCTTCAGGGTGAATTCGATCGGCGCCACCAGCGCCGGCGTCGGCACATAGCCGAAGGCATTGGCCGGCATCAGCGTGACATCGACCATGTAGGTGATGCCGCCGCCCGGCCAGACATAGACCGGCGCACCGCCGCTGGTGACGCGGGTCAGTGCGTCCTTGATCGAACGGGTCAGCCGCACCGGATTTTCGGTGACGCCGGCGCGCAGCGAACCGCCGGCGCCGGCCATGAACAGCACCGTGCACAGCGCCGGCTCGCAATTCTCCTGGATGCGCTCCACCGATTGTTTGAGACTGGCCGGCATCTCCTTCTCGATCGGCCGCAGGCCATCGTCGAGTTCATAGTAGGCCGCGTGCTCGCCCGTCGTCGAGACCATCAGCAAGGTCGTGCCCGGCCGCGCCGTCTTCGGATCGAACGGCCCGAGGATCGCCAGCGGATCGGAGATGTTGGTGCCGCCCCACCCCGTTCCGGGCTCGGCGACCTGGAAATAGCGGCCCGGCGTCGAACGCCGGCCCTTCATCTTGATCCCGGTGTCGGGAATATCGAGCAGCTTGCCGGCCTGGTGCTCGCTGAGAACGCCGGTAATGTGGTCATCGACCACCACGACTTCGTCGATCTTGCCCTGCCATTGCTTGGCGAACATGCCGATCGTCGCCGAGCCGCAACCGACCCGCATGCGCTCTTCCCTGACGCCATTGACGATTGGGGCATGGCCGGCCTGTACCACCACGGTCGATCCGCCGTCGATCGTGAGTTCAACCGCCTTGCAGTTGGAGAGATCCATCAGCGTGTCGCAGGTGACGCGGCCCTCTTTCTTCGAGCCGCCGGTCAGATGATGCACGCCGCCGAGCGACAGCATCTGCGAACCATACTCGCTGGTCGTCACATGTCCCACCGCCTCGCCTGCGGCACGCACGGTGGCGGTTTCAGGGCCCAGGTAGCGGTCGGTGTCGATCTTCACCTTGACCCCGCAATAGCTGAAGATCCCTTCGGTCACCACGGTGACCATGTCGACGCCATCGACCTCGGACGAGACGATGAAGGGCGCCGGCTTGTAGTCTGGATAAGTGGTCCCGGCGCCGATCGCGGTGATGATTGTGCTGGAACCCTGGAGGATCTTGCCGTCCCAGTCGCCGATCGCCTGGAACGGCACCAGGCGACCGCCATGCGAGACGGTGCGCTGCAGAATGACGTGTGGATCGACGCGAACCAGTTCGCCATCGTGATTGGCGTAGCGGTCGCAGGCCCCCGCGGCGCCCGGCTTGATGTAGCACATCACCGGGCAGGCATCGCAGCGGATCTTGTCGGCGCTGGTGTCAGCGGGTTCGGTCGCCATGTGAAAGCCTGCAAGCCGGTATCGCGCCGTGATCGACATGCCTGGCGGCGCGCGCTATCGTTCGTATACGAATGATGTTGCGCGCGAAGCCAAAACCTGTCAAGCGGCGCGGCGCGCAAAAACCCGCGCTGCCGAATATAAGCTCATTTGCCTCGGCGCGCTGTCCACGAATCATGCAGATCGCTGCAGTGCGATATGCGATGTCTTGCACGTTTGTATGCAAACGTTAGTCTCCGACGGACCGGCAACGCCGAACCTTACGATCCGGACCTGTTCAATATGACGCAAACGACGCACCGCCTCACCGTCAATGGCCGGATACATCAGGTCGAGGTCGATGCGGATACCGTTTTGCTCTACGTGCTGCGCAACGATCTCGGCCTGAACGGCCCGAAATTCGGCTGCGGTCTCGGCGAATGCGGTGCGTGCACGGTGCTGATCGATGGCCTCGCGGCGCGGTCCTGCGTCATTCCCATTGGCGGCTGCGAAGGCCGCGAGGTCGTGACCCTCGAGGGTCTGGGGTCGCGCGACGATCCCGACGCCGTGCAAGCGGCTTTCATCGCCGAACAGGCCGCGCAATGCGGCTATTGCCTGAACGGCATGATCATGACGACCAAGGCGTTACTGAAGATCAACCCGCATCCGTCCGAGGCCGAAGCGCGCGAGGCGCTCCGCTACAATCTGTGCCGCTGCGGCGCGCATGTCGAGATCATGCGCGCGGTCATGCGCGCCGCGGGGCGCGCGGCCGAGGTTGCGGAGTGATGGCGGCGCCTTCGGATACCTATCCGGAACGCCGGACCGGATCCCTGTCCGTCGTTCGACGCGCCGGCTCGGGCCAACCCGGCGTGTTCGAAACCTTCATCAAGATCACCGCCGACGGATCGGTGACCGCCTGCAACGGCCATGTCGATCTGGGCACGGGAATCCGCACTGCGCTCGGCCAGATCGTCGCGGAAGAACTCGATGTGTCCTTTGCCCGCGTGGTCGTGGTGCTTGGCGACACCTCGCTGGTGCCGAACCAGGGCGCCACGATCGCCAGCGAGACCATCCAGATCACGGCGGTGCCCTTGCGCAACGCGGCGGCGCAGGCCCGGCAGTTCCTGCTCGCGCGCGCCGCCGAGCGGCTCGAACTCGCGGCCTCCGCTCTTGCGATCGAGGATGGCCTGATCCGCGGCAAGGACAATCGCAGCGTCAGTTATGGCGAATTGATCGGCGACGAAACCTTCCGGCTCGAACTCGCCGACGACGTTCCGGTGAAGGCGGCTGATACCTACAGCATCGTCGGGCAATCGATGCCGCGGGTCGATCTTCCCGCCAAGGCGACCGGCGAACTCGTCTATGTCCATGATGTCCGCGTGCCCGGGATGTTGCATGGCCGCGTGGTGCGTCCGCCCTATGCCGGCGTCGATGCCGGCGCCTTCGTCGGCACCAGCCTGATCGCGGTGGATGAGTCTTCGGTCCGCGATATTCCCGGTCTCGTCGCCGTGGTCAGGATCGGCGATTTCATCGGTGTCGTGGCCGAGCGCGAGGAGAACGCCGTCAAGGCGGCGGCGCGGCTCAAGGTGAGCTGGAAGCCGACCCCGAGCCTGCCCGACCTCGGGGATATCGCATCGGCGCTTCGCGCCAATCCCTCGACACCCCGAACCTTGCTTGAGAAAGGCAACGTCGAGGCTGCGATTGCGGCTGCGGCCAAGTCCATGCCGCGCACTTACGTCTGGCCCTATCAGATGCACGCGTCGATCGGCCCATCCTGCGCGGTGGCCGATTATCAGGAACACCGGATCAGGGTCTGGTCCGGCACCCAGAACCCGCACCTCCTGCGCGCCGATCTTGCGCTTCTGCTCGATCGGCCGGAAGGCGACATCGACGTGATCCGGCTCGAAGCCGCTGGCTGCTACGGCCGCAACTGCGCCGACGATGTCACGGCCGATGCCCTGCTGTTGTCGCGTGCGGTCGGCCGGCCCGTACGCGTGCAGCTGACGCGCGAGCAGGAACACGCCTGGGAGCCGAAAGGCACCGCGCAATTGATGTCGGTCAACGGCGGACTTGACGCCGACGGGGGCGTGGCGGCGTACGATTTTGCCACGCGCTATCCCTCGAACGGCGCGCCCACGCTGGCCTTGCTGTTGACCGGGCGGATCGCGCCGGTGCCTGAGGTCTTCGAGATGGGCGACCGCACCGCGATCCCGCCTTACGACTACGCCAACATGCGCGTGGTCGCGCACGACATGCCCCCGATCGTGCGCGCCTCCTGGTTGCGCGGCGTCTCGGCGCTGCCCAACACGTTTGCGCACGAATCATACATCGACGAACTCGCGACCGCAGCCGGCGTCGACCCGATCGAATACCGCCTGCGCTATCTCAGGGACAAGCGCGCCGTCGATCTCGTCAATGCCGTTGCCGAGCGCGCCGGCTGGACGCCGCGTCCGCTCTGGCAGGAGAAAGCGGCCGAAGGCGACGTCGTGCGCGGCCGCGGCTTTGCCTACGCGCTCTATGTCCACAGCAAATTCCCGGGCTATGGCGCGGCGTGGTCGGCCTGGATCGCCGACGTCGCCGTCAACAAGGCGACCGGCGATGTCAGCGTCACCCGCGTGGTCGCGGGCCAGGACTCCGGCCTGATGATCAATCCGGACGGCGTCCGCCATCAGATCCACGGCAATGTCATCCAGTCGACCAGCCGCGCGCTGATGGAAGAGGTGTCGTTCGACCGCCATGCCGTGACGGCCCGCGAATGGGGCGCCTATCCTATCATTCCCTTCCCCGATGTACCCAAAATCGACGTTCTGATGCTGCCACGGCAGGACCAGCCGCCGCTTGGGGTCGGCGAATCCGCTTCCGTCCCCAGCGCGGCAGCGATTGCGAATGCGATCTTTGATGCGACCGGCGTGCGCTTCCGCGAGCCGCCCTTTACGCCGGAACGCATTCTTGCGGGGCTGCGTGGCAAGACGGCCGCGAAGCCGGATGCGTTGCCTTCGCCGCTCCCCGTTGCTCCGCCCTCGCCCAGCATCCGGAGTCCGTTTGCCAGGCGACGTGGCCCGATTGCCACCACGGCCGCGTTGTGTACCGCCGTGATCGGCATCGCAGCCGCCGTGCTGCCGTGGCGGGCGATTGCGCCGATCGCGCTGCCGGATGCGTCGGTCTTCTCCGTGGCGACGATTGCCCGCGGCGCGCAACTGGCGGCGCTCGGTAATTGCGCGGTCTGTCACACCTCGGAAACCGGCGCGACCAATGCCGGCGGCCGCGGAATCGAGACGCCGTTCGGCACGATCACCTCAACCAACATCACGCCCGACCCTGAGACCGGCATCGGAGCCTGGTCCTATCCCGCCTTCGAGCGCACCATGCGCGAAGGTATTCATCGCGACGGCCGGCATCTCTACCCGGCGTTCCCCTATCCGCATTTCGCCAAGGCGACCGACGCCGACCTGCAGGCGCTCTACGCCTATCTGATGGCGCAGACGCCGGTGCGCGCTGAGACCTCAAAGACGACGCTCTCGTTTCCGTTCAACCTGCGCCCGTTGCTGGCAGGCTGGAATGCGCTATTCCATGACGCGCGTGCGTTTCAGCCTGACCCGACACGATCCGATGTCTGGAATCGCGGCGCCTATCTGATCGAAGGTCTCGGCCATTGCAGTGCCTGCCATTCGCCGCGCAACGCCTTCGGCGCGGAACGAAAGAACGCCTATCTGGCCGGCGGCTTGATCGACGGATGGGAGGCGCCGCCCCTGACCTCGCTCTCACATGCGCCGATCCCCTGGGATGAAGGCGAGCTCTACACCTATTTGCGCACGGGAGAATCCCGGTTTCACGGCGTTGCAGCCGGCCCGATGGCGCCGGTCGTGAAGGACCTCGCAGGCCTGCCCGACCAGGATATCCGAGCGATGGCGGTCTACCTGGCATCGTTCGGCGAACAATCGATCAACAGGCCCGCCCAAGAGACGCTGGCCGCGCAACTGGAGACCGGCACCAAAGTCGCGGTCGCGGCCTCCCCCGGCGCGCGACTTTATCTTGGCGCCTGCGCGGTCTGCCACGAGGTCGGCGGACTGCCATTGTTCGGCAACCGGCCGTCATTGGCGCTCAACAGCAATCTGCACAGCGCAACGCCGGACAATCTGATCCAGGTGATCCTGCATGGCATCCAGACCCCCGTCTCCAGCGATCTCGGCTACATGCCCGCGTTCAAGGACAGCCTGAGCGACGAACAGCTCGCGGCGCTGATCTCCTACCTTCGCGCACAGTTCGCGCCGGGCAAGCCGGCGTGGACCGATATTCGCGCGACGATCGGGCGCGTCAGGGGCGGCTAACAACGGTTTCGGGCCTGCAGACACGGCTCGCGGCCAGGGCTCTCGGCGCGAAACGTTTCCACGAAGCGCCCCTCCCGCTGCGTCACAAAAACAGTCCGGCCATCCGGGCCTCCGAAAGTGAGATTCGTGGGCACCTTACCCTGCAACATCACTTCGCGAACCAGCGACGTGTCAGGCGTACGATCCGGAGCGAGGATCGCGATTTTCCCCGCCAGCGGCCTCGCCACGAAAATCCGGCCCTGACGATCGGTCCGAAGCCCGTCGAGCTCGAACGCGTCAAACTTCTTCACAAGCCGCGCCGATGTCAGCTTCGCGCCATCGAGCCGATAGGCCCAAACCTCGCGCGTGTCCGATTCACTGACATAGAGCGTTGTATCATCGGGGCTGAGATCGATACCGTTGGTCGCACCCATCGAACGTTCGCTGGACATGAGTTCACCACGCCCCTGACCGTCCGGCTGCCGAACGATGCGCCAGATCCGTCCGGAGTGGGGAAAGGCCGGATCGCTCGCGAACAGCGTGCCATCTCTGGCGACCGCCAGATCGTTGGGTTGATGGAATTGGTCGGAATGAAAATATACCTGAGCCACGGACCTACCGGGTTCAATCACCAGGATATTATGCTGCTTGTAGTCCGCGACGAACATCCGCCCTTCCCGATCGAACCGGATGCCATTACCGATACTGCCTTCCGGAAGCGTCGCGAAAAGTTCGGAGCGGGCAGCGCCCGGCGTCACTTTTCCAATCGTGCCTGGGCGCTGAAGATTCACGACGTAGAGCGCTCCATCGGCATCGACGGCAGGGCCCTCGATCCCGCGCGTGTACTCCCCAGCCGGCGTCAGCTGCTGGCTTTCGAACAGAGCCGGCTCCGCGGCGGCAACGGAAACAACGCTGCCGCAGAAAAGCCAGGCCAAGACTCGCATCTGTGCCAATTTTGCCGCCATCTCCACCCTGCTTCCAGCCAGTACGACTACGTTGCCATTTTGGTCACGATAGGGTCAGGCGACCAGCCGGCCACAAAAACGAAAATTTCGACGACGAAAGCGGCGGGGATTGTCGTGGACGTCGCGGATTTCAGGCCGCTGCCCGCTCCGGTGGTCCGTCGGAGGTATCGGAAAACCATCTTTGACGCGAAGTGCCGCAAGCAAAACGCCGCAGAGCCGCGCGGTGACTTTAACCACCTGAACACTCAAGGCGCATGTCGGATCGCCCCGGTTGCGCAGCGTTAACCTGCGCCAGCCTAGTTTCGCGAGCCTGCAACGGTGCGTCTCCTGCATCCGTCGGTTTGCGGGACCATTGTCCTGCACCGTGGACGAGGCAGGAGCATCGCGGACAATTTTGGTGGCTGTGGAGTCGGCGCCCACTCAAGGCAAATTTTTCATGACTGAAACAAGCCAGCCCGCAGATACCGCGGTGACCATGCGCAGCGACAGGATGTCGTTGCGCATGCTGCGTAACAGAATCCGCGAATTCATGTCGATCCCTGCCGATCAGCCGGAGTTGCTCAAGGCGCAATATCGCGCGCTCTCCCAGCAACTGCCGATGATGTATCTGATCTTGATGATCAGCACGTGGGCCGTGGCGGCGACCCACATGGCCTATGCCCCGGCCTGGCTCACGATCGCCGTCCCGTTGTTCATGACGGTAATGAGCGCGGTTCGCGTCGTGCTATGGGCAAAGTCTCGGGGCCGCGAGCCCACCACCGAAATGGCGACGCGGGCGCTCGGTCGAACAAACCGCCTTTCCATCGTCATCGCGGTGGGGTTCGTCGCCTGGTCGTTGCTGCTCTATCCCTATGGCGACGCCTACACCCAGTCGCATCTGGCCTTCTACATGGCGATCACGGTGATCAGCTGTATCTTCTGCCTGATGCACTTGCGGCCCGCGGCGATCACCGTCACCGCAATCGTCGACAGCGCCTTCGTCGGCTTCTTTGCCATGACCGGCCAGCCGACATTGATCGCGATGGCCGTCAACGTCGCCTTGGTGTCGATCGGCATGCTGGTCATTCTGATGATCAACTATCGCGACTTTACGCGCATGATCGATGCGCAACTGCGCACCGAGGCTCTCAGCAACGAGAACCTTCGGCTTGCCAATCTTGACAGCCTCACCGACCTGCCAAATCGACGCGCCTTCTTCGCCCATCTCGGGCAGGCCTTCGACGCGGCGCAGGTCAGCAGAAATGACCTCGCGGTCGGCATCATCGACCTCGACGGCTTCAAGCCGGTCAACGATATCTACGGCCATGCCGCGGGCGACAGGCTCCTCGTCGAAGTCGGCCAGCGGCTCGTTCGCCTCTGCGAGCCGAGGAATATTCATCTGTCGAGGCTGGGTGGCGATGAATTCGCACTGGTCGGCTCGGACTTGCCAGCCGATTTCGACCTTGCCGCGTTTGGTGAAGACCTGTGCGCGGCGCTTCGGGCGCCGTTCCATTTGCCCGAAGCGATGGTGCAGATTTCCGGCTCGATCGGAGTTGCGGTCTATCCGCGCATGGCCTCGTCCTCCGAAGAGCTGTTCGATCGGGCCGACTATGCGCTTTATCATGGCAAGCGCACCCAACGGGGCAATGTCATCCTGTTTTCGGCCGATCACGTCGCGGAGATTCATCGTGACGCTCGTATCGAGCAGGCGCTGCAGATCGCCGACTTCGAGACCGAACTGACTGTCGTCTTCCAGCCTATCGTCGACATCAGGACGGAAACGACGGTCGGCTTCGAGGCCTTGGCGCGGTGGAACAGCCCAACACTTGGTGAGGTACCTCCGTCGCTGTTCATTCCGGTTGCCGAACGCGCCGGGATCATCAGCCGCCTGACGCGGCCATTGTTGCGAAGGGCCTTGGCGGCGGCGCGCCGCTGGCCCGCCGGCACGCGCCTGTCCTTCAACCTCTCGGCTTACGACCTGACGTCGCCCGAGGGCCTGCTCGGCGTCGTCAGCGCGATCGAGAAAAGCGGCTTCGACCCCAAACGCCTCGATCTGGAAATCACCGAGACCGCGTTCACGCACGACTTTGGCCTGGTGCAGACGTCGGTCGGAACGTTGAGGAATCTAGGCTGCGGGATCTCGCTGGACGACTTCGGCACCGGATATTCAAGTCTGTCACGTCTGCATGCTCTGCCGCTGACGAAGATCAAGGTCGACCGTAGCTTCGTCACCAACCTGCACGAGAAGCCGGCCAGCTACAAAATCGTCAAGTCGTTGCTGGCGCTCTCTAGCGACATGAACGTCGACTGCATCATTGAAGGCGTCGAGACCATGGAGGAGATGGCGACGTTGAGGAAGTTGGACGGCTTTCTGGTTCAAGGTTTTATCTATTCACGGCCGATCGCCGAACACGAGATTCCAGCATTTCTCGGGCGGGGAACCGTCACGGCAAAAGCGGGGTGACCCGCGGTCGGCACCACCAGCATTACCCCACCACGTGACGGACGGCGGCCCGGGTCAGGAAGCGCAGCTTCTCGGTCAGCGGGAAACGACCGAGGTTGGTCTTGACGGCGCCAGCCGTGAACGCGGTACGCTTGGAATAGTCGATCCGAATGCCGACGATCACCGGTCGCCCGCCCGCGGCGATCGCGTTGGCCTTGACGATTGCCGCGGCAATGCCGGCATTGTCGTTCATCGGCAGGTACGCAGCACCCGTCGCCAGCGCCACGCCTTCGATGTTCAGTTTCCCGATCTGCGTGCACGGTTTGCGGTTGTAGGGAATGGCCTGCGCCTGTGCGATCTGCGCCAGCTCACCGTCGTTGAACACATAATAGACGATGCCGAGGTTGTTGGTGGTTGCGGTCAGGATCTCCATGCAGGTCATCATGAAGGCGCCGTCGCCGACGATCGCCTGCACGGTGCGCTCCGGACAAGCAAGCTTGGCGCCGATCGCCGCCGGCACCGCATAGCCCATGCAGTTGAAGTCGGTCGGCAGGATCACGCTTTTCGGCGCGTGGATCGGCATCAACTCGGCGGTGAGGAAGGTGTGGTTGCCGTCGTCGATCGCAATGATGCCGTTGTCCGGCATCTGGCGGCGGAGCTCATCGAAGAAGCGCGCGGGATTGACGATGTCGGCCGCGTCGTGGCGGTACCAGCTCTCGCGATAGGCGGCCTTGTCCCTGGCGATCTGCTCACGCGCTCCGCTCGGCGCGCGCCGCGGCACGCTGGCCTCGAGCGCCGTCGACAACTGCCTCAGCACCGTCCCGGCGTCGCCCGCGATGGCCACCTTGGCCGGATAATTCGCCCCGAACACCTTCGGGTTGATGTCGATGTGAATGAGGTTTTCGGGAACCTTGGTGCCGTAGCTGCCGGTTGCGATCTCGGCAAAGCGAGTCCCGATCGCAACCATGCAGTCGCAATCCCTGAACGCGTTCTGCGCCGATGGCACGGCCGAGGCACCGAAGCCAAATCCCGCATGCAGCGGATGATTGGCGGGAAAAACCGACAGCCCCTGCAGGGTCGTCGCCACCGGCGCCTCCAGCCACTCGGCCAGGCGAACAACCTCTGCGGTGGCGTCGCGCGTCCCCCAGCCCACGAAGATGCCGGGATGCTTCGCCGCGCGCAGCAGCTCGACGGCCCCCGCGATGTCGGCGTCGGCGTGGACCTCGGGCAGCCTGGGCGGTGCAAAAAGCGGCAGTTCACCGGCCTCGCCGGTCATCAGGAGAATGTTGACCGGCATTTCCACGAACACCGGCCCGGGTTCGCCGCTGATCGCAACCTTGTACGCCTCGAACAGGGTCGACACGACCTCGTCATGGCGCGTGACGCGAAAGGTCGCCTTCGTCAGCCCCCCCATGAACTTGTGGGTATCCATCTGGTGCAGCTGATAGCGATGTTCGGTATCGGTGCGCGGGCCGCCGCTGATCACCAGCATCGGCACGCCATCGAGGAAGGCTTCGCCGATCCCGCTGGCGGCATGGGTCAGACCCGCGGCCGGGACCACCGTCAAGACGCCGATGGAATCGGACAGGCGGCCGACGGCATCGGCCATGAACGCGCCACCCCCCTCATGCGTCACCAGCACCGGCGTGATGCGGTTCGACGAATTCAGCGCGTCGTACAATTCCGTCGTATGGACGCCGGGAATGCCGAAGGTGAAACGAGCACCGATCTGTTCGAGCGCATAAACCGCAAGCCAGGCCCCGGTTCTCTTCATGTTGTCCTCTCAACTCTTCGGCAATGATGCATGTCCGACGATGGACGCCGCGGCGAGCCGTCCCGACAGGATGCAGCCGCCGAGGAAGGTGCCCTCCAGCGCCCGCAAGCCATGGACGCCGCCGCCGCCGAAGCCGGCCGCCTCTCCAACCGCATAGAGACCCTCGATCGGCTGGCCGGCTGCGTCGAGCACCCTGCTCTGCAGGTCGGTCTTGATGCCGCCCAGGCTCTTGCGACTGATGATGTGCTCACGAACCGCGATCAGCGGCAATGCCTTGGCGTCGTTGATCGGCTGGAATTTGCACAGCCGGATGCGGTCGCCGCGGTATTGGCGCAGTGCCGCGATGCGGCGCAACTGCTCGTCGTTCATCAGGCTCGCGCCGCGGGCGATGGTGGCGTCAAATCCTTCGACGGCATCGCGCACGGAATCCAGTTCAACCGCCTCGTCTCCCTGCAGCGCGTTCATTTTCTCGACGAGTTCAGGAAGCGTGGCCGCGGCCACGAAATCCTTACAATTGTCGAGCATTTCGCGCACCAGCCAGCGGTTGCCGAACAGGATATCGCGCAAGAATCCAAATTTCTTCTTGTCGCGGATCGAGGGATTGTGCTCGGCACCAGAGACCGCCAGTTCCTTCAGCGCGATTTTCATGTTCATGAGCTGCCAGGAATATGGCCGCTCTTGCGCGCAGATGTCGGTGACGAGGCGCCGTGTGTCGAACCCGGACACCAGCGGTTGCGGCCCGATCCGCTTGCCACGCCAGTTGAGCCACAGCGCCGAGCGCGGCGGCACCAGCGAGAGGCCGTGATAGGGCTTGCGCGGCCGCGGATGATGAACGCCAGCCGCGTAGTTCCACATCTTGTCCAGATGCGTGACGATGCCGCCAACTGCCGTGGTGGCGTCGTGCAGGCGCCCGTCGGCGAAACGATGCGATCCGTTCAGGAGCTCCGCGGGCGGCTTGCCCCAGTCGCGATGCCAGTTCTGCCGCACCCGTTCGAGATCGCCGTTGATGCCGCCGGAGGCCACGACCACCTGCTCGGCCTGAACTTCGAACGGCGTGCCATCCTTTTCGTCGACGCCCGCGACGCCATCGATCCTGCCGGCCCGCAACAGCAGCCGCTCGACGCGGGCGTTGAAGCGGATGCTCAACTGCCCCGCATTTGGATGGGCGCGCAGTGCGGCGATCAGGGCCTCCGCAATCCCCTTGCCGGTGCCCCAGGCGACGTGAAAGCGCGGCACCGAATTTCCGGGCCGGAATTCCCCGCGCTCGACCCAGTTGACCACGGGGAGAAAGCTCACGCCGAAGCTGCGCACCCAGCGATAAACATCGGATGTGCAACGCTCGACATACGTTCTTGCCCAGGCCTTGGGCCACGCGTCGTCGGCGCCGAACTCGGCAAAGCTGCACCAATCGCGCCATGCCAGCTCGCTGGAATCGCGAATGCCCTGGCGACGCTGTTCCGGCGAGCCGACGAAGAACATGCCGCCGAAGCTTTCGCGCGCCAGCCCGCCGAATGCCTGTTGCTCGTCGCGGTCGAGCAGCAGCACCGACCTGTTGGCGCCGAGCAGGTCGAGCGCGGTGGCGATGCCCGCAATTCCCCCACCTATGATCAATATGTCGCTGCGATCCATTGCAATGCGCGTCCAGCCCCCGTCGTGCATCAGTTGAACCCGTGCGAACCCGGATTTGCAACGCCTGCTTTATCCATGCGCTGAAGCTAGGTCGCCGGCCGTCGCGCGGCGCGTCTGGTCGCCTCTTGCGGTATGAGAACGATTGGCCCACGCGTGCAAGGCCGCGAGGACCAGCGTTCGGGAAAGCTACTGCTTTTTGGGAATGGTGAATCCGGTATTAACCGCGCGCCGGGCCGCCGCGCGCTTCGGCGAAGGCACAGCCTTGATTCTGCTGGCAATTTCAAGCTCTGCTTTGACCGACCCCAGCACGCCCGAAAGGCTCTGCGAACATGCTTCAGATTAAGGCGAACAACCGCTCGCCCGGCTTAACCGTTTCTCCAGTGACAACCGTCAAGGTAACGGCCCGACTCCTCTTATGACATGCCAGGTTGATTGCCGTGACATCTTTCGGACGTGTGATTTCGGTACGCGGATCCCTTGCCCGCGTGGGACTTATGTCGACCAGCCCGACGCCGACGTCCGAAATGCGGGCGACCGTCGGCAGGTTCATCAGCATCCACTGCACCACATCGACCATCGTCGCCATGATCACCGAGGTCTCATGCGAGGATCTGCCGATTTCGGACAAGTATATCGCCAGCGCCTCGGTCGATCTGCTCGGCGAGATTTCAGGCCCTCCGGAGCGGCCCAAATTCCATCGCGGCGTGACCCATTATCCGACGATCGGTGATGCAGTCGACCTGATCAGCAACCAGGAGCTGCGCACGATCTATGCGCCGACCGGTTCCGACCAGATCAACGTCGGCACCCTGCAGCAGGATCGTTCCATCACCGCTTATGTCAATGTCGAGGAAATGCTCTCCAAGCATTTCGCGGTGCTCGGCTCGACCGGCGTCGGCAAGTCGAGCGGCGTTTCGCTGCTGCTCAACGAAATCCTGAAGGCGCGGCCGAGTTTGCGCATCTTCCTGCTCGACGTCCACAACGAATACGGCCGCTGCTTCGGCGACCGCGCGCTGGTGCTCAATCCGCGCAATCTGAAGCTGCCGTTCTGGTTGTTCAACTTCGAGGAAATCGTCGACGTCCTGTTCGGCGGCCGCCCGGGCGTGCCGGAGGAGCTCGACATTCTTGCCGAGGTCATTCCGCACGCCAAGGGCATCTACACCCAATACCAGAACTCCGACCGCCTCGGACTGAAGCGCGCCGATACCAAGGCGATCAGCTATACCGTGGACACGCCGGTTCCCTACCGTCTGGTCGACCTGATTTCGCTGATCGACGAGCGCATGGGCAAGCTCGAGAACCGCTCGTCGCGCATCATCTATCACAAGCTGATTTCACGCATCGAGACCGTGCGCAACGACCCCCGCTATGCCTTCATGTTCGACAACGCCAATGTCGGCGGCGACACCATGGCGGAGGTGATCAGCTATCTGTTCCGCCTGCCCGCCAATGGCAAGCCGATGACCATCATGCAGCTCGCGGGCTTCCCCGCCGAGGTGGTCGATTCCGTGGTGTCGGTACTGTGCCGCATGGCGTTCGACTTCGGCCTGTGGAGCGACGGTGTCTCGCCGCTGTTGTTCGTTTGCGAAGAGGCCCACCGTTACGCCTCCGCCGACCGCAACATCGGCTTCGGGCCGACCCGCAAGGCGGTCTCGCGCATCGCCAAGGAAGGCCGCAAATACGGCGTGTATCTCGGGCTCGTGACGCAGCGTCCGGCGGAGCTGGACGCGACCATCATTTCCCAGTGCAACACGCTGTTTGCGATGCGGCTCGCCAACGAACGCGACCAGTCGCTGTTGCGTTCGGCGGTCTCCGACGCCGCGGCGAACCTGCTGTCGTTCATCCCTTCGCTGGGGACCCGCGAGGTGCTGGCGTTCGGCGAAGGGGTCGCGCTGCCGACCCGGCTGCGGTTCAAGGACGTTCCGGCGCATCAACTGCCGCGCAGCGAAGCCACCATCGCGACGGTGCCATCGGCGACGACCGGTCAGGACATGCATTTCGTCAGCGCCGTGCTCGATCGCTGGCGCGGCGCCACTTCGCATCGCGACGTTCCCAACGATCCCGGGATCAGCGAGCGGCCGGCCGCGCGCACGATGTTCACCGATGCGCCGATGCTGCAGCCGTCGCTGGGGCTCGACCCCGACCGCTTCTCGCTGCTGAAGAAGCCGTTGCGTTAGTACGACCGGTCGCGATCCAAGCGCGGCCCGCCCGCGCTCTTTCGCATACCTTGCCGTTGTCCAGCGATCGACTATGGTCGGAGCGCGCACTTTGATTTGCGCGTGACCTGGACCTCCGCCATGACCCAGCCGACCACCCAACGTTTCCCCGTACCCGCCATCGCCAGCTTGCCGGACGATATCCGCACGCGCCTGCTCGCGGTGCAGGAGAAATCTGGCTTTATCCCGAACGTGTTTCTGACGCTCGCCCACCGCCCCGACGAGTTCCGCGCCTTCTTTGCCTATCACGACGCACTGATGGACAAGGAGGGCGGCCTCACCAAGGCCGAGCGCGAGATGATTGTGGTGGCGACCTCGAGCGCCAACCAGTGCCAGTATTGCGTGATCGCGCATGGCGCGATCCTGCGCATACGGGCCAAGAACGCGCAGATCGCGGACCAGATCGCGGTCAACTACCGCAAGGCCGACATCACGCCGCGCCAGCGCGCGATGCTCGATTTCGCGATGAAGGTCTCTATCGAGGCGCACCGGGTTGCGGACGCGGACTTTGCGGCCCTGGCCGGCCATGGCTTTTCCGACGACGACATCTGGGATATCGCGGCCATCGCCGCGTTCTTCGCGCTGTCGAACCGATTAGCGAACGTCACCGGCATGCGCCCCAACGACGAGTTTTATCTGATGGGACGGCTGCCGAAATAGCCGGTCAGATTCCAAACTTGCCTAATCGTCAGCGGCCGGTCCGCACCAGCCCGGCAGATAGACGGCGTCCTTGCTTTTGGCCAGGGCCAGGCTTTTCTCCATGGCTTTTGCAAAATTGGCTTCCACGCTGTCGCGCGATATCTGGCGCCGCAGGAAATCCGCCCAGAGGAATTCGCTGAACGGCGTGGTGTCTTTCGCAAAGCCGCCGGACCGTCGCAATTCGCCGGCGAGGCTGCGGAAAGGGTCGTCCTTGAGGTCGGTTATCGATTTCGGAAGATCCTTGAAGTGCCGGCGTTCGCCCTTGGCATCGTAGGGATAGACCCATCGCTTGTTGTCCATCACCCCCCAGAACGCATCGCGCTCGACCATCGTGAGATCGCCGATGACGGTGACGAGAATGTCTTCGATGCCTTCGTCGTGCAGCGCGCGCGCCAGATGGTGGTGGTCGACCACATAGTTGCACTTGTCCGGTCCGAGAACCACCGGGATCATGTGCTTGCCCAGGAACTCGCCCTGCTTCTTCTTCGACTTGTGCTCCTTCCAATACTCCCGCAAGCGCTTGCGTTTTTCCTTGACCTCGCGCATTCCGACCGTCATCTGCGTCGGACGCAACGACAGGATCGGCACCGGATGAAGGATCGGTTCGCGTGTGTTCGCCATGATCTAACCTCCTATCGTATCGCCTCGTATCGTCAAAAATTTCCGCTGAAATTCCAACGATTATGACATGATGATGGGGGCGATCAATGGCCGGCCGAGGGTGTGCGACCGCATGAGATTCGAAGGCAGATGATGAACGGCCAGAGCGAGCGGACTGCGAAGGCGCGGATCGTCCGGCTTGGCGACCGGGAAATCATCACCGAGGGCCTCAATCTCAATTTCTGGGCCGACATCAGTCATCGCTGCATGACGGCGTCCTGGCCAGCTTTCATCCTTGGCGCCGCGCTGGTCTTCCTTGCCTTCAACGCGGTCTTCGCCCTGCTCTACCTGTTCGGCGATCAGCCGATCTCGAACGTGCCGGGCGGCGCCTATATCGACTATTTCTATTTCTCGATCGAGACGCTTTCGACCGCCGGCTACGGCGACATGCATCCGCAAACCCATTACGGCCATTTCATCGCGACGATCGAGCTCTTCACCGGCATCTTTTCGATGTCCCTGATGACCGGGCTGATCTTCGCGCGGTTCTCGCGGCCCAATGCGCGCCTGCTGTTTGCAAGAAACCCCGTCGTTTCCAACCATGAGGGCCTGCCGACCCTGATGATCCGCTTTGCCAACGAGCGTCACAACATCATCGGCAATGCCACCGCCCGACTGTGGCTGCTCAAGGATGAAGTCAGCCTGGAGGGCCGCAAGCTGCGCCGGTTTTTCGAGCTGCCGCTGGTGCGAAGCGAGCACCCCGCGCTGGCGCTGAGCTGGACGCTCTACCATGTGCTGGACGAGACGAGCCCGCTTTACGGAATGGCCGCGGACGATGTTGGCGCCTCCAACGTTTCTCTTGTCGTGGTGGTGTCGGGCTACGATATTGTTGCAGCGCAAACAATTCATGCGCGCCAATCCTACGACCATTCCGTCATTCTTTTCGGTCATCGCTACGCAGACATCCTCGACACCTCGGACGACGGTCGTTTGCGGATCGATTACGGCAGATTTCACGATACGTTCGAAGGATAGATCCGCTAAGGATGGATCCGCTCCTGGCATCAGCGATGCCAGCCTCTCGCGCGAGAACGCGAGGTGTGGTCCTGGACACCCTGCTTTGGCGCATTGGTGCCATCACAACCTTTTTCCGTGAAGACGCGCTGCGCACGTGTTACACAATCAATCATATGACATTCCCGGAGTCGGCTGCCGTGAAGACCCAGCGGCCCGTTGCAACGGACGACGAGCATCGTGTGCTCCAGTTTCGACCGCGCAATTCCGCCCAATCGCGGGAGGTGCGAACCAACGCGGTCGTGCAGCCGCGACATCAAGACGCCGCGCCCGAACCGCTCGACCTCGCACGCTATGAGCGGGTGCGGGAAGAGCCCGACGATTTTCGCCACCGCATGCTGGCCAACGTCGCGGCCTGTGCATTCACGATCGCGCTCTTGGCGACCGGGATCTGGCTCGCCATGAGCATCGCCGACATGCGCCGGACCCAGGATTGCGTCTTGATGGGACGACGAGATTGCGCGCGCATCACCACCCAGCAATATTAGCGCGGGCGGACCCGGGTCGGGCGGAATTCACCGGCCCCGATTTCGGACCAGCCGGTCGCACCTCCCTCCATTGAACTCAGAGCGGCGCTCCGATATACGGGCACTCGACTCCCGGCCGGCGGAACCAGGGCATTCCGGGCCGCGATCCCCGGCCCGCCGCACCGTTCTGGAATTTATCTCCAATATATCAAAGGCTTAGTGATGTCCACCACATTCGATCAGGTCGCCACGATCATCGCTGAAACCTGCGACATTCCGCGCGACACGATCACGCCGGATAGCCACGCCATTGACGATCTGGGCATCGACAGTCTGGATTTCCTCGACATTGCGTTTGCGATCGACAAGGCGTTCGGGATCAAGCTGCCGTTGGAAAAATGGACTCAGGAGGTCAATGATGGCAAGGCGACCACCGAGCAGTATTTCGTGCTGAAGAACCTTTGCGCGCGCATCGATGAACTTGTCGCCGCCAAGACCGCGGGCGCTTAACCGCTAGCCATGCAACTTGAATATTTCCAGCTGATCGACCGCATTCTCGACCTCAACATGGAAGAGAGGAGAATTACGGTCGAGGCGAAGGTTCCCGAGCACAACACCATCTTTGAGGGACATTTCCCCGGTCATCCCATCATGCCCGGCGTCCTGCTCATCGAGTCGATGGCGCAGAGCTCGGGCTGGCTGTTGATCGCGTTGATGAAGTTCGAGCGCATGCCGTTTCTGGCCGCCGTCAAGGAAGCCAAGATGCGGGGCTTCGTCACTCCCGGCGAGTTGCTGACGATCGAAGCCGGCATCGTTCACGATGGCTCGGGCTACGCCATCACCGAGGCGAAGGTCCGGGTCGGCGGCAAGCTGAGGTGCAACGCGACGCTTACGTTCAGCCTTATCCCGCCTCCGAACCCCGAATTTCGTCGCTACATGGACGCGGTGGCCAAACGCATCGAGTTTCCCTTACAGGCTTTCCCGTCATGACCGAGACGACAACTGCGACGCCGGGACCGACCGAGGTCTGGATCACCGGGATCGGCCTCGCGACGTCGCTTGGCGAAGGCCTGGATGCGAACTGGGACGCCTTGAACCAGGGCCGCATCAATGTCGACGAGAAGACCTTCGCGCCCTACATCGTCCACCCCTTCGCGCGCGTCAGTCTCGATGCCCAGATCCCGAAAAAGGGCGACCAGCGACAGATGGAAGCCTGGCAGCGCATCGGCACCTACGCCGCCGGGCTTGCGCTGGATTCCGCGGGTGTCAAGGGTAACAAGGACATCCTCGGCCGGATGGACATGGTCATTGCAGCCGGCGGCGGCGAGCGCGACCTCGCCGTGGATTCGGCCATTCTCAGCGCCCAGGCCAAGGGCAACTCGGCGCCGGGCTTTCTCAACGAACGGCTGATGAGCGATTTGCGCCCAACGCTGTTCTTGGCCCAGCTGTCGAATCTCTTGGCCGGCAACATCGCTATCGTGCATGGCGTGTGCGGCACATCGCGAACCTTCATGGGCGAGGAAGTCGCCGGCGTCGATGCGGCGCGGATTGCGCTGGCGCGCATCGCGGCCGGCCAAAGCGACATTGCGCTGATCGGCGGCTCCCATAATGGCGAGCGCAAGGACCTTCTGGTGCTCTACGAATTCGGCGATTTCAATCTCAAGGACAAGTTCACTCCGGTCTGGTCGCGACAGGGGCATGCGGGCTTCGCGCTCGGCTCGGCCGGCGCGTTTCTTGTCATCGAGTCCAAGGAACATGCGTTGGCGCGCGGCGCAAAGCCGTTCGCGCGTCTTTCCAACGTCGTCGCCGATCTGAGCGCGCGCAACAAGCCTGGCGATGTCACGGCCACGCTGGAGCGATTGTGGGCGAAGCTCGGTCCGCTCGCGAGCGGCGGCGCCATCATCTCGGGCGCGACCGGGGCCGAACCGGTTACGTCGGAAGAACGCGCTTTCCTGCAAAAGCACGGGGATTTCGCGATGCGGGCGACCGGGACGCGCTTCGGCCATACCATGGAGACCCAATTCCCGCTGGGACTGGGTCTCGCGGCGCTTTCGATCGCGCGCGGTGCCTTGTTTCCGGCGGACGATCCCTCTGGCGCAGAGATTGCAATGACGACGCCGCCGTCCCAGATTGTGGTCGTCGGCGTGGGGCACGCGCAGGGCGAGGGCATGGCCCTGGTCGAGGCGATCAAGTGACTTGCGCATGATCGGGACAGCGAGGAATTCGTTTTCCGATCTGACCGGCGGGGGATAAATAAAATGGCACCACCACGCGACAAATTCGGCAGGCCTATCGTCGTCGTCACCGGCATGGGGATCGTGACATCGCTTGGCGCGGGCAAGGCCGACAACTGGACCAGGCTCACCGCTGGCGAGTCCGGCATCCGCACCATCACCCGCTTTCCCATCGACAGCCTGAAGACGACGATGGCCGGAACGGTCGACTTCGTCTCGGTCGAACCCTTCACATCGATCGGTCTGACCGAGCGTCTTGCCGAACTGGCGACCGACGAAGCGCTGGAACAGTCCGGCATCGGCCGCAAGGGCGATTTCCCGGGACCGCTGTTTCTGGCCGTGGCACCGGTCGAGGTCGAATGGCCCCAGCGCATGGAATTGGGACGCACGGTGGGGAAACTGGATATCGACTATGACGACCTGCTGCGCATCAGCGGCGGGGGTAAATTCTCAGCCTACCACCATCGCTTCATGTTCGGTTCGGTGGCCGCCCACCTCGCCGAGAGCTTCGGCACCAAGGGATCGCCAATCTCGCTGCAGACCGCCTGCGCATCCGGCGCGACCGCGATCCAGCTTGGCGTCGAGGCCATCCGCCGCGGAGAAACCGACGCTGCGCTGTGCGTTGCCGCCGATGGTACCGTCAATCCGGAGGCCGTCGTGCGGTTTTCGCTGCTGTCGGCGCTCTCGACCCAGAACAACCCGCCTCAAGCCGCGTCCAAGCCGTTTTCCAAGAACCGCGACGGCTTCGTCATGGCGGAAGGTGCCGGCACGCTGGTGCTCGAAAGCTATGAAGCGGCGGTCGCCCGGGGCGCGACGATACTGGGTGTCGTGGCCGGCTGCGGCGAGCTCACCGATTCCTTTCACCGCACACGCTCCAGCCCCGATGGCAAGCCGATCATCGGCTGCGTGCTGAAGACCCTGGCGGACGCCGGCATGACGCCGGAAAACATCGACCATATCAACGCCCACGGCACGGCGACGCCGGAAAACGACAAGATGGAGTATCTCGGGATTTCCGCGGTGTTTGGCGAACGCGCCAAGCAGGTCCCGGTATCCTCGAACAAGTCGATGGTCGGGCACACCATTTCAGCAGCCGGCGCCGTGGAGGCGATCTTTTCGCTGCTCACCCTCGAGCACCAGCGGATTCCGCCGACGATCAACTACGAGATTCCGGATCCCGCGATCCTGTTCGACGTGGTTGGAAACAAGGCCCGCGATGCGCGCGTGACCGCTGTGATGTCGAACTCGTTCGGCTTCGGCGGCCAGAACGCCTCGCTGATCCTGACGCGCGAACCGGCTTAAGGCCGGGCAGCCTCTCTGACATGCATCCGTCGCTGGCTCGCACCAAGGCCCGGATACGCGACGCCGCCAAGCCGCTCGGCGAGGCGGCGGTCGGTGCGCTCACGTTCGGCCTGTTGCGCGCGGCCCGCTATTTCGATCCCGTCAAGACCGCCGATCTGTTCGGCCGCATCACGCGCCGGATCGGGCCGCTGCTGCGCGAAGACCGCATCGGCCGCGCCAACTTGACCGCCGCCTTCCCCGAAAAATCGCCCGAGGAGATCGAGGCCATTCTAGCCGGCGTGTGGGATAATCTCGGCCGGCTCGGTGCCGAGTTCGCGCATCTCGACCATATCTGGGAACATGATCCCGCACATCCCGAACTGAGCCGGATCGAAATCCAGCCGCGCACCCACGAGCTGTTCGCACAGCTGCGGCTCGACGGCAAACCGGCGCTGATCTTCTTCTGCCATCTCGGCAACTGGGAACTGCCTGCTGTGGCTGCCGTCGCGCATGGGCTGGATGCCGCGATCCTGTTTCGGCGCCCCAACAGCGCGTCGGCCAACCGCGTCATCGAAGAGTTGCGCCAGGTCAAGATGGGCACGCTGATCCCGGCCGGGCGTGATGCACCCTTCAAGCTAGCGGAAGCTCTCCAGAGGGGCCAGCACGTCGCCATCCAGGTCGACCAGTGGTTCACCAATGGCGTCGAGGTGACGTTCTTCGGCCGCAAGACCAGGGCCAATCCAACCCTGGCCCGGCTGCTGCGGCAGATCGAGTGTCCGATCCACGGCGTCCGCATCATTCGCCTGCCCGGCCATCGCTTTCGCGCCGAACTGTCGGAGGAAGTCCAGCCCGTGCGCGACGCGACCGGACAGATCGATGTTCCGGGCACCATGCAGGCGATCACCTCGGTGGTCGAGCGCTGGGTCCGCGAATATCCAGATCAGTGGCTCTGGCTGCACCGGAGATGGCGGTAGCGGGAACGCAGCGGAAACGCGTGCACCGCCAACGAGACCGCCAAAAAAGCACAACGCCGCATTAGCGGAATATGTTCGCTAGCGGCGTTGGTTTAGACGCTGAGCCCTCAAATCCCCAGCACGTCTTAACCTGACAGATCATGGCGCGACTTCGTACCCGTAAGACTACTGGTCAAGTACCGTATGATTAAGGCCTGTGACTAAAATGCCGTGTTCCTAAACGGAACCCAACAACGTCGTCTCTTTGTCCGGTACCGACGACCGATAGAGAAGCCGCTCCTTTGAGTTCTTTGTGCCCCTCTGGAATACAATGAGGCCGGAATTTCCCTGAGCCATGATTCCCAGGAGATTGTCGCGGCGACGAAAGCCGAGTGCATCAACCGTCGTGGCTGTTTCCGCAATAACGCGCTTGAACATCTCCTCAAGCGCCGCCAGGGGCATAATGACCCGCATCATCGCCCCGTCTTCACCTTGGTCCAGAGCCGGTTGATGATGCGCTGGGTGGCCGGATCGCGCGCCGTGATCACGAACAGCTTTGCCAGTGTCGCCTCGTCCGGATAGATGTTTCTGTCGTTGAGAATCTTCGGATCGATCAGCTTCTGGCTCGCCAGATTGCCGTTCGCATAGGACAGGTAGTCGGAGTTCTTGGCGGCGACGTCCGGGCGGTAGAGATAGTTGATGAGCTCGTAGGCCTCCGCGACATTCTTCGCGTCAGCCGGAATCGCCAGATTGTCGAAGAACATCTGCGCGCCCTCTTTCGGGATGCTGTAGCCGATCTCGACATCGCTTTTTGCTTCCGCGGCGCGGCTCTTCGCCTGCATGATGTCGCCCGACCAGCCCACCACGAGGCAGATCTCGCCGGTGGCCAGCGCGCTCAGATATTCCGACGAGTGAAACTTGCGGACAAAGGGCCTGACTTGGCTCACGAGATCGGCGGCCTTTTCGAGGTCGGCCTGCCTGGTGGAATTGGGATCGAGTCCGAGAAAACCGAGCGCGGCGGGAAAGATGTCATCCGGCGAGTCCAGCATGTGGACGCCGCAATCCTTGAATTTTGCGAGGTTCTCCGGCTTGAAGACGATGTCCCAGCTGTCGACCTTCGCGTCAGGTCCGAGGATTTTCTGGACCATCTTGACGTTGTAGCCGATGCCGGTCGTGCCCCACATGTAGTTGGCCGCATAGAGATTGCCGGGGTCATAAATGGCGAGGTGTTGCGTCACCACGACCCAGGCATTGGCAAGATTGGGCAGCTTCGACTTGTCGAGCTTCTGGAAGATGTTCGCTCTGATCTGGCGCTGCAGGAAATAGGCGGTGGGAACGACGACGTCGTAGCCGGATTTTCCCGCCATCAGCCTCGTTTCCAGCGTCTCGTTGGCGTCGAACGTGTCGTAGACGACCTTGATGCCGGTTTCCTTGGTGAAGTCCTCCAGCACGCCGGGCGCCATATAATTTGACCAGTTGTAGAAATTGACCGTGCGCTCCGCGGCCGAAGCCGGCTGGACCAAACCGATGACGGCGGCAATGGCGACCACACAGCAAGACGGCAGCGCAGGGCAGATACGCGTCATGGCATTCGTGTCCTGTTTCTACGCATGACCTCTGCGGAAAACCGGTTCCCGCTTTTCCGGATCATGCTCTATCGGCGATGCACCGCGTCCGACAGGCGTTCGAGCGCGGTATCGAGCGTGGCATCATTCTTGGCAAAGCAGAACCGCACCACCGAAGTTACCGGATCCTTCTCGTAGAAGGCCGAGACGGGGATGGCGGCGACCCTGTAGTCGGTAACGATGCGCTTGCAGAACGCCTCGTCGGTCTCGTTCAAGCCCAGCGGCGACAGATCGACGGTGAGGAAATAGGTGCCTTGCGACCTGAGAACCGGAAAGCCGAGGCTTTCCAGCCCCGCGGTGAGCCGGTCGCGGCTCCTGGCCAGTTCCTTGCGCATGTCGAAGAAATAGTCGTCGGACTTGGCAAGACCGTAGGCCACCGCAGCCTGGAGATTCGGCGCCGTGGTGAAGGTGAGAAACTGGTGCACCTTGGCGGCGACCCGCAACAGCGGCGGCGCCGCGCAGACGAAGCCGATCTTCCACCCCGTGAGCGAAAAGATCTTTCCCGCCGAACCAACCTTGATGGTGCGCTCGCGCATCCCCGGAATGGTGATCAGCGGGATATGTTCGCGACCATCGAAGACCACATGCTCCCATACCTCGTCGCAGATCGCGATCACATCGAACTCCTGGCAATAACGCGCCAGCAGCTCGAGGTCCTCGCGCGGATAGACCACCGCAGCCGGATTGAGCGGATTGTTGAACAGCACCGCCTTGGTCCTGGAATTGAACGCGCTCTTCAGCATCTCCTCGGAGAGCCGCCAATGCGGCGGTTCGAGGCGCAAGAGCCGCGGGACGCCGCCGGCCTGACGGATGATCGGCAAATAGGAATCATAGACCGGCTGGAACACCACCACCTCGTCGCCGGGCTCGACCACGGCGAGAATCGCCGAGGTCAGCGCCTCCGTGCCGCCGGACGTCACCATGACCTCGGTCATCGGATCCAGCGTCAGCCGGTGCCAGCGCCCGTAATGTGCGGCGATGGCCTGCCGCAGTTCCGGAATGCCCATCATCGAGGGGTATTGGTTGTAGCCGTTCATCACCGCGTCCGCGGCGGCGCGGCGAATATCCTCCGGACCGGGGCCGTCGGGAAAGCCCTGACCGAGATTGATCGCATTGTTGTCGCGCGCGGCTTGCGACATCGCCTCGAAAATCGTGACAGGAAGGTCGGCGAAGACCTTGTTCAACGACGTCATGACGCCTCAGCCGCCGGTCTTGGTCGGCAGACCTGCCGCCTTCCAGCCCAGGATGCCGCCTTCAAGGTGCTTGTCGTAGGGCAGCCCAGCCCCCTGTGCAGCGAGCGAGGCCGTCACCGAGCGCTTGCCGGAACGGCAGGCGAAGACCACCTGTTTGCCTTCCGGATCGGGAATATTCTTCGGATCAAAGGTCGAAAGCGGAACAACTATGCCCCCCGGATAGGCTTCCGCAGCAACTTCGTTCCGCTCGCGCACGTCGACCAGAAGATAGCGTCCCTCTGCCATCCCCTTGGAAACCTCATCCGGCGTCAAATCATGCACCTTCGCCACGTAGTCCTCCCAACGATCAATCGCGACGGACGCAACAGCCTGCGCCGGGTCCGAGACATCCGACGCCAACCTCACCTCTCGGGCGACGAAAATCAAGCGCCGCAGAGCGTTCCGAGACGACGGGCCGAGCGAGACGAGCTTTCTTTGGCTCGTGATCCCGCTCTATCATTATGTTTGAGCATGATCTTTTCGTAAAACCGCTTCGCACTTTTCGGGGTCATGCCCTCGACTGGTGATGCCGCTGCGGCTCCCGGCGACGCCCAGGAAGGATGGTGAGGTCATCTCTCGGCCGGAGCCTCGCCTATGGGTCCAGAGAGTGGCGCGCTCCTGCTTGTGCCGCCGCGGCGCTGGCTGTTGCCCCCGCACCTGCTGTGCTGATGCTGCAAATGTGGTGACGGTGGAGGAGGTGACAGGGAATAGCAGGCTTGGACCCTGCTTCGTCGTAAGACCGCCGCAAAATCGTTGACACGTTCGGTCGGGTTCTCCAATTGTGAACCGAGGCCGCACGGGGTGCGTGTCCACACCGTCGCCGGAGGATGGAGCGCGGCGGTTTGGTTCGAGCGGATGTGACCGCGGATTTCCGGCAGCCGGGCGAAGCGACAGGATGTTCAGGTGCCGCGGTGGTTGGGGCAAAATGATTACCTTCCGGCATCTCACCAAGAACTACGGCGGCTTCACCGCCGTCAGTGATCTCGATTTCTCGGTCGAATCGGGTGAGGTGTTCGGTTTTCTCGGGCCCAATGGCGCCGGCAAGACCACCACCATCCGGATGATGATGGGCATCCTGGTCCCCTCGAGCGGTGGCATCACGATCGCCGGGCTCGACTGCCAGAAGGATCGCGTGGAGGTGAAGCGGCATGTCGGCTATCTGCCTGACGATCCGATCTTCTATGCCTACCTGCGCGGTCGCGAGATCCTCGAATTCGTCGCCGAGATGCACGGCCTGCCGCGCGGCGAGGCGCAACGACAGACGCGCACGCTGCTCGACGATTTCGGGCTCAGCGATGCGAGCGAGGAATACGCGATCAACTACTCCATGGGGATGAAGAAGAAGCTCGGTCTCGCCTGCGCGCTGATCCACGACCCATCAGTCCTCATCCTCGATGAGCCCACCAACGGCCTCGATCCGCGCGCCTCGCACGAGGTCCAGGAGCTGCTGCGCCTCAAGGCTGCCCGCGGCAAGACGATCTTTCTGTCGACCCACCTCTTGGACATGGCCGAGCGCCTGTGCGGGCGCGTCGGCATCATCGAGCACGGCCGTCTCGTCGCGGCCGGTCCGCTGGCCGAGCTCCAGGAAAAGGTCGTACCCGGCGGCACACTGGAGGAGGTGTTCCTGAAGGTGACCGCGGTCGAGGAGCAGGACAGGGGCGGCGCGTGACAGATCCGGTCAGCCCCTGGAAGGCGGCCGCGCTGCTGTGCCGACTGAATCTGCGCCGGCAGCTCAATCAGCTCGGGTCGATCTACCGCTTCCGCAAGGCCTCGCCGGTGAGGGCCGCGACAGCGCGAAAGCCGGCGACCGGGCGGTTGCTGACGGCGTTGGTGGCCGCGAGCATGTTGTTCAGTTCCTTCAACCTCGCCCACCAATGCCTGGCCAACATGAAAAAGGTGCTGGGCTCGGCCCAGACCAACGAGGTGATCCGGCGCGGCTGGCTCGGGATCGGGATGGCGCCAGTCACGGCAGAGACCGCCGCGCGCCTCGGTATCACGCCGCACGGCGCGTTGATCACCGGCGTCGCAGAGGGCGGGCCCGCGAAGGCCGCCGGGCTGCGATCCGGAGACGTCATCGTCGAGGTGGACGGCAAGACCATCGCAGATCCCAGCGAATTGTCGGGCATCGTGGCCGCGACACCGGTCGGCAAGATCGTTCCGGTGATGATCGTCCGTGACGGCGGGAAAGAGCGCAGGATCGCGAGAGTCGGTCTCCGCCCCGGACAGGCGCCGCCTTTGACTATGCGTCAGATTGCGCCGTCGCCCGGAACCGTGCTGGCGCCCGGTGTGATGAAGGGGGCGATCTTTGTCAGCACGCTGCTGCTGCTGGCGGCGCTGTTCATGGCGCTCGTGGGCCGCGAGATCGCGCAGCCGGAGTGGGATCTGGAATGGCTGGTGACATTGCCGCTACCTCTGTCCACCCTGCTGTCGAGCCGATTGATCGAGCGGGCGGTGACGAATTCGGCAGGGTTCATTGTGCTGGGCCCCTTCCTGTCGAGCCTCGCCTGGGAGTGCGGCTATCACTGGACGGCGCTGTTGCTCGGACTCGGATTGACGGTTGCGCTGCTGTTCACGGTCGCGACCGTGCAGACGATGGTCGATACCGGCCTGCGCCTGTCGGTGTCGCCGCCCAAGCTCAGGAACCTGCAAGCGGTCATCTCCGTCGTCGCCAGTGTACCGCTGCTGCTCGCCATCGCGATGGGGTTGCGCGATGACTCGTTCGTGTTCGGCTGGGCGGCCGCGCTGCCGGACTGGACCAACTGGCTCCCGACCGGTCTCGTGGTAAGCGCGCTCGCGAGCGCCGACGCCGGTTCGGCGGCGCACTGGTATGCCGCCCTGGCCGGCGAGGTCGTCGTGACCGTCGCTGTCGGGTACGGGCTGCTGTATCGGCAATTGCGGCACGGCGTGGTGGCGGCGGGCGCCCGGGAGTCCGTGATCCGGGTGCCGGCGGCGCCGCACCGCGCCGCCGCCTCCGGGACGATTTGGTCGCGGCTTCCCGTCGTGCAGCGCCGCGAACTGCGTCTGCTCGGACGCGATCGCGCCTTCATGGCGCAGACGCTTCTGTTCCCGGCCGTCGTTGTCGGCTCGCAAGTCGTGCTCAACGCAAGAGCCGGTGTATTCATCGGCGCCGTCGAGCATCCGGAAAACCTGGCGGCGATCGCCTTCGCGCTTGCCGCCTACACGCTGATGGCGTCGGCATTTCAGACACTCAACACCGAGGGGCGGGCGCTGTGGATCCTGTTCGCGGTGCCGCATTCGCTGGAATCCGTGCTGTGGCAGAAGGCGAAATTGTGGGCCGCGGCGGCGACCGTCTATCCGCTCCTGGTATTCGCCATCGCGGGCGCGATGGCCGGCGCGGTCTCGCTCCAGTTCGTCGGCTCCGCCGTGGTCGTGCTGCTGGGGGTGCCGATATTCGCCGTGATCGCGACCGCGCTCGGCGTGTTCGGGTGCGATCCGCTCGCCCAGGAGACGCGCCGGCGCGTCCGCCCGACCTTCCTCTATCTCTACATGACACTGGCTTCGCTCTACACCTACGCGGTCTACGCCAGCACGGTGTGGCAACGCGCCGCCACGGTGATCCTGACGGCACTGCTGGCGACCGCGCTGTGGCAAAGGGCCCGCGACCGCCTGGACTTCCTGCTCGACCCCGCGGCGTCGCCGCCGTCCCGCGTGTCGGTGTCCGACGGCATGATCGCAGCGCTGATGTTCTTCGTGCTGCAGGCGGTGGTCGCCATCCTGTTCAAGGGGTACGGGAGCAAGGCTGCCCCGGCGACCGTGATCTGGATCGCCTTCGCCGTCGCTGGCGCCACGACCTACGCGGCGACACAGCTGGTCTATCGGCTGGCGCACACCACGGGGGTCCCCCGCGTGTTCGGCAGCGAGATGCCGCGGGCACTGCTGTGGGGCGTGGCCGGAGGCCTCGTGGCGGCGCTCGCCGGCGTGATCTATATCGAGGTGATCGACGCCATGGACCTGCTGCCGTCGCGTCCCGATCGCATGATCGCACCGGCGCTAGGCGCCCTCGCCGTCGTGGCAGCGCCGGTCTTCGAGGAATTCATCTTCCGCGGGCTGATCTTCGGCGGACTGCGGCGTTCGTTCGGTCCTGGGGTGGCGACGCTCGCCAGCGCCGCCATCTTCGCTATCGTGCACCCGCCGCTGTCGGTCATTCCGGTCTTCGCCATGGGCGTCTGTGCGGCGCTGATCTACGAACGCACCAAGGTGCTCGCGGCCCCGATGCTGGTCCACGCGATCTACAACGCGGCCGTGATCGGCCTGCAGTGGAACTTGATGCAGTAGCCGGAGCCTTGCGCAGCTCGGCTCGGGGGTGCCCAACCAAAAAAATCGAAAACAACCCCATGCACAGTACAGGTATAAAAATACCTCAATCCGCCAAGCCATTTGACGCCGTCGGGCAAGATCAGCCGTACGATCGCAACCTCACGCAATTTGCTGGACGCATCCTGCGCGGGCGATCGCGACCACTGAACGCGCTCAATTGCCAGCGCGCCAGCGCGTTCTAGACAGTCACCTGCGTTCCCACCTCGACCACGCGCCCGCTCGGGATCTGGAAATAGTCGGTCGCATCGTTGGCGGTGCGGCTGAGCGCGATGAACCAATGATCTTGCCAGCGCGGCATGCCGGAATGCGCGGCCGGTTTGAGCGCGCGACGGGACAGGAAGAACGACGTCGACATGATGTCGAACTGCCATCCGAGCTTGCGCGCGATCGCCAGCGCTTTCGGCACATTGGGCGATTCCATGAAGCCGAAGCGCAGCGTGACTTTCGAGAAAGTCGGGCTGATCTGCTCGAGTCTCACCCGCTCCGACAGATCGACGCGCGGGGTCGGCGCCACTTCGATCGTGAGGATCACATTCTTCTCATGCAGCACCTTGTAATGCTTCAGGCTGTGCATCAGGGCCGTCGGCGCGCTCAGGGGATCGCTGGTCAGAAACACGGCCGTGCCGGGAACGCGTTGGGGTGGGCGCTTTTCCAGCATCGCGACCAGATCGGCAAGCGGGAATTCCAGCTTGCGCGACTTCTCGAACAGCAGGCGGCTGCCGCGCCGCCACGTGTACATCAAGAGCATCACGAAGCCGCCGAGCGCGAGCGGCACCCAGCCGCCCTCCCACACTTTCAGGAGGTTGGCGGAGAGGAAGGTGAGATCGAGAAACAGGAATGGCGCGATCAGCGCGGCCGCCGCAAGCGGCGACCATCTCCACACCTTCCAGATCACGACAAAACCCATCATCGCCGTGACCACCATGGTTCCGGTCACCGAGATTCCATAGGCCGAGGCGAGCGCACTCGAGGAACGGAACATCAGCACCAGGAGCACGACGGCGATCAGCAAGAGCTTGTTGACGCGTGGAATGTAGATTTGGCCGGAATGCGATTCCGAGGTGTGGCGGATTTCAAATCGCGGCAACAGGCCGAGCTGGATGGCCTGGCGCGTCAGCGAATAGGCTCCGGTAATCACGGCCTGGCTCGCGATGACCGTCGCGACGGTGGCAAGCGCGACCATCGGAAGCAGCGCCCAGTCCGGAAACATCAGGAAGAACGGATTTTCCACCGCCTTGGCATCGGCGATGACGAGCGCGCCCTGCCCCAGATAGTTCAGCGCCAACGACGGCAGCACGATGAAGAGCCAGGCGGTCTGGATCGGCCGCTTGCCGAAATGTCCGAGATCGGCATAGAGCGCCTCCGCACCGGTGACGGCGAGAAACACCGCACCGAGGGTGACGAAGCCGATGATGCCGTGATGCAGCATGAAAGACACGGCGTAGAGCGGGTTGAGCGCGAGCAAAATTTCCGGCTGCCGCAGGATCGGCGCGATCGCCGCAGCGCCGATGATGCCGAACCAGACGACCATGATCGGCCCGAAGAATGCGGCGACACGCGCGGTCCCGCGGGCTTGAACCGCGAACAGCAGAACCAGAATGACCACCGTCAGAGGCACGACATAGGCGTCCAGTGCGGCGGTGACGAGCTTGATGCCTTCGATCGCCGAAAGCACCGAGAGCGCCGGCGTGATCACCGCGTCGCCGTAGAATAGTGCGCCAGAGATGATGCCGAGCAGCACGATGACGTTGGCGCCGCGCGCGACCCCGCGCTGGGCCAGCGCCATCAAGGCGAGCGTGCCGCCCTCTCCGTGGTTATCGGCGCGAAGCAGGATGACCACATATTTCAGGGTCACCACGATCATCAGCGCCCAAAGGATCAGGGAAACGACGCCGAAGACGGCCTGCGTGGTGACCTCGCCTCCGGCGCTGGCGGCGACGACAGCCTCACGCAGCGCATAAAGGGGACTAGTGCCGATGTCGCCGTAGACGACGCCGATGCTCCCCAGCGTCAGGGCGGCGAAGCCAGCCGTGGAATGGGTATCGCCATGCCCTTTGGCCGCCGTCGTTTCCGGGGCGGGAGCTGCAACGTCACTGGTCATGGGAACACGGCCCTCAAAAGCATCACTCGTGCGGCGGTTCAGAACGTTCTCTTCATTCTCGCGGCGGGTTCGTCAAGAGAACTTCTGAACCAAAACCACACCAGAATCATAGATTTCCAGCGCCCCTTCGCCTCCGACGTTCGCCCAAGAGGCCGCTGAAAGATTGCTGCGAACTTCGGATTCGGGGACATTAGGCCACCGGCAAAGCGAGGCGGCTTATAGTCTTGCGCCATGTGGGTAGCCTAGCCCTTATTTGGGAGGGCGGCATGCGTAAACCCATAAAATATCCGGTCTGTGGCCGGTTACGACGGCCCGTGGACGGCCAGGCCGCCGTCGATCGGATGCATCCGGCGTCAGGGTATCAAAATACCTTGGCTATGGCTTCAAATCGGGCGGCAACGCAGGCGCTTCGCGCATCAGCGTAATGGTCACGCGGCGATTGGCGGCGAGCGAGGGATCGTCGGGAAACAGCGGTTGGGAATCTGCCCTGCCGGAGACGGCGAAGACATGGGATCCGGGCAACCCCTGCCGCTCGAGGATCTGGCGCACGGCATTGGCGCGGTCGGCCGAAAGATCGAACGCGCCATAGTCGCCCCGGGCCGGAACAAAGCCGGCCGCGGTATGACCGATGATGGAGACCCGCAGCGGAGTCGCCTTCAGCGGTGCCGCAAGTTTCTCGATCAGCCGGCGGGTCCGCTCGTACGGCTCCTTGGAGCCGTCGGCGAACATCGAGCGGCCGTCCTGGTCGACGATTTCGAGGTTGAGGCCCTCTTTGGTTTCCTCAAACATGATGTGCTTCGAAATCTCCGTCAGCTCCGGGAGATCCTGCAGCGCCTGGCGCAGCGATGCCGATGCCAGCGCGAATTCGCGGTCGACCTTCAGTCGCGCGCCCTGGATCCGGCTGCGCTCCTGCTCATCCGGGGTCGGCGTATTGGAGCTTTCCTCGGGCGAAACGTGGTCGACGTTCTTGAGCTTCGGTCGCGTCGGCAGCCCGTCGGACTCCACGATTCCCGAGTAGCGCACCTCGGTCTGCACGCCGAACGCCTCGCGCATCGAGCCGGCGACGATCTTCAGCTTGTTGTTGTCCATGGTGGAGAAGGCGACGAGCATCACGAAGAAGCTCATCATCAGCCCCATGAGGTCGGCGAAGGACACGTACCAGCCGTGCCCCCCACCATGTCCGTCGCCGCGTTTTTTCTTGGCCATCGCTTGTTTTCCGGATCACCGCTGTCTCCGGTCAGGCCGGTACCGGTTCGCCCTCTTCGTGGCGGTGCTTCTCCGGCAGGTAGGCGAGCAACATTTCGCGCACCAAAGCCGGGCTCTTGGAATCCCGGATCATCAGAATGCCGTCGATGATCAGCGTGCGATTGGTCTCCTCGTCGAGCAGCTTGCCGTGCAGCTTGTCGGCAATCGGCAGGCAGAACAGGTTCGCGATCACCGCGCCGTACAAGGTCGCGAGCAAGGCGGTCGCCATGAATGGACCGAGCTTGGAGGGATCGGTCATGTTGGCGAACATCTGCACCATGCCGATCAATGTGCCGACCATGCCGAAGGCCGGGGTGCAGTCGCCGATGGCGCGGTAGATTTTCCCGCCTTCGTCGAGATGCATCAGAAAATTGTCGCGGTCGCGTTCGAGATTGTCGCGGATGAATTCGAGATCGTAGCCGTCGGCCACGTAACGAATGCCCTTGGCGAGGAACGGCTCATCGGTCTCGACTTTTTCCAGACCGACCGGTCCCTGCTTGCGGGCGATTTCAGCGATGCGGGCGAGTTCGTCGACCAGATCGCGCGCCGTGAGACGGCTCATCGTGAAGGCAAATTTGGCCCCGAGCGGAATGCCGTGCAGGATCGCGCTGAGGGGAAATCGGATCATGGTGGCGGCGATCGATCCGCCGACGACGATGATGACAGCATGATCGCTTACGAACAAATGCAGATCGCCGCCCATGAGCATGATCGTTGCCACGACGATGATGCCGGACACGAGCCCAACGCTCGTCATGATATCCATATGAGACTCCAACGCGTACGGCGAACCGCCGTCCAATTCTTGACGGCGCACGGCTCGTCCGGAACCGTGCATCCTCGACCCTACGTGGCTGCCATTAAAGACGCGTAAAGGATAAGTCCTCTGATGCCCGTGGCACGTGCATCAGGTAGCCTTCCCGCCCGGCACGGTCTCAACTTTCCGCTAACCATGGCGCTGCGGCGTGTCGTGCCGGCAATTGTCGAAGGGCATCAACGCGGTTACAATCCGGTCAGTTCCAGGCTCAGCGCGCGCAGGCGCTGCCGCGCGGACGCGTCATAGGCTTGCGGATTGGCCTTGGTCTCAAGCATCCCGTTGAAGAACAATCCGCTCTTGCCAGTGACGTCGTCGCCGGAAACCAGGTGCAGGATCGCCTCTCCGCCCTGTTCGACGGTGGAGATCGGCGTGATGCCGCCGGCGCGGACCATCGTGGTATTCATGTAGGTCGCCGGGTGCAGCGCATTGACGGTCACCCCCGAGCCCTGCAATTCCTCAGCCAGATCAAGGGTGAACATGATCTGCGCCAGCTTGCTCTGTGCATAGGCACGCGATCCGTTGTAATTCCTGGCGATCATGACGTCGTCGAAGTCAATCGGGTGCTGGCCGAGGGAAGCAACATTGACGATGCGCGAGGGCGCCGCGGCCTTCACCAGCGGCAGCAAGCGATGGGCCAGCAGGAACCCCGAAAGATAGTTCACGGCGAACCTGAGCTCGAAACCGTCGATGCTGGTGCGCCGCTCCGCCCCCATGGTCTGCGAGCCGATGCCGGCATTGCTGACGAATACGTCGAGCTTGGTGTGATCCTTGAGTATAGCGTCGGCGAGCCGTCGGACCTCCGCCAGCGACGACAGGTCGGCCTGGTAAAAGGCCGGCTTGGGATGCCCTGCCCGCTCGATCTCGTCCGTGAGCGCCTTGGCGCGGGCCGCATCGCGGCCGTGGATCAGCACGTGGGCGCCGTCGGCCGCGAGTCTTGCGGCGACGTAACGCCCGACGCCGTCGGTCGAGCCGGTGATCAGGACCGTCTTTCCTGCCATCGTCATTGCGAAAAGCCTTACATTTTCAGTGGATTTCCGCCGAGCGCTTCAAGGCTTCCTTGAGCTTCTCGAGGCTGAAATCCTTGGCGCGCGCGATCTCGAGGATCGGCGTCTCGCGGCGGCCGCAGAGGTCGCACGCCTCGGGCAGTTTCGCGGCAATGTCGATCGGGATCACGATCGCGCCGTGGCGGTCGGCATGGATGAGGTCGTCCGACCGCACGGTCATTCCGGCGACACGCACCTCGCGGCCAAAACTCTCGGCATGCACCCAGGCATGTGAGGGGCCGATGGAGCCGGCCAACGCCTGGAAGCCCGGTGCCCATTGCGGGATGTCACGGATCGAACCGTCGGTGACGACGCCGAGACAGCCGAGCGCCTTGTGCACGTTGCTTTGGACCTCGCCCCAGAACGCACCATATCCGACGTCCGGCCCGTCGATATCCTGGATCACCGCGATGCGCGGGCCGAACCCGGTGCCGACATATTCGTAATAGGCGATCCGCCGCTTGCCCTGCTCGGCGGCCGGCAGGCCGGACTGCAGCACGGAGCGGATGGTCACGGTCCGCGCATAGCCGACGATGGGGGGCAGATCCGGAAACGGACAGACCAGCGGCTTGGTGGTGTAGCCGATCAGGCGCCGCTCGGGCGCAACGATTTCCATGGCGTTGCAGATCGTCGGCGTGTCATAGCGCGCCAGTGCTTCGAGGACCGAGGGAGCAAGCGGGGCTACGGCAGAACTGGTCACGGGTGTTTCTCCGAGTCTTGCAGGAGGGCTCTTCACGGCCGTCCTTGGATCGCCCGGTATAGCCGACAAGGACGCGGCCGGCAAAACACCCGCCCGCCACGCGAGCGGCCTCGCTGAGGGCCGCTCTAGGTCAGCGTTTCCATGGTTCGAATCATATCGACGCTTGCACTGCTGCGCCCCCTCTCCCGCTCTTGCGGGGGAGGGTTGGGGTGGGGGAAAGCCGCATACGACGTCGCCAGAGGCTTCCGCCTTCGCTGAAGCCTTTGTGGATGA
>Ga0307508_10000019_pt1 | contig 197575 bp, 181 predicted proteins | sample 9_EM_MG_FD_203089 | JGI IMG/M metagenome (GOLD analysis project Ga0307508, IMG submission 203089) | Populus trichocarpa ectomycorrhiza microbial communities from riparian zone in the Pacific Northwest, United States - 9_EM | ecosystem: Host-associated > Plants > Roots > Unclassified | place...
CGCGGCGCCCCGCGCCCCCCCCCCCCCCCCCCCCCCCCCCCTCTCCAAGGACTCAGTCACCGGAGACTCCCCCTCACCCCGACCCTCTCCCCGCAAGCGGGGAGAGGGAGCTCAGCGTCGATGCCGCTATGGTTTTTTTCAAACTCTAAGCGAACACGCCCAGGCTCTTCGCCGCCTTCCAGTTGCGCCAGTAGTCATGCGGCATCTGGATGTGGGTGCTGCCCAGGAACGAGAAGGCGTCGTTGACGGCATTCGAAAACGCCGGCACACCGCCGACATTGGGGCTTTCGCCGACGCCCTTGGCGCCGATCGGGTGATGCGGCGACGGGGTGACGGTGAAGTCAGTCTCCCAATGCGGCGTCTCCACCGCGGTCGGCATGAAGAAGTCCATGAACGAGCCGGTGACGACATTACCCTCGGGGTCGTAACGGATTTCCTGACCCATCGCGATGGCAAAGGCTTCGGTGAGCCCGCCATGCACCTGGCCCTCGATGATCATCGGGTTGATGCGGGTGCCGCAATCATCGAGCGCATAGAAGCGCCTGATCTTGGTGACCCCGGTATCGACGTCGATGTCCATCACGCAGATATAGGCACCGAACGGATAGGTCATGTTGGGCGGATCGTAATAGGAGACCGCCTCCAGGCCCGGCTCCATGCCCGGCGGCACCGAATTATAGGCCGCCCAGCAGATGTCCTTCATCGCCATCGTCTTCTCCGGCAGGCCCTTGACCCGGAAACCGTCGATATCCCATTCGAGGTCGTCCTCGTGCACTTCGAGCTTGTAGGCGGCGATCATCTGCGCCTTGGCCTTGATCTTGCGCGCCGCCATCGCGATCGCGGCGCCCGCCACCGGGGTCGAGCGCGACCCATAGGTGCCGAGCCCGTAAGGCGCGGTGTCGGTGTTGCCTTCCTCGACCATGATGTTGTCGGCGGGCAGGCCGATCTCGGTGGCGATGATCTGCGCCCAGGTGGTCTCGTGACCCTGGCCGGTGCTCTTGGTCCCGACCCGGGCGATGCCGGCGCCGGTCGGATGCAGCCTGATTTCGCAGGAATCGAACATCGCGATCCCCAGGATATCGCAATTCTTCGATGGGCCGGCGCCGACGATCTCGGTGAAGAACGACACGCCGAGGCCCATGATCTCGCGGGTCTCGCCGCGCTTGAACGCCGCACGCTTGTCCGCCTGCTCCTTGCGCAAGGACGCATAGTCGACGGTGTCCATCATCTTCTTCATCGCGGTGTGGTAGTCGCCGGAATCGTATTCCCATCCCAACGCCGAGTGGTACGGGAACTGCTCCTTCCGGATGAAATTCTTCAGCCGCAGCTCGGCCGGATCCATCCCGAGCTTTTGCGCCAGAATGTCCATGCCACGCTCGATACAGTAGGCCGCCTCCGTCACCCGGAACGAGCAGCGGTAGGCGACGCCGCCCGGCGCCTTGTTGGTGTAGATGCCGTCGACGCTGAGATGCGCGACCGGGAAGTCATAGGAGCCGGTGACGATGTTGAAGAAGCCGGCCGGCCATTTCGACGGATCGGCGCAGGCATCGAAGGCGCCGTGATCGGCGAGCACGTGGACCCGCAAACCCGTGACCTTGCCTTCCTTGGTCGCGGCGATTTCCGTGGTCATGTGGTAATCGCGCGCAAACGACGTCGCGGTCAGGTTCTCGATGCGGTCCTCGACCCATTTGACGGGTTTGCCGGTGACGATCGAAGCCACCGCGGCACAGATGTAGCCGGGATAGGCGCCGACCTTGTTGCCGAAGCCGCCGCCAACGTCGGGCGAAATCACGTGAATCTTCTGTTCCGGAATCTTGGCGATCAGCGCCACCACGGTGCGGATCACGTGCGGCGCCTGGAAGGTGCCCCAGATCGTCAGTTCACCCCTGATCTTGTCGAACGAACACACGCACTGGCAGGTTTCCAGCGGCGACGGATGGGTGCGGTGATAGGAGATCACCTCCTTGATCGTGACCTCGGCCTTGCGGAAGGCCGCGTCGGTCAAGTCCTTGTCGCCGACGGTCCATTCGAAGATGTGGTTGTGATGCTTGCGGGGCCCGTGGGCGCCCGTCGTCTTGCCGGCGAGATCCTCGCGCAGCACCGGCGCGTCGGCGTCCATCGCCTTGAACGGATCGATCACGACCGGAAGCGCTTCGTACTCGACCACGACCTTGTTGATGCCGTCATCGGCGGCGTAACGGTCGGTGGCGACAACGAAGGCGACCTCCTGGTTCTGGAACAGCACCTTGCCGTCGGCCAGCACCATCTGCACGTCGCCGGCCAGAGTCGGCATCCAGGCGAGGTTGACGGTCTTCAGCGTCTCGGCGGTGATCACCGCCAATACGCCGGGCACCTTCAGCGCCTCTTCCGAATTGATCGACTTGACGCGCGCATGGGCATGCGGCGAGCGGACGAAATCGCCGTGCAGCATGCCCGGCAGCTTGACGTCGTCGACGTAGTTGCCCTTGCCCTGGGTGAAGCGTGCGTCTTCGACGCGCTTGCGCTTGCAGCCCATGCCTTCGAGGGCGGCGGTGCGTTGTTCCCGCGTGGGAGTTAGGTCGTTCATTCCGCGGCCTCCTTGAATTCAACGCCATTGATCTTGGCGGCGGCGTACTGGATCGCCTTGACGATGTTCTGGTAGCCGGTGCAGCGGCAGATATTGCCGGAAATGCCCATACGGATTTCCGCCTCGGTTGGGGACGGATTTTCCTGCAACAAGCGTTGCGCGCGCAAGATCATGCCGGGGGTGCAGAAGCCGCATTGCAGGCCGTGCATCATGCGGAAACCTTCCTGCAGCGCCGACAGCGAGCCGTCGGCGTTGGCAACGCCCTCGATGGTCGTAATCTCGGAGCCTTGCGCCTGAACTGCGAACACGGTGCAGCTCTTCACCGACATGCCGTCGAGATCGACGGTGCAGGCGCCGCAATGGGTGGTCTCGCAGCCGATATGAGTGCCGGTGAGCTGCAGGTTCTCGCGGATGAAATGGACCAGCAAGGTGCGCGGTTCGACGAGGCCTTCGACCTCGGCGCCGTTCACCTTCATGGTGACGTGGGTTTTTGCCATCTAAGTAGTCCTCCCCTCAGGAATGACGAAGTTGAGATCTTGACCAGGATGCAGGTGCGCTCCCTCGCCCCGTTCTTACGGGGAGAGGGTTGGGGTGAGGGGCAGACGCACGAGCGCAGCCAGTGGAGAATCCCCCTCACCCGCATCGCATCTGGCGATGCGATGCGACCTCTCCCCGCACGCGGTCGCACGCGGGGAGAGGTGCAGCGAGTGCGCGGTGCAAATCGTCGCCATGAGCGCTAGTTGGCGCGGCTGGCGGCGCGCTGCAGCGCCCGCGTCACCATGATGCCGCCGACATGTTTGCGATATTCGACCGGTCCGCGCGCATCCGCCGCCGGCGCCATGATGGCTTCGGCTGCCGCGGCGGCTTTTTTCAGCGACGCCGCATCGAGGCTGGTTCCAATCACGGCCTTGGCGGCATCGATGGCGAGCAGCGGCGTTTCGTGCAGATTGGTGAGGCCGATGGTGCAGGTCGCGACCTTGCCGCTCGCCATCGTGAGCACGACGGCGGCAGCGGCGGTGGCGTAATCGCCGATTTTGCGCTTGAGCTTCTCATAGGCGGAGCCGTGACCGGCCGGTGGCAGCGGAACCGCGATCGAGGTCAGAATCTCGCCGGGTTCCAGCGCGGTGAAATAGGCGCCCTGATAGAATTCGGTTGCCGCAACCTCGCGCGCCCCGCCGGGGCCCTCGAGCCGATAGGTCGCCCCCAACGTCATCATCAGCGCCGGCATGTCGTTGCCGGGATCGCCATTGGCGACATTGCCGCCGATGGTGCCGCGGTAGCGCACCTGCGGGTCGGCGATCAGAAGCGCGGTTTCATGCAGGATCGGCAACGACTTGCCGATCTCGTCCGACACCAGCAGATCGTGCTGGGTGGTCATGGCGCCGATCACGATCTTGCTGCCGTCGCGCTTGATGCCCTTCAGGCCGGCGATCCCGTGCAGGTCGACCAGGTGCGCCGGCGTTGCCAGCCGAAGCTTCATCATGGGAACCAGGCTGTGGCCGCCGGCGAGCGGGCGGGCCTCGTCGCCGAGCGAGGCCAGCAGTTTGACTGCATCGACCAGGTTTTCCGGCCGGTGATAGCTGAATTGGCCAGGAATCATCGTCTCCTCCTTGCACGTCCTTTGGCTGGGATTCGGCGCGTGGTCCGATCGCAAGACCGGGGATGTGGTCGTGCTGGGGACAAGGTGAGAGCGCGCGGACGTTGGCCCACGCTGTTCCGCCAAAGGTATACGCGCAAGGCAGCGACGCGCGCGGGAACACGGACGCGGAAAATTTCGCACGAAATGCGGACTTGCGCGCACGAATTGCGTCAGGATCCGCGACATATTCTCGCTTTGAAACAGCTCGATCCCAATTGCCGCGCCTGGTGCAATACGAGTAACAATTCAATACAGGTAAGAACCCACAGACGCCTGATCGGGTGGCGCTGATGCAACTCGTATCCACCCTCACTTGCCCGCAATGCGGCCATCAGTCGGCCGAAACCATGCCGACCGACGCGTGTCAGTTTTTCTACGACTGCAAAGGCTGCGGGACACGGCTGAAGCCGCGGCAAGGCGATTGTTGCGTGTTTTGCTCGTATGGATCGGTGCCCTGCCCGCCGGTGCAGGACAACGGCCGGGCCTGCTGCGGCTGACGTACCAGATCGTGATGAGACGAGATTGAACGGCAACGGAAGTGTGCTCCCTCTCCACGTTCTTCACGGGGAGAGGGTTGGGGTGAGGGGCAATTCGATCCGCAAAAACAGCCATTTCGCCTGCAGAGACTCCCCCTCACCCGGATTGCACCGGACGATGCTTCGCATCGCCGAAGCAATCTAATCTCTCCCGCAAGCGGGGAGAGATTAGAGGAAGCCGCAGCTTAGCCGACGTGGTTCGGCGCTCTACGCGTGCCGCCGGTTGGCAAGCCCGAGCCGGGCCTTGACCTCGGCGATCTTGGCGCGGCTCACGGGAACCCGATGCGGCGACGGACCGCCGAGCTCGATCACGGCGCCGTCGCCCTCCTTGCGGACGAAGGTGACATGCGGGATCGCGACAATGTGACTGCGATGCACCCGCACGAACAGACCGGGGTCAAGCTGGGCCTCGGCCTCGGAAATCGACCACGGGCACATCCGCTCCCTGATACCATCATGCACCCGGGTGTAATGGGCGTCAGCCCGGACGCTCCTGATGTCGGCGGCGTCGATGAAATGGGTTCCGTCGGCACCCTCGACCGGAAGCCTGGGCGCGGGTGGTGCGCGGGGCGGCTGGCCGAGGCCGCCGAGCGGTGCCGACATCAGCCGCGGCGAGGCAAGCGCGAACGACTCGGCTGCCGCCGCGGGTGCCGGCGACAAGGCAACCGCGGGTTGCGGGACCGGCTCGTCGGCGGCAGCGACCGCGGCTGAGGTCTGGCGTCGCGGCTCCGGCACCAGCGACAGCAGGAATCCTGCCGCGATCACGAAGCAGAGCACGGCGACGACGACGGAGAGGACTTGCTGCGATGCGGCCAAGCCGCTGCCATGGTGATGCATGGCCTCCGACATCGGCACGAAATGCATGCCCGCCATGGCGGTGTAGTGCATGCCGGAGACGGCTATTCCGAACGCAAGCGAACTCACGATCAGCCGCACGCCGTCCTGCCGCGCCAGGAAGGCGCGCAGGCCGCCGTAGGCCGTGACGATCCCGACCAGCACCGAGAGCAGCACCATCACCATGTCATGCTGGATCCCGAATTCGCCGGAGAGCCCGTGGATCCCGACGTAATGCATGCTGGCGATGCCGGCGCCCATCAGCACCGCGGACGAGATCACGCGTCTGAGCGAGGGTTCGCCGATCGAGACGAAGAACAAGGAGATGCCGACCACCAGCGCGCAGATCAGAAACGAGATGATGGTGGGCAGCACGAGATAGACGGTGTCGGCCGGAATCGGCGCGGCCAGCATGCCGATGAAGTGCATGGTCCAGATGCCGACCGCAAGGAATGATGCGGCACCCGCCAGCAGCACGCGCCGGGCAACGCCCGGCGTCCCGCGGATGCGCGCCGCGAGGCCAAAACCGGTGTAACCACCCAGACTCGCGATCACCATCGAGAGCGCGACGAGATAGGGATCGTGTCCGTCGAACATGATCTGATCGGCGCGCCAGTCTCCACGGGAGCGCCTCCTCCCACCGCGGATTTATAGACGCGGCGGGAGAAATGACAATCAGCGGTTAGCGAATTGTACGTGCTTTCATTCGATCTCCTCAAGTCCTGCTCTTTCCTTGCGGAAGAGGGTAAAAAATCAGCTACACGATTCCCGCCGCGACCTGGCTGCGCAGCCGTTCCAGGCTGAGCAGCGTGTTGGCGCAGGCCGCCGCCACTTCGACACCCTTGGTGGCGAAATGCTTGCGGAAGAATTCGAAATGCGCACTTGTTTCGTGGAATTGCTGCGGCGTCAGCACCGCCGAGAACACCGGCACCTCGGTGCGCAGCTGCACCTCCATCAGCGCCTTGATCACGGCATCTGCGACGAATTCATGGCGGTAGATGCCGCCATCGACCACGAGCCCGGCCGCCACGATCGCGGTGTAGCGCCGCGTCTTGGCCAGCAGTTGCGCATGCAGCGGGATCTCGAAGGAGCCCGGCACCTCGAACAGGTCGACCTGGGCGCGGGTGATATGCCGTGCCTCGATCTCGTCGAGGAATGCGATGCGGCATTCCTCGACCACCTCGCGATGCCAGGACGACTGCACGAAGGCGACGCGCTGCGGCTTGGCGAAACGCGGATGCGAAGGCGGCGGCGCGATCGCCTCGGTGGCGTTTTCGACTTGGGACGTTTGGACTTGAGAGGTTTCGACTTGGGGTTCTTGCAACATCTGATTCATGGCTTTCCTCGTTTGGGACCAGAATCAGGGCACACGGAACGAAACAGCCCACGCGAAAAGGCGCGTGAGCGTCGCGACCGTTCTCTTTCATCCGGACTTTAACCGTCGGCCTCGGAATCACACCGAATCTGCTGACCCTTCCTGCCCAGGGAGTCCTGGAGAAGAAGGCGCTCGCGGGCTTGGGCCTTGCGACCCTTACCGCCGGTGGGGACTTTCACCCCGCCCTGAGAACATCAAGCCGCCTGAATGACGGCTCACCCAAACTATGCCGGGTGGCCTCCCCGCCTGCAAGGACCTTTGGCTTCGGAATCCGCATGGCCCCGTTGCTCCTGCCCACTCTCGCCGGCCGACCGGAAGCCGGGCCGCGGCAGTGGATTTAGGGAAAATTAACCATTTGGGGCATGGAATCCGATTCCGGTTTGTTCGCGAAATTAACGACTGTGACGGGCGATCAGCTGTGGACGAATACCGCTTTGGCTGTGGACGGACTCGGGGCGCGGTTGCACGGATTCCGCAAATCACATCACTTGATCGCGGCAGGCCCCGGAGCGATCCGCGGGAGTGCAGTCGGCAGAGGCGCCAGTGTTGCGCGCGCCGCGTGGCCCGCGTGCGTATCATCATAGTTTGGAAGGCAAAGGTCGAGGCGGCATGTCCCTGCTCGAAGGCATCATCGATTCCCAGAACCATCCGCTGGCGGCGGTCGAGGACATCGCCGCCGACAACAACTGGTCGTTCGAACGCTCCGGCGATGACGAGATCACCATCGCCTCCAAGGGGGAATGGACCGACTATCAGCTCTCCTTCACCTGGATGGCCGAGATCGAGGCGCTGCATCTGGCCTGCGCCTTCGACATGAAGATTCCCGTTCCCCGCCGGCCCGAGGCGCAGCGGTTGATCGCCGCCATCAATGAACAATTATGGGTCGGGCATTTCGACCTCTGGACCCATACCGGCATGATCATGCACCGCCAGGCGCTGGTGCTGCCGGGCCGAATCACCGCCTCCACCGCGCAGTGCGAGAGCATGCTGGCCGGCGCCATCCATGCCTGCGAGCGCTACTATCCGGCGTTCCAGTTCGTGGTCTGGGCCGGCAAGTCGGCGCAGGAGGCGATGGCTGCCGCGATGTTCGACACCGACGGCGAGGCGTAGGAATCCACCGCCGTCATGCGCGGGCTTGACCCGCGCATCCATCAACACAAGAGTCTTACGAAGATGATGGATTGCCGGGTCAAGCCCGGCAATGACGATCTTATGTTGCGTCGCCCCGGCGAAGGCTGGGGCCATACCGCGTGATGTGCGCGTGCTCGGCAAAATGCTTGTCCGACCTTCGGTGCTTCACTAGAACCGCCTGTGGTTATGGGTCCCCGCCTCCGCGGGGACGACATGAGTATTTTGTCGTGACAGCATCTCATCACTTACGAGACATCACCGGCACCATCGCGCTCGCCGGCGCGGGCAAGATGGGCGGGGCGATGCTGACGGGCTGGCTGGCGCAGGGCCTCGATCCCGGCCGCGTCGTCGTGATCGAGCCCTCCCCGTCGGCAGACATCAGTGCGCTCGCAGCCAAGGGGGTCAGGCTCAATCCGGCAACGGCGCACGCGGCCGACACGCTGGTGGTCGCGGTCAAGCCGCAGATGTTTCGCGAGGCCGGCGCCGAACTGAAATCCTGGGTCGGCGACACCACGCTCGTGGTCTCGATCATGGCGGGCATCACGATTGCGTCATTGCGGGAAGTCCTGGGCGGCGCGGCGGTGCGCGCGATGCCGAACACGCCGGCCGCGATCCGGCGCGGCATCACGGTCGCGGTCGCAGCCGCCGATGTCAGCGTCGCGCAGCGCGGCCTCGCCGACGCCCTGTTGCGCGCCACCGGATCGGTCGAATGGGTCGACGACGAGGCGCTGATGGATGCGGTCACGGCCGTATCAGGGTCGGGGCCGGCCTACATCTTTCTGCTGGCCGAGGAATTGGCGCGCGCCGGCATTGCCGCCGGCCTCCCGGAAGCGCTTGCAACAAAGCTCGCGCGCGAGACCGTCGCCGGCTCCGGCGAATTGCTGCATCGCTCCGAGCTTGCGCCAGCGATCCTGCGCCAAAACGTCACCTCACCCGGCGGCACCACGGCTGCAGCCCTCGACGTGCTGATGGGCGAGGACGGACTGCAAGGGCTGATGATCCGCGCGGTGGCAGCCGCGACGGCGCGGTCGAAGCAACTGGCGAAGTAATTCCGTCCTCGTCCTGAGGAGCCGCGCTCTTGCGCGGCGTCTCGAAGGACGATTGTGACGCGCGGTCCATCCTTCGAGACGCATCGCTTGCGCGATGCTCCTCAGGATGAGGTCGGAATGCTCGGCTGCTTCACCCCGCCCCGAACCGTTTCTTGAAACTCTCGACATTGACGAGGCCGCGGGCATGGCGGCCTTCGCCGATCTTGCGCGCGCCATCGAAGGCCGCGACCTCGAAGCGGATGACGCGGCGCTCGACCGCGACCACCTGTGCTGTGGTGCGGATGGTGGCGCCGACCGGCGACGCCGCGAGGTGGCGGATATCGACCTCGGTGCCGACCGTGACCCAGCCCGGCGCGAGATGTTTGTTGATGGCGTCGCCCGAGGTCATCTCCATCTCGAGAATCATCATCGGAGTCGCATAGACCATCGGCATGTCGGGTACGAAATGCCCGACCGTGCGCTCCGGCGGCACCACCAGGATGCGCTCGGCGCTCATGCCGATTGTGATGATTTGGCGTGCGTCCATGGGTTTCGCTGACAAAATCCCGTCATTCCGGGACACGCGTCTTCGCGTGGACCCGGAATCCAGAGATTATAAGCTCGAGATTCCGGGTTCGCGCATCCAAGTCGGCTGTTGCCGACTTGGATAGTTATGCTGCCGAACTCGGGTAAACCCGAGTTCGGGACGCGCGCCCCGGAATGACCAAGAACATCGCTACTTCTTCGCAAAGCGCTCCACAAACGTCTGGCCGCCCTTCATCTTGTTGGTGAGCGGGGCTTCGTTGATCTGGATCACCACCGCCTCGGCCTCGACGCCGAGATGCGTCACCAGCGCCTGGGTGATGTCGCGCATCATGCCGGCCTTCTGCTCGTCGGTGCGGCCGGCGGCCATGTTCACGGTAATCTCAGGCATCTGGTCTCTCCCTTTGCTCTTGCTGCGTCACTGGCCGCGGACACGATCCTCATCCTGAGGAGCGGCCTCTTGGCCGCGTCTCGAAGGATGAACTCATTGTCCTCATGGTTCGAGACGGCGCAACTGCGAAGTTCGTGCAGGTGGCGCATACCTGCCTTTGCGCCTCCTCACCGCGAGGACTACCCCCACCTCACCTCATGGCGCACCAGCACCTCGCGCACGCGCGCCACAATCTCGTCTTCGCGGCACGAGAACTGGGCGGGACGGGTCTCGCGCCATTCCTGGTTGGAGGCGATCGCAGCCGCCGCCTTGGCGCCCTCGATCAAATCCTTGATCTGCACCTCGCCGCGCGCCTTTTCGTCCGAGCCCTGGATGATCACGCAAGGCGAATTGCGCCTGTCGGCATATTTGAGCTGGTTGCCCATGTTCTTCGGGTTGCCCAGATAGAGCTCGGCGCGGATGTCCGCGTTGCGCAAAGCGGCGACCATGGTCTGGTAGTCGGCGACGCGGTCGCGGTCGAACACGGTGACGACCACGGGGCCGAACTCAGGCTTGGTGTCGAGCTTGCCGAGCATCGTCAGCGCCGCCTGCAGCCGCGACACGCCGATGGAAAATCCGGTCGCTGGCACCGGCTCGCCGCGGAAGCGCGAGACCAGCCCGTCATAGCGCCCGCCGCCGCCGACCGAGCCGAAGCGGACGGGCCGGCCTTTTTCGTCCTTGGTGTCGAGCAGGAGTTCGACCTCGTAGACCGGGCCGGTGTAATATTCGAGGCCGCGGACGACGGAGGGGTCGATCTTGATCCGATCGGCGCCGTAGCCCGACGCCGTCACAAGCCCGCTGATGTCGTCCAGTTCTTGACGTCCTTGCTGTCCGACCTTGCTGGCGAGCAGTCTCGCGTCGAGCTGCTCGGCCTTCGCATCCATTTCGATGGCGCCAAGAATGAGTGCGATATCGTCGGCGTTCAATCCGGCGCCCTTGGTGAAATCGCCCGACTCATCCTTGCGGCCATCTCCGAGCAGCAGCTGGACTCCGGAAACACCCAGGCGATCGAGCTTGTCGATCGCGCGCATCACGGTCAGCCATCGGCCATCGTCTTCGATGCCGATCGCCTCGCGCACCCCGTCCAGCACCTTGCGATTATTCACCTTCACCACATACTGGCCGCGCGCGATGCCGAGCGCCTCCATGGTGTCGGCCGCCATCATGCACATCTCGGCATCCGCCGCGGGCGACGCGCTGCCCACCGTGTCGGCGTCGAACTGCATGAACTGGCGAAAGCGGCCGGGGCCGGGCTTCTCGTTGCGATAGACATAGCCGGCGCGGTAGCTGCGATAGGGCTTTGGCAGCGTGTCAAAATTCTCGGCGACGTAGCGCGCCAGCGGCGCGGTGAGGTCGTAGCGCAGGCTGATCCACTGCTCGTCATCGTCCTGGAACGAGAACACGCCCTCGTTGGGGCGGTCCTGGTCGGGCAGGAACTTTCCCAGCGCGTCGGTATACTCGAACGCCGGCGTTTCCACCGGCTCGAAGCCGTAGCGCTCATAGACGGCGCGAATTTTCTCGACCATGGCGCGCGTCGCGTTGATCGCGGCGGGGCCACGGTCTTCCAGCCCGCGCGGCAGGCGTGCCCTGAGTTTCTGAGGTTTTTTCGGTTTCTCGGCCATGGGGCGCGTTGGTATCAGCGCATGCCCCGTGCGGCAAGCGCCGGCCCTTCTTAACCTCTCCCGCCCTTCTGCGGGGAGAGGTCGAAATTCGCGCTAGCGAATTTCGGGTGAGGGGCATGGCACGACACCCGTCGCGAATTCAGTGTTCGCGGAGAGAAAGGCCCCTCACCCCACCCTCTCCCCGCGAAGAGCGGGGCGAGGGAGCGAGAGAGCGTGCCTGCCCTCCGCCGCGCCGCCGCCGGTTACAGCACCTTTCTGATCCAGTTGTGCGGGTCGGCCGCGCGACCGTACTGGATGTCGACCAGCTGCTTGCGCAGCCCCATGGCGACGGGGCCGGCGGCGCCGCCGCCGATGAGAAAATCGCCGCTTCCCGACCGCACCTTGCCGATCGGCGAGATGACGGCCGCCGTGCCGCAGGCGAAGGCCTCTTTCAGCTTGCCGCTGGCCGCATCAGCGCGCCATTGCTCGATGGTGTAGGCCTCCTCGCGCACGCGCGTGCCGGAATCCTTCGCCAGCGCCAGAATCGAATCGCGGGTGATGCCGGGCAGGATGGTGCCGAGCGGCGGCGTCGCGAGCGAGCCGTCGTCGAACACGAAGAAGACGTTCATGCCGCCGAGCTCCTCGATGTAGCGGCGCTCGACCGCATCGAGGAAAACCACCTGATCGCAGCCGTGATCGATCGCCTCGGCCTGCGCCCGCAGGCTCGCGGCGTAATTGCCGCCGCATTTGACGGCGCCGGTGCCGCCGATCGCGGCGCGGGTGTAGTTCTCCGACACCCAGATCGACACCGGCGCAGGTCCACCCTTGAAATAGGAGCCGACCGGCGAGGCGATGACGGCGAAGATGTATTCCGCGGATGGTTTCACGCCGAGGAAGACCTCGCTCGCGATCATGAAGGGCCGCAAATAGAGACTGCCCTCGCCGCCCGGAATCCAGGCGCGGTCCATGCGCACGAGCTGCTCGACCGCTTCGATGAACACCGGCTCGGGCAGCGGCGCCATGGCCATGCGCTCGGCCGAATTCCTGAAGCGCCGCGCGTTGGCGTCGGGGCGGAACAGGTTGACGCCGCCGTCGTCGCGCTTGTAGGCCTTGAGGCCCTCGAAAATCTCCTGCGCGTAGTGCAGCACGGCGGTGGCCGGATCGAGCGGGAAATTGGCGCGGGATTCGACGCGCGCGCCATGCCAGCCCTTGGCCTGATTGTAGCGGACCACAGCCATGTGATCGGTGAAAATCCGGCCGAAGCCCGGCTCCACCAGCCTTGCCACGCGCTCCTTCTCGGAAGTCGGGCTGGTCGCAGGCTGGATTTCGAATTGCAAACTCATTGCCTCGCTTGCCGCTGTCGGAACCGGCGCGATGTCTGGCGGCAAGATGATGCCGTCGACTTTGTCGAGCGAAACTCCCATGGGCCTTCTCCCGAATTGACGCCGCTTGCGTGGGTGGCGCGGTGTACTATGGCTGGGCTCCGCAATCTACGCCGGCTTGCCCTGTCGGACACGCTTTTGCGACTTGCCGAAGTCCAGTATGTTGTTGCTCGAAAAGCCGATCGACCGTCACAGTCGACCGTATCGCGGCGTTAGTCTCGCGAACGGCTTGGCAGACCATCTCCAAACGTCGTCACGGACGAAAACGATCTAATATTTCGCCGTGGTTGATTGTTTTGTAACATTGAACCCAAGATACGTCAATATGGCTGACATAAATTTCTCTGGTCCGACCCCCACAGCCGATTCGCGGGTTGCCGAGGGGCGGCCGCCAGCCCCGGGCAATTTCCGCTGGGAAATCATCGAGCTGTTGTTCTTCGCCTATCGCGACTTTGTCGGCGACGCCGATCACGAGCTCGAGGCCTTCGGGTTCGGCCGGGCCCACCACCGGGTCTTGCATTTCGTCCATCGCTATCCCGGATTGAAGGTCGCCGACCTGCTCGACGTGCTGCGAATCACCAAGCAGTCGTTGGGGCGGGTGCTCAAGCAGTTGCTCGACGAGGGCTACATCGTGCAGAAGACCGGCAACAACGACCGCCGCCAGCGCCTTCTTTATGCCACCCCCAAGGGCGAGGCCCTGGTCGGCAAGCTCGCCGGCCTGCAGACCGACCGGATCAACCGCGCACTGGAGGAGATCGGGCCGGGCAACGCAGAGACGGTCAGGCGGTTTCTGCGGGCGATGATCGACCGCGACGATCCGGACAAGGTGCTGGAGACGATTTTCAAAACGCCCAACCCAACCGCAAAGGAGTGACCGTGCCTTTGGCTGCCATGGCCCCGCGAACCCCGCCGCAACCGGCCGACGACGCCCCGCATCTCCTCCTGGTGGACGATGACCGACGCATCCGCGACCTGCTGTCGCGCTTCCTCTGCGGCGAGGGTTATCGGGTCACCACCGCCGCGAGCGCCAGCGACGCCCGCGCCAAGCTCAACGGCCTGCACTTCGATCTGTTGATCCTCGATGTCATGATGCCGGGCGAAAGCGGCTTCGATCTCGCCCGCTTCATCCGCCAGTCCTCATCGGTGCCGATCGTCATGCTGACCGCGCGCCACGAGGCCGAAGCCCGCATCGAGGGCCTGCAGATCGGCGCCGACGATTACGTGGCGAAACCGTTCGAACCGCGCGAACTGGCGCTCAGGATCGGCAATATCCTCAAGCGCAGCGCGCCGCCGCCGGCGGAGACGCGAGAACAGGTCGCGTTCGGGCCCTACGTCTTCCATCTCGGCCGCGGCGAATTGCGCCAGGGCGAGGAGGTCATGCACCTCACCGATCGCGAACGCGACATGCTGCGGGTTCTCGCAACCAGCCCGGGCGAAACCGTGCCGCGCGGCGCGCTGACCGGCAACGGTACCGTCAACGAGCGCGCGGTCGACGTGCAGATCAACCGCTTGCGCCGCAAGATCGAGATTGATCCCGCAAACCCGCTGTTCCTGCAGGCGGTGCGCGGCATCGGCTATCGCCTCGTCGCATCGCCGTGAGCATTCACGAGAGGCCGTCACCCCGATGAGCACGCTCGACACCGGCCTGACCCTGCTCCGCAACGCGTCGCAGCGCGTCTCCGCCGCCAATGGCTGGATGGGCAACGCGTTCAAGAGCTGGATGCCGACCGGGCTTTATGCCCGTGCGCTGCTGATCATGATCGTGCCCATGGTGGTGCTGCAGTGGGTGGTGGCGTTCGTCTTCTTCGACCGGCACTGGAGCACCGTGACCCAGGATCTTTCCAGGGCGGTGGTGCAGGACGTCGCCACCCTGATTGATGTCTACAAGGGCTACCCGCAGGACAAGGACCGCACCCTGCTGCGCCGTATCGCGCAGCAGAGGCTTGCACTCGTGGTCGATTTCCTCCCGGTCGGCGACATGCCCTCGCCCGGCCCAAAACCGTTTTTCTCGCTGCTCGACTATTCGCTGTCGTCGCTGTCGCGGCAGCTGAGCCAGCGGATCGGCAAGCCGTTCTGGGTCGATACCGTCGGCCGCTCCAACCTCCTGGAAATCCGCATCCAGCTCGACGATTCGGTGATGCGGGTTTATGCCCAGCGCAGCGCGGCCAATGCGCCGAACTCGCAGACCTTCCTGTTCTGGATGTTCGGCACCTCCTCGATCCTGCTGATCGTGGCCTGGCTGTTCCTGCGCAACCAGATCAAGCCGATCCTGCGCCTTGCCGATGCCGCCGAGAGCTTCGGCAAGGGCCGCGAGGCGCCGAATTTCCGCCCCAGGGGCGCGCGCGAGGTGCGCCGTGCCGCCCACGCCTTCCTGGAAATGAAGGCGCGCATCGAGCGCACGATCGAGCAGCGCACCGCGATGCTGGCCGGGGTCTCGCATGACCTGCGCACCATTCTGACCCGCTTCAAACTCGAGCTGGCGCTGATCGGCGACAGTCCCGAGGTCGACGCCATGCGCAAGGACGTCGACGAGATGTCGGGCATGCTCGAGGACTATCTCGCCTTTGCCCGCGGCGATTCGGGCGAGAACGCACAGCGGACCGACATGGCGATGGCGCTGGAAGAATTGCGCAGCGATGCCGAACGCAACGGCCATTCGGCCACCACGGCATTTCGCGGGCTGCCGGTCGTGACCGTCAAGCCGGCCTCGTTCAAGCGCTGCCTCGCAAACCTCGTCTCCAACGCCGCACGGCACGCCAGGACGATCTCCATCACCGGCCAGCGCGACCACCGCTATTTGACCGTGATGGTGGACGACGACGGGCCGGGCATTCCGCCTGCCATGCGCGAGGAAGTGTTCAAACCGTTCCTGCGGCTGGACGATGCCCGCAACCAGGACGAGGGCGGCACAGGATTGGGGCTCGCCATTGCCCGCGACATCGCGCGCTCGCATGGCGGCGACATCACGCTGGCAGACAGTCCAATGGGCGGATTGCGGGCGACGGTGCGGATACCGGTTTAGGGATCGCTCGCTCTCCGCAAAGCGCGGGGCGAGGTGAAGAGTGGAGCGCAGCAGCCGTGTTACTTCTGCTGCAGCAGCCCCTTCAGCTTCTCGGCATCCTTGACGTTCATCTTGAAACCGCCGGGCATCACGATGTCGCCGGGCTTCTGATCCGGCTTGCAGGCGCCCAGCCACTTCGCCTCGATCGTGGTCACGGTGTCGAGCGGCTTGCCCGCGCGCTCGAGATGCGCCGTGGTCGTCACTCTATAGGCGGAATTGAAATCGCCAATGATCTCGGAATGCGACGTCATCGAAACACCGGCCATGGTGCAGACGGAATCGCCGACGTATCCGGTCGCGGTCTTCTGGATATCCTGCTTGGAGCAGCTCTGCTTCGCCAACGGCGAGGCCATGTTGCTCATGTCCTTGTCGGTGGTCTCGTCGGTGCAATGCTGCATCGTCATGTCAGGCAATGACGAGCCGGTCTTGACGACCTTCATCTCCCAAAGCCCCGGCTTGCGAACGGGCAATTGCTGGTCGGCCGCGGCGCGTGAGGCCGGCAGCCATGACAAGAGACAGCAGCCCAGACACAAGAAAACCAGCCGTCGCGTCATGTCGCGCGCTCCCCGTTCGCTGTTATCGTTTGACTTTTGGAAGGTTTGGCTCAGTAGAGCGTCTTCAGCGGCTGCTCTTCGGCGCCGTACGGAACCCAGCGGCAGGCGAACGACAGATAGCCGCCATATTGGGCGTCGATGGCGAGGAACCGGGCCACCTTGCCGTACGACGCGCAATGCGCCACCGCGAGCTGGCGCGCATCCGCCGCAGTCGCAGCCGTATAGGCGATGATGCCGCCGGTATCGTTGCCCTTGAACGAGGACAACCAGTCGGCACGGGCCGGCGCACATGCCAGCCATCCGCATATCGCCGCGAGGCCGGCAGCCCTGATCATTCGCATCGCAAAACTCCGTTAAACTCGCGTGATGTTCAGAAGTTCTTTTCGCAACGATACGAACTTCGGATTCGAAACACTGGCGAACATCTTAAGGCCTCGCTTGCGGCAAGAAAAGGACGCTCGCCTGTCAGCCCCGACTTGTCCGCGAGTGTTGCCACGCTGCACTTGACCTCGCCCGTGCTTCGCGGCACGGTTCGTGCTCCCGGCTCATTTCGTGGAATGCCCATGCACGGCCTCAGCAAGTCCTTGAAAAAATTCGGCCTTGGAGCCGCGCTCGGCGCGGTGCTCGGGGTGTTTTCGGTCGGTCAGGCCAGCGCTGCGAACCCACTGGAGCTGAATTTCTGGCTCTCCGGACCGCGCTACGATGGACGGGTGGCGCCGTGCGAACAGGCGCTCGGAACCATCACGTCGCAATTCCGCGAAAAGGAAAGCATGTACTGGAATTCGGCGCTGTCGATCACGGGCTACGGCAATATTCACGAAGTCGCGTTTCGGCCCTGGCAGTCCGACAATATACCGCGCCGCTATTGCACCGGCGAGGCCCAGACCAGCGACGGCCAGGTCCACACGGTGCATTTCTCGATCATCGAGGATGGTGGATATGCCGGCTTCGGCCAGGGGGTCGAGTGGTGCGTGACCGGCCTTGATCGCAACTGGGCCTATAACCCGCGGTGTCGTTCCGCGCGGCCCTGATCGGGCTTGCGGTTCTCTGAAGAACAGGGCCTTCGCAGCCCACCGGCGCGCTTTGAGCCGTATTTCAGCTTTTGTTCTTGAAATGTTCCACCCGCCTGCTAGGCTCGTCAAAAGTCGGGAGCGGAAGCGGGAGTGTGCCTATGTTTTGTTCATTGCTGGACCGATCGTTGATGTTGCTTCGTGGACTTGCAGCGCTGGCGCTGCTTCTGGTCGCCACCGCCGGGGCGGCCTCCGCCCAGGATAGCCGTCAAAACACGCCGGGCGAGTTCGATTTCTATGTGTTGTCGCTGTCGTGGTCGCCCTCGTTCTGCGAGGAAGCAGCCGAGCGCGGCAATGGCGGGCGCTCACAGGCGCAGTGCGGCGGACGGCCGTTCTCCTTCGTGGTCCACGGGTTGTGGCCGCAATATGAGCATGGCTTTCCGGAATATTGCCAGCGGCCCTCGCCGCGGCTCGACCGCAACATCATGTCGTCGATGCTCGACCTGATGCCGGCCCCCGGCCTGATCTACAACGAATGGGACAAGCACGGCACCTGCTCGGGGCTTTCCGAGCACGCCTATTTCGAGACCATTCGCAAGGCGCGCGCAGCCGTGAAGATCCCGCCTGAGTACCTCGAATTGTCCGACGCCAAGACCGTCGCACCCGCCGAGATCGAGGACGCTTTCGTCAAGGCCAATCCCGGCTTGAGCCCGCAGGCGATCGCCGTGACCTGCAACAGGACGCGGCTCAGCGAGGTGCGGATCTGCCTCGGCAAGGATCTGCAGTTCCGCGCCTGCGACGACGTCGATCGCCGCGCCTGCCGCCGCGACCAGGTCACCATGCCTCCGATCCGGGGCGGGTAGTTCGGAACGTCATTCCGGGGCGATGCCAATAGGTCCGCGCGAGGCGCGGGCCGACGGCATCGAACCGAAATGACATGGGTTGCTTTCATCGCCCGATGTCGTAACCCCCTCCCCATGAACTACCGTCACGCCTTTCACGCCGGGGGCTTCGCCGACGTCATCAAGCATATCGTGCTGGTGCGGATCCTGACCTATCTGCAGGACAAGCCGGCCGCGTTCCGCGTCATCGACACCCACGCCGGCGCCGGGCTCTACGATCTGGCGAGCGATGAAGCGCGCCGCGGCGGCGCGTGGTTGACCGGGATCGCGCGGATCCTGCAGGCGCGGTTTTCGGATGCTGCCGCGCCGCTCGTGCAACCCTATCTGGACATCGTTCGCGCTTTCAACGGCCAAGGCGAGCTCAAGGCCTATCCGGGATCGCCGCTGGTGGCGCGCGCGCTGCTGCGCGCCCAGGATCGCCTGACCGCCTGCGAGGTCGAGCCCAAGGCGCGCAAACAGCTGATCGATGCGCTGCGGCGCGATCCCCAGGCCCGCGTGGTCGACCTCGACGGCTGGCTGGCGCTGCCCGCCTTCGTGCCGCCGAACGAGCGGCGCGGCCTGGTCTTGATCGACCCGCCGTTCGAGGCCAACAACGAATTCGAACGGCTGGCCGCCAGTTTCGCCAAAGCCTACGCCAAGTGGCCGACCGGCATCTATCTCTTGTGGTATCCGGCCAAGAGCCGGCGCGCCACCGACGACCTTGCCAGGCAGGTCGCGCAGACCGCGACATCCGTCAGACCCGCCGGTAAATGCCTCCGCCTGGAGTTCAGCGTGGCGCCGCAGGTCGCGGGCGGCCCGCTCGCATCCACCGGCCTTCTGGTCGTCAACCCGCCCTGGACCATGCAGGGCGAGCTCAAGACCATCCTCCCCGAGCTGGCGAAACCGCTCGGCCAGGGCGGTGCCGGCCGGTTCAGGCTCGAGACCCCAAAGGCCTAGTGGAGTGATGCTCGCTGCCCGTCATTCGCGGGTGGTGAATCGGTCGCCGGCCCTAGTCAATTTGCGCGGAACCATATTATGCTTGTTCCGTTGGGACTGGCTTTACGATCCGCTTCCGCGAATGGTTGCGGCGGGGTGATGAAGGCCGACAAAAAATCCAGGCGGGGACCGGCGACGAAAATCCGGCGCGCCAAGGTGGCCAAGCTTTCCGACAGTGAATGACCGGTCGGGGCTGATGCGCGCGATGCGCAGCGGCGAAGCAATGCGGGGAGGAGTGTCCCGATGGCCATGACTGGAACGGTCAAGTTCTTCAACGGAGAACGGGGGTATGGCTTCATCAAGCCGGACGATGGCGGCCGCGATGTGTTCGTTCACATCACCGCGGTCGAGCGAGCCGGATTGAAGGATCTGACCGAAGGACAGCGTATCACGTTCGATGTCGAGCCGGACAAGAAGGGCAAAGGTCCCAAGGCGGTCAACCTCGTGATCAATGCGTAGGACGCGCTGTTCTGAGTTTTTGCGTTTGAACTTTTTGGACGACCAGTGCCTGGGCCTAGTTTGAGCTGATGCGCCCGCAGCGGCTGGACTGTGCCTGAAGGCACCGTCAAAAAGCGCCCGCTTAAAAAAATCGGCCGCACGAGGCGGCCGAAAGGCGAGCTTTGGTTTTTTGTTGTTGCTCTCAGAAATGATAGTTCAAGCCGGCGCGGATCGTGCCGAACCGGTACCCGTTTGACGCACCTGTAACAGTGAAGGGGCTCTCGGAGAGATCGACATAGAGATATTCGATCTTGGCGGACCAGTTTGGCGCGAAGCCGAACTCGGTCAGGCGGAACTCGGTGCCCACGCCCACGGTCCAGCCCGAGCTGGAATGCGACTCCGACAGGCCGAACGTTTCGCCGCGCAACTCGCCAAACGCGAGACCCGCGGTGGTATAGAACATGATATTGTTTAAGGCGTAGCCGGCCCGGCCACGCAACGTCCCGAACCACGGGTTGGAGAATTTCCAGGGCGCGAAGGTGTCATCCGCGCCAGTGACCTGAAAGTCGCCTTCGACGCCGAACACCCACGGACTGCCATTCTGCCAGTTGTAGCCGGCCTGGATGCCGCCGGCGAAGCCCGATGGTTTGGCCGGATTGTTACCGACCTTGCCCCAGTCGTAACCGAGATTGCCGCCAAGATAGGGCCCGGCCCAGCTGCAGTCGATGAGCGGCTGGGCGACCGTGTAGCCGTGCGCGACGGGCGGATACGCGGGCGGTGGATAGTAGTCTGCGGCACGGACCTTCGCCGTCGTGCCGGTGGCCAATAGGGCGATCGCGCCCAAAACGAACCGTTTCATCTGAACTCTCCGACGCAACTGACCTCACGCACGGTTCACGGGCGCAGGCACGGCTGGTAAGCCGTATGGTTAGGGATCCCCAACCCTTCCGCTAAGATTTATCGAGAGTTTTAAGTTAAGGGCTTGCTAAGGCGTGTTACCGCGCGCTCAGCATTCTTAACGAACGGTTATCAGGGCGATAATCCCGGGCCCCCCAACGCTGGCGACGGAGCCCGCCAGAGCTTAATTTGGATCCATGGATCACGATTCTACCGATCATCCAGACGAGCCGCGGCCGGCCAAGACGCGGCACCGTCCGGACAGCGATGTGCCGCAGCATCTCGTACCGCCCGATCTCGACCCGGCGACCTCAGGACCGGAGGACGAGGATGAGGCGCGGCTGCCGGAGCTGCCGGAGGAAGCCACGGGGCCGGTCGCCGAGGGACCGCTTGCGGTCGGCCATGCCGCGATCGAAAACGCGGTGCGCCTGGCGCCAACCTCGCCCGGCGTCTATCGCATGCTGAACGCGGCCAGCGACGTGCTCTATGTTGGCAAGGCCAAGAACGTCCGCAAGCGGCTCTCCTCCTATGCACGCGTCAACGCGCCGCAGCCGGCACGCATCCTGCGCATGATCGCGGCCACGGTGACTGTGGAGATCGTATCGACCTCCACCGAAACCGAGGCGCTGCTGCTCGAGGCCAACCTGATCAAGCAGTTGCGGCCACGTTTCAACGTACAGTTGCGCGACGACAAGTCGTTCCCCTATATCCTGATCTCAGGCGACCACTGGGCGCCACAGATCCTCAAACATCGCGGCGCACAAACCAGACCCGGGCGATATTTCGGGCCGTTCGCCTCGGCCGGCAGCGTCAACCGCACCATCACGGCGCTGCAGCGCGCGTTCCTGGTCCGCTCCTGCACCGATTCGTTCTTCGAGAGCCGCACCCGGCCCTGCCTGCTCTACCAGATCCGGCGCTGCGCCGGCCCCTGCACCCGCGAGATCGATTTCCCCGGCTATACCGAACTCGTGCGCGAGGCGACCGAGTTCCTGTCCGGCCGCAGCCGGGCGGTGAAGCAACAGCTTGCGGGCGAGATGGAAAAGGCCTCCGCCGAACTGGAATTCGAGACCGCGGCACTCTATCGCGACCGGCTGGCGGCATTGTCGGCGATCCAGTCGCAACAGGGCATCAATCCGCGCACCGTGGAGGAGGCCGACGTGTTCGCGATCCATCAGGACGGCGGCTATTCCTGCGTCGAAGTGTTCTTCTTCCGCACCGGACAGAACTGGGGCAACCGCGCCTATTTCCCGCGCGCGGAGAAGTCGTTCACGCCGGAGGAAGTGCTGTCGTCGTTCCTCGCCCAGTTCTACGACGACAAGCCGCCGCCCAAACTCATCCTGCTGTCGCACGACATCGAGGAATGCCAGCTGCTTGCCGATGCGCTTGCCGTCAAGGCCGGACACAAGGTCGAGGTCTCCGTCCCCAAGCGCGGCGAAAAGAAGGAACTGATCGCGCATGCGCTGACCAATGCGCGCGAGGCGCTGGGCCGCAAGCTGGCGGATACCGCGACCCAGGGCCGCCTGCTGCAAGGTCTTGCCGCGACGCTTGCGCTGCCCTCACCGCCACGGCGGATCGAGGTCTACGACAACAGCCATATCCAGGGTACCAACGCGGTCGGCGCCATGATCGTGGCGGGGCCGGACGGCTTCATCAAGAACCAGTACCGCAAGTTCAACATCAGGTCGGAGGGGCTGACGCCCGGCGACGACTACGCCATGATGCGCGAGGTGCTGCAGCGCCGGTTCAAGCGGTTGTTGACGGCAGCGGAAGGCGAGGCCGGCAAGGAGAGCGCCAAGGAAAACACGAAGGAGAACACGAAGGCCGGGGCGGACGAGGAGTCGGCACCGCAATGGCCCGACCTCGTCATCATCGACGGCGGCCGCGGCCAGCTCAATGCGGCAAGAGAGATCCTCGCGGGCCTCGGCCTGCCTCAGGTCACCCTCCTCGCCGTCGCCAAGGGCCCCGACCGCGATGCCGGGCGGGAAACCCTGTTCATGCCGGACCGCGAGGCCATCAAGCTCGAGCCGCGCGACCCCGTGCTTTATTTCATCCAGCGACTGCGCGACGAGGCGCATCGCTTTGTGATCGGCTCCCACCGCAAGCTGCGCAAGAAGGACATCCGCGAAGCCGGCCTGCAGGAAATCCCCGGGATCGGCCCGTCACGCAAACGTGCCTTGCTGCTTCATTTCGGAACATTGAAGGAGATCGAGCGGGCTTCGATTGCCGATCTCGGCAAGGTTCCGGGGGTCAGCGCCGAAAGCGCGCGCAAGATTTTCGAATTTTTCCACACCCGTTCAGAGTAAAGAGAATCGGCTATGGGTCACACGCCTGTCGCGTCCTGGAGGTCAGCTACGGCCCACTTTCGGCGGCGCGCGGCAGGCGATTTCAACGTTCGCTTCCCGTTTCGGCTGGCACTCCTGCGAAAGCTGGGGCGAAAGGACCCTGGCAAAGAATGAGGCCGGACGGTTGACCTTCATGCTGCGGCGGTATTGGTAAGACGGATGAATATGGTAACGACCCGGGGAGGCGTGAGAAGCTCGCTGTCCCTCCCGAATATCCTGACCTATGCCAGGATCGCCGCCGTTCCGGTGGTGGTCGGCTGCATCTATGCGCAATCCATTCTCGACGGCCCGCTGTGGCTGCGCTGGGTCGCGGTGGCCGTTTTCATCGTGGCCGGCGTGACCGACTATCTCGACGGCTATTATGCCCGGATCTGGAATCAGCAGTCGGCGTTCGGCCGGATGCTCGATCCGATCGCCGACAAGCTTCTGGTAGCATCCTGCCTCCTGATGCTGGCCGCCGACGGCATCATCCACGGCTGGTCGCTGTGGGCGGCCATCGTCATCCTCTGCCGTGAAATCCTGGTGTCGGGACTGCGTGAATATCTCGCGGCCTTGCGCGTCAGCGTGCCCGTGACCAAGCTCGCCAAATGGAAGACCACGATCCAGCTGGTGGCAATCGGCTTCCTGCTGGCCGGCGAAGCCGGCGATCAGGTGGTCCCGGTCGTCACGCAGATCGGCCTCTTGCTGCTGTGGATCTCGGCGATCTTCACCATCTACACCGGTTGGGACTATTTCCGTGCCGGCATCCACCACCTCATCAAGGAGGATGAGGGATGAAGCTCAAATATTTCGCATGGGTGCGCGAGCGTGTCGGCCTGTCGGAGGAAACGGTCGAGCCGCCCGCCGGCGTTCACACCATAGGCGACCTGATCGCCTGGCTTTCCGGGCGCGGCGAGAGCTATGCCCATGCCTTCGAACGGCCGAAGGTGATTCGCGCCGCGATCGACCACGTCCATGTCAGGCCGGATGCCGCGATCACGGGCGCGCGCGAGATCGCCTTTTTCCCGCCGATGACCGGCGGCTGACAAAGCGTTTTCGAGCGAAGTGGTACCGGTTCGCATGAAGAAAGCGCGTCAAAACGAAAAGCTAGCACCACAATGACCGCGATCATCACCGTCCGTATCCAGGAGGCCGATTTCGACGCCGCGCGTGAGATCGCCGCGCTGACGAAGGGCCGCACCGATATCGGCGCCGTGGTCTCGTTCAGCGGCATTTGCCGCGGCAACGACGATGGCGCGAGCATCGCAGCCCTCACGCTCGAACACTATCCCGGCATGGCCGAGGCCGAGATCATGCGCCATGCCCATGAGGCGATGGCGCGCTGGCCGCTGAACGGGCTGACCATCATTCACCGCGTCGGCCGCATCACGCCCGGCGAAAACATCGTGCTGGTCGTCACCGCCTCGAGCCACCGGCAGGCGGCGTTCCATGCCGCGGAATTCCTGATGGATTACCTGAAGACCAGCGCGCCGTTCTGGAAGCGCGAGGAAAGTGGCGCGGGCACGAGCTGGGTCGAGGCCCGTGCCCACGACGATGCCGCGGCCGCGCGCTGGACCAAATCCTGATGGCCAAGTCCTGATGGCAAAGCGCGTCAAGGCGGCCGCCAGGCATCGGAAGGCAGCGCCCAGACTTCCGAAAGTCGCATCCGGCGAACTCGTCACGCTGCTCGACTTCGTGCGCTACGCGGTGAGCCGCTTCGTCGAGGCGAAACTGACCTTTGCGCACGGCACCACCGATCCCGTTGCGGAAGCGGCCTTCCTGGTTTGCGAGGCCTTGCACCTGCATCCCGACCAGTTCGAGGCCTTTGCCCTCGCGCGGGTTACCGCCGTCGAGGGCGAGCGCATCCTCGACCTGATCACCCGCCGCGTCACGACCGCCAAGCCGGCGGCCTATCTCGTGAACAAGATCTACATGCGCGGCTTGCCGTTCTACGTGGACGAGCGCACGATCGTGCCGCGGTCCTTCATCGGCGAAATCCTGGACACGCATTTCGGCGGCGAGACCGACGACGAAAGCGTCGCGCTGATCGACCGCTTCGGCGTCGAACATGTCCTCGACCTCTGCACCGGCTCCGGATGCCTCGCGATCCTCGCCGCGCGGCACTTTCCGAACGCGCGCATCGATGCGGTCGACGTGTCAGCCGATGCGCTCGAGGTGGCGGCGCGCAACGTTGCCGAGCACGGGCTCGAGGGCCGCGTGACGCTGTTTCATGGCGACCTCTTTGCGCCCCTCGGCAACCGTCGCTACGACCTGATCATCTCCAATCCGCCCTATGTCGATGCCGAAGGCATGGCTCAGCTGCCGCGCGAATGCCGCGCCGAGCCCAAGCTCGCCTTCGACGGCGGTGTCGACGGCCTTGCGATCGTCCGTCGCATCCTCGACGAGGCGGACCAGCATCTGACGCCGCAGGGCGGCCTCGTCTGCGAGATCGGCCGCGGCCGCGAGAATGTCGAGGCTGCGTTTCCGCAATTGCCGTTGCTCTGGCTCGACACCGAGGATTCGCAAGGCGAGGTGTTCTGGATCGCCGCCGCCGATTTGGCCTGAGATTAGGGCCAGGCAGTTCGCCAAGCGCCGTGATGTGCCTTGTCACGCGACCTGGAACACGGGCCGCCCGCAGATATCCGTGGACCCTGCGGTAACACTTATGTTACCAGTCTGCAATGCTCGAAATCCGTTACTATACCGCTTCGAACGATAGCGAGCCCTTCGCGGATTGGTTCGCGGTATTGGATCCCATCGCCGGTGCCAAGGTTACGCGCGCGATAGCCCGCTTGGAGCAGGGCAACTTCTCTAATGTGAAGAGCGTTGGCGAGGGTGTGCTGGAATACAGGATCGACTTCGGTCCGGACACGATCGTGATCTTGCTGACGGGTGGAACGAAGAAGCGGCAGCAACGGGACATTGGCGCAGCCCGGGACTACTGGCTCAACTACAAGCAGAGCAAGAAGCGCGGGCCGCGCTGAACGAGGAGAGGAGTCTATGACAAGAACAAAACCCTTTAGGGAACTGGTGCAAGCTCGGGTCAAGACCGACAAGAAATTCGCGGAGGCGCTGCTTCGCGAAGGCATCGATGCGATGTTGAGCGGCGACGTCGAGACCGGAAAGACCATCCTTCGCGACTACATCAAGGCGACGGTCGGCTTTGAGAAGCTGGGCGAGGCAACCGGCGCACCGCCCAAGAGCCTCATCCGCATGTTCGGTCCGCGTGGAAACCCGCAGGCCAAAAACCTGTTCGCTGTGATCGGATATCTTCAAAAGCGCGCCGGCCTTGATCTTCATGTCGCCTGACCGCTCTTGAGACGGATGCGCCGCGAGAAGGTCGAGGCTGCGTTTCCGCAATTGCCGTTGCTTTGGCTCGACACCGAGGATTCGCAAGGCGAGGTGTTCTGGATCGGCGCCGCCGATTTGATCTGACGCGCCCAAAAACCCGCCTGTTCAACAGGCATCCGGATATTATTGCAGGCGTGCATTGAAATATTGCAGGCGTTTGGCGTTTCCGTCCAACGGCGAAGCTGATAGCTTGCGCGGCAATCCCAATCCGTGAAGAGGCCCCCATGCTCGACAAGAGCCCAAGCTCCGCCGCCGTCAATGTGCCCAACGACCTCGCCGCACATTGGATGCCGTTTACCGCGAACCGGGCCTTCAAGAAGGCGCCGCGGCTGCTCGCCGGCGCCAAGGACATGCACTACATCACCGTCGACGGTCGCAAGATCATCGACGCCGCTTCCGGCATGTGGTGCACCAACGCCGGTCATGGTCGCACCCAGATCTCGGCGGCGATCGCCCGGCAGGCCGAGGCGCTCGACTATGCCCCGCCGTTCCAGTTCGGCATCCCGCAAGCCTTCGAACTCGCCAGCCGCATCGCCGACCTGGCGCCGGCCGGTCTCGACCATGTGTTCTTTTGCAATTCGGGCTCCGAGGCCGCCGATACCGCGCTCAAGATCGCGCTCGCCTATCACCAGCTCTCCGGCCAGGGAACCCGCACCCGCCTGATCGGCCGCGAGCGCGGCTATCATGGTGTAGGCTTCGGAGGTACTTCGGTAGGCGGCATTGTCAACAATCGGAAAATGTTCGGCACGCTGCTCGCCGGCGTCGACCATCTGCCTCACACCTACGACCGTGAAAAGCAGGCCTTCACCAAGGGCGAACCCGAGTATGGCGCGCATTTTGCCGACGAACTCGAGCGGCTCGTCAACCTGCACGGCGCCTCCACCATCGCCGCAGTGATCGTGGAGCCGATGGCGGGATCCACCGGCGTGCTGCCGGCGCCGAAGGGCTATCTCAAGAAGCTGCGCGAGATCACCCAGAAGCACGGCATTCTCCTGATCTTCGACGAGGTCATCACCGGCTATGGCCGGCTCGGCCATGCCTTCGCCGCCGAGCGCTATGGCGTGCTGCCGGACATGCTCACCTTTGCCAAGGGCATCACCAATGGCGCAGCCCCGATGGGCGGCGTCATCGTGCGCGACACCATCCATGATGCCTTCATGACCGGCCCGGAACACGCTGTGGAACTGACCCACGGCTATACCTATTCGGCGCATCCCCTGGCCTGCGCGGCCGGCCTTGCCACGCTCGATATCTACCGCGACGAAAAGCTGTTCGAGCGCGCCAACAAGCTCGAGCCGAAATTCGCCGACGCGGTGATGTCGTTGAAGGGCCTGCCGAATGTCGTCGATATCCGCACCGTCGGGCTCACCGCCGGCATCGACCTTAGCCCCCGCGCGGACGCCGTCGGAAAGCGCGGTTTCGAGGCGATGAACAGCGCGTTCCACGACAATGACATGATGCTGCGGATCGCCGGCGACACGCTGGCGCTGACCCCGCCTTTGATCATCAGCGAGGACCAGATCGGCGAGATCATCGAGAAGGTCGGCAAGGTGATCCGCGCGGTGGCCTGACCGGCGCCGCGGCGGCCCGCGGGTGGAGACAAAGATAACAACAGCACTCCTTCGCCGAATCAGCGATGGTGGTAGGATCGCAGCCGCGCGCTTGGGCGCGCGCGGGATTCGAGACACACTAGATGATCCGTATTTCTACGATCTTCGTTGCCATCTGCATGGTGCTGGTCGCGGCATCGCTGGGGCTGGTGCTCTATTCGATGGCCGGTATCAGCGGGACCGAGTCGGCCATCGTGGCGCTTGCCGCGCTGACCTTCATGATCCTGTACAGTGCGGTGTCGATACGGCTGCGCGACCGCACCGATGTCGGCAGCCAGATCGCGGATCTGTCGCGCGGCACCGCGGATCTTGCGCGCCAGGTCGCCGAATTCGGACGCCGCCTCTCCGCGATCGAGGGCCGGATGGTGTCGGCCAGTTCGACCGGCGCTGACCGCATCCAGTCCGTGGTCGGCGAAATCAACGAACTCGGCGCGCTGGTCAAGCAACTCGCGACCTCAGTCGCGAACCATGAAGACCAGCTGGCCACAAGAGCCGAGAGCAGCCGCGGCGACGACGAGTTCCATAAAGAGCCGCCGGTGTCCTCCGACGACAAGGTCGTCGCTGCCGCGTCGAGGGAACCGTCCCCAACGCCGGCTGCGCATGCCGGCGAGATCGCCCGCACCCGGGCGCAGACCCTTGCCGCGGTAAGAAACGCCGTCGAGGAAAACCGGATCGATATCTATTTGCAGCCGATGGTGACGCTGCCGCAGCGCAAGGTCAGGTATTACGAGGCCGTGACGCGCTTGCGCGACGACAAGGATCAGATCCTCGTCGCCGAGGATTTCATCGGGATTGCCGAAGCCGGCGGCTTGATCGGCCGCATCGACAACATGGTCATGCTGCGGTGCATCCAGGTGTTGCGTCGCCTGATGGTGCGCAACAAGGAGGTCGGGATTTTCTGCAACGTCTCCGCGACGACGCTAGGAAATCCCGCGGTGTTTGCGCAATGCCTGGATTTTCTGGAAGCCAACCGTGCGCTCGCGCCGTCCTTCGTGCTGGAATTCAAGCAGTCGACGTTTCGCAACCTCGGCCCGACCGAGACCGAGCATCTGGCGGCGCTGGCCCAGCGCGGCTACCGCTTCTCGATCGATCATGTGACCGATCTGCGGATCGAGCCGCGCGACCTCGCCGATCGCGGCGTTCGCTTCATCAAGGTTCCGGCCGCCCTGCTGCTCGATCCGAAGCAGAACTCGATCTCGGACATTCACCCCTCCGACATATCGGACCTGCTCGGCCGTTTCGGCATCGACCTGATCGCAGAGCGGATCGAGGGCGAACGCTCGGTGGTCGACCTGCTCGATTATGATGTGCGGTTCGGTCAGGGATTTCTGTTCGCCCCGCCGCGCCCGTTGCGCCCCGAGGGCGCGCCCGCCTCCGGCGGGACAGCGGGGGGACATGCACAGGGCTCCCCGAAAGCGCAGGATGCCAGGCCGCAGGATGTCAATGGTTCCCTCAATGGTCCCGGCAGGACTGCTTCGCTCGAGATCCCGGCCATCGATCCCGCTCCGCGGGCAGCCGGCAATGCGGCACTCGCGCGCCGCATCGCCGGCCCGGCCTGACCGGCGCCGCGCGGCATGACGACATTGCGGTTTGTCGAGCGGTTGCGCGAGTTGGTGGATGGCGTGGACGTCGTGCTCAGCGACATCTGGGGCGTGGTCCATAACGGGCTCGAGGCCTTCCCGGAGGCCTGCGAGGCGCTGCACACCTACCGCGGCCGGGGCGGCACGGTCATCCTGATCACCAATGCACCGCGGCCGGCCGATTCGGTGCAGCGTCAATTGCGCAAGCTCGGCGTTGCCGACGACAGCTACGATGCGATTGTCTCATCCGGCGACCTGACCCGCCACTATGTCGCCGATCATCCCGGCCGCAAGGTGTTCTGGCTCGGCCCCGAGCGCGACAACTCGATCTATCGCGGGATCGATCCCGTGCTGGCGCCGATCGAGCAAGCCGACTACATCGTCTGCACGGGTCTGCTCGACGACGAGACCGAAACCGCCGAGGACTATCGCAGCATGATGCTGCAGGCGCGCGAGCGCCGCCTGACCTTGATCTGCGCCAACCCGGACATCGTGGTCGAGCGCGGCGACCGGCTGATCTACTGCGCCGGCGCCATCGCCGAGCTCTATCGCGAACTCGGCGGCGAGGTGATCTTCTACGGCAAGCCGCACCGGCCGATCTACGAGCGCGCCATGGAGCTCACGGCGGAGCGCCGCGGCGGCGCGGTCGCGCGGAACCGGGTGCTGGCGATCGGTGACTCCGTGCGCACGGATCTGGCCGGGGCGCACGGCTTCGGCATCGATTGCCTGTTCGTGACCCGCGGCATCCATGCGGAAGAATTCGCCGGCATCGATCAGCTCGACCCGGCGTCGGTGAAGGAATTGTTCGGCCATCCGCCGAAGGCGCTGATCCGGGAGCTCAGGTGGTAGGCCGAGTGCATCTCTGCTCCCTCGCCCCGCCCTTGCGGGGAGAGGGCTGGGGTGAGGGGTTGTTTCCACGAACACCGAATGCGAGGTGAGTCCCCCTCACCCGAAATTCGCTGGCGCGAATTTCGACCTCTCCCCGCAAGCGGGGCGAGGTAAGACGTACCCCTTACGCGTGCGCCATGTCCGGGAACACCGCCTCGATCTTGGTCTTCAACGTCGCCGCATTGAACGGCTTGACGATGTAGTTGTTGACGCCGGCCTTCTTGGCCGCGATCACGTTCTCGGTCTTGGATTCCGCCGTGATCATGATGAACGGGGTCATCGCGAGATTGGGATCGGCCCGAACCTCCCGCAACAGGTCGTAGCCGGTCATCGGCTCCATGTTCCAGTCGGAGATGACGAGGCCATATTTCTTGGCGCGCATCTTGTTCAGGGCTGCCGAGCCGTCGCTGGCGTCGTCAATGTTCTCGAAACCAAGCTGTTTCAGCAGATTCCGGATGATGCGGATCATGGTGTTGTAATCGTCCACCACCAGAACCGACATCGACAGATCAACCGCCATCTTGACTTCCCCTACGCGCGTACGCCGAAATGTCGAACATGCCGCCGCCGGTTCGAGCCGCACGGCGGGCCAGTTCAACGATTAGCACCATGCCTTAAACAGCTCGTTAACTGACCGTGGGTCGTGCACCCCCATACCGCAACGCGTGGTAGACGATCGGTGCCGCTTGACTCCGCGAGCGGCGCCAAGTCACGGTCGGGAAGCGACCTTGCGACGCATGACCCGACCGGTTTTCCGAAAAGATCATGCTCAAACAGAACCATGGAACGGGATGACGGTTCGAGGCCATCCCGTTCGAACCCCCGAAAAATCCTGGAAAATTCACGTCACACGATGCCTGCCTTCACCGTTATCCGCGACACCACGCCCACTGATACGATCCCAAGGGGCGCGGTGGTGGCGATGGGAAATTTCGACGGCGTCCACCTTGGCCACCGGGCGGTCATCGCCGCCGCCATCGAGATGGGCCGCGTGCATGGCCGGTCTGCGCTGGCGCTGACCTTCGAACCCCATCCAAGACGCTTTTTCAGCCCGCATACCCCCCAGTTCAGGCTCAGCGACGAGACCGCGAAACTGCGGCTTTTGGCCGGAACCGGCCTCGCCGGCGCCGTGGTCATGACCTTCGACAAAACGAGGGCCGAAACCAGCGCGCAGGATTTCATTCACCGTGAGCTGATCGGGAGGCTCGGGGTCAGCGGGATCGCGGTCGGTTACGACTTCCATTTCGGCAAGGGCCGCGTCGGCTCGCCCAGCCTTCTGGTCAACGAGGCCCCCCGGCTCGGCATCGAGGTCGACGTGCAGCCGCATGTCGATATCGCGGAGCGGCCGGTCTCCTCCAGCGCGATCCGCATGGCGCTCGCCGAGGGGGAGATCAAGGAAGCGACCGCGATGCTCGGCGGCCCCTGGTTCGTGACCGGGGCAGTCATCCACGGCGAAAAACGCGGTCGCGAGCTCGGTTATCCGACCGCCAATATCCGCCTCGACGCCAATTGCGGGCTCAAGCATGGCATCTATGCGGTACGGGTCGGCCGAGGAAAAGATCAAGCGCGGCTCGACGGGGTCGCAAGCTTCGGCCGCCGCCCGACTTTCGACAATGGCGCGCCGCTGCTGGAAGTCTACCTGTTCGACTTCAAGGACGACCTCTACGGCGAACAGCTCGACGTCGCCTTCATCGGCTTAATCCGCGAGGAACTGAAGTTCGACAGCGTGGACGCGCTGATCCGCCAGATGGACGACGACAGCGCAAAGGCCCGCGCAGAGCTCGCCGCCGCACCCGGCGCCTTTCCAAGGCTCGGAACGATCGGTTGAAGGCCGCTTTCGGGGCTTTCCGATCGGGTGTTCGGCTGCTATGGAAAGCCCATGTTTGCGCGGCGCATCATCAGCATTAGCGGCCCGGCTTCCGCCTGAGCTTCGGCTCGGCGCAAGACCGGGATTTCTTTCGTTCACCCGCGACTGATCGCGTTTCAGCGCCCTTCCAGGCCAAGCCTCCCAATTCAAGCCAGAGCACATGTCCGAAAAGCCGCAAAACTCCGACGTAACCGACTATTCCAAGACCCTGTTCCTGCCGCAGACGAATTTCCCGATGCGCGCCGGCCTGCCCCAGCGCGAGCCGGAAATCCTGGCGCGCTGGAACGAGATCAACCTCTACGAGAAGCTGCGGGAGGCCGCGCGCGGACGCGCCAAGTTCGTGCTGCATGACGGCCCGCCCTACGCCAACGGCAACATCCATATCGGCACGGCGCTGAACAAGACGCTGAAGGATCTCGTGACCAAGAGCCAGCAGATGCTCGGCTTCGATTCCAACTACGTGCCGGGCTGGGACTGCCACGGCCTGCCAATCGAGTGGAAGGTCGAGGAGGAGAACTACCGCTCCAAGGGCAAGGCGAAGCCGGACTTCCGCGACTCCGCCGCGATGGTGGCGTTCCGGAAAGAGTGCCGCGCCTATGCGACGCACTGGCTCGACGTGCAGCGCGAGGAGTTCAAGCGGCTCGGCATCATCGGCGACTGGGATCATCCCTACGCCACCATGAGCTATCCGGCAGAGGCGCAGATCGCGCGCGAACTGATGAAGTTCGCCGCCAACGGCACGCTCTATCGCGGCTCCAAGCCGGTGATGTGGAGCGTGGTGGAGAAGACCGCGCTGGCGGAGGCCGAGGTCGAATACGAGGATTACACCTCGGACGCAGTTTGGGTGAAGTTCCCGGTCAGAGACGTAGCCCTGGTTGATATTCAGGCTCAATCTTCAGAGCAGGACTTATCGAAGCTCCGCGAACTCGTCGAAGACCTCAGATCCAGTTTCATCGTGATCTGGACCACCACACCTTGGACGATCCCAGGCAATCGTGCGGTTTGTTTTGGGGAAGACGTGCAGTATGGCCTCTATGAGGTCCTCGACGCGCCTGCCGGCAATTGGGCGAGACTTGGTGATCGCTACGTCCTTGCTGACAAACTGGCAGAAGACGTCTTTAAACACGCCCGCGTCACGGCGTTCGAAAGGCTCAAGGATGTGGCGTTCGAGGCCGGTCCAGCCAACCTGGCCGTGACCTGCGATCATCCGCTGAAATCGCGGGGGGGTTATGATTTTGCCGTCCCCTTGCTGCTGGGGGATCACGTCACCGACGATGCCGGTACGGGCTTTGTTCATACCGCACCGAGCCACGGTCGTGAGGACTTCGAGGTCTGGATCTTGAATGCACGTTGGCTCGAGCAGGAGGGCATCAGCACCGCGATCCCTTATACCGTCGACGAGAACGGCGCCTTCACTGAGCAGGCGCCGGGCTTCACGGGCAAGCGCGTCCTCAACGACAAGGGCGAAAAGGGCGACGCGAACGAAGCCGTGATCAAGGCGCTCATCGACGCCGGCATGCTGCTCGCGCGCGGGCGGCTGAAGCACCAATATCCGCATTCCTGGCGCTCGAAGAAGCCGGTGATCTTCCGCAACACGCCGCAATGGTTCATCGCGATGGACAAGGATATCGCGGCGAACGGACACGCCAAGCGCGACGACACGCTGCGCGCCCGCGCGCTGCATGCGATCTCGGTGACGCAATGGGTGCCACCGTCGGGACAGAACCGCATCAACGGCATGATCGAGAGCCGGCCAGACTGGGTGATCTCGCGCCAGCGCGCCTGGGGCGTGCCGATCGCGGTGTTCGTGCGCGAGAAGGGCGACGGCTCCGTCGACATCCTGCAGGACGAAATCGTCAATCAGCGCATTGCCGAAGCCTTCATGGAGGAAGGCGCCGACGCATGGTATATGGAGGGTGCGCGGAAACGCTTTCTCGGTTCGCGCGCCAGCGAGGACTGGCAGAAGGTCGACGATATCTGCGACGTCTGGTTCGATTCCGGCTCGACCCACGCTTTCGTGCTGGAAGACCGCCAGAATTTTCCCAGCCTTGGCAACATCGTCCGCAAGGTCGACGGCGGTGACGATACCGTGATGTATCTCGAAGGGTCGGACCAGCATCGCGGCTGGTTCCAGTCGTCGCTGCTGGAAAGCTGCGGCACCCGCGGTCGCGCGCCCTTCGACATCGTGCTGACCCACGGCTTCACGCAGGACGAGCACGGCCGCAAGATGTCGAAGTCGCTCGGCAACACGATCGAGCCGCAGACGGTGATCAAGCAGTCCGGCGCGGACATCCTGCGGCTGTGGGTGGCCGCGTGCGATTACACCGACGACCAGCGCATCGGCCCCGAAATCCTGAAGAACACGGTGGAGACCTATCGCAAGCTGCGCAACACCATCCGCTGGATGCTTGGTACGCTGCATCACTTCGACCGCCGCGACGCGGTCGCTCTCGCCGACATGCCGGAGCTGGAGCGGCTGATGCTGCACAAGCTGGCCGAACAGGCCGCGAAGGTGCGCGATGCCTATGCCACATTCGACTTCAAGACGGTGGTCGCCACGCTCTCCGCCTTCATGAACACGGAATTGTCGGCATTCTACGTCGACATCCGCAAGGACACACTGTATTGCGATCCGCCGTCCTCGGTGGCGCGCAAGGCCGCGTTGACGACGATCGACATCATCTGCGACGCGGTCCTGAGATGGCTGGCGCCGATCTTGAGCTTCACCTGCGATGAGGCGTGGACGATGTACCGGCCGGATGACAGCCCGTCCGTTCACCTCCTCGCCTTCCCGGATGATCTCGCCGGCTATCGCGACGATGCACTCGCCGCCAGATGGGAGACCATCCGCAACGTCCGCCGCGTCGTCACCGGCGCGCTGGAACTCGAGCGCGCCGCCAAGAACATTGGTTCGTCCCTCGAAGCCTCACCGATCATCTATGTCGCGGACCGCGCCGTTCTCGCAACGCTGTTCGACATCGACCTCGCCGAAGTCTGCATCACCTCGAGCTATGAGGTGAGAGAGGGTGAAGCACCTGCCGGCGCATTCCGCCTCGACAACGTTGCGGGAGTCGCGGTGGTGGTGGAAAAGGCCGTCGGCATCAAATGCGCGCGGTCCTGGAAGATCCTCCCGACCGTAGGCCTGGACCCCGAATATCCCGACGTGTCGCCGCGCGACGCGCGGGCGCTGCGCGAGTGGAAGGCGCTGAACGAATCAGCGGCCTCGCCGAGCGAAACCACGACCGCAGAGGTCCGCGCACCGTCGATTGCGCCGCCGCTGCAACCTGCTCCGCTCGCCGACGCCATCTCCGCCGACGGCGAGAGCACGCAGACGGAGGATGCCGGATCGGCGCCGGTTGAGCCCGTGGCGTTGCCGCAACGGAAGGCGCGCAAGTCGACGCGCACAGCCGCTCCTCAAGACGAGCTGGAGCACTTGCCCGCGCCGCCGACCGGGAAGACACCGTCCGGCAAGAACGCCTTACCGGCAGCGGAGGTTCGGAAGAATAGAGGCGAGCGTCCGGCCGGGTATGACAAGCCCGCCGAGCACACAGCGAAAACGCGCGCGGCAACGACGGGCGCAAAGCGCGGCAAGAAGCAAGTCACCAAGAAAGCGTCGTCCTCCAAGGCGGCACCGAAGGCCCCTCCGGCGAAGCAAGGCGCGGAAAAGCCTGGCAAGAAGGCCGTGACGGCGACGAAATCGACAAAGCAGGGGCCGAAAAAGAAGGCAGCCAAGAAAGCTGCCAAGAAAGTTGCGAAGAAAGTTGCGAAGAAAGCCGCCAAGCAAAGCCCCGCGGTGAAGAAAAAGAAGACGAAGGCCAGAAATAAGAAGGCAAGATAAGTGTCCAGCATCGAAAGCGTGCGTCCTCGCCTGCTTCCCGGCGCGATCGCCGCTCTGCTCACGCTGGCGCTCGACCAGGCATCGAAGATCTGGCTGCTGTTCGTGTTCGACATCGCCCATCGCGGCACGGTCCGCCTGACGCCGTTCTTCGACCTGGTGCTGGCCTGGAACACCGGGATCAGCTACGGCTGGTTCCAGAACGAAAGTGCAACCGGCCAAGCTGTCCTGCTCGCGGTCAAGGCCGTGGCGGTCGTTGCCCTGGCGATCTGGATGGCGCGGTCGCGCACCCTGATGGCCACCGCAGCGCTCGGCCTGATCATCGGCGGCGCCATCGGCAATGCCATCGACCACTTCGCCTATGGCGCGGTGGTCGATTTCGCCCTGTTCCACGTCCAAATCGGCGGAAAGACCTATGATTGGTACGTGTTCAACCTCGCGGATGTAGCGATTGTTGCTGGGGTGGCGGCGCTATTGTATGATTCATATATAGGGGTACCCGCCGCAAAAGCGCCCTGATCGCGGACGATAGGAATTCACTGGAGGATCATGGCCTTGCAGAGCAAGGCCAGTGCTTTGGCGATCCTCGGGAAACTTAAAAGGTTAAAGCGATGCGCGAGACCGAAACCAGCGGCCGGATGGCACGGAGTTCGTCGAGAGCGTTTCGGCAGGCCTTGCGCCTGTCAGCGGTGGCGCTCGGTATTGGCCTTCTGTTTGCCTCCGGCGTGGCGCGCGCCCAGGAGGAAGAGGAAGACGACAAGACCTTCGAGGAAAAGATCATCGAAGGCATCATGGCCGGCATCGGTGGCACCAACATGGAGAACAAGGGCATCGATTATCGCGAGCGATCGCCGCTGGTGGTGCCGCCCAAGATCAGCCTGCCACCGCCGGCTTCGGCATCCGCCGAGGTGAAGGCGCCGAACTGGCCCAAGGATCCCGACGAGGCGCGCCGGAAGGCTGCGATCGCGGCCCGCAAGAAGGAAGACAAGGATCCGATCAAGGCCGCCCAACCCCTGACGCCGGCCCAACTCAACGCCACCCGGACCGCCGCGCCGGCGCGCGCCAGCAACGATTCGCTCACCCCCGGCGAGTCAAACAACCCTGTCCTCAGTCCCTCGCAGCTCGGCTTCACCGGTGGCTTCAGCTCCTTGTTCGGCGGCAGCAAGACCGAGACCGCGCCGTTCAAGGGCGAGCCGACGCGGGATTCGCTGACCCAGCCGCCGGCCGGCTACCAGACACCGTCGCCGAACTTCGCCTACGGAACCGGACCGAAGGAATCCCTGAACAAGGAATACAATCCGGCCCAAGGCAAGTATGGCGAATAGCCGCTGCGGCCCTCCCGACTTCGTGACCTTACGTATCAGCCGCGCCATGTACGATGGCGCGGCTTAGTTACGCATGTCTGCGCTCACCACTTCGCACAGGTCATAATGCACAGCACCAGATCTCGCCGGTTAGCCTCCGCCCTCGTTGCGCTCGCCTCGGCGCTCGTTGTTTCATCAACCGGCGCGCTTGCCCAGAACAGCCTGACCTCCGACCCTCCGGCCAGCTTCACGCTCGATAACGGGCTGCAGGTCGTGGTGATCCAGGATCATCGCACGCCGGTGGTGACGCAGATGATCTGGTACAAGGTCGGCTCGGCCGACGAGACCCCGGGCAAGTCGGGACTTGCGCATTTTCTCGAACATCTGATGTTCAAGGGCACCGCCAAGCATCCGGAAGGCGAATTCTCCCAGACCGTGCTCAAGGTCGGCGGCAACGAGAACGCGTTCACCTCAGTCGACTATACCGGCTTCTTCCAGCGCGTGCCGCGCGATCAGCTGCCGAAGATGATGGAGTTCGAGGCCGATCGCATGACCGGCCTCGTGCTGAAGGACGAAAACGTGCTGCCCGAGCGCGACGTCGTGCTCGAGGAATACAACATGCGGGTCGCCAACAATCCCGAGGCCCGCCTCAACGAACAGATCATGGCGGCGCTCTATCTCAACCATCCCTATGGTCGCCCCATCATCGGCTGGCACCACGAAATCGAGAAACTCGGCCGCGAGGACGCGCTCGCCTTCTACCACCGCTTCTACGCGCCGAACGACGCGATCCTGGTGATCGCCGGCGATACCGACGCGAACGAGGTTCGCCCGCTCGCCGAACAGACCTTCGGCAAGGTCGCGGCCCAGCCGGCCATACCGGCCCGCCGCGTCCGCCCGCAGGAACCGGAGCCGGTTGCGCCACGCACCGTGACGCTGGCCGATCCGCACGTCGAGCAACCCAGCGTGAAGCGCTTTTATCTCGCGCCTTCCGCCGCCACCGCGGCCGAAGGCGAAAGCCCGGCGCTCGACGTGCTGGCGCAATTGATGGGCGGCGGCAGCAATTCCTATTTGTATCGCGCATTGGTGGTCGATCGCCCGCTGGCCGTCAACGCCGGCGCCAGCTATCAGGGCACTTCGCTCGATCCGACCCAGTTCTCGATCTCGGCCTCGCCGAAGCAGGGCGTCGAATTCGCCGAGGTCGAGCAGGTGATGGACCGCGTGATCGCCGACGTGGCGAAGAACGCGCCGCGCGCCGAGGATCTTGAACGGGTCAAGACCCAGCTCATCGCCGAAGCGATCTACGCCCAGGACAACCAGGAGGCGCTGGCGCGCTGGTATGGCGGCGGTCTCACCACCGGCCTCGACATTCAGGAGATCCGGAGCTGGCCTGACAAGATCCGCGCCGTGACCGGCGAGCAGGTCCGCGCCGCGGCGCAAAAATGGCTGGACAAGAAGCGCTCGGTGACCGGCTATCTCATCAAGGACACCACGCCCAAGCGCGAGGAGAAGCGTTCGTGACACAGCATTCAGGCTTCACGCGGCGCTTCGCCGGCATCGCCGCCGCGGCTCTCGTGGCTGCGCTGGCGGGGACCACACCGTCGCACGCGGCGGCCAAGATCCAGCATCTGATTTCGCCCGGAGGCATCGAGGCCTGGTTCGTGCAGGACGCCACCGTGCCGCTGATTGCGATGGAGTACGCTTTCGCTGGCGGGGCAACGCAGGATCCTGCCGACAAGCCCGGCGTCGGCAATCTTGTCGCCGACCTGCTCGACGAAGGCTCCGGCGAGCTCGATTCCAAGGCCTTCCATGAACACCTGGACCGCCGCGCCATCGAGCTCTCCTTCAGCGTCACACGCGACTATTTCCGCGGGTCTTTGCGCATGCTGCGGGACAACAAGGAGGAGGCCTTCGATCTGTTGCGGACGTCGTTGACCTCGCCGCATTTCGATAGCGTCGATGTCGAACGCATTCGTTCGCAGGTGCTGGCCGGGCTGCGCCGCGATACCACCAGCCCCCCGGCGCTGGCAGGGCGCAAGTTTCTGCAGGTTGCCTTCGGTGACCATCCCTACGGCCGGCAGGCGTCCGGCACGCTGGAGACCGTGCCCGGCATTTCGATCGCCGATCTGAAGAACTATGTCCGCCGCGTGCTCGCCAAGGACACGCTGAAGATCGCCGTGGTCGGCGATGTCGATCCCGGCACGCTCGGCAAGCTCCTGGATCAGACCTTCGGCGGCTTGCCGGCCAAGGCTGATCTCGTTCCGGTCCCTGAAATTGTCGCCGCAAAACCACCGCAACGCGCCTTCGTGCCGCTCGACGTGCCGCAGACCGTGATTACCTTCGGCGGCCCCGGCATCATGCGTCACGACCCGAATTTCATGGCCGGCTATGTCGTCAACCACATTCTCGGCGGCTCCGGCCTCAATTCGCGTCTCTACCGCGAGGTGCGCGAGAAGCGCGGTCTGGCCTATTCGATCTACGAGGCCCTGGTGTGGATGGATCACTCCGCGCTGTTCATCGGCAACACCGGCACCCGCGCTGATCGAGCCGGCGAGACCCTCGCTGCCGTCGAGAAGGAAATCCACCGCATCGCCGAAGAGGGCCCGACCCAGCAGGAGCTCGACGAGGCCAAGTCCTATCTGAAGGGCTCGCAGATGCTGGCGCTCGACACCTCGTCCAAGCTCGCGCAGGGGTTGTTGCAATACCAGCTCGACGGGCTGCCGATCGATTACATCGAAAAGCGCAACGCCATCGTCGACGCCGTGACCTTGGACGATGCGAAAAAGGCTGCCGCCCGGCTGTGGAGCCAGGGCCTCCTGACCGTGGTCGTCGGTCGCAGCCCGCAGGCCGCGGCGCAACCGGCTGCCGCGCCGGCGACCAAGGCGGATTAGGCCAGCCGCGCTCTTGCCATTCTCTCCCCGCTTGCGGGGTCCGAGACGAACGAAGCTCGCTCTCGGTACCCCCACTCCCCGCAAGGAGGAAGGGGGTTCGGTGCGCTTTGCCGCGAGAGCGCGGCAGAGCAAGGTCAACACAAACCCGCTATGGTGCACTGGTCCGATTCCCGTCAGGAATCATCCGGTACAAGTGACGCCATGCTGCGGATCTCGCACAACCTCTCCATCGACGAGAACGACATCGAGATTTCGTTCGTGCGCGCCTCGGGCCCGGGCGGCCAGAATGTCAATAAGGTCGCGACCTCGGCGCAATTGCGCTTCGACGCGCGGCGGATCGCGCTGCCCAACGACGCAGCAGTGCGGCTTGAGCGGCTGGCCGGCCAGCGCATGACCAAGGATGGCGTCATCGTGATCCAGGCGCAGCGCTTCCGCAGCCAGGAGCGCAACCGCGCCGACGCGATCGAACGGCTGGTTGAATTGCTGCGCGAAGCCATGGTGCGTCCAATCCCGCGGCGGCCGACCCGACCGACGCTCGGATCCAAAAAGCGCCGGCTCGAGGGCAAGAAACGCCGCGGCGACATCAAGGCGGGGCGCGGCGCACGCGGTTTCGACGATTGAGAGCCGCCGACCCCTGATCGCGCGGGTCAGATTGTGGCTGCTTTTTGTTCTGCAACGAAACAGCCCGCTACTACCAACGCGTTTCGACGGCGACCTAAAGTCTGCATCCAATCATGGTGGTGCAGACCAAGATGCTGCGCGCGACACATGCAATCAGCCTCGGATTTGGGCTCGGACTTGGCCTTGGAATTTGCGGCGCATTGCTCGCCGCGAAGGCCCGTGCGCAGATCGCGCTGCCCGCGCCGAAGCCGCAGGATGGCGCGGCGCTGTTCAGCCAGCAATGCGGCACTTGCCACACCACCAACCTGTCCGACCCGGTCCGGCAAGGTCCGTCGCTGTTCATGGTCGTCGGGCGACGCGCCGGGACCGTCGACGGCTTTCCCTATTCGGCGGGCTTTGCGAAGGCCGACTTCGTCTGGGATGACGCCAGGCTCGATGCCTGGATCACCAATCCGCAGGCGATGATTCCCGGAGCGGTGATGGCGTATCGGCAGGCGAAACCCGAGGTCCGCGCCGCCATCATCGCTTATCTGAAGGAGCTGAAGTGAATGGCCAAACCCGTCCACTCGATGATCCGCGTGTTCGACGAGGCGAAGTCGCTCGATTTCTACGCGCGCGCCTTCGGGCTCGAAGTGGCCGATCATCTGAAATTTCCGGATTTCGCGCTGATCTATCTGCGTCATCCCTCCTCGCCGTTCGAGCTCGAACTCACCGTCAATTTCGACCGCAAGGAACCGTATGCGCCTGGCGACGGCTATGGCCATCTTGCCGTCGTCGTCGATGACCTCGATGCCGAACATAAGCGGTTCGAGCGCGAGAAACTGTCGCCCGGGCCGCTGCGCGATTTCAAGCATGACGGCAAGACGCTGGCGCGGTTCTTCTTCGTCAGCGATCCCGACGGCTACAAGATCGAGGTGATCCAGAAGGGCGGACGCTTCGGCTGACAACAATCAACAAACGTTTGATGGGAGGAAACCAATGAGAGAAATCGATCGCCGCAGCAAATATAACCGCCGGGTCTTTCTCCAAGGTGCTGCGACGACAGTGCCCGTCGTTGCAGTCGCGACCAGTGCAGGCCTCAGCATCACCGATGCCTGGGCCGAAGACGCCACTGCGCTCACGCCGGCAGCGCTCAAGACGCTGGTCAAGGTCGCGCGCGACATCTATCCGCACGATTTCCTGGCCGACAGCTACTACATCACCGCAGTCAAGCCGTGGGACGGCAAGGCCGCGAAGGATCCGGCGGTCAAGGCGCTGATCGGCGATGGCATCGCCCGTCTCGATCAGGATGCCCGCGACCGCCACAAGGTGCCCTATGCCGAGGTGGCATGGGAGGTGGATCGGGTGGCGCTGCTGAAGGGCATCGAACAGACCGAATTCTTCAAGACGATCCGTGGCGACCTCATTGTGTCCATCTACAACCAGAAGGAGGTTTGGCCGAAGTTCGGCTACGAGGGCTCCTCCGCCGAACATGGCGGCTACATCAAGCGCGGCTTCGCCGATATCGACTGGCTCCCGAAGGCGTAAATCACAAAGCAACAGATTCAGGGAGGAAATCAAAATGGCAAAATTCGATCTCAACGACAGCGGCGTGGTCGTGATCATCGGTTCGGGCGCGGGCGGCGGAACGCTTGGCAACGAACTCGCGCAGAAGGGCGTCAAGGTCGTCATCCTCGAAGCGGGCGGACGCTACGAAATTCCGGACTTCATCAACGACGAGTGGGACAGCTTCACCCAGCTCGCCTGGAAGGACATGCGCACGACATCGGGAAGCTGGCGCGTCGCCCAGGATTTTTCCAACCTGCCAGCCTGGATCGTCAAGGCGGTCGGCGGCTCGACGACGCATTGGGCGGGCGCGTCGCTGCGCTTCGACGAGCATGAGTTCAGGGTCAAGAGCACCTACGGCGCCATTGCGAAGGCCAACCTGATGGACTGGCCGATCACGTTGGCCGACATGGAGCCGTGGTACGCCAAGGCCGAAGACAAGATGGGCGTGACCCGCACCAACGGCATTCCCGGGCTGCCCGGCAACAACAATTTCCGGGTGCTGGAGGCCGGCGCAAGGAAGCTCGGCTATACGGAGGTGCATACCGGCAACATGGCCATCAACTCCGAGCCGCGCGACGGGCGCGGCGCCTGCCAGCAGATCGGCTTCTGCTTCCAGGGCTGCAAGTCCGGCGCGAAATGGTCGACGCTCTATACCGAAATCCCCAAGGGTGAAGCGACCGGGAATCTCGAAGTGCGTCCCAACAGCCAGGTGATCAAGATCGAGCATGACGCGTCGGGCAAGGTCACCGGCGTGGTCTATGCCGACGAGGCCGGCGCCATGCAGCAGCAGAAGGCGCGGATCGTGGCGGTCGCCGGCAACTCGCTCGAAAGTCCGCGTCTGCTGCTCAACAGCGCCTCCACCATGTTCCCTGATGGTCTCGCCAACTCCTCGGGCCAGGTCGGGCGCAATTACATGCGGCACATGACCGGCAGCGTCTATGCATCATTCGAGAAATCGGTGCACATGTATCGCGGCACCACCATGGCCGGAATCATCCGCGACGAGGCGAAGAACAATCCGAAGCGCGGCTTCGTCGGCGGCTACGAGATGGAAACGCTCTCGCTCGGCCTGCCCTTCATGGCCGCGTTCCTGAACCCGGGTGCATGGGGCCGCAGCTTCACCAGCGCGATGGAAACCTATCCGCGGATGGCCGGCATGTGGCTGGTCGGCGAGGACATGCCGCAGGAGACCAACCGCGTCACGCTCGATCCGGTCGCCAAGGACAAGTTCGGCATGCCGGTGGCGAGCGTGCATTTCGACGATCATCCGAATGACGTCGCGATGCGCAGCCACGCCTACAAGCAGGGGGCAGCGGTCTATGAGGCGGTCGGCGCCACCGTGACCTACCCGACGCCGCCCTATCCCTCGACGCATAATCTCGGCACCAACCGGATGAGCGAGAAGCCGCGCGACGGCGTCGTCAACAAGTTCGGCCAGACCCACGACATCAAGAACCTGTTCGTATCCGACGGCAGCCAGTTCACCTCGGGCGCCGCCTGCAACCCGACCCTGACCATCGTGTCGCTCGCGATCCGGCAGGCGGACTACATCGCAGGCGCGATGCAGAAGAAAGAGATCTGACCGCGCACAAAGTGAAGCGGCTCCGTCGGGGCTAGACGGAGCCGCTTCCGCCGGCGCCTTCAGGCCGCCAACCGAACCCCGGCAAAGGATTATTCGGCGGCGTCGAGGATGGGCGCGGCGCGATCGTGAAGTTCCTGAAGCACCGGTGCAGCACGGCGCGAACGATAGATCAGACAGGAGCAGCGCAACAGCGAAGCAAAATTCCTGACCTCGCCGTGATGTTCGAGCACCTCGTTGTGCAAGGTCGTGAGGAACTTGCCGAGGCTCATGCCTTCCCGGGCGGCGATTTCTTCCAGTGTGTCCCAGAACGACATTTCGAGCCGGATCGACGTGCAATGGCCGCCGATCCGCAGCGATCGGGTCTGCGATTCATAGTCGCGTTGAGGCTGGTGTGCGAACAAGTGGCACATGGCGTCCCTCCCGGCAGCTATTTTCTTGAAACGATATACCCGCCGGACGGACCTCACAATGCGATTCGATCGTGTACGGATTCGCTTTGGTTCCCCGGCGCCAGGTTACAAAGGCCAATCTCTTCAATACGATGCGCGCTTCATGTGCGCCTGGCGACAATTCCTGTTTTCGCCGCATGCATTTCTCGCAGTACCCTCTAGAATATGCTGCGTTGCCGAATCGAGCCGCGTACCGAGCCCATGCCCGTCCGTCAGCTTCCCGAACAGATCGTCAACCGCATCGCCGCCGGCGAAGTGGTGGAGCGTCCCGCGAGCGTGGTCAAGGAGCTGGTGGAGAACGCGATCGATGCCGGCGCGAGCCGCCTCGACATCTTCACTGACGGCGGCGGCCGGCGGCGGATCGGCATCACCGACGACGGCAGCGGCATGACCCAAGGCGACCTCGCGCTCGCTGTCGAGCGCCATGCCACCTCCAAGCTTGACGACGAGGACCTGCTGCAGATCAAGACACTCGGCTTTCGCGGCGAGGCGCTGCCCTCGATCGGCGCGGTGGCGAGGCTTGCCATCACCACGCGCCACAGACACGAGCCGCATGCCTGGTCGCTGGCGGTCGAAGGCGGGGTGAAGTCGGAGATCGGCCCTGCGGCGCTCAGCCACGGCACCCGGGTCGAGGTCAGCGATCTCTTTTACGCGACGCCGGCGCGGCTGAAATTCCTCAAGACCGACCGCACCGAGGCCGAGGCGATCCGCGAAGTGGTGCGGCGGCTGGCGATGGCGCGGCCAGACATCGCCTTCACCGTGGCGGGCGAGGAGCGCGCACCCGTCACCTGGGCCGCGGCACTGCCGGGCGCCGCCGGCCGCCTCACCCGCCTCGGCGACATCCTGGGAAGCGACTTTCGCAGCCACGCCATCGAGGTCCGCGCCGAGCGCGACGGTGTCCTGGTCGAGGGCTTTGCTGCGTCGCCGGCGCTGACGCGCGCCAACGCGCTCGGCCAATATCTCTTCGTCAATGGCCGCCCGGTGCGCGACAAGCTGATCCTCGGCGCAGTGCGCGCGGCCTATGCCGACTATCTGCCGCGCGACCGCCATCCGGTGGTGGCGCTGTTCGTCACGCTCGATCCGCGCGAGGTCGATGCCAATGTGCATCCGGCCAAGACCGAGGTGCGCTTCCGCAATGCCGGCCTGGTGCGGGCGCTGATCGTGCACGCGCTGAAGGAGGGGCTGGCACGCGAGGGCCGGCGCACTGCGGCCAACAGCGGTGACACGGCGATCGCCGCGTTCCGCCCCGCTTTCGCGCCCCGCAGCACCAATTGGGACTGGCGCCGCTCGCCCGCCTTTCCGGTCGGGCCCGTCCCCGCCTTCGAGGGATCGGCGGCGGCGGCACTGGCCGAACGCGACCAGGCCGCCTTCGATGTCGGCGGGCCGACCGCCGATGCGCGGCTGCATGAGCAGCCGCCGGCCGCCGACCTGATCGACCGCCCGCTCGGCGCGGCGCGGACCCAGATCCACGACACCTATATCGTGTCGCAGACCCGCGACGGCCTCGTCATCGTCGACCAGCACGCCGCCCATGAGCGCATCGTCTACGAACGGCTGAAGGCCGCGCTGGCGCGCGATGGCGTGCAGCGGCAGATCTTGTTGATCCCCGACATCGTGGAGATGGACGAGGCGACGGTGGAACGGCTGTTGGCACGGGAAGCGGAACTGGCCTCGTTCGGGCTTGCGATCGAATCCTTCGGCCCCGGTGCGGTTGCCGTGCGCGAGACGCCCTCGCTGCTCGGCAAGACCAACGCGGTAGGATTGCTGCGCGACCTCGCCGAGCACATGGAGGAATGGGACGAGGCCTTGCCGCTGGAGCGACGACTGCTGCACGTCGCGTCCACCATGGCCTGCCACGGCTCGGTGCGCGCCGGCCGACGGCTGAAGCCGGAGGAGATGAACGCGCTGTTGCGCGAGATGGAAGACACGCCCAATTCCGGCCAGTGCAATCACGGCCGCCCGACCTATGTGGAGTTGAAGCTGTCGGATATCGAGAAGCTGTTCGGGCGGAGGTAGGGCACGTCGTCGCGGCAGCATCAACGGTGTCATCGCCCGGCTTGACCGGGCGACCCAGTACGCCGCACTGTTCGAGATAGATCGCCAACAACTCTGGAATACTGGATGCCCGCCTTCGCGGGCATGACAAGCGCTGATGGTATTAGCGAACTTCGCCAAACCGCAAAAACACGAACTCCGTATCATCATAAGCACGCCGCTCCAGCTCGGCAAAACCATCCGGCGCGACGAACGCTGCCGCTTTCGCCTCCTCGACCACCACAAGTGCGCCCTTGGTCAACCAGCCGCCGTCGCGCAAGGACAGCAGCGCCTTGTCCGCGAGGCCTTTTGCGTAAGGCGGATCGAGGAACACCAGCGCGAACGGCTCGAGCGGATGCGCAGGGCCGAGATTGGTGGCGTCGCGGCGGTAGATCTTGGTCACGCCGCCCAGGCCCAGTGCCTCGACATTGTTGCGCAGCAGCGCGCGCGCCTCCGCACCATTGTCGACGAACAGCGTGAACGCAGCCCCGCGCGAGACCGCCTCGATGCCGAGCGCGCCGGTGCCTGCGAACAGGTCGAGCACGCGCGCATCCGAAATCGGGTCGTCATAGGCATGAATGAGGATGTTGAAGACGGATTCGCGCAACCGATCCGCGGTCGGGCGGATGTCGCGCGATGAGGGCGAGGCGAGATTGCGGCCCTTCAATCGTCCGCCGACCACGCGCATCAGAATTTCCCGTCATGGCCGGGCTTGTCCCGGCCATCCACGTCTTTCCCGCCTAGACGATCAAAAGACCTGGATGCCCGGCACAAGGCCGGGCATGACGACTCCTTGAGTGCCGACGATATCATCTCACCTATCGAACCTTACTCATCCCGCGGCTTCAAATCGCGCTTGCCGTGATAGCCGCGCTTGGGACGCCGCGGCGGGCCGTAGCCATTGGCCTCTGCCTCGTTGCGGGCGCGGGCCTCGTCGCTGCCGGTGCGCTGCACCAGCACGCGGCGGCCCTTGCGGTCGGCAATCACGTCCCGCTTCGGCTTCTCGCCGCGCGGCGCGTCCGCCACTCTCTCGCCGGGCTCGGTGACGGTCTCACCCGGCATCGGCCGGTTGAAATCCGCGCCCGCCAGGGTCGCGATCTTTTCGCCGAGCTGCTCGCGCAGCACCCGGGTCTTGACCTCCTCGACCTGGCCCTCTTCGAGCTCGCCGAGCTGGAACGGTCCGTAGGAGACCCGGATCAGCCGGTTCACCTCGAGCCCCAGATGCGCCATCACGTTGCGCACCTCGCGATTCTTACCCTCGCGGATCGCAAACACCAGCCAGACATTGGCGCCCTGGTCGTGCTCCAGGGTCGCATCGATCGGGCCGTATTTGACGCCATCGACCTCGACGCCCTTCTTCAGCTCGTCGAGCTGTTCTTGCGTCACCTCGCCGTGGGCGCGGACGCGATAGCGCCGCAGCCAGCCGGTCTCGGGCAATTCCAGCGCGCGCGCCAGACCGCCGTCATTGGTCAGCAGCAACAACCCCTCGGTGTTGAAATCGAGCCGGCCGATCGAGATCAGCCGCGGCAGCCCTTCCGGCAGGTTGTCGAACACGGTCGGCCGGCCTTCGGGGTCGGCATGGGTGGTCATCAACCCGCGCGGCTTGTGAAACATGAACAGCCGCGTGCGCTCGCGCGGCGGCAAGACCTTGCCATCGACGGTGACGACGTCATTTTCGGTGACATCGAGCGCCGGTGAATTGATCACGCGGCCGTTGACGCTGACGCGGCCCTGCACGATCCATTCCTCGGCGTCGCGCCGCGAGGCAAGGCCGGCGCGCGACACCACCTTGGCGATGCGCTCGCCGGATTTCTTCTCGCGCGGCGGCCGAGGCGGACGCCGTTCGAAATCGGGGGCACGCTCGCGGTAGGCGCCGCGGCCGCCGAACGCGGGACGCTTGGCGAAGACCTTGCTGTCATCCTCGTTGTCGCGGCGCGGCCGGTCGGCAAAGTGATCGGATCCCCGATCGCCGCGCGGATGCTCCTGCCAGTCGCTGCGGCCCTCAGGCCGCTGACGGGGACGCTCATCGCGCGGACGATCATCACGGGGGCGATCGAATTTCGGACGCTCCCGAAACGGCCGCTCGCCCGACGGACGGGCATCGCGTGGGCGCGAAAACCGCGGGCGCTCACCTTCGCTACCGCCGTCCCGTCCTTCGCGCGGTTTGTCAAAGCGCGATTTGGCGAATTTCGGACGGTCGCCACCGGCGCGATCATCGCGCGGCCGCGAGAAGTGCGGCCGCTCGCTACCGCGATCCTCGCGCGGACCTCCCTCGCGCTTCTGCCACGGCTTCACATCGCCGCGATCGCCGGCGCCTTCATCGCGGTCGCGGGGGCGGCCGCGATCGGCAAAATCCCGGCGCGGGCGATCGCCGTCTTTTCGAAAACCTTCCCCCCGCGGGGCATAGGGCTTCTTGTCGCCGCCGCGATCGCGGGATTGATAGGGCTTGTTCTCGCCAAACTTCTTTTCCGAAAACCGCGTCGCTGGACGGGCCTCGCCGCGATCGCTGCGCGGGGTATAGGGGCGCTTGTCGCCACCGCCACGGTCCTCACGCGGCGTGTACGGACGCTTGTCGCCACCACCGCGATCGCCGCGCGGCGTGAACGAGCGTTTTTCGCCGCCCTCACCGCGCGCCGGTCGATCGGCGAACGGCCGATCGCCGCGCGGACGATCGTCCCGGTTGAAGCGTTGCGGCCGATCGCCGTGGGGACGGTCACCGCGCGGACGATCGGAAAAAGGCCGATCGGCGCGCGGGCGTGGCGCGTCCCCATCGCGGCGTGGCGGACGGCTGTCGCGGTCACCGTAAGGCTTGCCTGTGCCTGAATATGGCTTCTTGGCGTAAGATCTGGCGCCATCGGATTTTCCGGCATAGGGCCGCCGCTCGCCGTCGGCCTTGCCGCCATCGCGCTTGCCGGCGAAATCCTTACCGGCAAAGCTGCGCTTGGCGAACTTCTTCTCCGGGCCGCGCTTGGCACCGGAGCGGCCCTTGCCGCCCGACGGGCGATCACGCCGGCCGCGGGAATCGTTGTTTTTGTCGTCATCGCGGGGCATGAATTGTTTCTCAGGGTTCGATGAAAGGGTGTTTCAGCCGGATGGAAGGGATGTCATAGCGGTCAGGCGCGCGCGCTCGGCAGAAGGCGCAGTCTTACGCACAACCGGTATCCACGTTTGCTGAAGGCCGATCCAGTAGCAGGTTTCTTCCGATGATACGAGGCATGACGGCCCCTTCTTTCATGGATTTGGCGCTGAAAACGGCGAAAAATGCCGCAAAATCCGGCGAAGTGCCGATCGGATGCGTGATCGTGAGGGGTTACGAGGTCATTGCCACCGCCAGCAACCGGACCCTGACCGACCGCGATCCGACCGCGCATGCGGAAATCCTGGCGATCCGCCAGGCCGCCGACGCCATCGGCACCGAGCGGCTGGTCGACTGCGACCTCTACGTGACGCTGGAGCCGTGCACCATGTGCGCGGGTGCGATCTCGTTCGCGCGCATCCGCAGGCTCTATTACGGCGCCGCCGACCCCAAGGGCGGCGCGGTGGAATCCGGCGTGCGGTTCTTCGCGCAGCCAACCTGCCATCATGTGCCGGAGGTGTATTCGGCGGTCGGCGAGACCGAGGCGGCGAGCTTGCTGAAGGAGTTTTTCCGGGTGAGGCGATGAATGGCACGTTCGCGCCCCACACACCGCTGTCATCATCCGCGAAAGCGGATGATCCAGTATTCCAGAGACGCCGGTGATCGACCGAGAGGCCGCGGCGTACTGGATACCCGCGTTTCGCGGGTATGACGAGAGAGAACGGCGCATACGCTTTAAGTCAAACCTGCCGAGATTCGGTGAGGAGTGATTTACAGGATCCCTGCCAACGCCGCGACGGGACCAGGGCGCAGCGGTTCGCGCACAGGCGATCACTCGCTGCGGCGAGCGAATGTCACTTCAATTGTGGGTAAGAGCTTTTCGCGCAAAAATCGCACCGAAGAGCGCGCCATTGCTGGGCCAGGGGCGTGGCGATGATGCAAGAGTGCCGCTGATTTGCCCGACGTGTCAAGTATTTGCCCAAAGCGCATCGTTGCCGGCGACTGCCTGCTACTTTGCATGGGGTTGTTTTCGATATTTTAGGCTGGGAACCTCTCTCGTTGCTACAATGGATGCTCACACCAAGCCGAGAATCATCGCATCCATGCCCGGTCCGCAAAGCCGCTTCTACCAATCCCAGGGGTTGCAACTGCACTATACCGACTGGGGCAATGACGCAGCGCCGCCTTTGATCCTGATCCATGGCGGTCGCGATCATGGTCGCAGCTGGGACCGCATAGCCCGCTCGCTGCGGCCTCACTATCACGTGCTGGCGCCCGATCTTCGCGGTCATGGCGATTCTGAGTGGACCAAAGGCGGCAGCTATATCCTGCCCGAATATGTCTACGACCTGACACGCCTGGTGCGGCTCACGGGCGCGAACGAGGTTGCAATTGTCGGCCACTCCATGGGCGGCATGATCGGGCTTGCCTACGCCGGCACGTTCCCGGACAAGGTGTCGCGCCTGGTCGTTCTCGATGGCATCGTCGTCGCCCAGACCACGCAGAAGGCGCCGGCCCACGAACGGATGGCGAAGTGGATGTCCCAACTCGACGCACTCGACGCGCGCGAGCCGCGCCGCTATCAGACCATCGCGGACGCAGCCGCGCAGATGTCGGCGCACAACAGGCGGCTGACGCCCGAACTGGCCCTGCATCTCGCCACCCACGCCGTCCGGCGCAACACGGACGGGACCTTCAGCTGGAAATTCGATCCGCACCAGCGCGCCATGGCGCCGCACCGGCTCTGGCCGGACGATTATCTTGCGCTGTGGTCACCCATTAGCTGCCCGACGCTGCTGCTCGGCGCAGGCGAGAGCTTTCTCGGCGATCCCAAGGCGAACGGAGTGGTGAGCCACTTCAAGCAGGCGCAGGCAGAAACCGTTGCCGGCGCGGGACACTGGCTTCATCACGACAAGCCGGATGAGGTCGTTGGGCTGGTCCGCTCGTTCCTTGGACTGCCCGAGGATGATGAGCACAGTGAGGTCCGGAATTCGATCGCGCATTGAGTCCCGCGTATCGCTGCGTTCACGCGGGCTACGCGCTACCAATCACGGCCAAGTTTCGTCCGCGGCGCATCGCGGCGTTCACGGGCGTTACACGATACGCGCCGTCATCATCCGCGAATGCGGATGATCCAGCATTCCAGAGACCCGCGTGAATGACTGATGGGCCGCAGCGTACTGGATACCCGCCTTCGCGGGTATGACGGGTGATTATGAGGACGCTGCTCGCCCCCTCACCCCGCCAGGAAAAACTCTCTCAGCAACCTCGCCGTCGCCTCCGGTTTTTCCTCCGTGAGGAAATGACCAGAGTCGACCGGCGCGCCCGACACATTGGTGGCCCATGTCTTCCAGGTATCGAGCGGCGTCGCCGCGGCGCTGGCGATCCCCGCATCGCCCCACAAGGCCAGCATGGGAATCGTGATCTTGTTTCTCGCCTCATGATCCGCCTTGTCGATCTCGTAATCGGCATACGCGCCGGCGCGGTAGTCCTCGCACATGGCGTGCAGGCGGGAGGGATCGCGGAACGGCGCCAGATAATGCGCGAGCGCACGGGGGTCGATCGCATCAAGCGTCTTGCTCTTGGTCTGGCTCGCCATCTTCTGCTTGAGGAAGAACTCGCCGTTGTTGCCGATCAGTGTCTCCGGCAACGGGTAAGGCTGCGCCAGAAAGCTCCAGTGATAGATCTTCAGCGCGTACAACCGGTTCATGCGCTCCCAGTAATCATAGGTCGGCAGGATATCGAGCACGGCGAGGCGCGTCAGCCGTCCCGGATGATCGAGCGCCAGTCGATAGGCGACGCGTCCGCCGCGGTCGTGGCCGGCGAGCGCGAAATGCACATGCCCAAGCCGCTCCATCAGATCGATCATGGTGCTCGCCATCGCGCGCTTGGTGTAGGGTGTATGGTCCTGGTCGCTCTCGGGCATGTCCGACCAGCCATAGCCCGGCAGGTCGGCGATGATGAGGGTGAACCTGTCGGCCAGCTGCGGCGCGACGCGGTGCCACATCACATGGGTTTCGGAAAAGCCGTGCAGCAGCAATAGCGGCGGCCCCTTGCCGCCGACGCGGGTGAAGATGCGTCCTGACGAGGTGTTGATCCATTCGGAGGCGAAGCCTGGAAACAAATCGGCGAGATCGGGCATCTCTTTGGCACTCCTTCGCGGCATCGCGCCCTTTTGACGACAGTGTATGCTTCAAACTTTGTTTGTCGTTGCCGCTGCACCATGCCGGATATATGCCATTCGGCAAGCCCAACCAACAACAACCCGAGCGAGGAAACCCATGTCGATCGATTTCGAGATTCCGGCCGAGGCCAAGGCGATCCGCGAGAAAGTCCGCCAATGGGTGCAGGAGGAATGCATTCCCGCGGAGAAGGAACTCGACTCAAAGCCGCTCGACGAGGTGCTCGGGCCCCTGCGCCAGAAGGCCCGCGCGCGCGGCCTGTGGTGCCCGTTCGTGCCGAAGGCGTATGGCGGCATGGGGCTGGGGCCGCTCGCCAACGCGCTGGTGCAGATGGAGCTCGGCGAGAGCATGCTGGGGGCGCTATCGATGAACACGCAAGGGCCCGACGACGCCTCGATGATGACGATCCTCGAGCACGGCACCGAGCACCAGAAGGAAAAATTCTTAAAACCGCTGCTGAACGGCGACAAGCGCATCTGCTTCTCGATGACCGAGAAAGCGGCCGGCGCCGACGCCACCGGCATGCAGACCTCAGCGGTGAAGGACGGCAACGAGAATTACATCCTCAACGGCGAGAAATGGTTCTCCTCCTCGGCCAGCGTTGCCGACATGGCGCTGGTGATGGCGAAAACCGATCCGAACGCGCCGCGCCACAAGCAGTATTCCACCTTCATCGTCGAGCTGCCGAATCCGGGCTACAAGATCAAGCGCAACATCAAGAACATGGCGATCGAAGGCCCGCATGCCGAGGTGCTGTCCGGCGGCCACTCCGAAATCGAGATCCGGGATTTGAAGGTGCCGGCCGACAATCTGCTCGGCGGCGAGGGCAACGGCTTCAACATGGGCCAGCACCGCCTCGCCTATGGGAGATTGCGTCACGGCATGCACAACGTTGCCAAAGCGCAGCGCGCGCTCGACATGGCGGTCGCGCATGTAACGAAGCGATCGACCTTCGGCATGCTGCTGGCCGACCGCCAGGCGGTGCAGTTCATGCTCGCCGAATGCGCCAGCCAGCTCTATATCGGACGCCTGATGCTGCTGCACATCGCCTACAAGGCTGAAAAGGGCATGGATCTGCGGCAGGAAAACTCGATCGCCAAGGTCTATCTGGCGCACATGGTGCACCACGTGATCGACACCGCGATCCAGCTCCACGGCGCGCTCGGCTTCAGCCAGGATACCATCCTGGCGAAATGGTACACCCAAGTGCGCGCGCAGCGGCTGGTCGACGGACCGGACGAGGTGCACAAATGGCGGGTCGGCCGCAACGTCATCAAGGCATTCCGCGAGCACGGCACCACGGCGGCGGCGGCCGGCGGCGATTTGCTGTGAGGCCTATTCGTCATTCCGGACGGCGTGCAACGCGCGCCGATCCGGAATCTCGAGATTGTTTAGCACCCTTCCCCTCATCTCGGGATTCCGGGTTCGATGCTCCGCATCGCCCCGGAATGACGAGGGTAGCGCGTCGTCTGGAATGACGGGGCTAACTTCCGGCCCGCTCCCGCTCCACCGCGCGCCAGCCGATGTCGCGGCGGCAGAAGCCTTCCGGCCAGACGATGCGGTCGACCGCCCGATAGGCGCGCGCCTGCGCCTCGGTGACGGTCTTGCCCAGCGCGCAGATGTTCAAGACGCGCCCGCCGTTGGCGAGAGTCCAGGGACCATCGGCCGTGGTGCCGGCGTGGAAGATCTCGACGCCCTCAACCTCGGCGGCCTCGTCGAGGCCGCCGATGACGGATCCCCTGTCGTAGTCGCCGGGATAGCCCCTGGTCGCCATGATCACCGTCAGCGCCACGTCGTCGAACCAGCGCAGGCTGAAATTCTTCAGTTGCCCGTCGGCGCAGGCGATCAGCGCCGGCACGATGTCCGACATCATCCGCAGCATCAGCACCTGGCATTCCGGATCGCCGAAACGGGCGTTGTACTCGATCAGCTTCGGCCCGTCGCGCGTCACCATCACGCCGGCAAACAGCACGCCCCTGAAGGGCGATCCCATCATCTTCAAGGCGCTGAGCGTCGGCCTGATCATCTCCTCCATCACCTGCGCGCAGATCGCCTCGGTCATGACCGGCGCCGGCGAATAGGCGCCCATGCCGCCGGTATTGGGGCCGGTGTCGCCGTCGAAGGCGCGCTTGTGATCCTGTGCGGTCGCCAACGGCAGCGCATTGTCGCCGTCGCACAGCGCGAAGAACGAGGCCTCCTCGCCCTCGAGATATTCCTCGATCACGACCTCGGCGCCGGCCTCGCCGAAGCCGCCGCCGAACATCATGTCGATCGCGGCCAGCGCCTCATCGACCGTCATCGCCACGACGACGCCTTTGCCGGCCGCCAGGCCGTCGGCCTTGACGACGATCGGTGAGCCCTGCTCGCGAACAAAGTCCTTGGCGTCCTCGGGATCGGTAAAATGGGCGTAGGCCGCGGTGGGAATGGAGTTGGCGCGGCACAGCGCCTTGGTGAAGCTCTTCGAGCTCTCCAGCCTGCCTGCGGCCCTGGTCGGGCCGAACGCCTTGAAGCCCGCCGTATTGAGATCGTCGACGATGCCGGCCGCGATCGGCGCGTCCGGGCCGACCACGACGAACTCGATGGCGTTGGCGGTGCAGAAATCGATCACCGCGGCATGGTCGGTAATATCGAGGCCTACGCATTTGGCTTCCCGCGCGATCCCGGCATTGCCCGGCGCGCACCAGAGCCGGGTCACCAGGGGGGACGCCGCGATCTTCCAGGCCAGCGCATGTTCGCGACCGCCGGAGCCGAGCAGAAGAATACGCATTGAGATCCAGCCAGATCAGGGTTTGCCCCCTGTCGGTCGCACAACTTCCCCTGCCCCTGCAAGGGACAAAACCAGGACGGCTTTTCGGAGGCGGCGACGATGTCGCGATGTTGCGGCCAGGACGCCGCGCCCGGGGCCGTCACCGTGGTCTTGCGCTCGCCAGAGCATCAACCCGGCAGCGGCACGCCATCGCGCGGGTGGTCGGTGGCAGGGTCTTGCAGCTGTCGGCGCCGCCGGCGGGCAACGGCAACCGTGCGCATCAGCGCATATCCGATCAGGAACATCACGAGCTTGCTGGCGATGCCGTAGATCGACATCGTCACCGACCAGGTCACCACGCTCACATTGAGCGCCACGATCAGGTTCAAGGCTGCGGAAAAAAACATCAGGCCCGACCACATATAGCCGACAATGACGGCGATATCCGGCACGATCTCGATCGCGATCGGCGGCAGATAGCGGTTCATCCATCCCCGCTTCAGCATCACGATGCCGACGATCAGGTAGATCACGCTCGGTTTGACCATGATGAAGCGCGGGTCGTTGGTGATCAGCGTGACGGTGCCGGCGCCCAGCACCAGAAACAGGCTCATCCACTGCATGGTGTCGATCGGGTTCTTGCGCGCGAAATGCCAGCCGATCTGGGCGATGCCGAGCGCCATCCCGAGCAGCACCGACAATGGGATGTTGTGCGTCAACAAATAGAGCGCGAGAAAGAACAGCGTTGCCGCCATGTCGAGCAGCAGCAGCTTGCCCGCTGCGAACAGATTTTTCATGGGATGCTCAGCTCCTGCATTAGGACTGCCCGCCGGCGGCCGCGATGATTTCCTGCAAGGTCGCGATGTGACGGGCGAAGGCGCCGCGGCCGGCGGCGGTGGCGGTCACGGTGGTCTGCGGCTTCTTGCCGACAAAGGCCTTGTCGGTCGCGACATAGCCCGATCGCGCCAGCGTATCGATGTGGGCGCCGAGATTGCCGTCGGTGGCGCCGGTGAGCTTTTTCAGCCTGGAGAACTCCAGCCCCGGGGCGCCGGGAGGCAGCGCGTTCAGCGCCGCCATGATGCGCAGGCGCAACGGCTGGTGGATGATGTCGTCGAGTTCGGCCATCGCTGCTGTTGCCCTAGCTTCGCCGCATCCAGAGGCCGCCGAGGACCAGGCCGCCACCGTTCGCCACCGCCATCCACAGCAGGAACGCGGAGCCTTCGACGAAGAAATAGCCGATCAGTGTCAGTGCGGTGATGGCAAGGCCAATCACGACGAAGGCGTTACCGACCCACAGCCCGGCGAGGATGTAGAACAGCATGAAATAGATCGGCCAGAACGTTTCCATCTGGCGCGGCCCGAAATGCCCGAGCGTGCAGCTGCAGAAGAATCCGAATGCCAGGAACAGCAGGAATGCTGCGAGCCTGCGCTGATCGAAACCGCGCACGCCGGTCCGTCGACGGCCGAACATGCTGAGCACGACCGTGCCGAGGACACCGAGCCCATTGACGCTGATCCAAATGGAGCCGCCATGGCGCGGCAAGGTCCATTCCCCGAGGTTTCCGCAGACAATCAGGACACCCCACATGATCATGATCTGACTGGCGCGATCGTAGATCCGGGACTGCCGCACGCGGCGCGAAATGTCTTCGATGTCAGATAGCGCCGACGCGGCTTCCTTGGCATCAATGCTCGTCATGAGCCCTTCCCCGCCTTCGCCGCATCATCGGCGATCGCAGACACCGCCGCGAGCGCGCTACCGGTGGCCATGTGGTTGACGCCGGAGCCGGCCAAATATCTCAAATGGCTCAGGAAGCCCCGGAGCAGCGGTCTAGGCATGGCTGGCCTGATCTGATGCGTTAGAGTACTCTATATCACAGAGCATGTGCATAATCAAGCGCTTCGATTGGCGGCGGCGGCAGAAAGTCCCTAACTTGAGCCTCCTGAACGCGAATCGATCGAGATGACTGCAGCGCCAAACCTGCTCAACGCACCGGAATATACCGTCACCGAACTGTCCTCCGCGCTGAAGCGGACGGTCGAGGATGCCTACGGGCATGTCCGGGTGCGCGGGGAAATCTCCGGGTTCCGCGGCGCCCATTCGTCCGGCCATTGCTATTTCGCGCTGAAGGACGAGAACGCCAAGATCGAGGCGGTGATCTGGAAATTCGCCCACGCCCGGATGCGCTTCAAGCCGCAGGAAGGGCTCGAGGTCATCGCCACCGGCAAGCTCACCACCTACCCCGGCTCGTCGAAATACCAGATCGTGATCGAGGCCTTAGAGCCCGCCGGCATCGGCGCGCTGATGGCGCTGATGGAAGAGCGCAAGAAGAAGCTCGCTGCCGAGGGCCTGTTCGACGAGGCGCGCAAGCAATTGCTGCCTTACCTCCCTGCGGTGATCGGCGTCGTCACCTCGCCGACCGGCGCCGTGATTCGCGACATCCTGCACCGGCTGCAAGACCGCTTTCCCCGCCACGTGCTGGTATGGCCGGTCAAGGTGCAGGGCGAGGGTTCCGCCGAACAGATCGCGGCTGCGATCCGCGGCTTCAACGCGCTGCCTGCGGGCGGCAAAGTTCCGCGGCCCGACCTCCTGATCGTCGCGCGCGGCGGCGGCTCGCTGGAAGACCTCTGGTCGTTCAACGAGGAGATCGTGGTGCGGGCCGCGGCCGAAAGCACGATCCCGCTGATCTCGGCGGTCGGCCACGAGACCGACATCACCCTGATCGACTTCGCCGCCGACAAGCGCGCGCCGACGCCGACGGCGGCGGCCGAAATGGCCGTCCCCGTGCGCAGCGAATTGCTGGCGGAAGTCGACAGCCTGGCGCGCCGCACCATCGTGTGCTGGTCGCGCGGGCAGGAAAGCCGCCGCAACGAATTGCGCGCCGCTGCGCGTGCCCTGCCCTCGGGAAGCGAGCTGCTCGCCGTCCCGCGGCAACGGCTGGATGCCGCCGCGGCGCACCTGCCGCGCGGCCTGAAGGCCAATACGCACGCGCATTTCCGGCGCTTCGCTGACGTGAGTTCACGCCTGACCTTGCGCGTTCTGCGCGGCCAGGTCGCGCAGGCGAGGCATCGGCTGGTGGTGTCGGGCGAGCGGCTGACCCTATCGGCGCGCTCCCTGCTGCGAAGCCGCCGGGAGCGCTATGTCGGGCTGGAAGCGCGGCTGAAAGCGTCGAAGCTCGCCTACGCGCAAGCCAAGCGCCAGACAATCGCCCGCGAACGCGAGCGCACGCAGCGGCTTGCCGAGCGGGCGCGGCGCGCGCTCGTTACCGCCATGCAGCGGCTCGAGGCGCGGGTCAACCACAGCGGACAATTGCTCACCGCGCTGTCCTACCGCTCGGTGCTGGCGCGCGGCTTTGCGCTGGTGCGCGACGAAGCCGGGCACCCGGTGCATACGGCCGCTTCGATCGGCCCCAATACGCCCCTCACCATCGAATTCGCCGACGGGCGCGTCGGCGCCACCGCCGATGCGGATCGGCCGCCGGCTGTGGCTGCTCCCGCAAGCGAGCCGAAGCCCGCGCGCGAAACCAGGGCTGCGACGCCGAAGCGGGTGAGCAAGCCGGTCGATCAGGGCAGTTTGTTTTAGGGTAGCGTCAGTTTCCTTCACCCTCCCCTGGAGGGTCCCTCCAGGGGAGGGTAAGAAAGCGCCTCACCGCGCCAGCCACTCCTCGACGAGCTTTTGCGCATCGGCACGCGCGTCGGGATCGCCGCCGACATGGCCGCGATCGGGCACGGACGCATCAGCGGTGCCGGCGGCCAGGTGCACCGGCAGGTTGGCGCGGTCGAACTCATGATAGGCCCCGGGATAGACCACGATCCGCGTCAGCGCGCTGCGCCCGCGTGCACCGTCGATCATCTGCCGGCAGGCCGGTGGCGAGCTGACATCGTCCTTGGCGCCGATCAAGAGCAGCGTCGGCACCCGCGCACTCCAGCCCAGGCCGGAGGAGATGCGGCAATCCGGATAGAACGCAATCGCGGACCGGAAATCCGGCTCGGTGCGGCGCAGCAATTGCGGCCGCACCGCCCAGAGCAGCGCGCTGGCGCCATTGGCCCATCCCAGCAGGCTGATGCGGTCGTGCACGACCCAGGGCTGCTGCACCAGCCATTGCCGCGCCGCAACGATGTCCGCCACCCGCTCGCGGCGCGCCTTCACCTGGACCTCCTTGACGCGGCACTGTGGACCCAGGCCGCGCGAGGCATAGCTGTCCGGCAGCAGGACCGCTTGGCCTGCTTTCAGCAATTGGTCGGCCCAATCGCGATAGCGGGCCTGGACCGGTTCGGAATGGCCGGCCAACCCGCCGCAGTCGTGCAGCGCGATCACGGTCGGGAACGGCCCGTCTCCCGCGGGCTTGAACAACTGAGCCCGGAGCGTCCCGCTGGCCACGGGGAGATCGACCTGTTGCGGCGCGGCCGATTGTGCGGCGACCGCGGAACAGGCCATGAGAAACGGCGTCAGAAACGCGATGGCCGGCAAGATGCGCATCGGCTTTGCGGGCTCGCTTGGAGGGATGCGATTGATCACACAAAAAGTAGCACGCGGCAAAATGTGCGAAACATCACAAATCGGTGGGTTTGACTGGTGAATCGCGCGCCCTATTTGTGATAGAATAGTGACCTAGGCCATTGGTCCGCGCAATCCTACGGAGTTGTCGATCTTGCTGAACAAGTTTGGGCCGTCGGGCCATGGCGAAGCACAGGTGCAATATCTCGATGGCGATTTCCGCGTGATCTCGCCGGGAACCTACGTGCGTTGCGCGGTCACCGATGCGCGGATCCCGCTCGACGAGCTGAAATACTGGAGCGTCGATCTGCAGGAGGCCTATGCGCTCCCCAGCGCGGTGCTGCAGCGGCATTTCCCGCGCGCGCTCAAGACGCAGGACTGAGAATCTTCGTCGTCATGTGAGGCACTCGGCCACCCTCCCCTGGAGGGGTCCGAGGCGAGCGAAGCTCGCTCTCGAGGTCGACGCGAACTCGGCGACGCGAAGCGTCGCCCGGAGAGCGGCGGGGTGGGGTCACCTGCGTTCCGCAATTCCCGCCCCACCCCGTCTCGCATTCGCTTCGCGATGCGAGCCGACCTCCCCCTCCAGGGCCCTCCAGGGGAGGGTGAAGACGCACATTCTTGCGGCGGTCCTTGCCTGAAGTCTGGTCTTGCCGCGTCAAAGCAGCCTCTGTCATAATCATGACATGAGTGCAGTCAACCGACATCGCTCCGACCTGCGCGACGAGTACGCGGCGCTCACACGCCAGCGTATCGTTGCCGCCTTCGTCGAGTCGCTTCAGGACGAGGCCGCAGACGATGTGTCGATGGCGGCGATCGCCAAGCGCGCCAATGTCGCCGAGCGCACCATCTACCGGCATTTCAAGACCCGCGCGGAGCTGCTCAACGAGGCCGGCGAATGGATCGAGGACAACGTCTTCGGCTACGTTCCGTTCACGTCGCCGGACCAGTTGCCCGGCATCTTTCGCAAGCTGTGCCGGAGTTTCGATCGCCATCCGCATCTGGCTCGCGCCATCGCGCTGACCCGGGCCGGCCGCAGCATGCGCGCCGGGTTCCGGCGGCGCCTGATCGACCATCAGCGCGAGGCGATGGCACCTCTGACACGGCACCTGAAGCCGAAGCAAGTCCGCCAGGCCGAGGCGCTCGCGAGCTATCTCAACAACGTGCTGGCGTGGAGCGTGCTTCGGGAGGATTTCGGCATGTCGAGCGCCGAGATCGCCGATGCGATCGAATGGGCCCTGACCACCCTGCTGAAGGATGTCCGCCGGCGCGACGCGGCCGCCGCGCGACTGTCGTCCGGCAAAGGCGGTCCCTCACCGCGAAAGCGGACGGCAGGCGCCAAGGCACCGGCTTAGGAGCAAGACGATGGTCATGGCATCCCCGAGCGCGCTTCCCGACGATCTCCTGATCAATGCGGCGGAGGAGATTCGCATCCGCCAGGATCTGGTGCTCACGGCGCTGGGCCGCCGCCCCGCCGACCGCGCGTTGCGGGTCGGACGCCTGCTCGACGTGCACAGCCGCAGCTGGAGCGAGGACCAGGAGATCGTCTTCAAGGGCCACCGCATCGCCTGGGTTGGGCCGGCCGGGAGCTATCCGGGCGAGGTCCGCGAGCGCGTGCACCGGCCGACCCTCGCGGCCGTTCCCGGCTTCGGCGAGGTGCACAAGCACATCGAGAGCTCGCATCTGACGCCGGAATGGGAGGCGGCGCTGGTGCTGCCGCGCGGCAACACCTGGACCTGCGAAGCGAGCCACGAGTTTTCCAACGTCAATGGTGCGCGCAATCTCGAATTCTGGTTCGAGGCGCGCCGGCGCGGATCGCCGCTGAAAATCTTCCCGCAGCCCGGATCGGCGGTGCCGCCCACCGCCTATGAGTGGGGCGGCGGCTGGTACGGCGGCAAGGAGCAGGCGCAGTTCATGGGCCAGAGCCTGATGGTGACCGGGCTCGATGAAGTGATGGATTGGCCGGCGGTCTGGAATCCCGACAATCCGTCCTACCAGCGGATCTGGGCCATGATCGAGGCGACCTTCGCGGCGCGCGGCGTGGTCGAAGGGCATGCCTCGGGCTTGCGCGATCTGCCGTCGATCAACGCCTTTGCCGCGGCCGGGCTCGCCTCCGACCATGAAGTGCAGACGCCGGAGGAAACCTGGGACAAGCTGACGCGCGGCCTGTTCGTCGAATTGCGCGTCTACGCCATGACCGAGATCATCGCATGGCTGCTCGCCAAGGGCCTGCAGGACTGGTCGCAGATCGCGTTCACGACCGACGACCGCAGCGCCAGCCACACGCTCGAACTCGGCGCCAGCGACCACAATGCGCGGGTCGCGATCGAAGCGGGCCTCGCGCCGGAGATCGCGATCCAGTGCCTCACCATCAATCCGGCGCGCCACATGCGCCTGACCCCGTACGTCGGCAGCCTGTCGCCCGGACGCTTCGGCGATGTCGTGTTGCTGTCTGATGTCAGCAAGCTCGCCATCGCCGAGGTCTGGGCCGACGGCACCCAGGTGTCGGACGGCAAGCGCTACATCGGCCCGGTGCCCGAGATCAAATGGCCCGAATGGGCGACCAGGACGGTCAATATCCATCGCACCATCAAGCCTGAGGATTTTGCGCTGGCCGCCGAACCCGACCGTACCACCATGAAGGCTGCCGTGATCCGGCCGTTCCACTGGCACCCCGATTTCTACACGCTCGAACTGCCGGTGCGCGACGGCGCCGTGCAGCGAAACCCCAGCGAGGCCATCACCAAATTCGCCATCGTCGACCGCTTCTCCGGCGACGGCCGGGTCTCGAAAATGTTCTGGCGCGGCTGCGGGCCGCGCACGCCGGACACGGCGCTGGCCTGCTCGGTTGCGCACGACAAGCACAACATCTGGGTCGTCGGCTCCTCGGACGAAGCGATGGCCGAGGCCGTCAATGCGCTGGTCGACCTGCAGGGCGGCTGGGCGCTGGTGCGCGAAGGGATACTGGCCGCCACCGTGCGCTTCGAGGTCGGCGGCTTGATGTCTTGCCGTCCCGCCGAAGCGCTCGATGCCGACATGCAGGCGCTCTACGCCGAGGGCCGCAAGGTCGACTGGATGTACGAGCCGACCTATCGGCCGCGCTGGTATCCCGGATTTCCGGAACGGCTGATGTTCGCGACCTTGACCTGCGCGCCATGGAGCTGGGTGCTGGTCGCGCCATGCGAGCAGGCGCCGCTCGGTTTCATCAATGTGCAAACCGGGCAGGCGCACCCGGTGGTGTGGTGACGGCAACGATCGGAGGGACACGATGAACGAGATGACGCCGCCGCAATTGGCCTCCGATCCGACCGCGTCCATCGCAGGTCCCGCCGCTTCATCAAGCCGCACAGCGGCGAGCTCGATCGACGGCTTCTTCCGCTTGTCCGAGCGCGGCACCAGCGTCGGGCGCGAAGTGATGGCCGGCGCCACCACCTTCGCGGCGATGGCCTACATCATCGCGGTGAACCCGGCGATCATGTCGAATACGGGTATGGACCGCGCCGATCTCGTCAGCGCCACCGCGCTCGCGGCAATCTTCGGCTGCGTCATGATGGGATTGACTGCCAATCTGCCGCTCGCGGTCGCGCCCGCGATGGGCTCCAACGTCATCTTCACCTATGTGATCGTGAAGCAGATGGGCATGCCCTGGCAGGGCGCGCTCGCCATGGTCGCGTTCACCGGCGTGCTGTTCCTGATCCTCAGCCTCTCCAAGCTGCGCGAGCGGGTCGCCAAGGACGTTCCGGAAGCGCTGAAGATCGGCATCCAGGCAGGCGTCGGCACCTTGATCGTGTTCATCGCGCTGCGCGGCGCCGGCTTCGTCGTGGCAAGCCAGACGACCTATATCGCCATGGGATCGCTGCGGAACCCGCCGGTGCTCCTGACCCTGGCCGGTCTCTTGCTCACCCCGGTGCTGGTGGCACGCCGGGTTCCCGGCGCCCTCATCCTGTCGATCGCCGCGCTGACCTTGATAGGTTTCTTCGTTCCCGGTGCCAACGGCAAGATGGTGACCTCGGTGCCCTCCGCGATCCTGTCCTGGCCGCGATGGCCGACCAGCACCTTCCTGGCGCTCGATGTCGGCTACCTGATCAGCCATTTCGTGGTGGCCTTGCCGCTATTGTTCTATTTCCTGTGCGCCGAGTTCTTCTCGACCCTCGGCACGCTGATCGGCGTCACCGGTGCCGCCAATTTGCGCCGCGCCGATGGCTCAATCCCGAATGCCACCGCGGCCTTCGCCACCGACGCCACCGCCTCGATCGTAGGACCCTTGCTCGGCACCTCGGTGGTCACCGCCTACATCGAATCCATCACCGGGGTGCAGGCCGGCGGCCGCACCGGCCTGACGTCGCTGACGGTCGCGGGGTTCTTCTGCCTCGCGCTGTTCTTCTGGCCGGTCTTCGTGATCATCCCGTCCCAGGCGACCGCGCCGGCGCTGGTGCTGGTCGGCGTCCTGATGATGCAGGGTCTCGCGCGCATCGACATGACCGACCTCGGCAATGCGGTGCCGGTCGTGCTGACCTTGCTGGTGACGGTGTTGACCAACAACCTGATCAACGGAATGGCGCTGGGGACGCTGAGTTATATCGCGCTGGAAGTCGCTGTCGGCCGCCGCTCGCAGATTCCCGCGATGGTCTGGGGCCTGGGCGTGGTGTTCATTGCCTATGCGATTGTGACGGCGCAGATCATGTGAGGGGACGTGATGCCGCAGCGTTCCGATTCAATCGGAGCGGAATTGGCTGAATCTCTTCTCGCGGGCCTGAACGATCCGCTCGGCGAGAAATTTGCGCAAGCCCGCTCGATCATCAAATTCGAGCGTGACCTGAAACGGCACGATGTCCTGCGCAAGAGCCGGAAGTTCGCCGCGGAGACGCAGCCGCGCCAGGTCCTTTTCGGTCGTGACAAGGGTGAGCCCCTCGGCTTTCGCTTGCGCGATCAGGCCGTCGATGTCGCTTGGCGCAAACGGATGATGGTCGGCGAAACTGCGCGCCCGGACCACATCGATTCCGGCTGCGCGGAGAGTCCTGTAGAACCGCCCGGGATCGCCGATGCCGGCAAAGGCGAGGACGCGCGCGCCGGCAAGCCGCGCCACGCAGGCCGGGTCCGGTTCAAGATGCGCCGACAGCACCGGCTTGCCGGGCTCAGCCGCGATCCTGTCGGCGATGGCCTGGCTCGCCGTTCCCCGGCCAACCACGATCAGCGCGTCGGTTCGCGCCAGTTGCGGGGCAAGCGGCGCACGCAGCGGGCCGGCCGGAAAGACCAGGCCGTTGCCGATGCCGCGGTTGCTGTCGATCACGATCAGCGCCGCATCCTTGGCGACCGCGGGGTTCTGAAAGCCGTCATCCATCAGGATGACGCTGGCGCGCTGCGACTTCGCCAAGGCGACGCCGTCGATGCGGTCGCGCGCCACGACCACCGGAACGTGGGCCGCAAGCATCAGCGGCTCGTCGCCGACATCGGCGGCGCTGTGGCGCTTGCAATCGACCATCACGGGACCGCGCAGCCGCCCGCCATAGCCGCGGCTGAGCACCACCGGCGTCTCCCCGAGATCGCGCAGGATCCCGGTCAGGGCCAGCACCGCGGGCGTCTTGCCGGCACCGCCGACGTGATAATTGCCGACACAGAAGACGGGAACGCCGGCGTCAAATCCCTTCTGCCGCAGCCGCTCAGCCGCGACGCCGCCATAGAGAGCCGCGAGCGGCCGAAGCAGATTTGCCTTCCATGACGATCGCCGGTGCCAGAACGCCGGCTCACGCATCCGCGGTCCCCAGCTCCAGCCGCAATTGCAGGAGATAGGGCTCGAGCGCTGTCAGCGTGCGCTCCAGCGCACCGCCCAGTTCCTCGACGACGCGCGAGGAGGCTGCATTCTGCGCGGTGCGCGCGGCAGGATCGGCCAAGAGCTGGCCGAGCTGCTTGACCAGCGCTTCCCGCGCGTCCGCCGATCGCGCGCCGCCTGCGCCGTCGAGCGCCGCATAGACATCGCCGAAATTGAAAACATGGGGACCGTGCACGATCGATGCGCCGAGCTTGATCGCCTCGATCGGATTCTGTCCGCCATGCGGAACCAGCGAACCTCCCATGAACACGATGGGCGCCAGCCGGTAGAACAGGCCCAGTTCACCGAGCGTATCCGCGACATAGATATCGGTGGCAGCCGACGGGAGGTCCTCGGTCGAGCGCAGCGACGCTGTGAGACCGGAGGCCGCGATCGTGCGCGCGATCGCGGTGCCGCGGTCGGGATGCCGGGGAACGATGACGCTGAGCAGCGACGGAAAGAATCCGCTCAAGGCGCGGTGCGCCTCGATCAGGATCTCCTCTTCGCCCGGATGGGTCGACGCCGCGACGATGACGGGACGCCCGTGCGTCGCCGACATCAGACGTTCGAGCTTTGCGGGATCGGCGGGCGGCGCCGGAAGGTCCAGCTTCAAATTGCCCGTGGTGACGACGTTGCGGCTGCCGAGCGCGACAAAGCGCTCGGCATCGGTGTTCGACTGGGCGAGACAAATGTCGAACTTTTCAAGCAGCGCCGATATCGTCCCCGAAACCCGGCGCCAGCGTGGAAACGAACGCGGCGACATTCTCCCGTTGATGAGAACCATCGGCAGCCGCCGCGCCGCGCTCGACAGGATGAGATTGGGCCACAGGTCGGATTCGATGAACAGCGCCAGGCTAGGCCGCCAGTGATCGAGAAAACGGCCGACAAAGCGCGGCGAGTCGTAGGGCACATATTGATGGATGACGTCGGGCGGAAAGCGCCTGGCGACGATTGCCGCCGAGGTCACGGTGCCCGAGGTCAGGAGGATACGGAGGTTGAGGGCCCGCAATCGTTCGACCAGGCTGGCCGCCGCCAGCACTTCGCCGACGCTGGCGCCGTGAATCCAGACCAGCGGCCCACTCGGGCGGGTATCGCGGCTCAGCCCGCGGCGCTCGCCGATCCGTGCCGGGTCCTCCTTGCCATGCTTCAGGCGTTGCTTGATCAGGGCCGGCGCGAACGGCCCCGCGGCCAAAGACAATCTGCGGTAGACACGCAGCGTCATCGGCAGCGTATTAGCCATGGGGATGCTCTTCCGCGCGGCCGACCATCGCATAGGCGCGGCGCGTCGCCTCGTTCAGGGTCGCTTCGAGGTCGAGGCGCAGCCGCTCCATGGTCGCGGCGTCGGCATCGCGCGGCACGTTGATTTCCTTGATCCCGACCAAGGCGCCGCGCCCGAACGGCAGATTGATGGTCGTACGGTCCCAATTGTTCAGACGAATGAAACGACTGGTCGCCATTGCGAAGGGCATGATCGGCCGTCCGGATTCTCGCGCCAGCATGATGATGCCAAGCCCCGCGACACGCGCGCGCTTCGGCACGTCGGCGGTCAGCGCTACATTATAGTTCTCCTCGAGCGCGCGCACCATCTCCTTGAACGCGCCGACGCCGCCCTTGCGGTGAAACGCCGAGCCGTGATCGCCGGAACCACGGATCGTGCCGATGCCGAGCCGTTCGACGGCAATGGCGTTGAACTCGCCGTCGCGATGCCGCGAAATCAGGACCTTGGCGCGATAGGAGTCCTTGGTCTTGATGAAAGGCGTCATGAAATGCTGGCCATGCCAGAACGCCAGGATCGCGGGCATGCGCGGCTCGACGCGGCCGTAGATGTCGGGCGGCTCGAAGCTGAAGCGGTTGGTGAGCCAGACCAGGCGCAGAAATTCGGCCGCGAGGAAACCCACAGCGCGCTGCAGCCAGCTGCTGCGCAGCGTATTGCGAAGGAATTTTTTCAACGCGCGGGCTTCGTATCTTGATCAGGCTCGAGCAGCCGATGCAGATGCACGATGAAATAGCGCATGTGCGCGTTGTCGACCGTCTGCTGGGCCTTGGCTTTCCAGGCCACGTAGGCGGCCGCGTAGTTCGGGAACACGCCGACAATGTCCACCTTGTCAAGGTCCTTGAAGGTGGTCTGCTTGAGGTCGGTCAGTTCACCGCCGATGACGAGATGAAGCAATTGCTGCGGGGCGCTGTCTGGCATGAGTGTTTTTTCCCAAGGATGAGCCCGGCAGGCTGGCGAACTTCAGATTGGTCCACGCGAAGGGAGATCAGGGCAGTGGACGGTCGCGAAAATGCGTGACAATGCTTGCATGTCGATCGCGCCCCGCAGCCACCAGCACCCCATGCGTCACTTCCCGACGATTGTACAGGATGGCGTCGCCGGAGAGTGCGGTCATGTTACCATTCGCTTCCTGCACGATCAAATTGGCCGCGGCAAGATCCCAGTCGCGGCTCTGGCCGCCGGCAAACGCGGCGTCCAGACATCCCTGCGCGACCCGGCACAACCGAAGCGCCAGCGACCCGATTCGCGGGTGAATTGCAATTTCACCTGACCCACGGCTCAATCTTTCGACCAGGGGTTTCGGGCCTGCAACGCGCGAAAAATCCAGCGCGGTGCCCGATGTGGCGGAAACGGCGGCATCGTTCAACGTCGCGCCCTGCCCGCGCACGGCGAAGAAAAATTCGTCGCTGGCCGGCGCGAACACCGCCGCGAGCAACGGAGATGCCTCCTCGACCAACGCCACACTCACGCACCAGTCCTGCCTTCCGGCAAGATAACTCCGCGTGCCATCGATCGGATCGACGATCCAGACCAGCCGACGCGCGAGACGATGGTCGTCATCGGCGCTTTCCTCCGACAGCCAGCCATAATCAGGAGTTGCGGAACGCAAGGCGTTTTCGAGCAGGTCGTTGACCGCGATGTCGGCTTCCGACACCGGCGAGGAGGCGCCCTTGGTCCAGTTCTTCAATTCGGTGCGGAACATCGAGAGCGCGAGCCCGCCCGCTTCGCGCACGATGTCCTTCAACAACCTCGCATCGCGCGTCAGGTCCGCCCGGCTTGGGTTTTCGGTACTACCGTCCGCCAAGCGTCAATCCCTCGATGCGCAGCGTCGGCGCGTTGACGCCATAGCGGAACTCCAGATCGTTGGCCGGACTCATCGACTTGAAGATTTCGAGGAGATGGCCCGCAATCGTCACCTCGCTCACGGCGTAGCTGAGGCTGCCGTTCTCGATCCAGAAGCCGGATGCGCCGCGGCTGTAGTCGCCGGTGACACCGTTGACGCCGGAGCCGATCAGGTCGGTGACGTAAAAGCCCTGCTTGATGTCGCTCATCAGCTCGGCCGGGGTCGGCACGCCGGCCTCGAGATGGAGATTATAGGGACCGGGAGACGGCGCCGACGACACCCCGCGATGGGCGTGGCCCGTCGTCGCCATGCCGAGTTCCCGTGCCGTTGCCGAATCCAGCAGCCACGAGGTCAAGACGCCCTGATCGACGATGGCGAGCTTGCTCACCTTCACCCCTTCGGCGTCGAACGGCTGCGAGCGCAAGCCGCGCCGGCGCAGCGGATCGTCGATGATACGGATATTGCCGGCGAACAGCTGCGCGCCGAGGCGATCCTTCAGGAAGCTGGTCTTGCGCGCGACGGACGCGCCGTTGATCGCGCTCACGAGATGGCCCACCAGCGATCCCGAAACGCGCGGATCGAACACCACCGGCACCTTGCAAGTCTCCACCTTGCGCGGATGGGCGCGCGCCACCGCGCGCTCGCCGGCGCTACGCCCGACGCTTGCAGGCGCGAGGAGATCGGCGGCATGAGGAGCTGCGGTGTAGTCGTAGTCCCGCTCCATGCCGGTCCCTTCTCCCGAGATGGCCGTCATCGAGATGCTCTGGCTCGAACGCAGGTAGGCGCCGTGAAAGCCGGAGCTCGTGACCAGCACCATGCCGCCAATTCCGGTGGACGCCGAGGCGCCGCCCGATTTGCTGACACCGCTGACCGCAAGGGCTGCGGCTTCGGCCTCCTGGGCGCGGCGTTCGAGTTCCACCGTCGTGGGAATGCCGGGATCGAGCAAATCGAGATCGGGAAAATCGCGCGCCAAAAGGCCAGGGTCGGCAAGACCGACATACTTGTCGTCGGGCGCAACGCGCGCCATCGCGACGGCCCGCTCGGCGAGTCTTGCGACGCCGTCGCCAGAGACGTCGTTGGTCGACACGACTGCCTGGCGCCGTCCCACCAGAACCCGCAACCCGACGTCGTCACCTTCGGAGCGTTCGGATTCCTCGACGCGCCCGTCGCGCACCTCGACCCCTTGCGAGATGCCGCGCACCGCGACCGCGTCGGCCTCGTCCGCGCCGGCCCGTTTGGCCGCCTCGACCAAGCGCTCGGCGAGCGCGCTCAGCGCCGATTGATCGAACAGGCCGGAATCGGGAGCCTTCGACACGAGTGGCAATAGCGATGATGGTGAAGAGTTCACGAACAAAATCCCGAGCAATGCTGGTGGTTTGGACGCCAAACGAGCGGCGAACAGCGGAGTGGATTTGACAGCTGCGACCGGTTTGGGCCGCACACCTGAGATGTGCCCGATTGGCGCACACTTCAAGCATGTCCAGGCGGCCGATCCCGGAGCATCCCGACCGCTTTCGCAAGGTCTCGTCAATCATGCGGACCAAGGTCTTGTCAATCATGCCGGCAAAAGCGGTGCCGGTGACAGCCGATTAACCAGCCTTATTAAGCCAAAACGGCGGTCTGTGTGGCAAGGTCTACGCATCGACCGGGAACATAATCCCGGCGGGGAGACTAAAGCCGTGAGGCGTCAAACAGCAACAGGCGGGTTCAATCCCGCCGGGTCGAGCCGTGCATTGCGGCTCGACCCTCTTTCCCTGCCGCTGCGCTTCGATGCGCACGACATCCGCGCCGATGGCGGGGTGCGGCAGATCGAACTTCACCGCGAACGCGTCGTGCTACGCCGTGCCGTTCTCGGCATGCGCATGGCCGTCAACGTCCGCGTCAGCGATTTCCTGGGCATCGCGCTGCGCCAACTCGACGACGCGCAGACGCTGGTTCTCCTGCACCGCGACCCGTCGCTGACCATACCGCTCTGCACGAGCGCGGACCGCGACGAAATCGCCGCCGCCTGGCAGATGTGGAGCGACATCTTCGCGCTGCCGCAGCTTGAGGATGGCGAAGCGCGCGAGCCCGCACCGCGCCGGCGCCGCCGCAATGCGATCCGCTGGCGCCGCCCGAAATTCCTGACGCGCCGACGGATTGGCGATGCGCTCAATCCGGCGAATCTCCATGCCGGCGAGCGCGAGATCATCGCAAGGGACTAAAAGACCCGGCGGACGGGCGCTCAGGCCACCCGCATCACGGCATCAACCAGCAATCCGGCCAACAGCAGAAACCCGGCGTTGCGGTTGGACCAGAACAGCCGCCGGCACAATGCGGGATCGGAGATGTCGAGACGGCGGATCTGCCAGGCGAGATGGGCCGCAAACGCGGCCAATCCGATCCAGGCGACAGGACCGACGCTGGCAAGCTCCAAGGCCAGGCCGATCAAGATCACCGCCAAGCCGTAAAACGCGATCAGCGCCGCTTGCGTGCGCGCGCCGAACAGCAGCGCGGTCGATTTGATGCCGATCAGCGCATCGTCCTCGGCATCCTGATGCGCATAGATCGTGTCGTAACCGATCACCCAGGCGATTGATCCGGCATAGAGCGCAAGCGCCGTTGCGTCGATCCGGCCGAACGTAACCGCGAATCCCATCAGCGCGCCCCACGAGAAGGCCAGACCCAGCACGATCTGCGGCCACCAGGTGATCCGTTTCATGAACGGATAGACCGCAACAATGACGAGCGAGGCGATCCCGGTTATCACCGCGAAGCGGTTGAACTGCAGCAGCACAGCGAGCCCGATCAGGGCCTGCAGCACCAGGAAGACCAGCGCGCCCGCCACGCTCACCTGCCCTGCCGGGATCGGCCGCGACCGGGTCCGCTCGACCAGGGCATCGAGATCGCGATCGGTGATGTCGTTCCAGGTGCACCCCGCCCCGCGCATGGCGAAGGCGCCGACCAAGAACAGCACGATGTCGAGCGGCAGGGAGGCGACGTCGCGCGCGAGCCCGGCGGCGAGCGCGAGCGACCACCAGCACGGCAGCAGCAGCAGCCAGGATCCGATCGAACGGTCGAGACGGGCGAGCCGCAGATAGGGCCGCGACCAGCGCGGGGCATAGATGTCGACCCAGTTGCCGGTCGCGTCGGCGACGGGGCCCGACGCCGTCAAGCCGGCGTCATGGCCGCTCAAGCACGTTGCCGTTGAGTGTATCGAAGGTGCTGCCGCCCTTCTTGTTGGCCGGCGTCGCCTCGGGAAGCGCCGCCGACGATCCGAGAACATCGCTCAGACTAGGCGCCGCCGGTGCGCGGGCCTGGACCTGCTGGGCAACCGCACAAACCTTCTTCAGCAGGTTCTCGGTGTTCCTGTGTCCGTTCTTCAGCTGATCCGAGACCTGCGCGGGAATCCCGCATTTCGCCGTATGCGACTCGACATAGCTGATCATCTTGATCTCGGCCTGGCTGAAACTTCCGATCAGCTTGCAGGCCTCGTCCGGGGCCGCATGACGGTCGCTGGCAGCCTTGATCAGCTTGCCGCGCTTCTCCGCCTCTGCCCGCAGCGGCAGAAAACCCTTCATGCAGTCGTCGCCGGGTCCACCGGCTTGCGGCGGCGGCGGTGCCATCATTCCACCACCCCCACCAAACGGCGACGCGCCATTGACCGGAAACGATGACTGAGGGGCCCCGACACCCGCGCTCGGAGCAGCGCCATTGACCGGCGGGAACGCCGGGTCCGGGGCGGAGGACTGATTGGGCAGCGGTGCGGGAAACGCGCCCTGCGCCAAGGCATCGCCGACACCGACGGCAAACATGGCCATCGTCAGCGGCACGATCAGGCGGCGGATTGTCAAGACTGGTTCTCCGGCAAGGTCCAAGGATCTTCCTAACGTCGATCGAAACCGATTTGCGGATGACGTCTTTTACGATTCCTGCCTTTGGTTAACAACCCGTTGATTTTGTCAGCAGCGCGGCAGGCTGCCGCAGTCCGGCGGGTAATTCCTGAACAATACTGGCTCTTTAGCCAAAAAGATGCTTGGACATCACATGACTTTGCACGACTTTCGCGCGCCCCGGTTGTTCGTCGATGCCCCGCTTTTGGCCGGCGCGACGGTCGCACTCGAACGCGACCAGGGCAACTATCTCGGCAATGTGCTGCGGCTTGCCGCCGGCGACACCGTGCTGGTGTTCAACGGTCGCGACGGCGAGTGGCGCGCCGCGGTCTCCGGGCGCAAACGGCTGGACGGCCTGACAATCCTCGCGCCGACCCGGCCGCAAGATCATTTGCCCGATCTTGCTTACGTCTTTGCGCCGCTCAAGCATGCCCGCTTGGACTACATGGTGCAGAAGGCGGTCGAGATGGGCGCCAGCCGGCTGCAACCGGTGTTGACCCGCTTCACCCAGGTCGCGCGCGTCAACGGCGAGCGGATGCGCGCCAACGTCGTTGAAGCCGCCGAGCAGTGCGGCATCCTCAGCCTGGCCGCGGTCGCCGAACCGATGCCGCTTGAAAGGTATCTCGACCAGCGCCACGGGCGCCGCCTGCTGGTGTTCTGCGACGAGGCGGCTGCGCCGGCAAATCCGCTGCAGGCCCTTCAGGCGCAGCCGGACTCACAAGGAATCGACGTCCTGGTCGGCCCCGAAGGCGGTTTTGCCGAGGAAGAGCGGGCCATGCTGCTGCGCCAGCCCCACATTTTACGGCTTTCGCTGGGGCCGCGGATCCTGCGCGCCGACACAGCGGCGGTGGCGGCGCTGGCGCTGGTTCAAACGGCGCTGGGCGACTGGGACGGGAACCCAGGAAGCGACTGAGGCCGCCCGCGGAGCTTTGATCGAGGGAACTTTCCTTAACGGACTTGCATTAAGGGCCCCCGGGCAAGGGAGCTTGCATTAAGGGAGCTGGCCAATCCCTGTCGAAACCCCGACACAGCCGTGCTAAGGCCTCCGCCACTTGGTTTTGGAACCCGATTTTCCGGATATTGGACGACCTGATGACCGCAACCCCCGCTCCTGACCATGGCGCCGTGAGCGGATCCGCCGCATGGGTGGACGCGCTGCTGCTCTCGTTTGCGCAAGGAGGCTACGTCCGATCCGAGCCAGCGATCCTGCAGCCGGCCGAGCCGTTCCTCGACCTGTCCGGCGAGGATATCCGCAAAAGCCTGTATCTGACCACCGACGCGAGCGGCGAGGAGCTGTGCCTGCGCCCTGACCTCACCATCCCCGTGGCGCGCGGCTATCTCGCCTCCGGCGATGTCGGCAAGCCGATGGGCTACAGCTATCTCGGGCCGGTGTTCCGCTATCGCGGCGGCCGGCCGAGCGAGTTCCTGCAGGCCGGCATCGAGTCCTTCGGCCGCCAGGACGGCGCCGCCGCCGACGCCGAGATGCTCGCGCTTGCCCTGGAAGCGGTCGCGGCCTTCGGCGTAAGCGATGTGGAGACCCGCACCGGCGACGTGGCGCTGTTCAACGCCCTGATCGATGCGCTCGATCTTTACCCGGTGTGGCGGCGCCGGCTGATCAAGGATTTCAACCGCAAGGTCAGCCTGGAACAGGATCTCGAGCGGTTGACGATTGCATCAAGCGCGTCCCGCAACGAATATGAGGGCGTGCTTGCGGCGCTTGCGGGCTCCGACCGCAAGGCGGCGCTGGCGCTGGTCACCGACCTGATGTCGATTGCCGGTACCACCAATGTCGGGGGCCGGACGGTCGCCGAGATCGCCGACCGCTTTCTCGAACAGTCGACGCTCAAGGGCGGCGCGCTGCCGCGCGATGCACTCAATTTGATCAAGCGTTTCCTTGCCATAGCGGGAGAGCCCGATGAGGCGATCTCCCAGTTGCGCGCGCTGGCATCCGACGCGAAGCTCGATCTTGGCGGCGCCATCGATCAGCTGGAAAGCCGGGTCGGCTTCATGGCCGCGCGCGGCATCGACCTCGGCAGGACGCGCTTTTCGACCTCGTTCGGGCGCGGGGTCGACTACTACACCGGATTCGAGTTCGAACTGCACCAGACGGGCAACGGGGTCGAACCGCTGGTGGCCGGCGGCCGCTACGACGGGTTGATGACGCGGCTCGGCGCGGCGACGCCGATTCCTGCAGTCGGCTTCTCGGTCTGGGTCGAGGCGCTCACCAAGATCGGCCTGCCCCCGGTCGCGGCGGCGGGCGGGAGTTCGTCATGAGTGCGCCCTTCGTTCTCGCCGTCCCCTCCAAGGGTCGCCTGCAGGAAAATGCCGAGGCCTTCTTCACCCGTGCCGGACTTGCGCTGGCAAAGCCGCGCGGCGCCCGCGATTATCGCGGCACCATCGCCGGCCTCGACAATGTCGAGATCGCCTATCTCTCGGCGAGCGAAATCGCCTCGCAGCTGGCGCGCGGCACCATCCATCTCGGCGTCACCGGCGAAGATCTGGTGCGCGAAACCATCACCGATGCCGACAAGCGGGTGCTGTTGATCGACAATCTCGGTTTCGGCAGCGCCAATGTCGTGGTGGCGGTTCCGCAGGCCTGGATCGATGTCCGCGCCATGGCCGATCTCGACGACGTCACCACCGGATTCCGCGCCCAGCACAATCGGCGGATGCGGGTGGCCACCAAATACATCAACCTGACCCGAACCTTCTTCGCCGCCCACGGCGTGGTCGACTACCGCATCGTCGAGAGCGCCGGCGCCACCGAAGGCGCGCCCGCGACCGGCGCCGCCGAACTGATCGTCGACATCACCTCGACCGGCGCCACGCTGGCCGCCAACGGTCTCAAGGTGCTCGACGACGGCGTCATCCTGCGCAGCCAGGCCAACCTCGTCGCCGCGCGCGACGCCGACTGGTCGACGGATGCGCGCGAGACCGCGCGGGTGATCCTCGATCACATCGCCGCCCGCGCGCGCGCCAGCAAGTACCGGGAAGTGCGCACCCGCTTTGCCGGCTGCAACGCGACGCTGCTCGCTGAAGCCCATAACCGTTTCGGCGTGGTCTCGCCATTCGGCGGACCGACCTCGTCGGGCATGCTGACGCTGCACTGCCCACCGGCGCAGCTCTACGCCCTCGGCAGCTTCCTGCGCGCGCACGGCGCCGACACGGTGTCGGTGGCCTCGCTCGACTATGTGCTCGACCGCGAGAACCCGTTGTTCGCCAAGCTCGAGGCGTTCCTGCGCTAAGGCCTTGCGATCCGCCGTTCGCATCATTGCGGCGCGCGAGCAGCGGCGGGCGGATTTTCGAAATTCGTGGAATTGAATTGAGATTGCGCTCTCCGGTCGAGCAATCGTGGATTGGCTGGTACCCAGCGGACACCGAGTTCAGCCTGGGACAATCGGTTACCAGGCGGCGCCTCACCACCTTGCGGATGGTACTGATTATCAGTACATTCAAAACTGGGGCTCGCAATGGACTTCGAATGGGACGGAGCCAAGGAACAAGCCAATCGGAAGAAGCACGGCGTCGACTTCCGAACGGCGGCGAGAGTCTTCTCGGATCCATATGTGATCGAGTTCGACGATCTCGATGCCGGCGGCGAGTTGCGCTTCAACGCTATCGGCCTGGTCGACGGCCGAATGCTGTTCGTCACTTATGCAATGAGGGACGACGTGGTCCGTATCATATCCGCAAGAGGAGCGGAGCCGAATGAAAAAAGAAGGTATCACGAGATTTAAGCTCCGTTCGAAGAAGCCGCCAAAGACCGATTGGCGCGCCTTCGATGCCATGAGCGAAGAGCAGCGCCATCGCGCCGCCGTTTCGGATCCGGATGCTCCGCCAGCGACCGAGTCGCAGCTTGCGCGTGCCCGCCGCGTGCCGACCGTACGGGCATTGCGCGAAAAGCTGAACTTGACGCAGGAAGAGTTCGCGGCGCGGTTTCACCTCCCACTCGGAACTGTGCGAGATTGGGAGCAAGGTGCACATCGTCCCGACAAAGCCGCGCAGGTGCTGCTAACGGTCATCGCAAGAGACCCCGATGCCGTAACGCGCGCGCTCGAAAGCTAGCTTCAGAGCGCCGGTTTGATGGCGCAGCTGTTAAGGCCTCAAGCGCCCGGCGTAGCGGCGAGGCAATATTGGCGGTTTCCGTCGCCATGCGGCACCGCAACCGCCAGAAAGGCCGCCGCCCCCGTGGCGACACAGTTCCGCGATTGCCATATGTTGGCGGGGATAACTGGGAACCTGATCGATGATGCCGGGAACGGACGTTTCGGACCTGTCGACCACCGCGGCAACGGCCGCGGCGCAGGGGCTGTCGATCGTCGTCCCCCTCCTCAACGAAGCCGCGGGGCTGGCGCGGCTGCATGAGCGGCTGAACGATCTCGCCACGACCCTGCGGCAGCGCTACGGGCTTGCTTGCGAAGTGGTCTATGTCGACGACGGCAGCAGCGACGAGACGCTCACGATCGCCCGCGGGCTTGTTCCAGATGCGCTGGATATTCAGGTGGTCTCGCTGTCGCGCAATTTCGGCAAGGAAGCCGCCCTGATGGCGGGTCTTGACCATGCGCGGCGCGGCGCCGTGCTGTTCATGGATGGCGACGGTCAGCATCCGCCGGCTCTGATCGAACGGCTGGTGCGGCACTGGGTCGCTGACGACTATGACGTGGTCTATACGGCGAAAGCAAATCGGGACAACGAGTCGTTTCCGCGGCGGCTCGCCGTGCACGGCTTCTATGCGCTGATCAACTGGGGAGCGCGGCAGAAGATTCCGGAGGATGCCGGCGACTTCCGGCTGCTGTCGCCGCGCGCGGTGACGGCGCTGCGGCAGCTTCCCGAGCGCAACCGCTTCTTCAAGGGACTGGCAAGCTGGATCGGCTTCCGCCAGATCCGCGTCGACTACGAGCCGGAGCCGCGCGCCCATGGCGTCACCACGTTCAGCTTCATGCGGCTGCTCGGGCTGTCGATCGAAGGATTGACCTCATTCTCGGTGGCGCCGCTGCGCTTCGCCAGCCTGCTCGGGGTCCTGCTCGCATCCGCCGCGTTCCTGTTCGGCCTGTCCATTCTCTGGGAAACCTGGACCACCGGCAAATCGGTGCCCGGCTATCCCTCGCTCATGGTCGGCCTGATGACGATCGGCGGCGTGCAGCTGATCATGATCGGCATCGTCGGGGAATATATCGGCAAGATCCTCTCCGAGTTGAAGGCGCGCCCGATCTATTTCGTGGCCGAGCACAGCGAGAAGCATGTCAAGGCCGAGAGCACGGCGAACGCGCCGTCCAGGACCGCGGCCGAATGAGCGAGCCGGGCCTGCGGCGCATCTGGCTGTGCGCCGACGATTATGGCATCAGTCCCGGCGTCAATCGCGCCATTCGCGACCTGATCGAACGAGGCCGCCTCAACGCCACCTCGGTCATGGTGGTGGGACCTTCGACCGGCCGCGACGAGGTTGCGGCGCTACGCACGGCGGCCGCCAAGAGCCCGCGCTGCGCGATCGGACTTCACGTCACGCTGACGGCGCCGTTTTCCCCGCTCACCATGCATTTCCGCCCGCTCGACGGCGGCATGTTCCTGCCCTTTCCGAAGCTGTTGCGCGCGGGACTGCTGCGGCGGCTCGATCCCGAGATCATCCGCAGCGAGTTGACGATCCAGCTCGCGGCGTTCGCCGACATGTTCGGCAAAGTCCCGGATTTTGTCGACGGGCACCAGCATGTGCAGCTCTATCCGCAGGTGCGTGATGCGTTTCTGGCGGCGGTGAAGGATGCTGCCCCAAATGCCTGGGTTCGCCAGGGTGGCCGCAACGCACCGCTCCTGCAGCGGCTGGGCGCCCCCAAGGCCTTGCTTCTCGACCTCCTGAGCGCGCAATTTCGCAGCCGCGCCGCGCGCGCCGGGCTTGCGGTCAATCCCGCCTTTGCCGGCGCCTATGATTTTTCCAGGCGTCAGGATTTCGGCGTGCTGATGTCGGAATTTCTCCAGGGATTGCCGGAGGGCGGCCTGGTCATGTGCCACCCTGGGTACGTCGATGAGATCCTGGTCGACCTCGATCCCTTCACCAACCAGCGCGAACATGAACACGCGTATCTCGGCGGCGAGCAGTTTCCGCAACTGCTGGCCGCGAACGGCCTTACGCTGGGCTGACCGAGCCACCTGCAAGGGGGGTGGACCTCTTGTCGCATACGGAAATTTAATCCCGCAACCAGCTAGCCGCGACACAAAGCCCCCATACATTGGCCCGCGCGCTTCGAACGACCGAAGCAGCAGGAGGACACCATGACACCGCAAGAGCGACAGTTGGTTGACGACCTTTTCGAGCGGCTTGCCAAACTGGAGAGTGCGCCGCGCGATCCGGACGCTGCCGCGGCCATCGCCCAGGGTTTGCGAACCGCACCGAATGCCGTGTACGCCCTGGTGCAGACCACGCTGCTTCAGGACGAGGCCCTCAAGCGCGCCAACGCCCATATCCAGGAACTGGAGCAGGCCCATGCGCCGCAGCAGAACCAGTCCGGCGGATTCCTCGATTCGATGCGCGACACGATCTTCGGGCAAGGCGGCCAGCGCGGCTCGGTACCGAATGTTCCGCCGCCGGCGAGCCGCCCGGTCTGGAACTCCGGCCAGGTGTTGCAACAGTCCGGCTCTTCCGGACAATACGATCAAGGGCCTTACGGTCAGGGATCTTTTGGTCAGGCGCCCTATGGACAGGGCACTTTTGGTCAATCCTACGGCGCCCCGCCGTTTGGCGGAGGCGGATCGTTTCTCGGGACCGCGGCAGCCGCGGCCGCAGGCGTGGTCGGTGGATCGCTGCTGCTCAACGGCATTCGCTCGATGATGGGCGGACACCATCAAAGCTTCGCCGACTCGGGCGCGATCGGCGACCGCGCCGCAAGCCCGTGGAGCGACCAGTCCGACAGCGCGCTTGCGCGCGATGCCGGCATCGACCACATCGGCCAGGCCAGCGGCCGCGCCGACGACAATTCAGGCGTCGGCCTGTTCGACCAGGCATCGAACTCCGACCAGGACGATCAAGACGACATCGATCTCGATAACGATGATTACGGCAACGACGGAGACAGCGACGTCGCCTGATCGGGTCACAACCGTGCGCGACTCCGAATAACAATCGCGCCGGTTTGCGAACAAGCGAGCTGAGAAGACGTGGCCGCCCGCCGGGCGGCCATGTCATGTTTCAGCAGCTTCTTGATGCTGCAGCTCTTAGAGAACGATAACGCGCGTCCCCACGTTGACGCGGCCGTAGAGATCGATCACGTCCTGGTTGCGCATGCGAATGCAGCCCGACGACACGTTGGTGCCGATGGTCCAGGGCTCGTTCGAGCCATGGATACGGTAGAGCGAAGAGCCCAGATACATGGCGCGGGCCCCGAGCGGATTTTCCGGACCTCCTTCCATGTGGCGCGGCAGGTCGGGGCGGCGCGCCAGCATTTCCGAAGGCGGCGTCCAATCCGGCCATTCCTTTTTCGCGGTGATCGTCTTGACCCCGGACCAGGTGAAGCCCGGGCGGCCGACGCCGATGCCGTAGCGCAACGCCTTGCCGTCCCCCTGCACCAGGAACAGGAACTTGTTCGGTGTGTCGATGACGATGGTGCCCGCGCCTTCCTTGCCGTGATAATCGACGAGCTGCTTTTCGAACCGCGGATCGAAGGAGTGCTGCGTTGGATCAATCGCCTCGCCCTGCTGCGGCACCGTCTGCGGCAGCAACGGCTGTCGCGGATCGTAGGACGGCTGCGGCTGATAGACCGGCGCCTGCTGATAGCGTTGGCCTTGCGGGCCGTCGCCGAACAGGAACTCGATGAAGCCGCCACCCATGTTGGCGTGCTCGGCAGAGGCCGTGCGCACGGGCGCTGCGGCTTGCGCGGGCTGGCTGGCGTAGATCACGGCGGGTTGCCCGAGCTCCGCCGCATCGATCGCAGCCGCATGATCGATTGCCGCGCCCAGCGATGACGCGCCGACGAGCAGCGCAAGAGAGATTTTCTTGAACATCGACGTACTCTGTACTGTTTCGTCTTTGATCCACTCGCTCGGGCGCCCGAGCGGCGCCTTCGCACGTGGTCAATAAAGAGCAAAAGCGCATCGGTTTGGTAAACGAGAACGGCGTTTCGATTCACCACATCGAAGGTCGGGTGCGTAATTGTCCGGTAGCCTTTATTTTCGATGAACGCCGCGGGCCTATGGTTAATCGCTTGTGTGCGGCGGCGGCTGATATCGTCTGCGTGGTCCAATGCCGCGTGAACCCCGTGTTAAACGACATCTGTCTAAAACTTGAAGGGAGCAAAGGTCAGGGACAATTTCATGCCGATTCATCGCAAGCGTTTTCGTATCGAGGAAGCCATCGTCGGCATCACGCCGCTGCACGAGGAAATCGGCGGCATCGACATCGGTCCCATCCACCGCGAGATCATGGATGAGCTTCGCGCCATCCGCGTCCAGATGGCGACTGTGCGCAACGGTGGCGCACCGAACGCGGCGACGATTGCGGTCGAAGAAACCGCCGCTCGCGAGGTCGCGGAGACCCGGGCGCTGCTGGAAACCTATCGCGCCCAGATCGAACAATGCGAGAAGCTCAAGGTCGAGCTCGATCTCATTCACGACGCGATCGACCGCACCAAACGCGAGATCGCCGTCCTGCACGGCAAGGGCTTCGACGGCGCGGAGATGGCGAAGGTCAATGGCGAGCTCGGCGCCGTTGTCGGCGGCACCGAAGAGGCGACGCAGCAGATTCTGGAAGCTGCCGAATCGATCGATCAGTCGGCAAGCGCGCTGGCCAAGGTGAACTCGCCTGACCAACAGAAGATCCTCAGCGAGGAAATCCAGGAACGCGTCATCTCGATCTTCGAAGCCTGCAACTTCCAGGACCTGACCGGTCAGCGCATCAGCAAGGTGATGGGCACGATGAAATTCATCGAGCATCACATCAACGCGATGATGGAAATCTGGGGTGGCGTCGACGCGATCAAGGCGCATGTAACGCCGATCCACGACACACGGGAAGGCGATGCCCGTCTCCTCAACGGTCCGAAGCTGGACGGTGATGTCGGCCATGCCTCGCAGGACGACATCGACGCCCTGTTCGACTAGAGCGTGATGGGGTTAGGTTGAATTGTTGCGGCCAAGGAAGTGAGCTCCCTCGCCCCGTTCTTACGGGGAGAGGGTTGGGGTGAGGGGCTTTCACGGCGAATTCAGCTCGCGGAGAGTCCCCCTCACCCGAAATTCGCTATCGCAAATTTCGACCTCTCCCCGCAAGCGGGGCGAGGTAGACCAAGCGGCGCATCCCGATTTAATCAAAAGCCATCCCGCTCTAGGTCCGGAGTCGCCAGGCGACGGGCCCGGCCGCGTCCGACGATGAGATACAAAAACACCGGCTCGACGCCGGCGTTTTTCGTTTCAGATGCTTAACAGCTCACGCCCGCGGTGCGCAGCGGACATAGACCATGTTGCCGTAGCGGGTGGCGGCATCCTTGTCGACGAAACGGGTGACCAGGACGCGACCATCGAAGGAGACGATCTCGCGATCCTGCTCGCCCCCGGCAGGTCCCGCCGGACCGATATAGTTCTTGCCGGCCTGGCTGCCCTTGAGCCGCAGTTCCTCCGGCGTCGCCTGGTCGGCCAGATGCATGACCACCCCGCCCGAGGTGCCGGCGCCGATCACATAGGGCTGCTTGCATTGCGCCTTGGCCTGCACCTCGGTGCGGGGCCGGTCTGCCGGGTTCTGGTAGGAGGCAAGCCCCCATTTGCCGACGATCTCGTCCGCACGGATGGTGGCGGGCATTTCAGGGCCCATGCCGGGTTCAGTCGTCGCGCTCGATGAGGGAGACATTGAGGGCAGGCTCATGCCGCCGCAGGCCGCCAGCACGAGCGTCAGCGCCGAGGCGACGCCCAGCCTGGCAAATGTCCTCGCCCACCGTGAACAGACCATGGTATTCCCCCGAACTGAATCGTGGCCGCATCCGCCGGGCAGCCAAGCGCAAAACTCCTGTCGGAGCAATGACGTCGGGTAAACTACGCGACAGCGCCGAATTGGTTTCCTGGGCAGCATCCTATATCGACCTCAAAAAGGGCTTAACCCCTTTGCTTGACAGGATCGACGTCAAGCCATATTTCCGGGCACGCTATTAGCACTCCGAAGGCGCGATTGCTAACGGTGTGGACCATATTGGCGCCTTCTTGGGACGTCGATTTCGGCCGCATTCCGATCCGCTTTCGACAGCAAACCGATCTGAAAAGCGAGCCTGTAGAAGGAAACCTCATGGCTAAATCCAAATTTCGTCCGCTGCATGACCGTGTCGTCGTCAAGCGCATCGACGCCGAAGAGAAGACCAAGGGCGGCATCATTATTCCCGATACCGCCAAGGAAAAACCCTCGCAGGGCGAAGTGACCGCAGTCGGCCCGGGCGGCCGCGACGAGGCCGGCAAGCTGATTCCGATCGACATCAAGGTCGGCGACCGCGTGCTGTTCGGTAAATGGTCCGGCACCGAAGTCAAGCTCGACGGCGAGGAACTCCTGATCATGAAGGAGTCCGACATCATGGGCGTCTTGGCCTGAGATGAACCAATAAAACCGCGCACTCCTCGTCATGCCCGGGCTCGACCCGGGCATCCATCCTCTTCGGAAGCGTCTTGCGAAGCTGATGGATTGCCGGGTCAAGCCCGGCAATGACGGTAAGGGAGCGCGGCAAACCACGTTTCCCAATTCATCAGGAGTTATCCCAAAATGGCAGCCAAGGACGTCAAATTTGCCGGAGACGCGCGCGACCGGATGTTGCGCGGGGTCGATATTCTCGCCAATGCGGTCAAGGTCACGCTCGGCCCCAAGGGCCGCAACGTCGTCATCGAAAAGAGCTTCGGCGCCCCCCGAATCACCAAGGATGGCGTCACCGTCGCCAAGGAAATCGAACTCGAGGACAAGTTCGAGAACATGGGCGCGCAGATGCTGCGCGAGGTCGCCTCCAAGACCAACGACACCGCCGGTGACGGCACCACGACCGCGACCGTGCTCGCCCAGGCGATCGTGCGCGAAGGCGGCAAGTCGGTGGCTGCCGGCATGAACCCGATGGATCTCAAGCGCGGCATCGACATCGCGGTCGCCGCGGTGGTCAAGGATCTCGAAAAGCGCGCCAAGCCGGTCGCCTCCTCCTCCGAGGTCGCCCAGATCGGCACCATTTCGGCCAACGGCGATGCCGCGATCGGCAAGATGATCGCGCAGGCGATGCAGAAGGTCGGCAACGAGGGCGTCATCACGGTCGAGGAAAACAAGTCGCTGGAGACCGAGGTCGACATCGTCGAGGGCATGAAGTTCGATCGCGGCTATCTCTCGCCCTATTTCGTCACCAATGCCGAGAAGATGACCGCCGAGCTCGAGGACGTTTACGTCCTGCTGCACGAGAAGAAGCTGTCCGGCCTGCAGGCGATGCTGCCGGTGCTGGAGGCGGTCGTGCAGTCCGGCCGGCCGCTCCTGATCATCGCCGAAGACGTCGAGGGCGAAGCGCTCGCGACCCTGGTCGTCAACCGCCTGCGCGGCGGCCTCAAGGTCGCCGCCGTCAAGGCGCCCGGCTTCGGCGACCGCCGCAAGGCGATGCTGGAAGACATCGCGATCCTGACCGGCGGTCAGCTGATCTCCGAAGAACTCGGCATGAAGCTTGAAAACGTCACGGTCAAGATGCTCGGCCGCGCCAAGAAGGTCGTGATCGACAAGGAGAACACCACGATCGTCAACGGCGCCGGCAAGAAGCCCGACATCGAGGCGCGGGTGGGCCAGATCAAGGCGCAGATCGAGGAAACCACCTCGGACTATGACCGCGAGAAGCTGCAGGAGCGTCTGGCCAAGCTCGCCGGTGGCGTCGCGGTGATCCGCGTTGGCGGCGCCACCGAGATCGAGGTCAAGGAGAAGAAGGACCGCGTCGAGGATGCGCTCAACGCCACCCGCGCCGCGGTGCAGGAAGGCGTCGTGCCCGGCGGCGGCGTCGCGCTGTTGCGCGCCAAGAAGGCGGTCGGCCGCATCCACAACGATAACCCCGACGTGCAGGCCGGCATCAATATCGTGCTGAAGGCGCTGGAGGCTCCGATTCGCCAGATCTCCGAGAACGCCGGCGTCGAAGGCTCGATCGTGGTCGGCAGGATTCTGGAAGAAAAGTCGGAGACCTACGGCTTCGACGCCCAGACCGAGGAGTATGTCGACATGGTCGCCAAGGGCATCATCGACCCGGCCAAGGTGGTGCGCACCGCGCTGCAGGATGCCGCCTCGGTGGCCGGCCTTCTGGTGACGACGGAAGCGATGGTCGCCGAACTGCCGAAGGACCCGGCGCCGGCAATGCCCGGCGGCGGTGGCGGAATGGGCGGCATGGGCGGGATGGGGTTCTGAGGCCTCATCCACGCGCCGTTCGAGATCGGATGTTGCGAAGGCCGCCTTCTGGCGGCCTTCCTTTTTTGGCACGGCTGCAGGAGGTTTCGTTCAGCCGTCGCAAAAAAGCCTCTAGAGCGTTTTCGAGCGAAGTGGGCACCGGTTCGCTGTCCAAGAAAACGCGTCAAAACAAAAAAGCTAGAGCTTCCGTTCCGATTCAATCGGAACGGAAAATGCTCTAGTACTATTGAGTGACGCAGTAGTACTTAGTGTCCCGAATCCGAAGTTCGCAACCTTCGCGAGGAACTACCCATGCGCGCGCTCCTGTTCTGTCTGGCCGGCCTGATGACCGCCGCGCCCGAATACGTCCTGGCCGAGGTCAAGCCCGCGCCCAAAGCCGCTGCCAGCGAAGTCAGGTATTTCACCGCCATCGACGGCTTGATGGATGGCAACGCCGATGTGGTGCTGAAGGAAACCCGCCAGGGCAAGGCGGTGAGCGCCGCGGTGCTCGACGTCTGCTACACCGCCGACAAGACCTCCGACCGCAAGGACCGCTTCGTGGTCGACCTTGCGGTCAACGGCCAGACCCTGAGCGGAACGTCCCAGAGCGTCATCGACAAGCAGCCGGTCACGGTCAAGCTCGCGCGCAAAGCGACCGGGGACAACTTCGAGTTCAGGGGACAGATCACGATCGGCCAGACCGTGACCGAAGTCGCCTCGACCGACAATTCCGACATCAGCGAGAAGGAATTCCAGGACAGCCAGACCAGCGACGACGGCATCACCGCTGCGCCCAAGGATTTTTCCGAGGTCTCGCCGGAGGCGATTGCAGTCAAGATCAAGCTCGATGCGGTGACGGATTTCGTCAAGAGCCTCAAAGGCCAGCATGTCGAGGTCTCGCTGAACAGCCTCATCGCATCCTGCGACGCGCTGCGAACCGGCGAACAAGTGATCAACATCAGCATCGACCCCGACCGCGCGGCAGCCTTCATCGCGCAGGCAAAATCCGCAGGCGGCGTGGTTGCCGCCGGCTGGACCAGCGGTGTGGTCGATATGGACCGGACCATCCGCTTCCCGGCCGCCGGCTGGCGCGACGGCGACAAGGTCAACCGGGAGAAGCTGGCGAGCGCGATCGCAAAAGTGCTGACCGGGAGCCTGCCGGCCAATTCCTTGACATCCTCGAAGTGGAGCGAGGATACCGGCAAGCTGAGGCTGATTTTCAAGCGGCCAAGCAAGATCCTGCCGGCGCTGGAACTGACCGATACGATCGAGATCACAGCCCTTGTGGCCGCCGACAAGCCGGGAGGCTCGGACAATCTGATACTCTGGATCAGCGCGCCTGCGGTGACGACGGCCGACGAATATTCCGGTCCAAAACTCAATCTCTCCGACGAATCCGCGAGCGACGAGGAAGCCGAGCCGCGCGACGACAGCGGCTCGATCGATGCTTTGGCGAAGGAATTGAAGGGCCGGCGCTGGGACGCCGACAACTCGGTCTGGAAGTAGGGCACGATTTCGGAAAAGCATGCCCTCGGATTTGTTCAGAAACGACGAGTCATGGTTTCCGCGTCAAAGTCTCAATTGGTATTGAGGCGGAACCGCAGCGTCTTCGGTCCGATGAAGGACACCAGATCGCCCTGCCGTTTCCAGGCGGTGACTTCGCTGAGCGCCGCCACGAGTTCGTCGTCGGCCTGTGCGCGGGTGGCCGGACAATTGCGGTCCTCGAGCTGACCTGGCACGAAAATCACCGTGTCGCCGGCCACCGAGAACTGGCCCTTGCCGCCCTTGCACCACAACTCGAGGATGGCCTCGCCATTGTCTCCGATCTCAAGGTCCGGAACCCGCTTCGAGCCGGGCTGACGGGCCGCGTCCAGCGTCATCTCCAGGCCGAACGGAAAACCGTCTTCTGCGGCGGCCCGGCTGGCCGTTGCGGCGACCGACAGCAAGAGCAGCGCTGCGCCGGTGAAGGCAGATTTGAATGCGGACATTTATCCTCTCGAAGGGTTCGAACGTGCGGCGTGGTTCTAGGGGACGAATATGACCTTGGCCAGATCTGCCCTGGCAAAATGTTGGCGTCGTTGTCTCCATATGTTTCCCCCACACACGCCGCCCTTGCGTCGAAGCGAAAACGCGCTGATGCCAAAAAAATCCCCGCGGATCTCTCGACCGCGGGGATTTGATCGTCGCACGTCCCGGCCGGCCTATTTCAGGACCATCGCCGTGAACGGATAGACATAGGCCTGCAGCATGACAAAGAGACCGACGAGACAGGCCAGCGTGATCGAATGCTTGAACACGAAGCGCAAAATCGTGCCTTCGTGACCGTACCAGTTGGTCGCAGTCGAGGCGACGACGATCGACTGGGCGTCGATCATCTTGCCCATCACCCCGCCGGAGGAGTTGGCGGCGGCCATCAGGATCGAAGACATGCCCAGTTGCTCCGAGGTGATCTTCTGCAGATTGCCGAACAGGATGTTCGACGCCGTATCGGATCCGGTCAGCGCCACGCCCAACCAGCCGAGCAGCGTGCCGAAGAAGGGATAGAGCACGCCGGTCGCGGCGAAGGCGAGGCCCAACGTTGCATCGATGCCCGACAGCCGCGTCAAGGTGCCGATGGCGAGCATCGCCGAAATCGTGATCAGCGAAATCGAGCACAGCCTGATGGTGCGGCCGTATTCCGCCACCATCCGCACCGGCGAAAAACCCGCAATGGCGCCGGAGATGATTGCGGCAATCAACATGCCCGTCCCGGTGAAGGACAGATAGGTGAAGGCGAACACCGCGCCCTCCGGCGTCGGCTTGGCCGCCACGGGCGGCACCTTGTTGATCATGTTGTGCAGGTCGGGAACCGCATAGTTCCAGGTGAAGATCCCGTTCGCCCAGGTCTTGAACCACCCACTGCCCCAGATCAGCATCACGACGCAGACGATGATCCACGGCAACAATGCGCTCAACAGTTCGCCCTGGCTCAGCGGCGTCTTGTCCATCGGCTTCGGCGCTGTCATGGTCGCGGTCGATTCATCCTTGCCGCGCAAGGCCGGCGACAGCCAGAGCTGCTTCGGTTGCCAGACCCGCAGGAACAGGATCAGGCAGCCCATCGAGATCAGCGAGGCGCCGATATCGACGATCCACGGATTGATGTAGTTCGAGATCACGAATTGCGGGATCGCGAACGATACGCCGGTGACGAGAATCGCGGGCCAGACGTCCTTCATGCCTTTCCATCCGGCGAACGCCCACACCACCCAGAACGGCACGATCAGCGAGAACACCGGCAACTGCCGTCCGACCATCGCCCCGAGAATATAGGGATCGAGCCCCGTTACCGTGGCGAGGCCCTGGATCGGCGTGCCGAGCGCGCCATAGGCGACCGGCGCGGTGTTGGCGATCAGCGACAGGCCGGAGGCGGCGAGCGGCGAGAAGCCGAGGCCGATCAGCACCGAACCGGTGATCGCCACCGGCGTGCCGAATCCCGACGCGCCCTCGAAGAACGCGCCAAAGGAGAACGCGATCAGCAGCAATTGCAGGCGGCGATCCTCGGTGACGCCGCCGACCGCGCGTTTCAACAGTTCGAATTGGCCGGTTGCGACGGTCAGCTGGTAGAGGAAGATGACGTTGAGAACGATCCAGCCGATCGGAAAGAAGCCGGCGACGATACCGAGCACCGAGGCGCGGACCGACATGCCCGGCGGCATGGTGAAGATGAACACCGCGATCAGGTTGGTCAGGATCACGGCGATGATCGCCGCGATATGCGCCTTGACCTTGCCGCTGGCGATCAGCACCAGAAGCGTGACGACTGGGATTGCGGCGACGAGCGTCGAGAGCGCCGAGTTGCCCAACGGATTGTAGACTTGGCTCCACATTTTTATTTCCTCCCCACGCTATTATTGGGCGCCCGACCAGCGTGATCGGTCTGGCGCACCTTGCGGCCACGGAGGTGCCTGACAATGCGCGAGCTGAGCTTGCGAATCTGGCCTGCGCCAAAGTCCGCTCAAAACCTCGCGAAATGTGAAGGCGCCCCGCCCCTCGCCGTTGGGCCCATGCTAGGGTCTAGACAAAGGCTCGGACAAGCGGACCCCGACACCACCGCTTACAACTTTAGTCTAAATTCCGTGATCTGACACGGGAGCCAATTTTCCAGGAGACGAATATCTGTGAACAACATCCGCTCGACGCTCGCCATCGTATGGCGGATCGCCGCTCCGTATTTCCGTTCCGAGGACAAATGGGCGGGCTGCGGGCTTCTGGCCGCGCTCATCGCCGTTGAACTTGCGCTGGTCGGAAATAGCGTCTTGTTCAACCTGTGGCGCAATCGCTTCTACAACGCGCTCCAGGAGAAGGATTGGAACACTTTCGTCTGGGAAACGGGTGTCTTCTCCTTTCTCGCGACGATCAACGTGGCCCTCGGCGTCTATGACCTTTATCTCAATCAGTGGCTGCAGATCCGCTGGCGCAACTGGATGACCGCCAAGTATCTCGGCGAGTGGCTGCACGACGCCAACCACTACCGTATGCAGCTTCAGGGTGATGCGGCCGATAACCCGGATCAACGTCTCACCGACGACATCAAATTGTTCGTCGACGATACGCTGAATATCGGCGTCGGCCTGTTGAGCTCGATCGTTACACTGGGGTCCTTTGTCGTCATCCTGTGGGGACTGTCGGCGGAAGCGCCTTTGCATGTTTTCGGCCATGAGTTTGCAATTCCCGGCTACCTGGTCTGGGGGGCGCTGATCTACTCCGTCTTCGGCACGGCGCTGACGCACTGGATCGGTTCGCCGCTGGTCAACCTGGATTTTCAACAACAGCGCCTCGAGGCCGATTTCCGCTTCAACCTGGTCCGGGTGCGCGAGAACTCCGAGCAGATCGCGCTGTTGCAGGGAGAAAGAGCAGAACGCGAAGCGCTCTCGCAACGCTTCAGCCGCGTGGTCAGCAACTGGTACGCCATCATGAGCCGAACCAAGCGGCTCACGGCGTTTACCCAGGGCTACGCCCAAGCAGCAGTGGTGTTCCCGCAGATTCTCGTGGCGCCGGCCTATTTTGCCAACAAGGTCCAGCTCGGCGCCGTGCAGCAGACCGCGGAAGCCTTTGGCAGCGTTCAGCAGGCGTTGTCGTTTTTCGTGTCAGCCTATCGGTCGCTGGCGGAATGGCGCGCCGTGATCGCCCGCCTCGACGGCTTCGAGATGGCCATCGACAACGCCGTAAAGGCCTCGACCAAGGCCGACTCGATCAAGATCGCACCGTCGAGCGGCCACGACAGCATCGATCTCGCAAAGCTTCTCGTCGAACTGCCGAACGGGGAGCCGCTGGTGTCGGCGGAGACCTTCAGCATTCGCGGCAATGCGCGCACGCTGGTGACGGGCCCCTCCGGCGCCGGCAAGTCGACCCTGTTCCGCGCCATCGCCGGCGTCTGGCCGTTCGGGAGCGGCTCGATCGCTATTCCCGCCAACGCCACCCTGATGATGCTGCCGCAACGGCCGTATTTTCCGATCACCACGCTGAAGGCCGCGATCGTCTACCCCGCTGATCCCGGTGCATTCAGTTCGGATCAGATCGGAGAGGTCCTGATGTCGATCGGCCTGCCTCAGCTCACCTCGAGGCTGGAGGAAGAAGCCCACTGGAACCGCATGCTCTCGCTGGGCGAGCAGCAGCGGCTAGGCATCGCCCGTGCCCTGCTGCATGCGCCGCAATACCTTTTCCTCGACGAAGCCACCGCCTCGCTCGACGAGCCCTCCGAAGCCCGGCTCTATCGCCTGCTGGAGGAGACGTTGCCGACGACCACCATCGTGTCGATCGGTCATCGCTCCACGCTCGAGGCGTTCCACCAGCAGTATGTTGTGCTGACCCGCCAGGGCGACCGCTTTACGCTCCAGCACGGCGCGAAAGGCGTAGCCGCCGAATAGATAAGCCACTGTGACCGGCGCAAGCGGTTTGCGCCGGCCTCTGGCATCCGACCAAAAGACAAGGGCGGCAGATCGCTCTGCCGCCCCCGATAAACGATCTCTGAAACAGCTTACTTCAGGTTGGTCATCGCCGTCAGGTCAACCGAGAGCTTGGCAATGCCGGTCGCGCCGCACCAATTGGACCTGGTGCCATTCGCGTCGATTCCCGTGGGGGTCCCGGGCTGGGCGTTGAACGCACCGGTGAAGGCGCTGCAATTGGCCGAGCTCAGGTCGCTGTCGGAGTAGCGCAGATCCAGCGTGAACACCTTGTAGGTGAAGCCGATGCCGAGATTCCAGGTGTTATAGTCGGCGTATTTGATGCCGTTCGGGAACAGCGCAGTGCCGTAGAACGAGTCAGTCGTGCCGAACCACTGCCGTCCGAACTCACCCGACACATACATGCCGATTCCGCTCGACCCGAAAATGGTGCTGGGCGCAGTATACTTGCCGGTGACCGAGGTGTAGTTGCCCCAGGCGCCAGAGTTCAGGAAGTCCGGCGAATAGAACTCGGTGACGCCGAACTGCCAGTTGTCGTTCACCGTGTAGTTCATCTTGCCGTAAACTTCGAAGAAGCTGACGTCCTTCTTCATCGTGTTTGTGTTTGTCACCGCGTTCGCAAGACACTCGGCGCTGAGCGGCCGGCCAGCAGCATCGGTGGTGCCACCGTTGAAGGCGTTGGCGGCACCGTAAATGCAGGTTCCACCCGGATACAGGTAGCCCCAGACGCCGATATCGAAGGCGAACGCGCCGAAGGTCGGGCGGATGCCGCCGTAGATGTCGATTTCAGCCGCGGCGCGGTTGGTGAAGGAGATGCTCTCGCCGGAGGTGCCGATGTAGAGCTGCAGATCCTTGTTCACATTGTAGCGCGGCTCGAAGTAGGCGGCGACCGACGGCTTGTGATTCGACTGGGTCACGCCGCGGAACACGTAGTCGCTCATGATCGCGCTTCCGAACGCGATGTCCCAGGGGTCGAACGCCGCAGGCGGCGGCGCCTTGGGTGCCTTCACAGCCATATCCGCCGCAAAAGCCGACCCCGACACCATTGCTAGCGCCGTTGCTAACAAAGCGATTTTCTTCATGACAGTCCCCACAACTTTCTTCCAGTTCAGCCCGGCTTCCGATGGCCCCCCGGGGCACAACACCTGACTGCAGCGATTTCATAAGGCGGCCCCAATTTGGAACGCTCCATGGCAAGCGTGAAGCAAAAAAGACCGGCATCTGCCGACTTTTTAGGCTTTACGGCGGTTCCATGAAAGGTTGTCGGCGTGTGTTGCATTCCGACAACAACTTTTGCCGGATTGCACTACCCTTCTCGGGGCGGCTGCGCCACAGGCTGCCCAGGAAATGGTCACCTGGTGCCCGTCCGCGAATCAAACAGTGACGGTTGAGGGCACGCCTGCCCTCCGCCTGCCCCACAAATGTGGCCATTGAAAATGTGGCTATTGAACAAGAATGGCCGCAGCACGGATGCTGCGGCCATCGATCGTGCTCCGATCTTGGTCGGGCGTAACTAGCTGTGCTCGCCGCCGGACGACGAGCCGTCGCCCGCCGCATGCCCCCAGGAAGGTTCGGCATGCGAGACGGGGCTGGGAGTCGCCCAGCTCGGCTCGGCGGCGGGCTCGGCCATCGGCGCGGCCTTCTTGGCTGCGCGCTTCTTTGCGGCCTTCTTCGGAGCCGCCTTCTTCGGCGGAGCCGCCTTGGTCGCCGGAGCCTTGGCCTTCACGGCAGATTTCTTCACTGCCTTCTTGGCCTTCTTCGCCGTCTTTTTCGCAGCCTTCTTCGCGGACTTCTTCGCGGCCGTCTTTGCCGTCAGAAGTTTTTTCTTCTTTTCGCTTTTGCTCTTCTTCTTTTTCCCTTTAGCCATTTTGATCCTCCTATTGCAGCCGATCAATGTCCATCGGGCGCTTCAAACTTCATCCCGCTTGTTGCGCGGAACCAATCGCTTCATTCGATCCTGGCCGGGGACCGCCGGTCACCCAATCGAGAAGCTCAATCGTGTGCACAACAGGAACTGAAATGCCACCGGCAATTTGAATCATGCACCCAATATTGCCTGCCGCAATCATGTCCGGCTTGACGCTTGCGATGTTGGCGACCTTCCGATCGCGCAATCGTTGCGCAATGTCAGGCTGGAGAATGTTGTAGGTCCCAGCCGAACCGCAACACAGATGGCTCTCTGGTACATCTTTCACCACGAATCCGCTCTTGGAAAGCAAATCTTTCGGGGCGCGCGTGATTTTCTGTCCATGCTGCAGCGAACATGCGGCGTGATAGGCGACGACGATGTCGCTGACAGGCTCGGTCGGCCGCAGTTCGATGTTGTCGAGATACTCCGTGATGTCCTTTGCCAGCGCCGATATCCGTGCAGAAGGACCAGCAAAATCGCGGTCTTCGCGCAGCATGTAGCCGTAGTCCTTGATCATGGTTCCACAGCCGGAGGCCGTCACCAGGATCGCGTCAAGACCGCCGCGATCGGCCTCCGCGGTCCAGACCGCGATGTTCGCCTTCGCCCGTGCGAGAGCGTCATCGTCGCGACCGAGGTGGTGCGTGAGCGCGCCGCAACATTGCTCGTCGCGGACCAGCACCACCTCGACGCCGTGACGCGTCAGGAGATTGATGGCGGCCTGGTTGATTCGCGGCGCCAGCACCTGCTGCGCACAGCCCTGAAGCAGCGCGACGCGGCCGCGACGCATCCCTTCGGCCGCAAAGACGCTGCCGCCCTGGGGGCCCCGGGCGGGCAGGCGCCAGGGGGCGAGCGACAGCATCGCCTTGACGCGTCGCAAGAGGCCGGAGGAAGCCGAGGTTGTCCGATTCGTCGGCAGGAGCGCGGCGAACGGCCGGCCCAGCCGGCCCAGAATCATCGCGGCGCGAAATAGCGCCGGCCGCGGTAGAATGAAGGCCAAAACGCTGCGCACCCATCGATCCGGGAGCGGTCGCGCATAGCTCGTCTCGATCCTGATTCGCGCCTGATCGACCAGATGCATGTAGTTCACGCCGGACGGACAGGTCGTCATGCAGGACAGGCAGGACAGGCAGCGATCGATGTGTTTGACCACCTCTGCTGTCGGCTGCTGGTCCTTTTCCAGCATCTCCTTGATCAGGTAGATGCGGCCGCGCGGGCTGTCGAGTTCGTCGCCGAGCAGCACGTAGGTCGGGCAGGTCGCCGTGCAGAAGCCGCAATGCACGCAGGCGCGCAGGATCTTGTCGGCCTCCGCGATGTCGGGATCGGCGAGCTGGGCAAGACTGAATTGGGTCTTCATGTCAGCTTAGCCTCGCTTGATGCGGCCGCGATTGAGGATGTGCTTCGGATCGAAGCTGGCGCGGACCCGCTCGCCCAGGGCGGCCAGTCCCTCCGGCTGCGGCGGGAACACGTCGACCGCCTGGCGGACCGCGGCAGAGGCGCGGAGCAGCGTGGCATGGCCGCCGGCGGCATCGAGGCGCTGGCGCACCAGGGCGGCCTGCGCATCGCCCTTTGGCGGCAGCGCGGCCCAGATCAGGCCGCCGCCCCAGTCATAGATCACCTCGCCGCCGGTGTCGCGCGCCAGGGCCCGGCCCAACGCGCCGCCGGAGGCCGGGGGGCAGACGATGCGCCAGACCGGCCAGGCGCCGAGTGCACCGGCCACGGCGAAGGGCAGGACGTCGCGGAGCGCGCTCCAGGCCTCGGCGGAGGCGGCCTCCTCCAGGATCTCCACGGTGCCGAAAGAGGCCAGCGCGCCCGCGAGCGCCTGGGCCCGATGGGCGGCGGAAGCGGTGGTGCCCTCCAGCCGCAGCACCGTCACCGCCTGGCGCGGCGAGCCGAGCGCGGCGAGCCCATCGACCTCGGGCCGCAACGGGGAGGCGGGCACATGCGCCGCGCCGGAGACGTCGAAGGGCGAGCCGAGCGCGGCCGTCATCGCCCGGTTGGCGGCGAGGTCGTCGAGACCGCGCAGCACCAGGGTGCGCTCGCTTTCGGGGCGCGGCATCACCTTCAAGGTCACCTCGGACATGACCGCCAGCGTGCCCCAGGAGCCAGCCAGCAGCTTGCACAGATCGTAGCCGGTGACATTCTTCACCACCCTGCCGCCGGTCTTGAAGCTGTCGCCGAAGCCCGACACCGCATGCGCGCCCAGCAGATGGTCGCGCACCCCGCCGGCCTTGATCCGGCGGGGACCGGGGAGCCCGGCCGCGATCATGCCGCCGATGGTTCCTACTGCTGCCGTCCCGAGCAGCGGCGCCGTGTTCATCGGCTCGAAGGCGAATTGCTGGTTCTTCGAATCGATCAGCGACATCACGTCCGCAAGCGGGGCGCCGGCCTGCACGGTGACAATGAGCTCGTTGGGCTCATAGGCGGTCACCGCGTTCAGCGCCGACAGGTCCAGCACGGCATTGGTCGCCATCGGCTGCCCGATCTGACGCTTGGAGCCGTGGCCGACGATCTCCAGCGGCTGCTCGCCGGCGATCGCCGCCCGCACCACCTCTTCGACATCGGCCGCGTCACGTACTCTGAGGGTATCCACTCCAGCCGCCTCGTCCTCGTCCGGTGACAGGAACAGCTGCCCGCCGCCGCTCTCACGCGCCATCCCTTCCATCCCTTCTAGTCAGGTGGACGCCGGACACAAGGGAGGAATGCCGGACGGCAGCGGTCGTTCCGTCCGACTTGCTTTCAACCGTCTTTGCGCGGGTCGCTCCCTGCGTCCCCACCTGGACGCTTCGATCGCCATCGAAGCGTTTACAGGCATAATTCGCCACCTATCGAATTGTCGTGTCTCGATTTCGCTGTAACAGGCGCTTGCGAATAAGCGCTCAACCGAAGGAGTGATGGCTATGAATCAATCTGCAATGGAAACCAAGGCCGTGTACGAGGCCGTCAATGACGGCGGCCTGCTGGTGGTCGCGCGATGGGAGGCAAAGGAGGGGCAGGCTGACCGGGTCGCCGAGATCCTGTCGCGCTTCCTGCCCGAGGCGCAACGTGAAGCGGGCGCCAAACTGTTCCTGATCTCCCGAGACAAGAGTGATCCGGCGCAGTTCCTGTTCTACGAACTGTTCCGCGACGAGGCCGCGTTCAAGGCGCACCAGGACAGCGCGCACTTCAAGACCTTCATCGCAGAGCAGGCGCTGCCGCTTCTCGCCAAGCGCGAGCGGGCGCAATACGCGCTGCTGTAACGCTTCACCTGACCGACTTCGATGTCACTTCGGCCGTGGTCGAAGTGACATCGGGAACAGACCGCAACACCGCCTGTTGACGCTTGCAATGGCGCGGCTGACCGCAGGTCCGGAAAGCCTCGGGCCGCGACGCGCGTTCGATGAACCAGGGAGTTTGCATGATGGATTTTTCGGTCGCCCCGAAGCTCGATCCGCGCGAAGACCATTTCCACATTCAGGGGCCGCGTGACGGATTGTCGCTGTTCCTGCGGTTCCTGCCGGCGGCAACCAGCGAATTTCGGCCGCGCCGCGCCGTGCTCTACGTGCACGGCGCGACGTTCCCGTCGGCGCTGTCGATCGCCCACCGCTTCGATGGCAAGTCTTTCGATGGCAAGGACGTCGATGGCAAATCCTGGCGCGATGCGCTTGTCGACGCCGGCTTCGACGTCTGGGGGCTCGACTTCTACGGCTTCGGCCGCTCCGATCGCTATCCCGAAATGAGCCGGCCCGCGACCGAGCACCCTCCCCTCTGCGTCGCTGCCGATGCCGCGCGGCAGCTTGAGGCCGCCGCGCGCTTCATCCTCGGCCACCAGACTCTCGAAAAGCTGTCGCTGATCTCGCACTCATGGGGCTCGATGCCGGCCGGCCTGTTTGCCGGTGCGCATCCCGCGCTGGTCGACCGGCTGGTGCTGTTCGCGCCGATCTCGCGCCGCGGGCCACGCCGTTACGAGACGCCTCCGGCGTTTCCCGCATGGCGCATCGTGACGGCGCAGGACCAATGGAACAGGTTCATCGAAGATGTTCCGCCCGACGAGCCGCCGGTGCTGTCGCGCGCGCATTTCGACGAATGGAGCAAGCTTTATCTCGACAGCGATCCCGAGAGCCGCTTGCGTGATCCCGCGGGGGTCAAGACGCCGCTCGGACCGTTTTCCGAGATCATCAAGGCCTGGCACGGCCAGCTTGCCTACGATCCGGCACAAATCCTCGCGCCGGTCGCGATCATCCGGGGCGAATGGGACGGGCTGATGCGCGACGATGACGCCCATTGGCTGTTCAACGCGCTGACGCGAGCGCCAGCCAAGCGCGACATCAAGATCGGCCGCGGCACCCATTTGATGCATCTTGAGACGATGCGTCCGGCGCTGTGGCGCGAAAGCATCGGCTTTCTGCGCGGCGACGACATGGCACCCGTTCCCTCCTGAAGCCAATGGAAAGGAAAGACTATGTTTTCAGTGATCTTCGAGGTGCTTCCCAACGCGGGCAAGAAAGAGGAATATCTCGGTCTCGCCGGGCATTTGAAGCCGATCCTCGAAAGCATCGACGGCTTCGTCGACAATGAGCGCTTCGAGAGCCAGACGAGGTCCGGCTGGGTGTTGTCGCACTCGACCTGGCGCGACGAGAAATCCGTGGTGCGCTGGCGCACCGAAGGCGAGCACCATGTCGTGCAGGCCAAGGGCCGCTTGGCGATTTTCCAGGATTATCATTTGCGGGTCGGCGACGTGACCTTCGATACCGCCCCGCCACCGCGGGCGCCGGTCCACGAGCAGCGCTTCGACGAGACCGAGGTCGGCAACGCAAAGCTGATGACCTTCACCGAGATCACGCCGCGCAAGGGCGCCGCGCTCGCGACCGGGCCCGACCTGTTGCCGGCGCATCTCGGCCTTGACCTCAACAACGATGCGATCGCCGAACATGACGCCTGGGCCAGTATCTACAATCCCGGCAAGATCGCGCTGCTGGTGGCCTGGAGACATCCGGCGGCAGCGCAGGCCTGGACGCCGAAGCCGATCGACGGCATCGCGACGCTGCGGCACCGCAAGGTGCGCGTGGTGCGCGACTACGGCCGCTTCGACCGCCGCGAGGCGCCGCAATTCTATGAGGACGTCAAGGGCCGCGAGACGGCGCATGCGCGGCGCGTCGAGCCGGCGAAGTAGCCGTTGGAGCGCGATGAGATGCGGTCGAACTCGAGCGGCATCGGGAGGTGCGCTCCCTCGCCCCGTTCTTACGGGGAGAGCGCGACTGGTGGAGAATCACCCGCTGCGCAAAAGCGCGGCGACCTCTCCCCGCAAGCGGGAGAGGTACAGAGCCTCCGCGGATCGAAATGCAACACGCGCTAAAACCTCGGAATATCCGGAAACGCCAGCTTGCCGCCATGGACATGCATGCGGCCGAGTTCGGCGCAACGGTGCAAGGTCGGAAACACCTTGCCGGGGTTGAGCAGACCTTGGGCGTCGAAGGCGCATTTGACCCGCTGCTGGGTGTTGAGATCGATCTCGCTGAACATCTCGCCCATCAGATCGCGCTTCTCGATGCCGACCCCGTGCTCGCCGGTCAGCACGCCGCCGAGTTCGACGCAACAGCGCAGGATGTCGGCGCCGAACGCCTCGGCGCGGTCCATCTCGCCCGGCCGGTTGGCGTCATAGAGGATCAGGGGATGCAGATTGCCGTCGCCGGCATGGAACACATTGGCGACCCGCAGGCCGTATGTCACCGAGAGATCGCGGATGCGCGCCAGCGCTTGCGGCAATTTCCCGCGCGGAATGGTGCCGTCCATGCACAGATAATCCGGCGAGATCCGCCCCACCGCCGGAAACGCGGCCTTGCGGCCGGCCCAGAACAGATTGCGCTCGGCCTCGGAGGTTGAAATCCTGCAGGAGGTCGAGCCGCAGCCTTGTGCGATGGCCTCGACGCGGCCGATCAGCTCGTCGACCTCGACGCCGGGGCCGTCCAGTTCGATGATCAGCAGCGCCTCGACATCGAGCGGATAGCCGGCATGGACGAAGGCCTCGGCGGCGTGGATCGCGGGCCTGTCCATCATCTCCATGCCGCCGGGGATGATGCCGGCGCCGATGATCCGCGCCACGCATTCGCCGGCGGCCTCGACTTCGGCAAAACCCACCATCAGCGCACGCGCCGTCTCCGGCTTCTGCAGGATGCGCACCGTGATCTCGGTGATGACCCCGAGCAGGCCCTCGGAGCCGGTGATGAGGCCCATCAGGTCATAGCCCGCGCTCTCGACCGACTTGCCGCCGATGCGCAGGATCTCGCCTGACATCAGGACGATCTCGCATCCCAGCACATTGTTGGTGGTCATGCCGTATTTCAGGCAATGCACGCCGCCAGAGTTTTCCGCGACATTGCCGCCGATCGAGCAGGCGATCTGCGAGGACGGGTCCGGCGCGTAATAGAAGCCGGCATGCGCCACCGCCTGGCTGATGGCGAGATTGGTCACGCCGGGCTCGGTCACGACGACGCGGTTATCGAAATCGATCTCGCGGATGCGCTTGAATTTGCCGAGGCCCAAGAGCACGCCGTCGGCAAGCGGCAGCGCGCCTCCCGACAAGGACGTGCCGGAGCCGCGCGGCACCACCTTGATGCCCTGCTCGCCGCAATATTTGAGGACCTTCGAGACCTGCTCGGTGGTGTCAGGCAACACCACCACCATCGGCGGCTGCCGGTAGGCCATCAGGCCGTCCGACTCGTAAGGGACCATTTCGGCCGCACTGTCGATCACGCCCTCGCCCGGCACGATCGCGCGCAAGGCGGCGACGATCGCTGCGCGGCGCGCGAGCACCGCCTGATCCGGTACCGGCATCGTCATCGCCATGGCCTCGTCTCCCGGTGCCTCGAATTTATCTTACCAAATCAAGCATATCGGCGTCGGTTTGGATAGGCCGCAGGGCCAGCCCGGAGGTCAACCGGCCGAGCCCGGAAAACCCGTAACCGTGATCGCGAGTCCGACCTCTAGACGACTTGTGCGGCGCTGGCGCTCGTGCAAAAAACCCGCGCAATCTCCCCGACACCAAATACAACCTCACGAGACCGTCATATGCACAAACTCTCCCTGACCGCCCTCGTCGTGATCGCTTCTTCGGCGTTCGCATCGGCCGCCCTGGCGCAGGACGCCGCGGATCCTGCCGCGGGCAAGACCTCGTTCAACAAGTGTCTGGCCTGTCACGCCATCGGCGAAGGCGCCAAGAACAAGGTCGGCCCCGTGCTCAACGGGCTCGACGGCCGCAAATCCGGCACCGCGCCGGACTACAATTATTCCGACGCCAACAAGAACTCCGGCATCACCTGGAACGAGGCCCAGTTCAAGGAATACATCAAGGATCCGAAGGCGAAGATCCCGGGCACCAAGATGGCGTTTGCCGGCATCAAGAGCGAGAACGAGATCAACAATCTCTGGGCCTACGTCTCGCAGTTCGACGCGGACGGCAAGATCAAGTCGAAGTAGTCTCGAAGTCATTGGGCTTAGACGAAACTCCGCCTTGGACCGCATCGAGGTCCAAGGCGTCAGCACCACTCCATCACTTGACGGTCACCGCCATCTTCACCGATGGATGGATGTTGCACCGGACCCTGTAAGCGCCGGACTTGTCGAATTTGTAGCTCAGGATCTTGCCCGGCTTCTGCAGGCCGAGGTCGGCGCTGTCGTCGTCGCCGGGGCCGAACACGTGAATGTTGTGGATCACGTCATCGTCGTTGGTGAAGTTGAGCCGGTCGCCCTTTGCCAGCGACGCGGACGCCATGTTCAGCGCCAGTCCGCGCTGGATCACGGTAATCGTGGTCGCGGCAGGCACGGCGACGACGAGCCCCATCAGAATGGCGAGGGCGATTGCGAGACGCGTGGGCATGTTGGCCTCCTCTGATGAGAGCCGCGATTAGAACTTCATCGCGGTCCACAGACTAAAGTAAAAGTGATTGTTTCTGCTGGCGTTGGCGTAGCTGCCGTCGAAGCTGAAATAGTTGATGTACTGCGCGGCCAGCCGCACGTTCACGTTCGGAAACGGCGAGTCCGGCTTGCCCCAGGGCACATAGGCGACTTCCACGATCATGCCGTCCGAATTGGGGCTGCCGTTCAGGGTGCTCCAGTAGTTGGCGTCCGCGGTGCCGATGGTGTGAAAATACTGGACCGACGGCGTCACGGTCGCCGCAAAGCTGTAGGAGACGTCGGCGCGGAACGTATCCAGCCAATGATCCGGGAGCGCACCGGTCAGCGCCAGCCCGTCGAACGCCGACTTGGCAGTCTCGTGGATATAGGTTGCATGCGCGGACAGCCGGTCGCTGGTGACCTTGGCGGGATCGGTGATGAACTGGTAGGTCGCGTCGAACGCCATGTCGGTCTTGCGGACGCCGAAACCCAGAGTCTGGCCGCCACCGGGAACGACACTGGAGGCAAGCGCATAGGCGCCGATCTCGGCGTGATGCTTCTCCCAATCCTTGATCAAGGCAACGCGCGCGTACGGGATGAAGGCGGTGGTTTGGTCGCCATCGTCAGGGACCTGCCCGAGCGCCTTCAGCGTGGGAGCGTTGAGGCCTCTGTAGACATCGCTCTCCAGGTAAAGGAAGTCATTCCACAGCGAATAGACACCGACGCCGGCGACGCGCTGTCCGAGACCGCCGTCGACCAGGGTCGAAGCCGCGGGCGTCGGCGCCAGCGCCGACCGATTGTACGGAAATCCCCAGGCCGGTGTCGAGTTCCAGGGATCCTGCACCGTCGGATTGTTGTTCACCGTGATGCCCCAGAGCACGTCCTGGCCGAACACCTGGCCCTCGCGCGCGTAGCGGATATCGACATTGTTCAATGCGGCCTGCTGTGCCACGCCGTCGTAGTTCAGCTCGATGAAGCCGCCGAGCTTGGGCGCGATTTGGCCCGCATAATACAGCGACAATTGATCGAAGGCGAAGTTGTCGTTGTCCCGAAAACCAGGCGCGGCCCCGCCGGGCTGCGGTTGCATGGTGTGCGTGAAGGAGGTCTGCGTCGTCAAAGCCAACGGCAGTCCGTGGTCCTTGCCGTCGCTGGCGGTATAGCCGTGCAGCTTGAAGTCCCGCCCATAGGGCGTCAGTTGCGGGCCGAATGCGCCGATGTGACAGGCCGCGCAAGGCTGGCCGGTCTGGATCGCGAAGGAGGGCACAGCGAACGCCGGTGTGGTCACGACTGCGGCCGCAAGGAACGCGACCAGCGGCAGAACTTTTGGACCGAGACCACCGGGCGCGATCGGATGGCAACGCAGGCGGCCGGTGCCTGCAGGCATTGTCGAGCGTCGCGCCATGGTGTTGCACAACAAGTCCAAAACCATGTTCCGCATCGCAATCCTGCAGTGCCAACCCGCCGCAATGCGAACAAATCCGATTATGGTTAACAATCCGTTCGGCAGACTCCTCGAAGAGCTGGGTGTCGGCGCAACTCTGAATTTGCAGCGCTGCGCGTGCACGCGCGATCGGTGCCGCAAACGGCAATTCCATACCGCACCCCAGCGAGGCGGTCGCCGAAGCCGCAGAGCAGCGCCAGCAAGCGTCCACCTCGCCTTAACGCAACGCACCTAGCGTCGACCGGTTCGAGACGAGGAACCAGGGGAATGAAAGACGTGGTCTCAGACGAGATTACTTTAGACGCAAAAGACGCGCCGAGCGGGAGCGCGACCCATCCCGACCGATCAGCTCATCGGTATACCATATCCTTTCGTCGGCAATTTCTGGCCATCACGGTCTGCCTGCTTGCCGTCAATCTCATGATCGGCCTGTTCGCGCGGCACCAACTGCGCGCGATCATCGACTATTCGGTGAACATCTACGACACCGCCTTCATTTCCACCAACTACGTCAGCCTCGCGCAGATCGCGTTTCAGCACTATGTCGACGAACGCTCCCGCGCCGTCGGCTCTGCCCAGACGTCCGAGGCCAACGCACTTCTGGAAAACGTCCTGGACGATATGGACGTCGCCATCGAGAGGTCGAGCTCCGCCCACGCGCGCGCCGAGGGACTGCAAATAAGGTCAAATATTGCCGATCTCCAGAATGTTGGACCAGACGCTGCGGACCTGGAGACCAGGATCGCCGACCTCCAAAGCAAGTTGGAGCTGTTGCATCAGAAGAACTCCGATGTCGGCCTGCAGGCGCGCGACGACATCGAAGCGTTCTCCTACAAATCCGATCTCTTGCTGCTGGGTTCGATCCTCACCAGCATCATGCTGGCGGGACTGGTGCTGTTCGCGATCCACCGCATGATCAGCTCGCTGAACCAGCGATCGAGTGACCGACTTTATGCAGCCCTCGAGGGCATGCCGCAGGGCCTCTCGATGGTCGACGACAAGCAGCGCCTGATCGTTTGCAATGAAAAATATGCGGCCATGTACGGGCTTCATGCCGGGCTGATCGAGCCTGGCACCCCGATTCGGGCCATTCTGGAACACCGGCTGACGAATGGAACAGCGACGATCGAAACGGAGGATTTTCTCGAGCGGGGGCTGGAGTTCGCCGCGCACTCCACCGTGATCCATTTCGAGCATCAACTCCAGGACGGACGCATCATCGCGCTGACCAGGGCACCGCTCAACAGCGGTGGTGCCGTCACCATCCATGTGGACGTCACCGAGAAGCGAAACTCGGAGAAGCAGATCGCGTTCCTGGCGCATCACGACGCGCTGACGGGACTGGCGAACCGCGTTCAATTGCGCGGCCACCTCGAAAAAACCCTGGAACGCGTCGAGCGCGGCGGCAAGGCCTCGATCCTCTGTCTTGACCTCGACAACTTCAAGATCATCAACGATACGCTCGGCCACTCCGTCGGCGATGCCTTGCTGTGCGCGGTTTCCATGCGTCTGCGCGATCTTGTGGGTGACAAGGATCTGATCTCACGGACCGGCGGCGACGAGTTTTCGATCGTGCAGTCCGGTGCCGAGCATGCGATGGAAGCGGCGGCCGCCCTGGCCGCGCGCGTTGTCGAGGCCTTGAGCGTGCCGTTCGAGCTCGGCGATCACCATGTCGTCATTGGCGCCAGCGTCGGGGTCGCGATTGCGCCCGACGATGGCGACAACCCGGATCAGCTCCTGAAGAGTGCCGATATGGCATTGTATCGGGCAAAAGAGGATGGCCGCGCGCGATTTCATTTCTTCGAACGGGAAATGGACGTCAAGGCGCAGGCCCGACGCACCCTCGAACTCGATCTTCGCAACGCGGTCGCCGCGGGGGAGTTCGAGATCCATTACCAACCCATCGTCGATCTCACCGAAGACAGGATCAACGGGTTCGAAGCGCTGCTGCGCTGGAACCATCCGACGCGTGGCAGAGTCCCGCCAACCGAATTCATTCCGTTGGCCGAGGAAACGGGTCTCATTGTCGCGATCGGCGAATGGGTGATCCGGCGCGCCTGCGCCGAGGCGAGGACCTGGCCATCCGATCTGCGCGTTGCCGTGAACGTCTCACCGGTGCAATTCCGCACCAAATCCCTGGTCTCCGCGGTTGTGTCCGCGCTGGCGGCCTCCGGACTGCGTCCCGATCTGCTCGAGCTGGAAATCACCGAAAGCGTACTGATGGCCAACAACGATGCCACCCTGGCGGCGCTGCACCAGTTGCGGGGCCTCGGCGTCAGGATCTCGATGGATGATTTCGGGACTGGATATTCGTCATTGAGCTATCTGCGCAGCTTCCCGTTCGACAAGATCAAGATCGATCAGAGCTTCGTTCGGGACCTCGCTGATAGACCAGACTCCATTGCCATCATTCGCGCCGTCGCCGGGCTTGGTCACAGCTTCGGCGTGACCACGACGGCCGAAGGTGTCGAAACCCAGGAGCAGCTGGACAAGATGCGCGAGGAGGGATGTAGCGAGGTGCAGGGATACTTCTACAGCAAGCCGGTCCCCTCCAGCGAAATCGCCCAGCTCCTGACCCGCTTCCAGGAACGAACGCGGGCGGCGGCATAGTCGCCGCCGCCCCTCGCGACAAACGCACGGGCGCTCGCGCGGCGATCATCCCCTAGTTGACAGGGGCGTCGGTGTGGGGCGCGAGCCCGTCGATCATGGCCTCGACTTCGGCGGCCACGAGGTCGGGTGCGGCGTTCTGCACCATGTGGCCGACACCGTTGAGCACGATCAGCTTGGTTTGCGGCACGGCGGCTGCGAACGGGCGTGCATGGATCGCGGTCGATACGGTCTTGTCGACGTCGCCCGCGATCACCGTAACGGGGACGCGAATGTCTCCATAGCGCGGCGATTGCTCGGCGACCGTCGCCTTCAGCGTGACCAGATCGCGCGCGTTGGCAAGAAATTCGCGCGGGCGCAACAGCAGCGCCGTCGCAGTGTCACTGATGAAATGATCGGGCATGATCTGCGGCAGGAACACGTTGCGCGCGCCGGGCCCGGTCAACAGCAGGCCGAGCGGCAGCGTGACCGTATATGCGAGCAGCGGGCCGATCACGGGCGTCGCAACCATCTCATTGTACCAGCCGACGCCGCCGGGCCAGGGGTACGCAACCGGGGCGAGCATGATCAGGCCCGCGACGCGCGCGGGGTAGTCCAATGCCATCCGCGCACCCAACGCGCCGCTCCAGGAATGGACCACGAGGATGGCCGGGCCGATGCCCAGTTTCTCCATCGCCTCAGCGATCATGCGCGCCTGCGCGGCAGGGGTCGAATCCTCCTCGCGGGCGCGCGAGCTCCAGCCATGTCCGGGACGATCGACAAGAATCACGCGATGCTTCTGCGCAAGCAGTTCGCCCAACGGTTGCCGCATCACCTCGAGATTGGAGCTCGCTCCGTGGACCATGATGATCGGCGGCAGACTCGAATCGTGCGGTCCGATATCCACAACATTTATTCTGGCACCGGATACCTCAACACTCGTTCCGCGCGGCGGAAATGCGCGCTGCAGGACCACAATCCCAGCCTGCGTGACCACCGCCAGACTCGCCAGCGCAGCCCCCAGAACGATTGAAATCATTGATATTTTCCGGAAGGTCCTTGACACGGACGAGTTACGGGTCGGCTCCGAATCGGTTTCGATTCGACTCGTCAATTGTCTCCGTGTATTTACGGTCTTATACAACCTGCTGTCATATATTCGTCGTCGGTCATTTTATAACCATGGTCAGTATTTCTTCTGGCGGTGTGGTTGTCGTTTGGGGCGACCGCCATCCGGTCTTGTCCACAAAAATCCACAGGAAAAGACAGATCGCGCAACATGGTCTCGCAAAGAAAGAGTAAGGGGGCTTTGATGGGTTTCAGATCGAGCGACGCAGCTATCGACGAAATCGTAGCCAATTGTGGCGGCGACCTTCGCGGCGCATTGAAAGCGCTGCTGCTCGTCAACGAGCACCTGGAGGCCGAGATTGCGCAGCTCTACGCTGCGGTTGCGGATAGCGGCCTCGTCGAACGCCGCACCGGCATGTTGCACTAAAGCATGATCCGGAACGGTGGGGACTGATCCGAAGACGTCACGCTCAAGAAAGAGTTCATGATCCGCCTCAATCTGATCGGATCATGAACCAGCCGCCCGAAGATCCGAAGTTCGCACGGTTGTGCATCACCCTGCCGGGCGAACTTCGAAAAGTGGGCTCTGGAGTCTCTGGTTCTGACGCGTTTTCTTCAAGCGGACCGATCTCCACTTCGCTCGAAAACGCCCTAGTTCGGGACACCTTCGCGATCTTCGTCGGTTGCATTCGTTTTCGGACACGCGCCGATGGTCGTGCGGGCTAGCTTGGCATCGGCGCGCGATTTGTAGGGGCCGTCCGCAAACCAGATATCGCCAAAGATGACGGGATTGCTGGTGACGATCTCGCACTTGTTGGTGGCGCGGTTGCCGACCACCCAGAACAACCCGTCGGCGAGACCAGCGGTCGCGGTCGTCACGATGATCGCACCGGCAAGAAGCATCAGACGCTGCATCGCTTCGCTCCTGCTTCGCGGGCGGGTGCGGCGACAGCGCGCAACCAGGCAAAGGGATTGAGCAACCCGGGTCGACCCAACCAGACCGTTTCGAACGCCGTTAAACGCTCGTTAACGAAAAAGGCAGCCCGTCACAATCGATGGCTTCCGTCGTAGTTAATGCGTGGAAGCTCAGATGTCGCGGCCTTCGACCTTCTCGGTCAGGGTCTTGACCAATTCCGGCACCTTCTCCAGATGCGGATTGACGGCGAGCGCCTTGCGGAATGCATCCAGCGCCCGCTTGTCGTCGCCGAGGTCCTGCATGATCATGCCGAGCCCGGCGAGCGCGCCGAAATGGCGCGGTTCGCGGGTCAAGACCTGCTGAATGTCGGCCAGCGAGCGGGCGTAGTCGTTCTTGAGATAATAGAGCGTCGCACGCCGGTTCCAGGCCTCGACATAATCGGGCCGCAGCTTGATCGTCGCATCGAGCAGCTTCAGCGCGACATCCGTCTGCTGCGCATCAATCGCGGCCTTGGCGCGCATCATCAGCAGTGCGGCGGTATCGCTCGGGGTCTGCAGCCAGATCGCCCAGATCCTGGCCTCGACATGCTTGGCACTGGCCTCGTCCGGGGCGGCCTTCAGCGCGCCGAACAAAAAGTCCAGCCCGCGCGTACGGTCGGCGCCGACCTTCGGCAGCTTGCTCGGTGCTTCCGGCGGCTTGATCGGCTTCTGGGGCGCCGCGTGCGGGTCACCTTGCGCCAATGCGATCGCTGGCAGGGCAGCCACCATCGCAGCGGCAAGGATCGAAACGTGGAGCTTTCGGGTCAGGAATCTCAACAGCATCACTCAAGTCTAGACGTGGTCTCAGCCGCTTGCAACGCAGCAAAAACCTCAAAGACTTGTGATGGCGATCATTCGCGTCGCGCAGGCAGCCTGGAACCGCGGTCTCAGCCTTGATCTCAGCCTTGGCGCGCCTTGAAGCGGCGCTGGACCTTGTTGATCACATAGACCCGGCCCTTGCGGCGGACAATACGGTTGGCGCGATGGCGGCCACGGAGCGATTTCAACGAGTTACGGACCTTCATGGGAGAATCCTGATGCTTTGAAAGGCCGTGTTCGGCACGATCGTGTTGGGGTGCCCGAATATGGCAAAATGGGATTTATCCCGCTCGCGGTCCGACCGCCCGGAATGGCCGGTTTCTAAGCCATGGAACGGGCGAATGTCAATCCAAACCCAGACCGCGTTGAGCGCATTTGCGCCCCAATGGAACCGATTCGGGTCCGGCCCAAGAAAAATAAACAAATCTGGTCAAAGGTTTGCGCCGCTAGCCGGTCGGACCGTGTATCAGTGATCGGGCTGTTCAGCCGACGACGGCTGCGTCGACAGAGATTGGAAACCCGGCCTCGCCATGACGAAAGCTCGTCGGCCGACCATCAAAACCGCGGTGGCCGTTGCGGATTTCCTTCCCGTTGCAGCGAATGGGCGGCTGGCACTGCCTGCGGGCGTGCGGCCGTTTCAGTTCAACTGGCCCAACATCCTCCTGATCGGGGCCTACCATCTGGCAGCGCTATTGGCCTTCATGCCCGGCTATTTCAGCTGGAGCGGGCTCATCGTGGCCCTGGTCGGCACCCATTTGTGCGGGCTGTTTGGCATCAACCTGTGCTATCACCGGCTGCTCACCCACCGCGGCCTGAAATGCCCGAAATGGCTGGAGCACGCCATGGTGGTGGTCGCGATGTCCTGCCTCCAGGACACGCCCGCGCGCTGGGTCGCCGTCCACCGCCGACATCATGAATTCTCCGATCGGCAGCCGGACCCGCATAGTCCGCTTGCAAGTTTCTTCTGGGGCCATTGCGGATGGATTCTGGTCAATCAGCCGGAGCTCTCGCGACTTGGAATCTACCAGCGCTATGCCAAGGACATCCTGCGCGATCGCTTTTACGTCGCGCTCGAGCGCCACAACGGGCTGGTCTGGATCAATCTCGGCCAGATCCCGCTCTTCTTCGGCATCGCCTTCGCCGTGGCATGGCTGTCAGGCGAAACACCTGGTGACGCGGCAAAGACCGGACTTGGCATCATGATGTTCGGCGTCTTCGTCCGCACGGTGCTGGTGTGGCACATCACCTGGGCGGTCAATTCGGTGACGCATCTGTGGGGTTACCGGACCTACGAGACCGACGAGGACAGCCGCAACAATATCCTGGTCGGCCTCATCGCCAACGGCGAAGGCTGGCACAATAACCACCACGCCGATCCGCGTTCGGCGCGCCATGGTCATCGCTGGTGGGAGATCGACAACACCTGGCTCACCATTCGCGCTCTCGCGTGGCTTAGGCTCGCCACCGAGGTGGTGGCGCCAAGATGCACATCTCGCCGCACGGACCGCGGGGAGCCGGCTGGCGCATATCGCGCAGAAAGCGATTATGACGCAGCGAAACGCCGATAAGCGATACTGGTCAGGCTCCCAAGCAGTAGCCAGAACACCAGGCTCGTCAGCGTCACGGCAACAACGAACTGCTGCGACAGCGCCGCGGGCACGTCGGTATGGATCTCCGCAGGCTGCGGCGCCCCGATCACATGGGGCAAGATGATCAAGCCCAACCCCAGTGCGGCTGCCCATACCGCGCGCCGGAAGACCAGAAGACCAAGTCCTGAGGCCGTCGCCGCGGCGGTCGCGACCCACCAGACCTGACGGGCCTCCAGGGGCGCCGCCGGGACGCCCGGAAGTTCGGGTGGCAATCCAAGACCGGGCGCGACGGTAAAGACCGCGAAGCCGGCCAACCCCCAGAGCAGGCCTTCGTGCCATGCCACGGGGTGGCCGCGCAGCGCATAGATACCGGCCAGCAACAGCGCAAACCCGATGGCCGTCAGGATATTCGCCGCCGCCGTGAGGGAATTGCGCTGCAATCCCTGTTTCGGCTCCCATGCGGCGGATCCATGCTCATGGTCTGCGTGCTCATCGGAGGCATGCTCATGCCCGGCCGGGTCCGTCTTGGCCGCGGTGTCAGGATCGTCGCGTTCGTAGACCTCGGCGCTCAGGATCAGCGGAACAGTGCTGATAAACTGCACCAGGGTGATGGCTGCGCCGGCGACGAAGCCAACCACCATCGCTGACAGAACAATCGCACGGAACAACGACACGTCAGTGGCAGGGGAACGCGTTCGAATGGCGGACATCATGGGCGGCATTGTGAATGACGTCGACATGGGAAAAGCCGACGATGCCGACAATGAACAGGCCGAGCGCCATCGCAAGGACAGCCTGGACAACACTGAGGTCTTTGACGGCAATCGGAAGGTGAGCGGTATTGGACATGAGGAACCCCTGCTGGATGTTCATTTTAGCCGAACCTGGATTCGCCTGCGACCCCTATTTTTCCATTTCCCGGGCGACATCTCGACTGGTGAGGTGAAAATTTACGCCGCGCGCGACCTCCTCGCGTCGAATCTTGGCGCTTGCCGCCGTTCGGAAGGCGCGTTCATGGGTGCGAAAGAAGACCTCGCAATCTCCAGGCTCCGGGCTCAACCGCAGCAGGGTCCGGAATGCGCGGCGATGCACCATACAGAAGCCGTGGTGGTCATCGGGTGCAAAAGCCAGGGCGTCGATATCGTGGCGCCAGAGTGTCGGGGTGTTGCGGCTGTTCAAGCGGTGTGCTCCGGCAATCGAGGCGCCGATCGTATCCGCCCGCCCCACACCTCCGGAAGGCACCGCTTGCAAAAATATCGAAAACAACCCCATGCAAAGTAGCGGAGAGATCGATACGTCATCCCACGAATGCATTTTGACACGTCGGGCAAATCAGCTGCATCATGGCAACCTCGCGCTATTTATGAGGCGCATCAGGCCCTGCTCGGCAGGGTCCCTCAGCGCGATCATCCGCGATATCAACCTTGGGTACGCCCAAGAACCCGTCAGCCTGCCGCTTTTGCAGGCTGGAACCGCCGCGCGACGGTCGGAATCCCGGGGTTTTCCGGTGGCACGCCGATTGCTTCGAATACCACAGAGTGTGGTGGCTAGGGTTCCGGCTCGCATGAGCGTCTGGTCCGAGAGCTACCGCCCGGGAGCGTCACTTCCGGGTGCACGGCGGGACAAAAACCCGGGAGGCCTCGATCGCCAGGATTGGCATCGATGGGTCTTGCCAATCCTCGAATTCGCAAAACAACCGCGAGGATTGAAAATCATGAAGCGCCTTGTGTCGTTCGCCGCCGCGATCGCGGTCGGCCTTTCCACCATGACCGCCGTCGCCGCCGCGCCGAAGAAGGAATTCAATATCGCCTGGACCATCTATGTCGGCTGGATGCCGTGGCCCTACGCCGCCGACAGCGGCATCGTGAAGAAATGGGCCGACAAATACGGCATCACCATCAACGTCACCCAGATCAACGACTACGTCGAATCGATCAACCAGTACACCGCTGGAAAATTCGACGGCGTCACGGTGACGAACATGGACGCGCTGACGATTCCGGCCGCCGGCGGTGTCGACACCACCGCCATCATCATGGGCGATTATTCCAACGGCAATGACGGCGTGGTGCTGAAGAAGGGCAAGACGCTGGCCGACATCAAGGGCCAGAAGATCAATCTGGTCGAGCTGTCGGTGTCGCATTATCTGCTGGCGCGCGGACTCTCGACCGTGAAGCTTGCGGAAAAGGACATCAAGACCGTCAACACGTCGGACGCGGATATCGTGGCGGCGGCGAAGTCGCCCGACACCACCGCGATCGTGACCTGGAATCCGCAGCTCTTGGAAGTGAAGGCCAATCCCGGCGCCGTCGAGGTGTTCGATTCCAGCAAGATCCCCGGCGAGATCGAGGATCTGATGGTGGTCAAGACCGAGACGCTGAAGGACAATCCGGATCTGGCCAAGGCGCTGGTCGGGATCTGGTACGAAACCATCGCGCTGATGAAGGAGGAGTCCGAGAAGGGCAAGGCCGCGCGCGAGGCGATGGCGAAACTCTCCGGCACCGACCTCGCCGGCTTCGAAACCCAGCTCAAGACCACGCACATGTATTATACGCCGAAGGACGGTGCCGCCTTCATGACATCAGGCGAACTGCCCAAGATCATGGATCTGGTCCGCGGCTTCTGCTTCGAGCACAATCTGCTCGGCGAAAAGGTGAAGTCGAAGGACGCCGTCGGCATCATGACCCCGACCAAGACGCTGGGCTCGGAGAAGAACGTGAAGCTGCGCTTCGACCCCTCCTTCATGAAGCTTGCCGCCGACGGCAAACTGTAACCGCGAGCCCAGACGATCGATTCCGTGAAACGCATCATTTGTAGGATAGGTAGAGTGACCAGATCGGACGAATGTCCGAACTGGTCGCGAAACCCATCGCGGTGGCGGAAGTGGTGGGTTTCGCGAAGAGCTGAACCCACCCTACGAGCTGAGGGCATCGCGAGCCGCGGCGTCCTCCGCGGAAGTCGCAGCTTGCTGTGTGGAATTGTCAGATCGTCCGCACACGACCAGGGTATCGATTCAGTGAAATCTATCCTTTCCAGCCACGAGCGTTGCTCTCCCGCTCTTGCGGGGGAGGGTGGGGTGGGGGCGCCGCTCGGGGACTGCAGCCATAGCTTCAAGCGAAGGCGGGCGCCTCTCTGGCGACGGCGTATGCGGCTTTCCCCCACCCCAACCCACCCCCCCGAAGTGCGGGAGAGGGAGCGCAGCGGCGCAAGCGTCGATATGATTCGAACCTCGGAAACGCTCCACTAGGGGATCCTCGCCATGCGACGCGTCATGAACATCGCGCCTGCGCGCGGCAGCCGGATCCTGCTGGCGGCGATCCCGTTCGTCCTGATTGCGATCGTCTATGTCATCGCATCGGCCGAGCGGCGTGCCGCCAATCCGGAGGACAAGCTGCTGCCGCCGATCAGCGAAATGGCCGAGACGACGCAACGGCTGGTGGCTCAGCCTGACCGGCGCTCCGGCGACTATGTGTTGTGGACCGACACCGCGGCCAGCCTGCAACGCCTGGCGCTGGGGCTGGGGATTTCCACCCTGATCGGCCTCGGCTTCGGATTGACGGTCGGGCTGCTGCCGATCGCGGGCGCGTCGTTCGGCACCCTGGTCGCCGTGATCTCGATGATTCCGCCGATGGCGGTCTTACCCATCCTGTTCATCGTGTTCGGGCTCGGCGAGTTGTCGAAGGTGATGCTGATCATCATCGGCGTCGCGCCGTGCCTGATCCGCGACATGTCGATCGAGGTGCAGGCCCTGCCGCGCGAGCAGATGATCAAGGCGCAGACCCTGGGCGCCTCGACCTGGCAGGTGGCAATCCGGGTGGTGCTGCCGCAGCTGATGCCGCGGCTGATCAAGTCGGTGCGGCTGATGATCGGGCCGGCCTTCCTGTTCCTGATCTCGGCGGAGGCGATCGCCGCCGATGTCGGGCTCGGCTACCGCATCTTCCTGGTGCGCCGCTATCTGTCGATGGACGTGATCCTGCCCTACGTCGCCTGGATTACGCTGCTCGCCTTCGCCCTGGACTACCTGCTCGGCCTGTTCGCACGAAAGTCCTTCCCCTGGGCCTATGTCGAGGAGCCGCGCTGATGAGCGCCCTCACCTTCCGCAACGTCTGGGTCGAATATGGCGAGCAGATCGTTCTGGAGCGCATCAACATCGAGATCGCGTCGGGCACCTTTCTCTCGGTGGTCGGCCCCTCCGGCGCCGGCAAGAGCACCTTCCTGCGGCTGATTCTCGGCCAGGAGCGGCCCTCGCAGGGCGCGGTGCTGCTCGATGGCGAGCCGTTCCCGGCCGAACCCGGCCCGGACCGCGGCATCGTGTTCCAGCGCTATTCGGTGTTCCCGCATCTCACCGTGCTCGGCAACGTGCTGGTCGGCTACGAGTTCGCGCAGCGCCCGTTCACGGCGCGGCTGTTCGGCGCGGCGCGGCGCGCGGCGATCGAGAAATGCGACGCCATGATCGAGGCCGTCGGCCTCACTGAGCATCGCGACAAATATCCGAGCGCGCTGTCCGGCGGCATGCAGCAGCGGCTGGCGATCGCACAGGCCCTGGCGCGGCGGCCGCGCGTATTATTGCTCGACGAACCCTTCGGCGCGCTCGATCCCGGCACGCGGGCGCAGATGCATGCGTTGATCAAGCCGCTGTGGCGCGATCTGCAGATGACCATCGTGATGGTCACCCACGACATCAAGGAAGCGTTTGGGCTCGCGACCCGGCTGATCGCGCTCGACCGTCCCAGGCGCGATCCGCAGGCGCCGCAACGCTTCGGCGCCAAGATCACCTATGACCTCGATCTCACGCGGGACGGGGCGGTCCCCGTGCTCGGATTTCTCAAGACCGCGGCGCTTGCCGGCTAACCATGGAGATTTCGATGCTCTCATTTCCCCGCACGCGCGCCTCGCGTCATGCCGGACTTTGTCCGGCGCCGCAATTCGCACGGCGCCATCATCCCGATTTCGACAAGATGGCCACGCAAGGCTGGAAGGCGCTCGAGGCCGAGGGCAAGCTGCCGGCGACGGCGTGGCGCAAGGAGCGGCAATGGGCGCTCGACATGGGCCTGCCCGGCGCCGAGAGCATCACCGACCGCGAGATCCCGACCTTTGCGCGCGGCGAGCTGCCGCATTTCGCCGGGATCAACACCTTCATGAAGGCGCCCTATATCGAGAACGTGCGCGACGTCGGCAAGTACGATGCCGCCGTCATCGGCATTCCCTTCGATTCCGGCACCACCTACCGCCCCGGCACCCGGTTCGGGCCGCAGGGCATCCGGCGGATCTCGGCGCTCTATACGCCCTACAATTACGAGCTCGGCGTCGACCTGCGCGAGCAGATGACGCTGTGCGACACCGGCGATGTCTTCACCATTCCGGCCAATCTGGAAAAGAGTTTTGATCAGATCAGCCGCGGCGTGGCGCACGTGTTTTCCTCCGGCGCGCTGCCGATCATGCTCGGCGGCGATCACTCGATTGGATTCCCCTGCGTGCGCGGCATCGCGCAATGCACCGACAAGAAGATCGGCATCATCCATTTCGACCGCCACATCGACATCCAGGAAAAGGATCTCGACGAGCGCATGCACACGACGCCGTGGTTCTGGGCCACCAGCCTGCCCAACGTGCCCGCGGTCAACCTGGTGCAGCTCGGCATCGGCGGCTGGCAGGTGCCGCGCGAGGGCGTCCAGGTCGCGCGCCAGCGCAACACCAACGTGCTGACCATCGCCGACATCGAGCGCTTCGGCATCGAGAAGTCGGCCGAGATCGCGCTGGAGCTGGCCTGGAAGGACGCCGACGCCGTCTATATTTCCTTCGACGTCGACTCGCTCGATTGCGGCTTCGTTCCCGGCACCGGCTGGCCCGAGCCCGGCGGCTTCCTGCCGCGCGAGGCGCTGAAGCTTTTGGGCCTGGTCTGTGCGCAAGGGATCTGCGGGTTCGAGGTGGTCGAGGTCTCGCCGCCCTACGACACCTCCGATATCACCGCGCTGATCGGGGTCCGCGTCGTGGTCGAGGCGCTGGGATCGCTGGTCGCCCATGGCAAGCTCGGCAGCCACAAGTCGATCATCAACAAGCCCGTGACCTATTGAGGCCCTGACATGAACTGGCGACGGCAGCACAGCCATGATCACGATCATGGCCATTCACACGACCATGACCATAGCCACGACCATGACCATAGCCACGACCAAGGTGACCACACGCATGCCCATGCCGAGGCGCATGCGCATCATCATCATGACCATGGCGGCCCCGGACACAACCGCGCAGCAGAGCGCCCCGTCGCGCAGTGGCAGACGCCGCATAGCCCGGGCGAACAGCCACAGGCGCAACGCGAGCCTGATCTCGACATGGTCGAAGCCGCCTTCATCGACGGCTTCATCGACGCCTCAGATCCGGTCAGCTTCCTGCGGTTGTCCCACATCCCGTTCGAACTCACCGCCGCCGACGGCGCCAAGCTTCATCTGCTGCGCGTCGAGATCGACGCGCTCGCCGATGTCGGCAGCCTGACGCCGCATCTCGGCGGCGGCTCGTTCCGCTACGATCCGTTGCCGCCGCGCATGGTGTCGCACCGGCGGCGGCTGCGCTTTGTCTATTTCGACGGCGACAGGTTGCGTCCGCTGACGTTCACCGAGGTGCGTTCGGCGTGAGGCACCCGTCGCCACCTCGCGCGGACTAAAGTGTGATGAGATCATACTAAGCTGCAGCCGCGCCGAAAGTGCGCTCCCTCGCCCCGCTCTTACGGGGGCGAGACGAGCAAAGCTCGCTCTGAGAGGGTTGGGGTGAGGGGGACTCTCCACCCACTCGGACTCGTGGAGAATCCCCCTCACCCGGATCGCATCTGTCGATGCGATCCGACCTCTCCCCGCAAGCGGGGCGAGGTAAGGGGCACTCGACGCGGCTCACACCAAAATATCGAAAACAACCCCATGCAAAATAGATAGCGGTCGCTGGCATGGAGGCTTGCCCGCGAAAACGTTTTGACTCGTCGGGCAAATCACCGGCACTATTCCAACATCCGTCCATTTCGACGGCGGACGGACTGCGTCCGCTGACCTGCGCAATTCGGGTAAAGCCGCGTGGGTGCAGGGCTATCGCATATGACGAATGTCCAGAGTGGAGCCGCTGCTTCGACATCGTCGTGGCCGGGCTTGTCCCGGCCATCCACGTCTTGCGAGCCGGCACAAAGTCAGACGTGGATGCCCGGCCTGAGCTGACATCAGGTCGGGTTCGTGCTTTGATTGCAAGAGCACGTTGGACACATCGGGCTAACCGCATGCCAGTCAACCTTTCAGTAAATTCTCACTGCAGTCAGGTAGCGTCGGCGGCTGCGCTCAGGCGGGCTCTTGTGCCATTTGCTTCAGAGACGTTTCGGGATATCTGCGTCAGTATGGATGGAGAAGGGCCGAGTCTGTTCGCGCTGTTGAACGGAGATATCGGCTGGTTGATGTATTTGAGGCATGACGATGGCGACACCGGCTTCAGTTCGCGTAACCCAGCGTTCGGGAGTTCCGACGTTACGCCAGAAAGGCCTGCGTTCGTCAGTCGCTTCGGCGGAGTGCTCGTCCCAGTTATTGAGTATCGACTGGCCAATGGTCAGATGGACGAATATCCGGCAAGCTGGGCATTGCACGAACAGCAAATCATGAGTGCTCTAGAATATTTCGTTGAGCATGAGGGGAGTCGTGCACCATTTGTGCATTGGCACGACGATGCGACCTAGCAGTTTAGACAAGGAAGTTTGTAAGAAGTCAGTCATTTTTCGCCTTTGGCACGAAGCGAAAGTGCCGGAACGCACCGGGTATTTCTGGAGCTGGGGGTGGACCGGCTGTGCCATTAGCCTTCCGGCTATGGCGGCCCTTGACCCTCACCGGACGTCCGGTGATCAGTGGCCGATAAACCGTAAGCTTCATTTTGTTATGACAAACCCGCTATCCGCGGCGAGCGCATGCCATCTGACTTGCGAAATTGGAGCGGGCAGCAATTGGGCCTGCACGAGTGATGAAAACGCATCATCCCAATCAAGACAAAGGACGGTTCGCGCGGAACCGCCCCTCATCGTACAAATCTCAGTCACAGTATGCCGACCGACCATAGACTTGGTCGAATACACAATGCGCAGCGTCGTAGTATGGCACGGGCGCAGGCGGCCGCGGCGGAGGTTCTTCCGCATAAGTGTACTCTGACGGGTCAACGTAGGCTCGGCGCGCCGGGTACGCTGAGCGATATCCTTCATAGAAGGCCGGTGCTCGGTATATCTGCCCCGGTGCCACATAACCCGGCGCGTATGCAGCAGGTGCATCGTGGGGTGCGTAGTACGTGGGACCAGGTGCCCCATAAGCAGGGTAACCGTTTTCGGTCCCAACATGAACGTGCGCAGACGCAATATAAACGCCTCCTGGCGCCACGTAGACAGATTGCGACTCGCCCGCAGAAACTTGCGATGACCACAAAGCGCCAAGCGCAAGGACCAAAATGCCATATCTCATGGTGACAGTACTCCTGCGATACAAACTCTGCCCCCTCGCGAAGTTTACTGATCATTAACCAAAGAACAAACGTTTACTGCAAGCGCGCGTGTCCCATTTTCGAACAACATGACTCTTCGGCGGCGTCATGCAAGACGCGCGCGCGCCCATCGATCTCAGCGCGGCTGGGCGGACCCACCGGCCAGGGCGTCACGCTTTACTTCGCATGCGTAGGATTCCTTGCCGCTTGTTTTTCTGCGCTCTCCTGGATCGTATGATCAATTTGCCAAGCGCCCAAATGACAAGTTCTCTCGCAGAGCGGCCGCGAGGAAACGACATGGCGAAACCGAAGCTGCCCAACTTCGACGGCCGTGGCGATCGATCAGCGGCCCTGCTCTGCCATGCCCGCGACAGCGCGGGCATGACGAGTCATGAACCGAGGCCATCGGTATGAGAGGAGCCCGCCAGCGCCTCGGTAACCGGGCCACGGCCTTGCAGCTGCGGCCCGCGCAGGATCTAGAACCGCACGAACCGGGCCGTGCCGTACAGCTGGTGAACCGTATACAGCTCGGTCTGCCCTTGCGGCGGGTTGACGATGGCGAACTTGTGCAGCGTCGTGATGCCCTCGGTCGTGATGCTCGCAACATCGGTCGGCGGAAGATGAACTGCCGGAACGAAAAGCGTGAACGTGGTCGAGCCGCTGTCGACGGTCCGGATCAGAAACACCGTGACCAGGTTGCCGAGAACGGTCTCCGCGGTCTGGATTTCGTTGCCCGAGAAGTTCTTGACCTGAAAAGCGTCATGATAGTTGAACAGCGGCTTTCCCGTGATGCTGGTGGTCGAGTAGGTGACGTGGATGCCGTTACCGGAGACCTCGTACAGATTGGGCTGATTGGCCATGGTCCTAACCTCTCCAAATATTGCGACAGAAGCACTCGCAGCTGCATCATGGCGTCGCTATCGGGGCAGGCATGTTAAATGCCTCACAATCCTGGGGTGAGTCGTTAAACACGATATCGCGATTGAAGGATCACGACATTCAGGGCAGCGGGAACACGTTCCGCCGATTTTCTCCTGCCGCTTGCGGAATTTGTTATATAGTATAATCAATTTGCCGAGCCGAAGACTCAAGCCTCCAGGCGGGGAAACCGAGATGCCGAAACTCAAGCTGCCCAATATCGACGACGTCGTCGCGATCGACATCCACACCCATGCCGAGGAGCCCTGCGGCATGCATGGCGACGACGGCTATGACGATTTCCAGGCGCGGATGGCGGAGTATTTCAAGTCGCCGCACAAGCATCCGCCGACCGTGCCGGAAACCGCGGCCTATTACCGCGCCAAGAACATCGCGGCAGTAATCTTCCCGGTCGATGCCGAGCGCGAGACCGGTTTCCGCCGCTACAACAATTACGAGATGCTGGAGGCGGCGTCCGAGAATCTCGACGTCCTGATTCCGTTCGTCAGCATCGATCCGCACAAGGGCAAGCTCGGTGTGCGCGAGGCGAGAAAGCTGATCGAGGAGTACGGCGTCCGCGGCTTCAAATTCCACCCGACCATGCAGGGCTTCTATGCCAACGACCGCATGGCCTATCCGCTCTACGAGGCGATCTCAGACGGCGGCGCCATCGCGCTGTTCCACACCGGGCAGACCGGCGTCGGCTCGGGCATGCCCGGCGGCATGGGGATGCGGCTGAAATATTCCAACCCGATGTACATGGATGACGTCGCGGCTGACTTCCCCGACCTCAAGATCATCCTCGCCCATCCCTCCTTCCCCTGGCAGGAGGAGGCGCTGTCGGTCGCGACCCACAAGCCGAACGTCTATATCGACCTCTCCGGCTGGTCGCCGAAATATTTCCCGCCGATCCTGGTGCGCTATATCAACTCGATCCTGCAGGACAAGATGCTGTTCGGCTCCGACTGGCCGGTGATCACGCCGGATCGCTGGCTCGCCGACTTCGCCAAGCTCGAGATCCGCGACGACATCAGGCCGAAGGTGATGAAGGCCAATGCGCGCAGGCTGCTCGGGATTTGACGCGGGCTCGTCTGCCGTGGAGAGTGCACCCTCCGGATGGCTCGCCACGGAGTTCGCATGTCGTCGCAGCTGGTTTTCCTCGTCACCTTCGTGTCGATTGCGATCGGCGGCGCGCTCGGGATGCTGATCCGCATCCGCCTGCCCGACGCCAATCTGATCGCCGAATCCAAGGAAGTGGTCCGGCTCGGTGCCGGACTGATGGGCACGGTGGCTGCGCTCGTGCTCGGGCTGATGATCGCGTCGGCCAAGAACTCCTATGACACCCAGATCGCCAATGTCCGGCAGTTGACCGCCAACATCATCCTGATGGACGAACTGCTCGAACAATACGGACCGGAAACCCGCGAGGCCCGCACCATGATCCGCAGCGCCGCCGCGATCACGGTGCAAAGGGTCTGGCGGGAAAGCGTGGCGACCGACAAGACCGCGACGTTCACGCCGAGCGGCGCCGCCGAGCGGTTCTTCCTGATCCTCGAAAACCTGGCGCCTGCGACCGACGCTCAGCGCGCGATCAAGCCCCACATCATGGAGGTCGCCACCGATCTCGCGCGCACGCGCCTCTTGATGTTCGTGCATTTCGACAATCCGATACCGGCGCCGCTTCTCATCATCGTGATCCTGTGGCTGACCGTGATCTTCGCCAGCTACACGCTGTTCGCGGAGACCAACGCGGTGGTCGCGGTCGCCTCCGTGATCTACGCGCTCGCGGTCTCCAGCGCGCTGTTTCTGATCGTCGACATGAGCCAGCCCTTCAGCGGCCTGATGAAAATATCGAACGAGCCGCTGAAGCACGTGCTGCCGCAGCTGGCGTCGTAGGGGGACAGGCCCATGACCATCAAAGCCGTCGTGTTCGACGCCTATGGCACGCTGTACGACATCCAGTCGGTGGCGGCCGTGACCGAGGAAGCCTTTCCGGGCTACGGCGAGATCATTACGCAGGTGTGGCGCATCAAGCAGCTGGAATATACCTGGCTACGCTCGCTGATGCGGCGCTATCGGGACTTCGCGGCGGTGACGGCCGAATCGCTCGCCTATGCGCTGCGGGTGCTCGGCCTGAGCTGCGACGCCGAAATGTTCGCCCGCATCATGGACAAGTATCTGCATCTCGATCTCTACCCGGACGCGCTTGCGGCGCTTTCCGCCATGAAGGACAGGAAGCTCGCCATTCTCTCCAATGGCAGCCCTGATATGCTCAACGCGCTGGTGAAGAACTCTGGGCTCGACCGCTTACTTGATGCGACCATCAGTGTCGATGCCAGCAAGATTTTCAAGCCGAGCCCCGAGGCCTATGCACTGATCGAAGCGAGGCTCGGAACACCGCCAGCCGAGGTGCTGTTCGTCTCCTCCAATCCGTGGGATGCCTGCGGCGCCAAGGCCTTCGGGCTCAACGTGGCCTGGATCGAGCGGGTGACGCCGGAGGCGATGGCGCAGGCCTGCACGACAACCGATCTCGTGGCACCGCTCACGATGTTCAAGGCTTTGCGCACCCAGATGGACGCGCTTGACCTTGCGCCGGATTATCGTATCCGTTCGCTGTCCGAACTCCCTCCTCTCCTCACCTCCCAAAGATCCTGACCCATGAGCATTGAGTCCGTACGCGCCTTCTTCGCCGCGAAGGCCCCCGATATCGCCGTCATCGAAGCCGCCACGAGTTCGGCAACCGTGCAATTGGCCGCCGAAGCCTACGGCGTCGAGCCCGGCCGGATCGCCAAGACGCTGTCGCTTCGCATCGGCGATCGCGTCGTGCTGATCGTGGCGAGCGGCACCTCGCGCATGGACAACAGGAAGGTGAAGGCCGCCTTCGGCGGCAAGCCGAAGATGCTCGGCCTCGAGGAGGTCGCCGAGATCACGGGGCATGAGGTCGGCGGCGTCTGCCCGTTCGGGCTGAAAGCGCCGCTGCCGGTCTATTGCGACGTCTCGCTGCAAGCCTACGACATCGTCGTCCCCGCCGCCGGCTCGACCCACAGCGCGGTCAAGATCGCGCCACGGCGGATGGCCGAATTGACCGGTGCGGAATGGGTCGACGTGTGCGAGGCGCCCAAAGCGTAGGCGGCTGCGGCGCATCGCGCGCCGCAGCCCACCACATCCCGTCGCCGCCAAGCGATCGCCAATCCAGAATCAGACCGGCCGCGACACCCGCTAGAGCAGGATGGCTTTTAATTGAATCGGGATGCGCCGCTTGCTCCACCTCGCCCCGCTTGCGGGGAGAGGTCGAAATTCGCAAAGCGAATTTCGGGTGAGGGGGACTCTCCACGAGCTGAATTCGCGGTGAGAGCCCCTGTACCCCAACCCTCTCAGAGCGAGCTTCGCTCGTCTCGGCCCCGTAAGAACGGGGCGAGGAGCACACCTTCGTGGCCGCGACAACTCAACCTAATCCCATCACGCTCTCACGTCACCGCGATTTCTCACCCTTCTTCGGCCCGGCCTTGTGCTTGACCGCCGCTTTGGCGCGAGCCGCCGCCCTGCGCAGCGGCGCCTTGTGGGGCGATGCCTTGTGGGATGCCGCCTTGCGAGGCGCCGCCTTGCGAGGCGCTCCTCGGGCGCGCGGGGGTCTTGCGGCTGCAGGCCGCTTCACCGCCCGCCGCGCCGCACCGGGGGCCATCGGGGCAGCCGGACGCTTCGCCTCCGCGCCGATCCGCACGATCCGGCCATCGGCGTCGAGCGTCATCTGCTGCAAGGAAAATGACGGAAGGAAGCCGGCATTCTCATAGAGCTTGCGCAGATCATCCTGATCGAAAACGCCGGCCTGCGCGCGATCCTCCGCGAAGCCGGCGCGCCAGGCCGCCTCCCAGATCCGCGCCAGCGTCTTGGCGCCATCCTGCATGCAGGCGGCGGTCGGCTCCTTCAGCTTCGTCCACATCGTTTCCACCTGACCGCGTCCCATGCTGGAATTGAACAGGTCGACGATCGTCATCGGCGCAAGCCGCTTCACCGTGCGTTGCATCAGCGCCACCACCGCCATCGCGGCGTCATGGCCGGTGGGTTTGCCGTCGGCCACGATTTCCGCAACCTCGCTCGTGGTTGCGGCCGGAATCATCTTGATCAGGTCCTTGCCATGACGCCCGATCATCGTGGTCTCGTAGACGCTGTGCACCTTGGCGTGCGCCTTGTCGTTGAGGTCGAGGCCATGATGAAACTGCGAGATATGCAGCGGCTGGCACGCATCTCCGACGTAGTGCGCGAGGATGCCCGCGGCGCAGAGAAACTCGAGCTTCTTGTTCTGCGCGGCATAGTCGACCATCTCATCGAAGATCTGCCACACACGGAACGGCAGGGCGCCGCGCCGATCCTCGTTGATGCCCTGGTAATAGTCGTTCCAGATCCCCGGATCGATGTTGCCCGGCGACTCGGCGCAGAGCTGAAGCAGCGTCTTGCCGTTCTTGCCCGGCTTGTCCATGTCGGCGAAATGATTGTTCTCGTCCGATTTGCGCGTGAAGCGCCAGACCAGGTCGGCGACGTCGGCGAGCGGCGCAAAGTCACCTTTCTTGAACGGCTGCAGGTTCTGCAGCAGCTTGTCGTCGAGGCCGATATTGTCGGCATTGGCGCTCATCATCTTCGCCAGCTTCGGCAATTTGTCCGCGATCAGTGTGGTGGCATAGGCGCCGATCTTGACGTGACCCCACTCACCCCAGTATTCCGTATGGCCCGCGTTCCAGTCGCCGATCAGCTCGACGTCGAGTTCACGGCAGAGCGTCGCCATGCAGATGCCGAGCGCGAACTGCAGCGGCACCTTGCCGTTCGGCGCCAGCAGTTCCTGGCCGCCCCATTCCAGCGCGACCGGACGCAGAATGCGGGCGCCGCTCGCGTTCCTTGGCGCGTCGGGATCGTCCTGGAACCACACCGTCCCGGAATCGCCGGGATAATTGTTGAGCGCGGCCTTGTCGTCGCGCGGGCCGATCACGAAATCGCTGACATATTCGATCCCGCCAACCGTCTTGTAGCGGTAGAACAGGGCCATGATCTTGCCCTTCATCAGCCCGCTGGTGGCGCCGAAGGCGATCAGCGGACAATCGATGATGTCGAGCCGGAACGTGCCGACGTTGAGGTCGCAGACGTCGCCGACCTGGCCGACGCCGTAGACCTGCGCCGTCCAACCCTTGACGTCGTCGATCCGGACCAGCCCGGCGTCGAGATTGGCCACGACATGTTCGCCCGGCCAGCCGGGATAGACATCGCTGAAGGCGCGCTTGCCGAGCTGGATCGGATCGCTGGTGCCGAGGCGCCGCGCGGTGTTCTTGAAGCCGGCGAAGATCTCGCGCCTGGGCTCGCCGACGACGTGACGATTGGTGAGCGCGAACACCGTGTCGCCATCTGTCACCAGACAGCCGATCGAGCCGCGATGAATCTTGCCTTGCGTCGAGGTCTGAAGCGGAAAGCCGCCGCCGACGAGATCGCTCTTGAACAGCGGGGGCTCGACCACCGCCGGCGCGCCCTCATGCGGATCGACGTAGACGACACAGGTCGGCACCACCCGCCCGTCCGGGAGATAAAGAAACGAAGGCACCAGCTGCGACTGGTCATCGGGATGCTTGTGCAGCTCCGAGCGCTTCATCCAGCTCTTCACAAAGACCAGGATGCACGGCCAGGACCAGTCCTTGACCGACGAATTGAACAAGGTGCGGGGTCCGAGTTGCTGCGGCTTGCTGTGATGTTTCGCCTCGCGGGCGTTGCGATCGGAATTGCGGATCAGGTAGCGGCCGATCGCCGTTGCGTAGACGTCTTGCAGGTGCGCGAGGTGTACATGGTAGGCCTCGCGGGCGTCGAGCAGATCCTTGATCGAGAGCGAACTGAAATCGTGCTTCTGGATATCAATCATTGCCGCGTCTCCCCCTGAAAATTCAAATTCGTCAAATGCGATCGGCAACAGCGCAGCGGCGGCCAGGACCAAACGTCACGGCAAACCTTCATCAGTCAGTTCATGTCGATGCGACACCCGACACGACAGCACCCGCGTCGGCGCTTGCGCGCAACCGGGATAGCTTCACGGCTGAAGGTTATCTCACGAGAGCGATTCGAATTGTGAAGCAGTTCATAGAGCACGCGGGATGCGGGGGACGCAGCCGCTATGGTGCGAGCAATCCCGGAAGGGTCTTGTCGAGGACTTCGGCCAGCAATTCACGCGCGGCCTTGCGCATCGCCGGATTGTTGGCGGCCTCGGGCGTCTCTGGCCACATCGCGGCGCCGAGTCGCTTCTGGGGCGTCCCGGAGAGGAAATTGCTGCCGCTGGTCGTGCCCTCTGCGCTCTTCAGGACTGCGAAGCTCTGCCCATCATGGACAAAAATGCGCACCACCACATGCAGCACGGTATTGTCGGCGATGGGGCGGCCATGATTGACGACGCCGATGCCCTGGATTGACTGATTGCCGACATATTGATGGGAGCTTCCGAACACCACGACATAGCGCTGACATCGCACCGGACCAACCACCTGCCGCAGCGCGTCCGCCAGTCTGTCGTCGTTCTGACTGGACAGCCGTATCAGGCCGGGCTCCAGCGCGACGAAATCGGGCTTGGCGTGAAGAATTCCACGCGCGGGCAGGCGCGGACCTGCGGCAACCCCCACGCGCTCGACGACGAGCTCGTCGAGACCCCAATTGTCGACCTTTATTTCCTTGTACTCGTTGCCGAACACGGTCAGCCCGATGTTCTGCACCGAAAATCGGTCGCCGAGGAGCGGAATGACGCCGATGCACGACCCGCCATTGCCCGGCGCTGGTCGCGAAACCGGGCTCACGGCGCCGTCCTGCGCGGACGGCTTCGTGCGGTTTGCCGACTTGTTGTTTGCAGACTTATTGTTCGCAGGCTTGTTGTTTGCAGACTTGGCCGCAGGCGGAGACGGCTGCGCGGTCTGCGCCTGGGCGGCAAGCGGCAGCGCGAAGGCAAGCAAGAGAACAGCCAGGCGGAGCATGATGATCCCGTCGAAATCGCGTTGTCGGCCAAGTCAGTGTTGCCAGCGCAGAACGCGCGCGCCAAGCACCCGGCCCGTGCAATGCGCCGCGCTTGCAACCCGTGCAATCCGGCGCGTAAGATGAATGAAGCCCACGGCCTCGGCCGGCCCGATGATAAATTCCGCGACACCCATCCATTGTGCCTTGCGACCTGATGGCGCAGACACATCAATCATCGTCATGATGTTGGCGTGGAGGATCGGATACAACTCCAAGGAAACGCTGACCAAGAGAGCTGATCAAGATGGCTGCCGACCGAATAGCTCCAGACGACGCCCTCGATGCGATGAAGCCGTTTGTCCGCACCAGCGTGCTCTTGGAGCGCATTTGGCCGCCCTCGGCTGCACCGGCGGCGGCGACGTCGCAAATTGGAGGATCTCCCAATCTGCCGCCGGATTGGGAATGGCCCCGCATCGATTTTGCGGATTCGACGTCAGACCCGGACATCCTCCCCTTCACCGCGTCGCTCGATTTCCTGGCGCAAATCAGACTGAGCGATCTTCCGGCCGTCGAACAGCGCGAGCTGCTGCCGGGCGACGGCATGCTTTATTTCTTTGCCCTCTCGCAGTCACATGTTCCCTTATATGAATTGGGGCCGGAAGCTGCGCGTGTTCTTTACTATCCGGGGGACGCATCGGTATTCCCGCAGCGACCACCGCCGCCCGATGCCGGGTGGAACCTGGGCCAGTTCGACTACGGCCGAAGCCTTGCCGCAGACTATCGCGATCCCGATGAAAGCCCTGGGATACTAATACCTCGCTGTCCGATACGATTGGTTGCCGCAAAATCATGGTCCAACCCGCGACTGTCCGGTATGGAGCCGATTTGGCGAACGGCCTGGAATCAATGGCAAGGATCGGCGCCGCCTCTCGCGCATTTCAAGCACGACGACAAATCGCTGCCGTCTCATGTCGAGGATGCGATCCTGCAGTTGAACTATGCGCGAAACCGGTGGCACGAGGGCGTAGCGACATATGAGGATTTTGCTGGATATTATGAACATGCAACCCCGATGGAGACCCTGGAGGAATTGCGTCCCGCCTATGACGATTGGCGTCGTCGCGCAAAGGCAATGTCCGCGAACCTCAGGAGCATGGGCCGCGCTGCGGCCCTCGTCGACACGCAGCGCTCGGACGTTCGTGCGTTGCTTGAAGAAGGCTCGCGGATGCATGAGGCGGCCACCGGTTACACGCTGTGGCTTGATCAAGAAGAAGCTGCCATCCTGTCGCTTGCAACGTTGCTGCCCGATCACCCCGAGGCCGTTGCCGATCGCGCCGCGGAAATCGCAGCAGCACATCCCGGCCACGTCGCAGCCCGTGGCAACGAAGGCCATCGCATGCTTGGAAACGGCTATGCCGTGCAACAGGACATCCCGAAGGGATCAGTCCTTCTGCTGCAATTGGGAAGCGACAGATACGGCCCGCGATTCATGTGGGGGGATGCCGGCAACATATCATTTTGGATCGGGGAAGAGGACCTCGCGCATCGCAGATTTGATCGGTCTCAAGCGGAGATCTATGGGCACTGACCGCGCCGTCGACAATCGCTTGGGGGGCAACGGCGCCACAGCGCCTTGCCAAACTCACGGCTGCCGAATGGATCGACGTCTGCGAGAACGCCGTGACGCCCTAGAGCATGATGGGATTAGGTTGAGTTGTCGCGGCCAAGGAAGTGTGCTCCCTCGCCCCGTTCTTACGGGGAGAGGGTTGGGGTGAGGGGCTCTCACCGCGAATTCAGCTCGTGGAGAGTCCCCCTCACCCGAAATCCGCTGGCGCGAATTTCGACCTCTCCCCGCAAGCGGGGCGAGGTGGAGCAAGCGGCGCATCCCGATTCAATCAAAAGCCATCCCGCCCTAGTAGCGGTTCGCGCGCGCCGTGCGGTCGCCACGACGTGGCGCCTGGACCTGCTGTTGTGCGCCGTCGTTCGATTCGAACACCGCGCGGCACGGCTCCGACAGTTGCGGCGTGTTGTCCCGCAGGCACGACACGATGCGGTTGGCGTCGGGAATCTGCGAGGCACAGAGCCGCCAGACGTCCGGCGTGCAGGCGATCTGCTGCTCCATGGTTCCGCGATTGTCCTGCGCCATCGCCGCGTTGTGAACGATGAGGCCGCCAGTCGATAGCACAAGGCTCAGGATCAGCTGCTGCACGCGCATGTCCGCTCCTTTCATCCGCCGATACACGGGTTTCGTCCGCCGATACACGGGTTCCCCCGCACGCCTTCAGGCTTGCCAATCAATGCGGCTGCGAAAGGTTCTCAGCGCACAAGAAAACGTGAAAGCGGTTCCCGGCCTTTCCTGGCGCGGTTGACAAGGTTGCAGCTATCTGCACGGTGCGACGCGGAGGGAAAAGGACCAGAACGCGCTGCACCGCAGCCACTTCACGTGCGACGAGGTGAGGTCGAATGGCGGGGTATGACCGTCTTTTCCGGGGCATCGGACGTGCCCATCCTATGCCCCCTTCTTCTTCCCCTTGGCGAATTGCCTGATCAGATAATCCGCCAGCACCTCGACCCGCGCCGGCCGCGGGCCGCCCGGCGGCGTCACCCAATGCACCGCACCTTCCGGCTGGTGCCAGCCCTTCAGGATCACCTCGACTTGTCCCGCCGCGATCGCGTCGCCGACGATGAAGTCGGGCAGATCGGCAATGCCGAGCCCCGCGAGCACGACGGGCAGCAGCGCCTCGCCATTGTTGACCCGCAATTGCCCCGCCGGCCGCACGCTGGCCTGCTCACCGGCGGCGTTGGTGTAGTGCCAGATCCCGGGCGTCGAGAGATAGGCGTAGCCGAAGCATTTGTGCTCGGCGAGATGCATCGGATGGGTCGGCCGGCCATGTTTCCTGAGATAGGCGGGTGCCGCCACGGTATGGCGCGGCATCGCGCACAGCCGCCGCGCGATCAGCGAGGAATCCGGCAGCCGAGCGATCCGCAACCCCGCGTCGAACCCCTCGCCGATCAGGTCCACGGTCGCATCGCTCAAGTGCAGATCGATCGAGACTTCGGGATATTGCTTGAAGAACTCGGGCAGCAGCGGCGCCACCGCCTTGAGGCCGAATGTCATCGGGACCGCAAATCGCACCAGCCCGCGCGGTGCGACCGACTGCGCCAGCGCCTCGTTCTCCGCGGCCTCGCCGTCGGCAAGCAGCCGCGCGGCGCGGTCGGCAAGCCGGTGCCCGGCGTCGGTCAGAGCAAGCCGTCGCGACGTCCGGTTGAACAGCCGCGCCCCCAGCCGCTCTTCCAGCCGGCTGACGGCCTTGGAAACCGTGGCTTTCGACAGCACCAGTTCGCCCGCCGCCGCCGCAAACGACCGCAATTCCACGACTTTTGCGAAGATCGCGAGCGCCTCGAAGTCCGGAAGTTTGGCCATCTGAAGGACCCCTCATAGCACATTTTCGGAAACAATGAGTTTCAATAGTTTCTATTTATGCACCGGATAGGAACGCATATCCAGACACCAACGGAAAAATCAAACCACGGGAATGTCCCAATGATCGAACTCAAACCCTTTGCAAAGCTCGGCGGCGCCGACCACGGCTGGCTCAAGGCGAAGCATCACTTCTCGTTCGGCAGCCACTACGACCCCGCCAACATGGGCCATGGATCGTTGCGCGTCTGGAACGATGACGAGATCGCGCCGAACACCGGCTTTCCTGCGCATCCCCACGCCAACATGGAGATCATCACCTATGTTCGCGAGGGTGCGATCACCCACCAGGACAGCCTCGGCAACAAGGGCCGCACCGAAGCCGGCGACGTTCAGGTGATGAGCGCCGGAAGCGGCATCCGTCACGCCGAATATAATCTGGAGCCCGGCACGACCAGAATCTTCCAGATCTGGATCGAGCCGGTCACCGAAGGCGGCCAGCCGACCTGGGGCGCCAAGCCGTTTCCGAAGTCGAACCGCTCCGGCAAGTTTGTCACCTTGGCGAGCGGTTTTGCCGATGATGCGGACGCGCTGCCGATCCGCGCGGAAGCCCGCGTGCTCGGCACCACGCTGAAGGCCGGCGAGCGCGCGGAATATGCCGCCGACAAGGCGCGGCACCTTTATCTGGTGCCGGCGACCGGCCGCGTCGAGGTGAATGGCGTCAACGTCAATGCCCGCGACGGCGCCGCGATCCGCGACGAGGGCAAGCTGACCATCACCGCGCTGGAAGATTCGGAACTGGTGCTGGTCGACGCGGCGTAACACCATCGCTCAATCGTGATGTCCGGCTCAAACCCCGGGCATGGCAAACAATCAAAGTCCACCCCCCACGGAGACCAACATATGGCAAAAGTTCTCGTTCTCTACTATTCGGCTTACGGCCACATCGAAACCATGGCCAACGCGGTGGCCGAAGGCGCCCGCTCGGCCGGCGCAACCGTCGACATCAAGCGCGTGCCTGAACTGGTGCCGCCCGAGGTCGCCAAGGCCTCGTATTACAAGATGGATCAGGCCGCGCCGGTCGCAAAGATCGAGGAGCTTGCTGACTACGACGCGATTATCGTCGGCACCGGCACCCGCTTTGGCCGGATGTCGTCGCAGATGGCGAATTTCCTCGATCAGGCCGGCGGCCTCTGGATGAAGGGCGCGCTGCACGGCAAGGTCGGCGGTGCCTTCTCGTCGACTGCGACCCAGCATGGCGGCCAGGAGACCACGCTGTTCACCATCATCACCAACCTCCTGCATTTCGGCATGACCGTGGTCGGGCTGAACTACGGCTTCGCCGGCCAGATGAAGCTCGACGAGGTCACCGGCGGTTCGCCCTATGGCGCCACCACGATCACCGGCGGCGACGGCAGCCGGCAGCCCAGCGCCAACGAACTCGAAGGCGCGCGCTATCAAGGACGCGTGATCGCGGAGACCGCAAAGAAGCTGCATGGCTGATGCGATACGGGCGGCGTTCTCCCTGACGGACGCCGCCCTATCTAACCGGTCCGACAATGATGGACCATGCCATGATCGAAATTCTGATGATCGCCCAGATGGCACGTAATCCACTGCAGGCGATCGCGCGCCGTTGGTATTGCCGCAGCCTGTTCCGCGCGACGCGCGGGCGGCGCCGCTGCGCCGGATGCACGGCGTCGTGACGCCGCCGTGATATTGGTGGGGCGCGCAGCCACTGACGCGCCATCTCGCAAAAAGGGGGGAGTATGTCGTTGACCCAGCAAGCGGCCTGGCCAGATTTGCCGCTCGCGGCATGGCGCGACACTTGCGCGACGCTGCATCTATTCACCCAGATCGTCGGCAAGATCCGCCTAGCGCGCTCGCCCTGGCTGAACCATTCCTGGCATGTGGTGCTCTATGTCAGCGCGCGCGGTCTTTCGACCTCGCCGATCCCGGATGGCGTGCGCAGCTTCGAAATCGAATTCGACTTCATCGACGGTATCCTGCGAATTTCGACCAGCGACGGCGCAAGCCGGCAGTTTGCGCTGGCAGGCCAGTCGGTCGCGAGCTTTTATGCGCGCACGCTGGCCACGCTCGCCGAACTCGGCATTCACGTTGCGATCGACGACATGCCGAACGAACTGCCGGACCCGGTGCGGTTTTCGCAGGACCATGGTCATGCGTCCTACGACGGCGATGCGGTGCGACGCTTCTTTGCCATCCTCGGGAACGCCGACCGGGTGTTCAAGCTGTTCCGCACCGCCTTCCTCGGCAAGGCGAGCCCGGTGCATTTTTTCTGGGGCAGTTTCGACCTCGCGGTGACGCGCTTTTCCGGGCGCCGCGCGCCGCGCCATCCCGGCGGCGTGCCGCATCTTTCCGACGCCGTGGCCCTGGAAGCCTATTCACATGAAGTCTCCAGCGCCGGTTTCTGGCCGGGCGGCGGCGCCATCGATTATCCCGCCTTCTATTGCTATGCCTATCCTGAGCCTCCAGGGTTTCGCGCCACCAAGGTGCACCCAGAAGCGGCCTTCTTCAGCGAGGCGCTCGGTGAATTCATCCTGCCCTACGATGCCGTGCGTAACGCCACCGATCCCGATCGGACGCTGCTCGAATTCCTGCAAAGCACCTATGAGGCCGCAGCACTTGCCGGGACATGGGATCGCGATGCGCTGGAATGCGGGTTCGGCCGACCGGGCGTGGTGCGGGAGGTATGATCGTCGATATCGGAAGCGAGTGCGCCTCCGCCGGAATCAGCTCTCCTCGCGTGATGGCGGCTTGCCGAGTGCACGTTTCAAACGGGCCGCAAACCTGGGATAACGGCGCAGCGCCCGCGCGGCGCGGTCGCGCAGCGCATGCGGCAGACCGCGCCAGCTCAGGGCGGCGCTGAGATCGACCAGGGGCGTGCGCGTCACCCCAAAGCGCCGCTTGTAGGCGTAATTCCCAATCGAAAAGTCGAACTCCCGCACCCCATCCCTGTGCAGCGCCGCCATGGTGCGTTCGATGATCAGCCGGCCCGGCGAGCAATTCGACCATTTGCCGCCGGCATTGCTGATGCGAATCATGACGTAGCGCGAGCCCGTGCGGAGTCCGAGCAGGGTCGCCACGATTTCCTCGCCGGCGGTGAGCGCTGAAGCCACGACGTAGCCACCAGCGACGCCGTCGCGCACCAGACCGCGATAGAAGTCGGCGCTGCGCTCCTCGTTGAGGATGAAGTTGAGCCCGAGGCTCTGCATGCGCGTGCCCTGCTGCACTTCCGTGGTGGCAAGAAACTTGAGCGCCTCGTCGGCGTCGGCGGCAAGCCCGAAGCCTGCGCCAGGGTGGCGCGTAAACACGCGCCAGCTTCGTTCCAGTTCTTTCCTGGCCGTGCGCTCCAGTGTGTGGCGCCAGACGTCGTAGTCCTCGCCCGTGATGATCAGGTTGCCGTTCAGCGAACACGGCCCTGCTGCGTCGAGCATCGCCAGCGGATTGGGCTGGCCATCGAGATCGACCGGCATCTTGCGCAGGCGAATGAGATCGGCGCCCCCCGGCAGCTTGCGCAAAGCCGACAGCAGATCGCGCCACAACAGGCGTGCCGATCTTGCATCGCGCGGGGCGGCTGGACCGAGCATCGGTGCGTTGTAGTCGGTCAGATCGAGATCGGCGAACTCGGCGATCCGGATGCCGTCTTGGCGGCGAAGGATCAGCGGCAACAGCGCCGTCCGCTCGCCGGTCGAGGCATCGGTGACAACAGCAATTAGCGGCACGATGCCGCGCGTGTTGGCAAAAGCGCCGTACCATCCCGCAACCCATTGCGGGTGCTGGAATGGAGTCGATGGATCGAAGGCGCCCCAGCCCGCTGCGGCCTGCCGCCAATCGGCGAGCAGTTCGATACGATAGCCGGTCGGGCGGGCAACGGCCGGTGCGCTCCCGCTTTCGGCCGTCGTTGTCAGCGCGCTCATGGCAGCAGACCCGGTCACGCAGCTCTGGACAGATCGACGATCTTGCCAGGATCGGTTTCGTCGAGGCGGAAATCGATCGCGCGGCGCGCGGAACGTTCGCGCCTGACCCATTTGCCGTCACGCAGGAGCTTCTGCATCACCGCCTTGGCCAGGTACGACGGACCGCGGAGGCTGCGGCCCTTCGGCTGGTAGCCGAAGCGATGGCGCAACAGGCCGTTGGCGAGGTTGACGATCTCGGCGCGGCGGATGTCATCATTGACATAGGATACCGTCATCGAGATGTTGAGGTTGCCGAGATTCTCGACGCGGTGCGGCGCATTCAGCGGCCAGTTCAGCATCTGACCGGGCTCCAGATCGATCACCTGGGCGTGCTTGTCGTACCAGGGCGCGTAGGGGATATCGACCTCGACGTCGAACAACGCGATGTCTTCAAGGTGCTCGGGGCGAATGAACGGCGGCGTATTCGGATAGACGTAGACCCGCTTGCGGCCGGCGATCTGGATCAGCCCCTGCCCCGGAAGATCGGCGTGATAATAGACCTGTGCGTCCGGCGAGGAGATCAGGATGCCGGCCTGGTGCTTGGGCGCTTCGAAGCCGGGAACCCTGGCCGCGATCTCGGCGAACATCTGATCGACCAGGTCGCAATAACGGCGGTCGACGGAGGTGACGTTGCGCAGATTGAGCCACAGTCCGCCGCGCGAGATCGCCTCGATCACCTGCCGTCCGCCGAGTCGGCCGATGTCGCCTTCGCGCCAGACCCGGCTGGCGCCCTTGGCGCCCGTTTTGATCAGGCTGTAATGCTCGCGCGGATAATTCTCGATCAGCCTGGCGAGTTCGTCCATCGAGAACGCCGGCAGCTTGTGCATGTCGTGCGCGAGCCGGATCGGCTGATGGCTCCAAAGTTCGGAATGCGTCTCATCCCATGTGCTGAAGATCTGGTCGGTCATCCCCGCGCTCCCTGTGTCGTTCGGCTGTCCCGGGATATTCACCTGGTCCGGAAAACCGCGATGCCGTGCTCGCGGAATGTCCCGTATCGAGACGTCCAGCCAATCCTGTGCTCAAATTGGCAAGAAGGGTGCCGCCGCCTGCGGGAAGCGCTTACCGGAAGCTAATGTCTGTCCTGTATGGCTAACGCGGATATTTCCATGACCAGCCGCTGCGACAGGATGACCACAAAATCCCGATATCGGGCGCTCTTCCTCGGGGCGGGCGCGCGCATGCAATGCGGCGTCGGGCAGTTCACCCGCCGCCTCGGTGAGACCATCGAGACGCTTAATCCCGGCTCTACGACGACGTTAGCCCTGACGGTCGAGCAGGGCACGCTTGCTGACATCTGGCGCGCGGCGGGATCGGCGCGAAACATCGTCTGCAATTTTCCGATCGTGGCCTGGAAGCGGGTGATCGTTCGACCCCTGCTCGCGCTCGCCATCGCAAGAGTGCGCGGCAGACGTGTCATTTTGCTCCAGCACGAATGGGCGGGCCTGCATTGGCTGCGCCGCATCACCTATGTTCCGGCGCTGCTGCTTGCGCATAGGATCGTGATGTTCTCGCCCCTGGTGCGGCAGGAACTCGCCGCGGATCGGTTGGTCGGCTGGACCGCGCGAAAATGCGTGCTGGCGCCGCTGCCGCCCAACATGGAAGCCGCGGCGGCAATCGCCGATTCCAAATGGCATGGCCGACTTGCCGCTGCGCGCGCTGCAGGGCGGTTGGTGATCGGTCATTTCGGATCGATCTATCCGGGCAAGCAGCCGACGGCGCTGCTCGGTATCGGCGCGATCCTGAAGGCGCGCGGGCTCAAACCGCTGATCGTCTATATCGGCTCGTTCATCCGCGGCATGGACAGGGTCGACCAGGAGTTCAACGCCCGCGCGGCCGAACTCGGGCTCGAGGACGACGTCATCGTCAGCGGCTATGTTGCTTCCGACAACGAGGTGTTCGGCCTGTTCGGCGAAGTCGACGCCTTCTGTTATCCGCTCCAGGAGGGATTGACCGCGCGACGCTCCAGCATTCTGGCCTGCGTGCAATCGGGACGGCCGGTCATCGTCACCGGCCCCGAGGAGGCGGACGAGTTCGACCATCATCCCCGTTTCAGGAGCCTGATCGATCGCGGCGCCATCGTGCTGGTTCCTCGCGGCGCGCCGGACGATGCCTATGCGGACGCGATCTTGTCGGCGCTGCAGCGGCCTTCGGTCATGGCGGGGTTCGACTTCGACGGCTGGTGGCAGGACGTCGCCCGCGCGGTGCAGGCCGAGTTCGCTAGCGATCGCGCAACCGAAAGCGCCCCAGATAGTGCAGGCCGAACACCGCCAGCAGAAACGTGAACCAGAGCGGATCGGAGCGATCGAGGAAGAAGCTCTCCAGCGCCGACAGATAGAGGCCGAACAGCCAGATCTGCAGCAGCAGCAGCAACAGCGGTCCGCCATTGCCGCCACGTTCCGCGACCTGGAAGTTTCGCAGCGGCACGATCACCAGCGCGGTCACCAGCAAAGCCAGCCCGGGCAGCCCCATGGCAAGCGCCGTATCGAGGTATCCGTTGTGGCTGTGGGAAGCGTATTCGGCCCATTCCTTGCCCTCGGGCAGGTTGCGGATCGCGTCAGTCCCCCAGAAGGCCGCAAATCCGTAGCCGGTCGCCAGCCGCAATTTCAGCGACTGCACCGCGAACGTCCAGATGTCGGTGCGACCGGTGAAGCTCGTGTCCAGCGGCAGCTTCTCCGCGATTTCGGCAAGACCGTCGACCATGACCGTCCCGACGCTGAACAGGTTGAGCATCAGGAGCGGGGTCAACAGCATCCCCGCACGCAGCCAGAACGGGCGTATCAACCCGGTGAGTGACGTCAGCGCCAGCACGACGAGCGTCAGGGCCAGCGAGCTCTTGCCGGCCGTGTTCAGAAGAAAGACGAACGCCAGCAGGACAATGGTGAGGCCGCTCAGCCACGCGCCCGATCGAACCGCATAGATGCCGATGAAGACCAGCATGGCCATGATTCCGGCAGCCATGTTCTTGTGACCGAACACGCCGCGCCAGTCGCCCGCGAGCTGGGTCTCCTGAGCGTCGGTTACGAGGTGCGTGGAGAGGTCGGGCACCAGCAAGATGCCGAGATAGCAGACCGCGAGCAGCACCAGCGCCGCCGTGCTGAACCAGCGCATCAACTCGTGCTGCGATTTCGGCAGCAGCATGATCGCCGCCGTCACCGCGATCACGCAGGCGGTCAACGCCAGACGGCGCACCGAGGTGCCGGGGTCCTGCGACAGCAGGACGCTGGCGACGATCCAGGCGCCGAACAGCGCGAAACTGGGCGTCAGCAGCGTCGAAAGCCCCTGCAAACCATCGCGCAGCGCGAGTATCAGCGCCAGCGCGCCGACGCAGCCGAACGCCAGATAGGTCATGGTCTCGTTGCCGGTCGTGGTATCGTTGAGCTGCTGATTGCCGAGATCGGCAAAGGGATGCAGCGAGATCCAGCACAGCAGCAACGCGCCGACAAAGGTCGCGCCGCGGACCACGTCCACCACCGGCAGCCGCCACAATCGGCCGGCGACCGCGCGGACGTCCGAACTGGTGACAAGCGTACTCATGACCGGATCTTCGAGGCCTTGTAGGGCTGCGGCTCGAAGCCGATCGCGGCCAACGCGCTGCCGGCGGCGACGATCACCGGATGCAGCGCGATCAGCGTCGTGCGTTCGGCAAGGCCGAGCCAGACGGCGCGAAACAGTGACAACGGCAGCAGCGCCAGCATCTTGAGGATCAACCTGGCCTTCGACCACGCCGTCTCGGCGAGCTTGCGCTGGACGTGATAGTTGATGGCCCCGATGCGCAAAGCCCGCAGCGCGAGCCAAGCGGGATTGGTCCGGCTCCGCGGCACGCTCTCGGTGATGATGGCCTCGGCGACCCAGTGGAATTTCATGCCGGCCTTGCGGCAGCGGACGAAGAAATCGGTATCGCCGCCGCCGAGGAAATTGAACCGCAGATCGAACGCGGGCAGGCCCAGCCTTGCAAACACCGGCCGCGTGATCAGGCAATTGCCGCAACCGAAGATCACGGGCACCGGGCCGCTCGCATCATAGGCCGGACGAAACGCCGGATGATGGCGCAGCCTGCGGTCGAGCGCGTCGTCGAAATTGGGCCAAACCGGTCCACCGACCACGTCGACGCCGGTGGTCTCGGCGGCGTCAAGCATCTGCTCGAGCCAGTCCGGCGAGGCGATCTCGTCGTCGTCGATCATCAGCACGTAAGCCGCAGTTGGGAAGGTCGCAAGCGCGGTCTCGAAGGCGGCATTGATGGCGTGACAGTTGCCCTGCCGCGGCTCGATCACGCACAGTCCCCGCAAGTCTTCGCGCGCGAGGATGTCGGCGGCCACGGCCAGGCTCGCGCGCTCCTCGGCATCGTTCTCGACGATCACCACTGCGAAGCGGCGACCGGTGCGCTGGCTGGCGAGTGATTGAAGCGTCAGGCGCAGATGCTGCGGACGGCGAAAGCAGGGAATGCAGACCACGACCGCGATCGACGAATCGAGCGACGGTGATGCTGCTGCCACCTTGCGCGAGTTCTGCGGCCGCAAGGCGGGCGTTTGTTCAGCTGAAGATCCGGTCGAAATCTGCTTCATGTCGCGATCTGGTCATAGAAGATGGTTGGCCGCATTGTCCCAAACCGGGAATCCGGGGACACTCTCGTTCCGCTACTAACTCCAGGATCCGTAGCGCCAATAATATCCGAGCGACCTTGCAAGAACCGCTCCCGCGCAACGGCGCGCGGGTTCAAATCGGCGCCAGGGTTAATGCAGCCCGAACGGACCGAGGTTGAGCCATCGCGCGTTCCTCACGGCCGGCGCGAAAACAGTTTTCGGAAAAGCTTCTCGGAGTTCGGAAACCGGCCGTTGTCGATTCGAGTCGGCCACAAGCCGTCGACGTCGAAATAGGCCGCATAGACAACGTTAGTCTGATTGTTCACGAGCCAATCGTGCATCTTTTCGATGAAGAGAGGATTATCCCCGAATTGTCCGACGCCCCATTCCGGATAACTCATGGGCTTGTCGTGCCGGGCGGCAAAGTCGCGCTGCCATTCCAGCCCGAACGGGGCTTTCAGATAGAAGCGGTTCCATCGCTCGTCGGCACTGCCCTGATATTTGAAATCGTAGACGTCGAGGCCGATATAGTCGACCGCATCGTCACCGGGATACGCGAGATCGGCGGCGCTGTCCTGCGGTCCCCATCCCGGACACCAGTCATATTTGAAGTCCGCCGAGTGTCGCCTGAAGATGCCGACCACGCGACGAAACGCCCTGACATAGTCGGCCTCATGGCCGCCGGCGAACCAGGCCATGGTCGAAAGGTTCATTTCCCAGCCGAGGCGGATGATCGCCCGCGGCTGGGCTTCGGCGATCGCGCGCGCGGCCGCTTCGAACGCATCATCGTGCAAGCCGTCGGCGACATCGGCAAGTGACGTGCCCTTCACGGTCAAAGGCATCGACCAGACCACGTTGCGCGTCGGATTGAGCTGCTTCCAGATCCCGGGCACCCAACTCAGCCCCGCGTAATCGTCCCAGGTTGATTGCGCGTAGAAGTCGACGCCCAGCACCGATGACGATTTGTGCCCGAGCCATCTTTCCCATTGCTGCAGCGATTTCTCGCGACCGACGCTGCCCCAATTCACGAACGCCCCGGCAAGATTGGGCGGGGTCGAGACGCGCGGTGCGGCACGGCTCACCCCGCCACCTGCAACGCTCAGGGCCGTGACCACCGCGATCGTCGCTGTCCTCGCGCGTAAACTGAACTTCTTATCGGCGGCACTAGCGCGGCGCATCATCCGCCCTCGCCAGGGTTCCAATGAAGGAGGCTTTGAGCTGCTGAGCGACCTCGATCGATCCCCTCGCCGTGAGATGCCCCGCGTCGAATTGGATCGGCACGTCGCCTTCGGCATATTCAACGCAGCCGTCGTTGCGACAGACCGCATCGTAGACCGAGACGTAGGTCGCGCCACGGGCGGCGACCAGTTTCGCCATCGCCCGATCGCGTTCGCGGATACCGGCGGTGCGCATGGTGCTCGCGAGCGCGGGATCCCCGCGCATGATCCCATCGGCGAGCAACCGCGGCAGGGCCGCGTCGTATTCGACGATCGGCCCGAACACCGTGACGTCGATGCCCCGCCGTTTCAGCGCGTCGAGCGTGACCGACAGCGCGGGAAGATCCTCGTCCTTCCAGGCCGCCGAAAGCAGAACCTTGTCGACCTTGTTATGGACGAGGAAATCGTTGAAGACGAACTGCATCAGCCTTGGGCAGGCGCGTGTATCGAGCAGCGAGGTCGGCTGAACGGCTGGCCGGCACATCGTCGCGCTCGCCTGCATCAGGTTGACCTCCGGCATGGACGACGAAAGGCCGAGCCAGAGATGGGCGGCGTGGCTGTCGCCGACCAGAAGGTAGTTGGACCGCTTCTCATCCGGGGTCATGCATGTCTGCATGTCCAGATGCTGACGGTTGTTGACGAGATAACAGTGGCCCGCCCGAAATGCAGCTGAGGAATCATAGGCGAGATAGGCACCGATCGACACGACGCGCTCCGGGAAGCGGAACGGTGCACCACCTACGACCAACACCAGCGCGCAGAGCGCCACCGATGACGAGATCGTCGCCGAGGCCACGCCGAACACCAAAGCCTTCGAGGTCTGCCTCGCCCTCGATCGGAACGGCAGCTCGATGAACTTCCAGGAGAGCCAGGCAATCAGGAACGAGCAGGCAATCAGCGCCAGTTTGGTCAAGAGGCTCGATCCATTGACGACAAGCAAGCCGTCGGTGCGCTGGAATACGATCAGCGGCCAGTGCCACAGATAGAGCGAATAGGAAATCAGGCCGACGAAGACGAACGGCCGCAGTGACAACAGCCGTCCGGCCACCGAGCGTTCCCGTTCGCTTGAGGCAATCACGAGCGCCGTTCCGATGCCGGCGAGCGATGTCATCAACATCAGCGGCGCGGTCGGCGATCCCGCAAGGATGACGCCGAGCAGGAGCAGCAGTCCCACCACGCCGAGCGTGTTTCGCGCGAAGGCGCTTTGCGGCGTCGGAATGAATTTGATCGACAGCAGCGCGCCGAGCGCAAGCTCCCACGCCCGGAATGGCGTCATATAGAACACAAATGTCGTGTTGCGGTAGCTGACCACAAAGGCGGCGGCGAAGGACAACGCGGCTGCCACCGCGAACAGAAGTTTGATTCGATCCCGTGCGACGCGCCAGCCGATCAGCATCAGGAGCGGCGCGAGCAGATAGAACTGCTCCTCGACGCCGAGCGACCAGGTGTGCAGCAGCGGCTTGGTTTCGGCAGGCGCATCGAAATAGTCGGTAGAGCCTGCGAAATAGAAGTTCGACATCGAGCCGATCGCGCTGGCGAGGCTCTTCGCATAGTCTTCGAGCTCGACCGGCAGGCAATAGATGTAGGCGAGCACGCTGGCACCCAGGAACATCACGAACAGCGCCGGCAAGATCCGCAGGATCCGGCGTTTGTAGAAGGTGGCGAGCGAAAACGAACCGTTTCGGATATCGGCATCGATCATCCCGCAGATCAGATATCCCGAAATCACGAAGAAGATGTCGACCCCGACGAAGCCGCCGGGAAATCCGGGCACGCCGGCGTGATAGAGCAGCACTGGGATGACGGCGAGCGCTCGCAAGCCATCGATGTCGGAGCGATATTTCATGGTTCGGGCCCCCTGCCTTCGCGGTGAATGCCGACAAAATTATTCAAGTAACGCTCGCATCAAGGCGCGGCGTACTGTCTGCTGAAATCCTCGCGACCCGTGCAATATCCGGTCCAGCCCGACGGCGCGCGGTAACGCCGCCCTCCCTATGGTTACCGGCGCGGCGGGCCTGCTCAGATGTCGCTCTCGGTTGAGTGAATCCGAAAATACGCGCCTCACTGATCGCGCGCCGGCCGGATTCGACCGCGCACTACCTGAGATTGATCCAGCGACGCGCCCGTGCGAGCCGCGCCCCGAGCTGTCGCAAATACGGACACCGGGGACAGTCCGGCTGTGCCGCAAACGGTCATCGAACCCAGCCGGAGTCGCACGATCTTCCGGTTCAGGTTGCGCGAAGCTGGAGCGAGCTCCGACCGACCGGCGCGTTAACCGATCTCGAAGCGGAATGACCGTTCAGCCCGAAGTCGGCATCGATCTTGCTCAACTGTCGCGGGAAGTATCGCGCCGTCGAAAAACCGAGCGCCGACATTTGACCGCCGGAAGGGCCTCATAGGATGAATCCTGTCGCGTTGTTAACTCCAACCTACGGGAACGATCTCGAGCGGTGCACCTTGCTTTGCGAGAGTGTCGACCGCCACGTGTCTTCATTTTCGAAGCACTATTTGCTGGTGCCCGATTCCGATCTGGCCTTGTTCGCGCCGCTGGCAAGGGCGCGTCGCATCGTTCTGCCAGCCTCGTGGTTTCTGCCGAGCTGGCTCCGGCCGCTGCCGCGCCTCATCCGGCGCAAGCGTCGTCAGTTCTGGTGGTCGCTGCGGGCAAGGCCGGTGAGCGGCTGGCACGTCCAGCAGATCCTCAAGGTCGCCGCAAGCATGCAGCTATCCAGCTCCCGCTATTGCATCCTCGATTCCGATATCGTGTTCTTCCGCGACATCGACCTGTCGCCCTTTGAAACGCCGAACCCGATCCCGCTGCTGACCCGGGCCAACGAGGTCACCGCGAAACTGCCGCGTCATGCGCGCTGGGTCGAGACCACGCATCAGCTGCTGGGCTTGCCGACGCCAGGTCTTCCGGCCGACGATTTCATCGGCCACATCATTTTCTGGGACCAGGAGACGGTTCGCGCCATGGCCGCGCGAATCGAAGCCGCAACCGGCCTCGGCTGGACTGAGGCGCTGTGCCGGGTTCGCGAATTTTCCGAATACATGCTGTACGGCTATTTCGCGCATCAGGATGCGCGCTTTTCCGGCGGGCATATGCCCGTGTCCGATACGCCGTGCGTCAGCTATTGGGACGAGTCAATGCTTGGCAAGCGGGAGCTGAGACGGCTGCTTGAAGGCGCCGGCAGCGACGATGTCGCATTTTCCATCGCTTCCTTCTCCGGTACGCCGATCGACGTCATCCGCGCCGCGCTCAGGGAGCATGAGGCCACGCCGTGGCAGGCCGAAGTCACAAGTGAACCTGCGGAGCTGGCGGCGTCATGCTGATCCGTCAAGCCGGCATCAATCTTGCGGCCAATGTCATGGCCGCGCTGCTGGGCCTGTTCAGTGTATCCATTTTCACCCGGCTGTTTTCGCCGCATGACTACGGCACCTATCTGCTCGGTGCGGGCTTTGCCGCGGTCGTCAGCGTTTTCCTCGTCGGCTGGTTCCGCAACCTGGTCCTGAGCGGGCATGCGCGCAACGACGCCACCGACGTTCGCGGCCTTGTGTTGGCCGGCTATGTGCTGTGCTGTCTTACCGCCCCCCTCGCCTACGGATTGGGACTCCTGATCGGGCTGGAGGGGGCGGCAGGGCTTGCGGCCATCGCGCTGGCGGTTGCCATCGGTTTGTTCGAACTGACCCAGGACCTGATGCGGGCGCGGCTCGAGGCGTTCGCGGTCATGAAGGCGACGCTGGTTCGCGCCATCGCCATCCTGTGCTTCGGCGTCGCCGTGGCGCTGTGGCATCCGACCGGAGTCCTGCTGCTGATCGTCGCGGCGCTGGCATGCCTGGTCGCGATGCTGGTGCAGGCGCGGCGGGCCTGGGGCGGCACGACGATCCAGTTTGATCGCGCCGGCCTTGCGGCGGTCGCAAGGCAGGGCCTGCCTTTGACCCTATCCCTGACCCTGCTGGCGATCTCCGGCGTCACCGACCGCTTCATGATCGCCAATCTGATCGGGGCGGCAGATGCGGGAAAATATGTCGCCGCTCTCGACCTCGTCAGGCAGACCTTGATGCTGCCGGCCATGAGCGCTGCGGCCGCCTTCTTTCCCATTGCGGTGCAGCTTCATGCCAACAAGGGAAATGCCGCGGTGCGGGCCCATCTCGCCGACTGCGGCGAGTTGTTGTTCGGCATGGTGCTGCCTGCGGCGCTCGGCCTCGCCGTCATTTCCCCCCATGTCGCGAACGTCGTGCTCGGCGCGGATTATCGCGCGCTCGCCGCGCAGACCATGCCGATCGTCGCCATTGCGGTGATCTTCCAGATCATGACCCAGCAATATCTCCACGCCAGTTTCCTGCTGTCCGGCCGCAATTCGTTCTATCTGATCAACACGGCGGCAATCATCGTGGCCAACGTCGTGCTGTGCTATGTTCTGGTCGGCGGCTTTGGCACAGTCGGCGCCGCCTGGGCGCGGCTCGGAGCCGATATCGTCGGGTTTGTCTGCGCGCTGATCCTGAGCCGCTTCGCCTTTCCGATTCCGCTTGCCTTCGGCAGGCTGTCGCTGGTGATGATCGCAGGGCTCGTCATGACCTTGATCGTCGGTACCATCGACCGAAGCCTGCATGCGGGCGACCTCACGACGTGCGTCGCGCTGGTCAGCGCCGGCGCCGGCAGCTCGTTTGCAATGTACTGGCTGCTCGACATCGCCCGGCTTCGCGATCGCCTCAAACATGGCGTTGCGCTGTTTCGAACCAAATTGGCCAACATCAATATCGGGTAGGACACCGTGCCCAAGATAGACGCGCTCGATTTCGCTGATCCCAAGTTTGAGGCGCCCTCCGAATTGCCTCGCGGTACGGATGCGACCGCACCACTATCGCCCGAGCATCCACGGTCGCTGCTCGATCTACCGCCCGGTAAGGCGCGCGAGAGTCTGCTTCGGGTTCACGGCGTTCTCGATCACGCGCTGCCGCCGGCGCGGCTCGCGATCTACGAGGCCGGCGGCGGCTCGACCAGCTTCCTGCCGCTTGGCGTGCTGCGCCGCGCCCACGTCACGGTGGTCGATATCGACGAGGAGCAGATTCGCAAGAACGATTATGCGCAGGCGGCGATCGTCGGCGACATCCAGACCCATCGCTTCGCCCCCGACAGCTTTGACCTCGTGATCTGCTATAACGTCATCGAACACCTCGCCGACGTCGAGGTAGCGCTGGAAGGTTTCCGCGCCTCGCTGAAGCGCGGCGGCCTGATCCTGATCGGCGCGCCAAACCCGAAATCGCTGTCAGGCTTCGTCACCAGGCACTCGCCGCACTGGTTCCACGTCTGGTTCTATCGTCACGTGCGCGGCGACAAGAATGCCGGCCGGCCGGGCCATGCGCCGTTTCCGACCCTGTTTCATCCGCTGGTGACGCCCTCCCGGCTTGCGGAATTCGCAACCGCGCACGGCCTCGAGGTGATCTACCGCAGGGAATATGAGAGCCCGCGCTATCCGGAAATCCGGGCGAAGCATCCATTGCTCGCGGCCCTGCTCGATACGGCAGCCCTGGCGCTCAATCGTCTCGTTCCGGGAAAAACGGATGTTCGCCACGGCGACTATCACATGATCCTGCGAAGGCCGTGAACCATGCATGCCGCGCGCTCAATTGACGGACCGGAACTCCGCGACGCGCTGCGGACGGTCTCGCGCGTTGTCGCAGCGGCGCGTCGGGTGTCGCGCCAAATTGGTAAGGAAGCGTTAATCTTTGCGGCGCCGGCGCGCCTGGGCGCGTGCTTCAAGCGCGCCTGCGTCGCTTTGCGCACGCCCTTAAACGCTTTCTTTGTGATTTCGATGAATAGTCCCTCAATGAGTATGGTTAATTTTTGTTGTTGCGTTTGTTTCGCGCCGAGGCCATCGGCGCATGACGTGACCCCAAGAGTAACCCCTCAACTGGTGCGTGCGGCGGTTCGAAGGGAAGCTGGGGATCATGCTCGCCTATGATCAGCCGATAGATCAGACCAGGACCGACCGGGTAACCACCCGGCCACCGGCGGGTTTCGATGTGCTCGAACTGAGCCGTCTGTTGTGGCGACGCCGGATCATGATCGCATCCGCCGCGTTGATTTGCGCCTGCCTCGTCGTCGTCATTGGCAAGGGCCTGTCGCCGAAATTTACGGCGACCGCCCAGCTCTATGTCGACCCCCGCGAATTGCAGCTCGTCGACCGCGAGCTCACGCCGCGCGCGCAGGACGTATCCGGCCTTGCCATGGTGGTCGAGAGCCAGGCCCGCCTGATCACTTCGAGCAGCGTGCTGCTGCCGGTCATCGAGAGCAGGCATCTGGACCAGGATCCGGAGTTCGGCGGCGACAGCAAGGGCCTGTTGTCGGCACTGCGCGGCCTGTTCGGCGTTGCGCCGCACTTTAGCGGCGACGCCAGGCTGGCGCAGACCGGCGCCCTGGAAGCCCTCAATCGTCACATCACGATCCGCAAGACCGATCGCAGCTTCATCGTCGACGTCGAGGTCTGGTCGAACGACCCGGCCAAGGCGGCGATGCTCGCCAATGCGATCGCCAACGCCTATCTCGTGGAATCCAGGAATTCGCAGGCGACCGCCGCGCGGCGCGCGACCAGCGACCTGTCGGGCCGGCTGAAGGAGCTGCAGCAGCGGCTGCGCAACGCCGAAAATGTGCTCGCGACCTACAAGGCGGAGAACAATTTCGTCGGTACCCAGGATACCCTGATCAGCGACCAGCAACTCTCCGCCTCCAACCAGCGGCTGGCCGCGGCGCGCGCGCAGACGCTCGACGCCGAGGCGAGACTAGGCCAGATCGAGGCAAGCCGCCGCTCCTCCAGCGACCCCGGCGCGATCCCCGAAGCACTGCAGTCGCCGACCATCGCCAATCTGCGCGCGCAGTATGCCGAGGCCCGGAAGCGTTATGCCGAGCTTGCCGCGGAACTCGGTCCGCTGCATCCGGCGCTTCGCCAGAACGAGAAACAGGTCGACGACCTGCGCCGCGCCATCAATGAGGAGGTCGAGCGCTTCGCGCAGTCCGCCAAGAACGACCTGACGCGCGCCCGCGATTACGAGGCTTCGTTGAACAAGGCGCTCGAGACGCAGAAACGACAGAGCGTGGAGCTCAGCCAGGCATCGGTGCGCCTGCGCGAACTCGAACGCGACGTCGAAGCCGGCCGCGACGTCTATCAATCCTTCCTCAAGCGCTCGCGCGAGACGGAGGAACAGGAAACCCTCAACACCTCGGCCGCGCGCATCATCGGCGAGGCGACGGTGCCACAGCGGCGTTCCTTCCCGCCGGCCATGAGCCTGCTGGCGATGATCGGCTTCCTGTTCGGGGCGCTGGCCGCCGCGGGCTGGACCATCGCGGTCGGGCGTCTGCCGCCGGAGGTCGAGATGCCGCAACCGGCAAGCTCCGAAAGCGATGCACCCGCACCGGCGTCGAAACAGCCGGCCGAGGCTGCAGCGCGGGAGCCGGTCACCCTTGCCGTGGTCGAAAAGCCGCTGATCGCGCGCCTGCGAAACTTTGATGTGATGCGGACGCTCGGCGGAATCCTCGCCAGCGGCGGCATTGCCGACGTCACCAAGCTCGGCTGGCCGACGCTTCGCATGGGGCAGCCATCGACGACGTTGCTCGGCAGATTGCGCGAGATTCGCGCGGCCATCGTCCGGCGCTCGCCGGACGTTAAAATGCCGGTCGTTGCCGTGATCGGCGCTGGTTCGGGCGACGAGCGCAGCATCGCTGCGCTGAACTTCGCGCTGGCCGCCGCGGGCGACGGCACCCGGGTCTTGTTGATCGACGCCGATCATGACGCCGCGAGACTTTCGAAGAAATTGAACCGGCTCGGCAAGAGCGAACCCGGCCGCGCCGGTTGGCTTTCCATCGGCAGTACGGCGCCGCGCCTGGTTCCGACCGCCAACGGGATTTCCATCCTGCCGGCGGTCAAGGGACCCGGCACCAAGGCAGCCGCCTCAGCGATCCACAGGGCGATTGCGCGCGTCCGCGCCGTCGGCGGTCATGAGCTTGCGATCCTCGATGGCCCCGCGATGCCCTGGAGCGCCGCCGACCGCAAGCTGGTCGATACCGCCGATGCGCTGGTCGCGGTGCTCCCCGTCAGCCTCGACATCAACGATGCCATGGAAGACATCCTCATCGCGCTCGGCCCGGCGCAGGACAGACTGGTCGGCGTCATCCTCAACGAACTCGGCTCGTCGGCAGTGACGCGGCAGCGAGGCAAGCAATATGCCTGAGCGCCGCCAAAATCTGGTCGGCAGAGGCGCCACCGACGCCATTCCCCGGATCTCGCTGGGTGGATTGCGGCTTGCCGTCCTCGACATGGAAGCGACCGCCAACTTCATGATCGAAGCGGTGTTTCCACGGCGCCGCGTCGATCGTCCGCTGTATCTCACCTCCGCCAATGGCGAGGTGCTGGCGCGCTGTTCGGTTGAACAGGTCACGGCGCGACTGTTTCGCACGGCCGACCTGATCAATGCCGACGGCCAGCCGCTGGTCACGATCTCGCGACTGAAATCAAGGACACCACTGCCGGAACGCGTCGCGACCACCGACCTGTTCCATGTCGTGGCGCGCAAGGCGCAAGCGGCCGGCTTGAGCTTCTACATGCTCGGCGCCGACGATCGGGAAAACGCCGCCGCCGTCGCCAACGTTCAAAAGATGTATCCGGAACTCAAGATCGCCGGCCGTTGCCACGGCTATCTCAAGGGTGAGGAGCTCCGGGCCAAGGTCTGCGAAATCAATCGGCTGGCGCCGGACTATCTCTGGCTGGGGCTCGGCGTGCCGCTCGAACAGGCCTTCGTCGAGCAGTACACGTCGCTGCTCTCCAATGTGGGGGTCATCAAGACCTCGGGCGGCTTGTTCAACTACCTGTCGGGAAGCCGACCGCGCGCCCCACGATGGATGCAACGGGCCGGCCTGGAATGGACCTGGCGCATCTGGCTCGAGCCGCGCCGGCTGTTCTGGCGCTATCTCACCACCAATCCCCGCGCGCTCTATCTGTTGCTCAACAAGAGCGGTTCGTCCGAGACCAAGAAGACGCGCGATTGAACATGACACAAAATGGCATCCGCGTTGAACGCGGATGCGCCATTCGTGCATGCCGGACGGAAGCTAGAGCGTGATGGGATTAGGTTGAGTTGTCGCGGCCACGGAGGTGTGCTCCCTCGCCCCGTTCTTACGGGGCCGAGACGAGCAAAGCTCGCTCTGAGAGGGTTGGGGTGAGGGGCGCTCACCGCGAATTCAGCTCGCGGAGAGTCCCCCTCACCCGAAATTCGCTCTGCGAATTTCGACCTCTCCCCGCAAGCGGGGCGAGGTGGAGCAAGTGGCGCATCCCGATTCAATCAAAAGCCATCCTGCGCTATAGCGGCTTGATCTGCACTTTCCGGAATTTGACCACGCCCGAGCCGTATTGCAGCGCGAACGGTCCGCTCAGATGTTTGGAGTCCTGAACGTCGGCGGTCTTTTGGCCGTTGAGCACGACGGTCAGATGCGGGCCCTGCGCCGTGATCTCGTAGGTGTTCCATTTGCCGGCGGCCTTGGGCATCGGATCCACCTTGGCGACATCGACGATCGCGCCGGTGCCATAGGTCGGATCGGGCCGCTTGTCGAAGATGTTGACCTCATAGCAGATCTTGGAGTCGATCTTGGCCGACTGGTCGCAGCGGAGGAAGATCCCGCTGTTGGCTTCCTCGTCGACCCAGAATTCGGCCCTGATCTGGAAGTCCTTGTAGGAGGTCTTGGCGACGAGATAGGCCAGGTCCTTGCCGTCGAGCTTGTCGACAACGAGCGCGCCGTCCTTCATTGCCCAATTGGCCTTGCCGACCTCGGTCCAGTCGCCCTGGTTGCTGGCGTCGAGCAGCGTCACCCAACCGTCACCCTGTCCTGATGCGACGCCCGCATATTGAAAGACAGCCGCACCGACCAAGAGTCCAACTGAGAGCGTCAACACGCGTTTCATGATTTTTTCCTCCCGGTTTTGTTTTGATTGGACCGAAACCTAGCACCGTCGCGCGCGGCGTAAATGCGCTTTTCCATGCTGCAGTTGCGTTGCATGCAACCGCGGGATATGCGCCTGCGTGTGGCGCGTCTTGCCCCGCGGGAGCGAAGGCGGCTAGCATCGAGGGAACAACAGTTTGATTTTGGCGATCCCGGGAGGGACTCATGACGATCAGCAGCCGCATTACGCGTTGCCTCGCACTGCCAATCCTGTTTATCGCCCTGTCGGGCATCGGCTCCGCCGCCGAACTCAATCCCGCCGCCGTGATTTACAAGATGCCGGACCAGATTCCCTGGGGGCCGGTCGATGCCCGCGGCGCGCAGAGCGCGGTCGTCGTTGGCGACCCGAACAAGCCCGGCTTCTACATGGTCTACAACAAGTGGACCAAGGGCAATCATTTCAGCCGGCCGCACTTCCATCCCAACGATCGCTACATCGTCGTGCTGCAGGGCACGTGGTGGGTCGGATCGGGACCGAAATTCGATCCCGACCATGGCACGGTGCCGATGCCGGCGGGCAGCTTCGTCACCCATTTCGGCAAGCAGGTGCACTGGGACGGCGCCAAGGACGAGGACGCCGTGCTCCTGATCATGGGCGAAGGTCCGGCGACGGCGACACAGGTGGCGGAAGAGAAATAGAGGCGGGACTCCGCGTTCCGGCTGCTCTGGGGTGACAAAGCGTGATCCTCTCTGATCGCCTCAGGCTCCGGTGCTGGCGGGACTCGGACAGAGATGCCTTTGCCGCACTCAACGCCGATCCGGAGGTTTCGCGAGATCTGGGCGGCCCTTTGGACCGCGCCGAAAGCGACGCCAAGCTGGATCGCTACATGGCAGCTTGCGAACATCACGGCTTCTGCCGGTGGCTGGTCGAAGACCTCAACGCGCAATTCCTGGGCTATGCCGGCGTGATGCCCTCGCGTTCCGGTCATCCGCTCGGACGCCATGTCGACATCGGCTGGCGTCTTGTTCGTCGGGCCTGGGGCCGCGGCTACGCCACCGAGGCCGCGAAGGCATCGTTACGGGATGCATTTGAGCGGGTGCATCTGAAAGAAGTGCTCGCCTACACCTCGGCGGACAACGTCCGATCCCACGCCGTCATCACACGATTGAACATGCGGCGCGCCGCAGCACTCGATTATTCCGAGCCGGTCGGCAAGGGAGTGTGGCGGGGGCTGGTTTGGATAGCGCGACCATCGGATGGACCCGTTAGTCAGACATAGACCAGTCGATTGACACGTCCAGGTCGCGCACGATATCGGGCTGTATAGTCGGTTGCTGAGCCAAAAGGTTGCCTGTCCCCTCCAGGTCGCTCGCATGCGTTCACGTCCATCCGCCAGATTGTTGATTCTCGAGCCTTCCGGGCGGGTGCTGCTGTTTCGCTTCGTCTACAAGACCGGTGCTCTTGCGGGGCAGGACTTCTGGGCCACACCGGGCGGTGGCGTCGAGGACGGCGAAACGTTTGAACAGGCGGCACACCGGGAACTCCGGGAAGAGACCGGCATTCGCGTGCAGACGATCGGTCCCGAGGTTGGACGACGGCTGTTCACGCTTCAAATGCCTGACGGCGAGCATGTGAAGGCGGATGAGCGTTTCTTTCTGGTCAAATCCGGCGACGCCTCCCTGTCACGTGACGGGTGGACAGCGCTGGAACTGGAAGTCATGGCCGAACATAAATGGTGGTCTAGGGAAGAACTGGCGCAAACGTCCGCGACGGTCTGGCCCGAAAATCTCCTGACAATACTCGATGCCGCAGCGGGGCCTGAGTGGTCAGATCCCGAGCCGCGTGACATCCAAGCAATGCGACCCCGCGCTGGCACATAGGATATCTTGCCGCTTGCTCTGCAGCGGTGGCTTTGAGACCATGCGAAGCAAGGCCCGCTTCATGACGGGCCGTGACGAGGAAGCCTTAAGGAAACCTCCCATGCCGATGGTTCAGGCCGAGCGTCTCACCCGCATCGGGGCGGCGCTGTTGCAAGCTGCCGGCGCATCCGACGAGGAAGCCGATGCGGTGGCCGCAGGCTGCGTCAATGCCAACCTCGCCGGCCACGACTCGCACGGCATCATCGCGATCCCGACCTATATCGACCGCATCAAGGCCGGCCACATCGTTCCCGGCGCGAAATGGACAATCGTGCAGGAGTCGGCGACCACCACCGTGATCGACGGCCATTGGGGTTTCGGCTTTCACGTCAACGCCAGGGCAATGGCGCTGACGATCGCGAAGGCGAAGACCGCCAACGTCGCGGCCTGCACCGTGTTCCGGCAAAGCCATGTCGGGCGGCTCGCCGCCTATCCGCTGATGGCGATGCGTGAAGGCATGATCGGGCTTGCGACCGCCGATTCCGGCCGGTCGCCGAAACATGTCGCCCCCTTCGGCGGCCGCGAGGCGCGGCTCGGCACCAATCCGATTTCGATTGCGGTGCCTTCCGACCTCGAGGCGCCCTTCTATCTCGACATGGCGACCTCGGCGGTGGCCGCCGGCAAGATCGCGCTCGCGGTCGCACGCGACGAACAGATCCCGCAAGGGTGGATCATTGACGCCGATGGGCGGCACACCACTGATCCGAAGGCGTATCGCAAAGGCGGCGCGCTGCTGCCGCTCGGCGGCAGCGAAGGCTACAAGGGTTCAGGGTTGGCCGCGATGGTGGAAGTGCTGTGCGGGCTGCTGACCGGCCTGGGCTTCGGCGTCGAGCCTACGGGGCGGCACAATGACGGATGCTTCATGGCGGTGTTCAATGTCGCGGCTTTCCGGCCCTTAAAGGATTTCAAGAAGGAAGTCGCCGAGTTCGCGCGCTATCTGAAATCGACGCCGCCGTCGGAAGGATCAAGCGGCGTGTTCTACCCCGGCGAAGTCGAATACCTGCGCGAGCAGAAACGCAAGGCCGAGGGCATCGAGATCGAGGACGCGACCTGGGACAGATTGCGCGCGCTCGCGGGCGAGTACAAACTCGCCGCCGACCTCGATCTTGCGTGACAACGGGGAGGAGAGCCATGACACGGCAAATGGCAATGGTCGGCTTCCTGCAGGCGCAGAACTGCACCAACCTGCCGAGCTCGTGGCGGCACCCGGACTCACGCGACGATTCGATGTCGGCGGACTATTACCAGGAGATCGCGAAGATCCTGGAAGCCGGCAAGTTCCACATGGCATTCTTCGACGATCGCCTGGCGATGCCGGACCGCTACGGCAACGACCACGCCCATACCGTCGAATATGGCATCCGCTGCGTGAAGATGGATCCGATCATCGTGCTGACCACCATGGGCATGGTCACCGAAAAGCTCGGCCTGGCCTCGACCTGCTCGACCACCTATTTCGAGCCGTTCGACGTGGCGCGGCGCTTTGCCACGCTCGACCTGATGACGAACGGCCGGGCCGCCTGGAACGTCGTCACCTCGGTCAACGACGGCGAAGCCCTCAACATGGGCAAGGACCAGCATCTCGAACACGATCTGCGCTACGACCGCGCCGACGAATTCATGGAGGTCGTGCTCGGCCATTGGGACAGCTGGGAAGACGGCTCGCTGATCATCGACAAGACCAGCGGGCGTTTTGCCGATCCCGCCAAGGTGAAGCGGCTCGACCACAAGGGCGCGTTCTTCAAGTCGCGCGGGCCGTTCACGGTGCCGCGTTCGCAACAGGGCCATCCCGTCGTGATCCAGGCCGGCGCATCCGGCCGCGGCCAGCGCTTCGCGGGCCGCTGGGGCGAGGTGATCTTCACCGCCGCGCGCAACCTCGCCAACGCGAAACAGGGCTATGACGCGGTCAGGAACGAGGCCGCGAAAGCCGGCCGCGATCCCGACCAGATGTTGCTCTGCAATCTGATGACGCCGGTGTGCGGCGCGACCAAAGCGGAAGCCGAAGACAGGATGGCGCTGATCCAGAGGCTGCCGCTGGAAATCGATGCCTTGTCGCTGCTGGCAGAGGGGCTGAATTTCGATTTCGGCGCCAAGGGCATCGACGAGCCGCTGACATCAGAGGAACTGCAGGGCATGCAGGGCATGCTCGGTATCCGTGACGGCGTGCTCAGAACGTCGGGCAAGACCAACCCGACCACCCGCGACTTCATCACCTTCTCCGGCCGCGGCCAGACCCAGGACGCGATCGTCGGCGGGCCGAAGGAAATCGCCGACCGGCTGGAAGAGATGTTCGCGGGCCGCGGCTGCGACGGCTTCGTCATCGCGGCGACCTATGTGCCGGGCTCCTACGCCGATTTCGTCCGGCATGTCGTGCCCGAACTGCAGCGGCGCGGTCTGTTTCACCAGGACTATGCCGGCAAGACCTTGCGCGAAAATCTCGGGCTGAAGCGCCCCCTCGCCGGCGCCTGGAAAACAAGGCCGCGCGAAGCGGCCGAATAGAAGGAAACAACCATGCGCTGGCTGAAATTCACCGCCGCGGGCGAAACCTCCTGGGGACTCGTCGAGGGCGATCGGGTCGTCAAGGTGGACGGCGAACCGTTCGGGGAGTGGCAGCGCACCGCGCAGTCGCATGCGCTTGATGACGTCAAGATCGAGCTGCCGCTGATCCCGCGCACCTTCTACTGCGTCGGGCTGAATTATCTGAAGCATCTCAAGGAGGCCGCCGACAAGCGCGGCGAGGTGCCAAACATCCCCGACCGGCCCGAAATCGGCTATCGCGCGCAGAACGCGCTGATCGCCCATGACGAAGATGTCGTGATCCCCGCGACCGCAACCGAGAAGATCCATTACGAGGGCGAACTCGTCGTCGTCATCGGCAAAAAGGCCAAACATCTCAACCAGGACAACGCGATGTCCTGCGTGCTCGGCTACACCATCGGCAACGACGTCAGCGAGCGCAGCTGGCAGAAGGCCGACCGTTCGCTGTGGCGTTCCAAGAATGCCGATACCTTCAAGCCGATGGGCCCGTGGATCGAGACCGATGTCGATCTCGAGGCGATGCAGACCATCATCGAGGTCAACGGCAAGGAAACCGGCCGCTTTCGAACCAATGACATGATCTTCGGCATCGTGCCGTTCATCGTCGAACTGACCAAATATTTCACGCTGTGGCCGGGCGACGTGATCTGGATGGGCACCGACGGCACCTCGCCGGACCTGAGGGACGGCGACGTCGTCGAGATCGAGATCACCGGCATCGGATGCCTGCGCAACCGGTTTGTCGCGGAAAAGCGCTAGAGCGCGCGGGATAAGGTCGAGTTGTCGCGGCCAAGGAAGTGTGCTCCCTCGCCCCGTTCTTACGGGGCCGAGACGAGCAAAGCTCGCTCTGAGAGGGTTGGGGTGAGGGGCTGTTACCGCGAATCCAGCTCGTGGAGAGTCCCCTCACCCGAAATTCACTATCGCGAATTTCGACCTCTCCCCGCAAGCGGGGCGAGGTGGAGCAAGCGGCGCATCCCGATTCAATCAAGCCATGCCGCGCTAGGCAGCTTCCGTCGCTGCCGCCGCGGTCTCGGCAGCCTCGCTCTCCGTGGCCTCGGTCTCCGCGGCAACCAAGTCCGGAGACTCGCTCTCCGCAACCGCCTTCACCGGCGATCGCTGCATTTCGGACACGCGCTTCGCCAATTCCTCCGGCCCGAACTGTTTCCCCTCGGCGTCTGTGACCGTGACCCGCCAGCCCTCGCTGGCCCAGATGCGCGCATTGGCCAAGGCGGTGTAAACGCTGCCTTTTTCGCTCTTGACCGTCTCGTTGTTCCGTTCGGCAACCAGCTTGTAGGTCAAGGCCAAGTTCCCCTCGAAGATTACGCGAGGAGCAAACTCTGGACAACCGCGTTGGCCTCAATTCGTCAACAGAGTGACCATTTGGAGGCAGCGGAACCGCTATTCCGCCTTGATTCCGGCGTCTTTGATCACCTTGCGCCAGCGCGCCTCCTCCTCGTGGAAATAGCGATCGAGTTCGCTCGGAGGATCAGCAACCAGGATGAGGCCCTCGTTGGTGCTGAGCTTCCTGAATGAATCGGATTGCACTGCGAGAGCGGCCGATCGGTTGAGCCGCGCGATGATGTCGGGTGGCGTCTTGGCCGGCGCGAACAGGCCGTACCACGCCTCCGCGTCGTAGCCGGGGACACCGGCCTCCGAGACCGTCGGCAGTTGCGGAAAGGCGGGTGAGCGCTCGGCCGAAGTGACCGCGAGCGCCCGCAACTGGCCGCCTTCGACCAGCGACGCGGCGCTTGCAACCGTCGTGAACATCACCTGGATCTGGCCGCCGATGAGATCGGTGATCGCGGGCGCCGCGCCCTTGTAGGGCACGGTGGTCAGGTTGACCTTGGCCATGTGCTTGAACAATTCGCCGGCGAGATGCGCCGACGTGCCGGTGCCGTAAGTGCCGTAGGACAATTTGTCGGGTTCGGCTTTCGCCGCCGCGATCAGATCCGCGATCGAGCGATAGGGCGATTTTGGATTGACCACGACGATGTTGAAGGAGCGCGCGACCAGCGCAACCGCAGCAAGGTCCCTGTCATGATCGTAAGGCAGCTTCGGCTGCAGGCTCGGGTTGACGGCATTGGCGAAGGTCCCCATCAGCAGCGTGTAGCCGTCGGGATCGCTGCTCGCGACCGCCTGGGTGCCGATGATGGTCCCCGCTCCCGGCTTGTTCTCGATGATGACGGAGACGCCGAGATCCTTCGCCATCTCCTGCGCCAGGGTTCGCGCCACCACGTCGGTGCCGCCGCCGGGCGCAAACGGCACGATGATCCTGATGGTGCGATCCGGATAGGAGGCGGCGGCCGGATCGATCGGCAGGACGGACAGCAGCGCGCATGCTGCAAACGCGAAGACATCGCCAGTTTTCAATGACCGGAAGACCATGTATCCGCCTTTCCGAACCAAGCATTGCTTCTTAGGACAAGTCGCGACCATTCGCCATGCGCAGCGCGACGACGGGACGCGCGCCAGTGGCGATGGACGTCGCGCCGGGTGCTCCAGTAGCATCCGTTGCAAAATTCAAAGGCAAACAATTTTCTTGGGAGGACATCATGAAACATGCCTTGGTCGGATTGTTGCTGCTCGCCGCACCGCCGGCGCTGGCGCAGCAGGCGGTGCCCAGCATCGCCTACGAGTCCGTCCCCAATCCGCTTCGCCTGCCGCATAATGTGTATTTCGGCGAGGTCTCCGGCGTCGCGCTCAATTCCAAGGGACATGTGTTCGTGCTGTCGCGCGGCAACACGTCGGGCCCAGCCTACGCCGCGGCCGCGACGCAGCTTCTGGAATTCGATGCCAAGGGAGGGTTCGTCGGCGAGATCGGCAAGAACCTCTACGCCTGGTCGTTCGGCCACACCGTCAAGGTCGATCCAGCAGATAACATCTGGGTCACCGACAAGGGCTCGGACATGGTGATCAAGTTCGACGCGGAAGGTCGCGTGCTGATGGTGTTCGGCCGCAAGCAGGAGGCCTCCGACGAAGACACTGCGCCATTGAAACATCCGAAGCCGCCGCTGCCCGCCGAAGACGGTCGCTTTCGTCAGGTCACCGACGTGGCCTGGGACAAAGCCGGAAACACCTTCATCAGCGACGGCTACATCAATTCGCGCGTCGCCAAGGTCGACAAGGACGGCAACTGGCTGAAATCCTGGGGCGACCGGGGCAAAGAACCTGGCCAGTTCAACACCCCGCATTCGATCGCGACCGACGCCAAGGGCAATGTCTATGTCGCCGACCGCGGCAATCACCGCATCCAGGTGTTCGACGGCGACGGCAAGTTCCTGCGCCAGATGGTGATCGACGTGCCGGTGCCGCCCGACGCGAAACCGGCGATCGGCAAGATTCCCGATGAAGCGATGGTCGCCGGCGGCACCTTCGCGCCCGGCTCGCCCTGGTCGCTCTGCATCACGCCGCCGCCGAACCAGGTGCTGTACTCGTCCGACGCCTGGCCCGGCCGCATCTACAAGCTCAGCCTCGAAGGCAAGGTGCTGGGCGTGCTCGGCCAGTCCGGCAAGCAGCTCAAGCAGTTCGGCTGGATCCACGCGATGGCCTGTCCGTCGGAGAACGTGCTCTATGTCGCCGAGCTGTTGAACTGGCGGGTGCAGAAGCTGATCCTGAAGCCGTGACGAGTTTTCGTCATTGCAAGCGCAATTGCGACGAAGCGATCCGCTCGTTCCCTTGGTCCCGGATTGCTCGTCGCAAGGCTCGCGATGACTGAGGTGAGCGCTGACATGGCCTCACACCGGCGGCCAGGTCCGTAGCGTCATGGCCGCGATCTTACGCAGCTGCTCGCGGCTGACGCCGCCGGCAGCCTGCACCGCCATACCCTGCACGATCGCTGAAATATAGCGTGCGAGATCGGCGGCATCCGATGCCCTGGGCAGGTCGCCCTCATTGATGGCGCGCTCAAAACGCTTGCGGAGATCCTCTTCGCCATTGGCGCGGCGCGCCATCAGTTCCTGCTTGATGGTTTCTGCCGCCTCGCCACAGCACAGCGCGCCCTGTACGGCGAGGCATCCGGGCGGGTTGCCCGGACCGGTGACTGCATCGGCGGCCTGGTACAACAGATGCTCGACCACCTCGCACGCGGTTGGCTTGGCCAGCGCCACCTGGACATAGCCGCCGGGACCGTCGACGTAGCGGTCGAGCGCCTTGCGGAACAGTTCTTCCTTGTTGCCGAACGCGGCATAGAGGCTCGGCTTGGTGATGCCCATGGCCTCGGTCAGGTCGGCCATCGACGCGCCCTCATAGCCGCGCCGCCAGAACACCTCGAGCGCACGGTCCAAAGCCTGATCCGGATCAAATTCGCGGGGACGTCCCATCGCCATGACGCGCCCTCCTGAGTTCCCTACCTTTCGTTACATAAGTTCCTTGACAGCCTTTGTCGACAGCCCATCTATACCGCTCGTTACGAATGTGTGCGATGCAACGTAGCGGTTTAGCTGATTGGGGAATCGTCATGCGAAATGTCTTCAAGAACAATGGCTTGCTCATGGCAGGTGCTTCTGTCGCGGTTGCCTCCACGGTGCTGGTGGCGCTGCACGGCAGCCCGGCCGGGAGTGTCCGGGCGGCGTCCGCGGCGGCACAGCCGGTGGCGGTTCCGGTCTCGGTGGCCGTTGTAACCCCGCGCGCGACCGCGCCGTGGGATGAGTTTTCCGGCCGGCTCGAGGCGGTGGAGCGGGTCGAGGTCCGCTCCCGGGTGGCCGGTGCGATCCAGGAAATTCACTTTCGCGAGGGCGCGCTGGTCAAGCAGGGCGACCTGTTGGTGCTGATCGATCCTTCGCTTTACGCGGCGGACGTTGCGCGCGCGGAAGGGCAGGTCGCCGCCGCCAAGGCGCGCGTGGTGATGACCAAGAGCGACTACGAACGCGGCGAGCAGCTGGCGGATTCGCGCACCATTTCGCAACGCGACGTCGAGGCGCGCATCAACGCCTACCAGGAGGCACAAGCCAATCTCAAGACCGCCGAAGCCGCGCTCAAGACCGCAGAGCTCAATCTGAGCTACACCGAAGTGCGCGCGCCGGTGTCCGGCCGGGTCGGCAAGCTCGAGATCACCGTCGGCAATCTCATTGCGGCGGGACCGGGGGCGCCGCTGCTGACCACTCTGGTTTCCGTCAGTCCGATCTATGCCAGCTTCAATGCCGACGAGCAGGTCGTGACCCGCGCGCTGCGGACGCTGGCGGATGACGACGTGTCGGCGGACATCGGCCGCATCCCGGTGCAGATGGGGACCGCGGCAACTGAGGGCACGCCGTATCAGGGGCGCATGCAGCTGATCGACAACCAAGTCGATCCGAAGAGCGGCACGGTGCGGGTGCGGGCAATCTTCGACAATGCCGATGGCCGACTGATTCCCGGCCAGTTCGCGCGGCTGTCGATGGGGCAGCCCAAGCCCGAGCAGGCGCTGTTGATCAGCGAGCGCGCCGTCGGCACCGACCAGAACAAGAAGTTCGTGATGGTTGTGGGCACCGACAACAAGGCGGAATACCGCGAGGTGGCGCTCGGCGTCTCGGTCGACGGCATGCGGATGGTGACCGGCGGGCTTCATTCCGGCGAGCGCATCGTGGTCAAGGGCTTGCAGCGGGTGCGGCCCGGCGCGGTGGTCGCACCGCAGGAAGTCGCGATGGATTCGATTTCCACGGTCCCAGGCAGCCCCGACGTGGTGCAGCGCTGATCCCGTCCGTGATCGCAGGATGAGTAGAGGTGTGAGATCGGACACTTGTCGGATCTCGCAGCGAAACCCATCGGTGGGTTCGCAAGGGCTCGACCGATCCTACCCCGATAAACCTCCACGAGATCACACCATGAACTTCTCCCAATTTTTCATCGACCGGCCGATCTTCGCGGGCGTGCTGTCGATGCTGATCTTCATCGGCGGATTGCTGTCGCTGCCGGCGCTGCCGATCTCCGAATATCCGGAAGTGGTGCCGCCAACGGTGGTGGTGCGCGCGCAATATCCCGGCGCCAATCCGAAGGTGATCGCCGAGACCGTGGCGACGCCGATCGAGGAACAGATCAATGGCGTCGAAGGCATGCTCTATATGAGCAGCCAAGCCACCACCGACGGATTGATGACGCTGAACGTGACGTTCCGGCTCGGCACCGATCCCGACAAGGCGCAGCAGCTGGTGCAGAACCGCGTGGCGCAGGCCGAGCCGCGGCTGCCCGATGAGGTCCGCACCCTCGGCATCACCACCATCAAGAGCTCTCCCGACCTCACCATGGTCGTGCATCTGTTGTCGCCCAACGGGCGCTACGACATGACCTATCTGCGCAACTACGCGGTGCTGAACGTCAAGGACCGGCTGGCGCGGATCGAGGGCGTCGGCGACGTGCAGCTGTTCGGCTCCGGCGACTATTCGATGCGGATCTGGCTCGATCCGCAGAAGGTCGCCGAGCGCGGTCTCTCCGCCGCCGACGTGGTGCGCGAGATTCGCGCCCAGAACGTGCAGGCCGCGGCCGGCATCGTCGGCGCATCGCCGAGCGAAACGGGTCTCGATCTGCAGCTCTCCATCAACGCGCAAGGCCGCCTGCAGACCGAGGAAGAATTCGGCGAGATTATCGTCAAGACCGGGGCGAATGGCGAGGTGACGCGGCTGCGCGACATCGCCCGCATCGAGCTTGGCGCCGCGGACTATTCGCTGCGCTCGCTGCTCGACAACAAATCCGCGGTTGCGGTTCCGATCTTCCAGGCGCCCGGGTCGAATGCGATCCAGATCTCCGACAATGTCCGCAAGATGATGGCCGAGTTGAAGCAGAACATGCCGGACGGCATGGACTACAGCATCGTCTATGACCCGACCCAGTTCGTCCGTGCCTCGATCGAGGCGGTGGTCCACACCCTGCTGGAAGCGGTGGCGCTGGTGGTGCTGGTGGTGATTCTGTTTCTGCAGACCTGGCGGGCATCGATCATTCCCTTGATCGCGGTGCCGGTATCGATCATCGGCACTTTTGGGGTGATGCATGTGTTCGGCTTTTCGATCAACGCGCTGACCTTGTTCGGGCTGGTGCTGGCGATCGGCATCGTGGTGGACGACGCCATCGTCGTGGTCGAAAACGTCGAGCGCAACATCGAGCGCGGCCTGTCACCGACCGAAGCGGCGTATCAGGCGATGCGCGAGGTCACCGGTCCGATCATCGCGATCGCGCTGGTGCTGGTGGCGGTGTTCGTGCCGCTGGCCTTCATCACCGGCCTGACCGGACAATTCTACAAGCAGTTCGCGCTGACGGTGGCGATCTCGACGGTGATCTCGGCGTTCAATTCGCTGACCCTGTCGCCGGCGTTGGCGGCGTTGCTGCTGAAATCCCACGACGCGCCGAAGGACGCGCTGACCCGCGGCCTGGACCGCTTGCTGGGCTGGTTCTTCACGCGCTTCAACCGCGCGTTCCACTGGGGCTCGGGGGCCTATAGTAGCGGCGTCGGGCGGGCAATTTCGCGCCGGGCCATCGTGATGGTGGCCTATGCCGCGCTGATCGGCGTGACCTTCCTTCTGTTCAAGGCGGTGCCGGGCGGCTTCGTGCCCGGCCAGGACAAGCAATATCTGGTCGGCTTCGCGCAGCTGCCGGACGGCGCGACGCTGGACCGCACCGAGGATGTGATCCGCCGCATGGGCGATATCGCCTTGAAACAGCCCGGCGTCGAAAGCGCGGTGGCGTTCCCGGGCCTCTCGATCAACGGCTTCACCAATTCATCGAACTCCGGGATCGTGTTCGTGACCCTGAAACCATTCGAGGAGCGCAAGGACAAGAGTCTCAGCGGCGGCGCCATCGCCATGCAGCTGAACGCCAAGTTCGCGGCGATCCAGGAGGCCTTCATCGCGATGTTTCCGCCGCCGCCGGTCTCCGGCCTCGGCACCATCGGCGGTTTCAAGCTGCAGATCGAGGACCGCGCCGGCCTCGGCTACAGCGCGCTGAACGACGCTGCCAAGGCCTTCATCGGAAAAGCAATGACGGCGCCGGAGCTGGCGGGACTGTTCTCAAGCTATCAAATCAACGTGCCCCAGCTTTACGCCGATATCGACCGCACCAAGGCCAGGCAATTGAGCGTGCCGGTGACCAGCGTGTTCGACACCATGCAGATCTATCTTGGCTCGCTCTACGTCAACGACTTCAACCGGTTCGGCCGCACCTATTCGGTGCGGGTGCAGGCCGACGCCAAATTCCGTGCCCGCGCCGACGATGTCGGCTTGCTCAAGGTGCGCTCCGACACCGGCGACATGGTGCCGCTGTCGGCGCTCTTGAAGATCAGGGAAAGCGCCGGGCCGGAACGTGCGATGCGCTACAACGGCTTTCTGGCCGCCGATCTCAATGGCGGCGCGGCCCCGGGCTATTCCACCGGCCAGGCCCAGGCCGCGGTGGAGCGGATCGCGGCGGAGACCTTTCCAAAGGGCATTTCGTTCGAATGGACCGATCTGACCTATCAGGAAATCATCGCTGGAAATTCATCGCTGGTGGTGTTTCCGGTCGCGCTGCTACTGGTGTTTTTGGTGCTGGCCGCGCAATATGAAAGCCTGACCTTGCCGCTGTCGATCATCATGATCGTGCCGATGGGGCTGTTGGCCGCGATGTTCGGGGTCTGGCTCACCAAGGGCGACAACAACGTCTTCACCCAGATCGGCTTGATTGTGCTGGTTGGGCTGTCGGCCAAGAACGCCATCCTGATCGTGGAGTTTGCGCGCGAACTCGAATTCGCCGGACGGACCCCGGTGCAGGCCGCGATCGAAGCCAGTCGGCTGCGGCTGCGGCCGATCCTGATGACGTCGCTGGCCTTCATCATGGGCGTGGTGCCGCTGGTAATTTCCACCGGCGCCGGATCCGAGATGCGCCACGCCATGGGGGTTGCGGTATTCGCCGGCATGATCGGTGTCACCGCCTTCGGTATCTTCTTCACGCCGATGTTCTACGTGCTGCTGCGCGCGCTGGCCGGCAACCGGAAACTGACGCAACATGGCGAGGCTTCGGTGGGACACGCCACGCCGGCCGAATGACAAGGCAGCAGCCACCTAACCCAGCTTCGCAGGGGGCAAAGGCGCGCTTCGCCTTGCCCCCTACGGTTTCGGACAGCAACACCCTCCAGATCCGGCATTGGAGTCGCCATCTCGACGCATCCCTCGCGTGCCGCGGCCGCGTTGAGCCGGACCTCGAGAGTGTCGAAGGTTTCGCGCTCATGCTCGGCACCGACGATTTGGAGACTTTCCATCACGAATACGGATTGATCAGCTTCTGCTGCTCGGAACTGTGCTGCGCCAGCATGTCGATGAAGGTCCTGACCTTGGCCGAGAGGTGATGGCGATGCGGATAGACCGCGTTCATGGTAAATTCCACCGGCCTCAATTCCGGCAACAACCGCACTAGGCGACCGGCCTCGAGCTCGTCGCGGACCAGAAACCCGGCCGCGAGGCAAACACCGACACCCTGCAGCGCCGCGCTGTGCAGCGTCTCGCCGCTGTTGGTGACGAGATTGCCGGAAACCCGCACCGAGACCGGTGCGCCCTTGCGATCGGTGAAACGCCATTCCTCGCCATAGGGATAATTGGCGTGGCGGATGCAGTTGCGTTCGGCAAGGTCCGACAATCGTTCGGGCCGACCATGCTTTTCGATGTAATCATGCGAGCAGCACAGCACATGGCGCCAGGTCGCGAGGCTGCGCACGATCAGGCTCGAATCCGGCGGCGGAATCATCCGGACCGCGACGTCAAAACCTTCATCGATCAGATCCACGTTTCGCTCGCCGATCGTGACGTCGACCTTGACGTCGGGATATGAGGCGAGGAACGCTGTGACCACAGGCGCGAGAAACTGAACGATGTGGGTATTGGTGAAGATCCGCAGCGTGCCGCGCGGCGTCGACTGCTGCGCGCCAGCGATGTCGTCGGCCTGTTCGAGATCGGCCAGGATCTGGACGCAGCGATCGTAATAGGCCTTGCCGACCTCGGTGAGGCTGACTTTTCGCGTGGTGCGCTGAAGCAGCCGGGCGCCGAGCCGGTCCTCCAGCGCCTGGACGTGGTTGCTCACCATGGTGGTGGACATGTTGAGCCGGCGGCCGGCGGCGGAGAAGCCGCCGTTGTCGACGACCCGGACGAAGGCAGTCAGGCTGGTCAGGCGATCCATCGATTATCCGCTATAGGTGGATAATGCTTCCATTCTTCTAGAGATTATCACCCCGCGGTCGATATTGCATCTTGAGGGCATGACGAGCGCCCCATTGGGGCGACCAGCGGAGAATGTCATGTCGAACCTGTCTTATACCTCTGACCAAGCTGCAAGAATCAACCTCCGCCCGTCCGCCCGAGCCATCAAGCGCGCCGCGCTCGCGCTCGCCTTGACCTTGGGCGTCGCCGGAGCCGCAGACTTCGGCTACGGCTACCTGACCACCGGTCGCTATCTCGAAACGACCGATGACGCCTATGTCAAAGCCGATTCCACCATCGTCGCACCTCGGGTCTCCGGCACCATCGCGCAGGTGCTGGTCGGCGATAACGAAGCGGTCAAGGCCGGCCAGTTGCTGACGCGGATCGACGACCGCGATTTCCGCACCGCGCTCGACCAGGCTCGCGCCGATGTCGCGGCCTCCGAGGCCGCGATTCGCAATCTCGACGCACAGATTGCCCTGCAGCAGCCGGTTATCGCGCAAGGCACCGCCGATATCGCCGCGGCTGAGGCCAATCTGAAATTCGCGCAGGAGGAGCAGGCCCGCTACGACGAGTTGATGAAGTCTGGCTCCGGCACCGTGCAGCGTGCGCAACAGACCGACGCGGCCTTGCGCGAAAAGACCGCGCAATTGCAGCACGGCAAGTCGGGCCTGCTCGCGGCGCAGAGGAAGGTCGACGTGCTGACCACCGAGCGGGCGAAGGCGGTGGCGCAGCTCGATCGCGCCCGCGCGGTCGAAGCGCAGGCGGCGCTGAACCTGTCCTATACGGAGATCACGGCGCCGGTCGAAGGCACCGTCGGCGCGCGTTCGCTGCGGGTCGGACAATTCGTGCAGGCTGGAACGCAGCTGATGGCCGTTGTTCCCCTGGACGCAGTCTATGTGGTGGCGAACTTCAAGGAGACGCAACTCACCCATGTGCGCAATGGCCAGCCGGTCGACATCACCATCGACAGCTTCCACGGCACCAAGCTCACGGGCCACGTCGACAGCCTGTCGCCGGCCTCCGGTCTCGAATTCGCGCTGCTGCCGCCCGACAACGCGACCGGCAATTTCACCAAGATCGTGCAACGGGTGCCCGTGAAGATCGTGCTCGATGATCAGCGCCTCAGCGGCCTGTTGCGCCCGGGCATGTCGGCCGAGCCGACCGTCAACACCAAGGCAACGGTCGTCGCCGAACGCGAGGCTGAAAAGCGGCTGGCCTCAATCGCCGCCAGGCGTCCGAGCGGCGGCTAGCGCCGGCGCACGTCAGGCAGGGCATCTTCAAGCCCTGCTGGATAATGCTTCCAGCTTTTCTCGGATTATCTTGCAACACCGCTCAATGCATCCTGTGCCCGGACGCAAGAGGAAGACGGCCATGAGCACCCTTCAGGCAACCATCGACAACATCCCCACCCCGCGCGTCGCGGCACCGACGGGTTCCGCGGTGTCGGTGAAAACCTGGGTCGCTGTGGCCGGCGCCACGCTGGGCGCCTTCATGGCGGTGCTCAACATCCAGATCGTCAACGCCTCGCTCGCCGATATCCAGGGCGCGATCGGCGCCGGCATCGATGACGGCGGCTGGATCTCGACCTCCTATCTGGTTGCCGAGATCGTCGTGATCCCCTTGAGCGGCTGGCTCGCGCAGGTGTTTTCGGTGCGCCGTTATCTCCTGACCAATGCGGTGCTGTTCCTGGCGCTGTCGGTGGCCTGCGCCTTCGCACAGGATCTGCCGCAGATGATCGCGTTGCGTGCGGTGCAAGGCTTCACCGGCGGCGTGCTGATCCCGATGGCGTTTACGCTGATCATCACGCTGCTGCCGAAGGCGAAGCAGCCGATCGGGCTGGCGCTATTCGCGCTATCGGCGACCTTTGCGCCTGCGATCGGCCCGACCATCGGCGGCTATCTCACGGAGAACCTCGGCTGGCAGTACATCTTCTACGTCAATCTGGTGCCCGGCGCCGTCATGGTCGGCATGCTGTATTTTTCGCTCGACGCCAGGCCGATGAAGCTCGCGCTGCTCGCGGAAGGCGACTGGCTCGGCATCGTCACCATGGCGATCGGCCTGTCGGCGCTGCAGACCGTGCTCGAGGAAGGCAACAAGGACGACTGGTTCGGATCGCCCTTCATCGTCCGTCTCTCGGTGATATCGGCGGTCGCGCTGACCGCATTCCTCTGGATCGAACTCACCGCCAGGAAGCCGCTTCTGAACCTGCGGCTGCTGTTCCGGCGCAATTTCGGCTTCGGCATTCTCGCCAACTTCCTGCTCGGCATTGCGCTTTATGGCTCCGTCTACGTCCTGCCGGTCTATCTGTCGCGCATCCAGGGCTACAATGCCGAGCAGATCGGGATGGTGCTGGCCTGGACCGGCCTGCCGCAACTGCTGCTGATCCCGCTGGTGCCGCGGCTGATGCAGCGCTTCGACCCGCGCCTCCTGATCGGCATCGGCTTCGCGCTGTTTGCCGCCTCCAACTTCATGAACATCTACATGACGGCGGACTACGCTACCGATCAGCTGTTCTGGCCGAACGTGGTTCGCGCGCTGGGCCAGGCGCTGGTGATGGCGCCGCTCTCGGCAGTGGCGACCGCCGGCATCGAGACCGAAAACGCCGGTTCCGCGTCCGGACTGTTCAACATGATGCGCAACCTCGGCGGCGCCGTCGGCATCGCTGTCTTGCAGACCTTCCTGACCAAGCGCGAGCAGTATCACTCCAACGTGCTGATGCAGTCGGTTTCGCTGCTGGAACCGGCGACCCGCGACCGGATCGCGCAGCTCACGCAATATTTCGTCGATCACGGCATCATCGACCGCACCGAAGCCTCGCATCGCGCGTTGGTGGCGATCGGCCATGTGGTGCAGAAGCAGGCCTATATCCTCGCCTTCAGCGACACCTTCTATCTGCTTGGCACCGGCCTGATCGTCGCACTCGCGGCAACGCTACTGCTCAAGAAGCCCAATCACGTGTCCGCAGGCGGAGCACATTGATCCTCGCACCTCACCTTCAGAAAGGAGAACGACCATGAAACCACGCATGAACTTCTATCAAGCCGCCCCCGACACCATCAGGGCGCTGACCGCGCTGGAAGCTCAGGTGCAGGCCTCGGGCCTCGAACAGTCACTGATCGAGTTGGTCAAGACCCGGGCGTCGCAGATCAACGGCTGCGCCTTCTGCATCAACATGCACACCCAGGATGCCCGCAAGCACGGCGAAACCGAGCAGCGGCTCTATCTCCTGAATGCCTGGCGCGAGGCGCCGGTCTATTCCGACCGCGAGCGCGCCGCGCTGGCCTGGACCGAGGCGGTGACCTTGATCTCGGAAACGCACGCGCCCGACGATGTCTACGAGAACGTCCGCGCGCAATTCTCGGAAGCCGAGACCGTCAACCTCACCATGCTGATCGCAACGATCAACGCCTGGAACCGGCTTGCGATCTCGTTCCGCGCGATGCCACCGGTGAAGGCCAAGGCGGCGAGCGCTGCGTAAATCCTTATCCTCTCGGGTTACTTCGCGGGCAGCGAGGAGGCCTTGGCAGTTGCCCCTTCGCTCTCGCGGCCCGCTGTTCTGCGCTCGCGGTATTCCTTGAATTGCTGGTCGGCGAGCACGCCGACCAGGATCACCGCGCCCATGACGGCGAAATTGAGCGAGCTCGGGATGCCCAGGAGGTTGACGAGGTTCTGCAGGATCTGCAGCAGAATTGCGCCAAGAACGATGCCGACGATCGACCCTTCGCCGCCGCGCAGCGAGCATCCTCCGAGCACGGCTGCCGCGATCCCATAAAGCTCGTAGAAATTCCCGTGCGAGGCCGGCGAGATCGAGCGCGTGTACATGGCGAGAAACACCGAGGACAGCCCGGCCAAAGCCCCGCAAATCACGTAGGCTGCGGCGACCACGCGTCCGGTCTGGATGCCGGAATAGCGCGCGGCTTCCTCGTTGCGTCCGACCGCGAACAAATATCGGCCGAACACCGAGCGATGCAGCACCACCCCCATGACCAGAGAGATGATGACGAAGGCGATGAAACTGTGCGGCACGCCCAGGCTGCGCCCGGTGGTCAGCCATTCCAGCGTCGGAAAGCTCTGGCCGAATTCGAAGCCCGCGGTTCCGTCGTTGGTATAGTAGCGCGCGATCCCGCGATAGAGCAGCAGGCCGCAGAGCGTGACCACGAACGGCTGCAGACGCATCCTGGTGATCAGGAAGCCGTTGATCAGTCCGATCAACGTCCCGGCCAACAGGATGATCAGGAACGCCAGCGGCCAGGGCAGCTGGTAGGTGACGAGAAGATCGACGAAGATCACGCCCAGCAGCGCAAACACCGATCCGATCGACAGGTCGATGCCGCCGGTGATGATGACGAGACCCTCGCCGAGCGAGAACAGCCCGAACAGACCGATCAGGTTGGCGGTATTGGCCACATTGATGGGAGACAGAAAGCGCGGATTGATCAGGGCGACGATGGTGCCGACGACCAGGATGAGGACGAGCAGACCGAGATCTTTTTTCAGCATGGTTGATCCGAATTCGTTGCCCTGCCGACAGCGAGTTGCATCACGTTGTGCTCGCTGAACTGATCGCGGCCGAGTTCGCCACTGATTTGGCCTTCATGCATGACGAGGATGCGATCGCTCACGCCAACCACCTCTTCCATGTCGCTTGAAATCATCAGCACGGCAACGCCGGCGTCGGACAGGGTGCGGATCAGGCTGTAGATTTCGCTCTTGGCGCCGACATCGATCCCCCGGGTCGGCTCGTCGAACAGCATCACCTTTGGCGACATTGCGAGCCATTTGGCAAGCACGACCTTCTGCTGGTTGCCGCCGGACAGGGTACCCGTCACGCTCGATACCGACGGTGTCCTGATGTTGAGCCGCCGGGTTTGCTGCCTTGCCGTCGCTTCCTCGCGATCATGATCCACCAGATAGGCCGCCGCGAAATTTTCGAGGTTCGGCAGCGATATGTTGTTGGTGATGTCGTCCTCCAGGATCAGCCCTGCGCGCTTGCGGTCTTCCGGGATCAGGTAAATGCCGTGCGCGATCGCATCGCGCGGCGATCTGATGGTCAAGGCCTTCCCCTCAAGCCGGATCGCGCCTTCGACGGGCCGATCGATCCCAAAAATAGTCCGCGCCAGCTCGGTCCGTCCAGACCCGACAAGTCCGGCGAGGCCGACGATCTCGCCGCGCCGCAGCGAAAGATTGACCGCGCGCTCCGGATAGGTGGTGGTGCGAACGCCGCGAACGGCCAGAACCTCCTCGCCCGGCGCCGCCTTGGGGGCGGTATAGAGCGCCTTCAGGTCGCGACCGATCATCAGCCGTATCATCCGGTCGTGATTGATATCGGCCTTCTGCAGCATGCCGGCCATGGCGCCGTCGCGCAAGGCAACGACGCGGTCCGCGCATTGCTCGACTTCCTGCAGACGGTGGGTGATGAAGATGACGCTGACCCCGCTCGCCTTCAGCTCGGCGACGATCTCGAGCAGACGGTTGGTCTCGGTCAACGTCAGGCTCGAGGTGGGCTCGTCCATGATCACGATCTCGGCGCCCAGCGAGAGCGCTTTCGCGATCTCGACAAGCTGGCGTTGCGCAAGCGAGAGATCCGAGACCAGCGTATCGGGCTTGAAGTCCGCGCCGAGCCGGTCGAGCAGCGGTTGAGTGCGCGAGCGGATCGTCGAGGTATCGATCAAATGAAGCGGACCGAGCCAGCGCGGCTCGCGGCCAAAGAAGATATTGGCTGCCACATCGAGGTTGTCGAACAGGTTCAATTCCTGGTGCACGAAGGCAATGCCGCAGCGGATCGCCTCCGAGACCGTGAGATCGGTTTTTGGTTCCCCGCGCAGCCTGATCGTTCCGGACGTGGGCGGCGTGACACCGCCGAGGATGCGCATCAAGGTGCTTTTGCCAGCCCCGTTCTCACCGATCAGCCCGACGACTTCTCCTGCAGCGACCGACAGGTTGACGTGGGAAAGCGCTTGTACGCCCGGATAAGACTTGCAGATGTCGATCAGCTCGAGCACGGAGTCTGGCATACCACATCGCTTCTTTGCGGCAGTGGCGCCAGCGCCGCCGGCTGGACATTTCCGTTTGCGTCGTCGAGGCCGACCGCCGGCGCGAGGCCGGCGGTCGGTTCGAGCAGTTACTTGCCTTGACGCGCCTTGAGTTCGGCCCAGAAGGCATCGACGTTGGTGGGATCGATGATCTTGGTCGGAACGATGATCAGCTTGTTGGCCGGGACGAAAGACTTGTCGCCTTCCAGGTACTTGGCCATGTCCTTCATGCCCTGGTAACCCCATTCATAGGGCTGCTGCACGACGGTGCCGACGATCGTTCCTTCCTTGACGCCGCCCAGCGTGATCGGATCTTCGTCGAACCCGATGATCGTGACCTGCTTGAGCTTGCCGGCGTCCTTGAGGGCCTCATAGATCCGCGGCGTATTGTAGGAATAGAATCCGATCATGCAGTTGATGTCGGGATTGGCCGTCAGCGTATCCTCGACGTTGCGCTTGGCGCGGGTCTGGTCGATGTCGTCGCCGCGTACGTCCACCAGCGTGACCTTGGAACCCTTGATGGTGTCCTTGACGCCCTGGATGCGCTCCTTGGCGTTGTCGGCGCCGAGCAATCCGACGAAGCCCATGCACTTTCCGCCATTGGGCAACGCCTTCAACACCAGTTCGCCGGCCTGCTTGCCGGCATCGGTGTTGCTGGACCCGATGTAAGCCACGCGGCTGGTGTCGGGCGCGTCGCTATCGGTGGTGAACAGGGCGACCTGCTTGCCGATGCGATTGAGCGCTTCCGTCGAGGTCTTGGGATCGGCCGAACTCACCATGATGCCGGCTACGCCGGCCGCAACGAGGTCGTCCATCAGGCGGATCTGGATCGCCGCCGATGCCTGCTCGGGATATTTGAAGACGAGGTTGTAGTTCGGAAGCTCGCCCTGGGCCTTCTTTACGCCCGCCTCGGCGGCTTTCCAGAAATCGGAGGCGCCATTAACCACAAACGCAAGCGTCTTCTTGTCGGCGGCAAATGAAGCGTTGGTTCCCGCGATGGCAAGAACCGCCACGGCTCCTGCCAGCAAAAACTTGTTCATGTTTCTCTCCCTCTGGTTTTTTGGATTTCTTAGGTTTCGCCCGAACAGCTCAAAGTCTGCGCAGTGTAATATTTCTGATTGGCGCCCCTCAAGCTCGACCTTCGGTCACTAATATCGCGTTTGAGTTTGATGTCTATACGACGCAGCGAAAAAACCGGCGCTCCTTCGAAATGATCGAGGTGTTAACCAGTTCTGTTCAAATCTTCAGCAGCCGCGGGCGATATTGCACTGCGATTACAATCTCCGGCCCACAACCCAAAGTCTTGAGGTGTTTGAGGTCTTCGGCCGCCCGACTGGCCGATGCCCGGCAATGGCGCACCAACCTCTTGGCACCGGCGGCCTAGACCGACGTGGCGCGGGCGAAATCGACATAGATCTCGCGCAGGCGGGCGGTCATCGGTCCGGGCTTGCCATTCGCGACCGCCTTGCCGTCGATGCTGGTCACCGGCTGCACGAACACGGTGGCGCTGGTGATGAAAGCCTCCTTCGCCGCGAGTGCCTCGGCAACCGAGAACGGCCGTTCTTCGACGCGAAGCTGTCGCTCCTCGGCGAGCGCCACCACGGCTTTCCGGGTGCACCCTGGCAGGATCGCGCTGCCGTTCTGACGGGTAACGATCACGTCGTCCTGGGTCAGGATGAAAGCCGACGAGGAGCCGCCCTCGGTCACAACGCCGTCCTCGACCATCCAGGCTTCGCCGGCGCCGGCTTCGGCTGCCGCCTGCTTGGCAAGCACCTGCGCCAGCAGCGCCACACTCTTGACGTCGCGCCGCGCCCAGCGAATGTCGGGTACGGTGATCACGGCAATGCCGGTCTTGGCGGCTGGCGCGTCGACGATCTCCTTGACCGACGTGAACATGATCAAGGTCGGCTTGACGATCTTCGGGAAGGCAAAATCGCGGCCCACATCCGCGCCGCGCGTCACCTCCAGATAGACCATGCCGTTGACGAGATTGTTGCGCGCGACCAGCTCCTGCTGGATTTCCTGAATCCGCGCGGTGGTCTCCGGCAGCGCCAGCGAAATCTCGCCGACCGAGCGCTCCAGCCGCGCCAGATGCGAGGCGTTGTCGATCAGCTTGCCATCGAGCACGGCCGCAACCTCGTAGATTCCATCGGCGAACAAGAAACCGCGGTCGAGAATGGAGACTTTGGCCTCGTTAAGGGGCACGAAGGAACCGTTGACATAGGCGATCTGGTCCAAGCGAGTTCTCCTGTCGGGATGCGGACGGCTGTTGCGACGCATCATATACGGAAATTGCGAGTGTTAGTCACCGTCATTCCAGGGCGCCTCCAACGGGTCCGGGCAAAGCGCGACCCGATGACAGGCTCCGAGGCGAACCGGGATCTCGAGATTCTTCGATGTGCATTTGCACATCGTCGTTCACGCTTCGCGTGCCCCGGAATGACGGATGGCGGCAAAGCGACGCTCAATGCGACAAGATCTTCGACAGAAACTTCTGCGCGCGGTCGCTGCGGGGCTTGCCAAAGAAATCGGCCTTGACGGCATCCTCGACGATCTCACCCTTGTCCATGAAGATGACGCGGTGCGCCACCTTGCTGGCAAAGCCCATTTCATGGGTAACGACCATCATGGTCATGCCCTCGCGCGCGAGATCGACCATCACGTCCAGCACCTCGCTGATCATCTCGGGATCCAGCGCCGAGGTCGGCTCGTCGAACAACATGGCGATCGGATCCATGGCAAGCGCACGCGCAATCGCGACGCGCTGCTGCTGCCCGCCGGACAGTTCGGCCGGGTATTTGCGCGCGTGGTCCTTCAGCCCGACGCGGTCGAGCAGCTTCGCGCCCTTGGCGATGGCCGCCTCATGCGAACGCCCCAGTGCCTTCTCCTGCGCCAGGCACAGATTGTCGATGACCCGCAAATGCGGAAACAGCTCGAAATGCTGGAATACCATGCCGACCCGCGCGCGCAGCTTCGGCAGGTCGGTCTTGGGGTCGTTGACTTTGATGCCGTCGAGGATGATCTCGCCGCCCTGAAACGGCTCCAGCGCATTGACGCATTTGATCAGCGTCGATTTGCCCGAGCCGGACGGCCCGCACACCACCACGACTTCGCCCTTGGCGACGCTGGTGCTGCAGTCTTTCAGCGCCTGAAAGCTGCTGCCGTACCATTTGTCGACGTGGCTGATCTCGATCATGAAGAACTCGCTTACCGGACGATGGCGATGCGCGCCTGCAGGCGGCGGACGCCGAAGGACGCGAAACAGGAAATCACGAAATAGACCAGCGCCGCAAACAGGTACATCTCGACCAGCCGTCCGTCGCGCTGCGCGACCTTGGAGGCCGCGCCGAGGAAATCCGGGATCGACAGCACGTAGACCAGCGAGGTGTCCTGGAACAGCACGATGGTCTGGGTCAAGAGCACCGGCAACATGTTGCGGAATGCCTGCGGCAGCACGACGTAACGCATGGTTTGGCCATAGGTCAGGCCGAGCGCGTAGGCCGCCGCAGGCTGGCCTTTCGAGATCGACTGGATGCCGGCCCGCATGATTTCCGAGAAATACGCGGCCTCGAACATGATGAAGGTGATGAGCGAGGAGGCGAAGGCGCCGACACGGATCGGCCGCGAGGCACCCGTCAGCCACTGGCCGATATAGGGCACCAGGAAATAGAACCAGAAGATCACCAGGACCAGCGGCAGCGACCGCATCAGGTCGACATAGAGCCCGGCGATCCGCCCCAGCAGCTTGAGGCCCGACAGCCGCATCAGCGCCAGCAGCGTTCCGAACACCAGCCCGCCCAGTGCCGACAGCGCGGTGAGCGTCAAGGTGAAGGTCATGCCGTCGAGGAACAGGTAGGCGAGCGAGCGGCGGATGACGTCGAAGTCGAAATTGGCGAACATCTATTTCCCCGCGATATAGCCGGGGATCGCGACGGCCCGCTCGAGCAGGCGCATGGCGACGACGACGACGACATTGATCGCAAGATACATCAGGGTCGCGGCGGTAAAGGCCTCGAACACCTGGAAGGAAAACTCCTGCATGGCGCGCGCCTCGCCGGTCAGCTCGATCAGGCCGATGGTGATGGCCACCGACGTATTCTTGATGGTCGAGAGAAATTCCGACGTCAGCGGCGGCAGCATGATGCGAAACGCGATCGGCAGCAGCACATAGCGATAGGTCTGCGCCGTGGTCAGCCCGAGCGCGGTCGCGGCCATTCTTTGTCCGCGCGGCAGCGCGTTGATCCCGGCGCGGGTCTGCTCGGCCACGCGCGCGGACATGAACAACCCGATCCCGATCGCGGCGGTGTCAAACGGCGCATGCGGCAACTGCTTCAGCCAGAGTCCCCAGGACTGCGGCAAAAGCTCCGGCAACACGAAGAACCAGACGAACAGCTGCACCAAGAGCGGCATGTTGCGGAAGAATTCGACATAGGCGAATCCGAATACGGTCGCGGTCATCGACGATAGCGTACGCAGTACGCCGACGATCGTTCCCGTCACAAGCGCGATGATCCAGGCGCAAAGCGCGGTCTCGATGGTCAGGACCAGCCCCGACAGCAGCATGTCGAAATAGGTGCCGGTCCCGTTCGGGGCCGGCTCCAAGAAGATGTGCCAGTTCCAGTGATAGTTCACTGAGCTTTCCCTGCGCCAGAGCTAGTGTGGTGCGAAGTTCGCGAAAGAGGCCGCTGCACCATATTGCGAACTTCGGATTCGGAACACTGGTGGAGCGTTTTCGAGGTTCGAATCATATCGACGCTTGCGCTGCTGCGCTCCCTCTCCCGCTCCCGGCGAAGCTTCGCTTCGCCTCGGCGGGGGAGGGAGCGAGAGGACAACGCTCGTGGCTGGAAACGATGGGTTTCACGGAATCGATACCCTGGGGTCGATGATGCGCCCATCGCATTGGCGGGGAGGACTTACATCGCCTTATAAGAGTCCGGGTCGGGGGAATCGGAAGGTTTGGCGAACTCATGCTTCAACTCCGCGCCGATCGGGGTGTTGAGGTCGATCCCCTTGGGCGGAATTTTCTGCATGAACCATTTATCGTAGATCTGTTGGCCTTCGGGGCTCTGGTAGAGCGCCGCGGTGGCGGCATCGACCACCTTCTTGAACGCGGGATCGTCCCTGCGCAGCATGACACCAACTGGTTCCGCCCTGGAGAATGCCTCCGTGGAGATAACGTAGGCCGACGGATCCTTCGATCCGGCCACAAGCGCGGCGAGCAGGATATCGTCCATCACGAACGCCACGGCGCGATCGGTCTCCACCATCAGAAACGCCTCGGCATGATCGTTGGCCGCGATGATGTTGACGCCGAGATTGCGCGCGGCATTGGCTTCGGTGAGCTGCTTGATGTTGGTGGTGCCCGAGGTCGACACCACGGGCTTGCCCTTGAGATCGTCGATCGCGTTGAGCTTGCCGGACTTCTTCGAGACGAAGCGGGTCGCGGTCAGGAAGTGGGTGTTGGTGAAGGCGACCTGTTTCTGGCGCTCGGCGTTGTTAGTGGTCGAGCCGCATTCGAGGTCGATGGTGCCGTTTGCCAGCAACGGTATGCGGGTGGATGATGTCACCGGGTTGAGCTTGACCTCTAGCCTGTCGAGCTTCAATTCCTTCTGCACGGCGTCGACGATCTTGCTGCAGATGTCCATCGCGAAGCCGATCGGCTTCTGGTGATCATCCAGATAGGAGAAGGGAATCGAGGAGTCGCGGTAGCCGAGCGTGATCGTCCCGGTCTCCTTGACTTTCTTCAGCGTCCCCGTGAGCTCTTCGGCGTTGGCCTGGCCTGCGCAGAGGCTCACCGCGAACAAGAGGCCAATCATCGGTTTCATTCGTGCTCTCCTCTTTCGGATCACGCTTCGGCTCATGCGAAGGCCGGGCCATCGCATGAGCCTGTCGAGGACGAACCTCACTTCGTCTTGTAGGAATCGGGATCGGGGGAGTCCGAGGGCCTGGCGAATTCCGCCTTCAGCTCCGGGCTGATCGGTGCGTTGAGGTTCAGCCCCTTGGGCGGGATCTTCTGCATGAACCACTTGTCGTAGAGCTTGCCCCCTTCGCTGCTGGTATAGAGCGCAGCGGTCGCGGCATCCACCACCTTCTTGAAGGCCGGGTCGTCCCTGCGCAGCATGATGCCGTAAGGCTCGGGCCTGGAGAACGCGTCCGTCGAGATCACGTAGGCGGAAGGATCCTTCGATCCGGCGACAAGGCTTGCGAGCAGGATATCGTCCATCACGAAGGCAACGGCGCGATCGGTCTCGACCATCAGGAAAGCTTCGGCGTGATCCTTGGCCGGGATGATGTTGACGCCGAGGTTGCGCGCGGCATTGGCCTCGGTGAGCTGCTTGATGTTGGTGGTGCCCGATGTCGAGACCACCGCCTTGCCCTTGAGATCATCGATCGAATTGATCTTGCTGGATTTCTTGGAAACGAAGCGGCTCGCGGTCAGGAAGTGCGTGTTGGTGAAGGCGACCTGTTTCTGGCGCTCGGCGTTGTTGGTGGTCGAGCCGCATTCGAGATCGACCGTTCCGTTGGCCAGCAGCGGAATGCGGGTCGAGGAAGTCACCGGGTTGAGCTTGACCTCGAGCTTGTCGAGCTTGAGCTCCTTCTTCACGGCGTCGACAATCCGGTAGCAGATGTCCATGGCGAAGCCGACCGGCTTCTGGCTGTCGTCGAGATAGGAGAAGGGGATCGAGGAGTCGCGGAAGCCGAGCGTGATCGTCCCGGTTTCCTTGATGTTCTTCAATGTCCCGCTCAGCTCCTCGGCGTGCCCCTGCCCCGCGCAGAGCGCGGCCGCAAGCGCAAGGCCCAACACTGCTGGTTTTTTCATTCGTAGTCTCCCGGTCTGGATGATTGTTGTCCGGATGCTTGCATAAACGGGGCCGGATTAGAATGTGACTTTTGGGGGCATCCGCCTCCGACCGCCGGCAGGCATCTCGGACAGGGTGAATCCGCTTTCGGCGCCCGCTTCGTGGGCTACGGCGACAAACGCGATGCCGCAGGCGTCATTGCATGCGTTGCGCCCGCGTCCTCGGGGATGACGGTTCATGACCGGCTCCCCTTTTGCCTGGCGCTCGACCTGCTTAACTCGGACCAAAACCGGTTTAGCGACCGCTCGCCGTTGGCGCGATCCCTAAATGCGACAAGTGACAAGGGCAGCGCCCATTTGGCACCACCGATGGCTGTCAATCCCTTGCGACCCTCCGCGGCGACCGTGCTCTCCGGAAGCCAGGCGACGCCGTGACCAGTCAGCGCCATATCACGAAGCACATCGGCCATGTCGCTTTCGACGACCCGCGAACCGAACACCGGAACGTTCTCCAGGATCAAATCGACCAGACGCGCGAAGTACACGCCCGGCGAGTACATCAGGAGCGGCACCGGATGCTCCGCCCTGCCGGGTAGAGAGAAGGTCCCTTTTGTCGCCAGCGCCAGATTCGCATAGGGGCGGAGCAACTCGCTTCCGAGAACCACACGCTCGTAGCGATCCGGATCAAGATGGATCGGCTGCTGCGCACTATGATAGCAGATCATCAAGTCGACGCTCTTCGAGACCAGCGACGTCACCAGGTCATGGATATTGCCGACCACAATTGAACAACTCACGCGCCGTTCCCGAGACCAGACCGGCCACCAATGCGGCAAGCGGGCCGTCGCCATGGCGAACGGCAGCGCTATCCTGATATGCTCCTGACGACCAAGGGGCTTGCCCCCCAGTTCCGTGCGGGATTCGAGCATCTGCCGCAACAGTTCGCTCGCATGCTCTCGGAAACGTTCGCCTTGAGGCGTCAATTGTGTCGGGTAGACGCTGCGGTCGATGAGATCGAACCCGAGCCAGGCCTCGAGCGATTTGATGCGGCGGCTGAACGCGGCCTGCGAGATGTTTCTCCTCTCCGCGGCGCGCGTGAAATTGGCAGTCTCGGCAACCATCAGGAAGTCCTGAAGCCAGCGCAGCTCCATCACACACCTTGCCTTGAGAGCTGGTGTCGGGCGCCTTCTGAATCCCATTCCCGCCGACACGGAGCGGCGGCGAAGGTCGCCCGGCAGTCGCTGCGATAGTTGATGTCCCATGGCCCGCAAGCTAGCGAAGCGGCGCACGGACTGGCCAATGCAGAGTTTGCATCGCGGGTCTCGACCATCTCTCCCGTCTTCCTCGCTTGTTCGATCCGATCCCTTCGAGCGCATGAGCCGGATTGCTTGCAAGGCTAGCGTGCCAGCAACTCACGCATGATGCAAATTTTGCATGACGCAGACTTGGCATCAACGGCGACTGTCCGGCCTCGGAACAGATCGGAGATTGGCTGGCGGCAGCGCGCGGCCGGCGGCCGACTTGATTGATCGCAAACCAGCGAAGATCGAAGCCAGCGCCCTTGCCCTGCGTCGCGCCACGTGCCCGGTGACGACCAAGCCATGCCGCGACTTTTGGTTTCGCGCTTCGCCGATGATGGCCTCAGAGTGGAGCAGCCAGTTCGCCGAGATCCCAGAACAGGCCCGCCATGATGCCCAGCGCTTCGTCGGTGACGTTGAGCAGAATGTGCTCGTCCGGCGCGTGCTGCGAGCAGCCGGGATAGGAATGCGGCACCCAGATCGTCGGCAGGCCGAGTCCTTCCGAAAACACGTCGTTGGGCAGCGAGCCGCCGAAATTTGGCAGCACCGCGGGCGCCTTTCCGGTGGTCCTAAGGATCGACTCGGCGGCCCATGGGATCCAGCGGCTGTCGAAATCGGTCCGCGACGCCGCAAAGCTCTGCGCCCCCTTGACCTCGATCATCGCAAAGCCGTTGGCGGCGAGATGCGCCCGGACGGCGTCGACCACCTCCTGGTATTTGGTGCCGACAACGAAGCGCAATTGCAGAACGGCGCGCGCCTGTCCCGGGATCGCGTTGGCCGGCTTGTCGGTATTGCCCGACGACATCGCCAGGACTTCGAGCGTGTTCCAGGCATAGAGCCGTTCGGCGGCCGACAGCCCCTCCTCGCCCCAATGATCCGACAGCGCCGGCTCGCCCTGCGTCGGCTCGACCTTCACATCGGCAAGGGTGGCGCGGATCTGGTTCGACAGCCGCGGCGGCTTCAAGGCCTCGAGCTTCAGCCGTCCACGGCCGTCGACCAGGGTCGCGATCGCATTGGCGAGAATGATCGCGGGATTGGCAAGAACCCCGCCCCAATTGCCGGAGTGATGGGCACCCTCGCGCAGATTGACATCGAGATGGATACGAACGCCGCCGCGGCAGCCGAGAAAAATGGTCGGTCGATCCGCCGACAGCCGCGGCCCGTCGGACGCCACGAACAGATCGGCTTTCAGCTCCTCGCGCAGCGACTGGCACACCGTCCCGAGATCCGGCGAGCCGATTTCCTCACCCATCTCGACGATGAACTTGGCATTGAAGCCGAGCCGCCCGCCGCGCGCCTCGCGCACGGCGCCGAGTGCCGCCATGTTGATGCTGTGCTGCCCCTTGTTGTCGGCGGTGCCGCGACCATAGAGGCGATTATCGATCTGCGTCGTCCGCCACGGATCGAGACCGTCGCGCCATTGCCCGACCATGCCGTCGACGACATCGCCATGCCCGTACATCAGCACGGTGGGGGCGGACGGATTTTCATGGTGGTCGGCGATGAGAAAGGGCGACTTCCCACTGGGAGATTCGACGACACGCGAGGTGAAATCGAGCGCGGCGAACGCCGGCGCCAGTTCATCCGCGAGATAGGCCCGCAGCTCCTTCTCGCGCCCGCCGCTCTGGCTTTCGGTCCGGAAAGCGACCCGGCGGTCGAGTTCGGTTAGAAAGGCGCCGGATTGAAACAGCGCGTGCGCGCGCGCGATGGCATCGGTTCTGGTCATGGCGTCTTCGGGGTCCTTGTCGGTCGCAAGCGGCTTTGCAGGCTATCCAGATATGCCTGCGGCAGGAAGCGACCGCTGCGCGCAGAATGCGGATTCATCTTGATAAAGTCTGGCGGCATGAAACAATTTCCATGCCACGCCCGGCGGTGATCGGGCGAAGGATCAATCTGGAAACGCCACCATCATTCCCAAGGCCATCATTCATGACAAAAGAAATCAGGCTCAATGCCTTTGCGATGAACTGCGTGGCCCATCAATCGCCGGGGCTGTGGACCCACCCGCGCGACCGCACCGCCGATTACAACCGGCTGCCGTACTGGATCGATCTGGCCAGGGCGCTGGAGCGCGGCCGGTTCGACGGCCTGTTTCTCGCCGATGTGCTCGGGGTCTATGACGTCTACGGCAACAGCCCGGATGCGGCCGTGCGCAACGCGACGCAGACGCCTGCCAACGAGCCCTTGATGCTGATCCCGGCGATGGCGGCCGTGACCGAGCATCTCGGCTTCGGCGTCACCAGCAACCTCTCCTTCGAGCCGCCCTACCCGTTCGCGCGGCGCATGTCGACGCTGGACCATCTCACGCAAGGACGGGTCGGCTGGAACGTCGTCACCGGCTATCTCGACAGCGCCGCACGCGGCGCCGGCAAGGACAAGCAGACCGCGCATGACGACCGCTACGATATCGCCGACGAATATATGGAGGTGGTCTACAAGCTCTGGGAAGGAAGCTGGGAAGACGACGCGGTGTTGCGCGATCGCGTCAACGGCATCTTTGCCGATCCTGCGAAGGTGCATCGGGTAATTCACGAGGGGCAGAACTACCGCCTCAATGCTATTCATCTCAGCGAGCCGTCGCCGCAGCGCACGCCGGTGCTGTATCAGGCCGGCACTTCGCCGCGCGGCCGGCAATTTGCCGCGGCCCATGCCGAATGCGTGTTCATGTCGGGGCCCTCGGCAAAGGTGATCGCGCCGCGGGTCGCTGCGATCCGTGAATTGGCCGCGAAAGCCGGGCGCGACCCGGCCGAAATCCTGATGTTCAGCATGTTCACCATCATCCTCGGCCGCACCGAAGCGGAGGCCAAAGCCAAATATGACGACTATCGCCGTCACATCAGCCCCGAGGGCGCGCTCACTTTGATGTCGGGGTGGACCGGTGTCGATTTCTCGACCTATGCGCTCGACCAGCAAGTCCGTCACGTCCAGAACGACGCCGGCCGCTCCGCGATGGACAACATCACCCGCGCCGATCCTGATCGGGTCTGGACCGTGCGCGAGGTCGCCGAGCATGTCGGCATCGGCGGCATCGGCCCGGTCGTCGTCGGCACGCCCGCGAAGGTCGCCGACGAAATCGAGGCGTGGTTCGAACTGACCGACGTCGACGGGCTCAATGTGCCGTTTGCGGTGTCACCCGGCGACTTCGAGGACATCGCCGACATGCTGGTGCCGGAACTGACCCGGCGCGGCCGCTACAAGCTGGCCTACCAGAAGGGAACGTTGCGCGAAAAACTGTTCGGCGCGGGGCGCGCGCGCCTCACCGCGCCGCATCCGGCCGCGCAGTATCGGCCGGGACGCGCGGCTGACGCGGCGGAATGACCTGCGCCGACCACATCACCACCGCCGTAGCCCACTTGGGCGAAGGCGGGCGCGGCCGCGAGCTGCGGCTTGGCAAGCCACCCTGCGATCATCATCGGGAAGGACAGCCGTAAAGCCGCCGCGGTTCTCGCTCCCAACCAAAATATCGAAAACAACCCCATGCAAAGTAGCCGGTGGCCGCTGGCATGGATGCTTTGAGCGATCCCTGCGAAGACATTTTGACACGTCGGGCAAATCAGTGGCACAAATTCATCTTCACGCAATTTGTAAAATGCCCATGCCGTGCGCGACGGCCGCCGTTCCGAAATCTGCAACAAGCGGAAGTCGCCTACCACTGATAGCGAACGACGCCCTTGCCGGCGTAGGATCGGCTCACGTCGGAGAACTCACCCTCGAACGTCGCCGCCGCCGACCAGCCATTCATCCATTTCATTTCGGCGGAGGCTGTCGTCAGCGCGGAGTCGCTCGCCTGCCGCGCGCCGTTGACCACAAAACTCGCGCCGGGCAGCGTCTGGAAGGTGGCGCCGATGGCGCGATCCGGATTGAAGTCGTGCGCCCAGGCGAAGCGGCCGCGCAGCGCGACGATCCCGTCCGCCATCGCAAAGGATTTGTCGCTGCGCAGGCCGAGTTCTGAGCGCGTGTCGGTCACGCTTTTCGAACCATAGGCCAGCGCAAATTGGTTCGAGCCGACGATGGCCTGCTCGGCGTAAGCGGGCAAATCGAACGTGGTGAACTGGCCGGCGGCGTAGGGCGTGAGGCCGATGCCGCCCGCCCACGGCGTGACAAAACGATAGCCGCCTTCGGCGCGGCCGGAGAAGGCGTTGGCGTTGAAGCGCGCCTGCAACTGATCGAGACCTGCGATCGTGACCGTGCGGTTGGTGGTGACATCCTGCCAGCCATAGGCCAGCGCGCCGGTGAGATAGGCCGCGCCAACCGTGTGGCGCACGAAAGCGCCGGCCTGGAACAGGTCGGAGCGCCCGCTGCCGAATCCGTTGACGGCAAAACTGGTGCCGCCGCCGGCGAGCGCGACGCCTGCGATCGTGAAAGGCGAGATGCGATAGTCGGCGCCGACAGCCGTGCCGGCAATGCGCGAGGTCGCGGTGTTGGAGCCGAGCACAGCATTGCCGTCTGATGTCTGCGAACCGCCATAGCCTGCCGCCCACACGCTCCAGCGCTGCCCCCACCCTAGCCCTCCCCCGCTTGCGGGGGAGGGTTGGGAGGGGGGCGGCGCCTTGGTGAACATCGCATAGGCGTCGCTGATGGCAGCGGGCTTTTGCGTCGAAGCGTAACCTGTAGCGGTACTGGTGCCACCTGGGCCATCGCCGCGGCCATCGATAAAGGGATCGGTCAGCAGACCCATGAACTGGTTCATGGCATTGAAGGTGGTCTGCTGCGAGCCGGTTGCGGACTCGCCGGACACCTGGGTCAGGCCGGCCGGGGTCAGCGTGCCGAACACCCCGGGGATGCCGCCGGTGGTATTGAAGAAATTGGTCAGCGCGTCGGCGACGGCCTGCTGGTTGCCGTTGAGGGCCCCCTGCTGTTGGAAAGACAGCGACAGATTGAGATAGGCGTGGGTGGCGTCGTAGCTCAGCGTGTCGGTGAAGTTCGTCGGCATATTGGTGTTGGTCAGCGTACCGAAGCTGCCGCTCCGCGTGCCGGCCGTCAGGATGGTGTATTGCCTGGCGAAGTAACTGCCCGGCGCGAAGATCGCATTCACCGTCGCGCCGCCGAGCGTCGCCATGCCCGAGACATTGGCGAACGACGACGTCGTCGGATTGACATGAACCGCGTAAGTCGATGCCGCGCTGAACCCGAGCGTGCCGCCCACCGTCATCGACGAGCCGGCGGTGCCGTTGCCGGGCGCAAAGGTGCCAGCAGCGTTGATCTGCGTGTTGCCGACCGTGCCGGTGCCGCCGAGGGTGCCGCCGCTCACGGCAAAAGCCGCGTTGCCCAGGCTGCCGTTGACGACGAGCGTGCCGGCGCCGACCGAGAACGCGGTGATGCCGGTGTTGGCGCCGGTGAGCGTCCAGCTGCCGCTGCCGGTCTTTTGGCCAGCCTCGAACGAGGAGAGCTGGGCGACGTTGAAACTGCCCGAACCCGTTCCGCTCAGCGCCAGCGTGTCGGTGCCCGTGCCGCCGAGCACGTTGCCGTTGATGACCGCGCCGGTCACCAGTTCGAGGCGGTTGGCGAAGGCGCCCGCTTGGTCGAACTTGATGGCGCCGCCGGCGCCGCCGTTCGCCGTGCCGGCCACCGTGACGGTCGCCGCGGCATTTTTGGTCTCGATGGCGGCGGCGCCAGTACTGCTCACGGTACCCGTGGCGGCGACGGTGATGGCGATCGGGCCGCCGGCGCTTCGCGCATAGATGCCGTCGCCACTGCTGCCGGTGATATTGCCGTTGGCGGTGATGGTCAGCGCGCCCGGGCTGTTGTTCTGCGCACGAATGCCGCTGGTGCCGCTCACCGTCGTGCCGGCGCCGGTGGTCACACTGAGAGTGGTGCCCGCCACCGAATTGAATGCGTAGATTCCTCTACTACCGGTGCCGGTGACATTGCCGTTGGCGGTGATGGTCAGCGCGCCATGGCCGGAGTTGCGCGCACTAATGCCACCATAGCTGCCGCTGACCGTCGTGCCGGCGGCGGTGGTCACGCTGAGGGTGGTGCCGGCGGCGTCGTTCAGCGCGTAGATGCCGCGATCAGCGGTGCCGGTGACATCGCCACTGGCGGTGATGGTCAGCGCGCCGGTGCCGTGGTTGAGCGCGCGAATGCCGTCGTTGCCGCCGCTGACCGTGGCGCCGGCGGCGGTGGTGACGGTGAGATCAGTGCCGTTGTTCAGCGCGGCGATGCCGGTGACATTGCCATTGGCGGTGATGGTCAGCGCGCCGGTGCCGAAGTTGATCGCAAGAATGCCATAGAGGCGGCCGCTGACCGTGGTGCCGGCGGCGGTGGTTACGCTGAGAGTGCCCGCCACCGAATTGGATGCGAGGATGCCGGCACCACCGGTGCCGGTGACATTGCCATTGGTGGTGATGGTCAGCGCGCCCGCGCCGTAGTCGCGCGCATCGATGCCATTGCCAGCACCGCTGAGCGTCCCATTGGTGGTGATGGTGACGGTGCCGGGCGTGCCGGCAAAGTCGGCGCTGGATCGAGCATAAAGAGCGGTGCTTGCCGCAGCGGTGAGCGGCGAGGCGTTGGTGTCGGTATAGGACAGGGCGCCGTCGCCGGTAATCTTGATCGCATTGCCGGCGGGAGCGTTGACGCTGAACCCGGCGACGGTGGAGACGCTGGCGTTGTTGGCGGTGATCGTCTGCGGGGTGATATTGGCGCCCGAGCACTGGTAGGTCGAGCCGCCGGAATTCACGCAAGCCGCGTAGGCGCGACGGCCATAGCCGGCGACTGCCGCCACCAGCATGGTGCTCGACAGCAGAACCCGCCGGCGCACCGCACCTGTTTGACCGGAACTCAAATCCCCACCTCCGTCGCCTGAGCTCTTATTTTGTGCCTGGTCACCACGCGTAGCGAAGCGCGCCCTTGCCGGCGTAGCTCCGCGTCACGTTGGAAAACTCGCCCTCGAACGTGGCCGCCGTCGACCAGCCGTTGGTCCACTTGAACTCGGCGGAGGCTGTCGTCAGCGCGGAGTCGCTCGCCTGCCGCGCGCCGTTGACCACAAAACTCGCGCCGGGCAGCGCCTGGAAGGTCGCGGCGATGGCGCGGTCAGGATTGAAGTCGTGCGCCCAGGCCAGGCGGCCGCGCAGGGTGAGGATGCCGTTCTGGACCGCGTAGGATTTGTCGCTGCGCAGGCCGAGCTCGCTGCGCGAATCGGTCACGCTCTTTGCGCCATAGGCCAGCGCAAAGGTGTTGACGCCGACGATGGCCTGTTCGGCATAGGCCGGCAGATCGAAGGTGGTGAACTGCCCGGCGGCATAGGGCGTGAGGCCGATACCGCCCACCCACGGCGTGACAAAGCGATAGCCGCCTTCGGCACGGCCCGACCAGGCGTTGGCGTTGAACTGCGCGCGCAGACGGTCGATGCCGGCGACGGTGACGGTGCGATCGGTGGTGATGTCCTGCCAGCCATACGCGAGTGCGCCGGTCAGATACGCCGGGCCGACATTGTGCCTCACGAACGCGCCGGCCTGGAACAGGTCGGAGCGGCCGCTGCCGAGCGTGTTGACACTGAAACTGGTGCCGCCGCCGGCGAGCGCAAAGCCGGCGATGGTGTTTGGCGAGAAGCGATAGTCGGCGCCGACCGCCACGCCGGCGATACGCGAGGTCGCGGTGTTGGAGCCGAGCGCGGCATTGCCGTCTGATGTCTGCGAGCCGCCATAGCCCGCCGCCCACACGCTCCAGCGCTGCTCGAACGAGGCCGCCGGCGCCGCTTTGGTGAACATCGCATAGGCGTCGCGGATGGCGGCGGGTTTTTGCGTCGAGGCGTAACCGCTAGCCGTGTTGGCGCCGCCGCCACCTGCACCATCGCCGCGGCCATCGATAAAGGGATCGGTCAGCAGACCCATGAACTGGTTCATGGCATTGAACGTGGTCTGCTGCGAGCCGGTTGCCGACTCGCCCGAGAGCTGGGTCAAGCCGGCCGGCGTCAGTGCGCCGAACACCCCTGGGATGCCGCCGGTGTTGTTGAAGAAGTTGATCAGCGCGGTGGCGACGTTGTTCTGGTTGTCGTTGAGGGTGCCGGACGCGGGCGTCGTGAAATTCAAGGCCAGGTTGAGGTAGGCGTGGGTGGCGTCATAGCTCAGCGTATCGTGAAAGTTCGCCGGCAGATTGGCGTTGGCGACGGTCGGATTGAACGTTCCGCTCACGCTGCCGGCGGTCAGGATCGTGTATTGCCTGGCGATATAGCTGCCGTTCGCGAAGCTGGCATTGACGGTCGCGCCGCCCAAGGTGGCGACACCGGAGACATTGGCGAATGACGATGTCGTTGGATTGATGTTGATGGCATAAGTCGACGCCGCATTGAGGCCGAGCGTGCCGCCCACCGTCATCGACGACCCGGGTGTGCCGGAGCCCGGCGCGAAGATGCCGCCGGAAACCAACGTGTTACCGACCGTGCCGGTGCCGCCGAGCGTGCCGCCGCTCACGGTGAAGGCCGCGTTGCTCAGGCTGCCGTTGACCAACAGCGTGCCGGCGCCGACCGAGAACGCGGTGATGCCGGTGTTGGCGCCGGTGAGCGTCCAGCGGCCGCTTTCGGTCTTCTGGCCAGCCTCGAACGAGGAGAGTTGGGCGACATTGAAACTGCCAGATCCGGTGCCGCTCAGCCCCAGCGTGTCGGTGCCCGTGCCGCCGCGCACGTTGCCGTTGATGACAGCGCCGGTCACCAGTTCGAGGCGGTTGGCGAAGGCGCCTGACTGGTCGAAGTTGATGCCGCCGCCGGCGCCGCCGTTCACCGTGCCGGCCACCGTGACGGTCGCAGGACCGCCGAGAGCCTGGATGCCAAAGCCACTGGTGCCGCTCACGGTGCTGTTGGCGGCGAGCGTGATGGCGAACGCGCTTCTGAAGGTGCTCACATGGATGCCATCGGTGCTACCGCGCACGGTGGTGCCGGCGCCGATGGTCACGCTGAGATTGTTGCCCGTCCCCGCGTCGATGCCGGCACCACCGGTGCCGGTGACATTGCCGTTGGCGGTAATGGTGAACGCGCCGCTGCCGTAGTTGCGCGCAAAAATGCCGGTAGTGCCGCCGCTGACCGTGGTGCCGGCGGCGGTGGTCACGGTGAGATCGGTACCGAAGCCGCCATTCGCCGCGTAGATGCCGCTACGACTGCTGCCGGTGACATTGCCGTTGGCGGTGATGGTGAGCGCGCGCGCGTAGTTGCGTGCAGAAATGCCGTTGGTGGCGCCGCTGACCGTGGTGCCGGCGGCGGTGGTCACGCTGAGACCGCTGCCGCTGCTGCTGCTGACCGCGTAGATTCCGAAACCTGTGGTGCCGGTGACATTGCCGTTGGTGGTGACGGTGACCGCGCCGGTGTTTAAGTTGCGCGCCTTAATGCCGCCATTGCTGCCGCTCACCGTCGTGCCGGCGGCGGTGGTCACGGTAAGAGCGTTGCCGTAGTTCAACGCGTAGATGCCTTGACCAGAGGTGCCGGTGACATCGCCGTTGGCGGTGACGGTCAGCGCGCCCGTGCCGGAGTTGCGCGCCTTAATGCCAATGCCATGGATGCCGCTCACCGTCGTGCCGGCGGCGGTGGTTACGGTGAGATCGGTGCCGCGGTTCCGCGCGTAGATGCCGGTATTGCTGGTGCCGGTGACATTGCCATTGGCGGTGATGGTCAGCGCGCCCGTGCCGTAGTTGCGCGCAGTAATGCCGCTGGCACCGCTGACCGTGCCGGGGCCCGTGGTCACGCTGAGAGCGGTCGCCGTCGCGAAATTGGTTGCGAAGATGCCACTGCTAGCAGTGCCGGTGACATCGCCGTTGGCGGTGATGGTCAGCGCGCCGCTGCCGTGGTTGTACGCAAAAATGCCGGCGCCGCCGCTGACCGTCGTGCCGGCGGCGGTGGTCACGCTGAGATAGGTGCCGTAGTTCTGCGCGGAGATGCCGGCACCATTGGTGCCGCCGGCGGCATTGCCGTTGGCGGTGATGGTGAGCGCACCCGTGCCTAAGTTGTCCGCAATAATGCCGTCGGTGCCGGCGCGGACCGTCGTGCCGGCGGCGCTGGTCACGCTGAGAGCGGTGCCGGAGACATTGTTTGCTCGGATGGCAGCGTAATTGCCGCCGGTGACATTGCCGTTGGCGGCGATGGTCAGCGTGCCCCTGCCGTAGTTGCGCGCGTTGATGCCGTTGTAGCCGCCGTTGAGCGCGCCATTGGTGTTGATGGTGATGCTGCCGGGCGTGCCGGCAAAATCGGCGCCGGAACGGACATAAAGAGCGTAGCCCAGCACGGCGGTGAGCGGCGAGGCGTTGGTGTCGGTATAGGACAGCGCGCCGTCGCCGATAATCGAGATCGCACCGCCGGGGAGAGGAGTGTTGACGCTGAACCCGGCGACGGTGGAGACGCTGGCGTTGTTGGCGGTGATCGTCTGCGTCGTGACATTGGCGCCCGAGCACTGGTAGGTCGAGCCGCCTGAGTTCACGCAAGCCGCGTAGGCGCGACGGCCATAGCCGGCGATCGCCGCCACGAGCATGGTGCTCGACAGCAGCACCCGCCGGCGCACCACACCTGTTTGATCGGAACTCAAATCTCCACCTCCGTCGCCTGAGCTCTCATTTTGTGCCTTGTCACCACGCATAGCGAAGCGCGCCCTTGCCGGCGTAGCTCCGCGTCACGTTGGAAAACTCGCCCTCGAACGTTGCCGCCGTCGACCAGCCGTTGGTCCACTTGAACTCGGCGGAGGCTGTCGTCAGCGCGGAGTCGCTCGCCTGCCGCGCGCCGTTGACCACAAAACTCGCGCCGGGCAGCGTCTGGAAGGTGGCGCCGATGGCGCGATCCGGATTGAAGTCGTGCGCCCAGGCGAAGCGGCCGCGCAGCGCGACGATCCCGTCCGCCATCGCAAAGGATTTGTCGCTCCGCAAACCGAGTTCGCTGCGCGTGTCGGTCACGCTTTTCGAGCCATAGGCCAGCGCAAACGTGTTGGCGCCGGCGATGGCCTGTTCGGCATAGGCCGGCAGATCGAAGGTGGTGAACTGGCCGGCGGCATAGGGCGTGATGCCAAAACCGTAGCCGACGAAACGATAGCCGCCTTCGACGCGCCCGGACCAGGCGTTGGCATTGAACTGCGCGCGCAACCGATCGATGCCGGCGACGGTGACGGTGCGATCGGTGGTGATGTCCTGCCAACCGTAAGCGAGAGCTGCCGAGATATAAGCCGGGCCGACATTGTGCCGCACGAACGCGCCGGCCTGGAACAGGTCGGAGCGGCCGCTTCCCAATCCGTTGACACTGAAACTGGTGCCGCCGCCGGCGAGCGCGACGCCTGCGATCGTGAAAGGCGAGAAGCGATAGTCGGCGCCCACCGCGGTGCCGGCAATGCGCGAGGTCGCGGTGTTGGAGCCGAGCACAGCATTGCCATCGGTGGTCTGCGAACCGCCATAGCCTGCCGCCCACACGCTCCAGAGCGGCCCCCACCCTGGCCCTCCCCCGCTTGCGGGGGAGGGTTGGGAGGGGGGCGGCGCCTTGGTGAACATCGCATAGGCGTCGCGGATGGCAGCGGGCTTTTGCGTCGAAGCGTAACCTGTAGCGGTACTGGTGCCGCCACCTGGGCCATCGCCGCGGCCGTCGATAAAGGGATCGGTCAGCAGGCCCATGAACTGATTCATGGCATTGAAGGTGGTCTGCTGCGAGCCGGTTGCGGACTCGCCGGACACCTGCGAAAGGCCGGCCGGCGTCAGCGTGCCGAACACCCCGGGGATGCCGCCGGTGGTATTGAAGAAATTGGTCAGCGCGTTGGCGACGGCCTGCTGGTTGCCGTTGAGGGCGCCCTGCTGTTGGAAAGACAGCGACAGATTGAGATAGGCGTGGGTCGCGTCGTAGCTCAGCATGTCGGTGAAGTTCGTCGGCAGATTGGTGTTGGTCAGCGTACCGAAGCTGCCGCTCCGCGTGCCGGCCGTCAGGATGGTGTATTGCCTGGCGAAGTAACTGCCCGGCGCGAAGATCGCATTCACCGTCGCGCCGCCGAGCGTCGCCATGCCCGAGACATTGGCGAGCGACGACGTCGTCGGACTGACATGAACCGCGTAAGTCGATGCCGCGCTGAACCCGAGCGTGCCGTTGACCGTCATCGACGTGCCGGGCGTGCCGGAGCCCGGCGCAAAGGTGCCACCGGAAACCAACGTGTTGCCGACCGTGCCGGTGCCGCCGAGCGTGCCGCCGTTCACGGCGAACGCCGCGTTGCCCAGGCTGCCGTTGACCAACAGCGTGCCGGCGCCGACCGAGAACGCGGCGATGCCGGTATTGGTGCCGGTGAGCGTCCAGCTGCCGCTGCCAGTCTTTTGCCCGGCCTCGAAGGAGACGAGCTGACCGACATTGAAACTGCCCGATCCGGTGCCGCTCAGCCCCAGCGTGTCGGTGCCGAGGCCGCCGAGAACGTTGCCGTTGATGACCGCGCCGGTCACCAGTTCGAGGCGGTTGGCGAAGGCGCCCGCTTGGTCGAACCTGATGGCGCCGCCGGCCCCGCCGCTCACCGTGCCGGCCACCGTGACGGTCGCAGGGCCGCCGAGAGCCTGGATACCAAAGCCGCTGCCGCTGCTCACGGTGCCGGCGACGGTGACGGCGAGCGCGCCGGTGCCCTGGTTGCGCGCATAGATGCCATCGATGCCGCCGCTCACGGTGCCGTTGGCGCCGACCGTGATGGTCAGCGCGCCGGTGCCGAAGTTTTTCGCAACAATGCCGCCGTAGGCGAAGGCGCCGCTGATCGTCGCGGTGCCGGTGACATTGCCGCTGACGGTGATGGTGGTCGCGCCAGTGCCCCGGTTGACCGCATAAATGCCGCTGTTACCGCTAACCGTCGTGCCGGCGGCGGTGGTCACGGTGAGAGTGGTGCTGGTGGCGTAGTTCCTCGCGGAGATGCCGTAACTCGCGACCGTACCTCGCGAGTTGACATTGCCGTTGACGGTGACGGTCGTCGCGCCCGTGCCGGCGTTTATCGCAATAATGCCATAGCCGCCGCCAATGCCATAGCCGCCGGCGCTGACCGTGGTGCCTGCGGCGGTGGTCACGGTGAGATCGGTCGTCGTCGCGGAATTAAACGCGGAGATGCCGTTCCCAGTGGTGCCGGTGACATTGCCGTTGGCGGTGACGGTCGTCGCGCCGTGGCCGAAATTGTTCGCAACAATGCCGTCCAAGCCGCCGCTGACCATCGTGCCGGCGGCGGTGGTCACGCTGAGATTGGTGCCGTCGTTCCACCCGACGATGCCGGAATTACCGGTGCCGGTGACATTGCCGTTGGCAGTGATCGTCAGCGCGCCCGTGCCAAAATTGTTCGCATAAATGCCGAAGTTGCCGCCGCTGAGCGCGCCATTGGTGTTGATGGTGACGCTGCCGGGCGTGCCGGCAAGATGGACGCCGGAAGTGATGGCAAGAGCGGTGCCCGCCCCCGCCGTGGTGGTAAGCGGCGAGGCGTTGGTGTCGGTGTAGGACTGAGCGCCGTCGCCGGTAATCGTTATGGCATTGCCGGCGGCGGTGGTGACGCTGAACCCGGGAAGGGTCGAGACCGCGGCGTTGTTGGCGGTGATCGTCTGCGTGGCGGCATTGGCGCCCGAGCACTGGTAGGTGGAGCCGCCGGAGTTCACGCAAGCGCCATAGGCGCGGCGGCCATAGCCGGCGACCGCCGCCACCAGCATGGTGCCCGACAGCAGAGCCCGCCGCCGCAACGCGGCTGTTTGACCGGAACTCAAGACCCCAACTCCGTCGCCGGAGCCAGGCACAACGCCCAAAACGCTGATGTCGCCAGCAGAACGGGCCGCCCCTTACGACACCGGCGGTTCGCCGCGTCGGCCCGACACATTCCACCCATAGCCCCCCCCCTGCCACGCCTGAGCCGCGCTCACGCCATGGCCATCCCCGCCAGCAGTGGGGATTTCGACCCGAATCCCCACCGCTGTCCCGATAGCGGCCTGAAATTTTTCTGAAATTTGAATTTCAGTGAGGTTTGCGCGACAATCCATCTGCTATTGACGGGCTCGTATCGGTGGCCCCCTGGCGGCTCCTGGAACCTCATGCTCCTGCGTTTTGCCGGTTTTGCACTCGATCCGGACCGCGCCGAGCTGCGCAGGCCCGGCGGCGAAGCCATCAAGCTTCGGTCGAAAACCCTCGACGTACTGGCGCTGTTGACCGCCAATCCCCGACGTGTCCTGAGCAAGCAGGAACTGATGGAGGCGGTGTGGCCTGACGTCCATGTCGGCGACGACAGCCTGTTCCAATGCATCCGCGAGATCCGCGCCGCGCTGGAGGACGGAGACCGCAAGATCGTCAAGCTGGTGACCGGCCGCGGCTATGTCTTTGACGCCGAGGTGTCGACCGAGGCGTTGGCCACGCCCCTGCAAGTCCCGGCCGCCGATGCTGCCGTCGTCGCGGCCGTCGTGCCGGCAAGAAGCTGGCGGCCGTTCGGCCTGAGCGGCCCGACGGCGCTCGGCGCCGTCGCGGCGCTTGCCGCCGCGCTCGGCCTGGCGATCGCGGCGCCGATGTTCGGCCCCGACCTCTTCAAGCAGAGACCGCCGGCCATCGTCGTGATGCCGATCGCCGGTTCCGATCCGGACGCTGTTACGACGGCGGCGGCCGTTACGATCCGCCTCACTGACGGGCTGGCGAAGATCGAGAATATCCGAATCGTGAGGCCCGAAGCGGGCAGCGATTCGCCGCAGGCGGCTTCGGCGCGCTCGGCGCCAGCGGACTTCGTCTTGAGCAGCGAATTGCGGAACACCGGTCCGACATGGGAACTGCGCGCCCGCCTGATCCGGACCGCAACCCAGGAAGTGATCTGGTCGGCGCCGGTTTCGGTCGCGATCGGCGAGACCGACCTGGACTTGCAACAATCGCGGCTCGCGGCGGGCCTCGGCCATCTGCTGGCGTTGCGCCTCAATGAGCTGGTGCAAGCCAACGTGCCGACCGACGGCGGCGCCAAGGTCGCGGTCGAGCAGGCCACCGCCCAGATCAACCAAACCAGCAAGGAACGTTTCGCGGCGGCGCAAACGATGCTGGAAAAAGCGCTCGGCGATCATCCCGACAATGTGGACATCCAGGTCGCGCTCGCTGCCCTGCAACTGCGCGGCATCCAGATGGTCTGGTACAGCCCGGCCGACGCTGCGGCAGCGGAGAAGAACGCCAAGGCGATGCTGGAGCGCGCGTTGCGGAGCAGGCCGGTTTCCATTCCGGTGCTTCAAGCCTATTGCCGCTTTCTCAGCGCCACCAACGAATTCACCGAAAGCCTGGTGGCTTGCGCCAGGACGTTGGCGTTCGATCCCTGGAACGGAATGGCGCTGTACCACATAGGCCTGGCGCAGCTTCCACTGGGCCGCTTCGAGGACGCGCTGGCGACGTTCAAGCAGGCGGATCGGTACGATACGCCGGAGGTGTCGCGCTGGACCTGGCTGCTTGGCGCCGGAGTGAGCTACCTGATGATGGGCCGAGACGCAGAAGCATTGCCCTGGCTGGAACGGTCCGTTGCCATCACGCCGGCCTCCGGTCGTTCGCTTATCCTGCTGGCCGCGGCCTATCAGAGATTGCGCCGCACGGACGAAGCACATGCGGCCTTGACGCAGGGCATGAAACTGCGGCCCGGTTCGACAGTGAGCAACGTCGGGATTCCAACCAAGAATGTCAGCGCCGCATATATGGAAGCGCGCGGCCGGATCGAACAGGCGCTGATCGAGGCCGGGTTGCCGGAACGCTGAAGCCGGCCTCGCACCACCTATGTGAAATAGCTGAGTCGCTTATTGCCCATGCTTCGAGACGCTCGCGCTGCTCGCTCCTCAGATTCTGTGACGCTATCTCCGACCTGATCCTGAGGAGCCATGCGCAGCATGGCGTCTCGAAGGATGGCCGCGAGTCCATGCGCTGTGGCCATCCTTCGAGACGCCCCGCCTTCGGCGGGCTCCTCAGGATGAGGTCCGAATAGCGTCACAGACTCTCAGCATGAGGTTGTTGTGTTTCGACAGATTTAACTTCATCCTGCGAGCGCGTGAAACTATTTCCGACTTCATCCTGAGGAGGCCACGAAGTGGCCGTCTCGAAGGATTGGCCGCGCACATCATTCGAGAAAGTGGCATGAGCGAACCGTCATCCGCCATCGACGACCATGCAAGGCCGATGCCGGACGATTCCGGCCGTGAAGGCAGCGTCACCTATTCGATGTCGCCGGGCCTGTCAGGCTTCCTCGGCGCGCAGCGCATCGCGCTCGCGGTGTCGTCCTATCAGTCCGGCAAATTCTATTTGTTGGGGCAGAACGTCGATGGCGGGCTCCTGGTCGACGAGCGCTTCTTCCGCAAGGCGATGGGGATTTGCGTTCCCGATCACGACACCATCCTGCTGGCGACGCTGTTCCAGATCGTGCGGTTCAGGAACGTGCTGAATGAAGGCGAGCAGATCAACAATGTATTCGATGCCTGCTATGTGCCGCGCGAAACCTACGTCACCGGCGAGCTCGACGCGCATGACGTCGGCCTTCTCAAGGACGGGCGCGTGGTGTTCGTCAACACGCTTTACAACTGCCTCGCCACGCCGTCGCAGCGCCATAGCTTCACGCCGCTGTGGAAGCCGCCGTTCATCTCGGGGATCGTCAAGGAGGACCGCTGCCACCTCAACGGCCTCGCCATGGCGGACGGCGTGCCGCGCTACGTCACCGCGGTGAGCCGGTCGGACACTATCGATGGCTGGCGTGACCGGCGGGCCAGCGGCGGGGTCGTCGTCGACGTACAGTCAGGCGAGATCGTCATCGGCGGGCTGTCGATGCCGCATTCGCCGCGGATTTTTCGCGACCGGCTCTGGCTGCTGAACTCGGGCACCGGCGAACTCGGCTGGATCGAGCCGGGCGTTGGCAGCGGGCCGGCCAAATTCCACGTGCTGGCGTTCTGCCCCGGCTTCCTGCGCGGGCTCGCCTTCCACGGCAACCACGCTTTTGTCGGGCTGTCGAAGCCGCGCTACCAGCGCTTCGAGGGACTGGCGCTCGATCGGAAGCTCAGCGACGCCGATTCCGAGCCCTGGTGCGGCGTGCAGGTGATCGATCTCAACAGCGGCGCCTGCGTGCACTGGTTCCGTCTCGACGGCGCGGTGGCGGAGCTCTACGACCTCGCGATCGTGCCCGGTGCGATGCGGCCGATGGCGCTCGGTTTCGCCAGCAACGAGATTCTCGGGCTGATCACGCACGATCCGCTCACTGAGGGCGCGCTGCCGGGTTGAGCCGTGCGACAGCGGGACAAATAATAATGGCCCCGGGTTTGCGCGCGGGGCCTTGTCGTTCGCGAATGTCTCAATTGGGTCAGAGAACTAACAAGGGCGCCCTTCGCCGTGCCCACCATCTGTCCGAGTCGTTTACTGATGGTGGGCACGCTTAGCCTGTCATCGGGCGCGCGTTCGCGCGACCCGTTGGCTTTGCCCACCCTACGAAGCCATCCGCGTCATTTCTTGAATGGCGCTACCAGGGCAGGAATTTTATGCCGTACACGTCGCCGCGACGCCAGACGACCTCGCATGGCTGGCGCTTCTGATGCGCCGGCACGAGCACCAATCCAAACGTGTCTCCGGTATCAATCGCAGCGTCCGTGATGATTTTGGCGCCGCCCGGCGAGACGTCCAAGAGAAAGCATTCGCAGGTCGTCATTCCGTCGTCGAGCGTCATCCAGGCCGGCTGCCTGTTCGCCAGCCGCCGCGGTTCGCGCTGGACCTTCTTCCTTGGCTTGTCAATCAGCACGATGGCCATCCGTGGTCGGGCTTGGATGAACTGAGGCGATCTCAAGACGCGGCTTCAGATTAAAGCGAATTTCGTAAAATACCGCTTAGGGTATTGCCCTTAAATTTAGTTGGTTTATCCGCAGCAGTGTTGCCATGCACGCGTCACAGCGCCCCATCAACCACCACCTCGATCAGCTTGGCGCCGGGTCTCGCGAACGCCTGCGACAATTTCGGCTTCAACTCCTTTGGATCGGTGATCCGCATCGCTTCCAGCCCGAGCGCTGTCGCCATCCCGGCAAAATCGACCTTGGGGTCGACGAAATCCATGCCGACGAAATGATCGTCGCCGTGGAAGGACAGCAGCCGCTGCTTGATGATGCGGTAGCCGCCATTGTTGACGATGACGACGGTGAGCGGCAGCTTGTGATGCGCCGCGGTCCACAGCGCCTGGATCGAATACATCGCACTGCCGTCGCCGGAATAACAGACCACCGGCCGCTGCGGGTTGGCAAGGGCCACGCCGACCGAGGCCGGCAAGCCCCAGCCGATGCCGCCGGAGGCGAGCGCGTGGTAGCCAAAGCGATCGCGATGCGGCCGCAGTGCCAGCGTCTGCCGCGACGAGGTCAGGCCCTCGTCGACCAGGATGGCATTGTCAGGTATCGCCTCGACCAGCTGCAGCGCCAGATAATCCGGATCGATCGGCAGACGATCGCTTGCTTTCGCGATCTGCTCGACCAGCGCCCCGCGCCGCGCCGTCCAGTTCTTCGGCTTGAGCTCGACGATGCCGCGCTCGGCGCGGGCAGCAAGCGCGGCGCCGCCGCCGGCTTTGAGCGCCGGCACCAGCACACGCAAGGTTTCGCGAACGTCGGCCTTGAGCGCGATCTCGGCGCCGTAGTTCTTGGCGAGATCCCATTCGACGAGGCCGATCTGCACGATCGGCATTCCCTCCGGCAGCGGCTCGACCTCGCTATGCACCGACATGCGCAAGGGATCGGCGCCGAGCACGATCAACAGATCGTACGCCGACAACACCTCGCGCACCTGTTTCTGCGCGCGCGACAGCGCGCCCATGAAGCACGGGCTTTCGGACAGGAAATGCGCGCCATAGGGCGCCGATTGCTGATAGGCCGCGCAGCCCAGGGTCTCGGCCAGCGCGGCCGCCTCTTGCAAGGCGTCGCTCTTGACGATCTCGTCGCCGGCGATGATCGCGGGCCGCTGGGCCTTGAGGATGCGCTGGGTCAGCGCCTGCAGCGCTTCGTCGGAGGGCCTGACCCGCGTATCGACGCGGGTCGAGCGGCCGAGCTCGATGCCGGCCTCGGAATTGAGGATGTCGCCGGGCAGTGAAATGAAGACAGGACCGGTCGGCGGCGTGGTCGCGATCTTGGCGGCGCGGCGCACGATGCGCGGCAGGTCTTCGAGCCGCGTCACTTCCACCGCCCATTTCACCAAGGGCTCCGCCATCCGCACCAGCGGCCCATAGAGCAAAGGCTCCATCAATCCGTGGCCCTGCTCCTGCTGACCCGCGGTCAGGATCATCGGTGTGCCCGTGAACTGCGCGTTGTAGAGCGAGCCCATGGCGTTGCCTAACCCCGGCGCGACATGGACGTTGCAGGCGACCAGCCGCCCCGAGGCGCGGCTGAAACCGTCGGCAATCGCAACCACCAGGCTTTCCTGCATCGCCATCACGTAGGTCAGGTCGGGATGGTCCCTCAGCGCGTGCATGATCGGCAATTCGGTGGTGCCGGGATTGCCGAACAGATGTGTGATGCCCTCGTCCTTGAGCAGCGCGAGAAACGCCGAACGACCGGTGATGCGATTTTTCATTTGTCCTCCGCGCCCAACGGTCGTTGCCGCCGGATCAAGACAACATGGCCGATCTCGCACGGCGAGAGCAAGGAAGTGCGATCATGGCTGCCCTGCGCTGGCGCCCGCGCTCTTGACGGCGCGCCGATTTTATGTAATCAATCGGTTACACGTTATGTCCCGGATACGAGCCAAGACAGATGCCTTCCGCGCCATCGCCGATCCAACCCGGCGGGCGATCCTCGATCGCCTGCGCGCCGGACCGGCCAATGCCGGTACGCTCGCGGCCGATTTTCGGTC